>Ga0209570_1000006_pt1 | contig 771869 bp, 651 predicted proteins | sample EBPBio172007_DNA_FD_185861 | JGI IMG/M metagenome (GOLD analysis project Ga0209570, IMG submission 185861) | Wastewater treatment Type I Accumulibacter community from EBPR Bioreactor in Madison, WI, USA - Reactor 1_9/17/2007_ DNA (SPAdes)... | ecosystem: Engineered > Bioreactor > EBPR >...
TTAATGCAAAAATTAAAGCCTTCAGAGCTCAATACAGAGGAGTAACGGATGTGAACTTCTTCCTCTTCAGACTCACAAAACTATTTGCCTAAAAAAGGATCCCCTCCACAACTTTTGACCCTGATCCAAAATCGCACGTCTGTTGAGCGATTTACTTCTAAATAAAAAGGGACTGAAGCCCTTTTATTGGGTCAGTCCCTTTTTTGCGGGAAAAGAGGGACAACTTTCGAACCAGTTTAAGGAGGACTTATTCCAAATACTTGATTTTCTGGATGTAAATAAAAGGGAAATAAAAGCGATTCTCGATTCCGAGTAGAATAAGCCTTTTATAAGAACATCCCGCCTGAAACCTCTATTCTCTGTCCGTTTATCCATTTTGCGTCATCGGTACAAAGGAAGGCCACTACCGAGCCAATGTCATCCGCGTTGCCCACTCTTCCTAAAGCTGTTTGACTCGCCAAAAAACCTTTCATTTGGGGGTTGTTTCGGATGGCTGCATTATTAAAATCTGTTTCAATCGCTCCTGGAGCTACTATGTTTGAACGTATTCCGCGGCTGCCATATTCTTTAGCCACATATTTGCAAAGTACTTCTACTGCCCCTTTTAATGAAGAGTAAACAGAATATCCGGGTACACAAAAGCGTGTGGTACCTGATGAGATAAACACCATGCCACCATTGTCATTCATGATCGGCAATGTTTTTTGAGTCAGAAAATAAACCCCTTTGTAATGGATGTTTAGTAAGTTGTCAAATATTTCCTCAGTCACCTGTGCTATTGGAACGGTTGCTCCGATTCCGGCATTATTAATTAAAAAGTCAAGTTTATCGGTATTCCAGTGCGACTTTAAAGTGTCCGTTACAGCTTTCACGAAGATATCCAGGCCTTTGATATTGTTGGCATCAAATTGTAAAGCCTGAGCCTTAAGTCCCATACTCGTTATTGCATTAACAACATTTTCAGCTTCAGATTTATTTGTGTTATAGGTTAGGATTACATCAATCCCTTTTTTCGCCAGTGATAATGCCATGTCTTTACCAAGGCCTCTGCTGCCTCCGGTTACCAGAGCTATTTTATTTTTTGATTCCATCTTTGTTTGGTTTAAAATTATGACACAAAGATGGGGTGGATAGGTCTATAAAAAATGGTGAGAACTTAAGTATTTACTTAAGCTTTATTTTTTGCCTGTATTGTTTGGGCGTAATGCCTAACATTTTTTTAAAGAACTTGGTGAAATTGGAAGGGTCGTAGGTTAATTGTATAGCCACATCGGCAATGGCTTTATCTGAATTTTGCAGTAGGTCTTTGGCAATTTCTATTAACTTTTCTTCGTAAATATCACAAGGCGATTTTCCTGTTGTTTCTTTAATAGTATTACTTAAATGAATAGGATGCACATAAAGTTTTTCGGCCATGTCCTGAACCTCGAATAACTTTAGTGCTTTACCTTCAACAACCTCTTCCATGTGCTTATCCAGCACTTCGTAAAAATGCGCTGTCAATTCATCACTACGTGAGCCTGTAATTTTATTTGTTGTTTTAGAAGGCATAAACAAATTTATTCAATTTACTGCATAGTATCTTGCTAACCACCAAAAACTTATCAGGTACAAAATCCTTTGGACGACTCCCTGATAATTTTTAATAAGCCCGAAAGCCAAAGAACAACTAATAATCAATGCAAAGAATAATAAGTGTTTCCATTTAATATCAGGTTTTTTTTCCAAGTACCACTGCAAAAGAATACCTATGCTAAATGCAATTCCAGCGATTTGAGCAAAAGCAGAATGCAAATTAGAATGCAATTGCGAGTAATGGGTAGTTTCCAAATGCAGAAACGGTTTAGTACAAAAGATCCCGGTTAGAGCAACACACAATCCGTAAACCAAAATTAATGCGTTATTAAAGTTCACACCATTTAATAATATTCCTGAACTCAATGTAATTCCAAACAACAAAAAGCCTGTTTGCATGATAAGTTTTTTATTATAACCCTGCGCGCCTAAATCGCTGATAGTATTTTTCACAAATGAATACTCCGGGGACGAAAAAATATGTGCAACTATAATAAAACTCAAAAAGATGCTTACCGAAATAAGGGGATAATGTAATTTAAAATAGGCCACCATTTTTTATCTATAGTTTTGCATGATGCTATAAATGTCAGGAAAATTCTTCATTGCTTTTATCGAAACAATAATAAGCAATAAACTAATGCCCATTGTTACAAAACTTTTAAGAAATGGAAATATCATTAAGCAATAAACAATCATAAACCCGGAAACTATAATGCTAATCAATCCACCACACTGAATTTTATTCAGCATCATTAGATAGCAAACGAAAACAACTGCGCCTGATAGCATCAAAATGTGCCCATCCATTAAAAGGCGAAGGAGATCACGGTTGTATTTACCCTTATGATTGATAAGCACAAATACATCGTGCAGTACCCCGTTTCCGAAGTACCACAACGATGCAACAAGTGTCCAATGTATAGATAACAGCCAATTCAATTAACTTACTATTTTAAAGTTAAATGCTCCGTTTTGAGTAGCACCCCATATACGTAACCATACAGGTAATACTGCTTCGGTTCCTCTGGCAGAACTAATGCCGCCAAGATCAAGTATATTGTTTTCTTTCCACCCGAATTCATTCATAAGTGATTTCACTTTCTTTTTCGCGTCAGCATCTTCCCCACAAATAAAAGCAGTATGATCCCCTCCGCCAATCATGTTCGGATTAACCATTAATCCGCACCACATGGTATTTAGTGCTTTTACTACTTTAGTATCGGGAAATGTTTTTTGAATCTCCTCACCCAGTGAATTTGTATTAGAAAGTTCCGGCAATAAACTTGGTGGCATTCCTTTACTGAAATCCAACGGATTGGCAACATCGATAAGTACTTTTCCTTTTAAATTCTTAGCGTCGGCTAATTTTAAAGCGTTGATCGAATTACCGCCCTGGGTAACATTTAAAATAATCTCTCCGAAAGCCGCAGCTTCGGCAAAAGTTCCCAGTTTTACAATTTTATTAGCGCCATGCCACTCGCTGAAGGGCGGATTTCCATATCCATCCTTTGCAATGCTTGCTAATTTTTCGGAAACGTTCCTTGTTCCCATCATTACATCATGACCTAAAGAAGTTAATTTTGAAGCGAAAGTTTGACCAACGGTTCCTGTTCCAATAATTGCTATTTTCATTTTATTTAATTTTTAAGTGTTAATAATTGACGTTACAAAGGTGCATTGTTTCACCCTGATGGTAATGGTCAATAACATGGTTAAAATGGTAGATTTGGGTTTAGCTTTCTGCTTTCCTAAATTCTAAAGGAGTTTTATCCGTATGCTTCTTAAAAAACTTGCCAAAGTTGGCCGGATCAGAGAAATTAAGCTGGTAAGCTATTTCAGCAATATCGAACTCCGTGAATTGTATAAGAGACTTTGCTTCTGCCAGTATTCGTTCATTGATAAATGAAAGTGCATTTTTTCCGGAAGCTGATTTTACCGAATGGGAAAGGTAATTGGGAGTTACTGAAAGTAGGTTGGCATATTCTTCAATGGTTCTTTTTTCGATATAATAACTATTCACTAACTGAATAAATTTTTGCAGTAAGATATGCTGAGGGCTTGTAAAGCCTTCTTCCCATTGATTGAAAGCGGTGGTAAATTCTTTTAGCTGATATAATAATGCAAGTAATTTTACAGTCGCAATAGTATGTTTCTCGTCATTTGAATTTTCATAAGATGAAAAAACATCTTCAAAATGTGGAGCAAATTCGATAAACTTTGAATGATTAAGCTTAAAAAAGTTGGTGTGTAAAATATTAAAAAAGGGAAATTCCTTTTCAAACACTGGCTTAAAGAAAGAAAAACTTTGTGCTTTAAAATAGATCAAGTAACCGTTTGCGGTATTATCACGAAAGAAACTGTATAAAAGCCCAGGTGATTGAAAGACCAAAAACGAATCCAGTTTAGTAACGTCTGTGTTGTCGTATGTGATCTTGGTTTTTCCCGCATTGGTCACTAAAGCTATAAAGTAAAAATCCTTGCGGAATGGCGGTTTGTAATTATTGATTGAGCCCTCATTCTCCTTCAGTCTTAAACAAAAGAAATTGAGATTCTGAGTTCTGTAATCAGACGGTATTGATTGTAAGAAATCGTTTATCTCCTTGTAATATGGAATAATTGAAGTTGCCAAATGAAAAAAATGTGATGCTAAAGTATGTATTTTTCATTATCAATTTTTTAGTTCGAACCAAATAGACATTGATTCTTAGTTGATTATGATTCTGGGGCGATTGGGAATAGATTTTTCGAACTAAAAAACCCTTTGATGCTCAAGGCATTCAAAGGGTTTCTGATTTTCAGCGGGAAAAAAGGTACAAATTTCAAACCATTTCGCCAAGGATTTGGGTGAAATACTTGATTTCATTGACCGTTTCCGTCCTGAAATAGACGCCATTGGTAAAGAACCTGAAAATTCCCCGAATTAGCCCTTTACCGCCCTCCTAAAGTAAAAGTCGGGAAGTTGGACGGTTTGGCGATTGGGCATAAAAAAAGGCGGGATTTCCCGCCTTTTCGCTTTCTTTATCAATCTTAAACCCTGTGGATCTTTTTGGCTTCATCAAACCCGACCCATTTCCCGTTGCTATCAAGTCCTCGATTTGCCAGTTCCCTCCGCACCAAGTAAATCAGGTCAAAGTCTCCTTTGATAGCTTCTGAAAGAAGTCGGTTACTTGTTAGGCTGAAAATATATGAAGGGTTATCGTCATCTTTTCTATTCTCATAAAAACGAGGATCAAATTTTGAACGAGATTTCTGTTCCGATTTGCCGGTTGATTGATCCCATATCTTTAAAGCTTCAGCCATCTGCGTCAAAAACGCATTCAAATTTGGGTGAATTTCATTCACGACATCGTGAAAATTTACGCTGCGTTCTTGGGCAATATCCAAAATTTCAATGTAGTCGGCATCGTTAAGTTCCAAATCCCACTCTCTTTCAATCACTCCTTTTAAAAGGCGTATTGTTCCGTTAAAAACAATAGTTGGTTTTTGTTTTATAGATTGATTAACTTTTGCTTGAGTTTTACCTTGCCTTTGACGTAATTTCTCTTCACCAGTTTTGGTTAATTCGCCTCCCATTTGTTTCCAAATTTCAGGGGGAATTTCTTCTCTAATTACGGTATCGGCATCCATAGCTCGACTCATAGCCTCTTTGTACTTCTTTGCTTTATACAAACGATTAATTTCTTTTAGGACTGCGTGATCTTGTTTATCCAAGTATTCAGGCTCAGTCCAGTCTTCGGTTTTTGTGGTTTTCTTTTTCATGGTGTCTACGTTCGATACTTTATTCGGAACGTCCAAGTTCTTTCCGTTTTTTCTGACTCCATTTAACTCTTCTGCATCACTGATGCTATTATCGCCAAAAATAGCAAGTTCTCCTCCCTGATTAAATCTTCCAAACTGCACGGCTTTACCTTGCTCCGGCACTTCAATTACAACATCCACATCGTGTTGAAATTCATTGTTGCCTTTGAACTTACCTCCTTTGGTGGCCTGAAAAACATAAATGAAAGATTTTCCTTTATTGGAAGCTTTAAGCGCATCCAAATCTTTAGGAGTTAAACCAAGTTTATTAACCGAGTCCAGGAATATAAATTCATAAGGAGATAAATCCTTTGGCAATGCATCTGCCACAAATAGGTTTTCATGAGCAACATCTTTATCCTTTAATTTTTTCTGAAGGGTTGCATCCAACTTCTCTTCTTTAGCAACATAAAGTACCTTGCCATGATTTCTTGCCAAGTATCCTGCAAAATCAACACATAAATAACTCTTACCCATCTTCGGCATTCCAAAAACCATCGCTGTAAATCCGGGAGCAGGATCACCAATGAAATCAAGCCACTTTCCTGTGAACCCAACAGCATTAAATCTCAAGTTGGTAAAATCCGTACTCGGCATCACGTTCACTTGCTGAGAGGAATTATTAATTCCACTCAAATCCATCTTTTTCTTTTTTACTTTGGTGTACGATTCATCAATATCATCGTAAGCATTCTCGTATCTCTCAATAATAGATTTCAATCGCTTAACAGTAGCGGGCGTGAGAACAAAGTGTTTGGCATTACCCATTGTATTGAATGCTTTAAGAACCGCTTGTTGGATTGACATTATGTCTTTAGCCACAGGAGATTTTTTAGTGATTTTCTTTTCCTCAATGGCTTTTTGCAACTCGTCTATAAAGATTTCAAATGTCTTTTTGTAAAGAACTTTATCGTTGAAATCCAAAAAACGGTTAATGAACTTCACTTCAGTTGAAATCTCTCCGTATGGATTCTTCCTTTTACGTCCGGATTCCTGCTTGCCATCCAAAGATTCACCTCTTTCTTTCAATATTTTTTCAATTGCATTTTTTCGAATTGTGATCCATTCTTGTTCTCCATCCTCCAGTTCAGCATCCAACTCAAGGCGATAAATCATTTTTAACCTTTCGGTTGTGAACTTTTCATATCCCTTAATATCTGCCTTGGCTCGTTTTGTTTCGGGATGTTCATCTGAAATGCCGGATAATGAAATCGAACTCGACTTAATAAACTCTTCAAGCTTTTTGAATGACAAATTCACCATGCTTTTGAAATCGGAATCTCCGCTCCAGTCTTCTCCTTCGTTAGTCTTAGCAATAATGGCTGTGTGAGATTCCTTTAATGCTTGCGGTAGGTTTTCAAATCCTATTTCCTCTATGGTGTCAAAGTAATTGTCGGTGGTTATTTTTCTTGCTTTCATTATGCTGCGAATTTTAGTCGTTTGAGTTTGGATTCAATTTCTTTTATGGATATGGTTTTAACTTGGGGATCAGCTTTTATTGGTTTTATTTTTTCGGGATCGTAATTAAAAACAAGCATTTCCGTTTTCTTTTTATCGGTGTGCTTTGTTACGGCAACCGATTTTTCCACCCTTTTCGTTCGCCACTTGAACTTTTTAATATACTGGCTCAGTATGGTGGAAGGGTAACTGCTCAGCAAGAATTTGCCTTTAACTTTCGACAAGGTGTTCAGAAGATCTTTGTAGTCCTCTTCAGAGTAGCCTTTGTAATGTCCCATGTCGGAACCGATATAAGGAGGATCGACATAAATAAAAGCATCCTTGGCATCACATCGTTGGATCACTTTTACTGCATCATTATTCTCGATCTGCACCATTTTTAAACGTTGTGCGTATGCGTTTGTAAAATCTTCTCTTTTGTTGGCAAGCGATTTTTCTTTTGAGTTTGTTTTCCCGAAACCCCAAGAGCCAATCATTCCGGCAAACCCTTGATTAGTGAGTGTCCACAATGCCCATGCACGTTTTACATCTGGAAATAAATCCGGGTTTTCATACACAACCATTGCCTTTTTGTAAAGTTCTCTGCTATGAAGTGTGGACTGTATTTCCTTTTGCAATTCAGGAAACTTGGATTTGATGACCTTGAAAAAATTAATGACTTCACCATTCTTGTCATTGATAACTTCCACTTCTGATTTAGGTTTGGCAAAAAACAATGCTCCTCCGCCAAAGAATGGTTCACAATAAATCCGATGTGCTGGTATTAGATTTAATAAATGCTTCAGCATGTTCTGTTTTCCTCCGTAGTATGTGATTGGTGTTTTCATAGTTTGAAAAAACCGGGCATAAATCAATATGCCCGGTAATTAATTGTTAGCTGTAAACAAGTGCTTTACGGTTATCCCAAATCTTATCGAAGTTTTTGTTACCACCTGCCCAGTGATAAGAAAGAACTCCTCTGTTATTAGTTACCTTCAGGATCGCCCAAACTGCCTGATCGGTGGTTGCTCCCGGATTTGCAAATCCTTTATAAACTGCATTTGAATTTGTCTCATCTACCAGTTTTGGCTCGTAGAAGATTTTATCATTCATGCTTGTTACTTTTTCGGATAATTGTGCTACCGAGTTTTTCAAATTCACGATCTCCGCATTGCCTTCAGTTTGTTTCGCTTCTGTAGCCAAACCAACCGCTGCGGGGCTTTGTAGCATCTCCATGATCTTATCTCTCAAATCATTTACATCAGTTGAAGCAGGAACAGTTACTTCTGTTTGATCTACGAACACATTGTACAATGCTCCCTGACCGATGTCGATTTTGATAATAGTATCTCTTACTACTTCCACTTCTTTGATTTGATGTTTCAAAATGAAACGTGGTGAACCGTCTGTGACGATTTTAAGGCTCGATCCATTGTTGATGATTTCTGTTGCCATTTAGTCCTCCTTTTTGTCTTGGTTGTTTTTACTGTTGTTAATTGCTCCTACAATCACTTCACCGATTACAGCCCCCATGAACCCGCCAATCATTACAAAGGGAATAGTGTCCTTTTGTGCTTCTTTGGCGTAGAAGTAACTGATGAGTGAAGCAGCGAGTGTAACGGATGATACGATTGTTTTTTCTTTCATTATTTATTGGCGTTGATGTAAAGTGTTGTAGCGATTCCTGATAGTATGAGCATGCCTCCGGCAAGCAGTTTATTTTGCAGCACTTTCCTGCGCTGTGATTTATAGGCTGTATTTAGATCTTCGGTGAGCTTTCTTTCCCTTTCTAAATTCTCATCCAACAAACCTTTTAGTTGTGAATAGGAGGCCGCACAAACCACCATCTGCGAATCTTTCGTTGCAACCAGTTCCTGTAGCTGAACAATGTTGGTGTCGTAGATGCTTTGTGTACTGTCCACCCATGCCACATAAGCGAGTGTTTGTTGTTTTAATGAATCACAATCGTTCAGTAATTGCTCAAAACTCAAGGTGTCGCTTTGCTTTTCAGCTAATGCAACAAGTGCAATTTGCGATTGATTCAACTTGAACTTGGTTGCTTTAAGTTTGCTTTGAGTAAAGGATAATTCCTTTTGCAAACTGTCGCTGTGTGTTTTCAGAGATTCAAGAGCGGTTTTGTAATTGGTATCAATGCGCTCCGCTTTTTCTGAAGCCTTTATGATTTCTGTTTTATCCGGCTTCACTTTCTCTCCGGTATTGCAGGTACTCAGTGACAGGAACAAACCTGTGATCAGTGCTGTAAATAAAATAACTAATGGAACTCGTTTCATAATCTTTCGTTTTTAATAATGGTTTTTAATTGATTGTTTTTGACTTTTTCTCAAGGGAGTAACCGAATGTTCCTGCACCAATCATGCTGATGAATGCGTAGAACATATATTCAGGAACCTCCATTCCAAAGAACTGCTGCGATACCCAACTGATAATGGACATAAGCACGTAGGTGAGTGTAATTACTTCTCTTAATGAAAAGTTGCCGTCTTTGTCTTTTAAAAGTTGGTGTATGATGTCTTTAATCTTCATAGTTGCTGTTCTTGTTTTTTAAATAGATGATTAAATGTTTCGCTGATCTGTTCAGCGATGTTCTTGAGTTTATCGCCTCCGCTGAGAGCGATGAACCCTACTGCAAGCAGACCTATAATTCCTGCTCCGACTGCGATTCGCCTGTAGGTTTCTCTTTTTACTGCTCTGAAATCAATCAAGGTGTAAGTGAATTTATTGCCGTACATACTGCGGTGGCGTTCGCATAAGCGCAGGAATTCCTGAAAGGCTGTTGCATTTTCAAAGACCTGACAGCCTGCCGAATTTTTATCAACGGTTTTTGTTGTTCCAATTCTGTTGGCTCTGTGGATATTGATCCCATACAAGCCTTTTGTTTTCATTCCGTTGTAAAAATCAAGAGAGGCATCACGGTCATAATCCCTAATAATGGTTACAGGTTTTCGCTGTACTAAAGCCAAATATTGTCCACGGTGCAAGCCCATTTCGTAAGCATGCTCGTATTGTCCTTGTCCAAGTATGGCTGTTCCCTGTGGCTGCATCGGATTGCGTAACCAAAACGTTCCCGGATCTGTGGTGGCTTTGTAAACGTGATAGTTCCATTTGATTGGGCTAACCTTATAGAACACATGAATCTCGTCATCAAAACGATTCGGAATTGTACTGGCTGAACGCAAGCCAACAATATTCAACTCATACGGGCGTGTATAGAGTTTATATCCTTTGTGCTTTAGTATCGCTCTTAACTTCTGTAATACCATTATGCTGCGGAATTAAAATCAGGTTCGTAATTCTTTAGCCAGTCTTTTACATCAAAGCATGGACATGCTTTTTTTACTCCCGGAAAATCTCTGTGTCCAAGCACTTCTGCTTTGGGATACTTTTCCGTTAAGCGAACGATGATATCGAACATGGCGTGCTTTTGTGCATCGCTACGGTTGTCAACAGGCTTTCCGTCTTTATCAATACCGCCAACATAAGCGATGCTGATGCATTCGGAATTATGCTTGTAAACTCCGTAGCTGTTCTTCTTTTCATCAAGCAATTGAACTATTGTTCCATCACGTTTGATAAAGTAATGGTAGCCGGGTGTGTCACCCCATCCACGCTGTTCTTTCCAGTAACGCTTGATAGACTCAAGGGTGGTTGTTGTGGGCGTTGCTGTGCAATGCACCACGATGTATTTTATGTTTCTTAAATTCATAAATAGTTGATTGTTTTGGTTTCCACTAAAAAGTGTTTTCCGTTGTTTTCAAATAGTGTGTGATTTCCTTTTTGGGCGATCTCTTTTCCAAGCACCATATTGGCAGGAACTTTAATTGCTTTCTTTGGATGCACCCAAACAAGTGTTGCATGTTTGGTGATGATACTCGAGCTTTCAATACCGGACAGCGACCATTTCTTCCCATCGTAATTCAATCCCATGCGGGTGAACTGTAAACGGATCGCTTGCTTTTGTTTCTCATCGGTAAAGCTGTTAAGCATTCCGTTGACAAGCGTTTGGCGAACTCCACCGATTCGGTAGTTGGTTTTAAAATCATCAGAGACTGTGGTGTAATCGTCTTTTGATTTTAATTTTTGCAGGGCTTTAATTGCACCGGTGAAGTTTTTGATGATCGCAGCAGAGTAGAGTTCTTTTGCACTTGCTGAAGCATCCAATGTTTCTCCTTGCGTCATGACATTGAAAGTGCTTTCATCAATCGTACTTGGATATCCCGCTTTGATAAGAGCCGCTTCTGTTTTACTTCCAAAATCTCCATCCGCTCCTGCTTTACCGAGTGCATCTTTTCCTAACTTAGTAAGCAATACTTCCTGAACCTGTTTTACTCTTGCGCCTTTGCTGCCTTTCTTTAAAGGAAAATCATCGTTTCGTTTAGGAGCAGCAGGAAGGGAAAAACTATTTTTCGCAGGTGGAGTTAAGTCCAGGTCAGGTGTTTCTCCCGAAGTATCTGCATCACTCCCTGACTGCTTGCGTTTTTGCCACCATTGGTAACCGAAGTATCCCAATGTGCCTGTGGCTGCTATTCCTAATCCTACAAGCAATATCTTTTTTCCCTTACCTGATGGTTGCTGTTCTTGTGTTATTGTCTGCTCCATGTTATTTTCGTTTTGCTGTAATGATTTTCATCCAGTCATCATACTGTCCGAACTCGCTCTCGCTTTTCATATCCTCAAGCATATTCGTTCCGTACAATCGTTTGTATTCCACAGCCACTTTCACAAAGGCTGTTTGCGTTGGTATTTCATTAAAGACCGCTATAATTGCTTCCGCATCTGTACCTCCAAAGAATCCGTACTCTTTATCAAAGGCTGCTTTCATTCGCTTTGCCCATGCCGTGTATGCAATCGGGCTTGGTGCTTGTCCTTTCTTTTCAGGCTTGGCAGCAAGAATTTGCAGCATCTCATTGTATTCGGTGGATTGCAACTCATCGCTCATGTCTTTAATCAGATTGCCATTGTAGAGCTTCTGATAGGACTTTACGACTTTAGCGAACTCTTCTTTGCTTGGGATTTCACGGAGTGTGCTTCGCAAACTCTCTGTATCTGTTCCCGGCCATCCGTCATTCTCAAAAGCCATTTTTATTTGTTTAGCAGAAGTGGCGGATGTGCCATCTTCAAAACTCTTGTTCTCTTCTTTGTTGGCGATTTTATCGAGAATGATTTTCCTGCCGATGTAGATGGTTCCTCCAACCACCACCACACCAAGTAAACTGAACAGGATTTTCTCCTTCAGTGTCCATGTTTCCTTATCCTGCTGTGTGGGCTGCACAGCCTGAACTGGAACTGGTTGTGGTTGATATGTAGTGATTGCGGTTTCCATTTTACTGAAGTCCTAAGTATGCTTTTGCCAATGCTGTTTTTGCCGGATCGTTTTTTACAATGTGTGCGAGCTTTTCCACTTCAACTGTTTTGAGTTTAGAAGCAAGCACTCCGAGTGCTTTAACTTTTTTCTCTGCTTCCTGCTCTGAAGAAGCTTCGATGGTCATGGTGAATGAGAATTTTGCCATTTGTTTTTTCGTTTTGAGACAGTGCTTCCCTGATCCCGCATTTTTGCGGAATGATTTTGTACTGTCATGATTTAAAAATTGATTGTTTAAGCCGGAACGTTCAGTAGTTCTGCAACGGTTTTGAGTTGAGAAGTATCTTTGCTTAACTGGTGAATGATTTTCATCAGCACCGATATTTCTTCATCTTCAAAATTCTCCGCTACCTCTTTTCCAAAAGAGAGATAAGATTTTTCCTCTTCTGTTAATGCAGGAGCAGCGTTGGCTTTGGTGACTGTAACTTCCGTTTCTTCTGCCGGAGCATCGATGCGTTTTCCATTGGTGTTTTCATCGACAATCACTCCTGCCAAGCCTTCGAGTCCGGGAACTTTGGTTAACCATTGCGGATTTCTGCGCATCACGCCTTCAATGGCAGAACCTGCTAAAGAACCTAAATCTAGTTTGCCAAAGTGATTAGGTTTTTGTTTTACCTTCTCCAGTTTGTCGGTCAGTTCATCAATGTACTCTTCGGCTTCCTGTAATTCCAGTTTGGTGCGATCCAGTTCTTTCATTAACTGATCTCTGTCCCAACGCTCACGTTCCACAGCAATTGATTCTTTTATTTTTGCATTGATGTCGGTTACTTCACCCAATGCCTGCTGTACCTGTGGTTTTCTTTCTTCTACTTCAAACACATATTTGGTGTGACTGATGGTTTCCGCAGGAGAATTGTAAACATTGATACGGATGTATTTTGTATCGTTGGTCATTACATCTTCGTAGCTGTCGAACTCTGATAAATCAGTTGTTTTCATGACTACTTTAAAATTGTCTACAAATACCTCGTAAGCAAGCGGACTTCCTTTGGAGGATTGTTTCTCAAGCATACGCTTGATGATCTCTATTTTTTGCGGGTTATATGCTTCAATTATCTTTGCCATTTTTCAATTGTTTTAATGCGATGTGTTTTGGTATTACCTGAATAAAGCGAACATGATTTACAGACGATGAGTAGTTCTGAATACTGATGTATCCCTGATGTTCGTACAACTGCTCATTGGTTCTGTCCACACTCAAATCAAAGATTCCGAACTCGGAAGTGATGTTGATGTTTGAAGGTTCATCCACCATGATGTAAAACTGGTTGTAGGCTTCAATATCCACATGCTCGTTTGGCTGTAACACCATGTGTCGAAAGCGGATGTAATAATTCTTTCCAAATCCCAGTTCATCCATTCTGCGGGGGATGTATTCCAAGGCTAATGCTATGTTCATGATCTGCCTCCTTCTTCTTCAATTTCAATCCACACATAGACATTGACGATGTATTCAAAATCTCCTTTGTTTACCTCACCAATCCGGTCTTTGTATATTCCCTGAATGATGGTGCTGTCTCCGTCCACAATCACAATATCCTCTTCGGTTTTACTCTGATGAGTAAATGCACTTGCCCTCCAGTTACGGTTCTGCGAAAAATCTCCTGCGCCAAGGTTCTCATCTGTTTGAAGATGGGTGGCATAAAAGATATTTGCCTCTTCGCAACTTTGCAGTTTCAATTCTCCGATGAGCATATTGCGCTTAAAAGGAATCAGTGATTTTAAAATTTCTGCTCGCATGGTTTTGTTATTGCTTTGCTATTTGTTCTTCTTTTGGTGTAACACCGATGACTGTTCCGTCTGCTCCGTTTGTTCCATCCGTTTTGGGTGTTTTTATCAGGCGGCCTCCAACTTCAATTCCGATGATGCGTTTGGCATTTTTCGGGAGCTTTACCTGAAAGTGTTTCACCTGTCCGGCTTTGGTAATGCGTAACTGTGTTATTAATACTTGCTCTTTCATGATAATTCATCCTCCATTTCACAGTCCAGGTATAACGACACACGGTAAGGAGTAAAGGGCGTTCTCAAATCATCGGTATCAGTGAAGGTGAGTTTTACCAAACCATTTCCCGGTGCTACATTTCCCAAATCATAGTAGCGTTGTTTTGGAGCTACATTGATTCCGGACATAAGCAGTTTGCTTTCGTAATTATCAGGAAAAAACTCTTCTTTGTTGATCTCAATCTTTTGCGTTCCCCTGAAATAAAGCAGGTCGTCCTTATCCGATGTAATCAGCACACCTTTTACCGCCTTGATGTTTTTATCAAGCTCGTAAGTTTTACTTACGGTCTTGTTTGCATCGGTCACCTGAAGGTCAAAGCGTTTCTTTACTGGTTTTAACATCTTGTTTTTTCTTTAATGAATTAATAATTGGTCGTGTCCCTGACACCTGAGTCCTCCGAGTTACGCAGCACATGTGGCTGCGTAACTTCGGACTCAGTACCCCGGTTATGGAGTAGTGATAGTGCCATGCAATCCAACATACACATGGGTTTTCGGGTCTAAGCCCTCCATTGAACCCAAGTCGATGGTTGCTTCGATCAGGATATCATCGTGGATCATACGTGGATTAGCCAGTTTGTAATACCCAACAGGAACGGTGTTCATTGTTTTGGTTTTAAAAATGGTGTTCACGGTTTCAGGCATGATGATTTTTTTGTTGCTTTTCAAAGAGAATTCTCCGTTTGATAAAGCAGCAAAATCTTCAATGCCATCGTATTTCGCTCCAATGATTTTATCCTTGTTTACTTCGGCAGGAATTCCGGCAAGCAAAAAGATTCCGCTTACAAGCAAGGCTTGGTTCTTTGGCAATTTTGCATTGCTGATGTTACGCAAGCCAACCTCTTTGTCGTCCTGTGTTTCAAACATCTTGATGGTTTTGGAGTTCACCGCTTTGATGCTGTAAATCACAGTATCCGCCAAACGTAATTCGCCTTTCATCAAACCATCCTTAATGTGTTGTGGCAACTCATTAAAATGTTTTTCCATTTCGGCACGTGATCCTTTGCTTGCAGGAACACCGCTTGCCAGTTTGTTGATGGTACGCATTCGCTGAATTGGATTCATGCGTCTTAATGCGCCAAGCAATTCTTCATTGTCAACTGCATCCAAGCCTAATAAGGCTCCTGCATTGTTGTATTCTTCTACTCCGTCTAATACGCCTAACATATTGTTTCGTTTTTTATGGTTATTAATTATTTTACTTTTTGATGATGATGTTTTCAGGTTTAGAAATTCTGTTCGCTTACGTCCAGCATTCCTATTTCTCCTTCCAATCCTCCTGAAACAGATTGTTTGGCTTCAAATTTTTTGGCTGACTCTTCCACCTGCTTTTCGATGCGGTCTAACACATTCAGGTGATCGGCTGCTCCTTCCAGTTCTTTGCCATTGGGGTAAGTAAAGTATTGCACTTCGCCCATACCATTTGTGCCTTCTTCGGATTTCTCTTCCTCCTTCTTTTTGCTCTTGATGATTTTGTCAAGGAACAGTTTTCGTTTGAACTCTTCTTTGAAAGCTGCCATGCGTTCTTTTACGCCTTCGAATCCTTCTTTTTCTGTTCCGTTCATTGCCCCGGCAACTGCCTGATAACCGCCCGAAGCCATCATGCCTACACCGAAAGCTGCTGCTCCATTACTGCCCATGTAATGCCCAACACCTGTTACTGCAATTCCCACCAAGAAGGAAGAACGTCCGAGTACAGCACCTGCCAAGCCACCGCCAATTGCACCCACCAAAATGTCACGGCCTGTTTCGAGTGCCGACTTTTTGATATCGCCTTTGGCATGCTCCGCAGCTACTCCGTCAAGGAGTTGTTTTTTCTGCGCTTTTTTCTCGTATGAATTTTTCTTCTTCATGTTTTTTTGTTTTTTCTTTTTTATTTTTAAAGCAATGCAACTGCTTCTTTTTTATGCTTCTTACTTTTTACTGCTGTCCGTTTACCTCCTTTCCGCTTTTTCTTTTTGCTTTTTGGAATTCCGGACAAAGCAGGTTTTGCTGTTTGTTTTTTTCCTCCGGTGACCATTCGGTATCCTGCGTACAGTAGTCCTAATGCGCCAACTCCGATTCCTACAGGTTTAATCCACTTCTTATTCTTGTCCCAAAATCCTTCGGGTTTTGGATCGTCACCGCCTGATGATGTTTCTCTGTTTGCAGACTTGTTTGCGCTTCCCGAACTGTCACCTCCGCCTGAATCATCTCCACCGCTTCCTGCATCTTCATTTTGTGAAGGAGTGTTGCTCTTTTTAATTACCATCGGTTTACTGCTACTGTTAGAACTTCCACTATCGAAATTCATATCCGCAGATCCGCCACTTTCACCTGAAGAGGAAGTAGTATCTCCACCGCTTTCTGCACCACCGCCACCTGATTCGCTTGATCCACCTTCGCCACCACCTTCTTCAAAGTCTTTTGCTCCTTTGTCTTTTTTAGGAAGTATATTTCCGATCCCTTTTAATAATCCTGCAATTGCTGTGAGGATAGTTGTTGCTGCTGTTACAGAGGCTGCTGCTGAATAAGGTTCTCCTAACCCATTGAGCTGACTCAACTCTTCGCTTTGATAGATATCACTTCCCAATAATTCTTCTGTTGAAGAATATTTGTCAAGCCCACTCATGTCATCAGCTATGTAACCAAGACCGCTTACTTGCTTATCTCTGTTTCCTCTTCCGGTTAGGATTGCCTTTTGGAAATTTTCGGGGATTCCACCTGCACCGTAGAAAATACCTTGTAGTTTGTCTTTTACTTTTTTCAATCGTTCAAACTTTCCCATGTCTATTCCTCGCTTTTGTGCTTCTTCATTTGAGAGGTATGCATAGCGAAGTCGCTGTGCAATTTTGAACATGTTAGTTTTAAGGGCTATTAAAATTCCGTTGCGGATAAGTACCGTTGCCGGGTTTAATCGGTTGGTGATGTGCAAGCCCATTTTTGCGATGGCTTTGATACCACCTTTTTTGTAGGCTTCTTTGATTGCACCTTTTTTGAAGACTTGTTTAAAGCCTCCGCTTTTTTGTTTTGGTTCTCCACCTTTTCTTTTGAAGAGTCTGCCGAGTTCTGCCATTGCTTCACGGTCATCATATATTCCGATCAGGTCAACAGCATCGATGTTTTTGTTTGAGGAGTCATTGACTCCGTTCAGATATTCTAAATCCATGTTTGTATCTTTTTTTTCACTGTATGGTTCTTCGTAATCAAAATGTCTCACTACACAATCAATGGTGATGTAGCTGCCATCGCTTAAAGGAACAATCGGGTAGATGTGCTGAAAGTGATCCTCTTTGTATTTGGTGATTCGCAGGATGTGCCTGATTTTTAAATTGCTCAGGATGCTGCTGATAAACACCGTGTAACAGTCACAATCTACTCCTTGAATATTTCCTCTGTCATGCCATGCTCTTGCGGGACTTCTTATTTGTTCCTTTCCGTCTTCATCTTTCTTGTAGGCGATGTGGTCATACACAAATTGCCATATTGCTTTACAGGTTTCGTAAACCGTTTTTCGTTTCAACACTTTTGCGATCTTCTCGGTATGGAATAGAGTTTCTCTTACCACTTGCGGAATGAAGCGGATCGTATCGGCAACCGTTGCACCTTCTTTTTTGGTGATGGTGGTCAGCATCGCTTTTGGAAAGAGATGGTCGAACTCCACACCGCTTTTTACTTTTACTGTTTCTCTTCTTTCCATTATGCTTTTGGTTGACTAAGTGTTAGTGTATCCGATTTTGTATAGGGAACTTTTTTCCATCCCAAATCAATTGTGGTAAGTGTCTTTACATCAATCTTCACCGGCTCTTTGTTTTGTATGGCTCTTAACAAACTACCCGACAGAGAAAAAATATTCATTAGCGAAACTCGTATCATCATCTGTTCAACCACCGCCTCACCGAAAGCGGGGATGCTGATGTCTTTGTCAATTACCTGCGAAGAGCCAACCGTTGTGCCTTTGTAAACGAGCTTCACAAAAGGAAACTTGATTTTAAAAGGAGTGCGTGTCGGATTTTTCAATTGCACGTCAACTCGTATGGTTAACCCTGAAAGATCAAGCTTGTGTATTTTTGCCATTGGTACAGTTTCCAACTCAGCATTCATTTTGTTCAGGCGCACCACATACACCGTTCCGCCAATCAATACTCCGCCTACAACTGTTCCTACTGCTATTTTTTTCCAAGTCTCCATTACTTCTTTTTTAATCGTTCGCTGATATAATCGCCTGCTACTTTGAATGACATCCATATCACTCCGCCTACAAGTGCTTTAAGCGCATAATCGGCAAGACCTGAGTAGTCCAGGTTGGCAAGCAGAATTGTTCCGGTGAGAAACATATTGCTTGTGCTGTCTGTGCTTGTTTGATTTTCTTTCATAATGCCTCCTTTTTGTTTTTAGTTTACGGATACAAAGTTGTAGTGGTGGCCTGACTCACTTTCCGCTTTGGTAAGCGGTTGTCCATCTTCTGAACTCTTTTGCATTCAAGTGGATTTATTTGGCTTTCAACTCTCCGGGAATTCCGAATTGTTCTACAATTTTTCGCACTTGTTCAATGGTTAAGTAGCGTTTGTTTTTCATACCCCATGCTTCATTGAATGGTTCTAACCATCTTTGAAATGTTTTTGGTGGTACACCGTAAATCTCACGCAGTTCTTTGCGTGTGTAGGTTTTCAGAATGAATGTTCTTTCTTTTATTTCTTTTGCTTGCTCGCTCATGATTAAAGGATGTATTGAAGGTTAATAATGGTGATCTGGAAAATTTGCAAAAGGTCAAATTGCTTTTGCTCTAAAAGCATTCTGCGGTAGCGCAGGAATACCATAATGTTTGGCGACTCCATGTATTTCAGGATGCCGTTCGCAAGCGTGGTAATTCCCTCGTTGTAATGTGGAACTGCCTTGCGTTGTTCTTTTACTTCTTCTAACCAAGAAGCTGTGCCGGACAAACCGTTTTTGTAATTGATGTTTAACCAGTCGATTGGTTTGGAAATGTATCTTCCTCTTTTGCGGGACACAAAACGCTTGGCTAAACAGATGCGTTCAACAAGGTCTTTGAAATTGCGTTTACAATTTTTGTTGTTTTCAAAATGCTCCGAAAGCAAATCTTTTAATTGTTCTGTTTCGTTTATGGTAAATTCTCTGTTATTCCATAATGAACTGTAAGCTAAAGTCCATAATCCATGAACCAGTTTATCAAGATCAGGAGTGCGGCCTCCTTTGATTAGTTTTAACTGGATTACTTTTGCTTCTTTTTTCTTTTGGGTTTTTCTAACTGCGCTCATATGAATTGTTTTTATTTGTTACTCGTTTAGTGATTACGAGAACAAAGTTGCGACAACTCAAAAGGGCACTTTCCGGTTATTACCCTTAACTGAATTCAATTTAATGCTATTGAAAATTGTTTGATGTAAGTCGTGAAATTTTCAAAAATCGCACGTAACTTGATGTAATTTGATTTATTATAAAACATCGGGAAGCGATGTCCATCAAGTGCTTTAAATGGGAAACAAAAAAGCCGGAAAATGTCCGGCAATGTCTTAGTTTGTCTTAATAAATATTTTTATGCAAGCGGTCTTTCTTTAAGCACCTTGTTTACTTTTAGAAGATCGTTTTGAAAATTAACTCGCAAATTACGTCCGTGACATTTTTTATACTTCATTTCGCTACCGCACAAACACGGTGTTTGCTCGGTTCCTCCCTGATATAAATAAGCCTGAAACATGTTTTTCAAATTTTGATATTGAAAGGTTAGTGTTAATGCAGGTTCAGGAACATTCAGCATATCATCGTTTAATCGTGTCCCATAAGTGTAAAAGAATTCTAATGTTTCGCATAGTTTAATATAGTCATCAACGAGTTTGTTATTTGTGATATTGATTCTTGCATTATCAATTAGTTGACCTCGGTACACTAAATTATTATCTGAAACGAACATTATTTTTTCAAATCCGAATTCCCTCGGAGTAATGTCGATTAACTCTTCGTTATCGTTTTCCCATACAGCGTGTCTCTCTGCTTCACAGATAATGCTCGATTGAAAGATCGCCCATCCGTAGTGAACTTTTCCTCCGTCACGTTTTACTTTTTCATCAACATTTGCAAAACAATTTTCAGGTTTTGCATAAGGTTCAGGAATGACGGGGATAAATTCAGGATCGAACTCTGCATTGATCTTATCAAGCACTTTCTCCACAAATGGATTGACTTCTGTTGGAACTTTAGGTAACATCTTACTTTACAATTGCCAATTCATCTTTCAGATAACTGTTCGGATAACCCAAGTGAGAAAAGATTTTTTCTACTTGTTTAACGGTGTAATACCTGCCATTCTTTTTACCTACGCTTTCATTAAACGGAGCCAACATAGTTGTGAAGCAATGTGGCGTTATTTCATAAAGATTAGCCAACTCTTTTTTTGTAAACGGTTTGATTTCTGCTCTACTCATATCTCTATTATTTTAGTTACTAATTAATTGTACCGACTTAAAAATTCTTCTTGTTCAAGGTAAAAGAAGTCGGCCATTTCCTTTACACTCATTTTTTGTTTTGTTCTGTAGCGTGTAATCAAATCACGTACAGCACTTCCTCTTTCAATCGCAACGTCCAGTTCAACTGGTTCTCTTCTTCTAATCTTTAGGGCATTGAATTGACCAATGATGTAACGCTTTTGATTATCGGTTAGCATATTTAAATCATTTGCCCGGTAAAGAATGGCTTGCATGGATACTTTCCATTTCTTTTTTAACCGTGCAAGCAAGTCCAGGTTAATGTTTTCATTAAAATCCGCTTGTATTTCCTTTTCAGGCATCAAAAATTCGGCAGCAAACAGGTTCGCTTCATGTCCAACTTCTTCTATTGAGAGTAATGCTTGTCTTGTGTGCATTACTATATGCCCTAATTCGTGGGCAAGGGTGAAGCGCAAGCGATCACCTAATAAAGCCTTGTTGTAAAAGATCACCGGATACTTATTTGAAATCAAAATGCTACGGCTATCCACACGATCCGTTTTAAAATCAACTGCAAGTGTCATGATACCGTGCGATTCAATAAGATCTATAACATTTGCCACTTCGCCTTTTGGCATGTTCCATACTTTACGAAGTTTTTGTGCAATGCCTGCCGGAGTTCCGTTTTCCGAAACAGGTAACAACGGAATTTCTTTTGCTTCCAGTTTCATGGCCTCAAACAAACGCTGCATGTTCAGACGATAAATATTAAGGTTCGCATCTATATACGATAAAACCTTTGCAGGTACTTTATCACGTCTGCGATATAATGCGGGCGGAAGCACCTCTTCATTTTGCATGAAAAAGTGTTCAGGAAACTTTAAAGCCTCAATCAACTTTATCAGCACATCATCACTAAATCCCATTTCATCCTGCTCAAAGCGACTGATGTTGGAACGGTTAATTCCTGCAAGATCAGCCAGTTCAAGTTGTGTTAAACCACGAGCCTCACGTGCAAGCATCAGCATTTTTGGATTTATTTTTTGTTCGGTTACCATCTCTTTCTTTAAATCATTTTCCGAAATCAAAAGTAGAATAAATCTGCATATATCATAAATAATGTGCGTAAAATAGTTTTTAAAAAAGTGTACTTTGTTGATAATGAGGTTTAAAACTTTTTTGACTTTGAGTATTTGTTTACCTGTAGAAAAATCGTAGATTTGATATAGAATTAATATTTTAGTTCTATCGAAATATTTTAGAAACAATATTAAAACGATATAAATAAACTATAGATGTCTGATAATTCAGCAAAAAAATCCAACTGGAGACGCAAATATCGCTTGTTTAAGCAACAGGAAGACCGCCAAGAGTTTGAAGGATGGACGGAGAGCGATTTCATAAAGCATATTTTTGAGTTACGAGAAGAGATTGGTGAACTTGAGGAGGAATTGAAGGAACTCGCAAGCCAATCAACGCAAGATATGTCTCCCGTTGAAAAAGAGGCCAAATCCATAAAGACCGAAGATTTTAAACCGGATTGGCCATATTCAACCAAGTTTGTGTTTTTACTTCTGTTAGAGAATAAACCACTAACAAGCCGTGAAATTCATGAACACTTATTGAGGCTTGATAAGCAGTATCAGTTTTATAATGATCCTAAAGGGACGCTTTCGGTTTATTTAAGGGCGGTTGCAAAATCAGGAAGAATTAAATCTATCAAATTGCCAGGCATTAAAGAAAAATTGTTTGCAATGCCGGAATGGGTTGATAGTGAAGGGAAACTTGTTGCAGAATTTCAAATACCAATCCAATTCAAATAATCGAACATATTAAAGAATACATTTACAAAAATAAATTTACTTATGGCTATAAAAGAAGAACAAGACTCTATATTCAGAACAAATATTGATCGAGGAGTTAAAGCAAAGATTATTCAGTTTGACTCAGATGAAAATAAAATAACCTATTCCTGCACTCGTAATTATTCAACTTCATTTAAAAATCCCGAAGAGAAAGTTAGGGCGTCATATTTTGTAGAACTCGTATTGGATTATCAATATCCAAAAGAATTGATTGATATAGAGGTTAAAGTCGAAAGACGAATTCCTGATGATAGGGCAGATATTGTTGTTTATGAAGATGAAGAATGCAAAAAACCATACCTTATAGTAGAAACTAAAAAAGATGGTATCACTGACGCTGAATTTACTCAAGCAATTGAACAAGCTTTCGGGAATGCAAATAGCAAAAGAGCTAAATACGCCATAGTAGTAGCTGGAAATACTAAAACAGCATTTGATGTAGCTGGGTTCAAATCAAGTGAAAGAGAAAAAAATGTCATTGCTGATATTCCAATTAAATTCGGAAAAGCACCAAAATATAAATTTATAAAAGGTGATAAAACGAATGATTTAAAAATTGTTTACAGAGAAGATTTAATTGGAGCATTAAAAAAATCTCATAACTCCGTATGGCAAGGCGGTAAACTGGCACCTACTGCGGCATTCGATGAAGTAGCAAAATTATTATTTTGTAAGTTAAAGGATGAAAAAGGAACGAAAAAGAATGATTTCTATAAGTTCCAAATAGGTTCACATGAAACTCACGAGGATGTTTATAAAAGAATTCAAGGTATTTATAAAGCAGCAAGAGAGGACGATCCACAAGTGTTTAAAGACAGAATCAACTTGGCACCTGATGTTGTATATAACGTGGTAGAGCATTTACAACAACTTTCTCTTGGTAAAACCGACTTAGATACTAAAGGTGTCGCCTTTGAAATTTTCATGAAAGATTTCTTCATTGGAAAAATGGGTCAATTTTTCACCCCAAGACCAGTGGTTCAATTTGTTGTAAAGATGCTTTCACCAAAGCAGGAACATAAAGTTATTGACCCTTCATGTGGTAGTGGAGGTTTCTTGTTGTATGCTATGGATGAAGTCCGAGCATTTGCAGAAGATAATTACGATGAGATTGAAGCATTTAAACATTGGCATCATTTTGCGGAGAAAAAACTGTTTGGTATTGAAATCAATGATCAAATTGCGCGTGTTTGTAAAATGAATATGATTATTCATGATGATGGACATACAAATGTAATTGGACATGATGCACTTGCCGGATTTGATAAATTTCAGAAGTTGAATTCTGAATTTAAAAAGGAAACTTTCGACCTTATCCTTTCTAACCCTCCATTCGGTGCTACAATTAAAAAGAAAGAAACAACATATTTAAAGGATTTTGATTTAGGTCTTAATGGTGACAGTATTAGACCAACTCAAAAGAGTGAAATATTGTTTATTGAGAGATGCATCCAATTTGCCAAACCTGGAACAGGAATCATTGCTATTGTAGTTCCGGAAGGGGTAATGACTAATACTTCTCTTCAATATGTTAGAGATTATATCCTTACACATTGTGAACTCCAAGCCTCAATTTCATTGCCTGAATCTGCATTTAGTCACTTTGGTGCAGGCATTAAGTCCTCGATACTCTTTCTTAGAAGAAAAGGGAAAAAGGAAAAAATCTCAGATTACAAAGTCTTTATGGGGGTTGCAAAGCAAGTGGGTATTGACAGTACTGGGAGAGAGGAAGAGAATGAGTTGTATTCAGAAAAGGACAGTTGCATTTATAAGCAATGGAAGAAATTTTTAAAAAATAAAGACAAATATGAGAGAACTGAAAATTGCTATTCAATCAAACTTTCTCAAATTTTAAAGGAAGGCCCTTTTAATGCTACTCGACATGTTTGGAAACCTGTTTTCAAAAATTCAACACATAAAATAACAGATATAGCTGACATCATTAGTAACAAAATTACACCAAGTAGTGAAGATAATGAATTTTCAAACTTCGCATTGATTAGAATGGACGAATTGCAAAACAATCCTGTGAGAATTGAAAACATAATTTATTGCCTTGGAAGTGAAATTGAAGGAGGGCTTAAAATCGTTCAAGAAGGTGATATCTTACTGGCTCGACTTGGGCCAAGTATGATGAATAGAAAAATTGTAGTTGTTCCCAAAATTGATAAGGTTGTAGATTATATTGTAGCATCTTCGGAATTTATTGTGATAAGACCGCATAATCCTGAAGACTCATATTATATCACTGGAGTTCTAAGAACAGATTTAATGCTAAAGTACATGTACTCCAAAACAAGAGGAGGAACCCCAAGTAGATATAGACTCAGTGAAGAAGACTTCATGAAAATTGACTTTCCGAAGGAAGATGACAAAGTGCGCAAGAAAAAAGCATCGGTTTTTGAAAAATCACTAAATGATTATTATAAAACTTTACAGGACGCTGAAAGTAAATTGATTAATTCGCATAACGAATTGGAAAACGATTTGTAGATAATCAGATTATATTTTAATCAGTGAAATTGATAATGAGATGGCAAATAACACAGGCTTAACCTTAAATATTTTAGAAATAAATCCTTCAAAAGAAAACGTATCGATATATAAGACGAGTTTCAAGGATCATGTTATTAAGGAATACCGGAAGCAGTATTCTGATTATTATTTTCATAGAGACGGAAATCAAATTTATGCTTGGAATCTTAAGGAAACACCTTCTTCAAAACTTCCCGATGAGTTTTCTTCAGTTGTGATTGCACGAAAAGATAACACTCTTGTGTTTAATAAAATCCTCGAAAGCAGTATTATTGAGTGGTTTAAAAACAACAAGAGTAAGATATATCACATCAAATATTCTTCTACTCAAGAAGTGGAATTTAAGAAAGACATTAAAGATTTTAAGGGATTAAAAGTAATTCCTGTACTTAATTTTTCTGTTCATCCATTTTATAGCAAGCAATCTCAACAGTTAATCGCTGCTTTATCAATAAGATTTGCAACAAAATTTTCGTTTGAGCAAGATGAAAAAATATACAAATCATTGAACGTTGATACACGTAACCTATTTAAGAATAAGTGGGGGAAAATAATAGCATCCACGCCAAATATTACCAAATTTTTAAGTGCCACTGGTCAGACAAATGAATTCAATTCACATAGGAACAACTTGAATACAGAACAGAATTTATATAAGGAGTTAACAAAATTCATTTCAATATTTAATGAAAAGGTTCGACCAAATCTATATCTGCCTGATGGTTTGGCCATTAATTCATTTAATTTTCACAATATTCCAAATTCAAATTTTATTGTTGATGTCGCTACGAAGCCAGGGTATTTTTTCTATCAAGAAAGAACTGGAACAGGCTACTATAATACTCTTACAAAGGATTTAAAACCATATTCCTTCGATCAATTTAATAATCGAACCACTAAATTGTTAGTTATTACACCTGATACGCATGAGGGAACTACGGAAACATTTATTAAAAATCTTGAACTTCGATTAAAAAATTTGTTTCATCTTAACAACATTAGTTTTACTTATCTACCCTTTGATAGTAAGAATGAAACATACGAAGGAGCAGTTGCAAAATTCGATTGTAGCGGCTTTGACTTAGCAATAGTGACTGTTTCAGGTCTCGAAAAATCCTTACCGATTAATTCTTCTCCGTATTATGTTACAAAAGCTAAACTACTGAATCAAAGAATACCGACACAGGAAGTTACAGTTGAAGTCATGAGGAGGGCAAACGAGTTGATTTACGAGGCTATTGCGTTAAATATTTATTCTAAAATAGGTGGAAGTGCTTGGACAATCTCAAAGGTTCAAAAACAAAAAACAGAGGTTGTTATTGGAATTAGTTCAACATTAAATTTTGATAATCAAAGGATTATTGGGTTTGCAAATATCTTTGATTATAATGGAAATTATTTGATTGGAGATTGCAGTACGATCAGCAATTTGCAAAACTATGCTGCGGATTTGGAGAGGTATCTTACAAGTGCGATAAACAATTTAATTACGAATAGAGGCATTGATAAATCAGAAGCAATACGCTTAATATTTCATTTATCAAAGGAAGCAGGGAAGCAACATGAGATAAGAGCTATTGAAAATACAATCCAAAAATTTAGCGAATACAATATTCAATTTGGAATTGTTCATCTTAGTTATAATCATAACCTGCGGATTTTTTCCAATAGTGGAACAGATGCGCCAACAAGAGGAACTTATGTTGAATTATCGACTTTTCAAGCTCTACTTCATTTAGGGAAAGGCACAAAAGTTCCTATTTTTATTAGATTAGATCAACGCTCAACATATCGTGATTTATTCGATGCAAGCAAACAAGTACTATATTTTTGTCATTTGTGTTATAGAAACTTTAGACCCGCAAATGTGCCAGTTACTATTAAGTATCCCGCATTAATGGCTAAATTAACCGACGAACTTAGTCAAGTGCCTAAATGGGATACAAGCCAATTAAATAATGTAAAGGATAAACTTTGGTTTATATAGATGACATTACTTGATGAAATATTAAAAAAAGAAAAGGATATTTTGCTTCGCAGCAGTGTTCGTGAAAAACTATTTTATGCCTTTGTATCTTCCACTGAAGTTGATAATAGCATTTCTGTGCCTGATGGAGAAATAGATAAGGTGTGTTATTCCGCATTTACAAAATCGGGTTTGGATGTTTCAAAGGAACTACAACGGTCTTTAAATGCAATGCCTGTAAAGGGACTACATTTCAGTAGCAACTTGCTTTCCTTGGTAGCTTTTTCGATTAAGTCACAAGACGCTAAAGAAAAATACTTAAGTAATTATTTTTCCACATGTAATCTTGCACATCAATTCATAATTGTAAAAATATTTAACGAGTTTACATTGCCAAGTACACCGAAAGTAACAACTGATTTTGATAAGTTAATAGTTGCAACATTTATTAATAAGAACTACGAGCAAAGTGAAGAATATTTATTTAAAGCTCTTCAAAATACAAATGATTTGATTGAATTGTTTGTTTTGAAAGAAGCCTACTTCGAAATATTAAAAGTTCATCCTAACACTGAAACCTCTAATCTTTTGAATGAGCTTGCACAGACGTTTCAAAAAGTGGTCACCGCAAGTAAAAAGAGAATTGATAGTTATGTTAATGTTAGTATTTTGATAGTTGCATTTACTTTGATTCTGGGATTACCTTATATTATAAGCAAGAAATGGACTTCTTGGGATTTAGAGCCTTATATCACAGGAATACAATTTTCTATTGGCGTATTTTGGTTTGTTGTAATGATAATTTTTAATTCTAATCCCGATTGGTTTAAGGTTCTGCAAAACTTCAAGAGTTGGTTATTGAGATCATATTTTGAAAGGAAAAAAATAGACATTGAAAGGGCAATGGAAATAATAAGAGTGGCAACCATTGAATCAAATGAACAGTCAACACGAAAGAAGAATTTGTTCTCTAAATTCAACTGGAGAATTATTTTAAGTGGCATTTCAATTTTCCTTCTGATATCTTTTTACTGGTATTTCGACATTGGACATAAGCCAGTTGAAAAAGTAGATATTCTTATTGGGAATAATTATGATTTTGCTGAAAAATTATACTTTCGATCAAGTCCCGATGAAACGCATAAGTATAAGATAAAGAATGCAAGAAGTGAATTCAAAGGCGTAATTCTAAGAAATTCAAACATTCTTGTTGATAGCACATTATATGAATACGTGTGGAATTTTAATCGGTATAATATTTTGATTTTAGTTGGTAAAACAAAAGGGATTGATCACCAAATTATAGATGCCATTAGATTAAAAAAATAAATTCTGAGAGAATTCAGAAATTTTATACTGAATGAACTTTAAAAAGTATGTTTAGAACATTAAAAGAAATATGGAAATCCTTAAATGATAAGGAAAAAGAATATTTAAAAGCCGGATTGAAACTAATCCTTATTCTTGGATTCATTTCGATAATAGTATTGCCTTGGGCATTAACAAGGGAATTTTGGTCATTTGTTGACTATAAACAAACAGGAGCGATTGGAGATACCATCAACGGCATTGCTGGCCCATTTATCGCACTAATTGCAGCGATATTAACTTTTTTAGCTTTCTACATTCAGTATAAAGCAAATATTCAGCAACGAGAACAATTCAGTACAGCACTTTCTAAAGAAAAAGATAGAGATAAAGAACAAGAAAAAATTTGGCGAATTGAGCGTTTTGAAAATAAGTTTTATGAACTTTTAAAATTACATAAAGCGAATGTGGATGAAATGAATATTGGAGATAGAGTGCGTAATCGTAAATCTTTTGTTCACATGTTTTATGAATTACGATACTGCTATATAGTTGCACAAGATTTTTACAATAGTACAAGCGATGAGTTAAAGAACGAGTATGAATATGATAAGATAAACTTGATGGATTTTTCTTATCGAATTTTCTTTTTTGGTATTGGATTACATTCTGAAAAGCACTTTATTGCTTATTTAAAAAAAGGAGAGTTGCATTTATTTAGGCAAATAAAACCCTTTCTTGAAAAAATTCAGGAAGACTACAGTAATTTTATTGCCCAAAATCCACTACTTCGTTATTATACACACGGTTTACCGACATCACAAATTCCAAACGAAAGAACCATCGAGTTTTTCTATTTCCCGTTCGATGGACACGTCAATAGATTAGGACATTATTACAGGCATCTTTTTCAAACGGTAACATTTGTCAGTGCTCAAGATTTTCTGTCACCTGATGAGAAGTATGGATATATCAAAATACTTCGTGCTCAGCTCTCAAATTTTGAACAACTGTTGTTATATTATAATGCTTTAGCTTGGTTTGACTCCGAGTGGAGGACAATATTTACTGAGTATAGATTAATAAAAAACCTCCCGATTCCATTAGCTGATTTTGATGTTAAGCCTGAAAAACACTTTGAAAAGGAAATACTGGAATTGAGAAAAAATGGGATTGAAATGTTTGAGTGGAACGAATGAATTACAAAGGAGAAACATATTTAAAATTTGATACTTCTTTTCAAGAAAGATTAAATGAAATTGCTGATCAGTTAGCAGATCAGTTAATAGCACCCGGCAAACACATAGTTTATAACGAGCATCCTAAATTGGGGGTTAAAGAGTTTAATGATTTTTGGGGTGAAATTCCAGTAAATAACCCTGACGGTAATAAATATTCAAAGAATGATTGGAAAGGAGTTTATGCTTTCGGAGAATATACAAACAATAACTTGAATGTATTATATATCGGTATATCGCAAACAATTAGGAGGCGTTATTTCAAACACACAAAAGAGAAAAATAGAGAAGCGGCAACGTGGGCATATACAATATTGAGACATCAAAATAGAGATCTCCCTAAGGAAGAAGTTATACGAATGATCCCTAACATTCAGAACAGCTTAATAAAAAATTGTCGATTTACATTTATCAAAGAAGACGATAATATGTTGATGCATTTAGCCGAAGTCTACTGTGCTAACAAATTAAAAGCTTATTGGAATAGTTTTGAAACCCACTAAAAATAGATACCCTGACTGGAAAGATTACGAAAAACAGATCTTCGCAGCTATTAAGGAGGAATTCCCTAAGGCTACTGTTACTTTTAATGATTCAATAAAAGGAAAAGAGAGTAAATCTATCCGGCAAATAGATGTTTCAATTCGATTTAAAGAAAACCGGAAGTCGGTGTTTGGTATTGTCGAGTGTAAGTATTTCGCCCGCAAAGTGGATATTGGAAAAATAGATGCACTTATTGGAAAGATGGTAGATACAGGCGCACACTTCGCATTAATATTTACCAGTCTTGGATTCACTAAAGGAGCCGAGCAATTTGCGAAAAAATGTAACATCGGATTCCGGCAAGTCCCGTTTGAGTTTCTTAAAGATTTTGGGTATGTACCTGCGAATGGACTGGATGATGTATTTATGCAGGAAATAACGTACAACGAGATTTATTGTGAGAAATGTAAAAAGCTAAACTTCTACGAAATCAAAGTGGTTAGAGGCTTCGCTGATTTTGATGAGGATATTATTTGCCCTGAATGTAAAACATCGCATCTCAACAACGTAAGAACAGATGGTGGTTATAAGGTTATAAAACGATTTAATAAGAAATCGATCACGGAGAAGGAATACAAAGAAACAATAGTGAATCACCTAACTGCAACAAGAGAGGAATGGGATAAGAAGTACACCTTTTTGTGGGAGCATTTAAAGCTCTTGCCAAAAGAAGAATTGTGCTTTATTTGCAGCAAGCATTTAAATCAGGGATTCCCAGGAACAATGCCTACTGAGCATGAAGGAAAGACCATTTGTTTTGAGTGTATGATGAGCCAAAGAACATTATTGATTGATTATCAGAAGTTACAGTAGTCCTATAAAACTCTTAACAACAGCCAATAAATCACTTATTTATAGTCTATTTGAAAATTAGTATATTTGTACAGTTGAAAAGAGCATTATACATATTATTTTGTTTTTACTTTATTTCACTTGCAGTTATGCCATGCGGAGACAAGGATGATTGCAATGAATTGAAACACGAACAAACTTCTCAAAATTCCGGAGATCATCAGGATGAAGTTTGTACACCATTTTGTGTATGTTCTTGTTGCGCTACCCATTTTGTGGTTAAACCTTTTCAATCCATTCAAACTCAAATAGCAGTCATCAATACAGTTTACACCGTTCATCCTGAATCTGAAACTGCTTCTGCCGTTATTCCTATTTGGCAGCCTCCTAAACTCAGTTAATGAATTAATGAATTTTCGGTATTCCGAAACTTCACCTGTTTCGGTATGCAAATCTGCATGCTGAAATTCCTTTTTATTCATTCATTAAACTGATAGAAATGTTAGATAAAATAATTGCATTCAGCATAAAAAATAAATTCATCATTGGCTTGATGACTCTCGCCCTTATAATTTGGGGAACGTGGAGCGCATCAAAACTTCCGATTGATGCAGTACCTGACATCACTAACAATCAGGTACAGATTATTACAGTCTGCCCAACTTTAGCGGGGCAAGAAGTAGAACAGTTAGTAACTTATCCAATCGAAAGAACAATTTCCAATTTACCCGATTTGGTAGAATTGCGAAGTATCTCACGCTTTGGGCTTTCGGTAATTACCGTTGTTTTTGACGATAAAGTGGATGTTTACTTTGCTCGTCAAATCATTAACGAACGCTTAAAGGAAGCTGAATCCAAAATCCCAAAAGGTGTTGGTACACCTGAATTAGCTCCTGTAAGTACAGGTTTAGGCGAAGTATACCAATACATTATTCACCCGACAAAAGGAAGTGAGAATAAATACACGGCGATGGATCTGAGAACCATGCAAGACTGGATAGTAGCACGCCAACTCTATGGAACACCCGGTATTGCCGAAGTAAATAGTTTCGGGGGGCAACTAAAACAATATGAGGTAGCCATTAATCCTGACAAATTATTGGCAATGAGTGTGACTATCACTGATATTTTCACCGCCTTAGAGAAGAATAATGAAAATACAGGAGGTGCTTACATCGACAAAAAACCAAATGCCTATTTTATTCGTGGAATTGGATTGGTTAGCTCATTTGATGACATAAAAAATATTGTTGTCAAGAATAATCCTAACGGCATACCGATTTTAATTAAGGACGTTGCTGAAGTGCGATTAGGAAGTGCCGTAAGATATGGTGCAATGACATACAACGGAGAAAAGGATGTTGTTGGTGGCGTTATTATGATGTTAAAAGGTGCTAATAGTGCCGAAGTGGTTAATCGAATTAAAGAGAAATTACCAACCATTCAAAAATCATTACCTAAAGATGTTATTATAGAACCCTACTTAGATAGAAGAGATTTAGTAGAACGTGCCATATCAACCGTTGAAAAAAATCTAATTGAAGGAGCGTTGATCGTAATCTTTGTTTTGGTTCTTTTTTTAGGGAATTTCAGAGCGGGATTAATAGTTGCTTCCGCCATTCCATTAGCCATGCTGTTTGCATTAGCGTTAATGAATGTTTTTGGCGTAAGTGCTAACCTGATGAGTTTAGGTGCAATTGACTTTGGATTAATTGTAGATGGTGCGGTTATTATTGTTGAAGCGACCATGCACCATTTAGCGATCAGAAAAACAATCAGCAAATTAACTCAAACTGAAATGGACGATGAAGTTTTTCAATCTGCCTCTAAAATAAGAAGTAGCGCAGCATTTGGAGAAATCATTATCCTCATCGTTTATATTCCAATTCTTACTCTTATTGGTATTGAAGGAAAAATGTTTAGGCCGATGGCGCAGACAGTAGGCTTTGCGATTTTCGGCGCATTGATACTTTCATTAACCTATATTCCAATGATGTGTGCTTTGTTCTTGCCTAAAAAACTTTCTCATAAAGAAAACTTTAGTGATAAGATGATGAATTTCTTTCACCGCTTTTATTCACCAATGCTTAATAAGGCATTGAAATATAAAAAGGCATTTGTTGGAATTACCGTTGGTTTATTTGTAATAGCGGCAGTTATCTTTTCAAGAATGGGTGGTGAGTTTATTCCAACTCTAACTGAAGGCGACTTTGCCTTTCATTGCATTTTACCTCAAGGGACTTCGTTGTCGCAAAGTATTGAAACCAGTATGCAAGCTATGCGATTGATAAAGGAGTTTGAAGAAGTTAAAATGGTGGTAGGAAAAACGGGAGCCGCTGAAGTACCAACAGATCCAATGCCTCCTGAAGCCACAGATATGATGATTATTTTAAAGCCACAGAAAGAATGGAAAAGAGATATTTCCTATGATGAACTCGCTGATGAAATAACTGAAAAACTGGAAGCAATACCGGGTGTTTTTTTTGAAAAAAATCAACCTATTCAAATGCGCTTTAATGAATTGATGACAGGTATCCGACAAGATGTAGCTGTAAAAATATTTGGGGAAGATTTAGATTCACTATTGAACTATGCTAACAAAGTTAGTTCTGTTATACAAAGTGTTGAAGGCGCAACTGAACCAATGGTAGAAAGAGTTGAGGGTTTACCGCAAGTTGTGATCCGCTACAACAGAGCGCAAATTGCAAACTATGGATTGAATATTGAAGATATAAACCATTTAGTAAGTACAGCCTTTGCAGGAGGTAATGCCGGTGTTGTATTTGAAAATGAACGCAGGTTTGATTTGGTCGTGCGTTTAGATAGCACTCACAGAGGAAATATTGACGATGTAAGTCGTTTATACATACCGGCAAGCAATGGAGCACAGATTCCGCTTTCGCAAGTTGCAGACATTAAAATGGAACTTGGTCCAGCTCAAATCAGTCGTGAAGGAGGTAAACGAAGAATTGTTGTTGGCTTCAACGTAAAAGGAAGGGATGTAGCAAGTGTTGTAAAGGATATTCAGGCAAAATTGGTTGACGTTAAGCTACCTGAAGGATATTACTATACTTATGGAGGTACATTTGAAAATTTGCAGGCGGCATCGAACCGATTAATGATTGCTGTACCTGTTGCATTGGCATTAATCTTTATGTTACTCTATTTTACATTTAAATCTATAAAACAAGCTACCTTAATTTTTACAGCTATACCAATGAGTGCGATTGGAGGAGTTTTTGCTCTTATATTAAGAGATATGCCATTCAGTATTTCAGCAGGTATAGGCTTTATTGCTTTATTTGGTGTAGCGGTACTAAATGGAATTGTTTTGATAGGAACATTCAATCAACTCGAGAAAGATGGTGTAACTGATATCATTGAAAGAATTAAGCAAGGAACAAAAGATCGTTTACGTCCGGTTCTAATGACTGCAACGGTTGCTTCACTCGGTTTCTTCCCGATGGCATTATCACATGGTGCAGGCGCAGAAGTCCAAAAACCATTGGCTACTGTGGTTATCGGAGGATTAGCAACAGCTACTTTTTTAACTCTGTTTGTACTTCCATTATTGTACTACTTCTTTTCAACTAAAAGCAAAATGAAAATAAACTCAACTATTGTGATACTGGCAATTAGCTTGTTCGCAGCTCAGAATGCAACCGCACAAACTAAATCATTAAGTGCGGATGATGCAGTTGCAACAGCCTTAAAAAGCAATTTAAAAATTCAATCGCAACAATTCAATGTTGAATCTTCGCAAAGTTTAAAGAAATCAGTTTTTGAGCTCCCTAAAACTTCTGCTAATATTCAGTACGGTCAGTATAACAGTATTAATCAGGATTTGGGCTTCAACGTTTCACAAAGTATTCCTTTTCCAACATATTACTCTGCAAAAGCAAATTTATATAATGCTCAATTAAAAGGCTCTCAATTTCAACAACAGGCATCAATAAATGAAGTTAAAGCGCAAGTATTAATGTTGTATTATCATCTGCAATACTTGGAGCAAAATAAATTACAGTTACAAGAACTGGATAGTGCTTATTCGGATTTTGTAAAAGTTTCAGACTTAAGATATAAAACAGGAGAAACAAATTTGCTTGAGAAAACCACTGCGGAAACCAAGCAAGGTCAGGTGCGCTTACAACTTCAGCAAAATGAAACCGAGTTAAAAAGTGCCTACTCCACTTTAAAAGCCCTTATGAATACCAAGGAGGATTTTGTGGTCAATAAAACACCAACCGATCCCCTTGTAATTTCAGGCACAATAGATACGTCTCTTGTATCTAATAATCCAACACTTAAGGTTCTTTATCAACAAGCGGTAATTGCTGAAAAAAACAAAAAACTTGAGGCTGCACAATTGTTGCCTGATTTGTCAATTGGCTATTTTAATCAGTCATTAACCGGAGTACAAACCATAAACGGCCAAGATGTATATTTTGACAGAAGTAAAAGATTTACGGGAATTAATGCAGGCATTAGTATTCCGTTAACTTTCTTTAGTACCACTGCGAGAGTTAAATCTTTAAACTATCAAAAATTGGCAATTGAAAAAGAAGCGGAGAATGAAAAGATGATTTTACAATCTCAATTGCAGAATGCATTTCAGCAGTACAATCAAGCAGTTGTACAATTCAATTATTTTAAGACAGTTGCCTTGCCTAATGCAAATACTATCATAGGCACAGCAAAAACTTCATTTAACAGTGGAGCAATTGGTTACATTGAATATTTGCAAGCTCTGCAAACTTTCACTGAGATCCAATTAGGTTTTCAGCAAACGGTTAATCAGGTTAATCAGGAAGTTATTAATATCAATTACTTAATCAATAAATAAAACTATATACAATGAAAAACATATTAATCATCATAGCACTTTTTGCAATAGTATTTTTCACACCTTCTTGTGGAAATAAAAGTGCTTCCAAAGAAGAACATACAGAAGAAGGTAATCATGAAGAGCATGAAAACAGCAACACTACTTCCTTAACGGCGGAGCAAGTAAAGTCAATAAAGTTAGAATTTGGAAAAATTGAAAAGAAACAACTTACAGCTTCATTAAAGGCAAATGGTATCTTAAATGTACCCAATCAAAATAAAGCAACTATAACCGCACTGATGGGAGGTGTTGTGAAATCAATTCTTGTTCAATCAGGAAATAATGTAAGTAAAGGACAAGTTATTGCTACTATTGCCAATACCTCATTTATCACCATGCAGGAAGAGTTTTTAAGTACTTCGTCTAAACTTGCGCTTGCCGAAATTGAATATAAACGTCAGCAGGAATTACAGGCAGGTAACGCCACGGCACTCAAAACATTACAAATTACTGAAGCCGAAGTAAAATCCCTTAAAGCAAGAAAAGCAAGTTTACAGAAGCAATTAGAATTAGTTGGTATTAATCCTGCTGCTTTAACAAGCGAAAATATTCAAACGGTAATTAATATAACAAGTCCCATTTCAGGTGCTGTAAGTACATTATCAGTTAATATCGGTACTTATGTAGACGCAAATAATGCTATTGCAGAGGTAATTGATAATAGCCAAATTCACCTTGATCTATTTATTTATGAAAGAGATTTAGGAAAATTAAAGGAAGGTCAAACTATTCACTTTACCTTAACAAATAATCCAGGAAAAGAATACGATGCTAAGGTTTATGCCATCAGCAATACGTTTGAGCAAAATACTAAAGCCGTTGCTGTACACGCTATGGTTGAAGGCGACAAGACAGGATTGATAAACGGAATGAGTATTACAGCTATTGTAAGCTTGGAAAATGCAACGGTGGATGCTGTTCCAACGGAAGCAATTGTAAATTATCAAGGACAAGATTACATTTTTGTAGTGACTGATCCGCATAATGAAAGTGAACATCATGACGAAAAGGACGGAGACCATCACGATGAAAATGGACATTCCCATAATGAATCTGTTAAGGTTCCTGAAGGTGAATTAACCTTTGAACGTATTCCAGTTAGAAAGGGAACCACGGATGTAGGTTATAGCGAGGTGACCATTTTAAGAGATATTCACCCTGACGCAAAAATTGCAACTAAAGGATCTTTTTTTATTCTTGCAAAAATGACTAATTCGGGTGAACACGAACATTAATATTATGGGCAGAGGCTTGGTTTCTTTTTCCTGATATAAAAGGGATTTTTTCATAGCCAGGTTCTCTTGCCCGCCAAATTAAAAAGACGAAATAATGATTAACACCGATCCAAATCACAAACATACCTACGATGCACAAGGCAATATGACCTGTTGTACTCTTGAGGAAAAAATAGATGCAAAAACCGGCACACCACATTTGCATGTGGAAGGAGATCATTCGCATGAAGGACATAATCATGACCATGAAGAAGAATCTGCATGGAAAGAATATCTGCCCGCCATTATCAGTTTTATTGTTTTAATGGCAGGTATTGTGCTTGATAATTTTATTAAGCCGGAGTTCTTTAAAAACTATGTTCGCCTCATTTGGTATATCGTAGCCTATGTTCCTGTTGGGGTTCCTGTTATTAAAGATGCTGGAACGTCCATTGCAAAGGGGGCTTTCTTTTCCGAATTCTTTTTAATGAGTATTGCCACAATTGGTGCATTCTTTATTGGAGAGTATTCTGAAGGTGTAGCAGTAATGTTGTTTTACGCAGTTGGTGAGCTGTTTCAATCAGCAGCAGTTAAGCGTGCCAAGAGAAGTATAAAATCTCTTTTGGATGTTCGTCCTGATACAGTTTCTGTAATTAGAAATGGAATTACAGCAACAATATCACCAAGCGAAGTGAAAATTGGGGAAGCAATACAAGTTAAGCCCGGTGAAAAAGTGGCATTGGATGGAGAACTTATTTCTGAAGTATCGTCATTTAATACTGCTGCTTTAACCGGAGAAAGCAAGCCTTATACAAAACGAAAAGGAGAGCAAGTTTTAGCAGGAATGATTAATCTTAATACTGTTTCCGAAATAAAAGTGACTGCATTATTTAAGGACAGTAAACTCTCAAGAATATTGGAATTGGTGCAAGAAGCAACCGCACGAAAAGCACCTACACAATTATTCATTTCAAAATTCGCAAAAATTTATACCCCAATAGTTGTTTTTTTAGCAGTAGGGATTTGTTTGCTCCCTGCACTTTTTGTCAGCAATTATGTTTTCAATGATTGGCTTTACCGGGCTTTGGTTTTCCTTGTTATCTCTTGCCCGTGTGCTTTGGTAATTTCAATTCCATTGGGTTATTTCGGAGGTATTGGATTGGCATCACGTAACGGAATTCTCTTTAAAGGATCAAACTATTTGGATGTAATGACAAAGATTGATACCGTTGTGATGGATAAAACAGGAACACTTACCAAAGGTGTTTTTAAAGTTCAGCAGATTGTACCGGTTGGTATTAATGAAAAAGAATTGTTGAAACTCACCGCAGCCATTGAAAGTAAATCAACACACCCAATTGCATTAGCTATTGTGAAACAAGCGGGAGAATTGCTTAAGGGAGTTGAAGTTCAGAACGTAGAAGAAATATCCGGTCATGGATTGAAAGGTACTATTGAAGGAAAAGAAGTGTTAGCAGGAAATTTAAAACTGCTTAAAAAATTCAATATCACTTATGATACAGCAGTTGAAAGCATCATCGAAACAATTGTGGTAGTTGCTGTCAACGGAAAGTATGCAGGGCATATTACCATTGCAGATGAAATAAAGGATGATGCAAAACAAGCAATAGCTGATCTGCATCTTCTTAAACAAAAAATAGTGATGCTTTCAGGCGACAAACAAAGTGTCGTGGACAAAGTTGCCAAGGAACTCAATATTGTAAATGCATATGGTAATCTATTGCCTGAAGACAAGGTCAATAAAGTTCAATCTCTGAAAAATGAAAACAGAACAATTGCTTTTGTGGGTGATGGCGTAAACGATGCGCCTGTAATTGCTTTGGCTGATGCCGGAATTGCAATGGGTGGATTAGGTAGTGATGCCACAATTGAAACCGCAGATGTTGTGATTCAAAACGACATGCCATCTAAAATTGTTACATCAATTAAAATAGGAAAGGTAACCCGAAAAATTGTTTGGCAGAACATAATTATGGCAATGGGAGTAAAGATAATAGTGCTTGCATTAGGAGCAGGAGGAATAGCCACCCTGTGGGAAGCTGTATTTGCAGATGTAGGAGTTGCATTATTAGCCATTTTAAATGCTGTCCGAATACAAACGAAAAAATTTAGTTAGAATGAAATTTCACTTTAAAATACCACTGGGTTTAAAGAAACATGTAAATGATGAGTTGGCAAAATCCAAGGAAGCCTTCAGTAAGGGTGAATTACAAACATCTTGGCGACATCTTGAACGAGCGCATATCCTTGGACAAGCTTATCCAATTGAACATTCGCTGGCGCATTGGCACATGTTGCTATTTGCATTCCGAGTAAAGAATACGAAGGAGATTCTCGGACAGATACCTCGGTTAGTTGTGGGCGGAGTAAAATCATTTGTTGGCGAAATTCCTCTTGGCAATTCAGGTGGTGCGAATGTACCACCACTAAAGCCAATGGAAATACCTTCTGATTTGCAAGAGATACTTTCAGCCTACAAAACTAAATAGACTGAACTATAATACAGTCGGCTGCTTTGGGGCTAATATTAACTTCTTTTCTTTGGCATATAAGAACGATTGAGTTATCAAAATCCTCAATCGTTTTTATGTTTATGCTTGCACCAATAATCAGATTGTGCTTTTCTAAATACTTGAGAAATGTGGTGGAATGGTCAGTCACACCCATCACTTTGTAGTTGAATTTTACTTTTGCTTCGGACAACTTGATAAAATTACTTTTTTGAATTTTCCCTTTCTCATCAGGAATGGGATCACCATGCGGATCGTATATTGGATTACCGAGTATTGAGGCGAGTTTGTTAATGAGTTTCACATTGTTTACATGCTCCAATTCTTCAGCAATAGCATGTACTTCGTCCCAACCAAACCCTAATTCTTTAGCAAGATAAGTTTCCCAAATTCGGTGTCGCCTAATAATATCCAATGCCAGTTTAGAGCCTGATGTTGTTAGCCTTGAGCCGTAAGATTTCTCATAAACGATATATTTTAGTTCATGCAATTTTTTTAATCCTTCAGTGACCGTTGCAGGATTTAAACTAAGCCTGTCCGCAATTTTTTGATTGTTCACAACAGCGGTATTGTTGGAGGAAAGGTTATAAATCGTCTTTAAGTAATTCTCAATAGTTTCTTGTCTCATAAATTATCTTTTTGGTATACCAAAAATAATGATTTTAATATTCTAAATTATACTCAGCTTTGCGAAAACATTTAAAGATGAAAAAGACGCTTTTTACAATAGCAATTTTGCTATTGGTGATAATCGGGTGTAAGAAAATAATGCCGCCAAGCCCAAAGGATGATGAGCTATTGGATGGGCCTGTGGAAGGTTTAACAACGGCAGAAACACAACAATTCTTAAAGGGAGATGTTGCCTTCAATGATGATATTTTCACTCCACAAAACGGACTCGGGCCAATCTTTGTAGCTAATTCCTGCGGGTCTTGTCATGCCGGAGACGGTAAAGGACATCCTTTTACTACATTGACTCGCTTCGGCCAAATTGACAGCACCGGAAATCTATGGCTTTCTTTTGGCGCACCTCAATTGCAAAACAGAACAATTCCGGGTTATACCCCTGAAACACTACCAAGTGGTGTTGGCTTTTCAAAAATACTACCTCCCGCAAACACCGGATTAGGTTTCTTGGACGCTGTAGGTGATGCAGACATTATTGCGATGTCCGATCCGTTTGATTCTGATGCTGATGGTATTTCAGGTGTTCCAAATTGGGTGAATGTTCCGTCTTATTGCCAGTTAAGACCAAACGCAATGCCGCAAGGCGGAAAATATATCGGAAGATTTGGAAAAAAAGGTGCAGCATATGATTTACTTCAACAAACAGCAAATGCCTACAATCAGGATATGGGCATTAACACCGCTTTTGAACCTTACGACACCCATTCAAAACTTGAAGTTGATCCCGAAGTAAGCAACGCCACAGTTCACAATGTTGTTTTCTATTTAAAAACCCTAAAAGCACCAATACAACGCAATCAAAATGATGGCGAGGTTCAATCAGGCAAACAAGTTTTCGTGTCTATTGGCTGTGAAAAATGTCATAAGGCGGAATTAAAAACAGGAGCATCATCCATTTCAGCACTTTCAAACAAAACATTTTCACCTTATACCGATTTGCTTTTGCATAATATGGGTGCAGGTTTGGATGATAATTATACCGAAGGATCAGCCAAGACCTATGAATGGAAAACACCTGCTCTGTGGGGATTAGGTTTATCAAAGAATTCACAGGGCGGAAGTTATTTTTTAATGCATGACGGTAGAGCGCAATCAATTGAAGCTGCGATTCAAATGCATGGTGGAGAAGGCCAACAAAGCAATACAAATTTTCAAAATTTAAGTGAAAGCGATAAACAAAAATTAATTAAGTTCTTAGAAAGCCTTTAATGGATAGACGAGATTTTATAAAATCGGCATGTTTGACGTGCGCAGGCAGTATAGGTGCTGCATGGTTGCTTCAAAGTTGTAGTAACCATAAGTATCTCACTAATGTTGTTGTTAAGGACAACAAATTAGTAGTTAAACGCTCTGAATTTATTTTATTAAAGAAGGAGAAAAGGATAGAACAAAAATTCCTCATTATAAAACCTGAAAGTTTATCATTTCCAATAGCACTTTATAAAATAAGCGGAAATGAATACAAAGCATGCTATTTGCAATGTACACACCAAGGCTGCGAACTTTCTCCTCATGAAACGATGATGGTTTGTCCTTGTCACGGAGCAGAATTCAATCCTAAAGGAGAAGTAACAAATGGCCCTGCTGAAACCAATTTAAAATCTTTTTTGACCTCAACAGACAATGAAAACATTTATATCCAACTTTAATCATATGAAGCATTTAATTACAGTTACCTTTTTTATCCTTTCAGCGCACATTTCTTTTTCTCAGATTGACACCAGTAAGGTTAAGAGGACTCCGACTGATACATCGAAAATGCAATTGAATTTAGATGCTGTTTATAATCGTCCGTTTTTACAATACGGAAAAATACCTGTTGCAATTGGTGGTTATGCTGAAGCCAATACACAATATGCGGTAACGGATGGTGTAACAGAAGGATTTTCATTTCAAATGCGAAGAATGACTTTGTTTTTATCTTCATCCATCCATAGAAAAATTAAGTTTCTGACGGAGATTGAATTTGAAGATGGAACAAAAGAGATCAACATTGAGTTTGCTGCTTTGGATTTTCAATTCCACCATTTGCTAAATTTCAGAGGAGGGATTATCATGAATCCCATTGGTGCGTTTAACCAAAACCACGATGGCCCACGGTGGGAGTTTATCGACAGACCAATCTCAGCAACACAACTATTACCATCAACCTTCAGTAATGTTGGATTTGGATTTTATGGAAAGGTTTATAAGTCAAATTATGTGTGGGCTTATGAACTCTACTTAACCAATGGATTAAACGATAATATCATTGGCAATGCAGAAAATAAAACCTTCCTTCCTGCAACCAAATTAAACCCTGACAGATTTGAAGAGAGTTTTAACGGAGAGCCGCTTACGAGTGCTAAAACTTCATTGAGAGTACGGAAAATTGGGGAGCTTGGTTTATCCTATATGGGAGGCGTTTACAATAAATTTCAGGAAGATGGATTAGTATTAGATAAGAAAAGAAGAGTGGATGTTGTAGCTGTTGATTTCAATACTACGATTCCAAAAGCGAATACAGTTATCACCACTGAATTTGCCTGGACTTTTGTTGACGTACCGGATACCTATACCCAACAATATGGTAAAAAACAGCACGGAGGTTTTATAGACATTGTGCAACCTATAATAAAAAAGAAAATGTTTGGGTTTGAAAAGGCAAGCTTTAATGCAGCAGTTCGTGCCGAATACGTTGATTGGAATGTAGGAACATTTAAGGAAACAGGAGGCAATATAGCAGATGAGATTTTTGCTATTGTTCCTGCAATTAGCTTTAGAACATCACCACAAACAGTTCTGCGATTAAACTATCGCTACGAATGGCAAAAAGATCTTTTAGGAAACCCCGCTGCAAGAACAGGAGCTATCCAGTTTGGAGTGAGCAGTTATTTTTAAGACGGAAACTGCATTTGAGTTCATAACAAATCACTTGATGGACATCGTCTAACCAAAATCCACTTCCTTCCCAAAGCCCTCATCTACCTTTGCTTCGATGATGAGGGAAAAACCAACTAATTTTAAACACTCCGCTGTGGTGGCGGTACACAGGGCTATTGATGACTCTTAGCAGCCCTTGCTATGTGTATGCCATTTCTTTTTGAAATGTGCAAGTCTATTTTATAATAATTACCCAAGTGAAAAACTAAGGCAGGTATTGCTTCTTTATTCAAAAGGAAGTACGGTACTTCCATTGAAGTTAGGAAAATGAAAGCGTTTATTAATTCAAAAAAAGAGCCACTTACAATTGAACGGCTGAAAAAATTTAAAGGACTGGATGGTTTGAGTGATGCGGAAGCTGAAGAGGTCTTACTCGGAATAAAAGCACTTTCCACTTTGCTAATTGAATTCCTGAAAGAGAATCAGGAATCAAAGTCAAACGAAATAAAGCAGGCAGCATGAACACGCAACTACAAGCAGAACTAAATCACAAATTTGGTCGAACGAGTAAAACCAAAATTAAAAAGGTTGATTCCAAAATGGTTATCAAGTACACTCGGGTTTCAGGTAAAAAACAATTTGATACCAACGAGTCGATTGATAACCAAAATAAAACAATCAACGAATTCGCTAATCGTTACAACTTAGAAATTGTTGCTTCGTTTGGTGACACTTATGAAAGCGCAAAAACCGATGAGCGAAAAGAATTTAAGCGCATGATTGAATTCTGCAAAAGAAGCAGAGGAAGGATAAGTACCATACTTGTTTACAAAATGACTCGTTTCAGCAGAACCGGAGGGAAAGCAATTTCAATCGCAGATGAATTGCGAACTAAATACGGCATTCATATTATTGCGGTTACTGAACCGATTGATACTTCCAACAGCAACGGAGTTCTCTTTCAGGAGATGCAATTAATTTTTGCTAAATGGGATAACGTGCAAAGGCAACAAGTAACTCATGCGGGACTGAAATCAAAGTACGAGCAAGGCGAATGGTGTATCGCTGCGCCAATCGGTTACGATAAAATTAAAATAAATGGAGAGTCTAAAATTGTCCTGAATGATTACGGAAAAAAATTCAGGAAAGCTTGGGAGTGGAAATTGCAAGGTTATTCCAACGAGCAGATAATTGAGATGCTCGCAAAAATTGGAATCAAAACGTATAAGCAACGCATTTTCAAAATTTTCAAAAACCCATTTTATTGCGGACTGATTTCACATGGAATTCTTGACGGTAAAGTTGTACAAGGAAAACATGAACCGATGGTCAGTAAGGAAGATTTTTTTAAGATCAATGAAATCAGGTTGGCTTCAACCAAATATGGAGTTTCGCATAAAACACAAAACGAAGGAGTACCATTAAAGGTCTTTATTGAATGTGGGGATTGCGGTAATCCATTCACAGGATACATTGTAAAGGCGAAACAACTCTATTATTATAAATGCCGAAGGGTTGGATGCAAGTGCAACAAAAGTGCAAAGGAAATGCACAAACTTTTCCTTGACGTATTAGGGCAATATCAGATAAAAGAAGCCCTTATAGAGCCTTTGGTTTGGCAACTGGAACATGATTACCACGAATCAACCAAAGAGGCCTCAGAACGTGAATTAAGCCTGAATAAAAGGCTTGAGGAAGTGAATGCCGGAATTCAAAATTTGGAGGAGAAATATTACGTTAACTCCGAAATGACCCGTGAAGTTTTTGATCGTTTGATGAATAAACTCCTCGGAGATAAGCAGGAAAACGTTCGATTATTGACTGCTTCAGCCATTCAGATTTCGAACCTATGCGAAAGCCTTCATGAGGTAGCCCAATTGTGCCTGAAAATCACGAAATTGTGGCTAAAAGGAAGCATAAATCTCAAGGAAAAATTACAAAAATTGGTCTTTCCTGAAGGGATTGTTTATGATCGAAAAAACGGGGCATTTCGAACTCCAAAAATAAATTCTGTAATCGCTGAAATCGCCCGTCTGTCGGGCGATTTGCTTTTAAATGAAAAAGGACTGAACCCTTTTTTATTAGGTCAGTCCCTTTCTGCGGTGAAGGAGGGATTCGAACCCTCGGTACGGTTACCCGTACGCATGTTTAGCAAACATGTCCTTTCGGCCTCTCAGGCACCTCACCGTTCACCTCAACTTTAGTTGAGAGTTGGCAAATGTAGTATTTTTTTCAATTTATTAAAAGGTAATGCAAAAAAATATTTTTTAGCTAATTTAGTTCCATGAAGCGTTTCCTCTGCCCGTTTATATTGTCTATGCTGCTGTTGACGGGCGCCTGCCGCAAACCCCAGTCCAACACACTGGTAGCTCACATGGTTTCTGAACCCGACGACATGCACCCGGTAAACGGAGCGTCCGCCATAAGGGCCGAAATCCAGCTCTACACCCAAATGAGCCTGTTGCGCCTCGACTATCACAGCGGCTCGCTCATCCCCTGCCTGGCCAAAAGCCTGCCAACCGTATCAGAAAATGGCCTCGAATACCAATACGAGTTGAAAGAGGCCGCAAGCTGGGATGATAAGCGCCCGGTAACGGCAAAGGACGTGGCCTTTACGGCTAAAGCCAGCAAGTGCCTGCTGACCAACAACCCGGCGGTGAAGAGTTTTTGGGAAAACGTGGAAGAAGTCGTTCCCGATCCTGCAAATGCCAAAAAATTCACCGTGCTCATGAAACGGTCCTACATTCTCAACGCCTGGTTCTGGACAGATTTCCCGATTATCCAGGAAGATTTTTACGATAAGGCGCACGTCCTCTCTCACTATTCTGCCAAACAACTCACCGACTCAGCGTTCCTGAGCAACAAAACCGACATCGCTACCTGGGCCAGTGAATTCAACAGCCCTAAATATTACACCGACCCGGCATTTATCAGTGGCGCGGGGCCTTACCGCATCAGCAAATGGGAAAAAGGCCAAAGCCTGAGCCTGGAAAAGAAGAAAGACCATTGGACCGCGAGCTGTAACGATAATTGGTACTGCCAGGCAGGGCCCGAGAAAATCATTTTCAAGCTCAACACCAATAACGCCTCCACGATGCTGGAACTGCGCAACAAGCTCATCGATGTATCGACCCAAGTAGATTTTTCTACGTATTTTGAATTGTCTAAGGATAAACGCTTTCAGCAGGATTATAGCACCCAGCTGGCAAGTACCTACAACTACATTTATGTGTGCATGAACCTGCGGCCCGACGGTAAAAACCATAAAAAAATATTTTCCGATACCCTTACCCGGCGCGCACTGGCGATGCTGACGCCTTACGAACAGATCAATAAAACTGTATATCAAAACCAGCTTACCCGGATGACGGGCCCAGTGTCGCCCGGCAAAGCCGATTTCAACCCGGCGCTCAAGCCCATTTCGTACAATGTCGAAAAAGCGAAGACGCTGCTTGCAAAGGCCGGATGGGCCGATACCGACAACGATGATATTCTCGATAAAATGATCGATGGCGAAAAAGTGAAGCTGGAATTCAACATCAACTTTATGAATACCCAAAAACAGTGGGAAGACATGGCCAGGCAAATTGCCGACGGCATGCAGAAAGCGAATGTATATGCCAGGCTGAATCCACTGGATTACAGCAGCTTTGTGAATGCCTGCCTTCAGCACGATTTCGACATGAGCATTGGCGCCTGGCAAGGAAGTTCGCAACCCGAAGATTTCACACAACTTTGGTCCACGGCTTCCTGGAAAAACAATGGCCTCAATTTTTCAGGCTTTGGCAACGAACAAACCGATGCCCTGATCGACAGCATCAATACCACTCTCGACGATAGCCGGCGCCGGGTCTTGTCAAAGCGTTTTCAGCAATTGGTGTACGATGAGCAGCCATACATCTTTATGTTTGTGCAAATGCGCCGTGTAGTCGTTAACCGAAAATGGGGCGTTCCGGAAGTGTACACCGAATACCCCGGCGTGTTGCTCAATACGTTAACTCCAAAGCCATAAACCCATGTGGCAATACATTCTCAGGCGCCTTTTGTGGTTTATTCCCACCTTGCTACTTATTAGCTTGTTCGGTTTTTTGCTACTGGTAGCTGCGCCGGGCGATCCGTTGGACCAGCTCGTTCCGGCTATGAAAGCAAAAGACCCAATCAGCCACAGGGCCCAGCGCTTATACTGGACGAAACGCCTGGGCCTCGACCTGCCGGTATTTTATTTCTCGGTACGCACCCTCGCCGAACCCGACACGCTGTACCGGGTGACCGATGCCAACTATTTGCAAGCGTACAGACAACTCTTGCGCCAAAGCGGCAATGCCGAAACTGTACGCGATTATTTCTACGGGATACAGGTTACGGCAGCGGTGTTCAATAAGCCGGCAGATCAGTATCCTAAAGCCTGGCGCAACATCGCAACTGCCTTGCAGCACCTTAGTCAAACAGGTGACAGCGTGCAAATACACCAAAATATTCTTGTGCTAGAGCAGGCACAGCACCTGATCGGCAGCCGGGTTCCGGATTTGGCGGGAATGATTGGCTCCACTTACAGGCAATTGGCCCAACGGAAAGCACTGTATAAAAATTACATCCCTGCAATGAGTTGGTACGGTTCGAACAACCGCTACCACCATTGGCTTTTCGGAGACAATGGCAGTAAAGGTGTTATACGCGGCGATTTCGGTGTTTCATACAGTTACAAGGAACCTGTGTTTGGGATCATTAGCCAGAAGATGGGCTGGTCGCTGTGTTTTTCAGTACTGTCTATTGTCTTGGCCTATCTGCTCAGTGTACCGCTTGGCCTCCGCCTGGCGCGCGCGCCGGAGTCTCGCAGCAACCGCATGATTCGGGGTATGTTACTATGGCTTTACACGCTTCCTGTTTTTTTTGTGGGCGTGCTATTACTCATGCTATTTGCCAACCCGGAAGTGCTACCGCTATTGCCGCCCTCAGGGATAATGCCCGTTGGTGGCTATGCCGAGGGTGCCGGCTTTCTCGGGAAAGCAGCCGAAACACTTCCCTACCTTATTTTGCCGCTGGTATGCTACACCTACGCTTCGTTTGCGTATATCACCAGACTTACCAGTGAAGCCATTGCCGAACAACTACCACTCGACTACATCAAAACGGCCCGCGCCAAGGGACTGGACGACAATACAATCTTGCGGAAGCATGCGCTTAAAAATGCCGTATTGCCACTTATTACAGTGTTCTCAACACTTTTTCCTGCGCTCATTGGCGGCTCGGTCATCATCGAAACCATTTTTACCATTCCGGGTATGGGCCAGGAAACCGTGCATGCCATTTTTGCCAAAGACTATCCGGTAGTCATTGCTGTTCTCACGCTGTCGTGCCTTCTCACCATGCTTAGCTATTTGCTGGCCGACATTTTATATGCCTGGGCAGATCCCCGAATTCGCTACCGATGATAAAGTTGCGAACGACATACCATGCCATTGCCGGTGTCTGGCAGCAAAACCGCAGACTAAAGCGTTACCTGCGCGTGCTGGTTTTCATGCTGTTTATTGCCATACTTGCGCCCCTTATCGCCAACGACAGGCCACTGATTTGCCATTACCAGGGAAGTTGGCTGTTCCCTGCTTTCTCCTGGAAAAATCAGATTACAACAGCCCAGGGCAGTATTCGCTACAACATGGGAAAGGAATGGAAATACCTGAATGCCGACTTTATCGTATTTGCCCCTTGTTCCTGGTCGCCAAACACCCTGGACACAGACAATGCACCGCGCAAAAGTCCTTTCGACCAACAGTGGATGACCCAACCAGACGGTTCCATTTCGGGCATGCCTCCGGCTTTCCGCCACTGGCTTGGCACCACGCAGAATGGGCAGGATGTGCTATCCATTTTAATTCACGGAACCACTACCGCACTTGGAATTGGTTTTGCCAGCATGCTCATTGCGACATTGCTCGGTATGCTGCTTGGCTCCAGTGCCGGCTACTTCGGAAACGACGGCCTGCGTATCGGGCCTCTGCAATTGGTGGCCCTGCTCTTTGGTATTTTTATGACTTACTTTTATTGCTGCGTGATCCGCGGCGATAAATTGGCAGAAGCGTTTCGTGACGGCGGTCTCTGGCTTGCTTTACGCCTCCTGTTCCTGTGCTACATTGCCACAAAAACCATTGGCGGATTGGTGTGGCTGGCCGGCTACACCGAAAAAAAAATCGGGTGGCGCCTGTCATTTCGCTTTCCGCTAGACAGTATCGTATCTAAAAGCATTGAATTATTCATTTCAGTACCCTCGCTTTTGCTGATTCTTTGCATATCGGCTGTCGCCAAACCGTCTTATAGTTTGCTTATCATGCTGCTTGGGCTACTGGGTTGGACGGACATTGCGCGCCTGGCACGGGCCGAATACATGAAGGCTAAACATCAGGAATACGTGCTTGCCGGCAAGGCACTTGGCCTGAAAAACCGTCAAATTATGTTCCGCCATATTTTGCCAAATATGCTGCCGTTGGTTTCCGTGCAAGTTGTCTTTGGCATGGGCAGTGCTGTTCTTGCCGAAGCATCCTTATCATTTTTGGGGATCGGTGTGCCGCCGGGCGCGGCATCGTGGGGCAGCCTGCTCAATGAAGGGCGCGACCATTTTACGTCGTGGTGGCTTGTGGTATTTCCAGGAGCCTGCCTTTGCCTGCTGCTACTTTTATACCACAACATGGCCCGTGAACTGGCATCTACCCGCGTGAAGGATTGACGTGAAAATCCTCCGCTGCCTCTTTTTGCGGAGATTGCAACGGAAAGCCTGACCGCTTTTCGCCGGCACGCCCTACACAACGTCACCTTAATAACTGCTCAAACAACAGCGCTTATGCAGTTTCCGGGCGTAACACCTGGCGCCATTGCATTAAAAATTTTGTTCGGTCTTAATTTCCAAGCTCAAGCTGATTCTTCACCAACTCGTAGTATGCGCCGCGTTGCGCAGTAAGGTCGGTATGAGTACCCACTTCGATGATGCGTCCTTTATCCAGAACAATGATCTGATCGGCGTTTTTCACCGTACTAAGGCGGTGAGCGATTACCACGACCGTTTTACCTTCGAAAAAAACATTAAGGTTTTCCATGATCACTTTTTCGTTATTGGCATCAAGGGCGCTGGTTGCCTCGTCGAAAAACAAATAGTGCGGGTTTCTATAAACGGCTCTGGCAATGAGCAAGCGTTGTTTTTGACCTGTGCTGATGCCAATGCCTTCCATGCCAATCTTTGTGTTGTAGCTCAACGGCAGGCTTTCGACAAAGTCTTTGATGTTGGCTACCGTCAGTGCATGTTTCAGACGGTTCTTATCGACTATATCTACACCTACAGCCACGTTGTTGGCAATGGTGTCGCTAAAGATGTAACCTTCCTGCATCACGACGCCGCATGCCTCGCGCCAGGTGTGTGCCGAAACATTGGAAAGATTATTGTCCCCGAGGCGAATGTGTCCCTGAACCGGCTCGTAAAATTTCAAGAGCAGTTTCATGAGTGTTGTTTTTCCACTACCGCTACCACCCACAATTGCGGTGATCTTATTGGCCGGAATGCGTACCGAAAGCTCATGAAGCACCGGCTCACTGCCTGCACTTTCGTAGCTGAACGAAAGGTTGTCGATCTGCAGCGAAGCATGCCCGTCCACTTCCCGCATTTTTTCGTCCATTGCCGGCTCTTCATCCTCACGGTTATGGATCTCCCCAAGACGCTCAAGACTGAGCCTGGCATCCTGCCAGTGTTGGATAAAGTTCACCATTTCCGTTACAGGCGCATTAAGCTGACCGATGATGTAACTGATGGAAAGCATCATGCCCAGTGTAACCTGCCCGTCGAGCACGAGCTTGGCAGATAAAAACGTAATGATGATGTTCTTCAGTTCGTTGATGAGGGAAGAGCCAGAGTTTTGCGCAGTGGTAAGGGATAAGCCTTTGAGGTTTATTTTAAAAAGCCGGGCTTGCAGGGTTTCCCATTGCCACCGTTTTTGCCGTTCGGCATTGTGCAGTTTTATTTCCTGCATGCCATTCACCAATTCCATGATGCGGCTTTGGTTCTGACTGCTTTGCTGAAAACGCTTGAAGTCCAGATCGGCACGCCGCTTCAGAAAAAACGTGATCCACAGGAAATAGACGGTAGAACCGAAGATAAAAACAGCAAAGATCTTAAGACTGTACCAGGCCAACACGCCACTGAAAATGATAAAATTAAACAGCGAGAACAACGTGTTGAGCGAAGAGCCCGTGAGGAAATTTTCAATGCGATGGTTGTCGTTGATGCGTTGCATGATATCGCCCGTCATCTTTGTATCGAAGTACCGGATTGGCAGTTTCATGAGCTTCACAAAAAAATCGCTGACCAATGAAATATTGATCCGGCTGCTTACATGCATCAGAATGTAATTGCGAAGGATATCGATGGTTGTACGACCAAAAAAAACCATCAGCTGCGACAAAAGGATTAAGTAAATAAAGTGGATGTCGCGGTTCTGGATACCAATATCCACAATACTTTGGGTAAGGAACGGAAAAATAAGCTGTAACAAACTCCCTGCAATGAGCCCGATGAACAATTGAACGACGGCGCGCTTATGCTTAAGCAGGTAAGAAAGTAGAAAATAGAAATTCTTTTTTTCTGCTTTTCCATTTTCCGGCTCCTCTTCGTAAAACTCGGGAGTTGTTTCCAACAACAACAAAATGCCTTCCTCTTTACCATCGCTGATCCAATGCTTTGCGAACTCTTCTTTGGTGTATTGCAGCAGACCATGGGCCGGGTCGGACACATAAACGGCATGCTTCGTAATTTTGTAAACCACCACAAAGTGCTGCTGATTCCAATGTGCAATGCATGGCAAGGTGACTTCTTCGAAGAGTTGCGACATGGTGATTTTCACACCCATGGTACGAAAGCCGATCTTCTCCGCCGCACGGCTCATGCCAAGCAATGAGCTGCCCTCGCGGGTGGTATGACTGATCTGCACCAACTCTGCCAGCGAATATTTTTTTCCGTAGTATGCCGATATGATCCGCAGGCAGCTTGGGCCACAGGTCATCGCGTCGGTTTGCATATAATGTGGGAAAGCCCTCATAACAGTTGTTTACATTACTAAAATCAAAGTAGCCGGATCATGTAAATATAGAAATATCGGACGCATGAAACACATACCACTTTTGTTTTTATTCCATATACTCCATTCACGAATGTGTCATAACACATCACATTCATTATTGAATTTTGTCACTGACCCTTTACTAAAAAGATGTTGCTACAAGTGTCGAAAAACTACGTAAAATCACGGCTCTGAAACACGTAAAATTACTTACACTATTCACGTAACAATACGTGATTTTTCGATAAACCGGAAGATTTCGACTGCATAAATTTGGAATGCTTCGAGGAGTTTGTAGATTAGTTTCGGCGGAATCCGAAAAGCCTAAAATAGAGTAGGAAAAAAACCTTAAACAATTTACAACATGAAAAAGAAACTGTTTCAAGTAAAAAGTTCTTTAGAACTGAAAATGCAAAAATTATCTGAACAAGAACTTTCATTTGTTACCGGCGGTTTAGCTGCTGCTACTGATGCTGCTGCCGGAAGTTCTGGTTCTGGTTCTGGTTCAACATGTGACAACACAAGGGTTCACTGCTGCTTCAGAGACATCGTTATTCAATGCCACTAAGAGCAATGAGAGCCAGGAGATTCCTGGCTCTTTTTTTTCCAAGACGTGTTTAGCAAAACAAACACGCAACTTTTCCAAAACCATTCATTTTAACTTACTCCCGTTATGATGTTCAGTGCCGAATTTATCGACTACATTACCGATGCCATCGACGTTGGCAACCGCATGTTCTCTAACGACGCTCGTCGCTTCGTTTATGCCCACAACAAAGACTATTACCAACTCGTGAATTTCGATGACGACCGTGTATTTCTCGAGTCACTGTTATTGTCATACTTTCTCGACGAGCGCAAAGACACAACGCTCGATCAGATCTTATTCACCAGTTTGCCGGAAGACCGCGAAAAAGAAGTATGCACCGACGAAAAAGGCATTGTGTATATTCCACGTTTAGGCTACTTTTCCACGGGTATAGCAAACGAGACCATCCGCGTTGCAAAAAATGCCGGCAATTACATCTTAACTCATGATGAAAAGGTGATTCCTTTCACTTTCATTCCGTTAAATTTAATACCAGGCACTTCTGTCGAAATACCACCCTATCGCCTGCCCTACGCACAGGCAATTTTTGACGAGGTAAGTGCAACAGACCCCGTTGTAGAGGTAGAGCACATCACTGAACAGCATGCAGACAAGGTAAAAGAAGCTTTTGCGATCTTACAAGAAAATTTTCCGGTTTATTACCACTGGCTGATGAAATCGATGACGAAGATCCAGGTGTTTAAGAACCCGGCGATCTGGTCGTTTGCAGCCGTCAAATCCTATGGCATCTCTTACCTCTCTGCCCACGAGCGACGGAGCATCTTATTTTTTCTGGAAGATATTCTTCACCAATGCGCACATAATATTTTCTTTGCCGTCACCTATTTCGAACGCAACCAGCTTTTCAATATTCCTCCCGAATCCAATCTCGACGCCTATACGCAGGATGGCGATCATCGCGATATCTACGGCGTGTTCCATGGCTTGTTCACCCAATCCTGCATCAGTATTTTCTTCGATATCTGTCTCGAAAAAGGACTGTTTTCAGATGAAGAAAAATTTGAAGTGATCGGCCGCCTTTCTGACAACATGAAGCGCTGGGAAAAAATGATCAGCGTGTTTTCTAACGATGGCATTTTTACCGAAACCGGCGAGCAGTTTTTTGCGGAATTCAAGGACATCTACGAAGCGCTGCATGAAAAATACAAAGACACCATTAACGGCTTCGATACCTCGAACCAGCCTTATATTTTCTGTTTCGACAAATTCCTGGAAGCCAACCGCGATAAATTGTATGCCTAAATGTTCCGTATTTTTATTGGTATTGTTCAGTATGGTTATTTGGAGAGGAAAACTAAAAAGTCAAAATACGGTTCCGCAACACGCGAACGCAAAAGAAAAAATTGGCTGGATTCCCTTCGACAGCAAATGCGACCGTGCTGATTTTACCGTGTGCGACGAGCTGAACATCGAAGAATACTACCAGGTGAACCCACGCTACCATGAAGGCATGTATAGCATCCGGCGCTATTTCGAACCGCATAAACAAGAGCTAAACGACCTTTGCGAAAAAGACGGCTACATCATCGTGCGATTCGTGATAAACTGCCAGGGTGAGACAGACCGGTACCGGAGCCGTTTCCTGGCGTTGAATTACACCGAGCATCCCGACATCAACCAAAAACTGGCCGAGCGGCTTAAAGCCCTGGTAAATGGCATGGGACTTTGGCAACCGGGCAAATACCAAGGGAAACGGTACGATGCTTACCAACAGATCAAATTTTTATTCAAAGGAAATCAACTAACCGATATTTTATTCTGAATGCATTGCCGAACCGTCATTATGATGATAAGCTGTGCGTTGAGTCTAAGCACATCCTGCCAAATGCAGCAAGAAAACAGTAATCACAGCCACCCAATGAACCAGCATGCAGAGCTGCCTGATCCAATAACACAGGAGTTCCTCGACTCGCTATCGCAATACCCGCAGGGAAGTATGCAAAGTGACCTGTACTACAAACTGATCCTTGAAAAATATCCCGACACACACGAAGCCTACATGAGCCGTTCGGTAAGCTATACCAAACGCGGCGAACATGCCATCGCCTTTTCTATGCTCGACAAAGCTGTGGCGCTTAACCCGGTGCAAAACCTGGGTTACCGTAGCTTTGTGAAACTATATATGCTGCATGATTACGAGGGCGCGCTCGCCGATTGCCTGCGGCTTGACAGCCTTACGGCCTACGGGAAGCCAGGCGTATGGGGCGAAGATATGGACATGGTGATTGGTTTGTGCTATTTGCAACTGCACGAAACGGTAAAAGCGAGAGAGTATTTGAGCCAGGCGGTGGAACGCATCGACAAGAAATATGGAAAAACCTGGGTAAGCCCCAGAACGTTACTGTATCTTGGGATGACCCATCTGAATGAAAAAGCCTACCGCCAATCGCTTGAGGTTTTCGATGAGCTTAGCAGTCGCTATCCAAATTACACCGAAGCCTATTACTATAAGGCTGTTTGCTACCAGCAACTGAAAAATCAGGCGGCCGCTAAAGCTGCCCTGGAACAATGTCGGCTTGCTTTCGACAAGCATGGGGTTGAAACAAATCCCTATTTCGAAATGCCTTACCAGGTTTATCCATCCATGTTATCCGAATTATCCGAAGAAAAATGATATCTCCCTCTATTTTAGAACAGCTTTGCTGCTTATCCTGCGCATCTGCCGGTAGTCTTTCTGCTGGCAATACACACGTTGACTGCACACACTGCGGCGCTTCATTTCCTTATGTAAACGGCCAATACCTTGTGCTGCTCCAGGACAGCGAACAGGCCATTGCCCAGGCCTACCGCGAGTACGACGCGTATATCCATCAACAGAGCGTGCTCGCAAAACGTCTGCAACGCGGCGATGTGCGGAGTACATACCGTTCAGTGGACACACGCAAGGGAATTGCCGAGGGCATCGAGCACAACACACAGTTTATTAAAACCATACAAGCGCAACTGGCTCCTTACGTGAAAATAGAAAAACTGGTGGCTACCCGCGAATCGAATGAATTGAGCTACCTTTCCAACTTTGATTATATCCGGCGCGACTGGTCGGGCCAGGATGGGGCCGAGAAGGAAATTGACACCATATGCCGCACCATTGGTAATTTGGCAGAATTACATGATACCGACCGCAATTGCGCGGTATTTCTCGGTTCAGGCACTGCCCGCATTGCCTGGGAACTGAAAACTAAATTCCGCTTGTGTTTTTCACTGGATAATTCGATTACCATGGTCAGCATGTTTGCCGAACTAAGGCAACGCGACGTTCCTTTGTACGAAATCAACTATACCAATGTATTGCACGAAGGCAACAACAGTGTGCCTTACACGGCGAGCTTGCGCAAATCCAGCGAGCCAGCCACCGGTTTCATGCATTTTGCAGGTGATGCCCGCCACCAACCTTTTGCCAACCATTCGGTGTCAACGGTTTTTTCGGTGTACTTTACCGATCTGCTCCCCTTGCGCATCCTCATGCCTGAACTGAAACGGATTTTAAAGCCCGGAGGCGTGTTTATTCATTTTGGTCCGCTGCACTACCATTTCCAGGATATCGAAGATATGCTTACTGCCGACGAGGTGAAGGCCGCCTTTGAAAGTGAAGGTTTCGAAATAGTGTCCGAAGACCTGTTGCCACTTAGCCATCATTATTCGGAAATCGCCCTCAACACGAAATCGTACCGAAATTGGATCTTTGCAGCCCGTAAAAAAGTACAGGCTCCGCTGGCGCTGAGTATGGAAACGGTACTCAATCTTCATCAAGGTATTCGTTACACTTCCGGCGGCAGCATCTCGGCTGACAAAGGAGATGAAACAAGCGGCTATCAGATCACCTTGCCATCAGGCGAGGTATTTTCGGGTTCTGAATTGATCCTGGAAATTGCCCGCCGCGTTGATGGACAAAAAACACTGGCCGAAATTGCGAACGATATCGAACAGGAATTCGATTTCCAGATAGAAGATAAAAACGAACTGCTTAACCTGGTGACAACCCTCACCGCAGGCGGCGTGTTCAGGATTTGAGTAAAGCCGCAATGTCGTCCACATAGGCTTTGTGTCGCATTCCCAGGAGAATATGACCGATGCCGTCTTTCAGGTAACGCTTGCACACATTCCGGGTAAGCGCGTTCGAATTAAACAAATTGGGAAAGCCCCTTTCGGCCATAAACGCTTTGCTGGCAAGATAGACTTTGCGTTGGATATAGTGCTTTAAACAGGTCTTAAATTCGGCAAAAGCTGTTGCTGCGTCGGACGGTATCACCTGATCAAACAGATCCCTCGCAAAACTCATAAAATACATGTCGTATAAGTCGGAGAAAAACGTATCGTTATCTAGATTTCGCCATTGCAGGTAAAGGTATTTGATAATGAAAACATCGGTTAATGCTGTTTGCAGTTGTTTGCGGTTCATCTGCTGCTCGATCTCGCCAAATGCCCGATCCATGGCCTCCAGCACGGCGGATTCGCTGACGCGGCGGGTGTATTTCACGAGCTTATAGGTTTTACCGTTCTCGCGGATGGTCAGTGGCCTGTTGCCAAAAGTGGTGAGTCCATGGGCCTTAGCAACGCCCAGCACCGATTGCGCATCGGTTCCGGCATTCTCAACCAGGTTAAATGGAAACTGCATCAATTTAAAATGATGTGAAGAACTCACCGCAGCGGCTACATCCGCCAACCGGGCTATATCCGTAAGACCCGAACTTTCACTGATGCCATAGTAGCGGATGTTTCCTTTCGCCACCTGTTCTTCCAGGTATTCAAAGGCCCTTTTCAACCGTGCGTAATAGCCGTCCTGACTTGGCTCCGAACCATTCAGCAGGTAGTATTCCGGATTATGCAGAAAATAGCCGTCGATGCAATCCAATTGCATGCGCTCGCGCGAAACACCCATTTGCACATCGAGGTACGCCGGGTCAATACAGTGAAACGCATTGTCTGCGGTTTTCACAATATCTTCTTTCGCAATGGTGGTGATGCCTTGCAGGTACGGTAAATTAACATCAGACACGTTGCCACCTTTGGTCATGACAAAAACCTTGCTCCGATCAACACGCTTCAACACCTGCCCTACCAAAATTTCGGCTTTGCCACTTTGGTAGTTCGACGATGTGTCGATGATATTACAACCTTTTTCGAGCGCGTATGCCAGCGCTTCGGCATGCCCGGGCTGATCGGCACTGGCATGATGGCATCCGAAGCCTATTTTAGAAAGTTCGTATAGTGAAAGTTGCATAATCGTTTTTTAAAAAGATGAAGAGGCAAAATGGCATAAAGTGGCAAGGGATAAGCTATGGCCGGTCCATTAAGACGTTTTCGATACTATAATCGTAGGTTTCGAAAAACGAAAGGTAGCGGTAGGCTTCGACCTGCTTTTTCGGAGCTCCGAGGAAAAATTTGCGCAGGCGGTTCTTCCGGCTGATGTATAGCTTATTGGGCAACTGTGCATGATCGAAACGCAACTCGCATTCAAACACTTCTTTTCCGCGGTACACGATCTTTTTCTCGAAAGCCGAACCCAGTACAGCTTCCAGATAAAGTTCGGCAAAGGCCTCAAACGAAAGCCCGCCTCCACTTTTTGCATACTGGTGCAACATACTGTCCTTCATAAAGCACACATTCACAAACAGATTTTCAGCCGTAAAAAATAACTGAACAAAACGCAGGTGATCGTTGGCGTGTTTGATGAGGAATACCAAAGTGCCGTCTTCCCTCACAATAACATCGGTATCCGGCCCGATGCTCTGGTCGGGAACACGGTTAAGAAGGCCAATCAGTTTAAGACGCGCCTTATCCAAATCAGCATGAGAACAGGTGTGCTGTTGCAAACGCTCAATAAGGTAAGAGGCGCTGCGTGTTGTCATCGTTTTATCTTCCATATAAATGCTTACTTCCAAAATGCGTGGTAATGCCAAGGGTTAAAAGTGACGGCAAGGTCTCCGGGCTTAAAGACCGCATCAACGCGTAGGCAAGTCCGCTGATACCCTGGTTCGTTAACAGTTGAATATGATGGTTATCAGTTTCGAGCCTTCGCGGTTCGTCGAGGTAATAAACTACCCGCTGTAGGATGATGCCGTCGAGGTAGCCATTATCAACCCCGCAATAGCGGTTAAAGGCGCGCAACAACTCAATATTACCGGCGAAGCCGCCGCTGACTGAATAGGTGATGTTGGCATCGATAACCTGCTCTGTATTGGCGCGGCACACGTCTATTTCCTGTTTCAAGCCCGGATAATCCGGCAGGAGTTCGGCCATCAGCAGGCGCGATAAGCCGATGCCTCCCGAGCCATGCGCCCAGGAGTGGCTGTACACAACTTCCGGGTAATGCCGGTTGTCACGGTATTGCCGGCGCTCTTCCGAAAACAAACTGCGGTCGTAATGCAATGCTTTTTCAAACAGATCGAAATAAACCGGCTTCTTTAACAAGTCGTAAGCCAATAGCAACGCCACACTGTAAGAAGCTGTGCCATGCGAAAAACCGCCAAGGCTCAAAAATTTATGGGCACTCCAGGATGCCATGTCTTTGCCGATAGGGTTCACGTGGCTGCAAAGGTGATCGGCACAACGCTCTGTCAGCTCCAGATAACGTGCATCACCGCTATTTCTATACAGTTGATAGAACAGGAAAATAGCACCGCAGGAACCTATCAGAAAATCATAGGAATCGTCGCGTGAAAGCCATTTGTTGACATAGCCGTATAACGCATTCTCAAGATTTTCCGTAGCAACCACCCCAGGCTGGAGATGCGTCATGACCTTAGCTACATACAGAATGCTCGACGGAAAATGAAAAGGACTGAACACAAAACGGGGATCAATGAGATGGCTTTTTTCATTTTTAGCATGGCGATAAAACATCGCCGCATTCGAATCGACGATCTTGGCCGCCAGCTTAGTATATTCCTGCTTTTGAAACAAATTCCCATACGCCGCAAAGGTGAGCGCAAGACCATCTGTTCCGTTTGCCAAACCCGGTCCGATGGGACCAAACGTCCAGCCGTTGTTGATGTTGATATAAGAATCGAGCAATGATACGGACGTTTCGTTGTGAAGCAGCCGTTGGTTGAGGAATCCTGCAAGGCCATGCAGAAAGCGCTCCACTTCCGGTTGATGGTAAACCGTTGTTTCGGCGTCAGCCGCAAATACCGGTGCTGGTTCCGGGTAATCCACTTCTTCAAAGATCTTCAGCGATTGTATGATTAGGTTTCGCTGCACCGCATAATCTTCTTCTCCAAGGACCGACAGCCGTTTTCTGACCTGCGCCGTATCGCTTTCGGGCGCATACTCAATCCCCAAGGGCTCACCCGAACAAGCATATACCTGGTTGATCCCGATCTTTTTGCGAAAAGCCGGAATGTCGCCGGCTTGCAACTGCCTGATCTCGCTTTCTACAATTTGCGGCGAAAAACCAATGTGTGATGCATTATGCATATTTCTGAAAAGCGCTTCACGGCTTTCGCTGCTTTTCAGGTAATCCACATGGTATGATTCGTTGAGCAGCGTGCCATAAACTTTGGTAGGGCGGTATATGATGCGGGTCTCCACTTCTGCCTCCTCCAGCGCAGCTACCTGCGCCTCAAATAATGAGCGGTTGGCGGTAATCGCAAAATACCCCAGGCGAAAGCCTTCGAGGTAATCGTCCATGTAATCCCTGATAAGTTGGGGCTTTCCATCATACCACGGCAAATGCCTTTCGGCTGAAAGTTCACCGCGGGTGTCGGCTACAGTGGCTTTAGTCTCCGGTTCTGCCGAGGTGCGCTTTTCGTTTTTATTCCTCACCGGAATATAACTCAGTGCTGCATCACTTTCACCGTCGCTGCGCATTCCCTCGTACGTATAACGCGGAATGATACCGGAGTGGATAAGCGAGTTGCGGTACTGTTCGCCAGCAACCGAATTAAACCGGTAAAACGCGTCCTCGTTTACCGGAATACGGGTACATAAACTGCATTCCAGGTCTATCAATGCGATACGGCCGTTAGTTGCAATCAGGTTATCAAAAATGATATCTTCGATCTTAAACGCGTGCGCCAATGCTGTAAAAATACCCAGACCTTCGTAGTGATTTTTCACACGCTCTGGTGCCGAACAAGGACCGATGGCAACGGCCAGCGACCAGCCGTATTCGCCGCGGTCGATGTTTTTTACAGGGTAGAAAATATCTTTCCCTAGCATGTCCTGAAACCGTAGGAAAAAAGCATTCATCTCAACATCGATCCTGAGCGAACGTGGCTTGTAAAATACCTGCTTGCCATTATCGAACAGCAAGCGGCAGGTGCATTTACCATCGTGAAAATCGCCTTCCCCAATATCAATGTGCTCCAGCAAACTACCAGGTGGTAATTCCAGTAACTCAAAATCGTCGTTAAGCCGATTCAGCACATCGCCGATGAGCTGCCTTACACGCTTATATACCGACGGCAAGTAGTCGCCCACAAGCGGGTATTCTTCAAAAAAATATTCCTGCCATTCCGGATCGTTTGAGACCTCTTCGATAAAGCCAACTTCATCCGTACACAATTCGGCATTTACAGCCACTTCTTTTTCAAAATAAATGAGGTTGGCCAGCCGGCCTTTCACACTGGATTCGATGATCACCAATAGTTTATCTCTGAACTGCTTGTGGTAGCCGAAGCGCAATTCTGATAAGGTATTTTCTACAAAACGGATGTTATCCGCTTCCTCTCTCCCCAAAAAAGAATATATATTCATATACCCGTGTTTTTATAATTTTTAAACCGGCCCGAAGCCGTCGAGCTCATTCTCCTCGTTTTACGTTTATTGTTTTTGACTGTAGCGCTTTTTCAATTCTGTTCTGATAAATGTATTCAGCTTCTGGCGATCAAGCCCCAGTTGGTTTTTGAGCGCCTGATAGAACTGATCATCACTGCTACCCGACTCCAGCAGTTTGATCACAAGCGCATAGCCACCTTTTTCGTAAGCATAGTTAATCAGGAAACCGCCAAGCACGTAGCGGTAATCCGTGATAGCATCAATCGAGGTATAATCAAGCAAATTATTGAGATTTACCTCCGGATGCGCATCCAGGTAAGCCGTTGTTTTCTGCAAGTGCCAGTCTAAAGACTTGCCGCGGCTCATCCCAAAACAGGTAGCCACGCCCTCGTCGAACCAGGGGTGCATGTGCTGGTATTTTTTATGTAAAACCAGGTGGATCAACTCATGCGGATAATATTCGCCCATTCCGAAGGAATAGACCGTTTGGTTTTTGGCATCTGCGCGCCCTGAGGGGTACTCTTCGCCATTATTCCCAATAAAAAAATCGAGGCCCTTTATCTTTTGCAAATCCTCGCTGCTGTCTGCAAAGTAATAATGCATGGTATCGGGTGTTATACCGAAGTTGCTCGAAAAGGCGGTAATAAACGCGCTTTGCTTAGTAGCAAGTTCTTGATCGAAAGTATGTGTTTTGGGATAACGGTAAACGATGGTGCCAATGACCTGCTTTGCCATATACAACTGATTGTTGATCGCCTGGGCATTGTAGAGTTTCAGTTGTCCGTCCTCTTCTTTCAGGTACACATGAAAAATATACTGCACGTTGGCTTTGTCGGCCTCTGGTTTAAATTCCATGAGCGAGGTAATTTTATAGTAGTCGCCGTTCTTTTTCACCTTGAGTACCTTTACGGTGGCATATCCCAGCAATTGCAGGAAATTATCCATTCCAAAATCGAGCTCGTGCCGAAGTAGGAAATACGATTTCGGTCCATAGGTTTTTACTTCCTCCCGGTTCCAATAGCGGGCACCCAAGGAGTCATCTTTCGTTTTTAAAAACGCGGTCCATACCTTCAAAGGCTTCGCAATCTGATACACCGCGGTATCGAGGTCGTAATTAATCAGAACGCCCTGCGCCTTCATTCCGAGGGCACACAACAGACACCATCCAAACATGATTTTTCTCATTGTCTTCATACAAAGCAGGCAACCGGCACACATGGCTGGTGCCGATTACCTGGGATTTAATAATTTTTAGAATGGAGTCCGCAAAAAAACTATCTGATCAAAAATACCATATAGTCCACGAAGAAAAAACACGTAATATTACGTGTTTACGATTTAATCAGTTTACGGGTCGCTTGCGCCCCTTTATCCGTGCTAAGCTGAAGAATATAAATCCCTGAAGCGCAGGCAGACAGGTTAAGCCGGATCACGTTATCGGCACTGCGGAGGCTTAGCACCTCTTTGCCAAACAGATCGAACACCCTTAGCGTGACCTCCGATCCGTCGTGGTCGTTCCGGGCTACTGTCAGGATATCGTCAACCGGGTTTGGATAAACCGATAATGCTACATCAAACGTCTCTTCACTGACTCCTACGGCATTAACGTTGGTCGAGTTAAAGAATGCCAGGCCGCCTGCATAGTTTCCGAGGATCATATCTGCTTTCCCGTCGCCGGTGACGTCATCGCAGTGCAAGAAGCAGCGGGCACCTTCATTGATTTTAAAGAGGTTGGTATCCGCGCGGTTGAAAGTCCCGGAGAGGTTTCCATCTATCTGATCGTACAGAAAAATACTACCCGACTCGCTTCCTACCATGAGCTTGGTTGTGCCGCCGGCATCAAACGCATACGGCGTGCTGAAGCCGGTGAGGAAGCCATAGCTTCTGACATCTACGTTTCCGAAAGACGCTGTTTGAAGAACAAAATTAGGCGCTGTGGTGCTGCCGGTATTTTTCCAGTAAGCCAACTTGCCGTTTTGGGAGCCGATCAATAAATCGAGCGTTCCGTTTTTGTCGATGTCATAAAGTTGCGGGTACGCAAAATTGCCCACATCGATGTTCTGGTAGTTGCTTACCGGCGCGCCAAATACGGCCGGGTTTCCGGCACCAGCTGTATTCTGAAAATAGGCAAGCTGACCGTTTGCCAGGCCCACGATCAGGTCTTTATCGCCATCGCCATCGAGGTCGCCGAACGCGGGCGCCATACCATAAAAATTGCTGGCCGATAACAATTGATAATCTTTGGTTATCAGCGAAAACGTGGGTGCCGATGCCGTTCCGGTATTGCGGTAATACGCCAGTTTCGACTTATTGACTCCACTAGTATAATAGCCAATATTGCCTACGATAATATCTTTTTTTCCATCACCATCGGCATCGAAAAATACCGGATAAGCCCCTTCGCCCAGTTCGATCATATCTTCCTGGAGGAAATTTTTCTTTTGCAAGGCGAAATTCACGGTTGGCGTGGACGAGGTATTCTGGTAATACCACACACTTTGGTAATTTTCCGATCCTGCAACCGCATTTGGGCTGGCAATTAAGTCTTTTTTCCCGTCGCCGTTAACGTCGAGGTAATACGTGCACGGAAACGCATTCATCAGGATGACGTTGGTGCTGGCTTTGTTAGGAAAATTAGGGTAAAGTTTGGTCGTATCTGTAATGTGTGCGTTGCTGCTGCTACCGCCATTTTCTACATAAAACACGTGGCTGCAGGACACGTCGCCCATGATCAGGTCCTGATCACCATCGCCGTCGCGATCGAAACACATCAGGCAGGAGCCCGCATGCAGCGGTTTTTGTCCGGCCCCCGATACGGTTTGCTGGTATTGCCTGAGGTAAGGACATTGGCTAAGGTTCACATCGCAATTGTTTTCCTGAACGTCGCCCCAACAATCATCAACCATGTCGAACACCAGGCTATCGGCATGCCCGTACAATTCTTTGCTCATGTTTTTGTGGTATTCCATCTTAATACCGAAAACCGAATAGGTCAGGATATCGAGATCGCCGTCGCCGTCGATGTCACCAATGCCGGGAATCGCAATGGAGTTGCAGTAGATATTGGCAATATTCGGCGCGCCATTAGGGTTGTAGTCGCTTCGCAACTCGGCAGACACCCGTGCGAAGTGCAGCCCGGTAGCCAGGCTCCCGGTATTTCTAAATACACGGATACCACCATTGCCATTGTAGGTAAAAAGGTCTTCCTTGCCGTCGTGATCATAATCGAAAAAAAGTGCCCAATCGCTCACGGCCGGAAAGCGATCCTGGGCTGCATAATCGTGCTTATAGCGCGTGGCACTTCCGGTACTTGTATTCAGAAATGCCCTCAATTTGCCGCCAGAGCTGCAAACCTTATCGAAAGCCACGATGTCTTTTTTGCCATCGTAATTGAAATCAATGGAAGAGAAAGAGCTGAAATTGAGGCCTCCTGCCCATGGGCTTAACATCCGGTTACCGTTTTCAAAAACGGCCACCGTGTCGCGGTAAACAGGATTTTGGGAAATAGCGCCAAAACCGAACGCAATAAAAATAAGGATGAATTTTAAACGGCCCATATCCTAACAAAAATACGAATTAAAACTATAGTTATACGCTAACTTACTAATTTCCAGGCTTAAAAATATTTGCATGATATATGGCATACACGTATATTTGCACCCTTAATTTTATTCGAATAATACCAATTTTATGCAAAACAAAGGTGCCATTAAAATTTTTGCTATTCTTTTAGCTCTAGCATGTATTTTTTATTTATCGTTCACGTGGAAGACTTTAAGCGTAGAAAGCGAAGCGAAAGAATATGCCGAAGGCATAGTTAACACTGCCAGTGTAAAAGAGGCTGCAAAAAAATATGCCAAAGGCGAAGTCAGCTACATCGACTCGGTAAAGACGGCAATTGTAGATCATTATTTGGATTCTATTAAAAAGCAACCGGTGTATAACCTGTTTGTAACCGAATACACTTACGAAGAGTGTAAAAAACGGGAGATCAACCTTGGCCTCGATTTACGTGGCGGTATGAACGTGACCCTCGAAATTTCTGTAGCGGATATCGTGAAGAACCTTTCGAACGAGAACAAAGATGCCGATTTCAACAAAGCGATTGAAGCTACTACGGCCAATCTGGGTAAAGGCAACAACGATGATTACCTGACCCTGTTCGAAAAGAAATACAAAGAAATTGCACCGAATGGCAAACTGGCTCCATTATTCCAGACACCAGACCTGAAAGGAAAAATTGCATATAACGCGAGCAACGCCGAAGTAATTACCTACCTGCGCACCGTGGTAGATGAATCCATTTCCAACTCCGAAAAAACATTCCGTTCCCGTATCGACCGTTTTGGCGTGGCACAGCCAAACATTCAGAAATTGGGTAATAGCGGACGTATCCTGGTAGAACTTCCGGGTGTGAAAGACAAAGAACGTGTTCGTGAACTGTTACAAGGTACTGCGAACCTCGAATTCTGGGAAACTTATGAAAATACCGAGATCGGCAACCTGCTGATGGGTGCCAACGATAAATTATCGAAAGCCCTGTACCCTGATTTCATGGCTTCTATCGACACGGCTAAAACAAAAACAGCGGTTGATACCCTTGCTGCAAATACAAATACAGTAGCCGATAGCGCCAAAGCCGGCGATTCAAGCGCAATGGCCACCGCAGCTGTTGTAGCACCAAAAACCGGTACAACCGTTCCTACGTCACTCGACACCTTCCTGCGTAAAGTGCCATTGATATATGTTGGCAACTACCCTGGCCCACTGAAAGCCATGGTTACCTATAACCAAAAAACACAACAACCTGAGCAATTTGTAGAAGGACCGGTTGTAGCACGCGCGTATTCAAAAGCAGATACTGCTGCCGCCAATGCCATGCTCCGCAACCCTGCCCTGCGTGGCTATTTCCCTAACAAGCTGAAATTCATGTGGGGTTATAAGCCAAAAGAAGTAAAAAATGAAGCCGGTGAAGTAATTGGTGAATACTTTGAATTATATGCGATCAAAATAACCAACCGCGAAGGTAAAGCTGCCATGTCTGGTGACATCATTTCGAGCGCTAAAACCGATTTCGACGTAGAGAGTGGCGGACACCCGTTCATTAACATGACCATGACCGGCGATGCTGCCAGCGACTGGGCTGCCCTGACACGTGCCAATTCGCCACAAGGCGGGCAAAAAGGACGCTCTATTGCTGTGGTAATGGATAACATGGTATATTCGGCTCCTACCGTAAACGGCGAAATTACCGGTGGTAGTTCCCGTATTACCGGCGACTTTACAGTGGAAGAAGCCAATGCTCTCTCGGCTGTGTTAAGTGCAGGTAAACTTCCTGCTCCGTCAAGGATCGTTGAGGAGAGCGTGGTTGGTCCTACACTGGGCCAGGAAGCGATCGACTCAAGTATGTGGTCGTTTGTAATTGCCTTATTGGTGATCATGGTATTCATGTACATGTATTACAATAAAGCCGGTATGGTAGCCAACATTGCCCTGATCGCCAACATGTTCTTTATTATGGGCGTACTGGCTTCGATGACGGCTGTGTTAACACTGCCTGGTATTGCCGGTATCGTACTCACCATCGGTTTGGCGGTGGATGCGAACATCCTGATCTTTGAACGTGTGCGTGAAGAACTCGCTCTGGGTAAAACGACGTCTCAGTCTATTAAAGAAGGTTTCAAGCATGCGATGAGCTCCATCCTCGACTCCAACGCCACGCTGGCCATTCTGGCCATTATCCTGTGGGTGTTTGGTTCTGGTCCGGTAGCCGGTTTCGCAACGACCTTGTTAATTGGTATCGGTGCTTCCCTGTTCTCCGCGATCCTCATCACCCGTGTGATCTTTGAATGGATGCTTGAGCGCAAACAAGCTATTCCGTTCGATAACAAAGCAACTGCCAACGCTTTCAAAAATGTCGCTTTCGACTTCGTAGGACGTCGTAAATTATATTACATGATCTCTGCAGTGATCATTGTATTGGGTGTGGTTTTCTATTTCAAAAATGGTGGCTTCAACCTGGGTGTTGACTTCAAAGGTGGACGTACTTACCAGGTGCGTTTCGACAAAGACATCAACACTGAAGACGTGAAACAAGCCCTTGGTAAACAATTCGAAGAAGCTGCTCTGGAGGTTAAAACCGTGGGCAGTGCCAACCAAGTAAAAATCACCACTACTTACCGTGTAGCCGACAATTCAGTTAATGTTGATAATGAAGTAGAGAAAACCCTGAAAGACGGCTTGAACACACTGAACCTGAAATACGATATCGTTAGCCAGCAAAAAGTAGGTCCAACCATTGCAACGGATATTTTATACGGCGCTTATGGGGCGATCCTCTTCTCTTGCATTGTGATGTTTATCTACATTGTGGTTCGATTCAAAAAATGGCAATACGGTTTGGGTGCGGTTGTGGCTTTGTTCCACGACGTGTTGGTGGTATTGTCGTTCTACACTATTCTGGACGGTGTAGTGCCTTTCTCACTGGAAATTGGCCAGGACTTCATCGCGGCTATCTTAACGGTAATGAGTTACACCATGACAGAAACGGTGGTTGTGTTCGACAGAATCCGTGAGCGTCTGGCGGAAAGCGGAAAAGCCGATGCAACCGGTGCCGAGCGTAATACTCTTATTAACTACGCACTGAACAGTACCCTAAGCCGTACTATTTTAACCTCCTTAACCGTATTCTTCGTACTGTTGGTGATCTTTATCTTCGGTGGCGACAGCATTCGCGGCTTCATTTTCGCCTTGCTCATTGGCCGTATCATCGGTACTTACTCTTCTCTGTGTATCTCAACCCCTATTGTGGTTGACCTCCAGGGCAAAGAAGACCATGCGACGGCCGCAAAGCCAGCACGCGCCTAATTGGGTAACATAGCTATTTAAAAAGTCCTGCTTCACCGGCAGGACTTTTTTTGTGCCTGGCATCAGATTCTCATGAGCAGAACAACACTAAAATACCACCAACTCATGAAAGATAAACGTAACATGGTCGGCCTGCTCCTTTTGGGTTTTGCAGCTGGCGCGGCAATCGGGGTGCTCATGGCGCCCGACAAGGGAAGTGAAACCCGGAAAAAAATGATGAATGGCATGAAAGACCTTGCCGGAAATCTTGATCTCAGCGCATTAAAAGACAAGCTGGCCTCTTTTGTGTCGGACACAAACGAGGAAGTGTCGAAAGATTTCTACGAGAACGTCCACTCAGCTTCCAACCCGGCGTAAGCCATCAAGCTGCGGCCGTAGCCTTTCCGACTATGGCCGCAGCATTTGTGGAAAGCAATCCAGGATCACCTTTGTTTTACTGAAATTTTCCCAAAAAGCAGGTCAACCCGCCGGACCACACACCTGGCGGTCTTTAGATATTTTCTGAAATCTTTCCGGAGGATATCCTATTTTCCTTCGTACCTTTAAGGTTCGATGATCCTGGAAAGCCTATCCCTAATCAACTTCAAAAATTACGACGAAGCGCAGTTGACATTTTGCTCAAAATTCAACTGTTTTGTTGGTAATAACGGTATGGGCAAAACCAATTTGCTTGATGCCATCCATTACATGTCGTTTTGCAAGAGTTTTTTTAATGCTTCCGACAGCCAGAATATCAAATACCAACAACCCTTTTTTGCGATCCAGGGCTGGATCAACCGCAATGGCGAAACCCACGAGATTTATTGCGGAGTGAAGCGCAATCACAAAAAGCAATTCAAGCACAACAAAAAAGAGTATGAACGCCTGTCGGAACACATCGGCCTCTACCCGCTGGTGATGATTTCGCCGTCGGATATTGAGCTGATTTGGGACGGCAGCGAAGTGCGCCGGCGTTTCATGGACAGCATCATCTCACAGTATGATAAAGCCTACCTCGAAAAGCTGATCGCCTACAACCATGTGTTGCAACAGCGAAACGCGCTGCTCAAACAATTCCATGAAAGCCGCAGCTTCGATAGCGTGAGCCTCGAAATATGGGACGATCAGCTCATGTTGTATGGCGAAGGCATCATCGATACCCGGAAACGTTTCCTGGAAGAATTTATCCCACTATTCGACAAAAACTATCGTTTCATCAGCGGTAGCAATGAAACGGTGACGCTCGAATACGAGAGCTCACTCAAGGACAAGCCCTACCAAACGGTACTGCTGGCAAGCCTCGATCGCGACCGCACTGTGCACTACACGACTACCGGGCCGCACCGCGACGATCTTGACTTTAAGCTCATGGGCAACAGTCTCAAAAAATTTGCGTCTCAAGGCCAACAGAAATCGTACCTGCTGGCCCTGAAGCTGGCCCAATTTGAATTCATCAAAGACAAAAAAAACACGAAGCCTTTGTTGTTGCTCGATGATATTTATGATAAGCTGGATGAAACACGTTTCCGTAAACTGATCGAATTGGTAAGCAACGACACCTTCGGTCAGGTATTTATTACCGATACGCATCCACAGCGCATCCACGAATTATTTGAACAACAAAAAGCCGAACACCGGATTTATAAAGTTGATAACGGAGAAATAATCTTACATGCGCAAGAACCATAACCTGATCAAATTGGGAGATGCCATTTCCCAGATCTTCAAAGAGGAAAAGCTGGATGAGAAATACAGCATTTTTGCCATACGCAACGAGTGGGAAAAGCTGGTGGGAACCTTGCTCGCGAAACACACCACGCAGATAAACTATGCGGCCGGTATTTTGTTCGTATCCATAGATTCGGCCGTGGTAAGAAACGAAGCCACGTACATGAAAGACGAGATCATCCAGAAGGTAAATACCTTTGTGGGCAAACGCCTGATACGAGAGCTGGTGCTCAAATAACATAAACCTGAAATAAGGATTAACTCATAGAACAGTCCTACGTTATGAAAACATTCAATGTACCGGAATTTTACAGGAGTCCGATCATTAGCAAGATAAAACAATACCGGAAGCTGCAGGACCCGCGCAAGAAAGACAACTCGCCTACCCTGCTCGATTTCGGCCCGGTGCAATACCTTATTGCCCGGCATTTTGGCTTTTGCTACGGTGTGGAAAATGCAATTGAAATATCGTTCAAAGCCCTGGAAGAAAATCCGGGAAAGCGCATTTTTTTACTGAGCCAGATGATCCATAATCCTGATGTGAACGACGACCTGAGCAACCGCGGCGTGCAATTTCTGCAAGACACACACGGCAAGCAACTCATTCCGTTCGACTCGCTCAGTGCCGACGATGTGGTAATTATTCCGGCATTCGGTGCGCCACTTGACGTTATCGACATCCTCGAATCGAAAGGTATTAAAACGGCATCATATAATACGACATGCCCTTTTGTAGAGCGCGTTTGGAAGAAATCCGAAGCGATCGGCAAAGACGACTATACCATCATCATTCATGGCAAACACAACCATGAAGAAACGCGTTCCACCTTTTCGCGCAGCGACAAGCACAGCCGTGCCATCATTGTACGCGATCTGACGGAAGCTAAACTGCTGGCCGAATACATGCGGGGCCGGAAACCCGAAAGCCAGTTCGCTCTCGATTTCAAAGATAAGTATTCGCCGGGTTTCGAACTCGGGAAAGACATGCGACGCGTGGGCGTGATTAACCAAACAACCATGTTGGCAACGGAAACGCAGGAAATTGCCGACTTTTTCAAATCGGTGATGATAGAATTGTATGGTTCTGAGGCGATTGCAGAACATTTTGCCGATACACGCGACACCCTGTGTTATGCCACCAACGAAAACCAGGACGCCACATACGGTTTGCTGGAAACAGATGCCGACCTGGCCATTGTGGTGGGCGGCTACAACAGCAGCAATACCTCGCACCTGGTAGAACTGTGCGAACGGAAATTCCGCACCTTTTTTATCTCGTCGGAAAAAGAGATCAGCGACGCGCAAACAATTCATCACTTCGATTATCCGAACAAAAAGCACCTGTGCACACGCGACTTTTTACCGGCTAAGAATCCGGTACGCATTATCCTAACCAGCGGTGCTTCCTGCCCCGATTCGGTGATCGAAGGCGTTATCCATAAAATCAACAGTTTTTATACCAACATAAAGCCGCTGGAGGAAACACTGGCGGTGCTGCACTAGCTTCGAAGCCCTGTAGATTTGTTGCCTGTAAACGTAAAATTCCTATAATAATCCTTATTTTTGAAAGCAAGAGGCCGTCTTATCCTTCCGGTGCCAGCCAGTTTGGGCAAGAGCAGTTTTCTTTGATGACAAACACCATTCCCAAATTTGAGTATGCAACTGAATCTAACAAAACCCCTGGCTTTTTTCGACCTGGAAACAACAGGCATCAGCGTAGGCAGCGACCGCATTGTGGAGATTTCCATCGTGCGGGTTAACATCGACAACTCTACTGACATACTCACCAAACGGGTAAACCCGACCATTCCTATTCCGGAATTTTCATCGAAAATCCACGGCATTTATGACAAAGACATTGCCGATGCGCCTACCTTTAAACAACTGGCGCCTCAACTGGCGCAGTTTCTGGCCAATTGTGACCTTGCCGGTTTCAATTCCAATAAATTCGATGTGCCGGTACTGGTGGAGGAGTTTCTGCGGGCAGAGATCGACTTCGATCTCAAAAACCGCCGCCTGATCGATGTGCAGAATATTTTTCACCTCATGGAACCCCGCAACCTGAGCGCGGCTTATCGCTTCTATTGCGACAAAACACTCGAAAACGCCCATTCGGCCGAGGCCGATACACTGGCTACTTACGAAATTTTCAAAGCGCAGCTGGCGCGCTACGAAGGCGTGGAACAGGTTGATGACAAGGGCAACCGAACCGTGCCGGTAAAAAACGATATGACTGCCTTGAGCCAGCTTACAGCACGCACGAAGAATGCTGACCTGGCGGGCAGGATCGTGTTCAACGACAAAGGCGAAGAGGTTTTTAATTTTGGTAAGCACAAAGACAAGCCCGTGCGTGAAGTATTTACCAAAGAACCTTCTTATTATAGCTGGATGATGCAGGGCGATTTTCCACTATATACAAAAAAAATCATTACACAGATACGATTGAGTATGAAGTAAGGTGCAGGTTTCTACCCGCATATTCACCACTTTACCGGAGCGCTTTTCGTGGATATTTCTGTGCAGGCACAGTTTTGTAGCATTCCTGTTCAGTTTTGCCGTAATGCTATTCAGCGTGGTTATTTCATTCAACATCTTGACAATCATTAGTGCATCACTTCTCATCTGTTTTCTGATCATTGAACGCACTACCAGGAATCAATTATTACCGTTTTACGGTTGCTTGGGCGCTTCAGTAGTATTTCAGGAACATGGCATTACACTTGATGGCAAAGAATACCGATATACAACGATGCAAGACTTCTCGATTAGTCTGCGAACGTTCGATAAAGATGGGGCAATTGAGTTTAGTAAACATCCGGGCTATTTCAATGGTGTCGATAATGATCTTTTTTTTCTATCAGAGGGAGATATAGTACATGAACGTTTCCTGATCCGCTCGAGAACGGAATTTGATGTCATTCAGAAGATCATTGATTGCGCCGTCGTAGGTGGTCATCTTCCGTTAAGAAAGTCTTACCTGGAGTTGGTTTCGGCGAGTTACCAACAAAGCGACGAATACAAGCACTTCATTCGAAAACTAAAAGATAAAAATTCTTAGGTTTGTACCTTCAGCATGCACGAACTGGAACCCTTCTATAACTGGCAGCACTTATACATCGCTTCGGAGGATGAATCTTCGCCGTTTTACGGAGCGGAATACAGCGAGTTTACCTTTACCAATACCGTTTACAACTACTACATCCACCCACAATGGGACGATATGGGCAGCGAAACGCTATACCTCAAAATTCTGTTTGTGGATTACGATGAAAAATACGCCATCATCGAACTTATTGGTGAGTGGAACGACGCCATCAACAACGACATCATGCTGCTCAAACGCGACATCATTGACGAGCTGGCATATTACGGCATCAACAAATACATCCTCATTGGAGAGAACGTGCTCAATTTCCACCACTCCGACGATTCGTATTACGAAGAGTGGTTCGAAGATGTGGGCGACGGCTGGATCGCCTTCATCAATTTCCGTGAGCACGTCCTCAAGGAATTCAAGCGTGCCAACCTCGATTATTATTTCGTGTCCGACGGCGAACTGAACGATTTCGAGTGGCGCAAATTTTCCCCAGGGCAAGTGTTCGGCAACATTTCCAAGATCATTTCCAAACGCCTGGCCTGACGTTCAGGATCCGCAAGCAGGGTAAAACTGGTTGATTTGGGCGTGTCCTTTTGCAAAGAACAGCCAAAAGGACCAGGCTTTGGTGGCTTCGAGAGCCTCAGCCACCAATCGAGAGCCTCAGCTCCCAAAAGCACTTCCTCTGCAATCCTTTTTGTTTGCTGGCTGAGGCTCTCGAAGCCAGGCAAAAAGATTACAACGAAAAACCGCCCGGGCCACTTGAAGAGGCGTTGGCTTACGGTGGCTTCGAGAGCCTCAGCCACCAGCCGAGAGCCTCAGCGCTAAAAGGAACGATCAACCACCAGTCGAACTCTACGTTTTATAGCAGGCTGTACACGTTTTTGGCTTTACCTTTGCGTGGAAAAACCTTAAACCATCTCACGCATGGATTGTTAATACTTAGATGCCTCGTGCATTCAACAAAACTCTAAATTAGTACCTCAAAATTAACGAACACATTGGCAAAGGAACAGGACATTTCGACCTTAAACCCTAAGGAATATATCATCATCAAGGGCGCACGTATGCACAACCTCAAAGGATTGGACGTAGCGCTACCCCGCAATAAGTTTATCGTGATCACCGGTCTTTCCGGTTCCGGCAAGTCGTCGCTGGCATTCGATACGCTGTATGCAGAAGGACAACGCCGCTATGTGGAAAGCCTGTCGGCTTACGCGCGCCAATTCATGGGCCGGCTCGAAAAACCGAAAGTGGATTACATCAAAGGTATTTCACCAGCCATTGCCATTGAGCAGAAAGTGATCTCGCGCAACCCGCGGAGCACCGTTGGCACCATTACAGAAATCTACGATTACCTGAAGCTGCTATATGCACGCGTTGGCAAGACCTACAGCCCGGTGTCGGGGAAGCAGGTAAAACGCCACAGCGTGAGCGATGTGGTGGATTTTGTGAATACCCTGGCCGACGAAACCCGCTGCCTGATCGTATCGCGGCTAATGGTACCCAAAGACCGAAGCCTCGAAAAGCACCTGGAGCTGCTGAACCAGCAAGGCTTTGCGCGCATCCTGGTGAATGAGACCATTGTAAAGATCAACGAATTTGACGCAAAAAAATCAAAGAAAACAGACCGCATCTTCCTGCTAATCGACCGGATCTCGGTTGACCTGAGCGACGAAGATTTCCAGAACCGCGTGGCCGACAGCGTGCAAACCGCTTTTTACGAGGGTGCCGGCGAATGCGACCTGATGATCGAACAAGACGGAAAAGGCTACGATGTTCATCACTTTTCGAATTTGTTTGAAGCCGACGGTATGAGCTTCGAAGAACCCGATCTCAATTTTTTCAGTTTCAACAATCCCATTGGCGCCTGCAAAACCTGCGAAGGCTTTGGCAGCGTGATTGGCATTGATCCCGACCTGGTGATTCCCAACAAAAGCATTTCTGTGTACGACAATGCCGTGGCCTGCTGGAACGGCGAAAGCATGAGCTACTATAAGAACCAGTTGGTGAAAAACGCCCATAAATTCGATTTCCCGGTTCACAAACCCATTGTCCAGCTTACGAAAGCACAATACGAGCTGCTCTGGAAAGGTAACAGCCATTTCGATGGCATCAACGCCTTTTTCAAAATGCTGGAAAAAGAAAGCTACAAAATACAATACCGCGTGATGCTGGCCCGCTACCGCGGAAAAACCGTTTGTCCCGACTGCCACGGCACACGCCTTCGCAAGGATGCCAACTACGTAAAGGTAGGCGACAAAGGCATATCGGAGCTGGTATTGATGCCTGTGTCGGATCTTCGCGATTTCTTCAAAAAATTGAAACTGAGCGAACACGATACCACCATTGCCAAGCGTTTATTGGTTGAGATCAACTCGCGCCTGCAATTCCTGGTGGATGTGGGCCTGAGCTACCTGAGCCTCAACCGCGTTGCCAACACCCTGAGCGGCGGCGAAAGCCAACGCATCAACCTCGCGACCTCGCTCGGCAGCAGCCTGGTGGGAAGCTTGTATATTCTCGACGAGCCAAGCATTGGCTTGCACTCGCGCGATACCGAGCGGCTGATCGGCGTGTTAAAATCCCTGCAACAACAGGGCAATACGGTGATCGTGGTAGAACACGACGAAGACATCATGCATGCCGCCGACCAGCTGATTGATATAGGACCGGAAGCAGGCTCACATGGCGGAACGCTTGTATTCCAGGGCGACCACAAAGCCTTGCTGAAAGACAGCAAGAGCTTTACCGCCAAATACCTCACCAACAAACTGAAAATAGAGGTGCCTAAAACCCGCCGACACTGGAAAGAGTACCTTGAGGTAAAAGACGCGACCGATCACAACCTGAAAAACGTGACCGTCAAATTCCCGCTTAACGTCTTGTGTTGTGTTACCGGCGTGAGTGGTTCCGGGAAATCCACGCTCATCAAAAAAGTGCTGTATCCCAATGTGCGCAAACACCTCGACGGTTACTTTGATAAAGTAAAGAGCGACAAGATCGGCGGCAGCCTGAAGAGTATTCACAATGTCGAGTTCATCGACCAGAACCCGATCGGCAAATCGTCGCGCAGCAACCCGGTAACCTACACCAAAGCCTACGACGAAATCCGCAACCTCTTTGCAGACCAAAGCCTGGCAAAAGTGCGCAACTATAAGCCCTCTCATTTTTCGTTTAATGTAGATGGCGGACGTTGCGAGGTGTGTGAAGGCGAAGGCACCATTACTGTGGAAATGCAGTTTATGGCCGATATACAGCTGCCTTGCGAAGCATGCAATGGCAAGCGCTTCAAAGCCGAAACGCTGGAGATCCTGTATAAAGGCAAGTCGATTGCCGATGTGCTGGAAATGACCATCGACGACGCCGTTGATTTTTTCAATCAGGACAGCAGCAACCGCATTTGCAAAAAAATTGCCGAACGCCTGAAACCCTTGCAGGAAGTAGGCCTGGGCTACGTGCAACTTGGGCAGTCGTCAAGTACGCTCAGTGGCGGCGAAGCCCAGCGCATCAAACTGGCAACGTTCCTGATCGGCGGCACAACCACGACCAATACACTGTTTATTTTCGACGAACCCACCACAGGACTGCACTTTCATGACGTAGCGAAACTCCTGAAGTCGTTCAATGCCCTCATTGACCGCGGACATTCTATCATTGTGATCGAACACAACATGGACGTGATCAAATGTGCCGACTGGATCATCGACATTGGCCCTGAGGGCGGCGAAGCGGGCGGAAACGTGGTGGCGGAAGGTACGCCAGAAGACGTAGTAAAAAGCAAGGCGAGCCACACAGCCAAATACCTGAAAGAGAAATTATAATGTTTCGTCCCCAAGGTGGAAATTTGTAATAAATTTTAAAGCCAGGTGGCGGGCTTTTCCGCTATGGCCGGGCTTTTCACATTTCTTTCAAAAACCTATTAACAAGGCTTTCGTATTGCCTAAATTATTCCGACCTTTGGCTTTTAGAATTCTACTTCTAAAAAAACATGCAGTTAAAATACAAGTCGAGACCCAAAGCCATCTTATTGTTGGAAGACGGGAAAGTGTTTGAAGGCAAAGCCGCCGGAAAAATCGGAACCACCACAGGAGAAATTTGTTTCAATACCGGAATGTCCGGCTACCAGGAGATTTTCACCGATCCCTCCTATTTTGGCCAAGTCATCGTTATGAACAACGTTCATATCGGAAATTACGGTGTAGAGAAAGATGAAGTTGAGAGCGAAGGCATTAAAATTTCCGGAATGATCTGTAAAAAGTTCAACGACGGTTATTCACGCAAACGCGCGTCTGAATCGCTCGAAGACTATTTTCAAAACGATGGTGTGGTGGCCATCAGCGATGTAGATACCCGCGCCATTGTTCGGTACATCCGCGACAAAGGCGCCATGAATTGCATCATTTCCTCCGAAAACACGAATATCGACGATCTTAAGAAACTGCTGGAACAGGTACCGAAAATGGAAGGCCTCGAACTGTCGTCGAAAGTAGCCACCAAAGTGCCTTATGAGATCGGCGACAGCCAGGCAACGCTCAAGGTTGCTGTGATCGATTTCGGGACCAAGAAAAATATTTTGCGCTCACTCGCCGAACGCGGCTGTTACCTGAAAGTATTTCCGATGAAAACGCCGCTGAAAGAGATCCTCGATTTCCAACCCGATGGCATCATGCTGAGCAACGGTCCTGGCGATCCTGGCGTGATGACCGACGAGATTGCCCTCGTGAAACAGCTCGTGGATACCGGAAAGCCTGTCTTTGGCATTTGCCTGGGGCATCAGCTATTGGCCGAATCGCAGGGTATTAAAACTTATAAAATGCATGCCGGGCACCGCGGCATTAACCATCCGGTGAAAAACCTGATCACGGGTAAAAGCGAAATTACCTCGCAAAACCATGGCTTTACAGTAAAAGCGGAGGACGTGGCCCAAAACCCTAACATCGAAGTGACGCACGTCAACCTTAACGACAACACCATTGAAGGTATCCGGCTGAAAGACAAGCCGGCATTTTCAGTGCAATACCACCCGGAAGCCTGCCCAGGCCCATTTGACTCACGCTACCTGTTTGATGATTTCGTGAGCAACATGAAAGCCGCGAGGAAGTAGGGGGTTAAACAATTAGGTTTGTGTATGTTGGCTTCGAGAGCCTCAGGCACCACACGTTGACTACGGTTCTCGAAGTGAACACTAATATATCTAAGCGCGCCAAGACCGTCATCTCTATAGGTATTGTGCTGATCGTAGCCTTCGTGTCTTTTTTGTTATTCCGGAACGTGAATCCCAATCCCCGGTACGAGATCGGCCAGGCACTCGACAGCCTCAACGGTGTGAAGGTTTACTACAATGGCGGCGTGGGCCATACCGGCAAACGCAACACCGCGGCAGACGGTTACAACATCGGGATTACCTACCAATGCGTGGAATTTGTGAAGCGCTATTATTACGAGTACTACCACCATAAAATGCCGGATGCTTACGGCAATGCCAAAGATTTTTTCGACCCACTGCTCAGCGACGGCGCCCTCAGTAAAAGCCGCGGTCTTCTGCAATTCACGCATCCCAGCAAACATAAGCCCCAAACCGGCGATCTCGTCATCTTCGACGGTCATGCTGGTAACCCATACGGTCATGTAGCCATCGTGTCTGCCGTACATGCCTATGAGATCGAGATCATCCAGCAAAACCCCGGCCCTTTCGCTCCTTCGCGTGTCACGTTCGCTATGGATTCTACCGCCAAAGGCTTTACCATCACACACGGGCGCCTGCTGGGCTGGCTGCGCATGAAACAGCAAACCCCTTAAAGAAAACTTCAAGGGGTCGGCCGCTTGCAGGCTTCTCACCCGCGCTGTTCATGAATTAATGGGCTGCATACATAATATAAGATCCTGAAACGTAAGTGTTAGTTGAATAATTCCAATAACCGTCCCAGTCGCCTGCAGCTGGCGAACTGCCGTTGCCGTCGCCATTGGTATCACCACCGTGAGCATCATCTTTGAAAGATGTCAGTATTGCACCGGCACCAATATTTACTGTACGGGAATTACCTTTGGAAATGCCTGCAGAAGAACTCGTGAATTTAACAACAACGCCATTGCCTATGTTTACGGTGCCTGTAGCGCCGCTTCCACCACCTGTGAAATTTGCGTCCATGACATACGGCACCTCACTCACATTCCAGGAAACCGTGGCATTGGCCGGATTTGAAAAATGGGTCAGAAAGATCCCATTTCGCTTGTTACCCTGCGATGGGTTGGCAGGATTATGGAAGCTATTGCTCGTTGCCAAACTGTAATAAGAATTCAGAATGATTGGCCGGTCATTATCGTACAACACGTTGTTTGTAAACACGCTCACGCCCGGGTCAACCATGTAAGCGCCGCCATGAAAAGCAGCATACGACGAGGTGCTGTTCTTGGTGTGCGCAAAAGAACAATGATCGAACGTAAAAGCGGCTGACGACACGCCAATGTACACCACATAACCGTTGTAGCTGCCTCCATAGAGAAAATCACAGTAAGTGAAAGAACTATTGGTGCCTCCATCCAATTCTATATCGTTCCAATCGCCTTTATTCGGCGTTGTGGCCGCGCCGTCGCCATTGCTATCACCACAGTAACTGTCGTCATACACAGAGGTAAACACGATACGATTGGCAGCCGTCCCATTAGCGATCACTCTTCCGCCGGATTGCACGTCGAAAGAACCATTCACATCGTTGCCCGATAATTTCACGATCACACCTGGCTGAATGGTAAGTACCGACTTGATGGTAAGCGACCCATTGACCATATAGACATTGCCGGCTACCCACGTAGTAGGCGACGTAATTGGCCCGCTTACCTGAACAACATTACAGCCGCCACCAGTGCCTCCGCCCGTTCCGGGGGTAACCGTAACATCTGCACCATAAGATACCCCAACCGTATTCTGCGCATAGGCCCGGATATGATAGGTATAGCCCTGGTAAAAAGGCTGAAGTGCCGAAGAGAATGAGCCCGTTCCACTTCCGATAATAACTTTAACGTCAGCGGCATCATCTACCGACGGATCAGGGCTCAGACTCACCACCACACCGCGTTCAGTCACCGGGGCGCTGCCGGCATCGGTAACATTACCGCCACAGGTATAGGTCGTATCATTAACTTTTACGGGTGCAGAGGTGCTGAGTGTTGGAGGAAGATCCGGTTCGGGATCATTTTTTTTACAAGCTGTAAAAAGTAGCGTTGCAATGACTAATGTGTTTAAGGTTTTTTTCATGGTGTGAAGTTTATTATTGATGACTATTTGATTGACCGATTGGGTGCAGCTTATGCGCTGACAATCTTTGCAAAAGTGTAGCAGGACAGCTTGGATTCCAATCCTTAAAAAACAGGATTTTTCTTTTTAAAAGAAAAATGCCGTTCCGGTCAAAAATTAAATAGCAGAAAGCCTTGTTGTTGAAGACGCATTTAATGTAAATTTATACAGCCGGCAACATGCCCGAAAATGCAATCGCTATACACAAAAAAATCCCTGAAAAATGGGAGTGGTAAACCATGAAAGAGAGATTTACTTTGTACAAAACCCAACAGCGCTAGCCCGAAAGAATTATGAAGAAACTAATACTATTACTGAATATTATATGCTTTGTTGCTTATGCACAGACCAATCCAAAAGAAGACAGCCTGCTCAGCGCGCTGGCCATAGCCAAAGACGATACAAATAAACTGAATCTGCTATTTGATATTTCTGATCTGTATGGAGGTTCCGAGCCGTCCAAAGCGAAAGATTTTATTCGGAAAGCCGGGGAATTAAATAAGCGTCTGAATTACCCCAAGGGATACATTAAATACTATAAACACATGACGCGTGTGCATGCTTACCTATCGCAAAATGATTCGGCGATAGTGTATGCGACCAAGTTATACGACTATGCCAGTGAAACACACGACACGCTGAATATGGGAATTGCCATGCTAAATATCGGGGAACGTCACAGCTTTAACTCCGATTATCCTAAAGGCTTATTGTATTCCCTGAAAGGATTGAAATTATTGCAAGGAAAAGGATACGGACCAAAGGTTGAGGCTACTCTTTATGGCTGTATCCAGGCCAATTACCTGTTTCTTAAACAATACAAGAAGTCTGTTGAATTCGGGGAAAAAGCGGAGCAGATCGAACGAAATATCCCAGGGCAGCGAGGACTTACAACAACGCTTATCAATCTTGCCAATGCCTACGGTGAACTGGGGGATATGCAAACCGCGGAAAACTATTATAACGAGGCCGTTATACTTGCACAGAAGGAAAACAATCAAAGCCTGGAAGCAATGGCCTACCAGGGCTTGACAGCCTTATCACTCAAACAAAAAAACATCGCAAAACTAAAACAGTATGCCGAAAAAGGCTTGGCCCTGGCTGAAAAGCTGGGAGATAATTTTGGGATCATGGCTTCTAAACAAGGACTATCTATTTATTACTTATTCGAAAAAAAATACGCAATCGCCACCCGCTATGCGGAGGAAGCGTTGGTATTAGCCCGGGAAAACAAATTCATTGAATCGGAAGCCGTGATCCTCCAAACCCTGGCGAATATCTGCTTCGCAAAAGGTGAAATTACCAAAGGATACGACTACCAGGAACAATCCATCAAGATCTCGGAAGCTATTTTTAGCGAATCCCTTGCCAGGAAGGATGGCGAGATCAGGGTAAAGTATGAAACTGAAAAAAAGGAAAGCCAGATTCAGCTACAGGGCGCACAACTAAAACAAAAAAACACGCTGAACTATATTCTTATAGGCAGCACCGTAGCACTGCTTATCATCTTAGTCTTATCGTACCTGAACTACAGAAATAAAAAAATACTGCAACAACAGCGCATCATCGAACTCGAAACGGAAAAAAAATTAACAGCCACAGAGGCTATTATCAAAGGCGAAGAACAGGAACGGTCGCGCCTGGCAAAAGACCTGCACGATGGTTTGGGCGGCATGCTTTCGGGCGTTAAACATTCCCTGAGCAATATCCGGGGCAACGTGATAATGACAGAGCAGAACATGCAGGCCTTCGAGCATAGCCTGGTAATGCTCGATAGTTCCATTGCAGAAATGCGCCGGGTGGCACATAACATGATGCCCGAATCACTCCTCAAATTTGGCCTCGACATGGCGCTGCAGGATTTCTGCAAGCAGGTGAGTTTGAGCGGTATCGTTAAAGTGTCGTACCAGTCTATCGGATTGGAGAATATCTCCATCGAACAATCGCTCGCAATTACCGTGTACCGGGTAATACAGGAACTACTCAGCAATGCGATCAAACACGCTTCAGCTAAAAACGTCATCGTGCAGGTAGCTGTTGAAGGGCAACAACTGCTGGTTACTGTAGAAGACGACGGAAAAGGCATGGATACGGCTTCGTTAAAATTGGCGTCCGGTATAGGCTGGAAGAATATATCATCGCGCCTCGATTACCACAACGGCAAACTCGACCTGCAATCGTCTCCTGGCGAAGGCACGTCGGTAAACATAGAATTCCTTTTATGAAAACAAAAGTATTTATCATCGACGATCACTACATGGTGATCGAAGGTATCCGGTCGATGTTACAGGACGAACCCGGAATCGAATGGACCGGCTACGCCAATGCTGCAGGTGCGGCCTTGTCATTCATACAACTTCACCTGCCCGATGTGATCCTCATGGACATTAACCTGCCCGACAAAAGCGGGATCGATCTTTGCAAAGAAGTGCTTCAGAAATACCCCACTGTGAAAGTGATCGGGCTTAGCACGTTCAACCAACTGAGTTTTATTTCCAAAATGCTCGATAATGGAGCTTCGGGCTACCTGCTTAAAAATGCATCGAAAGCGGAGATTCTGAAAGCGATAGACACTGTGATGAAACGCGGGCAATACCTCAGCCTGGAAGCATCGGAAATGATGAAAAAAAACGATGAAGACGAGGCTCCTACCCTTACCCGCCGCGAAATTGAAGTGCTGCAACTGATTGCCGAAGGATTTACCAATGCCGAAATGTCGGAAAAACTATTTGTGAGCGTTACCACCATCGACACCCACCGCAAGCATCTGCTGGCAAAGTTTAAGGCCAGGAATACCGCATCACTCATCCGGCTCGCTACACAGATGAAATTCGTATAAATAGCCAGCCTGAAATCGCGTGAAGGATTGCAGTGGAAATCCTTTTGGAAGCTGAGGCCTCGATTGGTGGCTGAGGCTCTCGACTGGTGGCTGAGGTCCTCGACTGGTGGCTGAGGCTCTCGAAGCCACCAGAAGCCAAAGCCTCTTCAGCGCACGAGCGGGTTTTTCGCAGTAATCTCTTTGCCTGGCTTCGAGAGCCTCAGCCGGCAAACAAAAAGGATTGCAGTGGAAATCCTTTTGGAAGCTGAGGCCCTCGATTGGTGGCTGAGGCTCTCAACTAGTGGCTGAGGTCCTCGACTGGTGGCTGAGGCTCTCGAAGCCACCAGAAGCCAAAGCCTCTTCAGCGCACTCGGGCGGATTTTTCGCAGTAATCTCTTTGCCTGGCTTCGAGAGCCTCAGCCGGCAAACAAAAAGGATTACAGTGCAAATCCGTTTGGAAGCTGAGGTCCTCGACTGGTGGCTGAGGTCCTCGACTGGTGGCTGAGGCCCTCGACTGGTGGCTGAGGCTCTCGAAGCCACCAGAAGGCAAAGCCTCTTCAGCGCACGGGCGGGTTTTTCGCAGTAATCTCTTTGCCTGGCTTCGAGAGCCTCAGCCAGCAAACAAAAAGGATTGCAATGGAAATCCTTTTGCCCGGCTTCGAGAGCCTCAGCCGACGACAAAAGATTGCAACGAAAAGCCCGTCACCTTTGCGTCCCTGGCGCAAGCAGGCGCACATAAAACAAAGCACGACGCGTTCCAGGGGCCGAAAAAACAGGATTTTCCGCCGTATTTTATTACCTTTGCGGCATTATGCCAAACTTAGTAGCTATCGTAGGTCGCCCGAACGTGGGGAAATCGACCTTATTCAACAGATTAACAGAAACCCGTGAAGCCATCGTTGATGATGAAGCCGGCGTTACACGCGACCGGCATTACGGGAAATCGGGCTGGAATGGCGTCGAATTCTCTGTGGTGGATACCGGCGGATACATCAAAGGCAGCGACGATATTTTCGAAGAAGAGATCCGCAAACAGGTGCAAATTGCTGTGGACGAATCAACGTCTATTTTGTTTCTTACGGATATTACCGATGGTGTTACCCAATTTGATAAAGACGTAGCCGCTATCGTCCGCAAAAGCAAAAAACCGGTTTTCTTAGTGGTTAACAAAGTTGATAACAGCGAGCGCCACTCCTATGCATCTGAATTTTATAGCCTGGGTCTTGGCGATCCCTACCCGATCTCTTCCAACAGCGGAAGTGGAACCGGCGAATTGCTCGACGCCCTGGTCAAATCTTTTCCTGAAAATTCAGGCGCCATAGAGGATTCCCACCTACCAAAAATTGCCATTGTTGGCCGTCCGAATGTCGGCAAATCCTCGCTCACCAATGCCCTGTTGGGCGAAGAGCGCAACATCGTTACCGCCATTGCAGGCACCACGCGCGATACCATTCATAGCCGTTATAACAAGTTTGGCCACGACTTTCTCCTGATCGATACCGCCGGCATGCGTAAAAAAGCAAAGGTGCATGAAGACATTGAGTTTTACAGCGTCATGCGCACCATTAATGCCATCGAACACTCCGACGTTTGTGTGCTGATGGTAGATGCCACGCAGGGCGTAGAGTCCCAGGATCTCAACATCATTCACCTGATCGAGAAGAACCACAAGGGATTTATGATCGTGGTTAATAAATGGGATCTCATTGAGGAAAAAGATTCAATGAGCACCAAACGGATGGAAGAGTCGATCCGCGAACGCACCGCCCCTTTTCGGGATTATCCAATCATCTTCACTTCTGTCACCGAAAAACAACGCATCATGAAAGTGATCGAAGTGGCAATGGAAGTGTACCAAAACAAATCCACCAAGATCGCAACAAGCAAACTCAATGAGTTCTTCCTCCCGCTGATCGAGCATTACCCGCCGCCAGCCAACAAAGGAAAGATCGTTAAGATCAACTACGTCACCCAGATCAAAGATACGTGTGCGTTCATCTTTTTCTGTAACATGCCGCAGTACCTTACCGACGCCTACAAGCGTTTCCTGGAAAATAAATTCCGCGAGCATTTTAATTTTAACGGCGTGCCTGTATCATTTTACTTCCGCAAAAAGAACAAAGACTGATGATCCGGTATAGACTGCTGCTTTCCTGCTTGCTTTTTGCGGCAGCGCTCCAGACCCAGCTACTCAATGGCACAGTGAAAGATAAAAACGGCGAAGGCATTGCCTTTGTCAATATCGGCATACCTGCCAAGGCTTTTGGTATCATCAGCGACGAAAAAGGAAATTTTGGTTTCAAACAAACCAGCGAACAAGACCTCGACACCATCCAGGTTTCCTGTATAGGCTACCAAACGCGTTACCTGAACTTTGCCGATTTCCGGAGGCTCTGCCTGGGGCAGCAGGCTATTGTCCTCAACGAAGCCGTTTACACCCTCGCCACAACCGTGGTAAGACCCAACCAATATGAGGTAAAAACACTCGGGGCAAAAAATGTAAATGACCTGGAATGCATTGTTCTTGAAAAATTCACATCGAAAGACACCGCTGCCGAACGCATTGCCCGGGAAAAAGGACTGGGAGCGAAGTCGGTAGGCATCGAGATCGGCAACAAATTCAGCATTAAACAAGGTCATCAAACCTTCGTGGACAAGATCAGTTTCAAAACCTGCGTTGGCCCTAACGACACGGATATTTACCGCGTAAACATCTACGTGGAAGACGAAACCGTAAAACGCATTCTCACGCCGATAGGCGTGGTGAAGGTGGTGAACAACGTCAATGTCCTGAAAGAGGGCATCGTTATTAAAACCACCGGCAAACCGGAAGTGCATACCATCGATGTGTCGAACCAGAACATTGAAGTATTCGACGATTTCATTGTGGCGCTCGAATGCATTTATGCGTCGGATACAACCATGCAAATTGGTGCAGAAGCCTCGCTATTCGGATCGACGGATCTGTTGTTTAGGGCCAGTGTCATGAGCGAATGGGTAAAAGTACCACTCGTTAACCTTGGCTTTATCAGTGCCACCGTGACCTACGATCGCAAAAAAACCAGGAAGCAGTAACCTGGATCTCCGCCCGCCCCGACAATTCGCGGCAAACGCATCCGCCTAAAACAGGATCCGTCACAACATGTAACTAAAGATGTAGCCCGGCGTTATACATCCAAACGACTGTGCCATGCTTACCAAACTCTACACGAACCTGTTCGCAGCCATGCTCTGGACCAACCTGGCCCTTGCAGGAGACACACTTCGCGAAAAACCGGTGAAGCCGGTAGCACCTTGCAACGCTTTTGCAAAAGAACACATTGGAGGCCGGCGTCAGGTTCCATATACTTATTTGCGCGAAGGCGATGTGATGTGGGAAAAACGGGTGTGGCGCGAAATCGATATGCGGGAGAAACAAAACCAACCATTTTATTACCCGCTCGAATGGAATGCCTGCCGCACATCGCTCATCCAAACACTTGCCAAACACATCCTTAGCGAGGATATCATTGCTTTCAAGGACGAGGAATTTATGATTCCATACTCGCCTGCCGAAGCGCGGGCCAGGCTCATCAGAACTGATACTGTAGAACAGGTCGATTATGATCCTTACGGCAATGAACTGCCACCAACCCGTGTTGCCTTCAGCGATTCGACAAGCATTTACGCACGTGTATTGAAATTTGTAGTAAAGGAGGACTGGTTCTTCGACCGCCAACGCTCGGTACTCGACGTGCGCATTGTTGGCATTGCTGCCATGGAATACAATGAAGAGCGCGATTACTACCGGGAACTTTTCTGGGTGTATTTTCCGGCATGCCGGCCGTATTTTGCAGCGTCGGACATTTACAACTTCAAAAACGATGCGGAACGACGTAGTTTAGACGACGTATTTTGGAAACGGCAATTTGCCAGCCACATCGTTAAAGAATCGAACGTGGCCGACCGCAGCATCGCCGATTATCAAAAAGGCATTGATGCATTGGTGGAAGCTGAAAACATCCGGCTCGACATTGCCAAATTCGAACACGATCTGTGGGAACACTAACCGACACAACTTATCTGTTTTAAGGTGTCTAAAAAAGCCCCGTTGTGAATTCACAACGGGGCTGTCAGGGATTGCCGATTTATGCAGTGATTCCTTATTTTCCGCCAGACATGGCTTTCAATTCGTCCATGGTTATTACTTTATAACCGTCGGTTGACAATACCAATTTCGAATCCGGAACAGGCTCGGTAGACACTTCTTTTGCCACCATTTTAATGGTCATTGGCCCCATGGTTGTTGTATATTCGAACGGAATTCCTTTCAATCCTTTCATGAAGTTCTGGCCTTTGCCTTTTCCTTCTTTATTTGGGTTTTCGAATTTATCACAATACCAAACTTCTAATTTATTTTCTTTTTTGTCTTTATCTACCATCGTTACAATAGCCTTTTTGCACTCGTACCCGGCTATCATTTTTGTTTCATTAATTAACTCTACTTTTGGGTCAGCGGGCTTGTCCTTCATTTTAGCCTCTTCTTTTTCCATTTCCGCTTTTGTTTGCTTTACCGCAAACTTATTTCCCATTTGATCCATCAACATGGTCATACCAGCTTCGTCAACGCTTACCTGCTGAGTAAACATCATCGAATTGACCTCTATCAACGATTTCCCATTTTTAAACGTCGTGCGGGTTTCCATATCACCCATCATGGCAGCCTGCTCTGGCGGAAGCCCCTCGATTTTCATATCATATAGAATGGAACCTTCCTTAATTTGCGCGTTGAGCGACACAACAGAAAGGGTGGCTAATGCCAGCGATAAAAATGTACGTTTCATGTTCATGGTTTTTATTGTAGTTTGATCTGTTTTCCAAATAATAGCATTCGGCATGCCAAAATAAAAAAATAAACCATAAGATCCGTAAAAAAATGCTAAACGGTAATAATAGCGCTAAGCGGAAATTTATTTTTGAAAATCGGCAAAAATCTGCTCCATTTCCTGGCGGCTCACAATCTTGTAATAGGAAGGCACTTTAAAAGTCTCGTCTGCCACCACTTCTTTTTTAACGGCAGTTGCGGTAAAACACATCTCCAAGCCGAGCTTCTTCAGCCGGTATTGCATCAGCATACCTTTAATAGATCTGTATGGCGACAGGAAATTTATGCTATCCGAGCCAAGCTCAGTGGTATAATAAATATCGAAACTTACCGCCGGATCGTGCACCATCGTTACCTTTACTTTTTTGCAGGCATAGCCGGCAATTTTCTTTACTTCTTTGCTTTCCTCGAACTTCAGTTCATAGTCTTTATTTTCTACTGCCAGCTCTTGTTCCTGCTGAATACAGGCATTTTTAATGTCCATGAGCTTCACCATTTGTGTCAGTGTTCCCTTTGAAGGATCGCTGATGAACATCGTATTAAAAATACCCATTGTGCTCATTTCGAGCTCAAACTTGTTGTCCTTGAATTTTACGGTCGCCGAACTTGGCGCCAGTCCAGCCATTGGATGCGACTCATCTACAACCGAGGCATTATACTCGATGACGCCTTCTGTAAGAGCATTTTCCGTTTTCTTGCCTTCTTTACACGACACCGTTACCCACAGCATGGCTACTGATATCAACGAAAGTATGGCGTTTCCTGATCTCAAAAGGGGTGAGTAATGAGTCGAAAGATAAGCATTTGGATCAATCCGGCAAATTAATACCCCAAAATTTTCAACATCGACTTATAACTTTGCTCTTTGGCAAACAACTTCGTTGTGAGCTTCCCATCTTCGTCGCGATCAATGAGTACATGTTTTGGTGCCGGCACTAGGCAATGCTGCGTACCTCCGTACCCGCTTAATGCTTCCTGATAGGCTCCGGTATGAAAAAAGCCAATGTACAATGGCTGCTTATCGCCTTTCTCGATGCGCGGCAAAAATACCTGGTTGGTATGTGCCTCGCTATTGTAGTAATCCATACTGTCGCAGGTAAGGCCGCCCAGGTTGACAGGCACATACGGCTTTTCCCAATTGTTTACAGCCAATAGTATAAAGCGTTGGTTGATGCCCCAGGTATCCGGCAAGGTCGTAATGAAAGAACTGTCGATCATGTACCACTGCTCCCTGTCGTTCTGCTGTTTCTGGTCGATGATGGAATACAAGGTTGCTCCGCTTTCGGCCACGGTAAACGACCCGAACTCAGTAAAAATGTTGGGTTCGTCGATCTCGTGTTGCACGCAAAAGGTTTTTACCTGCGACACTATCTCCTCCACCATGTATTCATAGTTGTAATCAAAGCTCAACGAAGTGCGTATTGGCATACCACCACCAATGTTCAATGAATCAAGCGTTGGACAGATCTTTTTTAGTTCGCGGTATATATTCAGACACTTGTTCAGCTCGGTCCAATAGTAAATGGTATCCTTAATCCCGTTATTAATGAAAAAATGCAGGAGTTTTAGCTCAAACTTGGGGTTGTTCTGAATTTTTTGCTTGTACAGATCAACGATATCTGTGTAGCGGACGCCCAAACGGGAAGAGTAAAAGGCAAAAGAAGGCTCTTCCTCCGTACTGATCCGGATGCCGAGTTTGCACTTGGGTATCTTCACGTTCTTTTTATAATACTCAAACTCATCCAGGTGGTCTAAAACCGGGATTACATTAAATCCATCGTTCAGCAACTCGGAGATGTACTGCTTATAGTTGGTTTTCTTATACCCATTACATATAATATAGGTATCTTTCGTGATCTTTTTCTTCTTGTATTGCTCTTTGATGATCTGGATATCGTAGGCCGAAGACGTCTCGATATGCACATCGTTCTTCAATACTTCATCGAGTACAAACGAAAAGTGCGAACTCTTGGTGCAATAACAATAAACATATTTACCCTTATAGTCGGCTTTAGCCATTGCTACGTTAAACATGCGCTTAGCTTTCTGTATCTGCGACGATATTTTTGGTAAATACGTGATTTTCAAAGGTGTACCATATTGTTTAATGATATCCATCAAAGGAATATCGTTAAAATAAAGCTCATCGTCCACCACTTCAAACGATTCCTGCGGAAAGTCGAAGGTTTGCTCAATCAGGTTCTTGTATTTATTTTCCATTGCAACAAATGTAAGTCACCTACATCATACCACAAAGTATCTATGTAAGTAATTTGGATTTTGAATTAAAAATCATGCTTCAGTAAAGTTTTCTTAACAAAATTGCTGCCAGTGGGTCACGAGCTCAACCAATTCAGGATCTTATCGGCTATTTCCGGCACCCATTCCGCCCAGTGCAGGGAAAGGCGGAATGCCGGGCTGCTGCTGGCTCCGCTTCGCTGCGGTTTTGCCGGGCGAAAAAGCAAATCGCCCGGAAAGAACCAGGCCTTCCACATCTCTGGCGCAAGCCTACATCTTTCATCAACCAGCAAATCATTTCCCGGTGATGCGAGCAGGAACTTTTAAAACTTTAGCACTTCTCTTCAAGAGAATTTTCACAAAAACTGTATTTTTGCCGCATGATTCAACGCAAACAAAGTCTTTTCCTGCTCGCTGTAGCGATTATTGCCATTCTCTTATTTTTGATGCCGTTCCTTACTATAGACGTTGGCGGAGAGAGTTACGGGTTAACGCTACTTGGAGGGTTCAAATACGGGGAATTGATTAGCGCCCAGATCTATATTCCGTTTATGCTGAACGTAATCGTGTTGCTTGGCTCCATTCTCACCATTTTTCAATTCAAGAAGCGGGTATTGCAATACAAGCTCGCCAATCTGGTAGCTTTACTCAGTGTATTTACCACCGGCATGTTCTTCCTGCTTAATTTTTTCAAAGAGCCATCGGTGCTTGTTCATTTTGCTCCCGGAGCCTTTTTTCCGTTATTGGGTGCTGTTCTGGCGTTCCTGGCCGGGCATTACATCAAAAAAGACGAACAGCTCGTACGCAGTGCCGACCGTTTACGCTAACTTATTAACCCATGATTTAGCGTTCCCATCAAAAATAAGCCGTTTGGGCTGGTCCCCTGCACTTTTTATCCACAGCCGGCTTTCAATTCTTTATCTACCTGATAAATAGGGTTTTTTAGTCGAAAAAGGGCTGTTTTGGAGAAAAAAACCTCAATTTCTGTCGATTTTCTAAAAAAGTGGTACTTTTGTTCCACTAACTAAAATTCACACACATGAAATTAACTGAAATTCAAGACTTAATTAAATTTGTTTCCAAGAGCGGTGTCAATGAGGTGGAACTGGAGACAAAAGAAGTTAAAATAGTGATCAGGACAGGCAAGCAGCAAGCTGCGCCTGCCGTTGTTTACCAGGCTGCTCCGGCGCAAATCACTACCGCTCCGGCCCAGGTAACTGCCGCACCAGCTGTTACGGCTGCTCCGGCGCAACAAACAGCAGCACCGGCAACCACTGCTACGCCGGCCAACGACGAATCGAAATACGTCACCATTAAATCGCCAATGATCGGCACTTTTTACCGCTCTGCGTCGCCTGAAAAACCACCGTTTGTAAACGTTGGCGACGATATCGAGGTAGGCAAACCTGTTTGCATCATCGAAGCCATGAAACTCTTCAATGAAATTGAAAGCGAAGTAAGAGGCAAAATCGTGAAAGTGCTGGTAAATGATGCGACGCCTGTAGAATACGATCAGCCTTTATTCCTGGTTGATCCGGCTTAATTGTTTAATGTTCAACGTTTCGCGTAAGGATTCGGCTTTGTGCCTATTCCTGCACGCCAAACCTCTAAACCCACAAACATGTTTAAAAAGATATTAATTGCCAACCGTGGCGAAATTGCCCTGCGCGTTATCAGAACCTGCAAGGAGATGGGAATAAAAACGGTAGCCGTGTATTCTACTGCCGACAAAGATTCCCTTCACGTAAAATTTGCCGACGAAGCCGTTTGCATTGGCCCGCCGCCAAGCAAAGATAGTTACCTGAGCATGTCGAACATCATTGCGGCTGCCGAAATTACCAATGCCGACGCCATCCATCCTGGCTACGGCTTTCTAAGCGAAAACGCCAAGTTTTCAGAAATATGCCGCCAAAACAAGATCAAATTTATCGGTGCTTCGCCCGAAATGATCAACCAAATGGGTGACAAGAGCAATGCCAAAGCGACCATGATCAAAAATGGTGTGCCTTGTGTTCCTGGCTCCGACGGCCTGCTGGCGAGTGCCGAAGAAGGTATGAAACTGGCCAAAGAGATCAAGTACCCGGTTATTATTAAAGCCACTGCCGGCGGCGGTGGAAAGGGTATGCGTATCATCTGGAAAGAAGAAGATTTTCAAAACGCGTGGGATAGCGCTGTGCATGAAGCCACGGCTGCATTCGGCAACGGCGCCATGTACATGGAGAAATACATTGAAGAGCCTCGTCACATCGAGATTCAGATCGTAGGCGACCAATATGGCAAAGCCTGTCACCTGAGCGAACGTGATTGCTCCGTTCAGCGCCGCCATCAGAAACTGGTGGAAGAAACACCTTCACCATTCATGACTCCTGAATTGCGCGAAGCCATGGGCGATGCTGCTGTAAAAGCCGCTCTGGCCATCGCCTACGAAGGTGTTGGTACTATTGAGTTCCTCGTGGACAAGCACCGCAATTTCTATTTCATGGAAATGAATACGCGTATTCAGGTAGAGCATCCCATCACCGAGGAAGTGATCAACTACGACCTCATCCGTGAGCAAATCCTGGTAGCAGCTGGCGTTCCTATTTCGGGCAAAAATTACTACCCGCAACTGCATGCCATCGAGTGCCGCATCAATGCCGAAGATCCGTTCAAGAACTTCACACCGTCGCCAGGAGTGATCACAACGTTGCACACGCCGGGCGGCCATGGTATTCGTGTCGATTCGCATGTGTACAGTGGTTACCGTATTCCACCTAACTACGACAGCATGGTTGGCAAACTCATTACCGTGGCGCAAACGCGCGAGGAGGCCATTGCCAAGATGCACCGCGCACTTAGCGAATATGTGGTGGAAGGCGTAAAAACCACCATTCCATTCCATATTAAACTGATGCAAAACGAAGACTTTAAAGCGGGCAACTACACAACCAAGTTCATGGAAACCTGGGATTACGTGAACGCATAATAAGCTTTTGCCAACCGAAACCTCTCCCTCACCGGAGAGGTTTTTTTATGGAAAAGATACGTTTTACACAGCTGTACCGTTTTTAAATACCGCTAAAAAGGCCTTAATTTTATGAAGAAAGTCATTATCGCCACTATGCTGCTGCTATACGGCATATCTGCAGCGGCACAGGCGCCGGATATTGTGATAAATGGCGTAGCAGCCGACGACAATTGCATGTATATCCGCACGGTACATGGCAGCCTCGACACCATGCAAGGCAAATGGGTAGGCATTTACCACGCCGAAATCGTAGGCGACTGTCTCGAGCTAAGCATTATGTATGGCGGCTGTAAAGCCGAGATGGAATTCGTAACCGATAATACGGTGATAACAACCCAATCGTACACCATGCGTTTTTTGCTCAAATACCTCATCAATGCTGATAATCCATGCAAAGATACTCAGAGAACGAAATTGCGCTTTGACTTGCTTCCTTATAAGAACTTACGGCCTGGCGGCGTACTTTACCTTTCCTTTATTGGCTCGCCACTGAAGGTGGGCTACAGGCAAATGCAATAGCGTTACATCCGTTCCAAAAAAAATCCCGTTACAACTGTGTAACGGGATCTTTTTTTGAGGCAACAAAACTAGCGGATCAAGGTCACATGGCCTACGTACTCGTGATTCTTGCCAAGTACGTCGCGCACCTTGATTTTATAGACAAATACTTCCTGTTTCACTTCCTGCGATTTACCCTGGCGCTTGCCATCCCAACCCTTGGCAATATCATCGCTGTAATAAATCATCTCGCCCCAGCGGTCGAAGATCCACATATCGTATTTTTCGATACCGATACCTGTACCGCTGAAATAATCATTGATACCGTCAGTACTGAAAGGAGTAAAAGCATTTGGCACATAGAAGGCAAACTCAGGTCCTATTTCGATTGGCACCTGGGCAGTATCGCTACAACCGTATTGGTTTACCACAATCAGGTTCGTATAATACGTGCGGGCAGTTTCGCTGAGGTAAACGTGTGATGGATTTACATTTACCGAATCGGTTTTGTAGCCGCCATCTCCAAAAGTCCAGTACCACTTGGTATAATTCTGTGAGTAGTTGTTAAAGTACTCGAGCGGTGTTACCACATTGCCCGGATCCGGGTTGATCTCATAAGCGGCCGTAGGGATAGGGAATACAGTGATCATCGATTTATACTCTTTAAAGGCTGTACATCCGCTATCGGTGTTCACTACCAGTTTCACGTCGTAGAACTTAAGCTGGCTGCCAGTGGTGTTGCCGTAACAATTCGATTGATTGGCTGCTGTTGAGGCAGACACAGGATCGCTGTTATCGCCAAAGGTCCAGGTCCAGTTAGTGATTTTTGCAGGGCCGGTTACCGAAGAACCATCTGTAAAGGTTACGCAATGGGTGCTGCAACCGTCTGGATCGTCCACGGTAAAATCAGGTTTCGGAATATAGTTCACATACGGATAGGCTTTTACCGTATCGCGGCATTGGCCCGGGTTCGATACCGTTATCAAGCCTACCGTTTGCTGTCCGGCGGCCGGGTAAATGAAATTCGATACCTGCCCGGTGCCTTCCACCGTTGCCAGGTTATTGTTGTAGTCCCAGTACCAGTCGGTAACCGTGCCACTGTTGGCTTGAGATACGGCCGTAAACGTTACCGCCGATCCGTCGCAGGCATTTTTATACACGATGTTCACATGCGGTTTGTTGTACACTTCCACTTGTTTCACCACTTGTTTTACGCAACCCTGGTTAGAGGTCACCGTGAGTGTTACATTGTATTGGGCTGGTGTGTTATAGGTGTGGGATGTCGTCGTTCCGGTAGCAGTAGCACCATCGCCATAAGCCCAGGCATAATTGGTATTGGTTCCTACCGCAATGGTAGAGCCGGAAGCATCAAAGCTATTTGGTTGCGCATTGATGCAATTGTTCACGAAGGTGAAGTCCGGCACCGGATTTGGATTGACGTAAGCTGTCAGTACCGTCGTGGTGTTCGAACAGGTAAGTCCCGGAATTGGTGTAGTAGCAACAGTATAGCTCACCGTATTCAATCCGTAATTAGGAAATACGTGGTTCGGGTTAGGCACTCCGCTAACATCGATGGTGCCGTTGCTCGAAAAATCCCAGAAGAAGCTATTGACAACGTTGCCATTGCCATTGCTGGCGTCAGTAAATTGCGTTGGCATACCATGGCAAACCACATTAGAAGTAAAGGATGCTGTTGGCGTTGCATACACATTTACTGGTTTTACAATAAAGTCAACGCAGTTGTGTGTGGATGTAGCCGTCAATGTTACGTTAAATACGGCATTACCATTCGTTCCTAATGTGTAGCTATGTACAGGATTTGCAACATTCGAGTTCGGAGAACCATCATCGAAAACCCAATTATAAGATGGTGTGCCGCCCACGTTGGCATTTGTAGTAATATTGGTATTGTTGGTAAACGTGGTTGCTGCTCCGTGACAAACATTATCAGGAGAGAAATTAGGAATAGTATGCCCCCAAACATCTACGGCTACCGTTACTGTATTTACACAACCGTTACTTGATGTTACGCCAAGCGACGCCGTATAAGTCCCCGAGGCCGGATAAGTAAAGCCAGGATTCTGGGTTGTGTTATCAACGATTCCATCATTGGTAAAGTCCCAGTTCCAGGAACTGATGGTTCCGGTACCTGTTGTTGACTGGTCGGTAAAAGCCGTTTGTGTAGCCTGACACACCGCAGTAGCAGAGAAGTTGGCAACCGGGGTCGGGTGAACGGTTACCGTTCTGGTAATGCTCGCCGTACAGGTTGTATTGGCCGTGATGTTAAGCGTAATGGTTTTGACACCACTGCTGCTGTAACTCAGGCCTGCTGGGTTTGCACTGGTAGCGGTTACTGATGAGGCGCCAGCGCCAAAACTCCAGTTATACTGGCTGATATTGTCGGGATTAGGCACACTGGATGTATTGTTGAGCACGACCCCTGCCCCTACACAGGCGTTTACAGGCGTGAACGTGGCGGTTGGCAAGGTATTCACCCTTACTGCCACCGTAGCACTGTCGCGGCAACCATTTGGTGTAGTAGCCCTCAGTTCAGCAGTATAGGTGCCGGCCGCTGCATACGTATTTGTCGGCGACTGGGTGGTGTTGTCCACCGTACCGTTGTTGTCGAAATCCCAGGCCCAGGTGAGAGCCGCGGCTGGCGTCACGGCAGAGCTGTTTGTAAAGGTAGATGTCGATCCCGAACAGACGGGTGCCGCACTGAAGCTAATGGCCGGTTTCGGGTAAATGGTGATCGGTTTACTGATCGAATCCTTACACAATCCGGCGTCTGTAACAACCAATTTCACGGTGTATGTGTTAGGTCCGCCATAAGTATGCGTTGGGTTGATCCCCATGCCTGCACTGGTATTGTCTCCCCAATTCCATACCTGCGACACAAGACCCGTACCGGTACTGGTACTTGTAAAAGTCGAAACCACACCCACGCAATTATTAGTAAGGCTAAAATTCGCCACCGGCCGTGGAGAAACGGTAATTGTTTTGGTAATACTGTCGAGGCAACCATTGCTCACTTTCAGTTTCACTGTTTTGGTGCCCGTGGTAGCATACGTATGGGTTTCATTCGGATTTCCGTTCGGGGTACTGTTGCCATCGCCCCAACTCCAGGTGTAACTGTTAATGGCAGGGCCTGTTCCATTGGTCGATGTACTTTGGAACGGGACTGAAAATGTTGTTTGACAAGGTGCCGCCGTATAGGTAAAATCGGCAATAGGTGCAGAAATGATCGCAAAATTAGAATACAATACCGGAGAGGAGCAACTTGCGCCAGCCATACCGAGCGTCACAGAATACGTTCCCGAAGAGCTAACGTTTACACAGCGTCCGGTTTGGCCGGTTACTCCCGGACCGCTCCAGTTATAAGAGGTAAAACCGGTTGGTGCGCAAAGTGTATTCGTGCCGGCAGAACAAATGAAGTTATTAGTAGAGCCTACGGCAATGTTATTGTTATTGAGAATCAAGCTCATGGGCTGACAAGAGCAATCCACATAAGCCCACCCGGCATGTCCGCTGGCTGAGCAGTCGGATGCAATAAATTCAATGGTAACACACTGGCCGATATACGACGAAAGATCAAAAGACCGGGTCGTCCAGTTCTTCCATTTATAAGAGCCCGATGTCACGAAAGTAGGATCGCCACTGAGGCAAGAGGAGCTGCTGTTTACGACGTTATAAGCCCCACAGGGAATAGGATTTCCGCCGCAATCCGTAAACGCAATGTTAAAATAAGGCTGGCTCACGCAATTGTGCCCGGCATCTTCGAGTACCACCGCAAAATTATACACGAATACAGAATTGGCCGGAGTAACCGTGAACGACTGGCTTGCCATAACTGCGTAACCACCGACAGTGGCGCCGTCACCTATTTTCAGGGCAAAATTTCCGCCTCCTGCCGGCACACGCTGTAAAGCCCCGATCGTCGGATCGGTTCCTGGTGTCACAACCGAAAACCTCGTGGTGGCAGCAGGACAACAGCCGGCATGAGTTACCGAATTGGAATTTGTCCCCTGGGTTATTGTCCAACCGGTGGTATTACCGGTTTCAAAATCCACATTCGTACACGGTGCCTGAACCGATGGGAGCGTTGGTGCCCCGGCCGGACGGCCCTGGCTGGCATTATAGGCTGCAGCATCAAGGCCGTATTTAATATTAATGTATTTGCGCTTAGCTATCGATAACTGGATTTTTTGTTCCCAGTCTGGGCCACCACCCAACGCTGCCTGCTGACGGGCCGCCATTTCATTAAACCCTGCAATAGAATCCTGATCGAAAACGTGCTGAAACGAATTCAATTTAACCGCAATCAAGGAATCCTGGTTGTGGGTATGCTGATGGCTTTGGGCAGCAACAATTCCAAAATTGGCAAATGCTAAAAGCGTCAGGGCGGATTTGTATAAAGTTTTCATAAACAGTGGTTTTGGTAGTGGCACAAGATTAAAAAGATCGTGTTATACAATTTTATCCAAAAAATCTCCATGTTTATAAATTTACACTAAGGAATTGTAAGTGTTAAATAACTGAAACCAACAATTCACCACCCTGGGGAATTTTGTCCACAAAAAAGACCTCTTCACCGGCACATTTAAGATTACCATAATAGAGATAATTTTCAGTCATTAAAACTTGATTTTAACAACTAAAACTAATCTAAAAACAAAAAACGCGCCTTTTCTACGGAAAAAGCGCGTTTTAGGTTATTAACTTTTTTCTAACAATTAAGAGGCGTGTTGCGGTTTTTACGCTATTGCTTCTTAGTAATCGCTTACCTCAGCAAGGTGACATGACCGACATATTGGTGGTCTTTGCCCAACACGTCTTTCAACTTCACTTTCCATACATACACTTCCTGCTTCACTTCATTTGGACGCCCCTGGCGTTTTCCATCCCATCCTTTAGCCAGGTCGTTGGTATGAAAGATCATTTCACCCCAGCGGTCAAAGATCCACATGTCGTAGGTAACAATACCGATACCTTTGCCGCCGAATGTATCATTGATGTTATCCGAATTAACGGGTGTAAATGCATTCGGAATGTAAAATGTAAATTCAGGCCCAATTTCAATCGGCACCATCGCCGTGTCGCTACAGCCATACTGGTTCATCACAATCAGGCTGGTGTAGTAAGTTTGAGCCGTTTCGCTGGTGTACACGTGAGTCGGATCAACATTCACCGAATCGGTTTTATAGCCACCATCGCCAAACGTCCAATACCAGCGGGTATAATCCTGCGAATGGTTCGTAAAATACTCCAACGGCGTAACCACATTTCCCGGATCAGGATTGATCTCATAGGCGGCTATCGGCGTTGGATACACGGTAATGTAGCTTTTTTTATGGAGCGAGTCTGAACAGCCCTTATCCGTGGTTACTACCAATGTAATGTCATAATTTTTAACCTGGTCGCTGGTTGTATTATTATAACAATGCGATTGGCCGGCATTGGTTGCAGAGTGCACCACCGTGCCATCTCCAAGTATCCATTTCCAGTCCACGATCTGAGCTGGCGGCGTTACTGCGGCCGTCTGGTCCGTAAACGTCACACAATGCACCGGACAGCCAGCCGGCTTATCTACCGTGAATAGGGCCTTGGGATTGTAATCGACATAAACCGGCACCCGTAATGTATCGCGGCACTGCCCTGGATTCGATATTGTTACCAGGCCAACCGTATGGCTGCCCGCCGACGGGAACACGTAGCTGGTAGCCGATTGCCCACTCGCTTCAATGGTACTGATCACGTTGTTATAATCCCAATACCAATCGGTTACTGTGCCGCTACCGGTTTGTTCTGTGGCGGTAAAATGCACAGCGTTGCCATCGCAGGCAGCAGTACTCGAAATACTCATGATCGGTTTTCGATACACTTCTACTTGTTTAACCACATTCTTCACACAGCCCTTGTTGGATGTAACCGTAAGCGTCACGTTATATACCGAAGGCGTTCCGTAACTGTGTGAGCTAAGCGTACCGGTACCCACGGAACCATCGCCATACGCCCAGGCGTAAGCTGTATTGGAGCCTACCGCGATCATCGTTGCAGATGCATCGAAGGTGTTAGGCTGTGCATTGATACAGTTATTAACGAACGTAAAATCAGGTACAGGTACCGGATCAACATAAACAGTGATTGTATTTGTTGAGTTAGAGCAAGTAAGGCCGGCTACCGGTGTGGTTGATACAGTATAACTTACCAAATTTGTACCATAGGCCGGAAATACATGATTCACGACTGGCACACCCGTTGCATCAATCGTTCCATCGCTTAAAAAATCCCATTGGTAACCTGTAAGTACGTTGCCATTCCCATTGCTGGCGTCAGAAAGCTGTGTCGCTGCACCGAGGCATACCGTGTTCGATGTGAAAGCCGCAGTTGGAATAGCATACACATTTACCTGTTTTACCACCTGATCAACACAATTATGAACAGATGTAGCAGTCAGCGTTACGTTATATACAGCGTTGCCGTTGGCCCCCAGCGTATAAGAATGCACAGGATTCGTAACACTGGCGACTGGCGTTCCATCAGCAAAATCCCAGCTATACGTTGGTGTTCCGCCAGTGTTAGCATTAAGTGTGGTGTTTGTCAGGTTCGTAAAAGTCGTTGCGGTGCCGTAGCAAACATTATCAGGTGAAAAATTTGGAACCGTATGCCCCCACACATTTACCGGAAGGGTAAACGTATTGGTGCAACCCGCCGACGACGTCACCAGCAAGGAGGTAGTAAATGTTCCTGAAGCCGGATAGGTGAAGCCTGGGTTTTGTGTGAGGTTATCCGGCGTGCCGTCACTGGTGAAATCCCAGCTCCATGCACTGATACTTCCTGTACCGGTTGTGGACAGATCGGTAAACGCTGTCTGAGTGCCCTGGCAAACGGCAGTAGCACTGAAGTTCGCGACCGGTGAAGGATATACTGTCAGTGTTTTGGTGATACTCGCCGTGCAGGTTGTATTAGCCGTTACATCGAGCGTAATGGTTTTGGTGCCCGCGCTGGCGTAGCTAAGCGAGGCGGGGTATTGATTGGTACTGGATGCTGGACTTGCTCCGGCACCGAATGTCCAGTTATATTGGCTGATGTTATCAGGATTAGGCACACTCGACGTATTGTTAAGCACAACATTATTTCCCACGCAAGCGTTAACAGGGGTGAAAGTAGCAGTTGGCAGTGTATTTACTCTAACGGCAATTGTCGAACTGTCGCGGCAACCGTTGGTGCTCGTTGCTTTGAGTTCTACCGTGTAGGTACCAGCTGTCGCGTAACTATTTGAGGGTGCCTGTGTGGTGTTATCGGTGGTACCGTTATTATCGAAGTCCCAGGCCCAGGTAAGTGCCGATACGGGCGTTATGCTGCTGGTATTTACAAAGTTGACGGCATTACCGATGCAAACCGGGCTGGCGGTAAAACTGATGACCGGTTTCGGAAAGATGGTAATGGGTTTGCTGATAGAATCTTTACATAACCCCGCATCTGTAACAACCAATTTCACCGTATAAGTGCCGGGTCCGCCATAAGTATGACCCGGCGCAGCGCCACTTCCCGCAGCAGTATTATCTCCCCAATTCCAGACCTGCGACACAAGCGATACACTCGGCGTGCTGGTACTTGTAAAATTAGAGACCGTACCCACGCAAGCATTTGCCAGGTTAAAATTGGCGGTCGGTTTTGGAGTAACGGTAATGGTTTTACTAATACTATCTACGCAGCCCCCATTCGAAATTTTCAATTCAACGGTTTTGGTTCCTGCTGTAGTAAAGGTATGCGTTTCCGAGGCTGCTGAGCCAGGAGCCGTGCCGTCGCCCCAATCCCATACATAGCCGGTAATGGTCGGCCCGCCGTTTTGGGAGGATGTGCTTTGAAACGGCACTGAAAAAGTGGTTTGGCAAGGCGTTGTTGTAAAGTTAAAATTGGCGATCGGTTTCGGCACGATAGAGAAACTCGAATACAGGATGGGATTGTTGCAACTGGTACCTTGCATGGCTAGCGATACCGAATAGGTTCCGGTGGCATTGGCGCTGATGCATTGGGTGGTTTGCCCGGTTACGCCTGGCCCCGTCCACGTATAGCCCGTAAAACCCGGTGGCGCACACAAGGTGTTGTTGCCAATAGCACACATGGAGCTGTTGGTTTGCCCTACCGGAATATCAAACCCATTGAGGTTCAGGGTCATGGGCTGACACGATGCATCTATATAACAATACCCTGGATGCGCTCCCTGAGAAGCCACACAACCGCCTACCGTAAACTCGATATTCACACACTGCCCGATATAAGCACTAAGATCGAATGAACGCGTTTGCCAGGGCTTGTAACTCCACACGCCGGAACTAATGAAAGTTGGGTCGCCACTTGAACAGGCCGACCCACTTTGTGCCACCTGGTACTGCGCGCAAGGAATTACCACGTTGTTACACGTTTCGAACTTGATATTAAAGAAAGGTTGATCTGCACAGGCATGCCCACCATCTTGCAGCACGACTGCGTATTTATAGACAAATACGGAGTTGGCAGCGGTTACTGTAAAGGTCTGACTTAAGCGATAGGCCATCCCACCAAGGCCAGTTTGCCCCAGCCGGCAGGCGAAATTGCCACCACCCGGTGGCACGGTTGGCAGGGCGGGTACGTTGGGGTCGGTTCCTGGCCCAACGATTACTGCCTGACCCGTTGCTGCACCACAGCAACCAGCCATGGTTTGCGAATTGTTGTTAGGCCCTTCGAGAGCCGTCCAACCAGCCAATGTGCCTGTTTCGAAACCCGGATTGGTGCAGGGCGCCTGCACGCCCGGATTGGCCGGAGGCGCTGGTCGGAGGCCATATTTAGTGTCGATAAAATTACGCTCCAGCACGGCGACATAGCGTTTTTGCTGCCAGGCTTCGGGTGCATAGCGGCGGGCCTCTTTCCATGCCGACTCGGTATCGAATCCGCTAATGGAATCCGGATCGTTATCGAATTTCAGGAAAAAAGGATCGATTTGTTCATGGTTTATACCATGATGCAAGTGATGCTGATCGGTTTGGGCTACATAAGAAAAGGAACATAAGAACGATAGAACAAACACATAGTAAAATGTCTTCATAGGTCTTAGATTAGCTTTACAATAATATATACAATTTCTGCGAAACCGAAATTGCACACTAAAAATAAAACGGCTCTAAATAACTGAAAATCAACATTCACCACCTCAAAATTTGTAGGAAATCTGAACCTATGAAGTATTGTATCGAAAAAGACAAAAGGACGGCTTTATCCTATAAAGCGCTAAATATTCTCTTCCAAACTGCAAGCGAATATAATCGAAAGATGAAACTTGGTTTTTTATGGATCAATTGATCAAAATCGGCTGTCAGGCGACCTATATCTACAACATCGAGGTTAACTTTCAGTTCGTTCAATAAGTCAGTTTTGCGTTGTAGAAGCCAGGCAGCGAGTGGTGTTTCGAATCCCACTTTATCGCGACGCCGGTAAACAGCATCCGGAATATAGTTCCTCGAGGCCTCCCGCAACAGATATTTTGAAATTCCCCGTTGGATTTTCTGGTTCCCATGAATAGAAAATGCAAGCTCTACAAGTGACACATCGTCGGCAAACGGCACGCGGCTTTCTATCCCGAAAGCCATACTGCACCGGTCTTCACATTTCAAAAACGATTTGAGCCGTCCATGATAGTCTTTTTTTAGCTCGGTATTCAGGTGCGCAGCAAATGGCTGATGCACTGCTTTTCCATATTTCTTAAAATCAGCCAAAAAATACGGTGAAAAGTCGTTCGCTATATTCATCAGATCCTTAAGCGCTTGTTTGGCGTAGAGCTGAAAAGGCCTGGCAACAGTTGATGCCGACTCGCGAATACGGCCAAAGCGCTCCATCAGCGGGCTTTCACGCCAGTAAGCGAGATAATGATGGGCATAACCTGCAAAAAGTTCGTCGGCACCCTGTCCATCGAGGAGTACTTTTACTCCATTCTCGGAAGCTAACTTCATCACACGGTGCTGCGAATAGGTACTCGAACTCCATACCGGCAAATCCTGAAAATAATTCAGTTCGCCGATGTCGCGGAAAAACTCATTTGCAGAAGGACTTACCGTTTCCCACCGGCCTCCTACCCTTTTGGCAACAGCTTCGGCGTGACTGCTCTCATCGAAAGGTTCACCCGGAAAAACAGCTGTGAATAGCGACATGGTAGCGTCAGGCACCAGGGCTTTGGCCACGCCGGCAATGATAGAACTATCAAGACCCCCACTGAGACAAGAACCTACCTCTACGTCGCTACGCAAACGCAACCGGATCGCGTTAACCAGCGCCTGCTCTGTCAGTTCTATCAGTTGTGAATCACTGTAATTAGTCGTTGCATCCGGCAACTGGTAATAGCATTCTTCTTCCAGGAGGTGGTTTTGCACATGATACCGCAGGGTGTGTGCAGGCTTGAGTTCGGAAATTCCCCTGAATAGGCTTTCTTGTCCTGTTTCGAGATCGCCATTCACCAAAAAAGCAAACTGCTCAGCCTGGTTTACTTCAAAAGGCAATAAGCCTGCTTTAATAAAGGCTTTGTACTCACTCGCAAAAGCGAAAATCTCCGGCGTATTGATATAGTAAAATGGTTTCACTCCAACACGGTCTCTGGCACAAAACAACTCGTTTTTACGTATATCGAAAATTACCAGCGCAAACATGCCGTTGAACCTGTTCAGGCAGCTTTTACCCCATTCCTTGTAGGCAGCGAGAATAACTTCCGTATCGGTTTGGGTTAAAAACACATGCCCTTTCTGCCGCAATTCGTCGCGTAGCTCGATGTAATTATAGACCTCCCCATTGTAGGTGATCCAGTAATTACCGGAAGAATCGCACATAGGCTGGTGTCCTGCTTCCGAAAGATCGATGATAGAAAGCCGACGGTGCGCAAAGGCAATTTCCGGCGAAGGTTCCGCATCGGCGATCGCCAGTTGAGGCAGATAGTTCAAAGAGGTATTGTTACGGACACCTTTGGGCGTCTCATCCGAAAAAACGGGAGCAGCTGTCCCCTTAGAAAACAATGTAAATCCTTCCCCATCGGGCCCGCGATGCCTTATGGCCTGGCTCATGCGATACACCCGATCCTTTAGATCTTTGTTCCCGGTTTTGGATACGATGCCTGCAATGCCACACATAATGCTATTGTTTGCTTTTGCTCAATAAGGTTTGATACAGTGATACCCAGGCATGTTGCGCCGGGACAAAACTATCGTTATGAAAGATAGAAATAAATTCGCCGCCGACATGCTTCACCTGTTCCATCAGGCTCAATGCCTCATGCTGCGCATCGGCTGGCGATAAGCCATTGTAATCCCGCAGCGTGCCTTCCATGACGGTGCTTGTGTGGATCGTGAGTGCCGTGACCTCGTTCCGCCGGAGATCAAACCAACGATAAGGCACACACAGCCCGGTACGGAAACCACATTGCGACGCGTAGATCATGGTGTAATCGTCGGTAATGCCAGTTTCCAGAAAGGCACGGTAAGTTTCAGGAAAGCGCACCCTCAGAAAATGGCAGCGGGCCGACGTTACCGGTTTGCCGATGACGGCTTCAAGGCGACGCTTCTCTTCAGCAATCAATGCAGGATCGTCGCCCGAGCGGTACGAGGGATGAAGCCCTACCGGAAATTCGACCGACAACGACTGCAACACCTTCCGGAAACCCCGGTTGGCATGATGCGGATTCTTGTCATAGGCAGCATAATCGCCAATCAACACAAAATATTGCAACCGTGTAGCCGTTTCGCGTGCCATGGCATTGATCCGGGCAAAGGTGTTATAAGGGTCCTTCTGTTCATTGGCATTCGCCGCCAGTCTTTCCCGCACTCTGGCAAAATCAAAAGCCAACAGGTCTTTTGCCAGGCCACCCACATTTCTCATCAGGCCTTTGTGTGCATAGGCAAAGACATTGTCGATGTCGATGGTTGATAGAAATGCGAACGTTTTTTTTGCAAACGTCAACGCCGGAAACTGCTTTTGGAGCAGTTCAGAAAAATCGAGGATCAATTCATTCAGGAAAGGCCGCTGCAAGAGCTTATGCCCGTATTCGAGGCTGGTTTCGCCAACGAAGCGTCCATGACGATCACTATCGGACGCAACGTATTCTTCGTAACGTGTGGCCGTGTAAAACACGGTGGCAAAGAGGTCGTAAGGCAAACAGGAAGTACTGCCACAAGGAAAAAAGATCGGGAAACCTTTGTATTCACCGGTCTTCACCGGCCGTTGCTTGCGCATATCGGCTTCAAACAGCAAGTTGCTCGATTCCAGGAACATACCACTGTTGAGGTTCTCGACGGTATAAGCCAGCTTAGGCAAATCCGACATTACATACTCAGCACTGTCATTCGTGATCCGGTACGCAATTCCCAACACAGTGCCGAATACAAGATCAATCGTGTATTGAGCCCGAGGACTGATGTTATGCGTGTATATCAGGATCAATCGTTAGCGGTCTTAAATACAGAGTTTTACAATTTCCTCATACAGATCTTTCCATTCGTTCCATTCCTGTGCCGTTCCCATGGTATCATTATGAAAAATCGTGATCATTTCGCCCTGGTATTTTTTCACTTCGGCAATCAGTGGTGCCGCAATATCGGCTGCCGTATCAGGCAACGCACCGTCTTTGTAGCGCAAAGAAGTCTCACTGAGGCAAAAGGAATGGATGCGCAACCCGGTTTCAATTTCATCGTCGAGATCGTACCAGTAAAACGGGTTACAGATACTGGCGCGAAATCCATTATGGAGCGAATAGCCCATCGAATAATCGTCGGTAATGCCAAGCTCCAGCAAATTGAAATAAGTCTCCGGGAATTTCAACATCGAAAAATGCTGGCGCGAATGATAAATATCGCGGTGCGTGATCTGGGCCAGGCGATTGATCTCCGTTTTTACTTGTCCTGCCTTGGCGTTGGAACCAAAAGATGGGTGAATGCCCGGCGTCGAATAATCGGTCAGGTGTTTGATAAGCGTCTGAAAACTGCGGTGATTCGACGGATGATTTTTGTCGTTCACACCGTAATCTCCCAACAGGTAAAAGTAAATAACTTTCAACGCATATTTCTTCTGAATTTCCAGCTGGTAATCGTAAGAATCAAATGGGTCTTTTTCTTTTTTCAACAGCACTGAAGTACGGTCAATAAGATCATGCTTATCCAATTCTACAACCGATTTGATGTATCCACCCAATGAGCGCATAATGCCTTTTCGTTTGTATTTATAGGCATTGTCGATATCAATCGTCGATACATATGAGTAGCGATGGTGTGTTACCGAAAGATGATGAAATTTGCGTAACAGGATTTTTTCGAAAGCGGCTATCCATACGTTCACCAGTGGAATCCTGAGAAAATCGTTCTGGTACGCCAGGCTATTCTCGGCCTCGAAGCGATTGAACGCATCTGGAATAAATGGCAGGTACTCCTCGTAGCGACTCACCAGGTAAAAGGCAGCGGCAAACAGATCGAAGGGCAAAGCACTGTGATAGGTTTTGAAAAAATACTTCACAAAATCGTCGTGCACATGCATTTGTATCGTCTGTTCCCGGATGCCCGATTCAAACATCAGGTCGCAGGCGGTAATATGAAAATCCGACTCGATAGGCTGCTTGCTGTATGAAAACTTATAGCCCTCAAACAGCTTGTAATCGTCTTCGTTATTGGTAACGGTAAACTCAAGGCCCAGCCCGTCTTTCAGCAGCAGGTTAAAAATATATTTCACGCGCGGCGTGATTTTCTGAACGTAAATGAAAATATGTGAGTTTGGATTCAACGAAGTATTCAAATTTACTAAAAACCTCAAGGGCGAAAAAATTTATCTTTTTTCAAACTCTTTCGTTCGCTAAATGCTTTGGGCGTGCCGCCGCAAAGGGCAGCGCCGTCGGGCTCTCTGTTGCAAGTCCTCGCCATTCGTGCCTCATGGCTCCGGTCTTTCCACGACGATCCCTCACGCAGCTCTATACGCGTGAAGGATTGCAGCGGAAATCCTCCGCCTGCCTCCTGCGGAGATTGAAGCGAAAAGCCTGGTCGCGAAGCGACACGCCACAATGCTGCCTCCTCATGTGCTTACGCCAATGATTCAACAGGCATTGTGTTGATGTAGATAACGTTACTTTCTGCCAAACTCTTTCGTTCGCTAATGCTTTGGGCGTGCCGGCACAAAGGGCAGCGCCGTCGGGCTCTCTGTTGCAAGTCCTCGCCTTCGTACCTCATGGCTCCGGGCTTTCCACGACGATCCCTCACGCAACTCTATAGCGTGAAGGATTGCAGCGGAAATCCTCCGCCTGTTTCCTGCGGAGATTGAAGCGAAAAGCCTGGTCGCGAAGCGACACGCCACAATGCTGCCTCCTCAAATGCCACAGAACAGCTTGGCTTGTTAATTAATTTTCATATCAGAACGGCTTACAAAACCTTGGCAATCCTTTTATTTCTTTATTTTTAGCACGATTTTCAACCTTATGCTTATGCAACAACTCATCGAATGCGTTCCCAATTTTTCCGAAGGCCTCGACCTTTCGGTTATCAAACAAATTACCGACGATATCGAATCTGTTGAAGGCGTCCGTCTCCTGAACGTGGATCCCGGAAAAGCCACCAACCGGACGGTTGTAACCTTTGTCGGCAATCCTCAGGCGGTAACCGAAGCCGCATTCCGCGCCATCCGCAAAGCGGGGGAACTGATCGATATGAGCAAACATAAAGGCGAGCATCCGCGCATGGGCGCAACCGATGTGTGCCCGCTCATTCCCATTGCCAACATCAGCATGGAAGAAACGGCGGCATGGGCCAAAAAATTGGGCGAACGCGTTGGAACAGAATTGCAAATACCGGTTTACCTTTATGAAGCAGCACAAGCAAACAAAGAACGCAGCAACCTGTCGGTGATCCGCGCCGGCGAATACGAAGGCTTTTTCAAAAAGATCCACCTGCCGGAATGGAAACCCGATTTCGGGCCGGCGGAATTCGACGCCAAACGCGGCGCTACCGTTATCGGCGCACGCGACTTCCTGGTTGCCTACAACGTCAATCTCAACACCACCTCTACCCGACGCGCCAACTCGATTGCATTCGACGTTCGCGAGGCCGGTCGTGTGAAGCGCGAAGGCGATCCCATCAATGGCAAGATCGTGACCGATGCCAACGGCCAGCCGGTGAGCATTCCGGGCAGCCTTAAATCAGTGAAGGCCATTGGCTGGTTCATCGAAGAATACGGCGTGGCACAAATCTCCATGAACCTCACGAACATCAATGTCACACCACTGCACATTGCTTTCGACGAGGTGTGCAAAAAAGCCACAGAGCGCGGCATTCGCGTTACCGGCTCGGAGCTGGTAGGCCTGGTGCCACTGAAGTCGATGCTGGATGCCGGAAAATACTTCCTGAAAAAGCAACAGCGTTCGGTGGGCGTATCGGAAAAAGAACTCATCAACATTGCCATTAAAACCATGGGGCTCGACGAACTGGCACCGTTCAAGCCCGAAGAGCGCATCATCGAATACCTGTTGAAAGACAGGGCCGACAGCAAGCTCGTCAGCATGAACCTCACGGCTTTTGCCGACGAAACAGCCAGCGAAAGCCCGGCGCCGGGCGGCGGTTCGATTGCGGCCTATATCGGTTCTTTGGGTGTTTCCCTTGCCACAATGGTCGCCAATTTATCGTCACATAAAAAAGGCTGGGACAGCCGCTGGGAAGAATTCAGCCAATGGGCCGAAAAAGGACAAGCGATCAAAGACGAACTGCTGCGTCTTGTGGACGCCGATACAGCCGCCTTTAACAAGATCATGGCAGCTTTTGGCCTTCCGAAATCGACTGATGAGGAAAAAGCCAGCCGCAAACAAGCCATCCAGGATGCGACGAAATTTGCCATCGAGATCCCTTTCAAAGTGATGCAACTCTCATACGATAGCCTACCGCTTATCAAAGCCATGGCCGAGATCGGGAACCCGAACTCTGTGTCGGATGCCGGTGTAGGTGCTTTGTGCGCGCGCAGTGCCGTCATGGGCGCTTTCATGAACGTGCGGATCAACGCCAGCGGCTACGACGACAAAGCCTACGTGTCTGATATCATCGCCAAAGGCAAAGATATCGAAACCAAAACCATCGCCATGGAAGCGGAGATCCTGAACGTGGTGAATGAAAAAATTGGTGTGTAATCCATTAATCTTAAATGAGGCATAAATGAAAAAAGCAGTTCTTCTCATAGTTAGTCTTTGGTTGGGCCTGAACTTATCTGCCCAGTTACCTTATCAGCAGTATTTTGACGGACCTCAGCCGAATCCAATCAGTATAACACTGGTTCCGTCCGCAAATAATGCCTGGCAAGTTGGCAAGCCTCAAAAAACACTGTTCAGAAACGCCAAGAGTGCGCCGCATGTGATTATTACCGACACGCTCAATCCATACCCTGTAAATACCAATCACAGTTTTGTCTTTGGTATTCCATTACCAAACAGCGGTTTTCCGGGAATTTACATTTATGCGCTCCGCTGGACTCAAAAACTCGATCTTGACACAGGGCTCGATGGTGGCATTGTTGAAATATCAAACGATGGAACGAATTGGCAGAATGCCCATAACAACCCTAATTCTTACCAGTTTTATGGCTTCACCCCAGGCTCTAAGGTCACCTTACCTTCGGGTGAGATCGCTTTTAGCGGACGCGACACAACCTGGCGCGATCTATGGTTGTGCGTGAGAAGCACCTATGCCCATCAAAACGATACCCTGTATTTCCGCTTCAGTCTGAAATCGGACAGCATTCAGACAACTCAAGAAGGCTGGATGATCGATAACTTTAATTTCACAACCAGCGCCTTTCATCCCGTTAAGGAGATCAGCCAGATCGACCCGGTCGTGGTGTACCCAAACATCACCACGGGCATCGTGAATGTAGAAATGAAAAAACTCAGAGACAGCGATGGAATCGACGAGATCGAGCTGATCGATGAATCGGGACGCGTTGTGGAACGCTACGGAAAAAACTACACCAAAGTGGTTCTGGACATCACGAAGCATAAACCTGGACTATATCACCTGAGAGTCACCACTCATAACAAGGCGCAATTGTTTAAGCTGGTGTATGAAAAAAATTAAGGCCCCTACCACTAAATTCTTTTTTTGCCTTTTCAGTTTCTTTATTTGCCTGGCCTTTAGCAAGGACAAAGACCGCCCTTACCAATTCCCAGTTATGCAACGATTCCCGGCGATGCCGGTGAACAAAACGAACCCTGTCACGGTGAACGGCGTAGAACTCGGCAGGCGCTTGTTCTACGATCCCATTTTCAGTGCCGACAGCAGCATTTCCTGCTCAAGCTGCCATGTTCAAAAATATGCATTTAGCGATTCTCCAAATCAACTGAGTAAAGGTATAAAGGGACAGTTGCAGCAACGAAATACCTTGCCCCTGTTTAACCTCGCCTGGAATAGCGCCTTATTCTGGGATGGCCGCGCAGCATCCATCGAGGATCAGGTATTTCATCCCTTACGAACGGTTACTGAGATGAACTCCAGCTGGCCGGAAGTGATCAAAAAAATAAAACGGAGCAGTACATACCGCAAGCTCTTCTATAGAGCCTTTGGCGCGGTTGAGATTGACAGTGTTCTGATCGCTAAAGCGATTGCACAATTCGAGCGAACACTCATTTCAAGCAATAGCAAGTATGACCGGGTTATTCGCCGCGAAGATCGCTTCACTATGGATGAGCTCGAAGGAATGGAGTTGGTGAACGACATGACTAAAGGGAACTGTGTACACTGCCACACGACCGATGAGGACGCACTAGGCACCACCGGGCTGTACAGCAACAATGGCCTGGATAATGTTGACGACATCAGCGGTTTCAAGGACAAAGGCCTGGGCGGCTATACCAACAATGCCGCTGACTATGGCAAATTCAAGATCCCTTCACTCAGGAACTTGCTATTCACAGCGCCCTACATGCACGATGGGCGATTCAATACCCTGGAAGAAGTACTCGACTTTTACAGCGAACACCTTAAAGCCTCCCCGACAATTGATGCCAAACTTGATTTCCGCCCCGGTCAGGCAGCCCGCCTCAATAAATATGAAAAGCAAAAGATCATTGCTTTCCTTAAAACCCTGAGCGACTCTACCTTTATCGCAAATCCTGCCCATGGCAATCCTTTCCGGGAACGCTGAGGCACTTGATTTTTGCCGGCCTATAATTTCCGAATAGCCGATAATTTTTGTAGTTTTGCGCCTTCTTAATCAACCGACCACACCATGTTCGATAGTTTATCCGAAAAGCTCGAAAGAGCCATGAAAACCCTCAAAGGGCAGGGAAAGATCACTGAAATTAACGTTGCCGAAACGCTGAAAGAGGTGCGTAAGGCCTTGCTCGACGCCGACGTTAACTACAAAGTGGCCAAATCTTTCACCGACTCGGTGAAAGAAAAAGCCCTCGGACAAAATGTGTTAACTGCCGTTTCGCCCAGCCAGTTGCTCGTGAAGATTACACACGACGAACTAACCCAGCTCATGGGCGGCCACATGGAAGAAATTTTCATGGGCGGCAATCCAACGGTGATCCTGATGAGTGGGCTCCAGGGCTCCGGTAAAACAACCTTTACCGGAAAACTGGCCAATTTCTTGAAAACCAAAAAAGGTAAAAAGCCATTACTTGTGGCCTGCGACGTTTACCGTCCGGCAGCTATTGACCAGTTGCATGTGCTTGGTGAACAAATCGGTGTGGATGTATTTTCGAATAAAGAAGAAAAAAATCCCATCCTGATTGCCGAAGCAGCCATCAAGCAAGCCAAAGAAAACGGCAACAGCATCGTACTGATCGATACCGCCGGTCGCCTCGCCGTGGACGAACAGATGATGACGGAAATTGCGGAACTCAAAAAAGCGATCAAGCCTAACGAGATCCTTTTTGTGGTAGATTCCATGACTGGTCAGGATGCCGTGAATACCGCCAAAGCCTTTAACGACCGGCTCGATTTCGACGGCGTGGTGCTTACCAAGCTCGACGGTGATACGCGTGGTGGTGCAGCACTTTCTATCAAATCGGTGGTTAACAAGCCGATCAAATTCATCGGTACCGGCGAAAAAATGGATGCTCTCGACATCTTTTACCCTGAAAGGATGGCCGACCGGATCCTCGGTATGGGCGACGTGGTGACTCTCGTGGAACGCGCGCAGGCTCAATTCAATGAAGAGGAAGCCCGCAAGCTCTCCAAAAAAATCGCGAAGAACCAATTCGACTTCAATGACTTCCTGAGCCAGCTCCAACAGATCAAGAAAATGGGTAATATCAAGGATCTGGTTGGCATGATCCCGGGCGTGGGCAAAGCCATGAAAGACGCCGAGATCAACGACGACGCTTTCAAAGGCATCGAAGCCATTATCGGCTCCATGACTCCGAAAGAACGCAGCCAACCGGAAATCATCAACGGATCGCGTCGCCAGCGTATTGCCAAAGGCAGCGGGCAAAGCATCCAGGAGGTAAATAAACTACTCAAGCAATTTGAAGACACGCGTAAGATGATGCGCATGATGGGAGATAAAAACCAGATGGCTAAACTCATGAAGAACATGCCTGGTGGCATGCCGCGCATGTAAGCCAGATACCGGAAAACAAAACAGACACTTTATGATCCTGATCGACGGAAAGAAAATATCGCAGCAGCTGCAATCAGAAATAGCGGAAGAAGTAAAAGGCATGCTTGCCAAAGGCAAAAAGCAACCTCACCTGGCCGCCATCCTGGTTGGCGACGATCCGGCATCACAAACCTACGTTAATAGCAAAGTAAAAGCCTGTGAAAACGTAGGATTTAAAAGCACGCTCATCCGTTTCGAAGCCTATATTTCTGAACAAAAGCTACTAGCCAAACTGGAAGAGCTGAACCAGGACGACGACATCGACGGCTATATCGTGCAACTGCCTTTGCCGCGCCACATTTCCGAACAAAAGATCATTGAAGCAGTAAAGCCAAGCAAAGATGTTGATGGCTTCCATCCTATTAACGTGGGCCGCCTGGTACTCAATTTACCAACCTATGTTAGCGCCACACCTTTCGGCATTGTGCAGCTGCTCGAGCGCTACAACATTGCCACCGACGGTAAACACTGTGTAGTCATTGGCCGCAGCCACATCGTGGGTTCGCCTATGAGCATTCTCATGGCCAAAAACACCAACCTTGGCAATTGCACTGTTACGCTCTGCCACAGCCATACGCAAAATTTGAAAGAGCATACGCTCAACGCCGATATCGTGATTGCGGCCATTGGTAAACCCAACTTTGTCACAGCCGATATGGTGAAAGAAGGTGCCGTGATCATCGACGTGGGCATCAACCGCGTGGACGACGCCAGCACCAAAAGCGGGTTTAGGCTCGTCGGCGATGTGAAATTCGATGAGGTATCGCAAAAGGCAGGTTACATCACGCCGGTTCCGGGCGGTGTGGGACCGATGACCATCGCGTCTCTCCTGAAAAACACGCTGATTGCCGCTAAAAAAGAGTTTTAGTTCGGCACATCCTTCCACGTCGATCCTCAGACACACTTATTACCACATTCATCAATTTCTAAGGGCGCCCGGGCGGGCTGCGACGGCCTGCGCTTCGCTCCGGTTTTTTGTTTGCCTGGCGCAAACAAAAGAACCAGGCCCTTTGCATCCCTGGCGCAGTACACCGGCCTCAAGGGCGTTTCGGTTCTGCGTGAGGGATCGCCGTGGAAAGCCCGCAGGCGCGAGGCACGAGCGCCGAGGACTTGCAACAAAGAGCCCGACGGCGCCTGTCTTTTAGCCGGCACGCCCATAGGCAACGCACTAGTTAACTTTCGGAAAACGATCTACCCTGAAGACTTTAACGACCTGTGTATCAAGACACTAAACGAAGTGTATAAAAAGCGAAAGTCCCGGCCACTACCCCGGGACTTTCTAACCAATTAATCTAGAACAAAACTACACTAAAACTTACTACCCACAGTTACACCAATAGTCGTGCCAGAATTATTAATTGTTGACTTATCAACGTAATTTGAGTTGTACATATAATACGTTTCACTCATAACGCTCTGTGTAACAGCCAAATCCACATAAAACTTATTCATACGATAACCCACGCCACCGGTATAAAATGTTTTGACGCCGTCGCCGGTGAAGGTGTTTCCAAACGGAGAACCATACATGGCATAACCTGCTCGCAGGTAAATCGGTCTTAAAACTACCTCTGCTCCAACCCTAAGGTTAGACGTTTGTCCATACTTGGTTTTGATGGTGTTGTTGACACCGGTAAACACCTGTGGTGAACTGCGCAGCGACGCTGAGCTATAGTCGAGGAAATCGTAATCAATATTTAGCGCTCCGTATTTCTTAAACAAAAATGCTAAGCTACCCGTCAGCCTCATGGGCGTAACGAGCTTGTACTTGAATTTTCCGCCGGGTGTGGGTGGGTTTTCCTGCGAGTAGGAATCACCTTCATCAAAACGCGTGGTCATTGAATAAATGTACGTATCCGTGAGGTTATAAAACGTCGGTGTGGCATAGCTCACCCCGAGCCTCAGGAAGTCGGTAGCCCGGTAGATCGCACCAAGTTTCAGATTCACACCGGTTCCGGTCGTTCGAAATGTTTCCTGGTAAGTCAGGTCTTTAAACCCACCGAAGCCCGGGTAGTAATAAACGCCATAGTCGTAGGTAGAACCGGAGCCATTTACCCTCATCGAATCCTTGTCATCTACTTCGGTATAAGTAGATTGGTAACTATAATTTACGGAAGAAATGCCCAAAGAGGCACCAATGTACAGCTTATCGTCGTAGCCATAAGCGTAATTGATATTCCACTCGTTAATGCGCCCCGACTTTTGAATGTCGGTAGCCTGTTTGGTATTGAATTTTGTGTTCACGAAACTATAGTATTTCCCGTCGAACGTATCGAGTGCGAGCGTATTGAAGGCCAGTCCTTCATAACTTCCGTCGAGGTTCCGGGGCGACACGCCCTTTGCCAGGCGCAGCATATCCTGGGTAATGCTTTTGTGGTTGCTCGATCCTTCGATATAGATATCCGAATTGAAATTTACCAATTGGTTGCCGGAAAAACCGAGTGCATGGTGCGACTTGGGATCGATCTTACTATCCCAGGCACCGACCACGTTTAACCCATCGAAAGTGGCATTGGATGTGGGTGTGCTGAATTCGGTGCCGTTGTGGGTTGCTTTAGCCGTGGAAAATTTAAGCCCGAGCCCGATGTTGATATCGCCTTTCTTGTAAAGACCGATACCTGCCGGGTTAATTGCCATAGCAGAGCCATCGGCGCCAAGCGCACCAAACGAGCCCGCCATTGCCTTGCTTCGGGCGGTTCCCCCGAAATACGTTTGGGAATAACGCATCGCATCAAGGTCGTTTTGGGAAAATATGGGCACAGAAAGCACACATAAAACCGTTGTCAATAAACTGCTTTTCATAACACTGTTCAATAAAAAATTGTACCTGGAACTCATCTTGGGCGACCACCGCCACCGGAGCGGACACCACCCCCACCATTGCTATTGGATGGTGATGAAGGCGTCTGATAAATATCGCGTGATGGCGCCTCATATTGCCTTACCGGTTGCTCATATTTGGGCGCTTCGTATTGCTGTTTCACCGGTTGCTCATACTGCCTTACCGGCTGATGTTGCTCGTACTTAGGAGCATCCTGTTGTTGTTTCACCGGTTGATTGTTATAATTGCGAACCGGCTGGCTTTCGTAAGTGCGTACAGGCTGATTATCACCGTTGCGTGTGGGCTCGCCCGACTGCTGCCTTACAGGGGTATTTCCCGGGTTATCATAAGTCCGGGAAGGATTTTGACTGTTCGTGTTGCGCACAGGCTGCCCGGAATAAGAACCCGTTTTCCCGGGATTGACCTCACCGCTCTCCTGCCCTCTGACTGGCGTAGAGCCACTGTTATAAAGCCCCGTTCTCACTGGGTTGCTTCGTATCGGCTGTTCTGCAAATTTAGGAATCGAAGCCTGCTGTGTCACAACCGTCGTCATGTATTTTTGCACATAACCATCTTCCGGTTTCATGCCCGGGTTGGAAGACCTCGGACTGTTGTTGCCTGTATGAGAGGCGCGCGGGCCGTAGGTATAGCTGCTATTTGAGTCGTAGCCATTGTAATAGCCCCAGCCATTGTAGGGATAAGAATAACCGTAGCCTCCGTAGTATGGATTGTAGCCGTAAGGAGAGTAACCGCCATAGGGATTGTAACCATAACCGTAGCCGTAACCATAAGAAAATCCGTAATATGGGTAACCGCCCCAGCCGTTGTGATACCCATTATAGTAGCCATTGTTATAGCCCTGCCAATAAGCCGCAGAGTATGGATCATACGGGTTGTAGCCGTTATAGCCGCCCCAGCCGTAGTTATTTCCCCAACCGTAGTTCATGTAAAATGAAACGGAAGGATTATAGCTATAGTAATTGTAGCCTGAACCCCACCAGCTGTAGCCGTTGTAAACGCTTACGCCATAATTGTAGGGATTGCCGTTGTACCAATAGGAGTTGGTGTAATAATTATCGTAGTAGCCCAAGCCATTGATGCTATTATCGAAACGCTTGATGCGGGTTGCGTATTCGTAATCGTAATAATCGTCGTACTTAAACTCGCGATCTTTATAGTAAGGATTGGCATCGTCTTTTTCGCGCTGCGCTTTTCTGACAGAGGCGATTGAGTCGTTGTACCGTTTCTCGCGGGCGTCACGGGCCGCCTTTTTTTCGGCTGCGATCCTGGCTTCTTCGATCCGGTCGGCTTTAGGATCGGCATACACGTCGTCATTAGAAGCCGTTTGCTTCTGAGTGGCGCAAGACGAAATGAAAAACACCAGTATAAGTTGAAAGACCAGAGCGGAATACTTCATGGATGATTGTTTTTGCTCATAACACGAAAAACGTGCAATAAAAGTTTAACTTTGCCGGGGATGACACTTGTAAAATTACAAAATAAGTGCCAAACCCTAAGAGACATCATTTCAATTTAACATTTGTTATACAGTATGAGCAAAGAACTGACAAAACGGTCGGAAGATTACAGTAAATGGTACAATGATTTAGTCGTAAAAGCCGACCTTGCCGATCACTCGGCGGTAAAAGGCTGCATGGTCATAAAACCAGGTGGTTACGCCATTTGGGAAAATATGCAGAAAGCACTCGACAAGATGTTTAAAGACACCGGACACGTCAATGCGTATTTTCCGTTGTTTATCCCCAAAAGCCTGTTTGAAGCCGAAGAAAAGAATGCCGAGGGCTTTGCGAAAGAGTGCGCCGTTGTTACGCATTATCGTCTGAAAACAAATCCTAACGATAAAACCAAACTCATCGTAGATCCGGAAGCGAAACTGGAAGAAGAACTGATTGTGCGGCCCACCAGCGAAGCCATCATTTGGAACACTTACAAAGGCTGGATCCAATCTTACCGCGACCTGCCTATCCTCGTCAATCAATGGGCCAATGTGGTGCGTTGGGAAATGCGCACACGCCTGTTTCTGCGCACGACCGAATTTTTATGGCAGGAAGGCCACACCGCACACGCTACGCGGGAAGAAGCTATTGCCGAAACGAAGCAAATGCTGGAGGTGTATGCCGATTTTGTAGAGAACTACATGGCGGTGCCTGTGGTAAAAGGGGTAAAAACAGCGAATGAGCGTTTTGCGGGTGCCGACGACACATACTGTATCGAAGCGTTGATGCAGGACGGTAAAGCCTTACAGGCGGGCACCTCTCACTTCCTTGGTCAGAATTTCGCCAAGGCGTTTGATGTGAAATATGTGACCAAAGACAATAAGCAGGAATATGTGTGGGCTACGTCATGGGGCGTGTCCACGCGGCTGATGGGTGCACTCATCATGAGCCACAGCGACGACAACGGCCTCATCATTCCTCCGAAGCTGGCACCGATACAGGTTGTGATCGTGCCGATCTACAAAGGCGACGAAGGCCTGGCGAAAGTGTCTGAAGTGGCAAACAGCATCAAGAAAAAACTACAGACCAAAGGCATTACTGTGAAATACGATGACCGCGACTCACAACGCCCGGGTTGGAAATTTGCCGATTATGAACTGAAAGGCGTGCCTGTGCGCATTGCCATCGGCGAACGCGACCTGGCAAACGGCACCGTGGAACTTGCCCGCCGCGACAACCTGACAAAAGAAACTGTGAGCATTGAGGGCATCGAAGACCTGATTGGAAAATTGCTGGAAGATATTCAAAGCAATTTATTTGAACGGGCTAAACAACGCACACAAAACCTCACCACCAAGGTAAACAGCTACGAGGAGTTTAAGAAAGTACTCGAAGAAAAAACAGGTTTCATCTCAGCGCACTGGGACGGTACACCCGAAACAGAAGAAAAGATCAAGGAAGAAACGAAAGCAACCATCCGCTGCATACCGCTCGACAATGAACAAGAAGCCGGCGTGTGTGTTTATAGCGGAAAGCCAAGTACCCAACGCGTATTATTCGCAAAAGCGTATTAAATTGCTGATAGCCGGGGAACGGAAAACCTGTTTACTTTCCCCGCTAGAAGCGAAACAACAGAGAGCATAACTTTATTATCATTATTAAACAACACAGATCGTAAATCAGAATTATGTCAACATTGATTATCTTCCGTCACGGACAAAGCGTTTGGAATCTTGAAAATAAATTTACCGGCTGGGTGGATGTGGAGCTTACCGAAAAAGGTGTGCAGGAGGCTAAAAATGCCGGCGAAAAGCTGAAGTCTTTTAGATTCGACCTGGCTTATGCTTCGGATCTGAAACGCGCCCAGAACACGCTGAAAACCGCGCTGGAAGTGGCAGGCCAGCCCAATGTACCCACTACATATAACAAAGCGCTGAACGAACGCATGTACGGCGACTTGCAGGGGCTCGACAAAACGGAAACAGCAAAAAAATTCGGCGACGAGCAGGTGAAGATCTGGCGCCGTAGCTACGACATTGCGCCACCGAACGGCGAAAGCCTGAAAGACACGGCGGCCCGTGTAATTCCTTACTACCAACAGGAGATAGAACCTAAACTGAAAGAAGGGAAAAACGTGGTGATTGCCGCCCATGGCAACAGCCTGCGCGCGTTGATCATGCACCTCGAGCACATGACGCCCGAGCAGATCCTTGAATTTGAGATTGGCACCGCAGTGCCCCGCCACTATGAGCTAGACGCCAACCTAACTGTTTTAAAAGCCGAAAATCTCTGATCCCATGTCCCAGCAACAGTTCATGAACTCAAACAGCAAGACGATTGCCATCGATTTCGACGGCACCATCGTAGAGCACGATTTTCCGAGGATCGGGAAAGAAATGCTGTTTGCTTTCGCAACGATCAAAGCCCTTCATAAAAAGGGTCACAAGCTCATTCTTTGGACCTACCGCACGGGCGATCTGCTGGAAGAGGCCGTGGAGTATTGCCGGAAAAACGGTGTGGAGTTTTACGCGGTGAATAAAAATTACCCGGAAGAAGTGATGAACGACGGCACAGCCCGCAAGCTGATTGCCGATATTTTCATCGACGACCGCAACGTGGGTGGTTTCCCGGGCTGGAGTACGGTATGGCAAACCCTGCACCCGGAGGGTGGCGATTTCAACCATGTATTTACAAACCCGGAGGCCCACCAGAATTACCGGAAAGAGAAGACTTTTTTTCAGAAACTGTTCGGAAAAGACTAAATCATTACCATGAAGAAGATCATTTTAAAAAGCAGAGAGGAAATTGAATTGATGCGGGAAGCTGCCTTGAGCGTATCGCGCACCCTGGGCGTGATTGCCAAAGAAATTAAACCCGGTGTTACCTCACTGTACCTTGATAAAATTGCCGAAGAATATATCCGCGATAATGGCGGATCGCCGCTGTTCAAAGGCATGTACGATTTCCCGAACGCGCTGTGCATGTCGCTCAACGAATCGGTGGTGCATGGTATTCCCAACAACAAACCACTGCGCGAAGGCGATATCATTTCGGTGGATTGCGGGGTGAAAAAAAATGGCTATTGTGGCGACCACGCCTATACGTTTGCGGTGGGCGAAGTAAAACCGGAAGTAAGGCGTTTGCTCGACGTGACCCTGGAATGCCTTTACCTGGGTATCGAGCAGTTTGAAAACGGCAACCGCGTGGGTGACATCGGCTACGCCATTCAGTCGCATGCCGAAAAGAACGGCTACGGCGTTGTACGCGAGCTGGTTGGCCACGGACTGGGCAAAGACCTTCACGAGGGGCCGGATGTGCCTAATTTTGGGAAACGCGGGGATGGCCCCAAACTGAAAGATGGCATGGTGCTGGCGATAGAACCCATGATCAACATGGGCAAACGCCAGGTTCATTTCCTGAGCGACGGCTGGACGGTGCTTACGGCCGATCGTCTTCCATCGGCTCATTTTGAGCACGACGTAGCCATGATTGATGGCAAACCGGAGATTTTATCGACCTTTCAATACGTGGAAGAAGCCCTCGGAATTAACCCGTCAGTGTCAAAAACACCTTAAAATATTTATTTTGTTATTTCGCTAAAAAGTATTTACTTGCATAGGTTTTTGAGCCAATAAATAATTCAATTATGACGATGAACACGACTAATTTTAAGCTGAAATCAAAAGTTCTTGCTTTAGGTTTGCTTTCTGTATTTATTTCTTCATGCGGCGATCCCAAGCCTACCGAGGAAACAAATGATAATCTTCCTGACACTGACACTGTAAAAGCGATCGGTTTAAATGTAGGCGGAAAATTGTTCAGCGTGCCTTCCCCTATCCAAACTGCACTATTGGTGCAGAAATCAGGCGTTTCTTACGATAAAGAGATTTTGAACCCTGGGAACCGCAACGGCCAGTATTTGTCGGACTACAGCAAATCGCTGAACCTGGGCATTTATGGTGCCGACCTGGGCTATGTGAGCATGTACAACCAAACGATGGACGCTTTAGGCTACCTGGGCGCGGTGAAACAACTTGCTGATAAACTCGGCGTTTCTGCGGCATTCGATCAGCAAACAATGAAACGCATTAACGATAACATTTCCAATAAAGACAGTATGCTGGTGTTGGTGGGCATTGCTTACCGCGCAAGCGACGCTTACCTGAAAACCAATAAGCGCACCGAGATCAGCAGTTTGATCCTCACCGGCGGCTGGATCGAAAGTATGCACTTTTGCATCAACGCTTACAACAAGAAACCGACGGACGAGATCAAATACCGCATTGCAGAGCAAAAACAAGCGCTCAGCAGCATCACAGACCTTATCCGTTCGCACAACATTTCTGATGCCGGCGAACTGCTTAAAGACCTGGAAGCGCTTTCCAAAACTTATGAAGGTGTAACCATGAAATACAATTACGTAGAGCCTACAACGGATGAAGCGAAAAAAATCACTTACATCAACAGCACAACCGAAATTTCGGTGAGCAAAGAGCAGCTGGACGAGATCGCCAAGCAGATCACGGCGATGAGGGATAAAATCATTAACGCTAAATCTTAATTAACTTACACCGAAACATGAAGAAGAATTTATATAAAGCCTTTTTAGTAATCGCTATTTTTGGTTTATCGAATGCCGCCAAAGCTCAATGCGACTCTATTGCCAATTTGTGCGCTAAACATATCATCGCGCAGTTTATTTCCGATGGACAGTCATACCGCTCACTGTTACTCAACTCTGAGGAAACAGCAGAGTTTCACACAACCTTTTTCGGCGAAACAACTTACCGCCTGGCTGCATGCAGCGGGAAGAGCGACGGCAACCTGATCTTTAACATCTACGACCAGGATCGCCACCTGTTGTTCACGAATAAGAACTATTCTAACGCTCCTTACTGGGACTTTAAAGTGAAATCGACCTTGGAGTGCACCATTGAAGCTCAGCTGGATGCGAATAAAAATGCTGGCTCGGGCTGTGCGGTAATCCTGATAGGTTTCAAACAAAAATAAAGCAGTTTCAGAATATTTGAAAAGGATAAGGTTTCTAAGGCTTTATCCTTTTTTTATTTTATCATCATACCAATAGTTATGAAACGTTCGCTCACACTCCTGTTACTGATGCATGGCTGTGCGGCTTTCACGCAAGTTCCCTGCTCAGAAAACTTCCGAATCGACACGACGGTCATCAACCGGTTTACTTATGCCCGCGAAGCGGTAGAGATGATGGAAGTTACCATTAAACATGATTACCAAATCCAGTTTATTCGCAAGAACGATAAAACCTTTCTGCGGATCGTGGTACGCGATAACCTGGGCTTTGGACAGATTGGCGAGTTCGTGCTGATCTGCGGCAAAAAGCAAATCTATGACAAAGATGTGAAGCTGGTAACGATCGATAAGAGCAGTGGCTGGTTCATCCTGGAGCTGAACCCCAATTACATCCAAACTATCCGCGATCTGGGCATATCCAGAATTATATTCCGAGACACGGTAGAATTCGTCGTTCCGAAAAGCGATTCGGAAAAGATCCGGCAAACAGCCTCATGTTTTTTTGACGCGGTGGTTCCGAAGTGATCAGCGCAATGCCAAGGTTGTTTACCGAAAAATTTAAAACGACAGACGCTTTTAGGAACACCTTGACAGATGGAACTAGTTCTCCGCATTGACCGACGCGTAATGTAACGGGCGATGCTGATCTATTTCCTGCAGGTATTCACATCTACTTTATTGGCTTTTCACCGATTTTTTTTATCTTAGTCTAGCAACTTAATCGCTCTTTCATCATGAAACTATCTGTATGCGTGCTCAGCCTGGCTTTCGCCCTTATCTTATCGTCTTTCAACCATCCAAAAGAGCCGGCAAGCACATCAACAGCCACTGGGATATACGGTGTAGCCAGTCGCGGAAGCCTTCCTTATACTTTGGAGCTTTCCCTGAATGCCGACCATACCTTTCACTATGTGAATAATTCAGTGCCGGAAAAAGCGATCGATGTAACCGGCACCTGGGAACAACATGGCGATAAGGTAAAACTGCGCGACTACAGCACTAAATTTGCGATTAACGACACCTGGAAAATAGACGGCTGCGGCTGTTTAAAATCCAGGAAAGGCCTCGAATTCACACGGCTTTGCAACCTCAGTGCTGAGAACCACTAAGCTACTGCTTCACACCATTCAGGTAAACACTCTCTATTAGGTTGCTACCAAACGAATACGGGATAAACCCGTAGGAACTGATGGGTTTGGTAATGAAGAAATTCGCCTTCTTACCAATGGTGATGCTCCCGACCTCGTGCGACAAATGCATGGCATAAGCGGAATTGATGGTACAGGCATTGATCACCTCCTCGGGCGTGAGTTTGTATTGTACGCAGCCCAGGCTCATCATAAAGTTCATGTTCCCGCTCGGACAGCTTCCCGGATTGAAATCGCTGGCGAAGGCAATGGCAAGACCTGCGTCGATCATCTGTCGTGCCGGAGGTAACGGCAGGCCGAGAAAAAAAGCCGCACCAGGCAGCACAGTAGGCATGGTTGAAGCATTTGCCAACAAAGCAATATCTTCGTCGTTGCAATACTCGAGATGATCGACGCTAATGGCGCCGCATTCCACACCAGCCCTGATGCCACCGTGGTGGCTCATCTGTTCGGCATGTACTTTAGGGATCAGACCATGTTTTTTTCCGGCCTCAAGGATGGCTTTTGTTTCTTCATAAGAAAAATAATTCTGCTCACAAAACACGTCGATGTAATCGGCTAACTTTTCGGCAGCTATGGCCGGCAGCATCTCGTCGATGATGAGCCGGATATAGCCCGCTTTATCGTTTTTATACCCTACAGGCAAGGCATGCGCGCCAAGGAAAGTTGCTTTCACCGGTAGCAGATTCAGGTCTTTGATGCGTTTAATCACCCTAAGCATTTTTAACTCACTTTCTACGCTGAGTCCATACCCACTTTTGATTTCGATGCTGCCTGTTCCCTGCGCAATCACTTCTTTCACGCGCACCATCGCCTGTTCAAACAATTCGTCTTCGCTGGCGCCATGAAGGCGTTTCGCCGAATTGAGGATGCCGCCGCCACGTGCAAATATTTCTTCGTAGCTTAAGCCATTGATGCGATCCACAAATTCGCCCTCGCGGTTGCCCGCATACACGATGTGCGTATGGCTGTCGGCATAACATGGCAATACCAAACGTCCTTCGGCATCTATGATCTCGAGGCCTTTCCAATCCTCTATACCGGGAAACTCGCTCATCGGTCCATAGTCGGCAATGATGCCGTTGTCTATTGCGAGCCAGGCATTTTCAATGCAAGGCAATTCTTTCATGGCGTTGCCACTTACTTTTAAAATTCCGGCTTCGCGCACTTGCACCAGAGACTTGATATTTTTAATAAGCAGTTTATCGGACATACTATAATAGGATTGTTGACGTTATTAAACAACGTTACAAAGCTACATGAAAAATCAGATTGTTCTCAGAATGCGTTCCAATGTTTTGCATAAAAGGCGTTCAGGATCGTCCGATCTGCCGTAATGTGATTAAAACACCGGTTCCTTTTTGTCCTATCATTCCAACATGCTTACCTGAAACCCCGGGCCTGCTTCGCATGCCTTATAACAAACAAAAACACAACCAATCAATCCTCTATAGCCCATGAAAACGTCACGCTCCTACTCTCTACTCGCCTTAGTTGCCATTCAATTTAGTACACATGGAACCTTCGCCCAGCAGCACCAGGATTCTATCGCTGTACCGAAAAATGAAATCGGTATCAGTATCGTCCCATACATTCTCTTAACAAACAGCGACATCGACGGGGAAAATCCCCTGGCCCATGTCTTTTACAAACGACGGCTGAGCAATCGCCTTTATGGCCGGCTGGCACTGGTTTTGAATAATGGAGCGTCCAATGGCAAATTTCAGAATTATGCGAGTATCAAAACGCAATCGAATACGAATGCCTACCTCGAATCCCGCTATTACACGGGAAACAATTACTTGCAATACTTGGCTGGTTTTGAGGGCCGCTGGGGACGAAAAAACGTGATGCAATTTACAGGTGTGGATCTCGGTTATGCCTATTACAAATCTGAAGCTGAAACACGCACTCACACCATCGTCAGCCCATCCGGAATTGTTACAGACAGTACGGTTGCACAATACCGGTACACCAACCAAAGCGTTGCTGTTAATCCGTTCTACGGATTGACCCTTGGCATCAGCAAGCACTTTTTCATCACGGCACAAGTCGGCCTCAACCTTCAACTGAACGCGAGTGATGCCAAAAAAGTAATCGACACAAGAGCAACGTCTTACGAGGGCGGCAAATCTTTTAACTTCGATCTGCACTTTGGAGGTGTGGCAAATCATATTGCTGTGTGCTACCGGTTTTAGCGGTTTTTCGCGCACCATCGTCTTTTAGAGAACTATCACTCCGCAAAAAAGCTCATAGAACAACAGCAGATCCCGTCGCAAGGCGGGATTTTTTTGACCATCAACTTCGAAAGCCGGCGATCTCTCCGGTTGCATATCTTAAAAAAAACGCCGGTAAACAATTCCGAAAAATCGTCTACCGGCATGCCAGCTGATATAAGCCTTAATCCCTGGCGGTAAGTTTTAGTGAGCTCTACAGTTATAAGCAAGGCTAAACGGGTTCATGCGAAGACCAGCCTTACTGTTTTACAAAATTCTTTTCAATGGTGCGCCCGTCTTTAGACTGAAGCTTCATGAGATACATTCCGTTTGGCAAGGCGGAAATATTCAGGTCCATTTTAGAGGTCTGCTCTTCGTTGTTGCTGATGAGCTCCTGGCCGGTAGCCGAATATACTTTATACGACTGAACAATGGTGGATGAACCCAATGACACCGTCAGTTTATCGTGTGAAGGATTCGGGAACAGGAGGATATCGCTGTTGGCGCTTTGCGATTGAATGCCGCTTGCCACTGCTTTTTTGAATGTTACCGAAGCCGGGGTTGGTGCCAACTGCACCACATAGCCGGATTTGGTGAGGGCTTTGATATTGCTAAGGTTGAACTGGACGGTGGTATCTGCCGGCAGCGTTTGTTTTACCTGCAGGTTCAGGGAGAATACATTGCCCGAAACGGCGAGGGCATTCTGCTGATCGCGGCGTGTCACAGCCAGGTCGATGGTCTGGCTGGTACGTTTGGCAATATTCAGCAGGTTGCTCCCGGCTACACTCGAAGCCAGACCCATCGACGTGGATGCCGGCTGAAACAGGTGCGCAGGGTAATCGAGGGTAAAGCCAATCGCATAGAGGCTATCCACGGCATTGCCACTGGCCCCGATCTGGAAATCCAGGCGGAAATTTTGCCCTTCGTTCACTGTAGCCATAGATGGCAAAACTGCCAGGGGTTTCACGGCCGCGGCATTCTCAACGGTTACGACCTGCAATGAACTTCTGAATGGGTGTGATAAGCCGTAGTTTAAAGAGATGGCCGTCGTATCGGCAGCATCTACCGTTCCGTTCCCGTTGCAATCGGCATGTTTGGAATTCACCAGGTAAAAGCTTTGTGCAGCCCAATCGGTGGATGCCGCCGCCGCCCAGGTATTGCCAGGCACGCTGCGTGCCGTTCCCGTTTGCCCGAAAGCAGAGCCTACATAAAACAGGTCCAGGTAATTAACCGAAAGATCATAGTTTGCATCTCCCGGCCATACATCGGGCACCGAAGGCGAGCTCCGGTTGCAATCCACATCCACATAAGCATAGCCGCCATGCCCCGACTGGATGCAATCGGCTGCAATGAACTGCAAAGTTACCGTTTGGCCGGCATAGGCCGTAAGGTCTATGGCAACCGGCGTCCAGGGCTTATAGAACCAGTTCCCGGTTTGGATGAATCCCGGATTCACCGTACTGGTGCCTGCCACGATATGCAGGGAGGCGCTGGGAATGGCGTTATTGGAGGCATCCAGCACGTTGAGCCTGAAATAAGGCTGATCGGTGGGGGTGTGCCCCGCATTTTCAAAGATCACGAAGTAGCTGAAATTCACATAAGGCTGGGCCACGGTTACCGCGATCTGCCTTTCAAGAATGCCGACCTCAGCACCTGTACCGATATGATTGACCCTTACCACGTTGCCGCTGCCATAGGGTGATGCAATAGACAAACTGGTGGTTGGATCGGTAAGGCCGCTTCCGTTGATCAGGCAATGATTGGGTGCAGGTACATTTGCGCCTGAAATGCTCGGAGCCGTGTACGTGCTTACCGAAGCCGGCGCTGAAAGCGAGTTCAGGTTCATCCCTTTATAAAGATTCCAACCAGTGTAGTTAGCGTTCTCGAAATCGAGGTTACCGCAGGCGCTTTGTGCCTGGGCAAGCGCTGTGCAGAACAGTAGGCCCAGGAAGGCAAGTTTAGTAGAGTTTGTTTTCATTGGCATTTGGTTTAAGTGTTTTACCTCTTTAACAAATTTGCAATAATAAGCCGCAGGATGCAAAATATTCTCAAAATTTATTACATATTCAAACTCTACATTTAGCAAGGGGGATCATGCTAAAATGATGCATCGCCTGGATTTAAAAACGAGGATTTGAGCGGCCGGGCTGCGTAGCTTATCCCGGCGTACATCGGAAGCCTCCTCGGCGCAGCGGTTTTTGTCTGCTGAAAAGCGAACAAAAAGAACTGAAGCCTTTGCCTCCATGGCGCAGGTTCCGCTCGTTTTCAATCTTAACATTTCAATCGAAAAGTAGTACCCGTTTACCGATTGGCTCCTGATTATCCGGGATAAATGATAACTTTGCTTCCATGTCGGGTAACACATTTGGCACCTTATTTCGTTTAAGCACCTTCGGCGAAAGCCACGGTCCCGCCATTGGCGGTGTGCTCGACGGCTGCCCGGCAGGGCTTTTGATCGACGAGGCGTTTATCCGTTCGGAATTACAGCGGCGCAAGCCGGGGCAATCCCACATTACCACTCAGCGGCGGGAAGAAGACGAGGTTCATTTTCTTTCTGGGATCTTCGAAGGCAAAACAACCGGGCATCCCATCGGGTTTACAATTGCCAATGCCGATCAGAAACCAAAAGATTACGATCATCTTAAAGAGGCGTTCCGTCCATCGCACGCAGATTACACCTACCAGGAAAAATATGGCGTTCGCGATTACCGCGGTGGGGGCCGCTCCTCGGCCCGCGAAACGGCTGCCAGGGTTGTTGGTGGCGCCATTGCCAAATTACTTCTCCACACATACGGCATTCGGATCCAGGCTTACGTGAGCCAGGTGGCCGACGTTGCCTTACAAAAATCGGTAGATGAACTCGACCTGGCCGCTGCCGAAGAATCAATTGTACGCTGCCCCGACCCGGAAACTGCCGGGCGCATGATCAGCCTGATTGAAGAGGTACGCAAAGCCGGCGATACGGTAGGCGGCATCATTAGCTGCGTGATCAAAGGCGTACCGGCTGGCCTGGGAGAACCCGTTTTCGACAAACTGCATGCCGATCTTGGCAAAGCCATGCTTAGCATCAACGCCGTAAAGGGCTTCGAATATGGTGCGGGCTTCGATGCCATCCGTTTCCGCGGCTCGGAGCTTAACGATGGCTTTATAAAAATGGCCAATGATCGGATTGGTACAAGTACCAATTACAGCGGCGGCATACAAGGTGGCATCAGCAACGGACAAGACATTTATTTCAGAGTCGCTTTCAAACCGGTAGCTACCATCATGCGCGACCAAGCGAGCGTGGACGCGGCGGGAAACGAGGTTGTTATCCCCGGTAAGGGACGTCACGATCCCTGCGTATTACCGAGGGCTGTCCCTATTGTAGAAAGCATGGCTGCTCTGGTACTGGCCGATCACCTGTTAAGAGGCAGAACGGCGAGGGTATAATACATAAAACTCAGACAGAAAGCATAAGTAGTAGAAAGAAACATAACACACATTATTTTCATGGTGGTTTCGGGAGCCTCAACCACCGCTCATTGACTGAGGCTCTCGAAGTTAACGACATGTAATTACATTCTATATTTCAATTATAAACATGCGCATCATCCGCGTTTCTATTACCTCAACAAACTATGTTCAGTAAAAAAAACAGGCTCATCACCATTATTGTTATTTCCATGATCGTGGGTATTTTCCTGGGATATGGCATCAACCGCTCGCTTACAGCAAATACACCTAAAATAGAGCAATCCTATATCCAGAAGCTCAGCCAGGGTAATCCGGCTATTGTTAAGGCTCTAACGGAGCAAGCGGATGTTTACAATAAAGAGCAATTGAAGCAGGCTAAAAAGAAAGTGGCATCGAATTACTCTATCCTCAGCGATATTTTTTTGCGCTTGATCAAAATGATCATTGCCCCGCTGGTATTAGCCGTATTGGTCATGGGCGTCGCCAAAGTCGGCGACTTTAAATCGGTAGGGCGAATCGGCGGAAAAACGATTGTGTATTTTACCTTTGCCACACTCCTTGCCTTAAGCCTGGGGCTTGTCATTGTCAACCTCTTTGAGCCGGGAAAAGTGATGGTACTCGAACTGCCTTCTGCCAGCTCCGACGCCGGCGTGAAAGCAAACGCCCAGGATGCCAGGAACTTTGTGGCACATGTAGTGCCCGACAGTATTGTGCGCGTTATGGCCGAAAACGAAATTTTGCCGATCGTGGTCTTTGCACTCTTTTTCGGTATCGCGGCAGCCAGTATCGGCGAACAAGGTAAGCCCATTATCAAGGTAATGGATAGCTTATCACACGTGATGTTCAAAGTCACCCACTTTGTGATGAATTTTGCACCCATCGGCGTTTTCGGAGCCATCACTGCGGTGGTAATCCAGCAGGGACTCGATGTACTCAGCGGCTATGCCTATCTGATGGCCTGCTTTTTCGGCGGCTTGCTGTTTTTTGTCTTTGGCGTGCTATTTCTCATTTGCCTGGTGCTTAGGATCAATTTTTTCTCGCTACTCTCTCATGTCAAAGAGCCGGTGCTGTTGGCATTCAGCACCGCCAGTTCGGAAAGTGCCATGCCCAAAACCATCGAACAGCTGGAAAAGTTCGGGATCAGCAACCGCATTGTGTCTTTCGTGCTGCCGTTAGGCTATTCGTTTAACCTCGATGGATCTATCATGTACATGACCTTTGCCACCGTGTTCATCGCGCAGTCGTACGGCATCGACATGAGCGCCGGCGACCAGATCAACATGATGCTGGTGCTGTTGGTAACAAGCAAAGGCATGGCTGGCGTACCAAGAGCGTCGTTGGTTGTGATTGCCGGGATGCTGAGCATGTTTCACATCCCGGGCGAAGGTTTATTGCTGCTACTGGCAGTGGACCAGATCCTGGATATGGGACGTTCGGCGACCAATGTGGTGGGCAATGCTGTAGCCAGCGCCGTGGTTGCCAAATGGGAAGGTGAAAAACTAGAGCCTAAAAGCAATCCAAATTAACTAACGCCAGGCTATACAATCAGTCGGATTTCGCTACCTTTGTGCCCGTTCCGGACCATTGCCATGAAGTTCCGACAACTTGTAAGCAAACAAAAAACGGCAGGTATTACCGGGCAGAAAAAACAAAAAAGCGATGTTGTTTTACTGGCTTAATCTTATCGGTATTTTCTTTTTTACCATCTCCGGTTCGCTGGCTGCGCGCGACAAAAAGCATTATCATGACTATTTCGGGGTGTTCTTCACCGGCTTTCTCACAGCCATCGGCGGTGGTACCCTGCGCGATATGATGCTGGGAGCTTATCCGATCTCCTGGTTAAGCGATCGTAATATTCTCATTTCTATCATCATCGCCTTTTTGGCGACGCTCTTGTTCAAAAACGCGATCGTTCGGCTACGCCGCACGCTCTTTCTTTTCGATACGATTGGTGTAGGGATTTACACTATTTTGGGCGTCGAAAAAAGCCTTCAGTACCACGTTAATCCATTTGCAGCAGTTATTTTAGGTCTTATTTCTGCTGTGTTTGGTGGCGTTATCCGCGACACGCTCATTAACGAGATCCCATTGATCTTTGCCAAAGAAATTTATGCTACCGCCTGTCTTACCGGCGCCGTGCTTTATACCTCGATGCTCTACCTGCACATAAACCCCGACATCGCCGCCCCGGTTTGCATGAGTGTGATCATCATTTTCAGGGTACTGGCGGTAAAATATAAACTGGCCCTTCCAAAATTTGACGCGGGCAATAGGACGATAGATTGATATGGAAACGAAAGAAATTGGCTACATCAGCAAAACACACGGACTAAAAGGACACGTGATCTTGAAAGTGGCGCCCCACCTGGATATCGATGCAGAAGATATCCGTTCGGTATTTGTAGAGCTGAATGGTTCACAGGTTCCGTATTTCATCGAAGAGTGCCGCCTGGCCAACAATGGCTATATCCTGAAACTGGAAACCCTCGACAACGTTGACACCTCTAAAAAACTGATCGGAAAAAAGGTGTTTGCGCTCGAAGAATTCGTTCTGGAAGACGAAGAATCGCTGAGCGAGTTTGTAGGGTATGCAATTATCGACACACGTCTGGGAAATATCGGTACCATAACGGAAGTGGATGAAAAAACCGACAATGTGATCATTAAAGTCGTGCATCCCAGCGGGGCCGAGATCATTCTGCCATTTAACGACGACTTTATTATTGAAATTGACGACGACGAGAAAACCATCGCGTTCGACTCGCCCGAAGGCCTGGTAGAAATGTACCTCCAATCTTAACACGTTGTATTAGCCCACACTGGCACGGGCAAGCAATGCACCACAGCGCGGTTGAGTACACTTTTGGTAAGCAGTTCCCGCGTACCAACCTCCAAAAAACCATCCGTAGCCTGGTCGAACTCCCGATGGACCAGCAAAAACAGCAACTGGAAGACACCTTCCTCCAATAGAAACAAGACACTGAGCAGATCGACGATGTGCTGGTGATCGGCGTGAGGATTTAAGGCTTTTTTGCGATTTTCCCGACATTTTTTATGTAATTTAGGACTTTATTATTATGAAAAATCAGTACTGTATTATCATGGCCGGAGGCGTAGGTTCCCGTTTCTGGCCAATGAGCACGACTAATCATCCAAAACAGTTTTTAGATATTTTAGGTACCGGCAAAACGCTTTTGCAGCAAACCTTTGACCGGTTTAAGGAGCTGTGTCCGCCCCAAAATATTTACGTTGTTACGAACGATATTTACGAAAATCTGGTTTCAGAGCAAATTCCGGAATTGAAACGCGAGAACATTCTCACTGAGCCAGCCCGCAAAAACACCGCGCCTTGCATTGCTTATGCATCGTATAAAATCCATAAGCTAAACCCCAACGCCGTGACGGTAGTTGCTCCATCCGACCATCTTATTACCAAAGAAGAAACCTTTATCAAAGCCATCAAGTCCTGTTTTGCAAAAGCCAAATCGGAAAAATGCCTGGTAACGCTTGGCATTAAGCCTTCCAGACCCGACACCGGCTATGGCTATATCCAGTTTATCGACTCGCCGGTACAGGAAAAAGACAAGCGCATGTATAAGGTGAAATCATTCATGGAAAAACCGCAATTGGAACAAGCCAAACTGTTTATTGAAACCGGCGAATTCCTGTGGAACAGCGGAATTTTTGTGTGGAGTACTGAGAGCATTCTCAACGCCTTTGAAGAACACGATCCTGAACTGTCGGCTATTTTCCGGGAAGGTCTTGAGCACTACAACACGCCGGCAGAAAAAGAATTCATTAAACGTGCTTACAACATTTGCAAGAACGATTCGATCGACTACAGTGTGATGGAAAAAGCAAAAAACGTTTACGTGCGCTCATCGATCATTGGCTGGAGCGATCTTGGAACCTGGGGATCCCTGTTTACGCATATCAAACACGACAAAGGCAATAATGCATTGGTAGGACGCAACATTATGGAATACGATTGCCACAATTGCATTGTGCATGTTCCGAACGATAAACTGGTGGTGTTGCAAGGTTTACAGGATTATATTGTGGTAGAATCGGAAGGTGTGCTGATGATCTGTAAAAAACAAGACGAGCAACAGATCCGCAATTTTGTAAACGATGTGAAAGTGCTCAAAGGCGATAAATACGTTTAACACTAACACCACATCGTTATGCAGCAGGCTCCCGCACTTTCCAAAAATCTGAACAAGCTGATTGTTGTGGCGGCCCTTGGGTATTTTGTCGATATTTATGATTTGCTATTGTTTGGTGTGGAGCGGTCGCAGAGCCTGAATGAGATCCTGCCTGAACAGTATCCTGGCATTTCGGAAGCCGTCAAAAAATTACTGAACGCATCATACGGCAAGCTGCTCCTCAACTGGCAAATGGCAGGTATGATCATTGGCGGCATTTTCTGGGGCATCCTCGGCGATAAAAAAGGACGCTTATCGGTCCTTTTCGGATCTATCCTCACCTACTCACTTGCCAACATTGCCAATGGCATGATCCACAGCACCGACGCCTATATTGTATTACGTTTTATTTCCGGTTTCGGGCTGGCCGGTGAACTCGGTGCCGGCATTACACTGGTGAGCGAAAGCATGAGCAAAGAAAAACGTGGCTATGGTACCATGATCGTGGCTACTGTGGGAGTGTTTGGGGCTGTCGTTGCCGGGTTCATGGGTGACGTGATCACCAACTGGCGTTATTCCTTTTTTCTTGGCGGCGCCATGGGCCTGATATTGCTGGTGCTGCGCATCGGCGTTTTTGAATCGGGTATGTTTGCACAGCTAAAACATGCCAATGCCGTGTCGCGCGGCAATATTCTCCAATTGTTCACCAACGGTAAAAACCTGAAAAAATACCTCTGCATTATTTTCGTCACTGTACCGGTTTGGTATGTAATGGGAACGCTTGTACTCTTTTCGCCGGAACTCAGCGAAAGCCTTGGCTTAGCCGAGGGCGAGATCTCAGCGGGCCGCTCCATTATGTTTGCGTATGCCGGTATCACCGTTGGCGACATCGCTTCCGGCCTCGCGAGCCAGCTCCTTCGATCCCGCAAAAAAGCCCTGGGTTTGTTTTTATCGCTTACCGTAATTGGCGTTGTACTTTATTTCATGGCGGGTGGCCGTTCGGTAGCTGTATTTTACAGTATTGTGGCATTTATCGGCTTTGCTACCGGCTACTGGGCGGTGTTTATCAGCACAGCCTCCGAGCTGTTTGGCACCAACATCCGTGCGACGGCTACTACCACCGCTCCCAACTTTGTACGCGGCTCTACGATCCTGATCTCACTCCTCCTCAATTTTATCGTTTCAGCCTTTGCGGTTGACAAATTACTGGCCACACAAATTACCGGTGCCATCGTGATTGGCATAGGATTTATTGCCTTGTATTACCTGGAAGAAACATTTCATAAAGACCTTGACTATGTCGAATCATAAAAACACAGTGGTAATAGGCGCTTCGCCCAATGCCGACCGATACAGCTACAAAGCCACGATGAGCTTGCGCCATCACGGTCATCCGGTGTACCCGGTTGGCTTACGCAAAGGGCAGATCGAAGATGTGGAAATCCTTACCGGAACGCCCGCTATTGAAAATGTGGATACCGTCACCTTGTATGTTGGTCCCGACAATCAACCGTATTGGTATGACTACATTCTTTCGCTGCGTCCCAAACGCCTGATTTTTAATCCAGGGACCGAAAATGCGGAACTCGAAAAACTGGCTTCCGAACAAGGCATCGAGACTACCGAGGCGTGCACGTTGGTATTGCTCTCGATCGGCCAATACTAACACTATCCATTTTACGGATGATTACCTTCTGTTTGAAAACCTTCGACGAACTGAGTACCACAGAACTCTACGACTGCCTGCGCCTGCGCGCCGAGGTATTTGTAAGCGAACAGGCCTGTGCATACACCGATCCCGACGGTCACGATCCTGTTTGCCTGCATCTCATGGGTTTCGACCAAGGGAAACTCGCAGCCTATGCGCGCCTTGTGCCTCCAGGTGTATTTTACGAATCGGCTGCCATCGGACGTGTGGCGACAGAGAGCGGGTTTCGCCAACGCGGTTATGGCAAAGCCCTGATGCAACAAGCCATGCGGGCTACCCTGGAACATTTTGGAACAGATACGATTACCATTTCAGCGCAACAGTACCTCGAAGCCTTTTACAGCGAATTGGGATTTATAACGCAGAGTGGTATGTATCTCGAAGATGGTATTCCTCATATCAACATGCAGTACCATGTTTCTTGGATCGATATCGCTACAAACGTATAAGACATCGATACCGTAGAATTGTAATCTTTTCTAAACCCTAGTCTCATGAGCCAACCTATTCACATTAAAACCGTTACCGATGCAGTGTTTTCGCTTTGTGAGCCACTGTACCTTCAAATTGATGCATTTTCGTCAACTCACCAAGAAATGTTCAGCATAGAAAATCCCTCTGAAATGCATAACCAAGAACAGGCTATTATGGATGCGTTCAGCGAGATTACTCGTCCGATGCTGAATAAACAGCTTCAGACTATTGTGCCGGAAGCCTTGTTTTGGTGGAAGGGAGAAAGCAGACCAGAGAGTGAGTACACCTGGGTTGTTTCGCCAGCAGTTTACCGCTTCATGCGTTGCAGTTACACAAGCATCGCTCTTTTACACCGTAACTCACTGTTACTGGGCGTGCATCTTAACTGCTTAGGCCCAACCATTACAACCGGCGAAAAAGGCGACGGCGCCTCAACTTTCGAAGAAATACATATTGTAAATGACAGGCCTTTGCCTGAAAATGCCGCTTACACAGTTCACCATCGGCCAGAAGTCAAGGTTTTTCCTGACATGGCACAATACCAGCGTTTACGGAAATTTACGGACGGTTTGAGCAGCAGACCGGCTTATAACAATGTGATCGAGAACTTAGCCGGATCTCTAAACAAAGTGGCAGCTAACCAACTGCATTTTGTAATGGGTACACAGTTCAGCTTTCCGGATGTAGCAGCGGCCATATGCGTCGCCGAAAGCGCGGGCTGTGTGGTTAGCGATTTTTCGGGTACTAACAGAAAATTGCTTAATGGCGAAGAGTTATTTTGCAGCAACCCCAAAATTCATGAGCAATTCATGATGGCATTGTGACGTCGGGAAAATTTCACACGTTTGGAACCAGTCCTTTACAGATACATTTAGTAATCTCTTACCCCCACGGTAAACGGCCTCCGGTTTATATCTTTTGCTTCGGCCACTCGGCCCACCATCCGAAAAACCTTATCTTGCAACCATTTCTATGCCTGTAAAGATCGCTTCATTGAATTCGGGTAGCAACGGCAACTGCTATTACATCGGCCACGGCGGCGACGCCGTGCTGGTAGATGCAGGCATTTCGTGCCGCGAGGTAGAAAAGCGTATGCTACGTGCCGGCCTGAGCATGCATGAAGTACGGGCGATCTTTATCTCTCACGAACATTCCGACCACATCCGCGGAGTGGAAGTGCTTTCCAAAAAATACCAACTACCGGTTTATATTACTGCGCCCACGCTTCACAAGAGCGGTCTTATGCTGCGCGACGATCTTAAACGAACCTTCCGTTCGGACGAGCCTATCGTGGTTGGAAAACTGTTGGTAAGACCTTTTTCGAAGCGCCACGATGCCGCAGACCCGTACAGCTTTGTGGTAAGTGCAAACGACACCCACATTGGCGTATTTACGGACATCGGTTCATGTTGCAATAATGTTACCCGTTATTTCTCGCAGTGCCATGCAGCCTTTTTGGAAGCCAACTACGATACTCACATGCTCGAAAATGGTCCCTATCCGTATCACCTGAAAAAGCGCATCATGGGCGGACATGGGCATCTTTCCAATAAAGAATCGGTAGAACTCTTTACACAGTACCGTTCACCCCAGTTGAGTCATCTGATCCTGGCGCATCTTTCGCGCGAGAACAATAGCCCGCAACTGGTACAAAAGCTATTTGAAGCCCATGCCGGACAAACAACCATAGCCGTGGCCTCACGCGAGTACGAGACTTCGGTTTTCGAAGTCAGAGCCGGTCATTTTCCTTCACCCGGCACGTTGCCAGACACGCGCCAAACCGTGTTTCGCCAATCCATTCAAACCACCCTTTTCGGCAGCGAATCTTAACCGATAGCACAAAAAAAGCCTTTGCGATGATCGCAAAGGCCTTCTTTCCATTATGGGTATCTTTAATTTTGCTTAGCCAGCTGAATGTTTGCAGTAAACTTAATATCGTCGCCCACAACGATGCTACCAGCTTCGGTAACAGCGCTCCAGGTAAGACCAAATTCTTTGCGGTTTACAGTTCCAGTAACTTCAAAACCCATTTTGGTATTTCCGTAAGCATCTACTGCTTTGCCACCGTACTCTACATCCACCGTTACAGGCTTGGTCACGCCTTTGATGTTCAGGTTGCCATTTAACTTATACTGACCGTTGCTCACGCGTGTAAGAGCCGTGGAAACAAAGGCGATTTCCGGAAATGCTTCTGTATCGAAGAAGTCTGGCGACTTCAGGTGGCCGTCGCGTTGTTCCTGGTTGGTATCAATACTTGCCGGATCTATCGAAAAGCGGATATTTCCCTGATCTGGTGTATCTCCTTCGAATACTGCCTCGCCCGAAAACTTGCGAAAATGGCCGGTAACGGTTGAAATAACAAGGTGTTTCACTTTAAATTGTACTTCGGAGTGTGTTGGGTCTATTGCCCAGGTTGTTGCTGTTGCGCTCATGATTATGGTGTTTTTAGGATTAATCGTTGTTTTTATGAGTACAAAGGTTAGCCTAAAAAAAATCCGCCACATTGATCTATGATAATAAAACGCGATGAGCTGGAAATAGTTTATCTGTATCTTTACAAAATAATCACACACATGCTATGGAGGTCAAACAACATAACACCGAAAAGAACGGTCATTTTTATATCGAAGAGAACGGAAAGACCTTAGCGATCATGACCTACGTGTATGCCGGCGAGCATACGTTCATCATCGATCACACGGAAGTAAAGGAAGGTGGCGAAGGAAAAGGTCTGGGCAAACAACTGGTGCACGCCGCCGTTGAATTTGCACGCAGCAAGGGTTACAAGATCCTGCCGCTTTGTCCTTTCGCCAAAAGCCTGTTCGATAAACTACCGGAATGGTCGGACGTGCTGGCGAAGTAATTTTTAAATAATCACATCGTAAAGATAGTTCCATGTGCCAACTTGGTGCAGTTGGGCACAGTTCCAGGCTGTCACCACACATCGTGGCTTACTGGCTTGACACTATTGACTTTCAGAAGCGTCAGGATGTAATTAATCCCTGCACGTAGAATACTTCTTTGATCTCTTCCGGTTGTCTATTATGCCTATGCCGCTATATGGTTATATCACCGAAATCCCGTTGACATCCGTGGTAAGCACTTCGCTCATGTAATCAAAAAACGGTCGCATGTGGCGGAATGTCTGCACCGTTTGTTTCACAAACGAAGGATCGAGTACCTCGGCATCAGTAAAAGGCCTCACGAGCAGGTATTGTTTATACCGGAGAAGATCAATGGCCGGACTGTCTGCATCGTAACCTTTTGGTGTTGTTTTCAGTTGTTCGCCCTGCAACGTGCCAAACGTGCTGATGAACGGCCTGGCGCCAAGAATCTTCCGCAAGGGTGATGCATCGAAAGCCAATTCATCACGCACGCGCTTCAGATCTTCTGCATTTGGCCCCCAGAATCCGCCGGCGATCACTGAATTTCCTGGCTCGATATGAAAATAATATCCTCCGCGCCTAGTCCGCCCGGCACGCCTGAAACCGCCACTCCAATGTGTTTTGTAGGGCGTTTTCTCTTTCGAAAACCGGGTATCGCGGTATATCCGGTGCAGGCTTTTCTTGCCGCTGGGCGTTTCGATTTCGTCCTCCTTGTTGAGCTCATTCAATACGGCACCGGCATAGTGCTCCAGGTGAAGCTGTTCCTCCAGAAAGCGCTGCTTATGGTCGAGGAACCAGTCGCGGTTATTATTTTTCTTAAGTAGTGAAAGAAATTCCAGGGCTGAACGTGGGATTGCAGGATGACGCATTGATTTCATAACAGATGGTGCAAAGGTATCATAAAACGCCGCGCACTGGCATTAAAACTGCATCTCCAGCAATAAATTCACGATCAAAGCACCTGATGGCATCTGCGCACAAAACATATACGGCCCACCTTAGCGAAGCTCCGGCAGCAGCCAATGGGTTACGACAGAAATACGAGCGGCTGATGCAACAGCTCGATTTCGGTTATTTCGCCTTCATCAGCTTTTGCATTGCTTTCAGCGCATGCCTTGGCGGCGGCTTGGTAAGATTCAGCCTTCAGTACAACAGCGCTTTGTGGCAGTTCATACTCGGCATGTGCTTGTCGCTCGTCAACATCATTGCCTGCGTGGCACTATTACCTGTGCGATGGATTTTCGTGATTTTCGTGGTGAGCACACTTGCCAACGTTGCGCTGATCCTAATCTCTGTTTTCGCTTAAGCAACAGGGAAAATATTACCCATTCAGTCCCCTTTTTCCAACAACCTGGATAACTTCAGGTAGCCGATGTGCTGCTCGTCCTCAGGGCCGTTTTGTTCGCGGATGGCAATTGCAAACGCTGCGAAATCTGACGATAACATATCGCTGACGGCATAAATCTCATCTACATCTATGGCATACTTATCGTCGATATGCGACGCTGCGCCTTTGAAGCCGGCTGCTTTGTAAAATTGGGTTTGTTTAGCGGCGGCAACAGCTTTGGCGCTATCCGGCGCCACTACTAGCATTTTATGGTGAAGTTCTTCGAATTCGCCGGGCCGGTAGCCGCCAAGGTTGAGAAAGAAAAGGTGATGGCTATTTTCTACTGCGTCACCGGCTTCCACAATCTGCACCGAAAAACCGCCAACCTGGCTTACCTCCCGCCAGGCATCTATGTGGAACTTCCCTTTCGCTTCGGGCCAAAACGCCTGTATATGCGGCACAAGATCAGCCAACTTCCGCCCTATGCCAAAGAAAATATCATGTTGTTCGGTATAACGGCCTTTGGGGCGGCAACCCACCAATACCATAAAAAGTTTAAGATCACTCATCGTACACGAATCTACAAAAAGCACCGGAGATGGCATTAGTTTTTAATTAACGGATTGGAATACCTTAACACCATCGCCCATGCGTTTGATCAGCATTAAACTTCATAGCATCCTCGATTACCTTTTCGGCATCTTCCTGATTCTTTCGCCATGGATTTTCCTGTTTGACAAGGATGCGTTTGCCGCCGGCTCGCCAATTGCCTGTGGCATTGTCTTACTGGCTTATAGCCTGTTTACTAATTACAATTACAGCCTGGTCAAATTCATTCCTGTGCGTTATCACCTGCTATTGGATATGAGCCTGGGATTCGTACTTGGCATTTCGCCCTGGATCTTCCATTTTTCAGAAACTATTTACATTCCTCACGTCTTCTTTGGGGCGGTTATTATTCTGTTGCCTCTCAACACAAATCGCGATCCGCGGTTTAATAAGGCGCAGATGCGCGGGTAATGCCGTGCGGGAAATAAAAAAGCCGCTACAGAATACTGTAACGGCTTTTTTGTCGCTGTAAGCGCTTATTTCAATTTGAAAGCAGCTTTTACTTTCGACACATAATCGAGTTTCTCCCAGGTAAACAACTCCACTTTCACAGATTTTGTTTTTCCGTCGGGCGACTTGAATGTTTTGGTAACAACCTCATTTTTACGTCCCATGTGTCCGTAAGCAGCAGTTTCGCTGTACATCGGCGTGCGCAGTTTCAGGCGCTGCTCGATGAAGTAAGGACGCATATCGAACACTTTCTGAACAACTTTAGCAATTTCGCCGTCAGTCATTTTCACTTTGGCTGTGCCATACGTATCGATGAAAATGCCCATTGGCTGTGCAACACCAATAGCATAAGATACCTGAACCAATACTTCGTCGCAAACACCAGCAGCCACCAGATTTTTGGCGATATGACGGGTAGCGTAAGCAGCAGAACGGTCAACCTTGCTTGGATCTTTTCCGGAAAACGCACCACCACCGTGAGCGCCTTTTCCGCCATACGTATCTACAATGATTTTACGGCCTGTCAAACCGGTATCACCGTGCGGACCACCAATCACAAATTTACCGGTTGGGTTAATGTGGTAGTTGATCTTGCTGTTGAACAAGTGAGCATATTTCGGATAATTCTTTTTCACGCGCGGAATAAGCACTTCCACGATGTCTTTTTTGATTTTCGCGAGCATTTTCGGCTCCGTATCGAAATCATCGTGCTGTGTAGAAACAACGATCGCATCAATGCGCACCGGTTGGTTGTTATCGTCGTACTCCAATGTTACCTGTGATTTAGCATCCGGGCGAAGGTATTTGATGGCTTTGTTCTCGCGACGCAATGCTGCCAGCTCAAGCAGAATGGCATGCGCCAGATCGAGTGCCAACGGCATGTAGTTCGCCGTTTCGTTGGTAGCGTAGCCGAACATCATGCCCTGGTCGCCGGCACCTTGCTCTTCTTTTTTCTTACGGTCAACACCCTGGTTGATATCTGCCGATTGTTCATGAATAGCGGAGAGAATACCACAAGAATTGGCTTCAAACATGTATTCGGATTTGGTATAACCGATCTTGCGGATCACTTCACGTGCAATTTCCTGCACATCGAGGTATGCTTTCGATTTCACCTCGCCGGCAAGTACCACCTGCCCTGTTGTTACCAATGTTTCGCAGGCTACTTTACTGTTAGGGTCAAAAGCCAGGAAGTTGTCGATTAATGCGTCTGAAATTTGGTCGGCAACCTTGTCCGGATGGCCTTCTGATACTGATTCGGAGGTGAAAAGATATCCCATTGTTTAGTTGTTGATTTATATACGTTGTTTGAATTAGTGATTTAAGGGGCGGTTATGCCTCACGAACTTCGAATTCGTAAAATTCCATGATCTGGTTGCAGAGCAGCTTTTTACAGGCGTCGTCGATCTTTGCAGAAGCGGCCTCTTTACTTGGCGCTTCGATCTCGAGCGTGATGTGTTTTCCGATACGGATGTTTTCAATTTCCGGAAGACCAAGATTTTTCATGGATCCTGTAACGGCCTTCCCCTGTGGGTCGAGTAATGCTTTAAGCGGCATTACATTGATGTCTGCAAAATATTTCATGCGTTTGATTAAATTGTGTGTTTGTACATGTGCAGCTGCCGGAAAGTGTAATGCATTGCCAGGCGGGCTGTTTCATGGTTTTTATCTGGTTACAAAGCGCAACAAATGTAAAGGTTTGTATTGGGATTAAAAATAATGTTTTGAACAATGACTAACAAGAATAAGCCCATAAAAAAGCCTTACCCTGCATGGCAGGATAAGGCTTCGCTAGTGTATGGATTAGTTAACCTTATACATCCAATGCATCACATCTTCAGCTTTTCCTTTGCGGATGTTGCGTAATGTTTCGTCAACTTTGGTTGAGAATTTACGATCCTCTACTGCTGGCAGCGCATAGTAATCGTCTTTGTAGCCAATGCCGATGATCTGGGCAATGGTTGCCGCGGTTCCTACGCCAAAGGCTTCCTGGAGCGTCCCATTGGCATGCGCTTCCAGGATCTCGCTGATGGATATTTTCCGTTCTTCCACTGGCATTCCCCAATGGCGGGCCAATGCGAGCACGCTGTCGCGCGTGATGCCGGCCAGGATGGTATCACCAAGAGCTGGAGTTACCACTTTACCGTCAATCACAAACATCAGGTTCATGGTGCCGGATTCTTCGAGGAACGAGTGCGTTTTGCCGTCGGTCCAGATCACCTGCTGAAACCCTTTTTGTTGGGCCAATTTGGTAGGATACAGGCTCCGGCCGTAGTTGCCGGCCGCTTTCACAAAACCTACGCCACCCTCAACCGCACGAATGTAACTGGTTTCGATAAGTACTTTGATCGGCTCGGCATAATACTTACCCGCCGGGCAGGTAATAATGATGAATTTATACGTATCGCTGGCTTTTACGCCAATGGCTTCGTCGGTGGCGATAAGGAACGGACGGATGTAAAGCGAACCGGTATCAGAAGTAGGAACCCAGGCCGAATCAAGTTTCATCAACTCGAGCAAACCGCCCATAAAAATTTCTTCCGGAACTTCCGGCATAGCCATGCGTATGGCCGATTTATTGAGCCGTTTGAAGTTTTCGAGCGGACGGAAAATACTAACCGCGCCATCCTGCGATTTGTAGGCTTTCATGCCTTCGAAGATTGCCTGGCCATAGTGCAACGCCGACATAGCGTAGCTCATCGGCAAATCACCATAAGGCTGTATATAGGCTTTTTCCCATTTCCCATTGGCATATTCTGCCACAAACATGTGATCGGAAAAACATTTACCGAAGGGTACGTTATTTACATCAAAGTCACTTACTCTGCTCTTTGCGGTCTTTTCTATTTTAATATCTGCGTTTGCTACCATGCTTTTGTTTTGTATAAAACAAATAAGCACATTATTTTCCTTAATACAAATACTTTTTGTCGATTATTTTGGGAGGTTAATGTTTTTCGCGAAACCACGCCCTTTCGCCGGAAATTTGTTTTTCATATTATTTTATTATTTTCGCTATACTTATCAACAAATTGAAGTTTATTACCTGCATATTATTGTTGCTTTCATCGCTTACGCGCGGCTTATGCGCCGATGGTGGCCCCGAGGGAGAACCCAAAAAAGACACCAGTCGCACGGGATCGCAAACAGCTTTAAACGCAGGGCGTGTGGTTACCAAATTGCAACTCGTGCAACTTGTTGATTCCATGCTCGACTTACCATTTATCGACGAAAAAGACATTGAATTAATTGCGTACTACAACAGCCTGCTCACGTCAGAAGAGAGCCACGTTACCCTTGCAGCCCTTGGCAGCATTCCCGCTACAGGTTATTATGAAGGCTTTGACGAAACAGCGGTATTCCAGATAACGCCGGAGACGGATTTTCCTGAGTCCCAGGTTATCTGCATCGAAAGCGATTCGCTTGGGGTTTACCACCATCCACGTGTGGGCCACATCAACTCGAAATTCGGCTGGCGCGACGGGCGCATGCATAAAGGCATCGACATCGACCTGAACAAAGGCGATGCGGTTGTAGCTGCATTCGATGGCATGGTGCGCATTGCGCAACTCAAAGGCGCTTTCGGCAATGTGGTGATCATCCGTCATTACAACGGACTGGAAACCGTGTACGCGCATTTATCAAAAATAAAGGTAAAACCCGGACAAATTGTGGTTGCAGGCCAACTCATCGGTCTTGGGGGCAGCACCGGTCGCAGCAGCGGGCCGCACCTGCACTTCGAAGTGCGCTTCAAAGGACAAGCCCTCAATCCGTCGTCCATCATTTCCTTTACCGATTGCAAACCGTTTCACGACTCTATTGTGGTAAAACGCTCCAAATACGGTGTTTTGGCTTACCCGAGCAATGCCACACTGCACACCGTGGAGCGTGGCGATACCTGGTACGAAGTGGCCAAACGCTATGGCTTATCGCTGAAAGAACTTTGCTCGCTCAACCACATCGAAAAGCGTTATTACCTGAAACCGGGGCAAAAGCTACGCGTAAATTAAGCCCGTCGAAAATTTCGTCCGGGTACTGGGTTTATTTACGACGGAAAAGTATATTTGTTTCGCTATGCAGATAACACCCACAACCCTCGAAGCCATCGCAGGTATCATCCAAGCTGAATTTTCTGGCGATCCGGGGCACCTTATTACCGGCTTCAATGAGATACACCGGGTGCAGGCAGGTGACGCAGTTTTTGTAGATCACCCGAAGTACTATGCCAAAGCCCTGCAATCTGCCGCTACAACTATCATCATTAACAAAAAAGTAGATTGCCCTCCTGGAAAAGCATTGCTCATTGTCGAGGAGCCGTTTACGGCCTTCAACCGGCTCACGCAGCACTTTCAACCCAAGCAGTACCAGGCAGTACCCATCAGTGCAAGTGCCACAATTGGCGAAAACACGGTCATCATGCCAGGCTGCTTCATCGGTGAAGAGGTGCGCATCGGAGCCAATTGCGTGCTGCATCCCAACGTGGTAGTGTACAACAATTGTGTGATCGGCGACAATGTAATCATCCATGCCGGTACGGTGATAGGTGCAGATGCCTTCTATTTCAAGAACCGTAAAACCCACTTCGAACAACTGGAAACCTGCGGCAACGTAGTAATCAACGATCAGGTGAGGATCGGAGCCGGTTGCACCATCGATAAGGGCGTGAGTTCCGACACCATCATTGGAAAAGGCTCTATTATTGATAACCTGGTACACATCGGGCACGACGTGGTCATTGGCGAAAGGTGCTTGTTTGCTGCCGGTGTAGGCATTGCCGGCTGTTGCAATATTGGCAACGACGTCACACTTTGGGGTCAGGCAGGAATTGCCTCCAACATAAGCATTGGCGATGGCGCAGTGGTACAGGCACAAAGTGGTGTGGCTGAAAATGTGCCCGCGGGCAAAGTGTATTTCGGCACACCCGCACACGAAGCAAGGGAAAAAATGAAAGAAGTATTTGCCCTTCGTCAGCTGCCTTCGCTCATTCACAAGCTCTATGACAAGTAATCTACGCTGACCTGGAACATTGCAGGGCAATGACAACAGTTGGCATGAGATTTATTAGCTATTTAATAAAACAGATTGGACAAGTCGAAATTGCATAACCACTCCAATACAGTAAAAGACGTAAAACTCACCGCATTGCTGGAGATGACGAAAGCCATCAACAACAATGTATCGACCTCGCAATTGCTCGACATTTACCAGGAGATTCTCGAAAACCGGCTTAAAGTTGGGAAGCTCGTGCTTTTCAGTTTTGATACCGATTGGAAATGCATCCTGAAATATGGCGTTGATGAAACCTTCAACCACCTCGTTTTTGAAAAAGAACTGCTGGATATTTCCGAGATCGAAACCATATCTTATTCTAAAGGAAGCCTGAGCCGCCGGTTCGAGATTGTGATACCCGTGTATCACAAAAAAACACCTCTGGCCTTTGTGTTGCTGGGAGATATCGACGAAACAAAGCTCGAAATGAGCACGGCCATCAAGCACTTACCATTCATCCAAACCCTTACCAATGTGATGGTGGTGGCTATCGAAAATAAAAAGCTATCCAAACAATCCATTCAGCGTGCTGCCATTCAGAAAGAACTCGAATTGGCCAAAGGCATGCAAAACCTGTTGTTCCCATCGTCACTACCAAATACCGCCGATTTGGAAATGGATGTCATGTATTTTCCGCACCAGCAGGTAGGCGGCGATTACTATGATGTGATCTGGACCACTGAAGAAGAATGCATCTTTTGCCTGGCCGATGTATCGGGCAAAGGAGTGGCAGCCGCGCTGCTCATGAGCAACTTGCAGGCTGCCTTGCGAGTGCTTCTCAAGTACACCCGCGATCTTACCGAAGTCGTGATCGATATAAACCAACTCATTTACGACAACGCCAAAACCGAAAAATTCATTTCCCTTTTTATTGCCAAATACAACGTCAAAACACGTAAGCTTACATACATCAACGCCGGACACAATGCGCCCATTCTCTTCAACAAAGGCGAATTGAGATTGCTCGACAAAGGTTGCACGCTATTGGGCATCACCAGCCCACTGCTGGCAGTAGAAAAAGAGTCGATCCTCATTTCAAGGCATTCACTGCTCTTTGCTTACACCGATGGGCTTACAGATATCATGAACGATACCGAAGACAACGTATCTGTCGCGGACATTGAGCATATTATTCTGAAAAATAAGCTGGCACCATGCAGCATGATCAATAAAGCGATTATGTATTATGCTGAAGAGTTTAAGGGCGAAATGCCTTTTGTAGATGATATTGCCCTCATGGCATGCAAGTTCCACTAAAGCCTGCAAGCAACGCTAATCTAAGCCTGCCTGTTCCAAATCTCCCAACCCTTCTCAGCTTGTAGTTTGAGCATATTCAAGCCATTGATGGTAACAGCACCCTGCTCTTTGCCTCGTTTCAGGAAACAGGTTTCGGGTGGGTTGTAGATTAAGTCGTAGAGCAAGTGGCCAGGGCCAAGCAAGTTGTAAGGCAATGGCGGACATGCCTCTACATCAGGGAACATGCCTGTAGGCGTACAGTTTACGATGAGCTTGAACGCGTTAAGCACATGTTCGTTTACGGCGCTGTAACTAAATACATTGGAAAGCTGGGTTTGGCCGCGACTGACAAAATACACATCTACACCTACCTGGCGCAACGCATAAGCAACAGCCAGCGAGGCGCCACCTGTGCCGAGGATGAGGGCGCGTTCGTGACCAGGCTCAAGAAACGGTTTGATGCTTTGGGCAAATCCGTAATGATCGGTGTTATAACCTTTCAGGTGCGGTGTCGTTCCGTGCCAGGTGATGTGAATGCAATTGACAGCGCCAATGGTTTGCGCCACGTCGTCGATTGCATCGAGGTATGGCATCACCAGCTGCTTGTAAGGTTTTGTTACGTTAAGACCTGAGAGATGATGCTGCCGGACAATTTCAGGCATTGAATCAAGCGCAGGAAGATCGAAATTGGTGTACGTGAAACCAGAAAGATTTTCATTGCGAAATTTTTCTTCGAAATACGCTTTGGAAAAAGAGTGCGAAACGGATCTGCCAATCAAACCAAAGTTCATACAGCTTAGTCCCTCTCGTCGGTAATCTGGTCGGCCTTAAATCCTTTGGTGTCGAATACAAAGGTGGCATCAGGCAAATCGACATTTGGCTTAAACGACTTGATCTCGTAAGACTGTGTGGTTCCATCTTTGTTAAGCATTACCAGTTTGCCAACTTGCTTTTTGATCTTGTCAACATACAATTTAATTGTGTGGAATTTTTTCTTCTCCGGTTTTACGGATGGATAAAGGGTAATTACCTGGTACGTCACTGCACCTACCTTTTCTTCTTTATCGTATTTGTATTTGAACCCATTTTCATAGAGTGTGAATATCTTAGAAGGATTTAACTGGTCTTCGTTATTCGGATCGAAACTTTTAATGGTTACTTCGTTTGCATCCTTGTTGTGAGCCCAAATCGTTTTACCGTCGCAAACAATGGTGTTTCCGGGGATATCGAGTCGAAACTTATCGCCTTTAACCTGCACCTTATAGTTTTGCTTTTCTACAACTTTTTTGTCTTTATTGAGGGCTGTAAAAATATACTCGGAAACAATGGTTTTATAAGACTTGGTGGTTTTGCTCAGATCGTCGAGAATGGCTTTGGCTTTGGGGTCCTGATCCTGGGCAAAGCAGAAATTAGCAGAAAGGAGGAGCGTTGAGAATATTGCAACGAATTTTTTCATAGTTTTCAATTGTGTTATGTGGGATTAACCAATCAGCGTGCCAAAAATAGGACGCAAAAGTAGGCAAAAAGTTTAAATGTGTTAATGATAATAGTTGCATAATGAAACTAACTGGATTTTAACACCTTAGAACATTCAGTCCAAAAAGAAAAGTTTTTTTCTAAAAAAAGACATAAAAATTTTGCGGATGAAAAAAATGTTGTAAATTTGCAATCCCAATTCGAAAGAATGGTGATGGTTTGGTAGTTCAGCTGGTTAGAATGCCGCCCTGTCACGGCGGAGGTCGCGGGTTCGAGTCCCGTCCAGACCGCAAAAAAGCTCTCAGTAATGAGGGCTTTTTGCTTTTTACGCCAGATCGTTTTTCATGGCATTCAGAGATCAGGGTCAAAAGTTGTGGAGAGGATCATTTTTATTCCTGATCTGTTAAGAAGGATAATTGTGGATCAAGGGAATGAATGAAGTTCAACAAACAAATTCACAATCTGTGGCCGAAACAAAAAGGCATTATTCTGAAGAAAAAGATAATTCTGACACATCAAACGCAGCGCATGAATTTGGATTGCGGGTTACGTTTTTTTGAGGTATCATGAACGCTGGGGCGTCCGGGCGCGCTTTCGCTACAATCTTTTTGCCGGGTGGCTGAAGCCCTCGAAGCCCGGCAAAAAGGATTTTCGCTGCAATCGCTGACGCGACGCTTCCTGCCTGATCGTTTTGCGGCACACCTGCAAATAACGCCCAGAAATTTAATACGCATCGGCACTGCCCTAAAGTGTAACAGCCAAAACAGTCTTTACAGCAAAACACTAACACAATACAGCGTTGCTTATTCAAGTTGCAAAACCGAAAACGACTTGCCTTTAGCAAATACAATTCGCTTCTATATACCACCGGGATATCGATCTGTTTATTTTAATTCTAATAGATCTGCTAATGAATCAAAACTAAACAATGTTGTTATTGACTAATTGTTGATAGCGCCTTCGGAAATTAACCGGTTTTATAAGCGCATTCAGCGGTTTATAGATCAGCGCCACGGGAGGAGCGGGTTCTAGATCAATAAAAAAACGGGACTTAACATATAATTTGTTAAGTCCCGTTTGCGGGCAGGAAGATCAGGATTTCGAACCAATTTGCTCAAGATTTAGAGAAAATCATCGACTTTAAGCTAATTGAATAAAAACTAATTAACCTTATTCTAAGAACCTACAAAAAAAATGGATTATAAATAAACCCTGCGGTGTCACTTGAAGATGACTATTACTAAACAATTACTATGTCAAGTGTTTGGTTAATAATATTGTCTATTTCCATAAGGTAATAGGCATCATTTAACCTTGTTTTTAACCCCATTAGCAGGACTTTTTTATCGGGTGAGAAGTTTCTCTTTAGAAAAGCGTCTATCCCCTTGTGCAAATGAGATTTTACAGTTGCTAATTGCTTTTCATAAGAGATTCTTACGAGTGCTGTACCGTTTTCGATCCTGAATAGGGTTTCGTAAATAGATCCACAAGTTCCTTTTCTTATTGATCTTTCATTACAGTTTAATGCTCTGCGCATAAGGGCTTCGTAATGCATACCCGCTTGATACAAATGGTTTTTCATAATTAAAAAATTTATTAGAACCAATATTACAATATGAGGTATGCTTTATAAAAGGACACAAAAAGGAATCTTATTAATTTATTGACTAACAGCTATTTATGATAATTAAGCTAATTCAATGACTTTGATTTTTGGATTTAATGATATACAATTAAGGAAAATACGTGGAGCTTTTACACGCACCGAATCATTAAAAAGGAAGGTTAAATCAAAGTACATTCTACCTCCAATTTGTGAAAATTCCTTTGGGGAATTTCCTTCGGAAAACTCGAGTTGAAAAAGTACTGGATGTTGTGCAGGTATGAAAAGTGGTTCAATGAGATTTAAAATTTTTTCAGGCTTACTATATCCAAACTGAATGTGGTATTTAATTAATGGTTTTAATGTTCCAGCTTCTAATGGTGGTCCTGATAATCCAGAGGGTAAAAACTTATGTTTTACATGTATTGATTTTAAAACTATAGTTTGCTGGGAATGATTAATAAATGTGAAATTAAATAATGGATAAGGAGATTTTGGGCTTTCTTGATCGAAAAATGCGAAAGCATTTTTGTCGCTAACGTACCAACTGCAATTGAAATTGTCAATTACTATTGATACTAACTCAACTTTTGCCGATTTAAGAGCAAGCTGGTTCTTTTTGATTTTTACTGTTTGTAGGCTTATAATCTTCTTGTCTATCTTTGTATGACATGTAGAACACAACATAATTAGGTTGTTGAAATCATTATTGGATGGAACGCTATCAATATGATGTATCTCAAAAGTTTCGACTTGCTTCTCAGCACAAAAGGGGCACTCTGAATGTATTTCTTGTTGTAAGCGTGACCTAAGTATATTAGGGATTTTAACTCTTCTTTTCATATTCAGAGTATAATTATGTATTATATCTCAATAACTTCCCAAGTGTTTCTATCAATATCAGATAGCTTAGCATTAAATCGAGATTCGTGCACAGCCAAGCAAACTATATGAGTTGGACGAGATAATCCTACATACATCATTTTTGCTGATTGTTTTATAATATCAATTGTATTAGCGTTAAATGCTCCTCCTTTTAATTGAGTTGCTAATCTTTCAGATTCATAATTTCCAGATCCTTTACTATAAAAAGTCTCCATATACAACGTACAGAACTATGTGTAAAACTCCCTGAAATATGGATAAACGGAAGCTTTCATGTTAAACAGAACCTCCAAAAACTTGTATTTCCTAAGGGTTTGCTGTATGACAAGAAAATACAGGCATTTCGAACCGAAACAATTAATGATGCAATCCTCACAATCGCCCGTTTAGCGGGCGATTTGTATAAAATAAAAAAGGGGGTTAGCATATCAAAAAATGCTACCCCCCTTCCTGCGGTCTGGACGGGACTCGAACCCGCGACCTCCGCCGTGACAGGGCGGCATTCTAACCAGCTGAACTACCAAACCGTCTTTGTTGTTCTGAGCGCAAAGAAACTACAAAAAAGGGAAATAAACAATATCTTCGTTAAGTTATTTTTGATCCCGATGCCTGTGGCCGCTTTTCATAAAACACGCCTTGCGCCCACTCCCAGCGGCTACCTCCACCTGGGCAATGTATTTTCCTTTGCGCTAACTGCCGCCCTGGCCGAATCGCATCATGCCGACATCCTGCTTCGCATCGACGACATGGACCGCGAACGGATGTTACCGGCCTACCTGCAAGATATATTCGACACGTTGCAATTCCTTGATATTCCTTATGATCAGGGCCCGCAACATGCATCGGATTTCGAGCACAGCTATTCGCAACGGCACCGGCTTAAACATTACGAGGCAGCACTACAGACTTTGCGCGAAAAAGGCCTGGTTTACGCCTGTAGCTGTTCACGGACACAGATCCTACAGAGCGCGGTTCCGGGCACTTACCCGGGCACATGCCGCCACAAACACATCCCGCTCGACACACCAGGCGTAGCCTGGCGTTTATACACGGATGCCTCGCAAAAAATAAGGGTAAAAAAACAGGATGGTTCTCAGGAAGAAGTTGCCTTACCCGCTGATGTGCAAAATATCGTGGTTCGAAAGAAAGACGGATTTCCGGCTTACCAACTCTGTTCGGTTGTGGACGATGTATTGTTCGGAATTGACATGATCGTACGCGGGCAAGATCTTTGGCATTCGTCTATTGTACAGCTCTACCTTGCCCAAGCCCTTGAAAAAGCAAGTTTTTTAGAGGCCCGATTTCTCCATCACCCACTCCTGCTCGACCCTAGCAGTCGTAAGCTCTCCAAGTCGGCAGGCGACACCTCTGTTCATTACATGCGCCAACAGGGACTCACTGCCCAGGCCATCTACCAGCGCCTGGGAGAAGCTATCGCGACGCCACACACCGTGAAGCGTTGGCAAGACCTCGCCTATTTCGTAGTATAGACTCGCAAATTCCATTCACTGGAACAGCAGAAACAGCTGCCGTGCGAAAGAAGGTTAATCGAAGAAAAGCCAGTTGATCCCGAACTTGAACGCCCGGTCGTTTTGAATATAGCCCGGTGCCAGCGAGTAATTACTGCCAAGAAGTCCCTGGGCCACATGATCGATTTTTACGAAAATACGCACCGGACGGATCCTTGCGTTGAGAAAGAAATCGAGGTACGGGTAGTTTCCAACACGTACGGCATTCTGCGTGTAAAACACATTGGTTGCAGGCATATAATTGTAGCCGTTGAAATCGCTGAAGTATTGGCCGCTAAACCCTATCTGCAGGTTGAGGGCTTTTTTAAATAATGTTCCCTGGTAATAAAGCGAATAGCCCACCACGTTTGCCGGCACGCTAAACACCCAGTCGTTTGACGTGCTTTGATAGGTATATGCCAGCCCCAGACCAAGGTGCCTGAACAACAGCATATCTTTGCGGACGAACAATGCGATATTCCGGACATTATACGGCACTTGCGAAGGCATGCCGTAAGCATCAAAAAACAACTGGTTATCGACACTCTGTAACAATACACCTGCTTCAAAACGGTTATCGGCCGTCATGATACTGGCCTGCGCCTGGACGCGGTCGGTTGGCGAAAAATTATGGCGCCACACAAAATGATTACTGTAAATCACATTATACAAATAATCGGGATGCCGCTTTTCGATACCTGCCCGAACCTTTAAGATGAAAGGTATCTTAAAAAAATTGCCGGCCATTTTCAAACGGTAGTTAATCCCCGCTTCCAATTGATAGTCGTTTTGATTAGATCCCTGGTAAATGTAGTCTCCTTTCACAAATGCGTGCAACCCTTTTGTGTTTACAAACAAGCCGGCATCAAGGCTGTTGTTCACAAAAGTAGTATCGCTGTATTGGTAAAGTTGCGTAAACTCGTTCTTCACTCCCAGCTTCAGGCTGGTATGCAGGGGCCGTATGTTGAGAGTATAGTGCCCGGCGTTGCTGATGGTTCGCCAGTGTGTAGAATCGAGGGTTGCTGCAGTATCGAGGTAGTAGTATGGATAAAACAAGTCTGCTTGCAAAGCACCATCAATGTATTTGGTGTAATTGCCGGAATAGTTGAGGCGGTAATCCACCACGTGGGAAAACACCGTACTGCTATCTTCGGTTTTATTCAGCCTGAACCAAGGATTGGCTTCAACAGTCGTGAAACGCACTTCGCGCCGGGCGAGGCTCAGGTTTACAGGCAGTAACTGTTTGGTGATCCGCGGATTCTCGATGAACAGCGAATCGTTGGAGATACCTCCATTCTCGTTATGCTTGAGCTTATTAAACAAAAAATACGCATAGTAGCCTGCGCGGCCGCCTTTGGCCGAATAATTCGACGACAGGTATAAATTATCGGTGAAGCTCACCTGGCGTTTATAGAAACCAATGCTGCTATACCGGTTGAACCCAAGAGCCAGGTTAAGTCCGTTCTTGAACGTGTGCGCAAAAATGAGGCGGAACATCTGTTCCTGCTTGGTACCTGCAATGCCTGTAAGACTTCCGTAAGGCCCTTTGGTTTGATAAAATTTCACCTGCTGTTCCGAAATCATATCGTTCTCGTAAGGCGCGCGGTACAGCTTGAATCCTAACGAGCGCTGCTCGTATTTGAGGAACAAAGGCGCCGAAGGCAAGCCAATATTGCCGGAGGTATTTCGCGGGTAGTAATTATGGAAACCGGTAATGCTGGTGTCCGTAGGGTTATTTTGAAAACGTTCCTGGTTGAGGCGATCACCGTTAGTCAGCGTACGGATATAACTGCTATCAGTAACATAGGCTACCTGCGCATGTACTGCGGCAGGTGCCAGCGTCAGCAGCACACAGCCGATCAGTGCCCGGAAGGTATTGTTCAGAAACTGCATTTAAAGCCCGAAAGATACACATTTACAATTTATCGAAAAAATGCTCTTCTACGTCGAATGTAGATTTGATGCCTACCTGTTTGAAATCCGATTCCAGCCATTTACTGGCGGTCTGCCGGCCTTTTTCCTTTAGGCTTAACAGGAAATCCCATGACGTATTCATCTTGCTACTGTAGCTAAGCTGGCTCAAAGCATCATAACCTGAAATGGTATGTACGAAGATCTCGCGGTTGGCATGCCCATCGGTTTGCAAAATGCCGTTACGCACCAGCTCATTGCGGTAATGTATCAGCTTCATCTCGTTGATGAGACTGCTGTTAAACGATATTTCGTTGACACGGTCGGCGATGTCGCGCGCGGTGGTAGGAACCGAATTGATGTTGATGGAATTGATCTTAATGAGTACAATATCGCGCAGGGCGGTGTTGGTAATGATTGGGAAGATCGGCGGATTACCCATATAGCCGCCATCCCAATAATATTCGCCGTCGATCTTCACCGCCTGGAACAAAAACGGCAGGCAGGCTGAAGCCAGCACCGCATCTACTGTTATATCTTTATTTGTGAAAATTTTAGCACGGTTGGTTTTTACATTCGTTGCACAAATGAACAGCTTTTTTTTATTATAGAGTTTCAGTTCTTTAAAATCGATCAGATCGGTCAGAATGTCGCGGAGCGGGTTATAATTGAATGGGTTAAAGTTGTACGGCGACATGTACTGCGTAAGGTTATTGAAGAACAGGTAACCTGGCGAATTATAGATATCTCCACCGCCAAAAAGCCGATCGAAACTGCCCGGCTTAAACAAACCTCCGGCCTGTGCTACACGCCGCCAAAGTTTCTCCAGGAGTTCTTTAGCTGCTTTGGGGCCGCCAACATGAAGGCCGTAGGCACAGGTAACGGCATTAACTGCTCCGGCACTGGTGCCACACATTGATTCTGCCAACAGATCGTCCTCTTCCAGCAATCTGTCTAACACGCCCCAGGTAAATGCGCCGTGAGCGCCGCCACCTTGCAAGGCAATCCCCACTTTTTTCGGTTCGGAGTTATTCATTTAGTTTCAAAAAATCTTAATTCAGCAATATAGCCTGTCCGTCAATACCAACCAAATATAAGTATATTAACCAAAGAACGAAAGGGAATTAAGACGAGCGCCTTGTTTGGCGCGATCAACGTTCTGAGTGGCCTTCACTCAGACCCATTTACGGCCAGAGACTTCGTATTCCAATGTCCAGCAATAAAAAAATCAGGTATCGTCGCGCATTTGGTCATGATCCGTTTTTCGGATGGCATAGATCAACTCATCAACAAAGGCATCATTTTTAAAGATCGTTTGCTCGAAGCGGGCTTCCAGCCGGAATCCTGCTTTGGCAATGGCCTTTTGCGACGCCAGGTTATTTCCGAAAATACGCGCGAAGATACGCGTACAATCCAACGCACCGAACCCGTATTCGACGATCTGACGGATGGCTTCCACCGCAATGCCTTTTCCCCAATGCTCTTCACCCAGCCAATACCCTATCTCATAATTCTTGCGCATGATATCGGCCTGGGCGTGTAAACCAACACTTCCTACGGGCTTATTATCAACTATTATTGCAAACACACTGGCAGGTTGCTTCCCATTGGCAAGCTCAATAAATGTTTTACCATGCTGCTCATTGTAGGGATGCGGAAACACATCGGCCATGAAACGCGCAATATGAGCGTTGTTTGCCAGACGTACCAGCTCATGAAGGTCTTCATTCGACCAGGGTCTAAGGCTTACTAATGGCATCATAGGTTGGGTTTTTCTTTTTTTTCTTTCCGAGGATCCAGAACAACAATACCGGCAGCAGGAACAAGTCGGCCACCAGGGCAATAACAATCGTGATGCAAATGAGGAATCCAAAATAAAACGTGCTTTGAAAATTACTGATCATCAGGCTCATAAACCCGCCCATCAGGATGAATGTGGTGAGCACGATGGGCTTGCCGGTTTCAAAATACGTCCGCTTGAAAGCATAGACTAACGATTTACCATAGGCAAGTTCGATTTTGAGCCTGGAGATAAAATGGATCGTGTCGTCGGTGGCCACACCAAATGCAATGCTAAACACCAGCGATGTTGCCGCCTTCAGTTCGATACCGGCATATCCCATGATGCCGGCAATAATCAACAGTGGCAACACGTTCGGTAAAATAAACACAATCACCATACGCCAACTGCGATGTAAAAAGTACGTAAGCAGCGCAATCACCACAATTGAGAACAAAAACCCCTGGGTCATGTTCGACACCATGTATTCATTATTGCGATCGATGAGGTGCGCGGCACCGGTAATCTGTACATCGATATCATTGCCATTGATATGGCTATTGATGTATTCCTGCAAGCGGACATTTTGCCTGTTCACCACAATGCTGCCAATATCAGTGATCTTGCCGTTGATGCGTGCATACTTCCCGTCGGGCGTAATGATGCGGCGGATGTCCTTATTCTTTTTATTACTGAGTAACTGCTTCTTCACTTCTTCATAATCCTCGCGCCCCGGAAAGTTCACGGAATCGGGTGGCAGATCATTCAGCGCTCTGTAAATTGTTTTCGTCACCATGGCCGGCGAATACATAAAGCCTGCTTTGTATTCCTGTTTCAAAAACTCGTCGAGACCATTCAATTGCCGCATGATCTCGTAATCCCACACCGTCTTGTTTTTGCCCTTGATGGTAATTGCCAGTTCCAATGGCCTCACGCCACTATAATGCTGATCGAAAAACATAAAATCTTGTTTGATCCGTACTTTGTCCGATAAATCTTCCAACAGGATGTTATTCACTCTGATCTTATACACGCCAACAATCGAAATCACGGCGATCAGCACAGAGAGTACGATAATGGTTTTCTGTCTTCTGAAAATCCAGAACAGAATGCGACGCATCACATTGTAGGCTTTGTTGTCATGTCCATGGACCTCCACGAGCTTTTTAGGGGTGAAGAAATACAGCAAGGCCGGCAACAATGTGTAGGTGAGAATAAAAGCGATCACGATACCTACCGATGTGAAAATACCGAAATCGCGGATAGGCACAATGCTGGAAAAAAGCAGCGATAAAAAACCAACGACAGTGGTAACCAAGGTCAGGAAAGTTGGAAAGCCAACTTCTTTCAGGATCAGCGGGAAAATTTTATCACGCGCAGTGCCCTTGCCCAGTTCTTCGAAATATTTTGAAAAAAAATGCACGACATCGCTCATGCCGGCAATAAAAATCATAACCGGCAGCATCACCGTCATGATGTCGAGTGGCTGCCCTACCATGGCCATGATGCCAAGCGTCCAGAAAATAGAAACAAGTACGATGGTTATAGGAACAACAATTCCGTAGGTAGAACGAAACGAAAACCAAAGGAAAACCACGATCACACAAAACGATATGATTAAAAAATACTTGAATTCGCTTTGCAGGTTTTCCAGGTAAACCGCTTGTGCCACAATACGCCCCACAAAATGCACATCGTCGAAACGGTATTTGCTAAATGCCGCCCGGATATTTTTGGCAAGGCTGTCGCACTTTGTCTTACTAAGTCCTTCGTCGGTTTTTATGAAAATGGAAATCGACTTGGCATCTGTCGGAAAAAAAGAGCCGATAAGCTCCGGGGTGCGGTAAATGGCCGTGCTGTCTTCAGCATATAAACTCTCGTCCTCGATATGAATCAAGCGCTTTTGCACAGGCGCGAGACCACTCAACGATACGTTCCTGATATTGGTTGGCGAAAGTACCTTGTTCACATACCGTATCTCTTTCAGGTCTTTTGTCAGGCTATCTACCTGTTGCAGAAACCGCTTTTTGAAAATGCCTTTTTTATTTTCGAGACCCAGCAATACAAATTCATTGTCCCACTCAAAACGGTCGCGGTGTGTATGGTAGCGTTCGAGTTCGCTGTCTTCGTTGGGAAAAAAGGCCTCGAAATCGTAGTTGAACTGCAGGTCTTTGATCTTTATTCCGCACAACACCGAAAACGCGATCACAAAACTGATGACGGCGTAACTAAGTTTTTTCTGATTCAGGTTCATTTGTTAAAAAACGGATTACCTGGTATGCAGGTCAATGAGGTAAATGATCGATCCGATAACGCCTGCGCTCAGTTCGAGCTCGCGTTTATTCACCTTATCAAAGGTGTCGTCATTGGTATGATGATAGTCGAAATAGCGTTGTCCATCGGGCTGAAAACTGATGAGCGGCACGTCGAGTTTTCGTAACGGATAAATATCGGCGCCGCCGCCGCCGGCATCAATGTATTGCAGAAAATAAGGATCGAGCAGGTTTTTCCAGCCCAGCAGTTGCTTGTACAAGCCCGAAAGGGTATCAGCGCCAATGCCTCGCGGGGCAAATCCACCAGCGTCGCTTTCCAGTGCAGCAATGTGTTTCAGGCCGCGGTTCTTTGTATCTTCATAATACGCCCTGCCGCCGGCACCACCATTTTCTTCATTCATAAACGCCACCGCGCGTATGCTATGCCTTGGGCGTAAGCCGTTCTTTTTATACATGGCCAACACTTCTATAGCTTGTACAACGCCGGCCCCATCATCGTGCGCACCTTGCCCAACGTCCCAGGAATCCAGGTGTCCGCCCGTCAGAATCACTTCTTCCGGATGTACCGTACCGCGTATTTCACCAACAACGTTGAATGAGGGCTCGTCCGGCAAGGTGCGGCAACTCATGGTTAACTGCAATTGCAGATGTTGATTTTTTTTCAGTTCTGCCAAGAGTTTGTCCGCCCCTGCATAACTAATGGCGCAACACGGTATTTTAGTACGGGAAACCGTGGTATCATAACCCATGGCACCTGTATGCGGAAAGTCGTTATTAATCGAACTCATACTGCGCACGATGCTTGCTACAGCGCCAAACTTAGCAGCCTTACTCGGCCCTGCCCAGCGGTATCTTACCGTTTCGCCATAGCAGGCGCCTGTATGAAGGTGCCGCTGATCGAAAAAGACATTGTAAAACACGATCTTTCCTTTCACACCAGCCTCACCCAAGCGCTCCAGTTCTTCGAAACTGCCCACTTCCACCACTTCCGCAGTAATACCAGCCGGCGGCGTCCCCACCGAACTACCCAACGCACACACGGCATAACTTGTTTTGCTCTTGGTTTTTGGGTCAACAGAAACGCAGCGTTCTTTCGCGCCACGCACCCAATGCGGCACCATGCAAGGCTGAAGGTAAACCGTATCGGCACCGGCTTCATACATGGCGCGTTTGGCCCACACCACGGCTTTTGCCGCCTCCGGCGATCCACTCAGGCGCGCGCCAATGTTCGTGCACAGATTCCCAAGGTTAGCATAACAGGCGCTTTGGGTAAGGTAGTAGTCGAATAACTTGCGAATTGCCAGACTGTCGCTTTGCTGGGCGCTGATGACCGATACACTGAGCAAACCGACACAGAACATCCCTATTTTTTTCATCATAACGGGAAAGATTTTTTGGAAACCAAATGTACACTTTTTTGAGCCAAGCGCCACTAAGCTGGCCGCTCTCGTTTTTTACGATACATCAAAACGATGGCATAGACAAAAACCGCCACAAACGGAAGTGTAGATAACAGCATAGGATAACGTAACCCTAACAAACTCACCACAAAGATAAACCATGGCAACAGGCCAAGACAGACCATCCCTGCCGCGCTCAACCAAAAGCCAGGACGCTGCTGAAAAAGCGTAGCCAGCAATAATACCTGCCCGGTCAGTGGCAATAGCACAAACGGATGCAGTGCTTCCTCCGGATGAGACCACAAACCGCTCAAAACCCTTGCTTCCGCCTCTATCAGAAAACTATGCATACCACTGCCCCATTCCAGGTAGATACAAAGCGGGCTAAGCGCGAGCAACAAATTGGCTAGTTTGTGTTTTTGCATACAGATCGAACAAATACGCTTGATGCAAAATTAAGGTATTTTGGAGCTGATCCTAAAAAAGCAAAAGCCAGTTTATGCGTTACATTTAGGATGACTTTGGCTCGATGTCTTTTTGGATGATTTGGCGGTTAGGGTGCTGAATTTATACAGACAAAAAGAACTAAAATTGTCCTGCTTCGATGAGCTTAATCGCCCGCTCGATCATGATGTCTTCACCTGTAGGATCGTATTCATCCTTCATGTTGCTGCCAAATAAACGGGCAAGACTTTGCCACATAAAAGCCTGAAAATCGCCACGAAGATCTTTTACCAGTGTATAGCTCGTATTGCCTGTTTCGCGGTCGATCAATTTCAGTAAAATCTTACCCTGCGTCATGCTCAGGTTTTTCAGTGGCTCTTCAAACTCGTCTTTCAACTGCCTTTCCACCACTTTCAAATACGCCTTACGCGTTTTCTCATCCATTTTTTCCATCACCTGGTTGTATTCTTTCAGTTTAGCGGCTGCCAGGATGGCGTAAGGATATACTTTTTTCACGTTGTATTTCGTACGCGTCCACACTTCGTACTGCTTTTTGTTTTTGTAAACATAGTCAGCGTAAACATATACGTCCTGGAAACGGATGGAAGGAATGGTATCGCCGTTATAGATCTCGGCATGTACACGGTACTGTACTTTATGCGCTGGCACAGGAACCGATGTCTGATCGTTTTCCTGCGCAGCAAGCGATCCTATGCAGAGGAAAAAGCATCCGATGAATGCTGTATGAAAGATGTTGGCACAACCCCAAAAGAACCTGGCGGGATGCAACCTTACTGCATGCGGGTAGCCCTCTTTCGATGTTGATTTACTCATGTCTATTAATACCTTAAACGAAAAAAGTAACCCGTGGGTTACTTTTCGCAAACTACACGCGGTTAGCGCGCCATTTTGATTTTTGTCCCCCGGAGCTTCTTGCTTCTACCGAAGGTTTAGACAAATCGGATGCCACAAATGCGCCAAAGATCGCTGCGATCTCTTCTTCTGTTTTATTAAACTTATTTAACATCTCAGGCTTAAAATACTTACCGATAAATCCTGTATCGAATTTCCCGCTCACAAAGGCTTCGTGCTTCAATACAAAGGCACAAAAGTTAAGGGTTGTTTCCACGCCTGTAATTTCATAATCACCGATGGCGCGCAGCATTTTTTCAATGGCTTCGGTCCGGTCTTTTCCATGTACAATCAATTTGGCAATCATCGGATCGTAAAAGATCGGAATATCCATCCCTTCTTCGAAAGAGTCGTCAACGCGAACACCAGGACCTGTAGGAAGGCGATAGGTTTTCAGTCTGCCAATATCCGGCAAAAAATTGTTCGCTGGGTCTTCTGCACACACACGCACTTCGATGGCGTGGCCATTGATCTTGAGATCTTCCTGCGTAAAAGATAATTTTTCGCCGCGGGCTACCTTAATTTGCTCTTTCACAAGATCGAGGCCCGTAATAAGTTCTGATACCGGATGCTCTACCTGCAAGCGCGTATTCATTTCGAGAAAGTAGAAATTCAACTGGTCGTCAACCAAAAATTCTACCGTGCCAGCACCGCTGTAATTACAGGCTTTTGCCACGTTCACGGCACACTCGCCCATGGCCTTGCGCAATTCGGGTGTCAGCACCGACGACGGCGCTTCTTCGATGAGTTTCTGATGGCGTCGCTGAATGCTACACTCCCGTTCGAAAAGATACACGCAGTTCCCGTAATTATCGGCCAGCAACTGAATTTCGATGTGGCGCGGCCCTGACGCATAACGCTCGATAAACACTGCACCATTACCAAATGCAGAAATGGCTTCGCTGATCGCCAACTTCATCTGCTCTTCCACTTCACTTTCTTTCTCCACGAGGCGCATACCTTTACCGCCGCCGCCTGCCGATGCTTTTATCAGCAACGGAAAGCCTATTTCTTTGGCAAGTCTTGTTGCTTCAGCCAAATCACTCACGGCTCCATCGGACCCCGGGATCATGGGAACGTTGTATTTTTTTGCGGTTGCCTTGGCGCTGAGCTTATCGCCCATCATGTCCATGGCTTCGGCACTCGGACCAATAAAAGTGATTCCCGCTTGCTGTACTTTCCTTACGAAATCGGCATTTTCGGAAAGGAAGCCGTAACCGGGATGGATCCCGTCCACACCCAATTCTTTGCAAATCGCAATGATCTTATCGCCTTGCAAATACGATTGGGCGCTTGGTGGAGGCCCTATGCATACCGCTTCGTCGGCGTAACGCACAAAAGGCGCGTTCCTGTCGGCTTCGCTGTATATTGCTACCGTTTGTATTCCCATTTCTTTAGCGCTACGCATCACGCGCAATGCAATTTCCCCGCGGTTGGCTATTAATATCTTCTTCATGAGCGTCAATTCGATCTATAAAACACGAATATACTAGTTTAATTCTGTTTCAATTGGTTTTTTCGAGGGATTTACCAACCACGGCGTGGCCCAGCCGTTTTGCCACGAGTACCATCCAATGCCTGGCAGCAGTATTTTTCGCAAAGATTACAGCTGCGAGGATTGAGGTTGTTAATAGTTTGTGAATACAATAGAACTGCACGTGATGGCTTTTTTATAATATTTGTTAAAATACTTATTCCTTTTTTATGAAAAAACTGCTATCCGGCCTCTTTGTGTTGCTTTTTTCGTTGCTTTCACAAGCACAGGATTTTAACCTCGACGATCTTCCAAACCACCTCGTGCGGGAATTGAACCGCTTCAGGATGCAAAACGGCCTCGATACGTTTGAAGTGAACGACATTCTGATCAATGCGGCCAACATCGACGCCGTAAAAATGGCGAAATCGGGCCAGGCAAAAGTAGAACCCGAAAAAGTAAAAAAGAACCTGGTGAAAGCCGGCGGAACAAACAAAGGCGAAGAAACTGCTTTACTGGCGCCGGTGAGTAAAGGCCGAGACACCTACACCACCGCACAGGTTGCTAAAGTGATCTGGACCCGCTGGGAAAATACAAAAAAAGACAAAGCTGTTTTGCTAAGCCCTCAATACATGATGATTGGGATTAAATGCCTGATGGATAAGGACAATAAAAAAGTAGTTGCCGTTGCCGTTTACGGTGGTTATGACAGCTTTAATGCCGGCGCTAAAAAGAAAAAGGAGCTGGAAGTCCCTTACAACAGCAAATCGAAAAAACTTCTGGCGGCCGACCTGAGATCGTGTAAAAATTGTGATAAATGGAAAAACTATGATCTTCTGCAACAAGGGCTTAAAGTAGAGAATGGCAAAATTTACCTTGAGTACGCCAACCTCAAAGACCTGAAGCGCTTGATGAAAAAAACCAAGGACGGGCTTGCCGTGGACATCGTTCAGCGTGCACAATATGAAAAGCCGGACTATAACATTGTGGATAACAACCTGCAAAACAAAGGTGTGATGCAAAGTGTGGTTTACAAGGATAAACTTTTTTCTAAAAACCTCATTAAACAAGACCCCAAGGCCAAGAAAAAAATAAAGGTGAACAGCCTGAAGGTAGAAATGGGCAAGTTCAATAAAAAGATCACCGGACCTTACGAGCTTAACCTAATCGTGGTACAGGATGGCCACGTTTGCCGCACGGTAACACGCAGTTACCTCGAAGAAGGCGATCAGGAAAGTAATACACCCATCGGACTTATTCCGGCAACGGAGAGTGTGGGCCTCAAACCTGCATTCGAACCAAAATCTGAAAGTTCTATCCTGAACTTTACCATTCCGTTCGAGAAAAATAAATCCGAATTTAAACCCGAAGACATTCAGCCATTCATCAAAGCGCTCAATGAACCAGATTTCGTCATTGATGGCTTGTATATCTACGCCTACTCTTCGATAGAAGGTGATGCTACCGCCAACGCCAAGCTGCAGCGGAAACGTGCCGAAAGTGTCACAAAGGTTTTACAAAGCATGCAGCAAAACAAAATTAACCCGGTAATCGAAACCAAAGATTCGTGGAATCTTTTTGAAATGGAAATGGAAGATGGCAAATATGCCGACCTGGTGAAGCTGGGCAAAGATAAAGCCATTAAAAAGATCAATTCAGATGGCGCTTTGCTGAGCGAACTGGAACCAACCCTGGCGCGCCAACGTTTTGCACAAATCGTGATGGACGTTACTTATGACATCTCGGGCGATAAGGAACAACGTTTTTCTACCGTATCCTTTAACCGCGCCGTGAAAGCAGGCAAAACGCAGCAAGCCTATAAGATCATGGAATACGCTGCCATGCAGGTCATTAAGAAAAAATACAGCGCCGATGCGCTTGACAGCATGAAAGTGCCGAACGACGCGAAGTTCGTGAATTTCATGAACAACAAGGTGTACTTCGACTACCTCGCGAAAAGCAGTTTGGTTGATGAAGACGATTACGAAGAATTGAAAAGGTTGGAAAAACTTGATCCGACTAACGACGTTGTTCGTTACAACCGGATCTACAGTTCCATTAAACTCGACACCACACTGGGTACTAAAGAATACCAGGCAAAATTGCAACAGGACATCGACGCGCTTTACAAATCGAAAATAGAGAAAAAGCTGGTGGACGGACTCAACATCGAATGGCAATTTAAGATCATGGAATCACTGGATACGGTTGAAAATGCAGAGCCACAGATTGAAGCCTGTATCACCCGGATCAAGAGTTTCTATAATTTCAACGACGCTTCCTGGCAAAATGCACTGAAACTGGCCTACGCTTTTACCCGTGGGAAAGATTACAAATTTTCGAGCAACATCCTGGAACCTTTCCTGAAAGTAGAAAATGTAGATGAAGGGCTTCTATTCAGTTACATTTCCATTGCCTCTCACCTACCCGAAAAATTCTACAGCCGCACTTTCAATGATGCCTTGCATAAAGCCAAAGAGCGTAACCCCGAACGCTATTGTCAGTTGTTCGGCGAACCACGGATGTCGTTCCAGGTGTTAGGAAACCCCAATGCTAAAGCTGATTACCGCGACGCTGGTTGCGCCAAATAAAAACAAAAAAAGCTCAGAATGTTCTGAGCTTTTTTTTGCAATAAAGAAAGGGTATTATTCCATGATCACAACCTTTTTGGTAACAAGTTGCTGGCCATGGCTTCCGCTGATGACATAAACGCCGGCAGGAAGCGTACTCAGGTCGATGCTGTTGTCACCTGCGCTGATCTCAACGTTTTTCAGGATTGCGCCACTTAAATTCCGAATGGTCAGTTTAAGATCAACGGCACTACGAATAGTAAACACGCCCTTTCCCGGGTTTGGGTAGATGCCCTGCAGGACCTGCTCAATTTCTTCCAATCCGGTACAAGCGCTCACCGTTGCGATAGACGATGCAGAATTGGTGCAATTGAACGTATTCGTATAAGAATAGGTAACCGTGTGGGTGCCAATACCTGCTTGCGATGGCGTAAACACTGTGCCGGTAACACCTGTACCAGAGAATATGCCACTGGCTGGTGTTCCCTGCAGGAAAAGAACATCTGAATTAGGACAAAATTGTGTCTGTGTGAGTGAAAAGGTAACAACCGGTATCGGATTTACTGTTGTTGAGATCACAGAGGTAGCCGCACATCCTGCGGTATTAGTATAACTGTAAGCTATTGTATAGGTTCCCACGCCTGCAGTTGCCGGAGAAAACGTTGAGCCTGTGACACCGGTTCCGGCATATACGCCACCTGCCGGTGTTGCGTTGAGGCTTACGGCAGACGAGTTGGTGCAAAGCGAAGCCTGCGCCAGCGAGAAGGTGATGACAGGCAAGGCATTAACCGTTAGGGCAACGCTTCCTGTAATCGGGCATCCGGCGGCCGTTGTTCCGGCTACGCTATAGGTACCCGATGCGGTTGGTGTAACCACGATACTGGCGCCGGAAGAGCTATTACTCCAGGTATAGGTGCTCGCACCGCTTGCTGTGAGCGTACTGCTTTTTCCTGCACAGATGCTTGCCGAACTTGCCGCAATAGTAGTGGTTAATGCTGCCGTCGGCTGACTTACTGTTCCCGCTACCGTGTTGGTACAGCCAGCCGCGTCGCTGACAGTAGCCGTGTAGCTTCCCGGAGGCAAGTTAGTGGCTGTCACGGTATTTTGTACCGGGCTGCTCGTCCAGGTGTATGTAAAGGCCGGAAGTCCGCCGGTCGTAATCACGGTCGCTTTTCCGTTGGTCATTCCAAAACAGGCATCTACCGCACTCACGCTGTAGCTAGGCAGAGCCGTTGCCGACACAGCGAAAACGCAAAGCCTCGGATTGGTAAGTGTATTCTGGATCACGATCTTCGACACCAGCTTAGACCGGTTAGCACAGCTTAGAACCAGATCAACAGCATATATACGCGGGTTCGTTGACTGATTGTTAGGCGTGTTTGTCGCACGTCCTGTGCGGTCGATCCCACTTATGATGGCATTGGGGTTATTGAACCAATCGGGCATGGTAAGGCCGGTGAACTGCTGGTTGGTGCCATCGCTAAACCTCACGGTTACATTCATGCCACCGTTGCCTTCGGTAGCAAAGCCCAATAGACTGAGCGACGCATAAGATGCAGGGGTAACGAGTGTCAGGGAATCTTTCATACCCGCTGTGATGTAGCTCGTGTTGTTGCCACTATAAGCCGCCATTTGGTAGCTACGGGTTCCGCTGGTTACCAGTCCGCTGTTTGGCAGGCCTTTCCCAGTGCTAAATACTGTACCGTAGGCTGCAGAATACAGTACATAGTCGCTTCCATCAATAGCATTGGTTGTTGACGCCGAAGCCGGAGATGTTTCCGCAATGGCGTCGAAATTGAACCCGGTTACAGCTACCGGAGAATAAGTTTGTGCACACAAACCGGCGCTAAGCAGGCAGCACGCATAAAGTAAATTTGTTTTCATAAGGATAAGTTAACATTTACCCAAAATTACTAAAATGGTTTAGTAAGATGTGCGTATTATAGGTTGGAATGCGATAATGGACGCGTTTTAGTGAGCGCTTATTTGCAATGAGCAAAAGACACGAAATAGCGGGTCAACCGAAGTTTTTCCCACCTTCATCGTATCATTATACTGTTATAATGGTGTTGCCGGAATGGAAAATGATTACTCGATCGAGCTTTCGATGAGCACTTCCCTGTACTTTTCGAGAATGGTAGATTTGGAAATGAATCCCTGGTAACGTCCTTCATACACTACCGGAATATTCCATAGGTGCGATTCGGAAAACAGTTTCATTGCCGATACGATATCGTCTTTTTCAGTGATGATGTGTTTAGGGGTATGCATGATCTCGCGCACAGTAATGGTATCGTACATTTCCTGTTTGAACATAATCTCCCTGATATCATCAATACTGATCAGTCCTTTGAGCTGATAGTCTTTGTCAAGCACCGGGAAAATATTACGTTTAGAAAGGGTAATGAGTTCGATGAGCTTGCGGAGTGTCACATCAACAGGAACTTCAGAAAAATCGCGCTCCACAAACGACGACAGGTCGATGCTACTCAACAGGTACGAATCGGTATTGGTGGTAACGATTTTTTCCTTTTCTGCGAGTTTGAGCATATCAATGCTGAAAGGCATAAAATACTTGGAAACGGCATAACTCAAGGCCGATACGATCATTAACGGAATAATGAGCTCGTACCCGCCGGTAATTTCTGCGATGAGGAAGATGCCGGTCAGCGGTGCCTGAAAAATGCCGCTCAGCAAACCAGCCATAGCTACAATGGTAAAATTGCTTACCGGCAAGGCCACCAGGCCTGTTTCGCTGATAACAGAGGAAAACAGATAACCGATGAAGGCCCCTAAAAAAAGCGATGGTGCAAAGTTACCACCGTTGCCGCCGCTCCCGATGGTAATACCGGTTGCAATCGGCTTCAGCAGAATAACCACCAACAATAAGATGTAAAGCAAAGGTTTCGACAGGCTTCCCAGGGGGAAAAGCGAATGATTGAACACCTGGTTGGGATGGTTTTCGGAAAGTAATTTGATGCTTTGATAGCCCTCGCCCAACAACGGCGGCACGACGAGAATTAACACAAAAAGACCTAAGCCACCAACTACCACTTTAATAACTTTCCGCTGCTCAAAGCGCTTGAAATAATGCTCAGTAGCCAAAAATGCTTTGGAATAGTAATACGAACAGGCGCCTGATAACAAGCCAAGCAAAATATAGAACGGTACGTTGTTGTAGTCAAACGGTTCCTGCAGTTTGAAGAGGAGTAACACATCTTCTTTGAGAATGATTTTGGAACACAATGCTCCGGAAGCCGCAGAAATGAGAATGGGAATGAAGGCTGAAATGTTTGCTTCTACCAATAATACCTCGAGCGCAAACAACACGCCGGCAATAGGTGTATTGAACGCCGCTGCAATGCCTGCAGCAGCACCCGCAGCCAGAAGCAGCGTGCGCTCTTTATAACTTAATTTATAAGTGCGCCCAAAATTGGAGCCGATAGCAGAACCTGTAGTAACGATTGGCGACTCGAGACCCGCAGAGCCTCCAAACCCCACGGTAAGCGCACTACTGATGATATGACTGTATGTTTGATCTTTGGGCAGGATGCTCGACTTACGCGCAATTGCATACATGATGTTGGCAATTCCTTTGCCGAGCTTATTACCGTTCAGGTAATGGATGTACAGGGTACAAAGGCCGATGCCAACAAATGGAAATAAGGCGATGAAGAATGGCTTATCGGACGATACGTATTCGATGTTCCGGATAAAAAAGTGTACGAAAAATTTAAGGAACACGGCGGCAAGCCCTGCGGTAAGCCCGATAAGAATGGCACTGAAAATAATGAACTGCTTCGGGGTCAGCTTATGCTGGATCCAGATGATCAGCCTGTTGGATTTAAAAAAAAGCGACAGGATAAACCTCATGACGTTATAATTTCTTTACATAAGTTATGTGCATATTGCAAGCCTGCAATATATCACTTTAATCGTTAACGGTGGGTGTTTTTTTTGTTTTTTATGCTTTGTGATACCGGAGCCGGAATATCACAAAGCCCAACAGACCGGCTATGCAAGAGGTTAAGAGAATCATCATGCGCGACGATTGGATGAGCGACTCCTGGGTAAATGCAAGTTGCGTAATAAATACCGACATGGTGAAACCCACACCGGCAATACAGCCCATGCCCAGAATATCTGTCATGGTAATACGCTCAGGCAAGGTTACCAGCTTGAGCTTGAGCATGAGCAACACTGCGAGACTGATGCCCAATGGCTTGCCGATAGACAACCCGGCCAGGATACCCATGGCATGAGGCTTTGTCATTTCAGAAACGAACTCGGGTTTGAGTGGTACAGCTGTATTCGCAAGTGTAAAAAGCGGTAAAATGATATAGGCAACTGGCAGATGCAGTCGGTGCTGGAGCCGATTCGACGGACAATTGTGAGACCCGTCGCCGGAGGGATAAGCAAAAGCGAGCATCACACCAGCGAGTGTCGGATGGATCCCGGATTGCATCATGCAAAACCACATGACAACACCGAGAGCTATGTAAATGGCTGCTGTATGGATCTTCAAGCGATTTAACAATAATAACAATCCAAATATGGCAAGCGCTGCGAGCAGGAATGTGGCTTGAATGGATGTGCCGTAAAAAAAAGCAATGACAAGTACCGAACCCAGATCGTCGATGATGGCGATAGCTGTGAGGATAATCTTGATGCTTGCCGGCACGCGGCGCCCGGCCATGGAGACTACCGCCAGCGCAAATGCTATATCGGTTCCCATCGGAATGCCAAAACCTTGTTGTGTAGCTGATCCGCCATTGAGCAGAAGGTATAATGCAGCTGGCATTAACATACCGCCAATGGCACCACCGATGGGCAAAATGGCTTTCCGGACAGGATGCAGCTCACCATGGTAAAGTTCGCGCTCTATCTCCAGGCCCACCATCAAAAAGAAAATGGTCATAAGCCCGTCGCTGATCCAATGTTCGATGCTCAGGTGCATATCAATGCCCGCTAAGCCAAAGCCGATTTTTTGGTGCCAGAAATGCAAATAGGGATCAGCCATACCGGTGTTGGCAATAACCAACGAGAGTATGGTGCAACCGATCAACACCATGCCGGCATTTTTCTCGCTGGAGGTAAATTCTTTGAAATAGTAGCTCAGGGTGTCTTTCATGAAAGCGGGCCCGAAGGTACTAAAAAAATCCAAACGTGAGAATGCTCCTCATCGTCTCTAAGTTCACCAGTGCTCATGTTTGTAGCACAAGTAACACCGGCTATTCAAGACCTATAAGTTTTCTTTTACAAACTTGAGCATTTTGGTAAACAAGTGCGCGCGTGTATAGCCGCCGTAAATTCCGTGGTTGCGGTTTGGATAGGTCATGAACTCAAATGGAATATTGTTCTTTACCAGCGCATTGGCTAATTCCATGGAGTTTTGATAATGCACATTGTCGTCGCCGCTACCGTGCACCAGCAAAAACTTACCCTTGATACTTTTTGTGAAATTTACGGGCGAATTGTCTTCGTAACCGCTTTGGTTATCGGCAGGCTTACGCAGGAAGCGCTCTGTGTAAATATTATCATAAAATTTCCAGTTGGTTACCGGCGCTACAGCGATGGCCGCTTTAAAATAATCGGCCCCTTTGCTGATAAGCAACGACGCCATGTAGCCGCCGTAGCTCCAGCCCTGGAAGCCAATGCGGCTTTTATCCACATAAGGCAATGAACCAACATATTTTGCGGCGTCGATTTGATCGAGCGTTTCCAATTTACCCAACTGCATGTAAGTACAATGTTTAAACTCGCGTCCGCGTCCTAGGGTTCCGCGGCCATCGACGCACACCACCATGTATCCTTCCTGGTTGAGCAACGAATGCCACCAGAAATCGAACGTCTCCCAGGCATTGTTACACTCATTAGAACCCGGACCATTGTATGCAAACATATAAACCGGATATTTTTTAGCAGGATCGAAATTTTGAGGTTTCATCATCCAGCCGTTCAGCTCAACGCCTTCGGCATTTTTGAATGTGAAAAACTCTTTTTTAGACAATTTATACTCGCTCATTTTTGATTTGAGTGAAGCATTATCTTCCAATACCTTCACGAGTTTTCCGTCGGCGCTGTGCAATTCATACACCGGCGGCGTATTGGCATCCGACCAGGTACTTACATAAAACTTAAGGCCTTTGCTAAATTCGGCAGAAGTCGTTCCCTCAGCTGTGGACAAGCGCTTTTTAGCGCTACCATCGAGTTTAATGCTGTACAAATCGCGGTTAATTTGTCCTCTTTCGGTAGAGATGTAATACAAGGTGTTGTTTTTTTCGTCGTAGCCGTTGAAAGAGATCACATCCCAGTTTCCGGTAGTGATTTGCTTCAATAATTTGCCATTGTTATCGTAATGGTAAAGATGGTTGTAGTTATCTTTTTCGCTGCTCCAGATAAAGCCTTTGTTGCCTGGCAAGAAGGTGAGATCGTCAGTGATATCGATATACGTTTTAGCCTCTTCTGTAAGTACAGTGCGCGTACTGCCATCCGATGCATTGGCATAAAGCAATTCGAGCTTATTTTGCAGGCGGTTCATGCGCTGAACCGATAATGTATTTTTATCGGTAGTCCACTGGATCCTTGGAATGTAGATGTCTGTTTCCTGTCCGGTATTTACTTTAACAGTGGCGCCAGTTGCGATGTCGAACACATGAACGCTCAGAATGGAATTGTCTTCGCCAGCTTTCGGATATTTAAACGTCACTTTATCTGGATACAGGTTGTTGTGATAGGTATCAAAGGTGTATTCTTTCACACGGGTTTCATCGAAACGCACATACGCCAGTTTACTGCCATCGGCATTCCAGTCGAAATAAGGTGCCTTACTGAATTCTTCTTCATAAACCCAATCAGCCCAACCGTTCTTGATCTCATTAATCTTACCATCGGTAGTTACCTGGATCTCTTTACCGGCAACAAGGTCTTTTACAAACAGGTTATTATCGCGCACAAAAGCTACTTTGTTTCCTGCCGGAGAAAAAGCAGCAAACATCTGTTTGCCGCCTGACGACAGTTCTTCGGTTTTTTTGCTGGCTAAGTCGTACACATAATTACGCGCCAGCGACGAATGGCGGTAAATACGCTCCTCTTCTACGGAAAAGAGTAACTTGCTTTCGTCTGGGCTGAAAGTATAGTTACTCACATCAACTGCCTGCCCGTTGTATTTCACATCGGCGCCTTTCACAAGAACGGCTAATTTTTTGCCATTCTTCATGTCGTACTTCACGATATTCTGAAAATCGCCGTCCTGTTCAATATCAGAGTAATGAGTTCCGCTGTTCATTACATTAAATCCTCCAGCTGAAGACGGCATGAAAGCATATTTTACCCATAGGTCGTCGATAGTAACTTGCTTTTGGGCCTGAAAAGGCTGAACGAGGCTGAGTGTAAAGCCTACTGATACCAGGAAAGATCTCATCATAGTAGTTGTGTCTTTTTTTTATTGCAGGGATGAAGGTAAGAATTACTCCCTATTGACAAATAGTATTTTACTCAAACGGTAACTATGTTAAATAAATGAATTGAAATTGATGTGAATTTTGAGTAGATTAGCATTATCTAAACCTACACCATGCAAACTTTCAAAACCATTATCATAGACGACGAAGAGAACAGCAGAAGTAACACGCGCGCCATGCTCGAGAACTACTGCCCTGAAATAGAGATTATTGCGGAGGCGGGAAGCGGTATTGAAGGTAAAAAACTGATCCAGGAGCTGAAGCCTCAGGTGGTATTCTGCGACATTAATATGCCGGGCATGACCGGCCTGGAAATGATCGACGGGCTGGTGCACCGCGATTTTTGTCTCATTTTCTTGACGGCGTATAGCGAGCATGGCATTAACGCTGTGAAAGCCGGCGCCATCGACTACCTCCTGAAACCGCTGTTGCTGAGCGAACTGCAAGGAGCTGTGAAAAAAGTAGTGCAGCATTACGAACAAAAAGGCGGAACTGCGACGGCGAACGCTAGCAATGACAAAAACCTGGTGCTCATCAATCACAGCAAAGGGTTTACGCTGATCGACTACAAAGACATTATCTGGCTCGAGGCTTCTGACAATTACACCAATCTCTTTTTGAATAACGGCAAAAAGATCGTGGCATCCAAAACGCTCAAGGAATTTGAGGCCATTTTGCCTACTAATGTCTTTTTCCGTATTCACCGCTCATCACTCATCAATATAGACTTCATTAAAGAATACTCAAATGCCGAAGGTGGCACAATCATCATGACCGATGGCACGAGCATTCAGGTTTCGAAAGCCCGCTCGCAAGAGTTTAGTGAATTTATCAAAACGCGCGCCGTAACGCCTAAATAAGTGCAGAAACGGATTCTTCGGGTTACCTGGAATAAAGATGAGTAGAAAATTAGCAGGATTTTTTCTTGCAGCTTTCCCGAAAAATAGTGACCGTTTATGGATTTGCTCCAGCGTAATTCAGCTATTTTGTATAAATTTATAGGCGTTACATGCACCGGAGCGCAGCATACTACATCGGCTTTTGCATTTTATTATTGGCAGGCTTAACTGCGCATGCACAAAACAGGAGCTTTTCTTTTCAACACTACGGCCCGGAAGAGGGCTTGAGTAATACCAACGTGCTTGCCATCCGACAAGATCAAAACAACATTCTTTACCTGGCAACAGAAAATGGGATTTATCATTTCGATGGGTATAACTTCGGAAAGATAAAGCCAAACACCATTCTCCGTTCTAATAATATCCGGAACATTGATTTCGACCGCAAGAACAATCACCTTATTATCATTAACCGCGTAGCAGGCATTTATGACTATGATAAAAAAACAAACGAAGCCCGCCTGCTCGATAGCTTGCGATTCAATACGGTAGATGAGCTTATTGTGGATCGCGATTACAGCTACTCGTTGACAGACCAGATCAAGGTAACAGCAATTGAACGCAAAACAGGAAGAACCATAGAGGATGAAATAAAGAAAAAAGATAACAGCAACCAGGCTTTCGCCATTTTTAAGACACGGCAGAATACGGTACTCGTTGGGCGCTCCGATGGGCTGTATCGCTTCGAGAATGGGAAACAGATCAAAATTCCGTTTAAAAAATCGTTCCCGGTTTATTCAATTACGCAAGATGCCCTTGGTATTATTTACCTGGGAAGCGATAATGCCATTATTTGCATTAACAGCACTACGGTACAAAAAGTAATTCCGGTAAAGACCCAAAAAGCCAATGCGTTTTTTCCGGGTAATAATGTGGCCCGCGTGAGCAAACTGGCAGTTGACAAATACAACCGCATCTGGTTCTGCAATAATCCAGACGACAACCTGTACCTGATCGAAAACGGCATTACATACGATGCATTCGACTTACTGGGTATAGACAAAGTGGTGATCAACTGCCTCTATAAAGATACCGACGATAACATCTGGCTGGGTACTTTCAACGACGGGGTGTATTTCATTCAAAATCCCTTGTTTCTCAACACCTCTTTTACCTCGGGCGATGGAAAAGTACTATCGGTTAACTGCGCTGCCTTTGTTGACAACCAGGTTGTGGTAGGCACCAATAACGGCCTGTTTATATACGATTACGCAACGGGTAATACGCAAACGGCGGTAAAACCAGATGAACTTTTTTACGAATCGGTATATTCTATACAGCCTATTGGCAAAGACGTGGTGTATGCAAAACTCAACGCCATGAATGCGTCGAAACGTAGCTTTATCATTGGCAACGGCGTGTATAACTTTGTTCCGGCAACCTCTCGTCTGTTTCGCTACAATACGGCTTCGCATACCGCCTATACTGCCGACGGCATCGGCACCTTATACCGCATGCGCCAGTATAACCCCGAAAAAACGGAAAAACCTGAAACCCTGATCTCTTTTCCCGATTACCGCACACGCATTCATACCGTATTTGAATCCGGGAACGAAGTACATGTAGGCACCTCCGATGGGCTAAGCACTTATTCTGAAAGTACCGGACAATACAAAAACTATACAGCAGAACTATTTCGCTATGCCATCTATGATATCAGCGCCCACAAAGGAAAAACATATTTGGCCCACGAAAACGGGATCACTGTGCTCGAAGATGCGAAGCTCATACAAGAAATAGGCCCGCAGCGCCTTACCACGGTTAAACGTGTGCGCTTTTATCAAAATCGGGTGTGGATAGCCACGCTCGACGGCTTATTTATTTGCGACGAGCAAATGAACCCGATCGTGATCTATAACAAATCGAACGGCTTACTTTCTAATACGATCAACGACATTAGTTTTAAAGACGACCTGTGTTGCATTTGCACCAATAAAGGCGTTACGATATCGTCGATCAGCGATCTCCTGTCGCAACGCCGGGCCAACAACAAACTGTTTATTACCTCCACAACCATCGACGAGAAAGAAACAGAACCGATCAATAAACAGCTGATCCTTGGCAGTGACGAATCGGATGTGACGATCAATTTTTCGAGCCCGCTATTTGTTAAGCCAAACAAGCAATATTATAAGTACCAATACGATCAGTCGAAATGGGTCTTACTCGACAACGCCAGCCTTCGCCTTACTGCTATTAATGGCGGCACACACCGCGTAAGCATCATCAGCTCTTACGACAACATCAACTGGTCGGAACCGGTTACGCTACTGATCATCAAAGAAATACCTTTCAGCGAAAGCAACTGGTTTGTGATCGTGATCGTGCTTGCTTCTATGCTGGTATTTTCGGGCATTGTGTTTGTTTGGGTGAAACGTATCCGTGTGAAAGCTATGCGCCGTGTGAAAGAAGAACGCCAGGTGAACCTGCTGAAACACCAGGCGATGAATTCGTTGATGAGCCCTCACTTCATCTTTAATTCGCTAACCTCGATCCAAAACTACATTAATGCCAACGATTCGTTGAAAGCAAGCGAGTACCTTGCCAAGTTTTCAAGGCTCATCCGCATGATCATTGAAAAGGCTTCGCAAGGCGATATTCCGCTTCATGAAGAACTCACGCGCCTGAACTATTATCTCGACCTGGAAAAAGAACGGTTCAAGGGAAAATTCGATTTTTTTATTCAGGTCGAGCCGGGCATTAATACCTACGACATTAAGATTCCCAACATGATCATTCAGCCTTATGCTGAAAACTCCATCATCCACGGTATCCTGCCCAAACACGAACACGGCAATTTATACATTTACTTCAGGCGCCCCGAACCCCATACGCTCCTGATTGTAATCGAAGACGACGGCATAGGCTTTAATAAAGCACGCGAAAATGCCAAAGCCGGCCATAAATCGTTGGGTACAAGAACCATCGAAAATATCCTGGAGCTGAATACCAAACTCACAGGAAAACGGCAAACAGTAGAAATCATTGACCGGTCCGACCTGCCGGAACCATGCAACGGCACTCGCATTACCATTACCTTACAGATAGATTAACCCATATATTAACTATTATTTTTAATTTTATCGCCTATATTTAACCCGAACCGCCCGCTTTGTTATCACGCGTACACATATTACTCGTCTGGTTTTGCGGACTCACATCGTTGGTGGGGGCACAAAACCGTCTGCCTGGCCTGATGCCGGATACCATCGTGGTGTGTGCCGGCGACTCGTTTCTGGTGAAGTTTCCTGAAGATAAAGTAAGTCCGGGCGCCACTTACGAATGGACCTCTCCGCGGATCATCATCCAAAATGCCAAACAGCTTTATGTAAAGGCAAAAGGGCGTTATACCGTAAAGATTTACGACGGCAACCGTGTACTTTACGATACCACATTTGTGAAACTGAATGAACGTCCGCGTTACAACATCCGCGACACAACATTATGTTCGGGCAGCACGCTTATTATCAAGCCTGAAACCAAATACAAATACACCTGGAGTACCGGCGACCCGTCGGAAAACCTGAAAATAGACAAACCAGGAAAATATTGGATCAAACTCAACAATAAGGGATGCTTTTATGCCGATACATTCCGCGTAATTACTGCCAACGGAGTGATTCCGAACTTTGGAAAAGAAATGCTTATTTGCGAGAACGATGTAAATAAGATCCTGTCGGTGAAAGCGCCACCCGACACCAAACTATATTGGAATACCGGCGAAAACACCAACGCCATTAATGCCGCGCGCGAAGGCATTTATTGGGTAAAAAGCACCTCCAAAAACTGTGGTACCCGCACGGATAGCGTAGTGGTAAAGTATAAAAATTGTGATTGCGACATGTACATCCCAAATAGCTTTACGCCTAACGACGACGACCGTAACGACTTTTTTGCGCCGGTATTTCAGTGCGAATACAGCTATTTCCTCATTACCATTTACGACCGCTGGGGCAACACCGTGTACACATCGACCAACGTAAATGGGAAATGGGATGGTAAATTTAAAAATAACCCCTGCCCTGACGATGTGTATGTGTACAAAATCGAAGCGATACAAAGAAGCTCCGAGAAGAAGGTAAGCCGCAGCGGCCATATTTCGTTATTCCGCTGATGAAACAAGCGCCTATCTGCTTAACCACTTGTATCTGGTGTCTTTTCCAATGCCTTTATGTGTTTTCTCAAGACAGTTTGCGGCAGATCAGGCCATTCGGCACAAATCCGGGAAACCTGAAACTGATGCTCTACGAGCCGGGAACGATCCGTCAAAAGGCACCGCTGGTAGTGGTACTTCATGGCTGCACGCAAACGGCAGCCAGCTGCGCCGAGCAAACCGGCTGGAATAAATTGGCAAGACAAAATGGTTTTTTTGTATTATATCCCGAACAGCTGATTCTTAACAACGCCGAAAATTGCTTCAACTGGTACCGGAGTGCCGATCAATCGGCGGCAAAGGGTGAGCCTGCTTCGATCATGCAAATGATCGACTACCTGAAGCGCAACAAACCTGTGGATTCTACCCGCATCTATATCATCGGCCTATCGGCGGGTGGCGCCATGAGCAGTATCATGCTGTCGGTATTCCCCGCTGTGTTCGATAAAGGCGGCGTGATAGCCGGAGGCCCTTATAAATCAGCAGAATCGGTGGTCAAAGCAGGACCTGCTATGCTTGGCATGGTATCACATTCACCGGAGGATTGGGGCGACCTGGTGCGCGAACAGAATCCAGACTACGCTGGCAACTATCCTGAAATGGTTGTTTTTCATGGCGGCGCAGACCCAGTGGTAAGCAGCAACAATGCCAACCAGCTTATCAAACAATGGGTAAATGTGCACGGCACCGACTACGAGCCCGACCGCTACGAGGCGCGCTTCCGCGGCAACGAAGATGTGGAACGCACGGTGTACCAAGACAAAACCGGCCGGGATGTGCTTACCTATTACCGCATCAAAGGCCTCGGACACGCGGTGGCCCTCGATACCGGCCGTTGTGCCAACCAGGGCGGCAAAACCGGACTATTTGCTACAGATAAGGATTTTCATAGCACCTGGTGGGCAGCGCATTTTTTTGGTGTGCTAAAAACCAGCTATACGATCGAAGGCGATACCCTGGTTAAACCCCAACAAGCCGGCCTGCTCTATTCGGTTCCTTTTCACGAGGGGTCGCGTTACCGCTGGAAAACGCCTGCCGGCATGTGGATTACGGAAGGCGAAAACAGCCACCGCATAAGCCTTACACCTGATTACACCAGTGGCTTCCTGGAACTTATTGAAACCACAACAGAAGGCTGCATATACGAAGCACCCGCGCTTTGGATACGGGTAAAGGAATAGGCCAAAAGATTTCTTTTTTCTAAACAAAAAACTGTAAATTCACTTTTTTATCAGGCTCTTTTTCTGTTTGGCAAACCTTCGAAAAATACTGCTCTTTCCCCTGTCCGTCATTTACGGCTTCATCACTGGCCTTCGCAACCGCTTGTACGACTGGAAAGTATTTAAAAGCAGGAGTTTCGATGTACACACCATTTGCGTTGGAAACCTTGCGGTGGGCGGAACCGGCAAGACGCCACATGTAGAATACCTGATCAGGTTGCTCAAAGACCAGTTTAGCGTAGCAACACTCAGCCGCGGCTACAAACGTAAAACAAGCGGTTTCCTGATTGCCGATGCAACGAGTACAGCACACGACATTGGCGACGAACCGTTACAGTACAAAAACAAATACCCAGACGTTATGGTGGCTGTGGATGCCAACAGGCCCAATGGCGTAAAAAACCTGTTGGCCCTGGAAAATGCTCCTAAAGTCATCCTTCTCGACGATGCGTTTCAGCACAGGGCACTCAAGTGCGAACTGAATATTGTGGTGAGTGAATACAGTAACATGTACCTTAACGACCACCTGCTGCCGGCTGGCAACCTGCGCGAATCGAAAGCGGGCATCCGCCGCGCCGACATCATCATCATCAGCAAAGTTCCTGACATGGTTAATGCGGTAGATATCCGTAACCGCATCAAAGACATCAGGCCTTTATCGCATCAGCATCTGTTCTTTACCTGGCTCAAGTATGGCGAATTGAAAGGATTTAAAGATCCTGCCGAAAGCATTCATACGCTTGACGACCTGTTCCGTTACAGGGTGGTCGTGTTTACAGGTATTGGCAATCCGTTGCCGATGGTAACCTATCTGAAAGAATATGCCGCCTCGGTAAAGCATCTCCAGTTTGCCGATCACCACCATTTTACCCTCAACGACCTGGCCAATGTACGCCAGGCGCTCGACAGCATCGAGGGTGGAAACAAAATTGTTGTGACGACCGAAAAAGACGCCATGCGGCTGAAAGATCCCGATTTGCAGGATGTAGTAAATACATTACCTTTGTTCGTTCTCCCAATCGAAGTCGATTTCAAGGATAAAGAACAGGAATTTAACGAAACAATCATCAACTATGTTAGAACAAATAAATTTTACCACAAAAAGTATTCTTGACAAAACCAACCAATTCAGGCCCGAGGTGGGTATTATTTTAGGAACAGGTTTGGGCGGGCTTGTAAAAGAAATCAGCACCGAATATGTGATCCCTTATGGCGAAGTTCCCAATTTTCCGGTTAGTACCGTAGAAGGACACAGTGGTAAATTGATTTTTGGCGAACTGGGCGGCAAAAAAGTGATGGCCATGCAAGGACGTTTTCATTTTTACGAAGGGTACACCATGCACCAGATCACATTCCCGGTACGCGTGATGAAAGCCCTGGGCGCACACAGCCTGGTAGTTTCCAACGCCAGCGGTGGCATGAACCCTTCTTTCGAGATCGGCGAGATTATGCTGATCAACGACCAAATCAATCTCTTCCCAACCAATCCGCTCATCGGTCCGAACATTGCCGAATTGGGGCCGCGTTTCCTGGATATGAGCGAGCCTTACGATAAGAAATTGATAGCCAAAGCACATGAAATTGCCAAAGCCAATAACATCAAAGTAAGCGAAGGCAGTTATGCCGGACTTACCGGACCATGCTTTGAAACGCCGGCAGAATACCGCTACATTGCCCGCATTGGTGCCGATACCGTAGGTATGAGTACGGTGCCGGAAGTAATCGTTGCACGACACGGTGGCATGCGGGTATTTGGGGTAAGCATTGTGACCGACCTCGGTGTAGAGGGAAAAATAGTGGAAGTAACCCACGAAGAAGTTCAGCATATTGCTGCCGCTGCCGAACCTAAAATGAGCCTGATCGTCAAAGAAGTCATCCGCTCGATGTAATAAATGGTAATGACAGTAACCGGCAATGCATGGCACCGCGCCGTCTATCCGCCGAAACTGCCCTTAACCCCTTGTTTGCAAAGCCAACACCATAAAGTTTCGATCTTTATACCAGGCAACCAACGTACCATAGCTATAACCAAAAACCATGAAAAAACTTTTACTCCCGCTCCTCCTCATCAGTTCATTGCTGGCGAAAGCCGACGAAGGCATGTGGTTGCCCCAACTGCTGAATGCCATGAACATCAAAGACATGAAGAAGAACGGGCTTAAGCTCACAGCCGAACAGATCTACAGCATTAATAAATCGAGCCTTAAAGATGCCATCGTGCAATTTGGTGGCGGCTGCACCGGCGAGGTCGTTTCAAGCCAGGGCCTGCTCATCACTAACCACCATTGCGGTTATTCATCCATTGCCTTTCATAGCAGCGTAGAGAAAGACTACCTCACCAAAGGCTATTGGGCCATGAATAAAAACGAAGAGTTGTACACACCCAACCTAACGGTAACGTTCATTAACCGTATAGAAGATGTGACCGACCGCGTCATGAAAGGCGTTAGTTCAGGTATTACCGACGCCCGGATCGACTCCATTACCAAGGCCAATATTAAACAGCTCGAAAAAGAAGCGGTAACTGGCACACATTACGAGGCTTTTGTACGACCATTCTTCTATGGTAACGAATATTACCTTTTTGTCACCGAAACCTTCAAGGACATCCGCATGGTAGGCGCTCCACCCTCTTCCATTGGCAAGTTCGGCGGCGAGAGCGACAATTGGATGTGGCCACGACACAATGCCGATTTTTCGGTATTCAGGATTTATGCGGGCAAAGACAATAAACCTGCAGAATATAGTCCCGACAACGTGCCTTATACTCCAAAACATGTTGTGCCGGTTTCATTGAAAGGCTATAAAGAAGGTGATTTCACGATGGTGTATGGATTCCCGGGCCGCACGCAGGAATACCTGTCGAGCTATGCGGTGGACATGATCATGAACGAAAGCGACCCACTAAAAGTATCGCTGCGTGAAAAGCGTCTCAACATCATGAGTACTGATATGCGCCAGAGCGATGCCGTGCGCATTAACTACGCTACAAAATTTGCCAGCATTGCCAACTATTACAAAAAATGGATGGGCGAAATGAACGGGCTCAAAAAATATGATGCCCTCAGCAAAAAACAAGCGTTCGAAAAACAATTCATGGAAGCTGTAAATGCCGACCCTGCAAAAAAGGAGAAGTACGGGAATTTGTTTGCTGAATTTGAAAAAATATATACCGAATACCGCGTCCTGAACAAACAAGTGGACTATTACAGCGAATGCCTGATGGCCATAGAAGCATTTTCGTATGCCCGCAGCTACATCAACCTCATGGGTGAGTTAAAGAAAAAACAAAAAGGATTGACCAATAATTTTGAAACCAGCCTGGCCGAATACCGCAAACTTGGCTTTTATAAAGCCTACAATCAACCAACCGATGTGAAGATGTGTAAAGCCATGCTGGAAGCATACATCAGCGGCGTATCGCCTGCTAACCGGCCGCCGGTGCTCGACTCGTTTATCGTAGCCAACGGTGGTGATGCCAAAAAAATGACCGACTTTTTGTTTGCCAATACCAGCTTTGCCGATAAAACGAAAACAGAGGCTATGCTTGCAGATCTGGAAAAATACCCGAACCTGTATGAACGCGACCCGCTGTTTTACCTGACCAATGCCATCGTCAAATATTATTCTGTTTCTGTGTTCCCACAGTTCCAGTACGACGACCGTGAGATCAATGAATTGGAAAAACTATACATCAAGGGGCAGCAGGAAGTATTCAAAGACAAGAAGTTTTACCCGGATGCCAATTCGACCCTGCGTGTGGCCTATGGCAAAGTAAGCAGCTACGAACCGAAAGATGGCGTAAAGTACAATTACTACACCACGCTCGATGGCATTATGGAAAAATACATTCCGGGCGACGAGGAGTTTGATGTACCTGCCAAGTTGATCGACCTGTACAAGAAAAAAGATTTCGGCCCGTATGCCAATCCCGACGGAAAAATGCAGGTGGCCTTTACCGCCAGCAACCACACCACAGGCGGCAACAGTGGCAGCCCGGTATTTAATGCCAAAGGCGAACTAATCGGTACCAACTTCGACCGCAACTGGGAAGGCACCATGAGCGACATCATGTACAACCCGAACCAGTGCCGTAACATCACACTTGATGTACGCTATACACTCTTCATCATCGACAAATTTGCCGGTGCGGGTTATTTGCTGAATGAAATGAAACTGGTGAAATAATCAGGTTTAGGAACTAACTTTTCAATAACTAAAAAGCCCTTGCTGCTGCAAGGGCTTTTTGCTTACACGAACTTAGGTATTAATTCGTCACATTATACAAGTCGATGGTTTTATCGTAAAGTTTGTCGCGGCGATTTTTCAGGATCTTGTTGGTAATCGGCAAGGCCAGCATTCCCACAAAGCTTGTGGCCAGGTTGGTAATGGAACCGGCGCCAATGCCAGGTCCTTTTTTGGAGTCGTGCACTGCGGCTGACAAGGTAGAGATGGTTGCAACACCGCCGCCAATTGTGCTCGGAATAGACGTAATACCGATGATCTTTTGAATGGTTTTGGTGGTTTTGGCTGTTTTAAAAGCAATTTTCACTGCCGGGTTGGTCGATTTTGCGAGCAGCCTGTCCACGTCGCGGCGGCCGATCTTTTGTCCGTTGAGCGTGTAACGTTTATTGAAAAATTCGATGCGGTTTTTGCCGGTCGTATTTTCGATACCAGTAGCAGCAGGCGCTTTTACCGCATTGATGACTTGTTCTTTGTTATTGAATGCCTGTTTCTGGCCGTTGCTGTAACGCACATACACGATGTCGGTTTTAAAATCCACGAAGTTTGGCCCCTCCACATTATCCCACTTCTTGTAGGTAATGGCGTTGGTACCGATTTCGGTGATTTTGGCGGGAATCCGATCCCCGTTGGTTTTCACAATGGTGTCTTGGGCATTTGCTACCGTACATACTAAAAGCATCGACGAAAGCGCAAAAATTGAGAATAGATCTTGTTTCATAGGACTAAAGTTTTGCGAAAAATAGCTAAAAAAGCACAGCTTGGTTCTGCCTCCATCCAATTTAACAGGTGGGAAAAACCATGAGTGGAAAATACGCTAAATGCCTGAAAACGCTTTTGAACTTCAGTCGTCCGGTTTATTTTTTAACCAGGTACTTGTTGTAATAGGCTGTGATCTTGTCCTTTTGCCTGGATGCAAAATCCATGTACTGCCCGTAGAAATCGGGGTGAAAACAAGACACCAACACATAACAATCGAGGTAACCATCTTTTTGCATCCTGCGGGCTTCCTCCAGTGAAGCATCGTCGCTGTTCCTCAACATTTCCTCCCAACCGTAAACTTCCATGTAACGGCTTTCGGTAAGTTTATTAGGCTGGATAATGATGCCTTTAGAGTCGCAATACGGTTTGATCTTGTCAAGGGATTTCTGGTAAAAAGTCCATGGCTTTTCTGCTTTGGGCTCGTGCTCGGGTTTATAAACGTTGATGCTGTTTGCCGACGAATCGGCCATAGTGTTTGGCAACACCGGACGCGCGGTCCACGCAAAGTCAAACTTCTGCCCCAGGAAATACGCGGCATCATCCATCTTTACAGCAATTGACAGATCCGGGTAAACTGCCATGCAGGCAATCCCTTCTGTCAGGCATTTATCATACAGTTTTTGCTTGGCATAAGCATCGATCAGGTACTTTCTAGGTTCCAGCAAGGTGGGGAAGCGCGACGATGCCTGTTTAAAAGCCTCACTGGCTGCCTGGTAGTTTCCGGTGAAGTATAAACAATCGCCCAGATACAAACCAGCTTTGTAAAAATCGGGCTGCTCATCGAGTGCGCGTTTGTATTGCTTGGCAGCGTCGTCGTAATTTTTCTTTTCGAACTCTTTTTCTGCATTTTGATAATACTTCATGGCTTTTTTCCCGATGGCAGTATCTACTTCCACATCCACGAACAGGGCTCGCCATTTTGCCGAACACAGGTAGGCATCGTCGGCACAGGCCATCGCTTTACGCATCGTGTACAGGTATTTGCTGTAAGCTCTTTTTGAAGGGCTGATTTCTGTGAGCATGCCCAAAACCGCCTTGGTAAGCGAATCGTTGCCTTCTTTTTCGTTGCCATTTTCGTCTTTTACTGTAGTTGTTACTTTCAGTTGCGAGAAAATCCCGTCCATGGACTGCGCATCGTTGTATTCTTTATACCTCAGCCGCATCAGGAAATCCCACCCCTTGCCATAATCAGGATAATCAGCCAAAAGCTCTTCCAGCGCTTTGCCGGCATCGTCGTACTTTTGCTTATCAACGAGCTTGTAAACGGATTCCATTTTTTTGTCGGCTTTGTTGCTTTGCGACAAGAGCGTCAGGGAGCAGCATAACAAGGCCGCGATCAACATCAGGGGGCTTTTCATAAGATTATATACTGGTTTATACTTGCAAGATACTGAAAAATAAAGTATTTCACCGCGTCTAAAACGGCGTTTTGCTATCCCTATCTATGAGTATTTTGCGTTTAAAACCGGAAATCGGGGCGGGTATCTGGATTTCTCAAAGCCTGAAAAATACACTATCTTTGCAAAATGTCATTTGCAGGAAAAACCGTTTCGTTTCACACATTGGGCTGTAAGCTCAACTTTTCGGAAACATCCACCATTGCGCGGCTGATGCAGGAAAAAGGGTTCCAAAAGGTTCCTTTTGATGATGGTGCCGACGTTTGCGTGATCAACACCTGCTCGGTAACGGAAAATGCCGACCGCGAATGCAAGCAAATTGTACGATCGGCCCTCAGCAAAAATCCGGATACTTTTATTGCCGTTGTAGGCTGCTACGCGCAACTAAAACCGGATGAGATTTCTACCATAGAAGGAGTTGACGTGGTGTTAGGGGCTTCGGAAAAATTCAAATTACTCAATTACATTTCTCTCTCGGGCAAAAATCTGCATACCGAGATTCATAACTGCGAGATCTCGGAAGTAAACACGTTTACCGGCTCCTACTCTGCCGGCGACCGCACGCGCTCGTTCCTCAAAGTACAGGATGGCTGCGACTACAGTTGCACGTTTTGCACGATTCCACTGGCGCGCGGCAAAAGCCGGAGCGACACCCTCGAAAATGCCGTGGAGAATGCCCGCAGCATAGCGGCCAGCGGCGTTAAGGAAATTGTTCTGACCGGTGTAAATTTGGGCGACTTCGGCTATGGTGTTGAAATCGATCCGGCTACCAAAAAACGCAAAGAATATACGTTTCTTGACCTTATCAAAGCACTGGATGAAGTCGAGGGTATTGAACGCATCCGTATCTCGTCGATAGAACCTAACTTACTGAAAGACGAAGTGATTGCCTTTGTGGCGCAGTCTAAACGCTTTGTGCCGCATTTCCATATTCCGCTGCAAAGCGGTAACAACGAGATCCTGGCGAAGATGAAACGCCGGTACCAGCGGGAATTGTATGCCGACCGTGTGGCTAAAATACGCTCACTCATGCCCGATTGCTGCATTGGCGTAGATGTGATTGTGGGCTTTCCGGGCGAAACAGAAGCACATTTTACAGATACCTACCAGTTCATCAATTCACTTGATGTGTCGTACCTTCATGTATTTACCTATAGCGAACGCGCCAATACCGAAGCCATTGCCCTACCTGGCGTGGTTGACCAGGGCGAACGTAAACGCCGCAACAAAATGCTGCGCATTCTATCGGCCAAAAAACTGAGGCAATTTTACGAACAGCACCTCAACCGGGAATTCCAGGTATTGTTTGAACACGAAAACCGGAATGGTTTGATGCATGGTTATACCCAAAATTACATCAAGATAAGCCATCCTTACGACGAAAACCTTGTGAACCGCACAGTTTCTGTATGTACCCAGGCCATTAACGAAGACGGCATGGTGACAGCTTCCCTGGCTACCGTTGCCGTTTAACAAACAAGTGTCTCTTATGGGCTAATAAGTGATTTTGCGGCTTCCCTCAGAGTCCTTACCTTGAAACGGAAAATCATGCATCCTCTACGTTCCCTTTGGCGATCCATATTCGGGCTTATTGCCTTTTTCTTTGCGTGCAACCTTTTGCATGTAGCCGCAATTGCGCAGGAAACCCACAGCGATTCCCTTACACGGATGCTCCGGCAAACCATGCCCGACACGCAACGCTGCAAAGTACTCGACCAACTGATCGAGATCGCTCCCGAGGGAGAGTGGCAACGCTACAATAACCAATTAAAACAACTCGCTATCCGTCGCCTGTCGTCGAGCCCGGAGCCGCGCATGCTCACGTTCTTTTCGAGATACTATGCCATCGCGGTTCATAACGAAGGGATTCTGTATTTCGAGCAGTCGGAAGATGAAAAAGCCATCGACTGTTTTCGAAAAAGCATCGCCGTATCTAAACAATCGGGCAATCGCAACCAGATGGCGATCTCGCTGCAAGCCATTGCCCAAATAAATATCCGTAAAGGCAATAATACCGAAGCCCTGGATCAACTCTACCAGGCGCTACGCATTTTTGAAGAGGTACACGACGAAATTGGGATCGCCGATGTGCATTTAAGTCTTGGCGACATCTGTTTTTTTCAAAAGGACTATAAAAAAGCGCTCGAGCACCACAAGAAAAGCTATGATCTCTATAACAGTAATAATTACCTGGTAGCCATTAGCACCGTATGCTATAAAGTTGGCGTGGACTATTACGAGTTGAAAGATTATCCCATGGCGCTGTTGTACCAGCAAAAAAGCGTTGACTTTACTGAAAAAACCAACCTTTCGCCCAATACGGTCAGCTACCTCAACATGGCGCAGATCTTCGTTATCCAGGAGAAGTACGACAAAGCCATGGCCTATGCCCTGAAAGCCCTGGACATAGCCCACCAGTCGCAAAATAAAGCCGGTATCTGCCAAAGCCATGTGTTGCTGAGCCGCCTTTTTGTGCATACAAAAGACTATAAGCAGGCAGCCATTCATGGCGAGAAGGCCCTGGCAATGGCGCGTGATATTGATCGTGCCTCAGAGCTGAGCATTGCTGCGAGGCAATTGTACGACGTTTACACCCTATCGAAACAGGACGCGCGCGCCGCCCGTATGCACGAATTGTACCTCGAAGCCAAAAGCAACCTGGATAACCAGGAATCGAAAAACGCCCTGCTCGAACAAAAACTCCGTTATGAGTACGAAAAAAAAGAGTTGCTCAACGAAGCGGAAACCGAGAAAAAGCTCGTCACCCTGCGCCTCAAAAACGAACGCGCAAACCTGGTAAAGAATATTTGGATACTGGTATCGTTGCTTATCGTGTTGCTTATCGGGCTCAGCACCTGGTTCCTGTATCGCCATTTCAGGCAAAAAAGCCTGATCAATGAGCAGAAGAACAACTTATTGAAACAGAAACTGCTCGTTTCGCAGATGAACCCGCATTTTATTTTTAATTCGCTCAACGCCATCCAGAACTACATTTTCAAGCAGGATAGCCTGAAAGCCGGCAACTACCTCAGCCAGTTTTCTGAACTCATCCGCATGATCCTCGATTTTTCCCGAAAAGACTACATCGCCCTCGAATCGGAACTCAAACTCCTGCACACCTACCTTGATCTGCAAAAACTACGCTTCGAAAATAAGTTCGACTATTCGATCAGCGTGGATCCTGCCATCGAACCCGATTTTATTTTTATTCCGCCGATGCTGGCGCAACCCTTTATCGAAAATGCGATCGAACACGGCCTCTTCCATAAGCATGAAAAAGGCCGCCTTGATATTCGCTTGTTCTACGAGGGATCAAAACTCATGTACGAAATAGAAGACGACGGCATTGGCCTGGCAGAAGCGATGCAACTTAAGCATAAGTTCAAGTCGTCGCACGAATCGCTGGCAACGGTAATTACACGGGAAAGAATGAGCCTGTTGGGCGAACAACATAAAAGTGGCCGCGATATTGAAATACTCGATAAACAAACCGTTCCGGGAAAAGGCCAGGGTGTAAAAGTGCGTTTCAGCGTTCCTTACAAGCAAGACTAAACAATATGATCAAAGCAGTGATAATAGACGACGAGGCCAACAACCAGGAGCTGATTAACAATCTGCTGACACAATATGCGCCACAGGTGGAAATACTTGGTGTGGCCAACTCGGTAAAAAGTGGCTACCAGGCCATCTGTGATCTACAGCCAAACCTGGTTTTCCTCGACATTCAAATGCAGGACGGCACGGGCTTCGATCTATTAAAACTTTTCGAAAAACCGGGCTTCAGGGTGTTGTTTGTCACCGCTCATGAAGAATTTGCCATTGAAGCCTTTAAATACAGCGCACTCGATTACCTGCTCAAACCCTTGTCGCCAGGCAATTTACTGGCGGCTGTCAAAAAAGCCGAGGAATCTTTAGGTCACGACGAACTAAACCTGAAGCTCAAAACCCTGCTCGATAATATCAGTGAACCCAGCCGGCAAAAACGAAAAATCATTTTAAAAACGCTCGACCGTATTTACTCGGTGGACATACAAGATCTCATCCGTTTGGAATCTGACGGAGGTTATACCAAGGTATTTTTAACCGATGGAACACGCATCATGGTATCGCGCATTCTCAAAGAATTCGACGATCTGCTCGCCGATGCCGGTTTTGTAAGGATACACCATTCACACCTCATCAACATCAACCATGTTTACTTTTTCGAAAAGTCGGAGAGTCATTTGGTCATGAAAGATCAATCGGTTGTGCCTGTTTCGCACCGTAAAAAAGACCACGTACTGGAATTACTGAATATGAGCTAAGCAGTTTGGGTATCGGCACCTCTTTCGTTTTCCGAATGCAAAACAGACCGATAACCGCGGCGGGATTCTCACAAAACTGCCTTTTCCGGTTTCTTTTTATCATTTTAGCGATCATCCCATTTTTTGGCACTATTTTTTGCGTAAAAAAGGCGATTTAGTAAACAACAGGCAGTTTAAAACATTTTGATGATCTTCCTCAGCTTGAAGTGTATAAGGCTATTTTTAAACAGTATTACACATGGCAAAAAATAAGTTCAGGGACAAACCTGTTGAAGAAACCACCAAGCCGGAAGTGAAGCCCGATAAGAACGATATCGAGGAAACGCATGCCCCTGCCTCAAGGAACAAATCGAAGCCCGCAAAAAAAGCGGCCACCAATACCGAAAACACCGAACGCAGTCCGCGCAAACCGGCTGGCGGCATATCCGAAGCCAAAGCAACAGCACTCGACCGCTGGAACAAAACGGTAGCCATTTACCGGAACGAACGCATCCAAAAGCTGATCGGGCTGCTACTCATTCTGGCAGGTATTTACCTGTTCATCGCTCTGCTATCGTACATTTTTACTTGGGACAAAGACCAGGACAAAGTGCTTGGGCCGCTGAGCGAACTCTTTGCCATCGATACCAAAGTGCTCAACTGGCTTGGTAAATTCGGTGCCCTGGTATCGCACCTGTTCATGTACAAATGGTTTGGCGTTTCGTCGTTCATCCTTGTTCCTGTTCTGGTAATATACGGCCTGCAAAAGATCCTGAATAAGAAGATCGCCAAACCATCTTCGTTTACTGCCAAATGGCTGTTTCTGATGGTTTGGACCAGCCTTACGCTGGCTTACTTTTTCCACGACCGTTTGTTTTTCCTCGGCGGTGGTTACGGTTACATCCTCAATATACAACTTTCAAATTACGTTGGCTCTATCGGCACACTGGCTGTTCTGGCGTTTGGCATGCTGGCATTCCTGGTATTGAGCATCAATTTATCGTTCCAGATCAAAAAAGATGTATTGCCGGATATGTCGGGCGAATCCATCATCGAAGAGGAAGATACGCAAGACTCAAGCTCGCACCCGAACCCTAATGGCAATACCGTTTACGAAACAGAGCCAACCTTGTCGAAGGAAGAGGAAGAGGCCCTGTTGAATTTCGAAGTACTTTCGACAGTCCCTTCTGAGGAGAAGCCTGAGGAAGAATTACAGGAAGAAGCCACCCCGGAAAATGAAGCAACTCCTGCGGAAAACCTTAGCATTGAATTAGACACAGTAAGCCAGGCTCCGCGAGATAAACGCTCGCCCGATTTCGAGATCAACAACCCGGCCGCTGATGAGATCATCCAGGAACCGGCGTTTGTAAAGGAAGAGCCTAAGGCAGAAATAACCCTCGATGAAGAACTGAAAGCTGCCCAGTTGGTGGAAGAGTTCGGACAATACGATCCCACACTCGACCTGGGACACTACCAGTTTCCTAGTCCTGAATTGCTCATTGATTATGGCACCGGCAACGGAAAAGTAAATAACGAAGAGCTGGTAGCTAATAAAGACCGCATCGTAAATACCCTCAAGAACTACGGCATCGAGATCGACAAGATCTCTGCAACCGTAGGGCCAACCGTAACATTATATGAAATTGTTCCTGCGGCGGGTGTGCGCATCTCGAAGATCAAAAACCTGGAAGATGACATCGCACTGAGCCTTGCGGCGCTTGGTATCCGCATTATTGCACCAATACCAGGACGTGGCACCATTGGCATTGAAGTGCCGAACCAAACACCTGAAATGGTGCCGATGCGCAACATCATTGCTTCTGAAAAATTTCAGAACACCGCGCACGATCTGCCCATTGCATTAGGTAAAACCATCAACAACGAAATTTTTGTTGCCGACCTGGCTAAGATGCCCCACTTACTGATGGCTGGCGCCACCGGCCAGGGTAAATCCGTTGGCCTGAATGCCATTCTAGTTTCCCTGTTGTACAAGAAACACCCGGCACAAATTAAGTTCGTACTGGTGGATCCTAAAAAGGTGGAACTAACACTCTTCAATAAAATCGAACGCCACTTTTTGGCTAAACTGCCGAATGCCGAGGATGCCATTATCACTGATAATACCAAAGTGATCCACACGCTCAACTCATTGTGCATCGAAATGGATAACCGGTATGCCTTGTTGCAGGACGCACAAGTGCGTAACATCAAAGAGTACAACGTTAAGTTCATCAACCGCAAACTGAATCCGAACGAGGGCCACAAATACCTGCCATACATCGTACTGGTGGTCGATGAGTTTGCCGACCTGATCATGACTGCCGGCAAAGAAGTGGAAACACCAATCGCACGTCTCGCACAGCTGGCGCGCGCCATTGGCATTCACCTCATCATTGCTACTCAGCGCCCGTCAGTAAATATTATCACCGGTACCATCAAAGCCAACTTCCCGGCCAGGATCGCATTCCGCGTAACGAGTAAGATCGATTCCCGCACCATCCTTGATGCCGGCGGCGCCGAGCAATTAATTGGTCGTGGCGATATGTTGCTCAGTACCGGCAACGACCTTATTCGTATTCAATGTGCCTTTGTGGATACGCCTGAAGCAGAGAAGATCACCGAGTTCATCGGGTCGCAGCGTGCTTATCCTTCGGCGTTTTTGTTGCCTGAATATGTAGGCGAAGACGGCGAAAGCGGTAAGGAAGAAATAGACCTTAGTGAACGTGATAAAATGTTTGAGGAAGCTGCGAAATTGGTGGTCCAGTTTCAGCAAGGCTCTGCATCGTTCCTGCAACGTAAGTTGAAGCTGGGTTATAACCGCGCTGGACGGATTGTGGATCAGCTGGAGGCTGCCGGCATTATTGGCCCATTTGAAGGATCGAAAGCGCGTGAAGTGCGCTGTAAGACCATGGAAGACCTCGACGAAATTATCCGCAGCATCAAAGGCTAAGAGAACAAGCACGCGTTTGGTTAAACCAGTGGTTTAGGCCCAAAAGACTGTTAAACTGCTAGAAGTAGTGAAAGGAAAATTTCCCGTCACTAAACTCCATGTTAGGGAAAGGCAGTTTCACAATATTGATACAGGAAAATACCGATTTAAGAAACCTGGATTTCACCGGAATTCGCGTTAAATCAACATCCAGCGAGAGGTAATATTGCCGGCGCCGTTCGAAAGAACGCGTATTTCCATTCTCGTCCATTACCAACACGTTGTTGTAACGCGCGCCCAACATGCCATCGGCCCCGTACCCCAACGCAAGGTTCAGCCATTTGGGGAAACGGTTCGTTTCGCGCATAAATGATGAAGGATTGATGCTGAGCCAATAGGTTTGTCCATTGTAATCTTTCAATACCTGTGTTGCCAGCGAGGAGCCGAGAAGTTCAGGCCGGTATTGGGCGTAAGGACTTTGATAGAACGAGAACTTGATTTGAATGCGCTGCTGTTTCCAGATGGCTTCCTGCCCGACGGCCAGGCCGCTGCCGAGCGCGTTGGCCGCCATATCGCCCCAGCTGAAACCCCAACCGCTGCTGTAGCCGTCCATGATTTCTATTGCACTCATGTAAGCCAGCCCGCTCATGCCGCCCACCAGCAAACGGCTTCTACGAGAATAGCCTGCCCAATCCATGGCCTGCATCATGAGCCTGCCGGTTTGATAGGTTGTGAGCGTATGGCCGAATTTGTCCATTTGCAGCCACTCAGCGTCGTCGTTAAACAAATGAAAGCCCGACCCGGCATATTGCTGGTACCAGGCTTGGTTGAGATACACCAGCGAACCACCGGTAAGCGCAGCCGACGATGCACCCAGCATTATTTTTCGTTTACGGAACACGCGGAGAGAATCTGAGGCTGGCAGAAGCTGCGCCGAGAGCAGAAAAAATAGCATGCAGATCCTGAAAGGCGCCATGGTGCGTTTTTGATAGAGCTAAAATACCACTATTGTGGGAGGATCGTAAACAAAAAGCGTTAATCTTTCGGCAAAGAGCGAAGAATAAAAAAAGCCATCCCGTGGTGGAATGGCTTTGTATAAAAGTAGCTGAGACGCTTTTAGTAAGCAGAGAAACCTTGTTTATCGGTTAACTTATGTTCTATCAACAAACCAACGCAAGCAGCCTCCTGAGGCTTGTGTGCATCTTTTTCGGTAGATCCCTTCGGAACCGTTACTTCGATGATCAGCTGACGGGTTGCGGTGCTTTGAAATTCGAACATCGGCTCGTTTTTAGCGGTTGCATTATCATACAACAACTCGTTGGTTTTGGCGTCGAAGATCTTGTAGTTTAATTTGTCACCAAATTGGGTTTCGCAGCAAACGTTAATGCGATAATCCATGCCTTTGTAAATCACACAACGGATCTTTGATGTCATACCCTGGTTGAAGAGGCCGCTCCTTGACTGGGCATTGTAGCTCCAGCCACCGTCGCCACCATGTTTAGTCTCTACACCGCAATACTTACGGTGAAATTGACCGCAAACACCCGTTTGGGCCTGGCCCGCCACGATGCCTAATATAAATAACGAGAATAATATTTTTTTCATGGGATGGAGTTTACTTGGTTAATGTGTAAGAATTTCTGATCGATTTGATTTTTTCGACAATCGCTGTGTACTGCTCTGCTGTCATAACCAGGTCTTTTCCGCCACCGATAACTTTTTTGTCCTTGTCGTTGCTTGCAACCGGAGCAGCATCTTTTTCCGAAATTTTCAGAAACTCACTCTGTAAGGCTTTAAAATCGACGAGCACAGCCGCTACATTCGCATCCGTTTCGTATTTTTTGAGAAACTCTACCAAATTGTCGAGCGTGTATTTCTGATCGGCCAGGCGTTCGATCACCGGACTGTTCGCTTCAAACTTTGTAAGGTTGGTCGCAATGTACATGCTTTCGATCCAGCCGCCGGCTACCACCAACGATAAGGTCGGGCCTTGCTGGCCGCTTTCCAGCGTTTCGAATGATGAGAAATACACATCATCGGTAATAACCGACAAAGAATCAGGGCTACCAAGGTTGCCTTCGAGGCGTTTGAGAACTTCCGGCTTAATAGCCGACGATACTCCGATCTGGTCACCCAGCTGTTTTACGGTTTTAAAATACTTAAGCGCTTCTGCACCAATCTCGAAAATACTGCAATAGCTCAGGTCGCAGCTATAGATCCCGAAATTCAACGCTTTCAACTTTGCATCGGTATAATTTTTCTGGTTGTCGGGGCTATTGAGGAAAGACGTATTTTTATTGTTCTTCCCACCGATCATTTTAATGAACGTGAGCATTTCGCCCGGAGACGGAACCTGGAAAAATGTTTCCGTGTTGGTTGCAGCCACTTCTGTTTTGGTAGAATCGGCGGTAGAAACCTCCTCGCTTCCTTCCGCAGTTTTATCGCCGCATGAAGCCAGCATCAATCCCACGGCCAGTGGTGCTGCTAGTAAAAATTTACGTTGAATGGTCATAGATCTTATAGATTTCGGGTTTGTGTTAGTTATTGGCGATGAGCTTGCTCACCAGATCGGCAGCTTCCTGCAACTCGATGGCTGAGTAAACTTTGAGGCCTGAGTCGTCGATCAATTTCTTTGCAGCTTCGGCATTGGTTCCCTGCAAGCGCACGATAATAGGCACTGTAATATTGCCCATGTTTTTGTAAGCATCAATAACACCCTGAGCCACACGGTCGCAACGCACAATACCACCGAAAATATTCACCAGGATCGCCTTCACGTTTTTGTCGCCGAGGATGATGTGAAATGCCTTCTCTACGCGTTCCGCATTAGCTGTACCGCCTACATCGAGGAAGTTTGCCGGCTCGCCGCCGCTCAGTTTAATGATATCCATGGTAGCCATGGCCAAACCTGCGCCATTCACCATGCAACCTACGTTACCGTCGAGTTTCACGTAATTGAGTTCCGCTTTGCGGGCCTGTACGTCAACCGGATTCTCTTCGCTTTCATCACGCATGGCTTCAATGTCTTTGTGGCGGAAGAGTGCATTGTCGTCGAGCGTTACTTTGGCATCAACAGCGATGATGCGGTCGTCAGACGTTTTCAATACCGGATTGATTTCGAACATCGATGAATCAGTCGATTCATATGCTTTGTAAAGAGCCGCCACGAATTTGGTCATTTCTTTGAACGCATTTCCGCTCAACCCAAGGTTGAAGGCCACTTTGCGGCACTGAAAGTCGCGCAGCCCTACTTTCGGATCAATTTCTTCTTTCCAGATCAGGTGCGGCGTTGCCTCTGCCACCTGCTCAATGTCCATACCGCCTTCGGTGCTGTACATAATAATATTGCGCCCTGTACCACGGTTAAGCAGGATGCTCATGTAGAACTCTTTGGTTGGCGTAGCGCCTGGGTAATAAACATCTTGTGCCACCAACACTTTGCTCACCAGCTTGCCTTCGGCGCTGGTTTGCGGTGTTACCAGGTGCATGCCGATGATCTTGCCGGCCACTTCTTTCACTTTCTCAAGGTTCGGTGCAAATTTCACCCCACCGCCTTTACCGCGGCCTCCGGCATGTATTTGCGCTTTAATCACCACTCCATCGCATTTATACGTTTCCATAACCTGCTTTGCCGCTTCTACTGCCTGCTCGGCCGTGTCGGCTACAATACCTTCCTGGATGGCAACGCCAAAACTTTTCAATATACTTTTTCCTTGATACTCGTGAATATTCATAATGGTTGGGTTCTTAAATTTGCTTTCAAAAATAGGGTTTTTCTGTTAAAAGCAAACATTTTTCGGAAAATAATTGGTTCTTAAAACCGCTGTACAAGGCCGCACAGATAACCGGGAGAAGTGGAGCGGCAAACACATTGAACGAAGCGAAGATGTTGTAGCAAAGCCCTGTTTGTTTCACTTATTTTCCCTGGGCGCCCGGGCGCGCTTTTCGCTGCAATCGTTTGCTGGCTGGCTTCGAGAGCCTCAGCCAGCCAGCGCAAAAGGATTTTCGCTGCAATCTTTTGCTGGCTGGCTTCGAGAGCCTCAGCCAGCCAGCTAAACGGTAAAATCCGACCTCATCAGCCCATTGCGGCCAGGAAGCCGTCGATCGTCGAATACACGCCTTGCAACTCGTTTTCCGTTACACAGTAAGGCGTAATCAGGTACAAGATATTGCCGAGAGGCCGCACAATGATACCATGGCGGAGAAAATACGCAGCAATGCTTTCGGAGGCACTATTGAGGTAGTGTGTATGTTCTTCCGTGCGGATCTCTAGTGCCAATACAGTTCCAAGACAGCGGGCGTCCGACAGCTTCGTATGGTCTTGCAGGCTTTCGCAATAGGTTTTGTGTAACCGCGAGATCATAGCGATCTGCTGCCAGGTTTCTTCCTGCTCCATCAAATCGAGGCTGGCCAGTGCTGCTGCGCAAGCCGTTGGATTGGCCGTATAACTATGCCCATGAAAAAACGTCTTGGTTTTATCGTCGCTCACGCAGGCTTCGTAAATAAATGCGGCGCAGCTGGTGACACCAAATGCCATGTAGCCGCCTGTAAGGCCTTTAGAAAGACAGATGATGTCTGGTTGGTGTTGCAAATAATCGCTGGCAAAAAATCTACCCGTGCGCCCGAAGCCGGTCATCACCTCATCAGCAATACAAACAATACCATGTCGCTGGCAAATTGCGATCAGGCGGTCGAGGTGAACGGCGTCGTACATTTGCATCCCCGCAGCACCCTGCACCAACGGTTCGAAGATAAACCCTGCAAAATCATTATGGTTACTGAACCAGGTATGCAACGTATCCTCGAGCTGTTCGATGTTCGACGCATCGGGCAAAGGGATATGCACCACATCAAAAAGCAGGTTCTCGAAAGCGTTATTGAACACATTTCGGGCGCCTACGCTCATACCACCGAAGGTATCGCCATGATAGGCGTTCTCAAACGCAATGAATTTCTTTTTGGACGCATGGCTGTTGTGCCAATACTGCAAGGTCATTTTTAAGCCTACTTCCACTGCTGTTGAGCCATTGTCGGAATAAAAGATCTTCGACTGGTTGCCCGGCAAATGCCCCAGCAGACGGCGAGCCAGATCAACTGCCGGTTGATGCGTGAAGGCGCTGAAAATAGCATGCTCGAGTTGATGCAGCTGTGCAGCTACTTGCTTCGTTATGTGTGGATGGCAATGACCATGCAAATTGACCCACCAACTCGAAATGGCGTCGAGCAATTTGTTTCCGGCTGCGTCGTAAAAATAAGCGCCCTCGCCGCGTACGAGCTGCACGGGCGCTTCGGCATATTTTAAGTGGGTGAAGGGATGCCAGACGTGCTGGCGGTCGCTTTCTATGATGTGATTGTTCAAAATTGTCAAATTAAGATTTTTCAAAAGTATCATATTCTTTTGAGGTTTTGAACGGCCGATGGCTGAGACTCTTTAAGTCACCGGCGTAAGACCGTGCCAGTTCGTCACGACGTGTCGTGGGTCATCCTGGTCAGCCTTTCCCGGACCCGATCCGGGAAAGTCGAAGGGTGAGAATGACATCACGCAACCAAATTATCAGGAATTTACTGCGAGATGAATTGGGCGTGCGCCCCTTGGCCTCCCCTGAGTCTGCCGAAGGGGGCCAGGCTTTCCGTTGCAATCTTTTTACCCGGGCTTCGAGGGCCTCAGCCACCGGGCAAAAAGGATTTCCACTGCAATCCTTCACGCGGGCTTGGTTCAAAATTTCAGGTTTGTCATTCATTAACAGAAATGCTGCGCCAGGGACATGAAGGGTTTAGTTCTTTTTAGGGCGCTGCCTCTTTCGCCCTAAAAAAACCGCAGCGAAGCGGAGCCCGGAATGGCCCGCCTGGGCGCCCAAAAACATAATCCCAAAAAGTATTTTGTTGTGATTGTAAACCCTTCTGTTAATCGCTTCTTCATAAATTTCCTCCCGGATTATCCGCCAATGATTATATTTGGCTCACTAAATTAAAAGCACCATGGATTTGGAATTCAACAAGAACGACGATAAAATGCGCCTGCTCATTTCGCAAATGGAGCATCGCTTAAATAAAATATACGAAGGCGGCGGCAAAAAACGCATTGAAAAACTACATGAACAGGGCAAAATGAGTGCCCGCGAACGCATCGACTTTTTACTTGACAAAAACACACCCCGTTTTGAAATGGGTGCTTTTGCGGGCTACGACATGTACCCGGAACACGGCGGCTGCCCTGGCGGCGGCGTAGTCATTGTGATTGGTTACGTGAGCGGCAAGCAATGCATTGTGGTGGCCAACGATGCCACGGTAAAAGCGGGTGCCTGGTTTCCCATTACCGGAAAGAAAAACCTTCGCGCACAGGAAATAGCGATGGAGAACCGCCTGCCGATCATTTATCTGGTGGACAGTGCCGGCGTGTACTTACCGATGCAGGACGAGATCTTCCCGGACAAAGAACACTTCGGACGTATTTTCCGTAACAATGCCATCATGAGCGGCATGGGTATTTTACAGATCTCGGCTGTGATGGGAAGCTGTGTGGCCGGCGGTGCATATCTGCCGATCATGAGCGACGAAGCGATGATCGTGGATAAAACAGGTTCTATTTTCCTTGCCGGTTCATACCTGGTAAAAGCCGCCATCGGCGAAAACATTGACAATGAAACCCTCGGCGGTGCTACCACGCATTGCGAGATTAGCGGCGTAACGGATTACAAATGCAAAGACGACGCGGACTGCCTCACGCGCATTCGCAACATCATGAGTAAAGTGGGCGATTATGATAAAGCCGGCTTTAACCGCGAAACACCTGTGTTGCCAAAAAAGGAACCGAAAGAGGTGTATGGCATTCTGAACGATAAGCAATACGAGGTGCGCGATATCATCGAGCGCCTGGTAGATGGCGGTGCATACGAAGAATACAAAGAGCTTTATGGCCAGTCGATTGTGTGTGCTTATGCGCGCATCGACGGTTGGGCGGTTGGCGTCGTTGCCAACCAGCGCAAGGTGGTGAAAAGCAAAAAAGGAGAAATGCAATTTGGCGGTGTGATATATAGCGACAGCGCAGATAAAGCGGCCCGTTTTATCATGAACTGCAACCAGAAAAAAATCCCGCTCGTATTTTTGCAAGATGCTACCGGTTTCATGGTGGGTTCCCGCAGCGAGCACGGCGGCATTATTAAAGACGGTGCCAAGCTGGTGAATGCGATGGCTAACTCAGTAGTACCAAAGTTTACGGTAATTATGGGTAACAGCTATGGCGCTGCCAACTACGCCATGTGCGGAAAGGCATACGACCCTCGCCTGATTGTGGGCTGGCCTACCGCACAGGTTGCCGTGATGGGTGGCGCACAGGCCGCAAAAGTGCTTGTGCAAATCGAAGTGGCATCGCTGAAAGCGAAAGGCGAAGAAATTACACCTGAAAAAGAAGCGGAACTGTATAACAAAACAAAAGATAAGTACGACGCGCAAACAACACCTTACTATGCAGCCTCGCGGCTTTGGCTGGATGCGATCATCGACCCTGCCGACACGCGCCAGATTATCAGTATCGGCATTGAAATGGCGAACCACGCGCCTATCACCAAGGCTTACAACGTAGGTGTGCTGCAAACCTAAACAAGACTACGTGCACATGCGGCAACTGTTCTGCTTCCGCATGCGCACGTTTATGGCGCTCCAATGCATCACAAACTAAGGCTTCCGAAAAAGATCTGCCCTGTGTGCGGGCTGGCTTTCAGCTGGCGTAAAAAATGGGAAAAGAACTGGCCGGAAGTTATCTATTGCAGCGAACGTTGCCGACGCGCTAAAGCGGGACACACGCAGCCGAAAGCATGAAATAGCGCTACTGCACGCCAGAGTCGGCGTTTTTCGTAAAAACCTGGATGCCTAGTTGAACAGTTGGAAAAATCCCTGAAATTGTTTACCCGACGGTGTGCGGAGAATGTAGAAATAGGTGCCGTCGGCGTAAGGCCCGCTCCAGTTGTTTGCATAATCATCGGTTTCGAATAACTTATTGCCCCACCGGTTATAGATCTGCAAGGCACTTTGTGCAGGCAGATTTTTAATATAAAAAACGTCGTTTACCCGATCGCCGTTGGGTGTAATCACATTGGGAATAACCAGCTCTCCTTCGAATGTTACGATATCGCTGACGCTGCAACCATCCTGTCCGGTAACCAAAACGGTGTAAGTGCCAGGTGGCAGGTTGACGGCGGTTTGTGTGGTTTGAACAGGTTGACTCGACCGTTGATATGTTAGCGGGCTTGCCAGGCCGCTGACATTTGCGGTGGCTGAGAAAAATCCCTGGCTGGTCGCTAAGGTGCTGGTAGATATCGTCGGGCTTGCGGGCTGACCGATTGAGAAGACAACATTCACCTGGCATCCGAGCGCATCAGTTACAGTAACTGTATAGGTCGAGGCTGTCAACTGATTTCCGGTGGAGGATTGTATCCCGTTACTCCACTGATAGGTTACGGCGCCTGTATTACCGCTTACCGCTATCCCTGCGCTTCCGTTATTGCCATTGTAGCAACTGACGTTGGTAGCCGTGTAGCTTGCCTGGAGCGATCCGCTGGTAATAGACACCACCACCGTATCGGATATGGCTGGGCAATTGACTGCGTCCTCAGAAACGATGACGGTGTAAGTTCCGCCGGCTAATCCGGAAGCCTGACTACTACCCGAAACATTCGGATTCCAGGTGTACACGTAATTGGAGCTGGTAGCACCGCTCGCAGAAATATCGATGGCGCCGTTGTTACTGCCGCAGGCGGCATTGGTTTGCGTAGCAGTAGCGACGATAATGTTGTTATTACCGTCGGTGAGCGTCACCGACAGCGTATCTTTGCCCGATCCGCAGCTCGAATTAAGGTCGGTGATGATTACCGAATAGGTGCCTGCGGCAAGGTTGGTAGCGCCGGCGGCACTGCCTCCACTTGGCAGCCACTGGTACGTATAGTTTCCTGAGCCGCCTGTAACCGTAACAGATGCCGAACCGTTGCTGTTGCCACAGGTTGGATTCACCACTTGCGACTGAGGAATAGTGGCGACGTAGGGTGTATTCAAAAATCCAAGGTCCATTTTAAAAGATGCCGCATTATTATTAGCGAAACCGTTATTATCTGCCGAAATCTGGTTGGAGAGCTGGTAATTTTGATCGAGGGTACACTCGGTGTGAAATAAGATTCCCTGCGGATTGATGCGGTTGTTGGTTGAGAGGTGTATGTGCGATCCCTGTGTACCCGCAATGAGGCCGCCATAGTAAGTGCCAAACAGCAAAGTTGTTCCATTTCTTAATAAGGACGCGATATAAATGCTTTTGGAAGCAGAACTCAGGGCATTGGGTGTAAGGGGAAGTCCACCATTGAGGTTATTCCCGGAAAAATACATGTTGCCGCACTGATCGATGCCAAAGGCGGTGGGTACAAACTCGTTGACGTTTGACGCCGCATTCGTTTGCCCGCCAAGTGCACAGGAAAAAACGGTGGTGTTAAGATTGGTGTTGAGTTTGTGAATAAAATAATTATACACACCCGGTGCACTATATGCACCAGCCGAAACCGGATAACTTGAATGGGTGGTGGACCCGCATACATAAACCTCATTCGATCCATCGACAGCCAGAAATTTAGCATTGTCGCTGGATGTTGTACCCAGGTAAGTAGATTGCAATATGCTTGTTGCCGTAGCATTGATGCGTGCTACAAAGCCATCTTGTGCTCCGAATGCTGATGGATGGAGGCCACCGGATGTTCCAGGAAAATTGTTGCTTCGCGTGTTTCCACAAACATACACATCGCCATTGGGCGCGATTTTTATGTCGCAGGCATCGTCATCGGCTGAGCCACCAATGTAGCTCGACCATACAAGCGTGCTAAGATTGTTGTTCATTTTTGTGATCACGCCATCGTTATTGCCCGAAAGGCTTGGCTGAAAGACGCCGGGCGTCACAGGATAATTGCTCGACTTGGTTAGGCCAGACACATACACATCGTTATTCGAATCGATGTAAATGGCAGATACTGAATTCTGGAAACCGTTACCCTCGCCCTGATTTCCTCCTAAATAGGTTGACGACAACAATGTACCTCCGGCAGAATTTAGCTTGCAAACCACATAATCATCGTTTCCAGTCCCGCCACCAGTTGTTTTATAACACCCGCTCACCACCGGAAAATTCGTTGCATCGCTCGTTCCGAGAATAAAAAGGTTATCGTTGCTATCGCAAAATAAACTGTAGGGATAATTAACTGCTGCCCCGGATCCATTGGTGGTACCGCCGATAACTGAACCATACAAAAAGGTTGTGCCATTTGCCGCATACTTTTCAATCACCATGTTAAATGCCGAACTCGTTCCTGGTGATACGTACGCGCCAGGGGTCGAAACATATAGGTTGCTAATCGTACCGGATGCTACATACATATTTCCCTGGCTATCGTAGGTGGCTCCATCCGAAGACAAAAGAGCGGTTGATGTGGGCGAATAAGTCGAAAAAACAATCGTCGGATCAATGACCAGCTCACGGCTTTTATCGTATCCGTTGGGAAAAACAAAACTCAGGACATTACCGTTAAGCTGATACGCACAAGCAACCGTTCTCCGTTCGCCTCCTACAACTTGATAAGCCACCGGAGCCGATTCATAAATTTCGCCTACACTGGTCGTCAACACGAGGCGCCCGTCCCGAAGTTTCATTTCTGTTTGCCCTGCATAACGCAGCTTAATATCGGCAGCATCCCCCATGGGTTTCAGAATAAAGTCGTACTCTAATCTGCCCTGTTTGATGTAATAGATCAAATCAATGTTCTTGTATAACGATTCGTACTGCAAGCCATCGTAAATACCAACCTGGGTACGCCATGTGGCCGGGTCGTTGCCAAGAAAATAGTTGTACGTGCTTTTTCTGCGTCGCACAAGCTTGATCATTGTTTCCGTGTTCGCATTTTGGAACGTTACGGCCACGCAATGGCCTTTCAGCCAAACGTTATCGAGGTTTCCGGTATGCCTGCCTTCTTCGATGTTGTGAAATGCAGATTCTTCGACCACATTATAGAGCACACCGGCGCGCGAAAAACTCACCGAATTCATACCCATATCTATTTTATAGGGATGCGTACCGGCACGTTGACCGGTATTTTCCATAAAACCGGGAAACGCTTGCTGGGCGTGCAGGCGGAACGCTGTAAATACAAAAATAAATACAAGGAGCTTTGTCATAGACTTAAGGTAACTTTGCATGGATGCTTTTTTGTGTTGTAAAAAATGGCGAAAAGTGCGTGTGGTTCGATCAGTGCTTTCCAAATTTGGGCGACTTTATGACGAAATGCTAACCAAAAAATGTCCATTTTTACATTTCAGAAGCAGTAATAATGCTTACGTTTTGGTGATAGAAACTGTCACTGCCGGGAGTGAATCAACCTAATTCTCTTATCTATTCCTGATTAAAGGCCATTAAACATTATTCTTCCGATCACCTCGCAGATGACTTTTAGTCCATATAGGTACGTTTCCGATCAGATAAAAAATTTTCAGAGACATAAAACACCGGAAACGCTCGTGTTACCTGATTTTGAAATCGCACACTATGAAAAAGCAATAGACCAAAAAAAAAGCCTCACATTTCTGTGAGGCTTTTCTCTAGTAGAACGGGTTTGCATGACATCGAAGCGGTTTGTGGCCGACTTCCTTGGCATAAAAAAACACCTGTTCGGTTATTGAAAAGACCTCTGACTCTAGTTTGACTTTTTCTCCCCGCAAAAATACCATTATTTTGGCTTTTGCGGGGTTTTTCTTTCAACATTACTCAAACCCTCGTTCCCAAAGTATAAAAGCCGTAAAAAGCGAAACGTTTTGACGTTTCAGGAATCCGTTTTTACGGCTTATTTTAGTCTCTACTTAATAAACTGGAATTATGAAAGACGAAACAATGGGATTTAAAGACTTGATTATGTCAATTCAGGCAATGAGAGCGCAGGCAGAAACTCTTTTAGTAAATAACAACACTTACAATAAATTATTGCAAGTACTGATTACCAAGGATTTTTATGACGAAAACAATGATGATCGTTACTTTAGTAGTAAAGAGCTTCAAGAATTGACTGGCTTAAGTCATCAGAAAATCAAATCCCAAATGGAGCAGATTCATGATGAAATTTTTAAAATTGCTTTTGATAATCCGGACTTATTCAATTTTAAAGAGTTGATTTATGCCTTTTATGTCAAAGGATGGAGGAACTCCATTAATTTTAAAGGCAAAATACCTATTATGCCAAGAGTCGGGGATGATTTTGAATTTCCATTCTTGAGAGCATTTAATAATGGCATGGGCAATTTCTTTGTTAGTAGAATCCAACATGAATTTACAGACAAAGCTCAAATAATACATGTTTGGTTGGAAGCAGGGTTTTATAATAGCTATGAAAGGTTTAAAAAAGATAAAGACGAATTTGAAAACCACGAAAGGTGGTTAAGAAATCTAAAAAATAATAGTTAGAGATATGCTTAAACGAGCTCTAGCTCCTCAGATTGACTGAATTGAATTTCAGTCATGTAAACATCGTTACAAACTATTTCAATAGAAGAAGATAATAGTTTGAAATTATCAATTGGTGCAGGTTCAACACAATATGGTTGTATACTTTGTTTTACAAAATCTTCCCTTAATTCCATTAATAATCTACCAAGCGCATTAACACCAACATAAGTGCTACCTTCTTGGGTAGCTCCCCACATCTTATCTTTCTTAGTAAATTCAACGATTGATTTATCTCCAGTTTCAAGAAGTAATTTTGAAAATTTTTCCCAGTTCTGAGAAAGCTTAATTTGCAAACACCATCTCATTATTTTAACTCGAACGTCATTCCAATCCGAACGGGTTAAATCAGTATTTTTTCTACTAATCAGCTTCGCATTCATTGGACTTGCTTCAAGAATAATTGCTTCTTGAATTTCTGGATGATTTGGAAAGCGACATGCTTGATATAAATGTTCTGCTGTGGGCACTAAAATACCATTAACATTTAAGCTGTAACCAGCTGCCATGTTTGATAATCCACCGAAAGCTTCATTAGTTTTTCTAAAACTAATTACTTCGTTGATATTATAAATTCTAGTTTGTCCCATTTTTGATATGGCTAATATAATAAATTATTAATTACCTCTTCCCCTCAAAGGAAATAAACATTTCCACTCATGTGCTGGGTTATCCCACCAAAATACTAACGGACAAGTGTTAGAAATGTTGCGCCAAGTAAAGAATAAAGTGCCGGTTCCCAAGGTTTTATAGTGTGGATAAGTTGCTCCAAGGGGACGATGAGCCGGATTCAATTTGTTAACCTTTTGTAATATCCCAACCCCTTTTTCTAGGATTATTTTCTCAAAACGATCTCTATTTTCCGGAGAAGAAAAAAGCGTTTCTGGACTTGGTCGATCATTTACCCTAAATGCTCGATCAGCATAGCTATTTGCATCTATATTTTCAAAATAGTCTAAAACCTCCTTAGATTGCTCTTTTTTTGGTAGGGCTAAATTTAATTTAGCTGATGGAAATAAAATTCTGTTATCAATTAAATAATTGCATTTTACCAACGGGATTTTAAGAAAAGCATCATTGGAAAAAGTACTTTTTAATGACCACCTTAAATTATCATGCGCCCATTGATGCATGCAAAATACACTCACAATTAACTTAATATCTCCTGCAATTACTTTTTTCGCATTTAAATTATCATCTGCACTTAGCCAACTGCGTATTGTTCCAAGTAAGGTCTTTCCAGTTGCAACAACATCATCAATATAAATAAAGTTCTTAGTTGGAAAACCTCTATCGGTATTAAGTTTAATGCCGGTTTTATATTCTACCAAATCATTTAACATAGCAAACAAAACAGTTTGGCTTTTACCTTCCTTTTGCACATTAAAAAAATGAGATTCCCAAACAAACTGTCTCAAGTCAGTATAGCCCAGTTTATATCCAATCTCTTCAAAATTATTCCACAGTAGCTCTATAGCTCTTTCTTTTGATACATAAATCCCTTGTTTTAAAAGATGTAAAAACTCTTCTAAAACAAATTGTCTGTCTCCATCTTCAAATTGATTAACCCAAGTGCCAATATCCCCAACTTGCAATGGTTTACACTCATCACAATGATAATCTTTTATTATTTCAAATATTTCGTTTTGTAATTGTTCCATTCAATTTGTAAATATTTCATTTCTCCTTAAAAAACTCTTCTAATTTCATAACAAGATCATCTTCAGTTTTAAACGTAATCACCAGCAGCGACCTTTTAAACTCGTCAGCAAGATCTTGTGCGTTTTTCGTTAAATCACGACTTGAGATTAAAACCATTCCTTTTTCTTCCTTTAAAAATAAGTCACGATAATATTCAATTTGAAATTCGGATAAAGGTCTTTTTCCATATGCAAATTTCAAAATATATTCTTTGTTGCTGTGATAAATTACTTTCTCATATGCTTTTTTACTAGGCTCGTCAATATCTATTGGATAAACTCCTATTTCTCTCAAGGTATCATAAATCAATTTTTCAAACTTCAAACCTTGTATACCGAAAAGAAGATCTTTAGAATTTTTATGCAGGAAATCTAAAAGAACAGAAGCTCCAGTATAAAGCAACGGCAATATAATACAACCCGCCCCAATAATAATATTTACTGACTTGTTACATGGTTTAATGTTTATGAATGAATAATACAGAAATACGAATACGAAAAAAGTATGCACTAAATCTTGAACCAAAGAATTTTTAATAGAAGTTATTTCCTGTTTACTATCCTTTTGATTGAATGCTTCTACAAATTCGTAGAATTCATTTGTGTTTTTACCAGCCTCTACCTTTTTTGTTTTTTCATTGATACTTACTAAATGAAACCAAGATAAAACCTTCAAGACATAATCCTTTTCATCTCTAGTTCTGCCAAAAGTAAATTTCTTAACAGCTAACCAATAAAAAAGCCTCATCAAACCATCGGTAATACCTGATAAAATTTGAAATAAAAATATTTCACTCACAAAATACATTAATACACAAATAAGAACTCTACCGCTTAAAAAATACTCAGACCATGCAGCAAAATCTTTAATGTTAATGATATCGAACTTTCCAATCCACAAAGTATAAAGCTTGGCAGCAAAAATGACGTTAAGCGTCTGCTTAATTAGAAAGATCCCTACCTTTCTTAACTTCTCAGGAGTCTCAATTAATATTTTGAATAATTCAACCATTACTTAGCTTCAATATTTTGTGTCTCATGATTTCATATAATGGATAAAGGATTTTAAATACTTTTAGCGTTTCATTTGGCAAGTTGGTTTCTGCCATTTCTTTATCTGTTATTTCATAGTCCCTTCCAATGATAAAATACATTTGATTATTGTCTTTTTTGCAGAAATCATGAAGTTCTTCTGCTGAATTAAATTTATAACAAAACTCACTTTCCCCACCTACGGAAATAAAATAATCATTACTAAGTGTTTTGAGCATTTGATAGAACTTGTTTCTAAATACTTTGTCTCTCATTTGCCCTTTAAAAAACTCTCTATCGAATAATCCACCATCATTTTCTTTTGCGAAAAGCAGCCAAATTCCGATGTTTTTAATATCAATTCTTATTTGCAACCTGGCATGATGGATAAATGTTTGTTTGGCTTTTTGGTCTGGACCAACAAGTTTTTGATACGCCTTAATTTCCCTTTCGTTCTTTCCATAACTCAACCACATTGCGTTGATTTTTCTAGGATTTGTTAGGTCAATCTGTCGAATCATAGAAATTAAATGATCAGACATTGGATTAGGTTCTAATACTTGTATTCCGTAATCTTTGAAACGTGGGAAAATATTTTGATGCAACTCAATACATCTGTTTTTAGCGAGTTCTCTTTCCGCAATTGCTTCTTCACTATCACTGAACCAAAGGTCTCTTCTAAAAACTAAATGATGTTCTTTTTTGAAGTATCTATCTGTAAAATCAATCGCATCTAAGGGGTTAATAGATGTCTTAGGTTTTTTCAGTACAATTGCTTTGCGTTTTTGTTTGGCTTGCTCTTCAATTTCATTTACAGCAGTAAATTTATTTTCATATTCATTAATATTTTCATCCGTTAATGGATATCCATCGTTATAAAGTGAGTTAAACCATTTCAAAATTGAAAGACAATCTTCTTGGTTTGTTACCTTGTAGTTTAACTCAATATTATTTATTAAGCCCCCATCTGTAAGATTTGAAGACCCAATATAAGCAACGTATTTCTCAGCAGACTTTATCAAAAATACTTTAGGATGAAAATTGTAATTCGATTTATAAATGGCACACTCGAATAATCCTTTTTTCTCTTTTGATTGCATTGTTCGCAAGACAGATGGTGGAGTAGGAAGATCTATTCCCACTAGATAATGTTGTATGCAATTTTTGCTTATAGTATTTTGAATAAATTCAAATGCACTATCTTTTATAAGTGCAACTGCATTCCATAACTCATCAGCGTTTTGGAGATATGATTTAATTTCTATTTTTAAATTGCTTACAATCAAGTTTGCGGTATTTTACTTTTAATAAAATCAAATATGGGTCTAAAAATTTCAAAGTCTGCTTTTGCCAACGTAGGAATATAGTCAGTAGCAAATTCCAATTTTCTGCTATCTGAAATTTCGATAATGGTTCCCCCACCAGGCACTTGTTTATTTATAAAAAACTCTGCTGATGCATCATTATAAAACAAATGCTCCATTTCTAAATTAGAATTATTTTCAAATGTTTTTCCATCTGCTTTCAAGATTTGGGGATGTAACGTATTAGTTACTGGAACGGGTATCAGAATTGCGTAACTCTCTCTATCATTATGTTGTTTTATTAAGCCACTAAAGTGATTATTTTGTAATAAAGCTTTGTTTGTTTTGACCGAATTCCAATGAGCATAAGCTTCATCAAAATCAAAGAGTCCGAAAATTGGCATACCATTCATCTCATTCAAGAACTTATCATTTTGCAGAAGATTTCTTAAATACTCACAACCGTGACCAAAGCATATTTCAAAAGGAATTTCATCCGTTTCATAAAGCATATGATATGCTTTACGAAGTATTATGGGGTCTGAATACCCTTCTGTAAACAAGATTGGCTTTTCTTGTCCAAAAGTGTGAATAACACTAAGGATGTGTTTTTCAAATTTTAAGTTTAATAAATTGGATGACAACTGATTAATAGCAAAATCTTTACCTACTTTGCGATTTATGATATTGTTATTTTCTATCTTGAAAAGATTAACTTTTCTTTGTTCACTTTTAAGCAGTGTTATAGCACTATGAGAACTAATTAGTAGATGATTACTTCTAGTTGATTGTTCTGAAATTTCTTTAATCTGGTCAAAGAAATTAAACTGCCACTCAGGATGTAGGAAAGAATCTGGTTCATCAAGTAATGAAATGCAATTAAAGTCTTTGAATATTTCTGTTAAACAGAGAATATATATTGATTGAAATTGCCCATCGCTAAACTGGTCTAAAGAGATTGTTTTTTCAGATTCAAGTTTCACCTTGATATCTACATCTTCTAAAATTCCTATTGTTTTTAGGTTATCGAAAGTGATGAAAGTTTCAAAAATGCTTTTATCAATAAATGCGTTTTTAAAGCTCTCATATAAGCGATAAAGAATATATTTTTCATCTCTTCCCTCACCTATGCCTCCTTCGTCACGAACTGGGGCATTTGGATTTTTTTCAACATTAAATATTAAGTTCAATACGTCTTTAAAATAACCTTGTGTACCCCAAAATCTATTAGCATCATCAATTTCCTCAAATAACGTATCAGCAGAAGCATAGTCAGGCTTTTTGAACACTATTTTAATTTCACGCCCTATTTCAGTAATTCCTAACTTTTGCTTTAAGATTGTTTTTAAACGAGATTCATCTGGTTGTATCAGAGCTGTGAATAAGAGCAATGTTTTATAATCTTTACCAATTGAGAAGAATTTACGAGCTTGTTCCTGATTGTATTTAGGGTTATTCCGCTGCGCATTAATCCTTTCTTTATGCTTTAGGTTGAAATTGGTAGTAAAGTTTTTAATGATATTATTATGACCGGAATAATGAATTAGCATACTAGCTGGCAATAATGCTGCGTCAGGAAGCTGAACCTTCTCATCGCCTTCATTTACAAAACCGCTATCCTTGCTTTTTATTGTTATAGTTTGCTCATTAATTGAATAAACTATTTTATAATCAAACGAAACAATCTCTTCTATACCGTAAATATGTTTGAAAATTTCGATTAATGCTTCAAATAAGTTTGATTTACCTGTACCATTTTTCCCTACAAATACATCGATAAAGCTAGTGCCATCAAAATCAATTTTAAAATCCTTTAGATTTTTATATTCAGTAATTATATGAAGGTGAAGTAATCTCATATCTAAATATTTGCTAAGAAAGAATTTATAATTTGAGTTTTCATTCTTGATACTTCTTCAATATTTGTTTCTAGAGTATTAGAAAGCTGAAATAAATCTTCGATTTTTTTGACAATTCTTTCCTGTTCTTTGAATGGAGGTAGTGGGACAACAGTATTTATTATTTTCTCCCTTGAAATATTAGGTTGAGCTGCACCAGCACCTTGTGAAATAAAATTAGATTTAAGAGACAATAACAAATAATATAAGAATTCATTGTTAATAGGCGAATATGTTTTACAAGCACACACAGCTTGATTTGTAGCTGCTTCAATTTCTAAAACTCCAACTTCGCCAATGTTTGCACCATACATTGCAATTAAAACAGAGCCTATTGGATTAAGGTGTAAAGAGCATTTTTGCAAAGCCGTTTCAGTAATAGTTTCGCTTGTTTCTCTAATTCTTCCTTGTTTTACCTCACCAGATTTGACCCAAGGAACTTTTCCACCATAAAAAGATTGATTTGTTCTACTTGGAGTAGACCCAGATTTCCAAATACCGTATTCATTAAGTCTTACCCATTCCCATCCATTCGGTAATTTGTGTTTTTTTTCTGATTCCAATATTTGATCAAGTGCTTTGGGTTTACTTATTTGTTTTTGTTTAACCAGTAATTTTCTTTCAGTTTCTATATCGACAAGTAATTTTGATGCAGGTTCATCTCCTGTGTTTTGTGTTTCAAATTCACCTCTCATCGCTATACTAAGCAAGACACTTTTTAATTTATCGATACTCTCCTTTGTAGAAAATAGTTTATCAAAATGTGTCAAAAAAGCATATTCGCTCTTCTTTTGTTTAAGTTCACTTTTTAATAATTCTTGGACTTTGTTTTGCTCAATCAGAAGATTGTCATACTCTTTTAGGAGTTCTTCTGGATCCCTATGACTAACCTCTTTCTCAAATGGATTTTTAAAGTCTAAATTATAATTTCTGTCTTCAATGTCTTTGACTGATACTTTCCAAGCAAATTCTGTTTGCTTTCTCTTATACCACCATTTTTTTTCTAAATCAAATTCTTCAATTCTTAGCGGCTTTCCTCTTGAATATGATTTGTACCCTTCTGGATATGGGTGTTCAAAAAACCAAACGTTTTTTGTAGGAGCGCCTTTTTCAAAAAAGAGAATATTTGTTTTTATACCCGTGTAAGGACTGAACACACCATTTGGTAATCGAACTATTGTATGTAGATTGAATTCTTCGAGCAACTCCTTCTTAAGAGTAGTTTTTGTTCCTTCTCCAAATAAAAAACCGTCCGGTAAAACAACCGCTGCCCTCCCTGTATCTGTCCTAAGTAAGTGCATGATTAAAGCCATAAATAAATCAGCAGTCTCTCTAGTTTGATATTTTTTTGGGAAGTTCTTTTCAATGCCGTCTTCTTCAACACCTCCAAAGGGCGGATTGGTTATTATAACATCAACACGGTCTTTCGGGCCATAATCTTTTAAAGGCCTACTTAATGTATTATCATGTCTTATGTTAGTCGGTACATCTATTCCATGCAACATCATATTTGTCATTGCTAGCATATGAGGCAATGGCTTCTTTTCAACCCCGTGAATTGTGTCCTGAAGTTTTGCGCTATCCTTAGATGTTTTGAATTGTTTCTTTACATGTTCAATTACGTTAACTAAAAAGCCACCTGTACCACAAGCAGGGTCAAATACAACTTCACCAAGTTGAGGATTTAAAATGTCAACCATGAATTGAGTAACGGCACGGGGGGTGTAGTATTCTCCTGCATTCCCCGCTGATTGAAGATCACTTAGAATTTTTTCATAGATGTCATTAAAAATGTGCCTATCGTCTGAAGAATTAAAATCTACATCACCTTGAATTGTATTAATTACTTGCCTTAATAATGTTCCTGATTTCATGTAGTTGTAAGCATCTTCAAACACACTGCCTATTACTTTACCATGCGGCGAGACTCCAGCAGTTGTAGCTAATTTTTTCAAAGAAGGAAAAAGATCGTTATTGATAAAGTCAATTAACTCTTCACCAGTCATGCCTTCTGCATTAGCCGCCCAATTTGACCACTGAAAGCGAGTTTGCAAAGGTGATTTATACCCTTTAATGGTTATTTTCCATTCTTGTTCTTTATCATCGAAGATTTTAAGAAAAAGGAGCCAAACCATCTGACTTATACGCTGAGCATCTCCATCAACGCCAACGTCTTTTCTCATTATATCTTGAATTGTTCTAACCAGTGTACTTAATGACATATTTTAAAATTTTATGCAGTGTATATAGCTTCTTCTAGTTCTTGTAATGCTTTTTCATATTGCTCCATCCCTCCAAATTTCTTTATAATTTCTAATGGTGTACCATATTCAGTAAAAGGTTGTATTGTCAAAATTTTTGTTTCTTCAATATGTTCAACACCTTCATCGGCATATTTTTCCAAAAGAGAATTAATTACCTTTTGTGCTTGCTCACCATATTTTGTGAAGTAGTTTCTCTTCTTTACTTTTTCAGCTCTTTCTCTTCTTGTTAAAGGTGGCTTATCCCAAGCTACGTGACAAATAATGTCAAAAGGGTCAAGGTCTTTACCAATCTCTTCAGCTAATGCGTCAAAAAACACACCTTCATTTTCTAACGCAGATATTATTGCATGCTTCTTTTCTGCATCTGACCATTTTCTCAGAAAATCATCAAGTGAGGTAAATTCCTTTACAAGAGTTTTCTTTGTGTAATCTTTTAATGATTCAGTAATTAATTTGCCATCTACATCAAAATATTGCACTCTTTCCGCAACAACTGAAACCGGTACATTTGATACGTAATATTTTTTTATACGCTGAGAATCTTCTCCATTATTATCATCTGGAAATTGAAAATCATCACTAGTAATATTATCAAATGATGTGTTTGTTTCTGTGTTCGGAAGGTCATCGGGTGGAACAGGCGATTCGCCAGATTTTGGTGTGTAAATTACAACTGGGTCGCCATCAAAATCAGGATCAGCAAATAATTCAGTTGCCTTTTTGAAATCAATAATAGTAAAGTAGAATTTATTAAAATCTTCATTTATCCTAGTGCCACGACCAATGATTTGTTTGAATTCTGTCATTGATTGAATTCTCTGATCAAGTACTATAAGTTTACAAGTTTGAGCATCAACTCCTGTTGACATAAGTTTTGAAGTCGTCGCTATTACAGGAAACTTTGATTCAGGAAAAATGAAGTTATCTAATTCGAGTTTACCTTCTTCATTGTCGCCAGTTATACGGACAACGTATCTTGGGTTTTCAGCAGCTAAATCTTTATTTTCATTAACTAAGGCCTGTCGCATGCGCTCAGCATGGTCGATGTTATCACAGAATACAATCGTTTTATCAAAGCGATTCGTTTGTTTTAAAAAGTCAGAAATCTTCTTTGCAACCAATTCGGTTCTTTTGTCGAGTACTAATGTTTTATCAAAATCTTTCTGATTATAAATCCTATCCGCTATTTCATTCCCATGTTTATCCAACATTCCTTTATCGGGTCTCCAGCCAGTAACATCTTTATCAATGTCAATACGAACAACTTTATATGGAGCTAGGAATCCATCATCAATACCTTGTCGCAAAGAGTAAGTATAAATTGGGTCGCCAAAATAGTCAATATTAGAAACGTCTTTGGTTTCTTTTGGTGTCGCTGTTAATCCGATTTGTGTTGCACTTGAAAAGTATTCTAAAATCTTTCTCCAATTCGAATCCTCATCTGCACTCCCCCTGTGACACTCGTCAATAACAATTAAATCAAAAAAGTCAGGGGAGAATTGTTTGTAAATGTTTTGATCTTCTTCCGTTCCGGAAACAGCTTGGTAAAGTGATAGGTAAATTTCATAGGATTTATTTGCTTGCCTTTTTGAAATTTTGGTCATTGCTGAACCAAAGGGCTTAAAGTCATTTGTAATAGTTTGGTCAACTAATATGTTTCTATCAGCAAGGAATAAGATCCTTTTTTTTGCTTTTGATTTCCATAAACGCCAGATAATTTGGAATGCAGTAAAGGTCTTTCCGGTTCCTGTTGCCATTACTAATAGTAATCTTTTATTGCCATTTGCTATAGCCTCGATTGTTTTATTTATGGCTAATAGCTGATAGTATCTTGGAGTCTTATTACTTCCATCGCTGTAATAATCTTGAGTAATTATTGATTCCTGAGTTGGTGTAATATTTTTATGTTCACACCACATTCTCCATAATACTTCTGGTGAAGGAAAATCTTCTAATGATATTTCAACTTCTACTTTTCCATCTTTGGCAATACTATTATGAAATAAAAAAACATCGCCATTTGAACTGAAAACAAATGGAACACTAATCATTTCGCCATACGCAAGCGCCTGCTGCATTCCTGCACCAACGGAATGACTATTATCTTTAGCCTCTATAATTGCAATTGGCAAACCTGGTTTATAAAACAATACATAATCAGCTCGCTTATTTTTTGCTCTGGTATGTAATTGTCCCCGAACAATTACTCTTCCATTTGTTAGTGAAAATTCTTCGCGTAATTGTATATGGGTATCCCACCCTGCTTTTTCTAAAGCAGGAGTAATGTATTTGGTACATATATCCCTTTCAGATAAATCTTTTTTTGACATAATTTATCTTTTAATTTTTATTACTTACTAATAAATCTTTAACATCAACATTTAGCGCTTTTGCAATCGAAAATAATCCTTCAACAGTCGGTTGCATGTCGTTTGTACACCAACGAGAAACCGTTATTTTAGAAACATTCAGTTGCTCAGCCAACCATAAGTTTGTTCTGCTTTTTTCGGCAAGTACAACTTTAATACGGTTCAACATTTTTTTATTAGCCATTGCTTTATTCTATAGGTAAGAAAGATACAACTTTTTCTAATGAAATAACATATGGGGAATATTAATTAGCGAAAAACGTTAATAAATTGTGATTAAGCTTTCGGATTAAAAGAAATCAAAAAAACAGAAAATATAACTCCTTTTCGCTCCTTTTAAGGAAAAAACAGAAAACTCGCTCCCAAACCGGGAAAGTGTAAAAAAACACCACTGTTACTTTGCTCCTGTAAAACGTCAAAACATAAAAACAGGTAGCAATGGCAGCAGAAGTAATATGCAAATCAAGCGGGATCATCAGAAAGAAAAGCATTGAAAAAGATCGAAAAACATTGAAAGAGTTTTTTCAAACCGACAAAGTGGCTAAAACCACCACTGTTAATTTGCTCCAGTAAAACGTCAAAACATAAAAACAGATAACAATGGCAGAAGAAGGGAAAAACAAAACAAGTAACATTCTTGAGGGAGATCAGGATAAAGGAATTCCATCGTGGTTAGTGCCAATCCTAAGCGGATTAGGCAGTATGGGCGGTAGCTATATGCTTTGGGTAAAACCATTACAGGACAACTTTAATGCAATGGCAGAACAAATAGAAGATTTAAAAGATGACATCGCAGAAATTAAACTAAAGCAAAAGCAGGTGGACAGAGACTTCTACAGCAAACTAGAACATGCATTAAAAGGATTGGAAGGAGAAACGTCAAAACGTTTTAACGCTTCAAAAGAAGAGGAGGAAGAGGATGAAATAATCTCCTTAAACAAAAAAGAGAAGTATGTAAAACCTCAAAAGAAAAAAACATCAATACTCAGATAATATGGAAACCGCCACATTCAAAAGATTCATTGTTCCATTAGATGTTTTGACTGATATCGCCAAAGTAATTCTGGAGATGGAATTGAAAAATGAAATAAAAGCAGTCAATGAAAATAAGGCTTTCATTGAAATAAAAGTTGAGTATCAAAACGGATTGGGCTTTCATCAAAAAGCAATCGCTAACATCGAAAGCATTTTAGATGATTATAACCACTACCGTTTTGAAGAAGAAGAAACCGATTGGAGAAACAGTTAAGATGATAAAGACCTGTTTATATTGTAATAAAGAATTTGAAGCAAGACGAGTGGATAAACATTTCTGCTCTGCATCGTGCCGGCAATTAAATCATTTGCAGAAGAAGGCTATTACCTTGTTTGGAAATGAGAGCAAATCTATTGATGAGCCTGAAGAAGTTACTATACGTCAAACTGCTCCTGCAATTGAAGAGGAACCTGTTGTAATAAAAAAAGAAAAGTCAGTTGAAAAGCAATACAGGGAGATTCAAAGTTGGTTTGTTAATGATATTATATCCCAACTAAAACGCAGAAGTATTGAAGTATCCATTCAGGAATATGTGCAGAACAATAAGGCATTTACAAAGAGTGTATCATGGATCAATGTTCGCCTGCGCTGCCTGATTGAAATTCTGCTTTTAATTTCCGAAAGAAAAAGTTTGCCATTAGCCGATCTGGTGGAAATTACTAATGCCTTTACTTTATTGCTAAAGTCTGACCATCTGAAAAAAATATCAGAACACTATCCCTATTATGAACTGATAAAGGATTTAAGAGATAAGCTAAAAAATATTTATATAGAAAACGAAGATTCAGACTTCGTTCAAATCAAACTCGTCCGGAGAGTAAAAATTGATCTAATCGTTTATCGCTGCGAGCTCAAGTCAGTTGCATCAAAAGTAAAATTCAGCGAATTAAATTTTAAAACTAAAGAAATATGAGAACAAAAGAATTTGAAGTACCAAATGATTTTATCTGCGAGTTTGCAGAGGCATTAGCAGAACACGAATTAACTAATGAAATTAACGGAGTAACAGAAGATGGAGAAATCCTGATTGAGGTAAGTTATGAGAAAGAAGAGCGGGCTGCTGTATTTGCCTTGACCGAACTTCTTGATGATTACTACGAAGAAGAGGAGGAGCAGGAAGAAGAGGAAGATTAGCACGTTTTTGCAAATACCTTAAAGTATAAAAAGCTCTCCGCCTGTGTTCCGCACACGTTGGGGCTTTTGGCGGGACTTTTTTATATGAAAGGTATAGATTATGTTAGACAGACTGAAAGTCAATAATAGCAATAAGTTTGGAGGATTTAAAATGAGAGTAATTGAATTAAACAAGAAAGAAAGTGTGAAGGAAGTAACACTTGAAAGAGCAGGAGAGTTGTTGAATAATAAATCCATAAGTGATGAAGATTTGAAAAAGCTTATGAACAACCTGAGAGCATTTTGCCGGATTGTAATTGAAATCAGGCAGAGTATAGAACAAAAAAATAATACGCAGAATTCTTTTGAAGAATTAAAAGAGGCTGCATAGTAATAACAATAAAAACGAAAACCATGAAAGAAAACAAAATCAAAAAACCTGATTCAAAAATAATTCAGGATGAATTAAGCGAAATGCAAGTCTTTGAGCAATTTGCAAAAGGAAGTAAAAAAACAAAAGGCGCAGGTAACAACTGCGTCATTTACACAAGGGTATCCGGCAAGGAACAGGAAGAAGGGTATAGCTTGGATACGCAAAAAAGAGAGTGCGAAGAATTTGCCGAGAAGAATGGACTGAACATTCTTGGTTACTTTGGCGGAACTTATGAGAGCGCAAAAAATGACGAGCGTAAGGAGTTTAACAAAATGCTTCAATCCATAAAACGAAGCAAACAAAAAGTGTCGTACATAATTGTTTACATGCTCGACCGATTTTCAAGATCGGGTGCAAACGCCATTTATATCAAAGAGCAATTAAAGCAACAAGGTATTTACATTCAATCAGTGCGACAGCCAGCCGATGGTTCGACCTCCAGCGGTGATTTTCAGCAAAACATTCAAATGATTTTTTCGCACTACGATAATCAGTTGCGAAGAGAACGTTGCATGGCTGGTACAAGAGAAGCTTTGATGCGGGGAATTTGGTGTGCACACACTCCAATAGGTTATGATAAAATTATTGTAAACGGAGAAACTAAACTCGTTGTAAATAATGAGGGTAAATTATTACGCAAAGCATTTTATTGGAAAGTAAATGATAACCTTAATAGCGAGCAATGTGTTGCAAAGCTTGCAAATATGGGATTAAAAATATCCCACCAAAGAATGTCGACTATTTTCAGAAACCCTTTTTACTGCGGTTTGATTTCGCACAACCTTTTGGAAGGGCAGTTGGTTGAAGGCAAGCATGAGAAGTTAATTTCAAAAGAAATATTTCTTGCAGTAAATGAAATTCAAAACAAGAACTCCTTTGGTTACAAGCAAACACCCGAGCAAATTAATATTCCTTTAAAGGTTTTTGTAAAGTGCGACAAATGCGGTGTTGGGTTAACCGGATATGTTGTAAAAAAGAAAGAGCTATGGTATTATAAATGTCGGACAAAAGGATGCTGCGTAAATAAGGCTTCCGAAACGTTAAACCGTCAATTTGAAAATGTTTTGACGGATTTTGTGCTTGATCCTGAGAACTTAAACTTAATGCAGGAATTGCTGATAACCGAGTTTAACGAACGCACAAGGGATAATGAGGAATCCGTTAGATTACTTAAAGAGCAATATCAGGAAATTAAGCGCAAACTGGAGCGTTTGGAAGAGCGCTTTATGGACGAGGAAATCACCAAAGAATTATACCTTAAATACGTTGAGAAACATAAAGAGGAACAGGTCAAAATTCAACGTGATTTGCAGGATGTCGAACTTAGCGCTTCGAACCCAGAAGATTGCGCACAGCTAATTACAAGCTATGCCAAAGACCTGCGCCAAATGTGGCTTTCTGCCGATTATATGCAAAGGCAAAAGTTACAAAACTACTTGTTTCCACAGGGGCTTCGCTACTCCAAGGAAAAGGGGCTAGTTCGTACCGAAGAATATAACTCGGTGTTTTTGTGGATTGCCCATAAACAGCGAGAATTAGGGCAAAAAAAATGCGGCATACCAAGTTTAAACCTTGATGATGCCGCTTTGGTAGCGGGAGAGTGATTCGAACACCCGACCTTTGGGTTATGAGCCCAACGAGCTACCCCTGCTCTATCCCGCAATATGTGGCAAATACTTGTCGTATTTGGAGGTAATTTCAATGTGTAATGAACGCTTTATTATTTTCTGTAAAAGGCAATAATAAATTCGGTTGCAAAGATACGGAAAATAATGGACCGTGCAAATATTTTTTCGATTAATGTGTAAAACACCTCTGCATGAAGCGGTTGCAGTACTTCACTGATACGCTGTGCTTCATCGGGCATGGAGTTTTGTAAGGGATATAAAAGATAATCTAACAAAAATAGGAAGCACTCGATCATGAAACCAACCGACAAACCCAAAGAGGAATTTCCTGGATATCCTCATTACTCGCAACAGGAAGACATATACCAGGCCGACAAAGAAGAAACAGAGATCGACCCGGAGAATCCAGCCAAATTAAAACCTGCTGAATCAGAAGGCGATGTGGTGCCGGAACTAGACTTCGATGAAACACTGATGGGCGAAGACCTCGATGTTCCCGGCTCTGAACTCGACGACCAACAAGAAGCGCTTGGCAGCGAAGATGAGGAGAATAATTTCTACAGTCTGGGCGGCGATAATCACGACGAGGATGAACAGAGGAGCTAAGCCAAAGGAGCATTCTCATCTGCGGGTGGCGCTTCTGTTATGTTCTGCGATACGGTGAATGTATATCGACTTCGATCAGAATACCAGATATAAGGCACCCAAATTGCAGACACAATGACGAACGAAACAAGGCTACTCGAGGTGGACATGATAGAAGCGCGATCCTGAACATTTCCGCTGTCAGACAGTGCATATAATACAATGGTATTCAATATCAAAAAGACCACATTAAAGATCCTGAAGATTACAAAATATGGTCTGAATGAAGCCTTATGTTGAAAAAACAACACAACCAGGAAAATTGTAAATACCAAAAATCCGCTGTTGAAGCATGCAATGGTCAGCTCATAGTAGCCTTTCAACGGTGAAAAATAATCCGACTCTACATCAAAATAAAATGCCGTGTAATCTATTGACATTTCACCAGCATATTGCCTGATAAGGGAAATAAGTAAACCAAGCGGAGAAAGAGCAATCCCTATTGCCATTAATACCAACCAACCACCTATCCGTTCATATTCATTTTTATACTGTGCCATGTAAGGCCTTTTATACAGTTTAAAGACGAGCAACCCCGTTCCTCCCAATCCCACAAAAATAGCCAGCAACAACGTCCAATTAAATCCTGAATAATCGCGAGCCGGAGTTTGTGTTGCATTAAATATCATATTATAATCCACAAACTCCATTTGCGATTTATATTCAGCATAATCTTCCGGATTAACAACATCCGTTTTTGATGTATAATGGTAGCTGAGACTAAGACACGAACCATCAGCATGCGTTTTATAGGAGTATGAAAAGAAAGGATTATCGCATTCTTTCAAATCGTCCTCAACATTCCAATTTGATGTATGGTTGATTTTAATCTCCTGGAAATATTCGATTGGATAAGTGATAGCTAACGGCATTTTCCGCTCGCTTTCTGAAGGTCTTGTCAAACGCGAATTAAGACTATAAGGCGCAAAGTCCCTTTCAATGTTTTTACTTCCGGAAACGTCTTTCAACTTCCAGAATCCGTTGAGCTGATAATACTCTGTAATCGTTGCTTCATTTTTCTCTTCGTAATCCTCAAAAATTAATGTGTCCAATACATCAACATCGTCTGAGTATTTATTGTAATAAGTACGATAGCTCTCCTGAATGTCTGCGATCGATTTCGTCATAAACAAATAACGCATTTCATCTGCAGCATATCCCCTGCCATGGGTAATGACCTTCAGTTTTGCATCGCCAGATTCCAATACCGTAAATTCTTCCAGAACCTCGATCCTGTTGTTTAAACAAACAGGGATATCTTCGAATGCTTTTGGGCTCTTGTCAAGTACCATACCGCATTCATACGAAGGAATTTGACGGTCTCTAAAATCGCCCCGTTGATAGGTGATGGTAGGGTCAACAAAAAAATATTGGCCCTGGTAACGAAAACAGGCGATGCAGTGATCAAATATATTGATGCGCGGATTCTGATCTTTTATTTTCCGCGCAAACGACGTGTTAACCAGCACCGGATAGGCCTCCAAACCCGCGTATTTAAGCATTGAACACAGTAAAACCGATTTTTCTTTGCAATCGCCATATCTGTTGCGAAGAACCTGAACGGGGTCTCGGGGCACGTGTGAATAAATACCACTCTCATTACCTGAGTACCGAATGTGTAACTGCACAAAAGAGATCAATGCCGTTATTTTCTGTTCTAATGTCATTGATGGAACAATAAGCGAATCGATCACAAACTGAAGATCTTTTTGGGAAGGTTCCTTTACATTTAACATCTCACGACAATGCTCTTTCACTTCATTCCAATTGTTAAGATTGGATAATTGAACGCATGGAGATAGTACCTGCCACGACGGCAATGACTCTTCTTCTCGGATTACGACCGGGTTTGATATATCCCAAATGTACTCCGTAAAGTCCTTTATACGGACAACTGGCTGTGGCGCGCCATTCTCAAACCGTATGTTTGGCTTCTCTCCATTAGGCAGAATGACTTTTGAATATATTTTTCCAATTGGTGAAGAAGCACCGAACCAAAGCGTGTATCCAAAATAGTCTTTAAACACCGGATTTCGGCCCACGATGGAATAACTATATTCAACAATATCACCCTTGCGAATATCAGTGAGATTTGCATACAAGGTTTTATATCCGTTTAGCAATCCTTGATTACGTTCGTTCTCTTCTTTCAGTTCCTGCCAACGGGTATCTTTGGTTTTATCAATTACTTTACCGCCTCTATGCACAGCGACAGAATGTACAAAACCCCTTTGATACTGCGGATCAAAGGTAAATTCTAGCTGAGAGACTTGAGTAAGTCCCTCCTCGCTTACGGCTGTAAGCGCATAATGAAAATACGTTTGCCTAGCAGTTGTATTGTTTTGCTCATCTGACAATAGGTAGTAATACCCATTTTTAACTTGCTTTTTATTTACCTCGGGAATTTGGTTTATATCAATATAATCGGCCCAAATTGGTGGGGCAGACTTGACCTGGCTCCAACCTTGGACCACAAATAAAAGCCCGATCAAAAGGCTTAAAAATAATTTTGCCATAAATTAGTGTTTTTTCGAGGGAAAAATGAACGCCTAAAGATATACAAAATCAGCAAATTCAGTTTTAGAAAAGCTGTTATCTCAAAGACGTATCTGCTTCACCTCTCCCAATGCTTCTGCATATTCCGCCTTCAGCTGCTCAATAATCTCTTTGCAGCTGAGTTCTGCAGTAATGAGTTCCGACGATTTTCCCGCACACCACAGGCGCTTATAATTATTGGGTAAAACCGATTCCTCCAGCTTTTTCATACCACGCACTTGCACAAACATCTTGAACCATTTTTTCGTGCGCGGATTGTTGCTCATCATCCGCTCAAACCACGACTGTTCATAGCCCATTTTCTTGGCTTCCGGCGTATCGATAATGGTACAAGGCGTACCGGATAATTTAGTCGTCATTACAATGTCGTCCATCCCTGAACGAATGATCGCATCTTTATACTCTTTGTTTACCGCGCACTCTTTGCTTACAATAAAACGTGTTCCTACCGATACGCCCTCGGCCCCGAGCACACGCACCGATAACAAGCCTTCACCGGAAACGATGCCGCCGGCAGCAATTACCGGCTTAGATGGGAATTTCTTACGGAGTGCCGGCACCAAAATATGCAACGGGTGCGGTCCGGCGTGTCCGCCTGCTCCCTGCCCTACGGCAATGAAGCCGTCGCAGCCGAGGTCGTAGCACTTCTGCGCATGGGCTATATTGGTGACATCACAAAACACTTTTGCACCATACGAACGCGCTGCCTCGATCACCTCTTTCGGACTGCCGAGAGAGGTAATGTAAAAAGGCACTTTTTTCTCGATACACACGGCTAGGTGTTTTCGGTACAATGGGTTCGATTGTTGCACGATCAGGTTCACCCCATAATTGCCGGGCATGCCGTTCCTGGCGGCGTTCACTTCGTCCAACACAGCCGCCAGCTCCCCATCCTTCCGGAAATTGAGCGTGGGAAAAGTAGCCATGACACCGGCTTCCATCCCGGCACGTATCATCGCGACGTTACTTACCAGGAACATCGGCGCCATAACCAACGGAAACTCAATACTTAATAACGAGGGAAGACTGTTAACTGTTTTCATCACTTAAAAAATTAAAATGATATTAAAATGCAGACCTTTTCTTTGGTTTATTGCAAATATATGCTATTTTTATGCATGCATAAGAGTTTTTAGGCAATTGTTTTACCCAAAAAATTAGAGATCATGGAAACCATGGAACACCTGCGATTATTCGATCTTTTACACAACCTTCTTACCATGCCATTGAAAAAAGATGCATTGGCAGCGAAAGAAAATGGCGCATGGAAAACGTATAGTACCGAAGAATACATCGACACGGTAAACAAGCTGAGTTATGCGTTCCTTGACGCCGGCATTAAACCCGGCGATAAGATCGGCCTTATCTCCAACAACCGGCCCGAATGGAATTTCATTGACTATGCCTGTCTGCAAACAGGCGCCATCAACACGCCGCTCTACCCCACGATCAGCGAACACGACCTCAGGCACATCATTTCGGATGCCGACATTAAATATTTTTTTGTGTCGAACGAAGCCATGTACCAGAAAATAAAGCCTTGTGCCGAAGGTTCGTCCATCCGCGAGATCTTTTCCATCGAACCCGTGAAAGGCTTGCGGTCGCTGGCCGATCTACTGGCTCTGGGAAAAGAAAAACCATGTGAAAAACAACTGGAAGAAGTAAAAGCATCCATCAAACCGATGGATCTTGCTACCCTCATCTACACCTCCGGAACCACCGGAAACCCAAAAGGCGTCATGCTTTCGCACAACAACTTTATCAGCAATGTGGAAGCTACCAAAAACCTATGTCCTTTCAGGCCCGAATGGCGGGCGCTCAGCTTTCTACCACTCAACCACGTGTATGAGCGCATGCTGTCCTACCTCTACATCAGCCGAGGCATGTCGGTATATTATGCGGAAAGCATCGACACCATCGGCGACAACCTCAAAGAAGTAAAACCGCAGGTATTTGTAACCGTGCCGAGGCTGCTCGAAAAAGTGTACGACAAGATCGTGGCTACCGGTACCAACCTAAGCGGCATTAAAAAAGCGCTGTTCTTCTGGGCGCTAAACCTTGGACTACGCTACAAGCAACATGGCGAAAACGGATGGTTCTACGAAAAACAACTGGCGCTGGCCAACAAACTGGTGTTTGCCAAATGGCGCCAGGCCCTGGGCGGAAACATCGTAGGCATCGTGTCGGGCGGATCGGCTTTGCAACCCCGGCTGGCACGCGTGTTTCACGCAGCCAAAATAAAAGTGCTCGAAGGCTACGGCCTCACTGAAACATCTCCTGTGATTGCGGTTAATAATTACGACGACAAAAACATCAAAATCGGAACTGTTGGTCCGGTGATCAACAATGTGAAAGTGAAATTCGGGGAAGACGGAGAGATACTCGTAAAAGGCCCTAACGTGATGATGGGCTATTACAAACAACCAGAACTCACGGCAGAAGCCATCGATCCCGACGGCTGGTTTCATACCGGCGATATCGGTGTGCTGGAAGACGGGCGTTTCCTCAAAATAACCGACCGCAAAAAAGAAATGTTCAAAACATCGGGCGGCAAATACATTACGCCGCAGATTACCGAGAACAAACTGAAAGAAAGCCACTTTATTGAACAAGTGATGGTGATCGGGGAAAATGAAAAATTCCCGGCAGCTTTCATCGTCCCAGCCTTCGCTTATCTCAAAGAATGGTGCGCACGCCATAAGATAGACTTTGTATCGAATGAAGCCATCGTAAAAAATAAAGAGGTTCACGACCGCATCATGCGTGAGGTGGAAGCTGCCAATGCCAACCTGGCCCAATACGAAAAAATTAAAAAAATAGCGCTTTTACCCAAAGAGTGGAGCATCGAACATGGCGAAATGACACCAAAGCTCTCCCTTAAACGCAAGGTGATCCTCGAAGCCAATAAACAAGCCTATAATTCTATCTACGGAGAAAATTAACAAAAATTTAATATAGCTTTTGCTATGCATGCATAATATTAAATTGTATATTTGTTAGTGTCATGATGAAAAAGCATACCGAAACAATTGATTCAAAACTGAAAACCACCTGGCAGGTTGTGAGCAGAATGTACAATGCAGAGGCTTTGCTACACGACGCTACCATTGCCATGGGGCACTTTTTGCTCAATGTAGATAGCCACGAAGGCTCTTATGCATCGGAAATTGCCCCAGCCCTCGGCATGGAAGGAACCTCGCTATCGCGACTGATTCTCTCGCTCGAAGAAAAAAAAATGATCCAACGTATTCCCGATAAGGCTGACAAACGAAAAACAAAGATCATTCTCACCAAAAAAGGGATTATGCAAAAGGAACTCGCTAAAAATACCGTGAGGAACTTTAACCACATGGCCGAACTCAAAATAGGCCGCGAGAGCCTGGCTGAATTTTTTAACGTATTGGATAATATCGCGGAACTCGCTGAACAACGTTACAAATTACTGAAACAATCATAAGTCACTGAAACAACAGAACGCTTTAAAAACCTTAAAAAAAACGGACATGAAAAGACTGATCCAAAAAGTAGCCGTATTGGGCTCGGGTGTCATGGGCAGCCGCATCGCCTGTCACTTCGCCAACATTGGCTGCGAAGTATTGCTCCTTGATATTCTGCCGAAAGAACTCAACGATGCCGAAAAAGCAAAAGGCCTTACCATTGAAAACAAATCCGTGAGAAACCGCATCGTAAACGACGCATTAGCCTTTGCCCTGAAATCAAACCCCTCGCCTATCTACAAAAAAGAATTTGCCAAACGCATCACCACAGGCAACTTCGAAGACGATATGTCTAAAATAGCCGGTTACGACTGGACGATCGAAGTGGTGATCGAAAACCTCGACATCAAGAAAAAAGTGTACGAGCAGGTCGAAAAATTCCGCAGGCCGGGAACACTTATTACCTCCAATACCTCTGGTATTCCCATCCACTTGCTCACCGAAGGACGTAGCGAAGATTTCAAGGATTATTTCTGCGGCACACACTTTTTTAACCCGCCACGCTACCTGCGTTTGCTGGAAATTATTCCGACGCCGCATACGAAACCCGAGATCGTATCATTCCTGATGGAATATGGCGAAAAGTTCCTTGGCAAAACAACCGTACTCGCCAAAGACACGCCGGCATTTATTGCTAACCGCGTTGGCGTTTATGGCATCATGTCGCTCCTCCACCTGGTCGAAAAAATGGACCTTACCGTGGAAGAAGTCGATAAGCTCACCGGCCCGGTATTAGGGCGTCCCAAATCCGCGACATTCCGTACCGGAGATGTGGTAGGCTTGGATACCTTGGTAAATGTGGCTAAAGGCCTGAAGCAAAGTGTACCGGATGACGAAGCCAACGAACTCTTCGTATTGCCGGACTATCTCGAAAAAATGGTAGCAAACAAATGGCTGGGCGACAAAACCGGGCAAGGCTTTTACAAGAAGGTAAAAGGAAAAGACGGTAAATCCGAGATTCTTGCTCTCGACCTGAAAACACTCGAGTATCGCCCACAGCAAAAAGCCAAATTTGCTACCCTGGAAATGACAAAGCCAGTGGAAAACCTGAAAGACCGCCTCAAAATGCTGGTAGCAGGCAAAGACAAAGCGGGAGAATTTTACCGCGCTACGTTTGCAGGCTTGTTCCAATACGTTTCGAACCGCATACCGGAAATTGCGGATGAACTGTACAAAATCGATGATGCCCTCAAAGCCGGCTTTGGCTGGGATCTCGGACCTTTCGAATATTGGGACGCCATTGGGGTAAAAGAATCGGTGGACCTCATGGAAGCCGCAGGCATGAAGCCAAATGCCTGGGTTTATGATTTTCTGAAAGCAGGCAATAGCACGTTTTACAAGATCGAGAATGGCAAGCGCTTGTTTTATGACATTCCTTCCAAATCATATAAAACAATACCAGGCACAGAAGAATTCATATCCCTCGATGCGCTGCGCGGCACCAATACCATCTGGAAAAACAGCGGTGTATCGGTGATCGACCTGGGCGACGGCATCCTGAATGTGGAATTCCATACCAAAATGAACACCATCGGCGGCGAAGTGCTGGCCGGACTGAATAAAGCGATCGACATTGCAGAAAAAGACTATAAAGGCCTCGTAATCAGTAACGAAGGGGCCAATTTCTCGGCTGGCGCCAATGTGGGAATGATCTTCATGATGGCCGCCGAGCAGGAATGGGATGAGCTGAACATGGCTGTACGCATGTTCCAGAACACAACCATGCGCTTACGCTATTCATCAATTCCCGTTGTGGTGGCACCACATAACCTCACTCTTGGAGGTGGTTGCGAAATGTGCCTGCATGCGGATATGGTGGTGGCTCACGCCGAAAGCTATATCGGCCTCGTGGAATTTGGCGTAGGCGTGATACCGGGCGGTGGCGGCACCAAAGAATTTGCCGTGCGCCTTGCCGACTCGCTGCATGAAGGCGACGTGGAATTGAATATTTTCCGCGAAAAATTCCTCACTATCGGTCAGGCTAAAGTATCAACGTCGGCCTATGAAGCCTTCGATCTTGGCATTTTGAGAAAAGGTATTGACAAGGTTGTTATTTCCCGCTCGCGTCAGCTAGCAGAGGCTAAAGCCGAATGCCTGATGCTCGCCGAGGCTGGCTATACAAAACCGGCGCCTCGAAAAGACATTAAAGTACTCGGAAACCAGGCCCTCGGCCTTGTTTACGTAGGAGCTAACTCCATGTATAGCGGCAACTACATGAGCGAACACGATTTGAAGATCTCGCAAAAATTAGGCTACGTAATTGCCGGCGGCGATCTTTCGCAACCCACGCAGGTAAGCGAACAATACCTGCTCGATCTCGAACGCGAAGCTTTCGTACAACTGTGCACTGAGCGCAAAACCATGGAACGATTGCATAGCATTATTAATGGAGGAAAAGTGTTGAGAAACTAGATCAAGTATTGAGATACAAGAATTGAGACGGGAAGCGTTTATAGGTAGAAATCATGACTTGCTATTGGTAAAAAAGAGCGATGCATAATATTAAAGAGCTTAAATTGTGGCACAAGGCAATAGACCTCACGGTAGAAGTCTATAAAGCCACCGAAAATTTTCCAAGAGAGGAAACTTACGGCTTAACTTCTCAGATAAGAAGAGCTGCCGTATCTATTCCCTCAAACATTTCGGAAGGTGCCGGAAGAAATTCCAAAAAGAATTTCGGTACTTTTTGTCAGTCGCTAACGGTTCGTCTTATGAACTGCAAACTCAAATTGTGATCTCAAACAAGCTCCAGCTGATGCCAGATGCGTCCGCCGAGGTTTTGTTATCAAGGATTGACGAAATACAAAAAATGAACTATAGTTTTCAAAAATCAATAAAATAATTAATCCGATGTGATATGTCAGATCGTGCATCTCAGTACTCACATCTCAAATCTTAAGATATGAACGCATACATTGTAGCAGGATTCAGAAGCGCCGTTGGCAAAGCCAATAAAGGCGGATTTCGGTTCACACGCCCTGACGACCTCGCAGCCGACGTGATCAAACACCTGATGGCCTCAGTTCCACAGATCGAACATACCCTTGTTGACGACGTGATGGTAGGTAACGCCATGCCGGAAGCTGAACAGGGCTTGAATGTGGGAAGGCTTATTTCACTGCTGGCACTTGATACCGACAAAGTTTCCGGGATGACCGTTAACCGCTACTGTGCCTCAGGCCTCGAAACCATTGCCCTGGCATCGGCGAAGATCGCTGCCGGCTACGCGCATTGCGTAGTAGCGGGCGGCACAGAAAGCATGAGCCTTATTCCCATGGGTGGCTGGCGCGTAGTACCTAATCCTAAAGTGGCAAAGGAACATGCTGACTGGTATTGGAACATGGGCCTCACAGCTGAAGCGGTCGCTAAAGAATTTAACGTATCGCGCGAAGATCAGGATCAGTTTTCATTTAATTCGCACCAAAAAGCGGTAGCCGCCATCAAAGCAGGCAAGTTCAAAGACGAGATCGTGCCAGTAAACGTTTCGGAAACTTACCTCGACGAAAACGGGAAGAAAAAAACACGGGATTTTGTAGTAGATACCGACGAAGGCGCACGGGCCGATACGTCAATGGAAGCGCTTGCCAAATTAAAGCCAGTGTTTGCCAATGGAGGCAGCATCACAGCGGGCAACTCGTCTCAAACCAGTGATGGCGCAGCCTTTGTGATGGTGGTGAGCGAAAAATTCTTGAAAGAACATAATCTCACGCCAATTGCGCGCCTTGTATCACATGCCGTGGCCGGTGTACCACCGCGCATCATGGGCATCGGACCTGTTTACGCCGTTCCAAAAGCGGTGGCGCAAGCCGGGCTCAAGATCGACGATATCGATCTGTTCGAGCTGAATGAAGCCTTTGCGTCACAATCGCTGGCTGTTGTCAGGGAGTTGAAACTAAATCCGGAGAAAGTGAATGTTAATGGCGGTGCTATTGCCCTCGGGCATCCATTGGGATGCAGTGGCGCCAAACTGTCGGTGCAAATGTTCAACGAGCTGCGTAGGCAAAACAAAAAATATGGTGTGGTAACCATGTGTATTGGCACCGGGCATGGCGCGGCAGGCGTTTTCGAATTACTATAAACGAATGAAAGGGCAAGCATGAAAAAGGAATTAGTTGATCAACTGGTAGGCATACGACGACAGCTGCACGCCAATCCAGAGCTGGGTTACCAGGAACATGAAACCGCTGAGCTTATCTGCAGGGAACTTGATAAACTTGGTATTCCTTACCAAAAAAACATTGCCAAAACCGGTGTTGTCGCCACTCTAAAAAAAGGCAATGGACCGGGTATCGTGCTTCGCGCCGACATGGACGCATTGCCTATTCTGGAAAATACAGAGCTGCCTTTCAAAAGCACCAAACAAACCAAAACAGGAAACCACGATATTCCGCTCATGCATGCCTGTGGGCATGATGTACACGTAACCATGCTCCTTGGAGCTGCAGCGTTGTTGAAAGACACCGATTACCAGGGCACCGTCAAGTTTATTTTCCAACCTTCCGAAGAGGGAACATACGATGATCCTGAGAAAAAATCGGGGGGCCAGCGCATGGTGGAAGCCGGTGTACTCGATGATGTGAAAGCGGCCCTTGCCCTGCATGTACACCCGTTGCTACCAGTAGGAAAAGTAGCTTACAAACTCGGCCAGGCACTGGCCTGCGCCAATTTTTTCAGAATAGAGATCACCGGGCGCATGGCCCATGCAGCGGTGGCACCACATCTGGGCGTAGATGCCATTCTGGTATCGAGCCATATCATACAGGCCGTTTCCTCAATTGCGCACAAGTATATTCCACCACACGAGCCTACCGTTATTTCTTTTACCAAGATCAACGGCGGCATCGCGCCCAACGTCATCGCCGATAAAGTGGTGTTGGAAGGCACGGTAAGAGCGCTCGACCTGAGCACATTCAACACGGTGTTGTCGAGAATAGAAAAAATCATTCAGGCAGCGATGTTATCGTTCGATGCCGACATCAAAATCAGTTACGATCTTAATTACCCCAGCTTACTGAACGATAAAACCATTCACGACACTGTATCAGCCCCGCTCGAATCCGTTTTTGGAAAGCAGAATATCATTCCGGTGGAAGCTATTCTTGGTTCGGAAGACTTCGCCTTTTATTCTCGGAAAGTACCAAGCATGTTCTATTTCCTTGGCGCACAAGACACTGCCGAAAAAACCTATTTCCTCCACGACTCAAGAGTGGTGTTCAACGAAGATTGCATTCCATACGGCGCCAGGTTACTGGCTGAAGGCGCATTAAGCCTGCTTAACTCATCATACTAAAACTTTAACTAAAAAAAGATGGCAACAACAGCAAAAACCAAAGGAGGAGAATTCCTCATCAAAGAAACGGCAGCAAACGACATTTTTATTCCTGAACAATGGACGGAAGAACAGTTAATGATGAAAAAAACCTGCGATGATTTTATCGACCAGGAAGTCCTTCCAATTCTCGACCGCATTGATAGCCAGGAAGAAGGGCTGATGCCTTCGATCCTGGAAAAAGCGGGTGCCCTGGGTCTATTAGGTGTATCTGTTCCTGAAGACCTCGGAGGCCTTGGCTTCGATTTTGTGACCTCGATGCTCACCACCGAAGTGCTTGGCGCCGGCTACTCTACAGCCGTAGCGCTTTCAGCCCACACAGGCATCGGCACCTTGCCAATCCTTTACTATGGCAACGACGAACAAAAAAAGAAATACATTCCAAAATTAGCTACCGGCGAATGGAAAGCCTGCTATTGCCTTACTGAACCAGGTTCCGGCTCGGATGCCAACAGCGGCAAAACCAGCGCAAAACTTTCTGCCGACGGCAAACATTACATCCTGAACGGACAAAAAATGTGGATCACCAACGGTGGCTTTGCCGATATCTTCACGGTATTTGCAAAGATCGACGATGATAAAAACCTGTCGGCGTTTATTGTGGAAAAAAACTTCGGCGGTATTTCCCTGAACCCTGAAGAACACAAAATGGGTATCAAAGGCAGTTCAACACGCCAGGTATTCTTCAACGACTGCAAAGTTCCGGTTGAAAACCTCTTATCCGAACGCCAGAATGGCTTTAAGATTGCGGTAAATATCCTGAACATAGGCCGCATCAAATTAGCAGGTGCCGCCATTGGTGGCAGCAAACGTGCCGCTACCCAATCCGTTCAATATGCCAACGAGCGCATCCAGTTCGAACGTCCTATTTCCAAATACGGCGCTATCCGCTACAAATTGGCCGAACAGGCGATCCGCATCTTTGCCTCGGAAAGCGCTACCTACCGCGCTTCGCAAAACATCGAAGATGCGATCCATGAGCTGATTGCCGGCGGCATGGATGAAGCAAAAGCCAAACTGAAAGGCATCGAGCAATTTGCGGTAGAAGCTGCTATCCTCAAGGTACACGGTTCTGAAACACTGGACTACGTGGCCGACGAAGGCGTACAGATATACGGCGGCATGGGCTACAGCGCCGAAGCACCGATGGATCGTGTGTACCGCGACTCACGGATCAACCGTATTTTCGAAGGCACCAACGAGATCAACCGCTTACTCATTGTGGATATGATCCTGAAACGCGCTATGAAAGGCGAACTCGACCTCATGGGACCTGCGCAACAAGTAGCGTCTGAACTTGTGGGCATTCCTGAATTTTCGGAGCCAGATACGACCTTGTTTGCTTACGAAAAGAAACTGCTCACCAATTTCAAAAAGGCTATTTTGCTGATTGCCGGTGGTGCCGTGCAGAAACTGATGACTACACTCAGCAAGGAACAGGAGATCATCATGAATATTGCCGATATGGCCATCGAGACGTATGTTGCAGAATCGACATTATTACGTGTAGAAAAGCTGGTTGGCATGCGCGGTGAAGAAGCCTGTGCAGAACACCTCGCGATCATGCGAAGCTACATCAATTCTGCCTGCGATAAAATATGGGTTTACGGCAAAGAAGCACTGAACAGCTACGGCGAAGGCGATGAACTGCGCATGATGCTGATGGGACTGAAACGTTACACGAAACAGGAACCTTTCAATGCCAAAGCTGCAAGACAGATGATTGCTGAAAAACTGATCAAAGAAAATAAATACTGTTTTTAAACTACCACAATGGAAAACGTCTTTTTTGAAGGCCGCGTATTATGGTCGCAGATCGACGCCAACATGCACCTGCGGCATTCGGCTTATGCCGACTTTGCTGCACAGGCAAGGTTGCAGATCCTGGAAAGCCTTGGCTTTGATGCCAATCTGCTCGAATCGCTGAAGATCGGACCTATTTTGTTTCGCGAAGAGCTGATCTACATGCGTGAAGTACGTCCAAGCGATACGGTTAAAGTAACCTGTGAAATGACACACTGTCGCGCCGATGGCAGCCGCTGGTCCTTTACCCAGGGACTTTACCGCGGCGATGGCATACAGGCTGCGCAGATCAATGTACAGGGTGCCTGGGTGGACATGGCCAAGCGTAAACTCGCTGCGCTTCCACCGGAGTGGGCCCAGACTTTCCTGCAAATCCCCAAAAGCCCAGACTTTATCCTGGAGCCGGTACCCGAAAAGAAATCAGAAAACCCTTCAACCCATTCAAACGCTATGACACCATTAGAACAACAATTTGAAGACGCAAAAAAACGCGTTATGGAATTACCGGAAAAACCCGGAAACGATGTGATGCTCGAACTGTATGCCCTCAACAAACAGGCAACCATCGGCGATATCAACATCGATAAGCCGGGCATGTTTGATTTTGTCGCAGCTGCCAAGTACCATGCCTGGAGCGAAAAAAAAGGCATGCCCAAAGAAGAGGCCCAACAAAAATACATCGACTACGTTGAAGGTTTATTTAAAAAGTAAATGAACCGATTACAGGCATCGATCGACAAAGCAAGGCATTCAGGTTTCCACCTGTGGATGCTGAATGTCGTGCTTTTGCGCACCGTTCCGTTCAATAAGCCGCATAATATCCGTGTAACGGGCATCGGCGAGGATGAACTGACCATGCGGGTGAAGAATACACGGGCAAACCGGAATCACATACGTGGCATTCATGCCTGTCTTTTGGCCACGCTTTGCGAGTATGTTTCTGGCTTGAGCCTGCTCCGAAACTTTTCGCCGACCGACTACCGCATCATTCTGAAATCGATTCACATGACTTACCACTACCAGGCCAAAAGCGACGTTCATGTCACCTTTAAGATAAGCAAACAACACATTGAAACCGAAATCCTGGAGCCGCTGAAAACAACAGATGCTGTGTTCAAAGAATTTGCTGTAGAAGTGTACGACACCGAAAACAACCACATCTGCACCGGACTCATCAATTGGCAGATCAAAGCCTGGAAAAACGTAAAAATGAAGATCTGATCGCATTGGCTGCGGCTTATGCAAGCACCACTAATCAAAAAACATGTTCGATAAACTCATCAGCGGCATCAAACAACACGCCAACATCCCGGATTCGGGCATCCAGCAATTCGTGTCTGCCCTCCGCATCAAACAGGTGAGAAAAAAGAAAAACCTGCTGAGCGAAGGCGATAATGGTAATATGATGTATTACCTTAACGAAGGCTTATTCCGCTATTATACATTCGATGAAAGCGGCAATGAACACACCATCGACCTGATTGCGCAAAACAACTGGTTTGGCGATGCAGAAGCCTTTTTGTCTCAGCAACCCGCAGGCATCAACATCGAGGCACTGGAAGACAGCCAGGTATTTGCCCTGAGCTACGAAGACCTTCACCGTTTTTACGACGAGATACCTATGTTTGAGCGCGCTGTGCGAAAGATCATCGAACGCTATTTTGTGAAAGCCCTGCAGCGCGGAAAGAAAGTGAACCGCGCAGGCTACTCTGCACAAGAGCGCTACCAGGAATTTCTCCGTTCGCAACCCAAACTTGGCAATCGCGTACCAGCCATTTATCTTTCATCGTACCTCGGCATAACGCCGGAAACCCTCAGTCGGCTCCGCAGCCAATCATTGAAACAAGCCTCCTAAATAATGCATGAAAATTTCTGAAAACGGTTTAAAATGGTTGATGTGCTTCTACCCGCCGATGCTCTTTCAGCGCATCTGGGTAAAAAAAGTACACAAAGGTTTTCGTGGCATTGATGTAAAGATCAACCGCAGTTTTTTTACATCCAATCTCGGAAACTCCATTTTTGGCGGCACTATTTTTTCAGCCACTGACCCGTTCTACGCTTTGCTGTTTGGGCAGATCATGCAACATAAGGGATATAAGATCACCGTCTGGCTCAAAAGCGCGCACATCCAATACCTTAAACCCGGCAGAACCGATCTTTTCTTTACGCTTAACATTACCGATGCGATGGTAGATGAAGCTGAAAAAGCCCTGCAAACAGACGGCAAATTCGTAAAAGCCTATCCCATCGAGATTTTTGACCGCAAGGGCGAACTATGCGCCAGCGCCCTCAACGAAGTGTATATCCGGGATCTCAACTTTATCAAGCCATAACATCAGACCAGTTAGGGCGTGCCTTGGCAATTGCCCTGCCCAACACACAATTGGCAAGACCGTGCTTTTCGCTATAATCTTCTTGCCTGCTTGGCTGAGGTTCCCGAAGCCGGCCAGCGAAAAAGGATTTCCGTTGCAATCACTCACGCGAAACATCACAGGCATGGATCGCTTGTTCCGTTTCCTAACTATAGCCTCCGAAATATTGACATAGATCAAGTTTTTTCATGTCGCTCGTCAAGTGCTTTCTTGCTTTTTTTTAGTATATTTGGTTAAACCACACTATAAGGCAAACAGATATGGTGAATCAAATGAATATCAGCGTCTCATCTTTCACTGTTTTAGCATTACACATCCATGAGACTTGAACTCACTCTATTTCATAAGGCATTAGCCAACGGCCTATAACGATCCATTATTTACAGTTGCCGATATCAAATTAGTTTCAACATTAAATCCATCATCTATATGACACAGTTACACAAGTTAGCAGCAACGCTGATCCTGTCTTCACCCTTCCTGGCCAGCGCGCAAGGCTACCAGGTAAATTTGCAGGGACAGGCCCAACAGGGCATGGGCAATGCCGGAACCGCCTTCGTTCAAGATGGCGCGTCGCTATTTTACAGTCCTGGCGGAATGTCCTTCCTTAAAGGGAATGAAGTAAATATTGGCGTAAGCCCAACGATTTCACACGGGAAGTTCCTCGATAAAAACACCAATTTAACGGCAGAGACGACGTCGCCGGTAAGTTATCCCTTTGCTGCCTATGGCGTTTTCGGGCTGAAGGACAGTTCTAAATTGAAACTCGGCCTCGGTGTGTACACGCCTTTCGGCAGTACCGTGGAATGGGAAGACGGCTGGATGGGGCGTTTTGCGCTGACCCGTCTGCAACTTCAGGCTATTTTCTTTCAGCCAACAGTAAGCTATAAGATCACCGATAAGCTTGGTATTGGCGCCGGCTTCGTTTATGCAAACGGCAAAGTAAATCTTCAAAAAGACATTCCGGTAGCCGACGCAAGTGGTACTTATGGCCATGCAGAGCTTGCCGGAAAAGCCAATGGCTATGGATTCAATGCCGGCATTTACTTCAAGCCAATCGATAAATTCTCTGTGGCGCTTACCTATCGTTCTCAGGTAAATATGGAAGTAAAAAGTGGCGATGCCACCTTCACTGTTCCCTCCTCGTTAGCCAGCAATTTCCCGAATGGAAAATTTAAAGCAACCTTGCCACTGCCGCAGGTGCTAACGCTCGGCCTGGCCTATACACCGGTTGAAAAACTCACCATTGCTGCCGACATCAACTATGTGGGCTGGAAAGCATACGACACCCTGGCCTTCGACTACGAAAACAACACAACGTCATTGGTAGATACCAAATCGGCTCGTGAGTATAAGAATACATTTGCCTTCAGGCTTGGCGGACAATACAAAGTGATCGAAAGCCTGGCGCTGCGTCTTGGCATGGCTTATGGCATATCGCCGGTACAGGATGGGTATGTAACACCGGAAACGCCCGATGCCAACCGGATCATTTATACAGCCGGAATTGGCTACACCATCAAACAACGTTTTGGTGTCAATGCGTCTTTTTATTTCTCGCAGCTCAAACGAGAAGACACTAACCTTGAAACAGGCATGAGCGGCACCTACAAAACCAATGTGGTTATTCCTGGAGTATCTGTATTCTATAAATTTTAATTTAAAACGACTATGCAAACAATATCTTACCAATCTATAGCAGCAGTTCTGGCCGCAGGTATGCTACTGGCTGGCTGCAAGCCAAAGCTCGACGCGCCTGAACCTAGCAAGGGCGACCTCGATGTATCGAATTATGTTGCTCTTGGAAACTCCATCACAGCTGGCTTTGCCGATGCGGCATTGTATTACGACGGACAAATGGTTTCGTACCCGAACCTTATTGCCGGACAATTTAAACTGGTAGGCGGCGGCGAATTCAAACAACCGTTAGTTCCACAGGCATCTGCCGGCATCGGATCTTCGGGAAATGCCCGCTCCATCTTAGGCTATAAAACCGATTGCAAGGGTGTGACGGGACTATCGCCTGTGCCATTTGCGCAAAGCGGCGATTTCTCGATCTTCACAACCAATATTTCCAACCAGGGACCATTCAATAACATGGGTGTGCCAGGCGCCAAAGCCATTACAGCCGTATATCCGGGCTATGGCAACCCGGCTGCCGGGTTTGGAAATTACAACCCGTATTTCACGCGTATGCTGGCTACGTCCGAATATGCTACAGCATCCATGCTCTCCAAAACCGCCGCACAGAATCCAACGTTCTTCTCTGTTTTCATCGGCAACAACGACGTACTCGGTTACGCGTTGGCGGGTGGTGCCGGCGACGCCGTTACACCGTCGGCGGGTGGCCCGGGTGTAGGCTTTGACGCCAGCTACGACCTTATCATCAATACCCTGACGGCCAATGGTGCGAAAGGCGTGGTAGCTAGCATCCCGGATGTTACGAGCATTCCGTTTGTAACAACCATTCCTTACAACGGGCTTACGCTTGATGCGACACAAGCGACTCAACTCAATGCGGCTTATGGTCCGCTCGGCATCTCTTTTCACGAAGGTGCCAATGCTTTCATGATCCTCGATCCGGCTGCACCTGGCGGAAGACGCCAGATCAAACCAACAGAGTATGTGTTACTCACAACACCCCAGGATTCTTTGAAATGCGCCGGTTGGGGATCTGCCAAGCCGCTGGCCAACCAATACGTGCTTACTGAAAACGAGATTGCCAACATCCAGAATGCAGTAGTCGCATATAATGCCAAGATCAAATCTGTAGCTGCCGCTAAAGGCCTTGCCTTTGTGGACGTTAATGCATTCATGGCTAAAGCAAAAAGCGGTATCGTTTATAACGGGATTAATACCACAGCAACGTTTGTAAGTGGTGGTGCATTTTCGTTGGATGGCATTCATCTCACACCAAGAGCAAATGCCTTACTCGCCAATGAATTTATCAAAGCGATCAATAGCCAGTACGGCGCGGCAATCCCGCAAGTGGATGCCACCAAATATAACGGCGTTATATTTCCCTAAGCAATAGAGTTTAAATCTACCGAAAGAGGCTGCCTCCACACGAGTGCAGCCTTTTTTATGCCTGTATTTACAGTTATCTGTAACCTCTTTGGAGGTTCTTCGTAAGACCATTCTAGCGTCCCTCTATTGTGGCCGTTGCCAGGGTCTCATGAAACATCAGTATTCTTCCATCGATTTTAGCCGGTATGTTGCCATTGGCGATTCAATTACTGCAGGGTATGCCGATGGTGTATTGCATTATGAAGGGCAGATAGCTGCTTATCCAGCGCTATTAGCCAGGCAGTATCAGATCCTTCAGCCCATCGATTTCAGGCAAGCCCTACTCGACCCATCATCACCAGGCATTGGCTTCGAAGGACGAATGCGTCTCGTATTGGTTCCCGATCAACACCATGGAGGCAATTCCCGCACAAAGCTTGATTTTCTTGCACCGGCAAACAGTGAGCAAACCCCGCTTGAGAATATCTACTTACAACAAGGTCCGTTTCATAACCTTGCAGTGCCCGGCGCAAAAATAGCTCACCTGCTCCTACATGGGTACGGAAACCCCGAAAACGGAAGTGGAAACTTCAACCCTTTTTTTTCGCGCATGGCTTCCGACATGCAAAACGCATGTATATTCGATGACGTTTTAAAACACCAGCCGACGTTCTTCACTATGCTCATCGGCAATAACGATATTCTTTCGTATGCAATGAGCGGTGGTACACAAGACGCGATCACGCCAATCGACGGGCCAATAGGCTCTGGTTTTGCGGAAACGTTACGCTATCTCGTTGCAACACTCTGTGGAAACGGAGCCAAAGGCATACTATGCACGCTACCGGATCTCACCAGCATTCCGTTCTTTAACACCATTGCATACAACGATCTATTACTTAAAAAAGACGAGGCTTTGCTGCTCAACACACTTTACGAACAACACGAATTACAATTTAAGACAGGCAGGAACAGGTTTGTGGCAGAAAACAACAACGGCTCTGAGCCACAATTCCGTTGTCTGCAACCTGGTGATCTTGTGCTGACGGAGTTAATGCACGACATCAATCACACCTGCTTTCTCAGCGGGCAAAGGCCTATCCCTAAACGCTATTACCTCAAGGCTTCCGAGGTCGAATGTGTGAAATCGGCAATCAGCGCTTACAACGACGTTATTTCAGGGGTGGCAGCTGAGAACGGTCTGGGTGTGGTTGGCTTGGGCAATCTGTTGCGGAATGCCCGGCCCGAGAGGTATTACGACCCAGGAACCCGCAGCATGCGCTACTTCGAAAATGGTGCATTCGCTTTGGATGGCATCCATATCAATGCACTCGGACAGGCCTTGCTGGCTAACGAATTCATCAAAACGATCTTCCGCACATATGGGCTTAAAATCCCGCGCTTGCCGGTAATGCCTTTCCGAAAAAAACACCCGGTAGCATACAGATAAAATCGTATTTTTAAAGAACGGTTTATGGATAGTAACGCAAAAAAGACCAATCGCCAGGGAATCGAAAAAAGAGCCAACCTTCCTAAGAAGCCTTTCCAGAACATCGCTATTTCCTTATCGGGCGGAGGATTCAGGGCTACATCCATTCACCTGGGCGTACTGTCGTATCTATCCACGCAGTATATCAACGGCCAAAGCCTGCTGGAAAGAGTGCGCATCCTTTCGACGGTATCGGCCGGGACATTTACCGGTGTTAAGTATGCTACAACCATCAAGAAAGGTGGTACAATTGAAGAATGCTATCGAAGCCTCTATCAGTTCATGACCGATCAGGAACTCGTAGAGGAAGCGCTGGAGTACCTGGCCGATGATGACAATTGGCAGGGCGGCCGCCAGCGAAGCCTCATCACGGCATTTTCGTCGATCTACTTCCGGAAATTTGAGCAGGAAAAATTTGGCCTGCTGTGGGATGAATCAAACCCTATTCACCTCAAAGAAATCAGCTTCAACGCTACCGAATTCAATTTCGCACTGCCGTTCCATTTTCAAAAAACCGAAAAATCGCACAGCAAAATTGCGCACGAATACATTGGCAACCGGAAGATTCACATCCCGCTGGATATCGCAAAAGAGATTCGTTTTTGCGACATCATGGCGGCCTCATCCTGCTTTCCGTTCGGATTCGAACCTATCAACTTTCCTGACGACTTCATCTACGACGGCGCTCAAAAACTAAAAGACAAATTCCTGCTACCTCACAATGTATTTGATGGAGACAAGATCGAATATCCGATTGGCCTGATGGATGGCGGTGTGGATGACAACCAGGGCGTGGATGCGATCCTTGCCGCGGAGGCCCGCATGAAACACTACCCGGAAGAACTGCGCGAATTTCGTTCCGAGGATAAAAAAGCGGTGGATCTCTACATCCTTTCCGACGGTACCAACCCTACCATGGAAAGCTACATCCGCAGCAATACGGAAACGATGCCCTGGATCGGTAACTGGAACTTCAACTCGCTTCGCCGCTTTGGCATCATGAGCGTGATCGTGGGCTTGTTATTCTTGCTCTACGCCTGTGTTTCCGATCACAAAGCCATCGTTATTCTCTGTTCGGTAATTGGCACCATCGGCATACTGGTTGCCCTGTTCCTGCTCATGACATCTATGGGATTTGTTGGCCTCACCAAGCGCCTTGGCGTACCCGACTTTTTTGCACGCCGGCTGCACTATGTGGATAAGCTGAAGTTTGGGGTGCTGAATAACATGCTCGGCAACCGCCGGCGTTCTGTCACCAAAATGGTCACAAAAGTATTCATCAAGCACATGCGTTGGTTCAGCTTCGAACGGGTATATGGCAACCCGGCTTGGCGGCCACGCCTGATCATGAATGCCGTTTTCGAATTAACGGAAAGTGAAGTCATAAAACGCCAGAACAAGTATCCTCATTTTAGCAGGGAATTGCTGGAGCCCGGCCCACAGATCATGGATGTTGCCGCCCGCTCCCTCCAAATGGGCACAACACTTTGGTTTTCTCCTGAGCAACTTTGCGGCGAAAAAACGCTTCCCGACACCATCATTGCCTGCGGGCATTTCACGATCTGCTTTAACCTGCTGGAATACTTTGAAAAATTCCTCTATAACAAACATTATAAGAACGACTACGACAAGTATAGTGATGAACTGAAGCAAGAGCTGGCACGCTTGCATGCATCACTGCTCGACGATTGGAAAAAGTTCAAGGCAAACCCATACTGGATGGTGGAGGAATGGAACAGCAAATTGTCGCTGACCCAAATGCCTGACGCCTGACGTCGCCCCAAAGCCCGTTGTACCGATACAGCACGTTTGCAGGCAATTTTTCAGGCGAACTATTATTCGTATCTTTGCCGGCAAAATAAACGGCATGTCTGCTACACCACATAAATCAGGATTCGTAAACATCGTTGGATGTCCAAACGTCGGAAAATCAACCCTTCTCAACGCTCTGGTCGGCGAGCGCCTCAGTATCATCACCTCTAAAGCGCAAACCACCCGCCACCGCATTATGGGCATCGTTAGCGGCGACGATTACCAGATCGTTTTTTCCGACACTCCCGGCATCCTGAAACCCAACTATAAGCTCCAGGAGCGCATGATGGAATTTGTGGTTACGGCCTTTACCGACGCCGATGTATTTCTCCTGATCGTCGATATTTTTGAAGACATTGCCCTCGATGAAAAATACCTGGAAAAGCTACAGAAAACGCAAACTCCGGTATTGCTGCTCCTGAATAAGATCGACCTGGCAAGCCAGGAGATCCTCGACCAGAAAGTGGATGAATGGAAAACGAAATTACCAAACGCAGAGATCATTCCAATTTCAGCCCTTAAAAAATTCAATCTTGAGAATGTGATGTACCGCATCACCCAGCTGCTGCCTCCGGGCGAAGCATTCTACGACAAAGACTCGCTCACCGATAAGCCGGAAAAGTTTTTTGTATCGGAGATCATCCGCGAGAAAATCCTGCTCAAATACAAACGCGAGATTCCTTACAGCGTGGAAGTGATCGTAAACTCGTTCAAAGAAGATGAGAAGATCATCCGCATACAGGCCGACATTTTAGTGGAACGCGACAGCCAGAAAGGCATTATCATCGGCCACCAGGGCGAAGCCTTGAAAAAAGTGGGAACGATGGCAAGAAAAGAAGCCGAGGCATTTTTCGGCAAACAGATCTACCTGGAACTGTTTGTGAAAGTGGTGAAAGACTGGCGGAATAACGATGCCAATTTGAAGCATTTCGGGTACTAGTGTAATTTGATTCTGATCCATCGTTAATAGGAAGAAGAATGCATCAGCTAAAAAGAACAAACTCCGACGATCCGGATTTTCAGGCGCTGGTAAGAGAGCTTGACAAGGATCTGGCAATCCGTGACGGAGAGGAGCATTCCTTTTTTGCCCAATTCAATAAAACACACATGATCAGGCATGTGGTACTTTCTTATAACAACGATCAGGCCGTAGGTTGCGGCGCTATCAAGGAATACGACGCCGACACGATGGAAGTCAAACGCATGTTTGTGCCATTGGAAAAACGGGGCAAGGGCATTGCATCCGGCATCTTAAAGGAGCTGGAAACCTGGGCAAAAGAACTGGGCTACAAAACATGCATTTTGGAAACCGGCATAAAACAACCGGAAGCCATCAGGCTCTATCAAAAAAACAATTACCGGATCATCAAAAACTACGGGCAATACGCCGATGTAGAAAGCAGTGTTTGCTTTGAGAAACATTTAGTTCATTAACGAATGATGACCCTACATCCCAAAAAACTATTTCTGATCGGTGAGATTTATTTTTTGGGAGAAATCGGTATCATCGTTACGCTTGCGGTGCTTGAATTACGTGCGTCTTCTAAATAATTACCTTTGCTTTTGGAGCCAATCATTGTGCCTTGTTGCTTCAAGCGCTATAGAAAAACGCCATGTGCCGCTCTTATAATTTCCGATGTTGCCCGAACCGCCAGAAAAGACAATTCATTCTATCAATCGCGATATCCCACCGTCATTTCGCGCTTAGCCGCAAAACCCTTCATAGCCTTCACCCTAAAGCCTGCTGCTTTCATGTTGCGTTTCATTTGTCCCTGTGCACAATAGGTCACCAGCATGCCTTTTTCAGTTAATAACGCATACATCTTCTTAAAGACGTCTTCCGTCCACAGCTCCGGCTGCTCTTTAGGGGAAAAGGCATCAAAATAAATCAGATCGACGCTTTGGGATAATTGAAAGGTTTCGATCTTTTTAAAATGCTTGCTAAAATAAAAATACGCTGAAAGGTTTTGTTCCACACCCCAGGCCTGCTCATGCATCTTTTCAAAAACAAGCTGCTCAAGCGGTAAATGGCCCTGACTAAAATTCAGCCGCTTTACTGTTTCCATAGGAACAGGGAAGGCTTCTACGGTATGGTAATAAACCTTTAAAGCCAGTCGTTCCGCTTCAAGGAATGTGAGAAAAGCATTCAACCCGGTGCCAAAACCAATTTCAAGAATATGTAATTCTTTTTGGGGATGTTGATCCAGAAAATGCAGCAAGCCATGATTAATAAACACATGCCTGCTTTCTTCTTTTGCTCCCTGTACGGAGTGATAGGTAGCTCCAAAGCGCTCGCTGAGCAAGGTCAGGGAGCCGTCCTCTGTTTCAACGGTCTGAAGGCTATGTGGATGATCTGTGCTCAAACTAAAGCTCGTAACTGTATTCCCAGGCCGATTTATAAAAACCACCGGCCTCGCAGTAATCAATAAATGCCTTGTAAAACGGATGATTTCCGATAGTTGCAGTGTCCATGATCACCACCAGTTTCTTTTTGGCACGGGTCAGGGCTACATTCATGCGCCTGATATCGGACAGGAAGCCGATTTCCGAATCGGGATTGCTTCGCACGAGCGAGATATAGATGATATCGCGCTCTTCGCCCTGGAACCCGTCGATGGTTTTAACAGCCAACTCGCTCACGGGATAGGCCGCATAGTCGAATGCCGTCAATTTTTCTTTCAGTAATTCTATCTGCTCCTTGTACGGCGATATGATGCCGACGCTCACCGGGCCTACAGGCTGCGAATAGGCATACTGCTGCAATACCAACTCCAAATGTTTAAACAAGAGGTCTGCTTCGCCGGCATTAGAGGTACTAAGCGTTTCCGGATTTTGGTACTCTTCGAAGCCGCGGCCGGCAGTGTCGATCAGTTCGATCGGCTTGGACAGAAGGTCAAGATCTTCCTGGCTGCTTAACAAGGTTTCTTTTACCGATACGTCTGCTTCCAATTCATTATTGTAAAAGTAAGCATTGCTAAACGACATGATATGCTGGTGCATACGGTATTGGCGTGTAAGAAGCGACGACACTTGTTCATATGTTGCAAGGCGGTCAAGCATCGTCGTATCCAATCCCTGTTTTTTTGCTTCAGGGCTTTTGACCACGGGAGGTAATTGGAAATGATCGCCGCTAAAGATCACCCGGTGGCATTTGAGCAAAGGAATCCACGACACCGCTTCGAGCGCCTGAGATGCCTCGTCGAAAAACAAAGTATGAAACGTCTTGCGAGCCAAAGACCTGTTATTCGACGTAACCGGTGTGCAACAGATCACCTGTGCCTGGTCGAACAGGGAATTCACAATGTAATCTTCGAGCAGGCGCGACTCTTTGATACAGTTCTTTGCTTCGGTATAATACATAGCACGCTGTTTCGCCTCCTCTTTTCCAAAACTGCGTTTGTACTTCCCGGCCATGCGAAAATATTCTTCCGCATTACGGCGCAGGTTTTTGATGTCTTTATAATGTTCGTGACTCTGAATTTGCCCATCGACCGTGGTCTTCAGCAGTTCATCCGAAACCCTTGCCGGATGCCCCACGCGAAGCACATGAATGCCCTGCTCTACCAGTTTCTCGGTAATAAGATCCACGGCTGTATTGGTAGGCGCGCACACCAGCACCTGCTTCTCGCTTTGCAATACCAGGCGAATGGCCTGCACAACGGTAGTTGTTTTTCCGGTGCCTGGCGGGCCGTGCACAACGGCAACGTCATTGGCCGACAGGATGTGCCTTACGGCACGGTTCTGCGAAAGGTTAAGCTGAGGCACCAGGATGGCATCGTCAGGCCTTTCAAACGACGGTTTTTCATTACCCTCTATGATCTCGCGAAGTTCTGCCACGCGGTTGTTGCGGGCACCAATGACCTCGTCGAGCGCCTTTTGCATCTCCGTATAACTGTTATCGTCGAACTGAATATTGATGCCCAGCTTACCGTCGTAAGCCCAGTCGGGAAGCTCGTCGGTGTGCATGATGAGCTTGAGTTTGTTTTTACCTGATTGCTTGATGGTGCCAATGATCTCCAGCACTTCATCAGGATTTTTATTGGAAAATAAGCTCACATTCTTACCACTGCTGAAAAGATGCGGCAGGTCGAGGTTATTTGTTCTTTCTATTTCCAGGTGTACGTAATCCGCATAACCTATTTCGTTGGATAAGATTTGAATAGGATACCAGGTAGCACCGTTCTTTTTTCGTTGCTCGATACCAGCCCTCAGAAACTGTTCTTTGTATTGGCGAAAATCTTCTTCGCGCTCAAGTTCCAGAAGTTCTTTTAGCTTTTTTAGTCGTTCAATGCTGTGTTTCATCTTCTTGTATTTCCGGGCTGGAGTTTATGCCAAATCCATTACCGCTCCCCTGCCTACGCTAGCGCCTTTTCAGTTCGTATTGGTAAAACTGCCTGCCCAGCTCTGCCAGAAAAGGCAAAGCCACCGACCTGTATTCGTATTTACCATCGTTCACAACCTCATTTTCATTGGCATAGATCACGGCACTTAGCATAAACTCTATTTTGGCGGCCTCGTCGTGTATATACGCGCAATCGACCATGAAGCCATAAGACTGCCCGACTATGTTCGTGACCTTAAGGTGATCGTTCGTGATCGGCTTTTTGGAATCGCCGTAAATAAAGTATTTTTTGTAACTATCATAATAAGATGCGTTGTATGCCGGGTGAGAGCTTTCCCGGGGCAACATCGTCAGGTATTGAAGCATAAATTGCTGTTGGTTGCGATCGATGTGATATTGTTGAGCAGCAGGATAGTAGTCATTGAATACCAAGCGTTGCAGTAAGCCATGGATGTTTTGCAGCGACATGTAGTTCATGTTCGTAAAATCTTTGGGTTGATCGACCCGCTGGTGATGCGCACCATAGTGCTTTTTTCCAACATAGAATGGGCCGAGTGCATTGGTATAGTTGCGTAGCGGCAGACCTTGCGGTTGGTGATAAAGCAGTTTCATTTCCGGCGAATAAAACGATACCGGATTGGTAATAAGATTGTCTGTGCCTTTACAACCTCCGTCAAAGCGGTGCACGATCCTCATGTTTTTATAACCAAGCTCCGCGAGGCGATCGTGCAGGTAATCAACGCCCAGAAATTCGTACACCCTTCCGTAAGCGGCATTGTCACTCACCAAAAACATCCGACGGATGTACTGCGCCACACTCGGGTAGCCGTTGGAGGCTGTCGTATCTTCCCTTACGCTATGCTGGCAGGCATTAGCGCTATCGGTAAACATAATGGTTTCCTTGTCAAGTTTCAGGTCGTTGAGCTTTTCCATGGCAATAATGGAACAAGGTAATTTTACCAGGCTGGCGCAATAAAAATAGTTTGTAGAATCCACCCTGAACGAATAGGTCTTAAATGCAGGTTTTCCGTGTTCATCGCGGCTGATCTGCGTGTAAATGATCTGGACTTTATATTTCGCCGCCTTTGCAGCCACGCTCTTCAATACTGGCGACGAGTTCAGGATGGCATCGAACGAAAACCCTCCTTGCGCCAGTAGCAAACAACCTTTAAAAACAGCTATGAACAGAAGAAACTTCCGCATGTTTATGGCGCTTACAGTTTAGTGTTGCTTGGTAGCAATCAGTAAATTGCTGTTTTTGTCCTTAAAGTTATAGCCAATGCCAAAACCGATCTCTTTAGCGCCTTGCTGTTTATACAACGAGTCGAGGTCTTTCTGATAAAATTCTTTGAACATCGGGATAGGCTTGGTGTACTGCCCATAAAGCTGGAAAGACCAGTTTTGACCGCTATCGGCAAAATAATGGAAAGAAATTCCGCTGTCGTCCTGCACCACTTGTTCACTCTGCTCAAGGATCACATTCCGGATGATGGAAAAATAACTTTTATGCATTAGGTAAGAGGCTCCTTTTAGATAGGTTGTCACAGTACCCATGCTTTTGAGATAATTCACAAAATTCACGTTGCTTTTCAAACCGCCGTCAGCAGCATTGAGCGAAAAATAATAAAGCGTTTTTGGTTTGTTCTGAAGATCGGTAAACTTCAGTTCCAGGCCGCGCGTATTCGTCTTTACTTTTTTCAATGCTGCAAAAGATTCCTGGTACACAATAGCTCCGGCGCTATCAAGCGTTACCGGTTTTGCCGAACACAGCTGATTGCCGGTGCGTTTCAGAAAAAGGATCAGCAAATGAAGGGTTCCGTCAACATCGTTATTTTTCAGATCGCTTTTCATGCTCTGCGTTCGGAAAAAGCTGAATTTCAAAATGGCATTTAACGACGTGTTTACCTTCGAATAATAGATGTCCAGGGAATCCTTGTCTGCGGTATCAAAACGCGGAAAACTTCCCACAGGTTCCAGGCCAACCATCACGTATTTATCCGCATCCGGAAAAAAGGTTTGCGCATATAGAATATCCGGGCCGGAAAACGGATAGAACAAGGTTGATGACGTTTTGACGATCTTGGCCAACTCGGTATCGCGGAAGGTTCGAAGGCTGGTAAGCCGTGCCGAATCAAATTTCATCCAACGTTTATCGAAGTTTTGACTAAATGCGATAAAATCAGCAGAAGCCTGAACATCTCTATACACCGAATTGCTGTCGGCGATGCCCGCCATTAAATTGGCCAGCGAATTCAGAGAATCGTTATGGCAGGCTACCATCAACGCTTCGTCCTCAAGGGTATCTTGCGTCATTTCCTGCACTACTTTTTCGACTTTTGCAGAATCGATAATCAATTCGCCGGTTTTTTCATTGGAGGTGGGCGAACATGCGACGAGTAATACCGAACATACGGCGGCTAATTTGAAACTTCCTGACATTTATGTTTTTCTTTTTTTGAGATAAGTAATTTTCCGGTAAGGTACACCAGTCCTCCGAAAGCGACATTCAAAAGACCGAGCAAGGATTCAACTGTTTTTTCGCGGAAAACAGTGTACAGAATAAAGGCATTCAGGGCTAAAAAGATCAGCGGTGTTACCGGATATCCCCATGTTTTGTAGTCGGGCGACGATAATTTACGTGCCCGCAGAATGAAAACGCTAAACACCGTCAGAAACGTAAAAATACTGAGACTAAACCCCACAAAGGTAAGCACCTGCTCAAACTTGGCACTAAGTATCAGCAGCACCGTAATAACTGACTGAACAATAACAGCCACGTAAGGAACATGGTTGCGATTCGTACGCGAAAGAAAACGAAGGATTTCAAGATCCTCTCCCATCGATTTAATGATACGCGGCCCCGCCATAATCATGGCGCTGATCGACGAAATCAGTAAAAAGGCGATGAGGAGACTCATGAACCGGCCTGCCACCTCGCCGAAAATATGCATGGCGCTCACATGGCCTACTTCCAGAACGCCGGTTAATTCCGACGCTGGAGTGCTATACAGGAAAACGTAGTTTAGCGTGACGTAGATAACTGTTACCACCAGTGTTCCGATCAGCAGTGCCCTCGGCAGGTTTTTCTGAGGCTGGTGCATGTCGCCTGCCAGGTACGATGCGGCGTTCCAGCCACTGTACGCATACGACACATAAATAAGGCTTACCCAAAAGGCAGGACTAAAAATTTCCTTGAGCGAATCAGGCTGCGGCAGCACCGAACTGACGTGTTGTGGCGTGTAACAAAAGCCGGCAATGATGAAGCCAAGAATAACAAATACTTTCAGGAAAGTGAGCACTTTTTGAAAATGGCTACCTGCTTTCAGGTTCGTGGCATGAATGGCCGTAATGCCGCCTACCACAATCAACGCACATGGTGTGACGGGAACTTGCGGAAAAATTTTATTGACATACGACCCCAAAGCCATCGACGCCAACGCCACCGGAGCCGCAAAGCCGACTGTAGAAGATACCCATCCCGACAGAAAGCCAACTGCCGGATGCATGAGCTTACTCAAATACACATACTCGCCACCACTACGCGGAATAGCCACACCAAGCTCACAATATACCAGTGCGCCGCAAAACGAAATAATGCCTCCTAAAAGCCACAACACCAGAATACTGAATACCGAATGAATATCGAATAATTGGAAGCCCAGACTCGTAAATACGCCCGTACCGATCATATTCGCTATTACCAGGGAAATAGCCGTGTAGAAACCAATTTTATATACCTGGTTCATTAATCGTAAGATTGGGTGGACTTGGAAGAAAGTTCCAGCATGATCTGGTACTGTTCCGGCGACAGGTCGTTGTAGTAGAAATTGATCGGGTTCACTTTCTCCCCGTTTTTGATCACCTCATAGTGCACATGCGGGCCGGTGCTTAAACCTGTGCTGCCCACGTAGCCAATCAATTCACCGCGCTTCACCTTGGCATTTACCTTAGCGGCGATCTTACTCATGTGACCGTACAACGTTTTGTAACCGAATCCATGATTGATCACCACATGATTACCATAGCCCTGTGCAGAAGCGTCTGCCGTTTCCACCACACCATCTCCGGTGGCATAAATTGGTGTTCCTTGTTCTGCCGTAAAATCCATGCCCGGGTGAAACTCCTGGGTTTTGTATATTGGGTGCGTGCGCCAACCGTAGCCACTCGGTAAATGTTTCAGGTCTTTGTTATTCAGTGGCATAATGGCCGGAATCGAGGCAATCAGTTTTTCCTTGCTGCGAGCCATTTTTACCACCTCGTCAAAAGACTTCGATTGGATATACAGCTGTTTGGTAATACGGTCGAGTCGCTCCGTCGTTTGCTTCATCAGCTCCGAATTATCATACCCCTCCAAGTCTTTGTAACGGTCGCTTCCGCCGAAACCGGCCTGCCGGATACTCCCGGGGATAGGTTCCGCCTCAAAAATTACCCGGTAGATGTTGTCGTCGCGGTCTTGCAGATCGTTAAGCACCGTTTGCACCTGGTTCATCTTTTTGTTGAGGAGGTCGTATTGCAAACGCATGACTTCCGCCTCCCGCCGCAGTTGCTTCTCTTTCGGGGAATCAATGAACCGGTAGGCCAGGATCACGATGGCCACAGCAAATACCGATCCGATGCCAAGGTAACTCAATACCTGGAACAATCGTTGCCGGAAAGTCACCCGCACTTTTTCGTAGGTGAGCGACTTGGTATTGAACCTGTATTTAACCTTCGACATGTGTCTTAAAAAAGAAGAGCAAATATAGCAATTTCATTGATTCGGCAGGCAGCCTTTTTCGGGCCGTATACCCGGACCAGCAAAGGCCTTTCTTACTAAAAAGTGAATAAAATATGCCCTGTGTTGACAGCGTTTTTAGTATATTCGCTCCTTGTTTTAAAACCTATGGAATCAAATAAAGTACGCGATACATTTTTAGAATTTTTCAAATCAAAAGGGCATGAAATTGTGCCATCAGCGCCCATGGTAGTGAAAGGCGATCCTACACTAATGTTCAACAACAGTGGGATGGCGCCTTTTAAAGACATTTTCCTGGGCAATGCCCCGATCAAGTTTCCGCGTGTAGCCGATACCCAAAAATGCCTCCGCGTGAGTGGTAAACACAACGACCTCGAGGAAGTGGGCGTTGACACGTACCACCATACCATGTTTGAAATGCTTGGCAACTGGAGTTTTGGCGATTATTTTAAAAAAGAAGCCATTGCCTGGGCCTGGGAGCTGCTCACCGAGGTTTACAAAATCGACAAAAGCCGCCTGTATGTAACAGTATTTGAAGGAAGTCCTGAAGAAAATGTTCCGTTCGACCAGGAAGCCTATGATACCTGGAAATTATATGTTACGGAAGATCGCATTCTCAAAGGCAACAAAAAAGATAACTTTTGGGAAATGGGAGACACTGGACCTTGTGGGCCGTGTACAGAGATTCATTACGATGGCCGAAGCGACGAAGAGCGTGCAAAAGTGCCCGGCGCTTCGTTGGTAAACAACGACGACCCGCAGGTGATCGAGATTTGGAACAATGTGTTCATGGAGTTCATGCGCAAAGCCGATAAGAGCCTCGAAAAATTGCCGAAACAACATGTAGATACCGGCATGGGCTTTGAACGCCTGGTACGCGTGCTCCAAGGTAAGCAATCGAATTACGATACCGATGTGTTTACACCCTTGCTCAACAAGATCGAGGAGTTGAGCGGACATCGTTACAAGCCCGAAGACGAAGGCCATCACAAAAAGCAACTGATGATGAACATCGCCATGCGTGTCATCGCCGATCATATCCGTACCATCTCGTTCTCCATTGCCGATGGCCAGTTGCCAAGCAATACCGGCGCAGGTTATGTGATCCGTCGTATTCTTCGGCGAGCCATTCGCTACGGCTACCAATCACTGAACATCAAGGAACCGTTCATGTACCGACTGGTGCCAACACTGGCTCACCAGCTGGGGCATCAGTTCCCTGAACTCAATACGCAGAAGATCCTGATCGAAAAAGTGATCAAAGAAGAGGAGATCTCTTTTTATAAAACGCTGGAGATCGGCCTAAAACGCATCGACCAGGTCTGCATCGACCTCGCGCAGTCTAATAGCAGCAAGGTCATCGACGGCAAAGTGGTGTTTGAATTGTACGATACCTTTGGCTTCCCGGTAGATCTGACTTCCCTGATTGCCCGTGGCTATGACCTCAGCATAGATGAGGAAGGCTTTAAAGCATTACTAGAACAACAAAAAAAGCGCTCGCAGTTAGCCACTTCCATGGATACAGGTGACTGGGCCTATATCGAGAAAAACAGAAAGGCAAGTGATAGTGATATTCCTGAAACGGATTTTGTCGGCTACACCGACCTCAGCGCCGAGAGTAACATTGTGCGCTACCGCAAAGTAAAATCGAAGAATAAAGAGCGGTTCCAGATCGTGCTCGACAAAACGCCTTTTTATGCCGAAAGCGGCGGACAGGTAGGTGATACCGGCACATTAGAGAACATTAATGAAACCATAGAGATCACCGATACCAAAAAAGAAAACGGTGTGATCATTCATTTCTGCGACAAGCTGCCTGAAAACCTGGAAGCGACCTTTACTGCCAAAGTAGATCGCAACAAGCGGGCCTTTACCGAAAACAACCACAGCGCCACGCATTTGCTACACGCTGCGTTACGTCAGGTGCTGGGCACACACGTGGAGCAAAAAGGCAGCCTCGTAAACGACGAACACCTGCGCTTCGATTTTTCGCACTTTGCCAAAATTACCGATGAAGAATTGCACACCATCGAAAAGATCGTGAATACCAAAATCCGCGAGAACATCCACAGCAGCATCAAACAAATGACCATCGACGACGCCAAAAAAACCGGCGCCATGGCCTTGTTTGGTGAAAAATACGGCGACGTGGTGCGCGTGGTGGAATTCGACCGCAACTACTCCATCGAGCTTTGCGGCGGCACGCACGTGAATGCCACCGGGCAGATCGGCTATTTCAAAATCATTTCTGAAAGTGCTGTTGCAGCCGGTATTCGCCGGATCGAAGCCGTGACAGCTGTAAAAGCCGAAGAGTTTTTCGATCAGCAAACCGCAGTGCTCAACGACGTAAAAGCCTTGCTAAAAAACAACAAAGACGTTGTAAAAAGCCTGAGCAACCTTGTTGATGAAAATGCCGGCCTGCAAAAACAACTGCAATCTCTGCTAAAGGAGAAAGCCCAAAGCATCAAGAAAGACCTGCTTGGCAAAGTACAGCAAAAGAATGGCCTCAACGTGATCGTGGAGCGCATTGACTTTGACAGTGCCGACGACATCAAAAACATCCTGTTCGAGATCAGAAACCAATTGGAGAATTGCGTGTGCATCATTGGTGCTGAAGTGAAAGGTAAACCCAGCATTTCTGTTATTCTCGACGATAACCTGGTGAAAGAAAAGAACCTCAACGCAGGCGCCATCATCAAAGATCTGGCAAAAGAGATCAATGGCGGCGGCGGCGGACAGCCTTTCTATGCACAAGCAGGCGGAAGCAAACCGGAAGGCCTGGATGCCGCACTGGCCAAAGCAAAAACAATGTTTTAGAGCGAAGCAAAGGGCAACACTAATAACCAAAAAAGCAAACCTTAACCAAGCATTACCCATGAGCAAACCGTACACTCCTGCCATCGCCTCCAACGGAACCCTTTACGTATCGGGCCAGATCGGTCTTGACCCTGCCAGCGGACAACTGGTAAGCGGCGGCGTCATTCCTGAACTGAAACAGATCATGCAAAACTTACTGGTGCTACTGAAACAGCACAACGCAGGTTATGACGACTTGCTGGCAGTAACGATTTACCTGCAAAGCATGGATGACTACAAAGCGGTGAATGAAGCGTATGTGACGTATTTCTCAAAACGCTTGCCCACACGCACCTGCATTTCGGTGGTAGGTTTGCCTTTCGGCGCCAAAATCGAGATTACGGCGACGGCGGAAGTGAAATAACTTCCTGGAAGGCTGATGATACCAGCTGTATGGAAGCTGCGCCAGGGATGCAAAGGGCTTGGTTCTTTTGTTCGCCTTTTCGGCGAACAAAAAACCGCAGCGAAGCGGAGCCTGTTGCAGCCCGCCCGGGCGCCCTCAAAACATCCCTGGAGATAACTTTTCTGATTTCCAGGGGGCTATTTTTCTGGAACAGTATTTGGATTTGTTTGAAAAAGTTCTTTTTCTGTATTTTTTCCCCTTGAATTTCACCCGTTTTAAAACCAGCTCACTCATTCAAAAGCCAGTTTCGCCATTTTTAAATCAACTTTCACTCAGTGAGAATGAAAATTTTAGAATTGAGGATCAGGCCTTTAGCTTAAAGGCGAACTTTATTTGAGATTTACCTGTAACTATTTGTTCCGTTTCGCATTATAAAACCGTAATGCTTTTAAACGCAGCATATATGGAATTTTCACCGCGATACCATCATACCGCCGAACAGTTGCACTCCGAACAACTGATAATAGAGGCTGCGAAACAAAACCCCGAGCATTTCGGGCCTTTGTATGATAAGTACTACAAACAGATTTTTGGCTATGTGTATCAGCGCATGGATGATAAGGACACCGCCTTCGACCTCACCGCGCAAGTCTTTTTGAAAGCACTCACCAATATTGACAAATACCAGTTCAAAGGCGTACCCTTTGCCAGCTGGCTGTATCGCATTGCCCACAGCGAAGTGATGCAGCTGTTCAGAAACAAAAAAAACCTCAAAACCATTAACGCCGACATTGGCGACCTGCGCAACATTTGTGAAGAAGTGGAAGAGGAATACATGGAACAGTACAAAGGCATCCTCATGACGGTGATCCGTGAATTACCGGAAGACGACCTTACGCTCGTGGAAATGCGCTTTTTTGAAAAACGCCCTTTTAAGGAAATTGCCGAAATTCTCGACATTACCGAAACCAATGCCAAAGTAAAACTGTACAGAATATTGGAACGTGTAAAAAAAACGCTGACGAAAAAATCTAAATAACCCAGAATGGAACCAAATTTTAACCTCAACAGGCCGCCGGTTAGTGACGAAGAGATCAATTCACACAAGGATTTTGGAGAACTGGTCAACAAATTCAAAAAGCAGAGTATTGAGAAAGCCCGGAGCGACGTCAATTTTTTAAAGAATAAAAAAGCGACGTATTCGGCCATCATTGCAGGAGTGGCCGTTGTTTGCACCGTTACCTATTTCTCCGTTTTCAAAAAAGATCCACCCAAAGAAATTGCCCATGATAAAATAACTACTTCAACCAAAACAACCCAAACAAAAAAAGACGTTCCGGCTACGGCCTCTCGCTTTGTGAACCCGCCTAACGCCAAACTTAATGTACCCTACACGTCGTATAAGGTAAAAGCCGAACAAGGCGCAACCATCCGGCACAAAAGCAGCTCGAAGATCACCATCCCTAAAAAAGCCTTTGTCGATAAACAAGGCCAGGACATTGTGGGCGAAGTGGAGATCCGCTACCGAGAGTTTCACAACCAGGCCGACATTATCGGGTCGGGAATTCCGATGGGCTACGACAGTGCCGGTGTGAAAATGCAACTCGAAAGTGCCGGCATGCTCGATATCAGAGGCTACCAAAACAATGAACCGATATTCATTAAACCGAACAAAACCATTACCATCGAGTTTGCTTCCGAGCATACCGACGACCGCTACAATATGTATGTGCTCGACACCATTGCCCGTAATTGGGTGTACACCGGCCGCGACAACTCACTCGCTCACCAAAAACAGGCGAGCCAGGCAACAAAACCGTTGCACCAGGCAAACGAAGATGCCACGGCCCTGAGCCCGAAAATAACTGAACTCCAGCAGCAACTGGACGCGATTCCGCCAAAAATAGAAAGTGAGAAACTGGCTTACGAAAAAAAAGCAAGTCAACTACCCAAAGCCACGGCGCCTTCTAAGCCAATGAAAGCCACCACTGGCCGCCCTCAATTTAAACTCGATGTAAACTATAAAGAATTCCCGGAGCTGGAAGCGTTTAAAAATGCGGTGTTTGAAGTTGGAACCGAAAACAAGAACTACACTTCCGAATTTTCTAAAATAACCTGGACAAGTGCTGAAATTGCCGAAGGTCCGCAAAAGGGAAAAAACTACCTGCTGATCCTTACTCACATCAACAAAGTAGAAAAACTCGTAGTGTACCCGGCGCTTACCGGCGCCAATTACGACCAGGCGCTCAAAGCCTACGAACAAAAATTTGCAGATTACAAAACCGGTGTTGCCAAGCGTGAAGCTGCCGAACAAAAGCTCAAAGAAGAGTTCGAAGCCAAGCAGGCCGCTTACCTTGCCGAGCAGAAACGGTTGCAAGCCGAACTGACACAAGAGCAGATACGCGCGCAGGTGGCCGGAGCCAAACAACTTACGCAGCAACTGGCTAGCATGAACAACAACCAGAAGGTTACGCGTTTATTCCAGGTAAGCAGCTTCGGATTTTGTAATTCCGACTCTCCGAAAGCCTTCCCTACCGGCGAAACCATGCGGCCGATATTTGTCACCAACAACGGACAGTCGTTCCTGAAACCAAGTCTGATCTACCTGGTATGCACAAACCGCAACCTCGTCTTTAATTTCGACGATAACGGCATCACGTATAATCCAGATGAGTCGTATTCGATATGTGTGTTTGATAAAGGCAAAGCTTACGTGTGCGACCGTGAGAGCTTTGGCCGCTGTGTGGTAAACAAACAGAACAAATTGCCGGTGAAGGAACTGGACTCGTATGATAATGCCGGAAGCCTTCGAATGGCTCTTGGAATTTAAGCCTAAAGACACAAAACCTTATGAAAGTACTGATCGTATCGCTATTGGCGCTGGCAAGTCTATGCCTGTCATTCTCTAAACACAAGACCTTCGTTCCGCCCGGAACCGTTAAAATCAATGATACGCTGTTTGCCGACCGCACGGAAGTGAGCAACCTGGCCTGGATGGAATATGAGCAATGGACAAAACAGACATATGGTGCCGGATCGAAAGAACATGTGGCCTGTCTGCCCGATACACTGGTTTGGCGCCAAAAACTGAGTTATAATGAACCCTATGTGCTTTATTACTACAGGCACCCTGCTTACCGCAATTATCCGGTGGTAGGCATTAGCTACGAGCAGGCGGTGGCCTACTGTGCCTGGCGCACCGAATACGTGAGGTCGGCCCTCTCAAAACAACACAACGCCAACCCGTACGATCTTACCTACCGCCTGCCAGATAAACACGAGTGGGAAGCATTGGCGCAAAGCAACCTTGAGGCCATCAGCAAAGGTGGCAAGGACAAAAAAGGCCGGCTCACCATCATGTGCGTGAACCCAAGCTACAAAGGCGATTGCCTTTATGGCGAGTATTCTGACGTGATGGCGCCTGTGGACGAGTTTCCGAAAAATGCGTTAGGTTTATTCAACATGTCGGGCAATGTGGCCGAAATGGTAATGGAGAAAGGCATTTGCAAAGGCGGCGGCTGGAAAAATGCTTTGGACGATTGCCGACCGGCTGTAGATGCGCACTATAGCGATCCTACCTCTTGGATTGGCTTCCGCTGCGTGTGCGTGGTCAAAAAAAGTTCCTGAATTTGCCTTAGGCCAGCAATTGCGCCAGGGCAGCTATTTCTTCCCGCGTATTGAATGCATGCACGCAAATACGCACACGCTCCTGCCCTGCTTTTACTGTCGGGCTTTTGATAGCTTTTACAAAATAACCCCGTTCTGCACAGCGTTGCTCCAACGCTTGTACCGCCGCATTGCCACCAAGCACAAGGCATTGAATGGCACTTTCGCTGTTTATCAACCCAGGCATGGCCACACGCGAACGGAAATACGCAATATTTTCTTTTAACTGCCCGATGGCTGGCGTGGTGAGCAGCAACTGGTAGGCTCCCTTAATCGCCAGCAGGCTGTGCTCGGGCAAAGCCGTGGTATATATAAACGACCGCGAAAAGTTAACAAGGTATTGCTTCAGGGCTTCAGTTCCGACAATTGCTGCGCCATGGCAGCCCATGGCCTTGCCATAGGTGTACACCCGGGCGAAACATTCTTTTTCGATACGCAGTTCTTCGCACAAGCCGCCTCCCTGTTTACCAAACAGCCCGATGGCATGCGCTTCATCGACGATGAGTTGCAGCGAGAATTCCCTGCAAAGTGCAACCAATTCCTGCAAAGGTGCCATATCGCCATCCATCGAATACACGCTTTCTACCACCAGGTAGCAGTTTTCGTAACCATCGCGGTGCCGAACCAGCAATTCGCGCAAGGACGCAACATCGTTGTGACGGAATTTATAGTTTGTTGCGCGACTCAGCCGTATGCCGTCGATGAGCGAAGCATGGATAAGCTCGTCGCTCAGGATCAGATCATTTTTCTGAGCCACACACGACAGCAAGCCGATGTTGGCATCGTAACCCGAGTTATAGAGCAATGCCGCCGGCGCGTGATGGAATAAGGCAATTTCGTTTTCGAGTTCTTCGTACAAAGCAGAATTCCCGCTGATGAGGCGGGAACCAGTTGAACCGGCAACCGCCGAAGGTTCGAAGCGGCTGATTTGCGCAGAAAGCAATCCCTGGCGAGAGAAACCCAGGTAATCGTTACTTGAAAAATCAGTGGGTGGCAGGGCGCTCTTTAATTGCCGCAATACGCCTTTTTCGGTTCTCTGCTGCAGGAGCAAAGCAAGGTTTTGCGGAAACGCCGGGCCAGACATCAGCTATTGGGTTTGATGAGAACTTCCGTTTTGTCGGGATTAATGGCTTTGATAATCCCATCACCTTCCACCACCAGTTTCTCGTACTTCATGTCCACAATGATTTTGCCGCTGCGATCAATGATACCGCAAAGGCCATTTTTTCGCACCACAGCGTGACCGCCTTTGAAGTGGCTGATGTAGTCGTATTTATTTTCTACAACTACCTGGCCGGTATTATCAATGATGCCTACCTGATTCATTTTACGGGTAAAGGCCAAGCCATCTTTTCCAAAATTGGAGATGTGGTCGTACTGAGGTTTTACGATCTCTTTTCCTTCTTTATTAATAACGCCTACCTGCCCTTTTTGCGTTACCATCGCCAAACCTGCCTGATCGAACTTTCCGATCTTATCGTATTTGGCCGAAATTTCGGTGGACTGTGCAAAGCCTGTTGCGAAGGCAATCAATAGGGCCGCTGCTAAAATATGCTTCATGATGTGTGAATCTTATTTCTTCAACAAATTTAGTGTAACACAGCGAGACGCGGTGTTAAATAGTACTAAACCAGCTCTTCTTTCGGCTTATCCGCAAATGCTTTTTTCGGCGACAAGCCGAGGATGCTGAACATCTCCATGTCCTGGTTATACAGTGGGTTTGGCGTCGTGAGCAACTTTTCACCGGCAAAGATGGAGTTGGCGCCAGCCATGAAGCAGAGTGCCTGCCCTTCCATACTCATGCTAAGCCTGCCTGCCGACAGACGCACAGCGGTTTTTGGCAGAACGATACGTGTCGTAGCGATCATGCGTACCATCTCCCAAATAGGCACAGGGGGTTGGTCTTCGAGTGGTGTGCCTTCTACAGCCACGAGGGCATTAATAGGGACCGATTCCGGCTGAGGGCGAAGAATGCTCAATGTATGTAACATACCCACGCGGTCTTCCACTTTTTCGCCCATGCCAATGATACCACCAGAACAAACCGTCAGGCCTGCTTTCCGCACGTTGTGGATGGTATTTAAACGGTCGTCGTAATTGCGGGTAGAGATAATGTTATTGTAGTTTTCCTCGCTCGTATCAATGTTGTGGTTATAGGCATATAGTCCAGCATCAGCTAGCTTGCGTGCCTGATCCTCAGTAACCATGCCCAGCGTAGCACACACTTCCATGCCTTTGCTGTTGATGGTTTTCACCATATCCAATACGGTATCAAAATCGCGGTTATCACGCACTTCGCGCCAGGCGGCTCCCAGGCACATGCGGCTGGCGCCACCAGCTTTGGCGTTATCGGCGGCTTCTGTTACCTCAGCGATGTTCATCAACTTATGCACTTTCACTTCGGTGTGATAGCGTGCTGCCTGAGGACAATAAGCGCAGTCTTCCGGACAGCCACCGGTTTTGATCGATAACAGGGAACTCACCTGCACTTCGCCCACGGTATGGTGTTGTTTATGCACCTCTGCCGCGCGGTAAATTAATTCCATCAAAGGCGTGTTATACACGTCCAGTATTTCCTGTTTTGTCCAATCTTTAATTGCCATATAGAGTCTTGTAGTTCTAACAAATTTAAGATAAATGTAACATTCCGCAAAACCTTAATTTTGCAGGGAAATGTGTTAGTAATTTCCTGCTGGCAAACCGTATCTTTTTGATTTAAAAACCGTTATTTGTCTCATGATAACGAAACTGGCTTTTGCCCTCATCCTAACCTGTCTATGCGCTCTTCCGGCCAAAGCTCAGTTCAAGGAAAGCAAAGAGCGGCAAAAGATGTGGCATAAATCCAAAAAACGCCGCAAAAACCGCGAAGCCTTTAATCCCTACCTCGAGAAGAAAGAAAAAGAAAGCCAAAAGCTCGGAAAGCAAAATGCGCGCGACCTGAAAAAACAGGAAAAAATGGCCAAAAAGCAGAAAAAGAAAAGCATGAAAAAACTTGGCTACAAGCAGCCCAAGGTGAAGCGTGCAAAATAAATCCTGCATCACCGTAACCTTTGCTATTGTAGGCATTATATGGCGATATGAAATACATTAACACGATCTTGCTTTTTTTGATTGCTCCTATCTGGATGATGGGGCAAATTCTTAACCCGGGGTTCGAAACGAGCCGCGACACGATGGCATCTTTGCCAATAGGCTGGAATAGCCGAATGCCTGCAGGATACAGTTGGCATATTGATAGCCTGGTAGCTCACAGCGGACAGAAATCCCTATTGTTGAGAAATGAGAAAAACTCGGAAAGCGCTTCCTTCGCGCCATTTTCGCAGGTAGTAAACCTGGCTGTGGACAAACCAAAAGTTATCCGTCTGAGTGTATTCATGAAAACAGAACTTGTATCGCAGCACGCTGGGTTGTGGTGCCAGCTTTGGGATGCCAACGACCGGCAGATAGGGTTCAGCAGCCTTCAGGCATTGGGTATTTCGACGTCAGGCTCACGCAACTGGACACTTTTTGAACTACCATTGACAGTGGGTCCTGATGTAAAAAAACTATTGATTGGTGGCTTTCTCCAGGGTACTGGAAAAGTCTGGTATGATGATTTTTCGATAAAAGAAAACATAAGCACTGAACTTCCCTCCGGAAAAGCAGCCAGATTCATCCGCGAGGCCGTATCGATTGCAGAGAAACATTCGATTGTAAAGGATTCATTGAATTGGCCGCAGGTTCACGAAAGTCTGTTATTAGTGGCCGCCGGTGCCAAAACCATCAACGAATGCTACCCTGCTATGTATTCACTCGTTGCCAAACTGAAAGCCAAAGGCGATATTCATTCGGGCTTCTATCCGCGGGAATACAACCAACGGCTGAAGCACGAAAACCTCGATCCCAAACAACCGGAAAGCAAATACCTTGGCAATTCTGTCGCCTACATCAATGTTCCCGGATTTTCGTCGGTAAATAAAAAAATTGGAGAAGCGTTTGCCACCACCATCCAAACAATGATCTTTAAACTTGATTCTGCATACACCATTACCAAATGGATCGTCGATCTCCGTGAAAATACAGGTGGCAACATGTACCCGATGATTGCCGGGCTTGGGCCGCTTTTGGGCGACGACACACTGGGCTATTTTTGCGGACCCGGCAGGCATAACTACGTGCCGTGGTATTACGTCAATGGAGCCAGCGGTTGTCATAAAACAAACTTGTGCCGGGTAAAAAATCCTTACAGACTTCGCCGGCCAGATGCGCAGATTGTGGTTCTTACCGGGCCAAATACCGCCAGCAGCGGCGAGATGACGCTGATCTCTTTCAAAGGAAAGCCGAACGCTACTGTGATAGGATCTGCTTCGGCAGGCTATTCTACGGGAAATGCCGGTCATCGTTTGGCCGACGGCTCTGTTCTCAACCTATGCGAATCCTATTGCAGCGACCGTCATCGAAGGCTATACACCGGAGCCATAAAGCCCGATGTGGAAGTGGATGCCGGAGACCATGATGCCGATGCCGTACTTGAGTATGCGCTGAAATTGGGAACCGACTGAACTCAGGCTTTATCTTTTTGCGTGTACCAGATGATAACCCCAATCACCGCCAAAATGGCAATTACCAATGCAGCAATCTTAGCCGCCGAATACGGACGCTCACCCTGCACTTCACCAGTACGCGCATTTATAAGGAAGCGATACACCTTTTCCTTGTAGCGGTATGAACTTAGCCACACCGGCAGAAGAATGTGCTTGAACGTAATATCGTTGTATTCGGATTGAATGCTGGTAATTTGCTGTACATCGCCGCCAATGTCGCTTTGCACGACTCCGCGTATTACCGGCTGCATGCGCTGCTTGGCCTTTTCGAATCCGGTTTTAAGATCCACCTGGTAACTCTCCGTGATAAATCCACTGAGGTATTTGTCGTTGTAGGCTACCAGTTCGGGCAAATCCCAGGGCTCTAATTCATTAGCCAATTTTTCGGGGAGCGAGGTCGATGATACGATAAGTACATCATCAAAATCTTTGTAAACCGTGCCGCTCGCAGGATACCAGCGCGTACGCTGAACCTGGCGTGTTTGACGGCGCCCTTCGCTGTCGGTATAACTTTCGGTTACATAATAGTATTCGCCACGCATACCTGTGTAGTGGCTTATTGTATTCGTATCGTATGTCCAGTAAGGCATATACATGCCATTTAACTTTTCGGCCGATTGCTGCGCATACACTTTAAGTTTATTAGGCGCAAACCAAAGGCTTCCTGCCCAGCCAATGAATTTCTGTGTCGCATCTTTACGATCTACTTTAAATGGCAGAACGTAAGACGGCTTGATGATCGAAGACGTAGAGGCATTGCTGACAACAAGCGGTGTATCGCAATACGGACAGGTACTCGACGTAACATTGGGCTGAAGGGTGGTGGAAGCCGCACAGTTGGTGCATTTCACGGTTACGATCTCCTGTTTATCTTCAAGGTGCGCTTTTTCATTGAGAAAACTTTCAAAATCATTTTCAACGATCTCTGTTTCCTCTTGCTCGATCTCGTTCTTTGCGCCACAATAGTCGCAGTTCAGGTAAGGTGTTCCGGGAAGGTATTTTAAATTGGCCCCGCAATCTTTACATTTGATAAAGTTGCCGGTTTCGGCGGTAGGCTCGTTGAAATCTGACATATGAACTATGAATGCTGTAAATTGTTAAACTAATATAGACATTTTTTTATATACGCCTGAAAACGATAATTTTCTTCAAGATTTACCTGCCCATGAAAAAACTGTATGCCCCACTCCTGCTGTTGCTTCTACTATCTAACAACATGCTGCCTCAACGAAATGCATACAGTTCGATTCCATATTCTTATTGCAACTGGGATAATATGGTATTGAACAAACAGTACCAACCTAACCCTGGCGACACCAGTCTTTTGGTTGTTTCTACCCGGCATTATAACGATACACTGAAAGCGTTTTTGGATTACGACTATGATACCACAGCCACACTAACTTATTTTGCCATTTACTTTAACGGCAACCATTGGACGGCGGTACCCTACCCCAACCTGTCGTCGCTTATGGATTTGAAACCCCGGTTCAAAGACCTGGTTGTGTTCACCGAAGGTCTTGGCAAGACGTTTACGTCTGGTGTCAACCGCGCCACCATCCTGATGCGTATTTATAACATTGATGCCTTGTTTTTCGATTGGCCAACGCAGCGACCTTATATGAGCAAAGGGAAAAATTTCCGGACAACGTATAAGGTCTCCTACGAGGTCGCAAAACCTTACGCCCGGTTCCTGGAGGCCTTTCAGGACTATAAAACGTCACATGATTCGCGGTTCGGCACCACCACGCTTATGTTTCACAGCATGGGAAATCTGGTATTGATGTACGGTCTAAAAAATGATCTGTTTCAGGGTATGCAGGCGGGCGCTGTTGACAATGTGCTGCTGAATGCTGCCTGCGTTCCTCAAAAAAAGCATGCGCGCTGGCTGGCGAAACTCAACTTTTCGAAGCACATCTATGTGACCATTAACAAACGCGACCGCAATTTAAACGGCGCCAAGCTGATCCTTTTGAAACACATGATGGGCGAAAAAACCAAAAAACCGTTTTTGAAAGATGTGCACTATGTTCACTTTTCAAACGTGTTGCACAAAGAGCATAATTATTACCTCATCAGACCGCTGCTGGAGCAAAAGCCTTACTTGCGCCGTTTTTACGCCGACCTATTCAGCGGAAAAAAGCCGGTGCTGGAATACCCAAAGGATTACAACGCCAGCCCTGCAAACTAAACCATCATTAGTTAAATGATTCCATGGTGCGACGGATAATGCCAACGCATTCCATGATCTGCTCGCGCGTGATGACCAACGGCGGCGCAAAGCGGATAATATCGCCATGTGTCGGTTTTGCCAATAAGCCATTTTCGGCCAGTTTCAAGCACACTTCCCAGGCTGAAATACCATCTTTTTCTTTGATAACAATGGCGTTGAGTAACCCTTTGCCGCGCACCACCGTTATCCTGTCAGATTGAATCGACTTCAACTCCGCCCGGAGCAGCTCGCCCAGTAATTCGGCATTCTCGGCCAATTTTTCATCTTTTACCACCTGCATAGCTGTCATGGCAATTTTACACCCCAGCGGATTTCCGCCGTAGGTTGAACCATGCTGTCCTGGTTTGATACACATCATGACGTCGTTACTGGTAAGCACAGCCGATACCGGGTACATGCCCCCGCTCAGGGCTTTTCCAAGAATGAGCATATCTGGTTTTACGTGTTCATGGTCGCAGGCCAGCATTTTGCCGGTACGCGCAATACCGGTTTGGATCTCGTCGGCAATGAACAGCACGCGTGCGGCCTGGCACATGTCGAAAGTGGTTTTCAGATAACCGTCGTTTGGCACATATACGCCCGCTTCGCCTTGTATCGGCTCCACCAGAAATGCCACCACCGAAGGGTCTTTCAATGCCTCTGCCAGCGCTTCGGTATCATTATACGGAATGGTAACATAGCCCGGCGTGTAAGGGCCGAAATTTTTACGCGCATCCGGGTCGGTACTTGCTGATACAATAGAAATGGTACGCCCATGAAAATTACCTTCACACACAATGATTTTAGCCATGCCAGCCTCGACACCTTTTTTTTCATAACCCCATTTACGGGCGAGTTTCATAGCCGTTTCCACGCCTTCGGCGCCGGTATTCATTGGCAATACTTTATCGTAACCAAAAAGACCTGTCAGGAACTTTTCATACTCTCCAAGGACGTTATTATGAAATGCCCTCGACGTGAGCGCCAGTTTCTGGGCCTGTTCGATCAGTGTTTGCGTAATTTTCGGGTGACAATGCCCTTGGTTTACAGCACTGTATGCCGATAAAAAATCGTAATAGCGCTTTCTATCGACATCCCATACAAAAACACCTTCTCCGCGCTCGAGAACTACCGGCAAGGGATGGTAGTTATGGGCCCCGTGTTTATCTTCTAAATCTATTAAATACTGGCTTTTAGCGGACAGGTTGGTTTCTGCGATCATGGCTGTAAATTGAATCGGGTAAAGATAGAAAAAGCCCGCGAAACCTCCTAATGAAGCCGCCACGGGCTTAAAACAACTACGAAGACAGTGATGTGCGGTGAGAGGACGCAAAACGCAACCATGTTGTTTTGCCAACAGTCTGCAGAACGTTGATACCAAGCAGGGGCGTCCACCTGCCTTTATAGGCTTTGTGGTTGTTTTGCAAGCCAAATACCGGGGCAAAACCACTATAACTAAAAAATAGTTAAACACATTTTAGTGTTAACAAATTTTAACAGGGTGCAACCCGCTGTAGCCCTTGTCAATGCTAATTTTGTGCAGCTCGTATAAAAAATTTTTAAGGTATGGACATCCAAGAATTGAATGAAAAAATTCAGCGTGAAAGTGCATTTGTCGATCTGCTTTCGATAGAGATGGATAAAGTGATTGTGGGGCAAAACCACATGGTAGAACGGCTGTTGATTGGCCTGCTCAGCAATGGACACATTTTGCTGGAAGGCGTGCCGGGGCTGGCAAAAACACTAGCCATCAATACCTTAGCCAAATGCATCGATGCGCAGTTCAGCCGCATACAATTTACGCCTGATTTATTACCTGCTGACCTGATCGGTACGATGATCTATAACCAAAAGCAGGAACAGTTTTCAATTCGAAAAGGACCTATTTTCGCGAATTTTGTACTGGCCGATGAGATTAACCGGGCTCCTGCCAAAGTGCAATCAGCACTGCTGGAAGCGATGCAGGAGAAACAAGTAACGATTGGTGAAGAAACATTCAAACTCCCAAACCCATTTCTGGTACTGGCTACACAAAACCCGATCGACCAGGAAGGAACTTATCCATTGCCTGAAGCACAGATGGACCGCTTCATGCTGAAAGTGGTAATTACGTATCCTAGCCGTGAAGACGAACGAAAAATTATTTCTTCCAACATTTCAAAAGCCGGTATGGCGAAACCGAATGTGATCCTGAAACCGGAAGATGTACTCAAAGCGCGCGAAGTAGTGAAAGATGTTTACATGGATGAAAAAATCGAACGTTACATCGTAGATATTGTATTTGCGACGCGTTTCCCGAAAGAATACCGTCTTGATAAATTTGCGCCACTCATCTCTTATGGCGGATCGCCGCGGGCCAGTATCAACCTGGCGCTGGCTGCTAAAGCCTATGCCTTTATCAAACGCCGTGGCTATGTGATTCCGGAAGATGTGCGGGCGGTGTGCCTGGATGTGATGCGCCACCGTATCGGCTTAACTTACGAAGCAGAGGCTGAAAATATCACCACGGAATATATCATCAACGAATTACTCAACGTTGTTGAAGTGCCATAGGGTATTGCGCACGTTTTAGGATATACGTGGCTTGTGGGCTGGCAAAAGCCTGTCGTTTGCTATATGTATTTTATACTAACCGCTATACGAAATCATTACCAAACTCAATTACCGAACCGTGGAAACCGCCGAATTACTTAAAAAAGTAAGGAAAATAGAAATCAAAACGAAAGGGCTGAGTAACCAGATCTTTTCGGGCGAATACCATTCGGCTTTCAAAGGGCGCGGCATGGCCTTTAGCGAGGTGAGGGAATATGCTCCGGGCGACGATGTAAGAACGATCGACTGGAACGTGACGGCCCGCCTACGGACGCCGTACGTGAAAGTGTTTGAAGAAGAGCGTGAGCTAAGCGTGATGCTCGTGGTGGATGTAAGTGCCAGCGGACAATTTGGCACGCACAAGCAGTTTAAGCAAGACCTGATTACGGAGCTTTGTGCGGTGATTGCTTTTTCGGCTGCCCAGAATAACGATAAGATCGGCATTATTTTTTTCAGCGACCGGATCGAAAAATTCATTCCACCGAAAAAAGGAAAGTCTCACATTTTACGCATCATCCGCGAGCTGGTGAACATGGAGCCCCAACAAAAAGGCACTAACATTGAACTGGCACTGAAATACCTGTCGAACATCATCAAGAAAAAAAGCATCACTTTTCTGATCTCGGATTTTTATGACACCCACAAATTTTCGGATGCCATGAAGGTTGCCAACCGCAAACACGACCTGGTGGCTTTGCGCGTAAACGACGCTACCGAAAGCAAATTGCCCGATGTAGGACTTATCAAACTGCGCGACAATGAAACGGGCCGGCTGATGTGGGTAGATACCAGTGATAAGCAATTCAGAAAACAATTCGAAGTGAACCACCTGAAGTTTGAAGCGGAGTTGAAAGATATGTTTAACCGTGCCGGGGTCGATTTCACGACCATCAATACCCAGGAAGGTTATGTGAAGCCATTGATGAACTTGTTTAAAAAACGATAACACGGTAAAAAGATCTGAAAAAGAAGCATTCAACCGATATGATGATATTTAAAAAGCACCTGTTCTTTCTCTTGGCCTTAGTGGCCTTTATGGCTACGCGTGCCCAGGTTGAAGTACATGCCGTGCTGGATTCGAACAGCATTCGCATTGGCGAGCAAACCAAACTGGATGTTTACCTGCGTTACGATGTCACTGCCTCCAAACAGCTTTCCATCGCGTGGCCAAAATTTGAGGATACACTGAAAAAAGAGATCGAGGTATTAAATATTACCAAAATCGACACGACCATTCCCGACAAATCAAATCCGAATGTGATCCAACAGCATGTCCAGCTTACTATTACCTCGTTCGATTCGGGCTACTACGCCATTCCGCCTTTTAAATTTACGCTGAACAACGACAGCAGTAATTTACTGTTAACAGAGCCCTTGCTTCTGTCGGTAAATACCGTGCCAACCGATACAGCCCTTGCAAAGATCAAAGATATCAAAGTGCCATTCGATGAGCCATTCGACTGGAAGTGGTACCTGCCGGAAATATACATGAGCCTGGGAGTACTGGTTGCGGTATTGATCCTGGTACTTATTCTCGTGCGGCTAAGCAAGCGGAAACCGGCAGAAATACCGGTGGTGGATACAACACCCAAGGTTCCGGCCCATGTACTGGCGTTTGAAATGCTTGAAAAAATTAAATCGGAAGCCGTTTGGAAAGAAAACCGTATCAAGGAATACTATTCGTCTATTGCCGATACCATCCGCCTTTACATCGAACAACGCTTCCGCGTTAACGCTCTGGAACTGACTTCGGACGAGATCCTGCACGTTTTTAAAACGCAGGTGGTTGACCAGGAAAGTAAAAATAAACTACGGCAGATCCTTACCCTGTCAGACTTCGTGAAATTCGCCAAGCAAATTCCGGTAGAAGCCGAACATACATTGACGCTCGACAATGCCTTTGACTTTGTGCGGGGAACCCTGCGCGAAGAGGAGCCGCAACCCGCACCACAACCTTTTAACGAATCCATTAAAAAAGCCTAACCATCGTGCTATCTTATTTTTCGGATATACAATTTGCAGAAAAACACTGGTTTTGGCTATTCCTTGTTATACCGGTCATGTTGGCCTGGTATCTGTACCGGCTCAAAACGTTTGAAGGCGAGTTCAATTACTCCTCTTTTCATCTATTGGCAGGCGTAAAACCCTCCTTGCGCGCCAAATTCAGGCATGTGCTCTTTTTTCTGCGCTTACTGGCCATTTCTTTTCTCATCCTGGCGATTGCCCGGCCTCAGTCGCGCAGCAGCTGGAAAGACACGAAAACAGAAGGAATAGACATTGTGGTGAGCCTCGATCTCTCGCTATCGATGCTGGCAAAAGATTTTAAGCCCAACCGTTTAGAAGTGGCCAAGGATGTTCTTGCCGATTTTATCGATGCGCGACCTAACGACAAGATCGGCCTTGTGGTGTTTGGCGGTCAGGCTTTTACGCAATGTCCTTTGACAACCGATCATAAGATCATCAAAAACATGTTCAAAGACATTAAAGCCGGCATGCTCGATCAGGGTACGGCGATTGGTCTTGGTCTTGCCGACGGCGTGGCCCGTGTAAAAGACAGCAAAGCCAAAAGTAAAGTGGTGATCCTGATTTCCGACGGCGTAAACAATGTGGGGGAAATTGCGCCGCTTACGGCTGCGGAAATTGCGCGGACATTTGGTGTGCGGGTGTATTGTATTGGTGTTGGTTCAAAAGGCAAAGCCCTGCAACCGGTAGCTGTGTATCCAAATGGCGAAATCGAGTACGATTATGTGGATGTGGACATCGACGACGAAACGATGACGAAGATCGCGAAAATGACAGGGGGAAAATATTTCCGTGCAACCGACAAAGAAAGCCTGGAAAATACGTACCGTGAAATCGATAAGCTGGAGAAAACCATTATCAGCGAAAAGAGCTTCACCAATAAGGCCGAACATTTTTTACCGTTGGCACTAGCAGCGCTGTTTTTACTGATGCTTGAATTTTTATTAAAACGATTTGTGTTTAGAGCCATACCCTAATGTTTAAGTTCGAAAATACCGACTATTTTTATGCCTTTGCGTTGATCCCATTCTGCGTATTGGTGTATGCCTGGTACGTGGCAAAAACCCGGCGCAACTTGAGAAAGCTGGGCGATAATGCGCTGATAGGGCAATTGACGCCGGATGTATCGAGGGCAAAAAAAACAAGCCGTTTCATTTTGCTGATGTTGGGCCTGGCATTTCTGATCCTTGGCATTTGCAACCTGCAAACAGGCAGTAAAACGCAGGAAGTAAAACGGGAAGGCGCCGACATCATGGTTTGCCTCGATGTATCGAATAGCATGATGGCGCAGGATTTAACGCCTAACCGGCTGGAACGTGCAAAAATTGCCCTTGAAAAAATGATCGACAAATTGCAGGGTGACAGGCTCGGCATTGTTGTATTTGCCGGCGAGGCCTATGTACAGTTGCCAATTACAACAGACTACGGTGCCGCAAAACTTTTCCTGGAAAGCATCAACCCGAAAGTGGTGCCTGTTCAGGGTACTAATATCGCGGCAGCTATTAATACCTCACTCGAAAGTTTCGGCAAGGACGAAGGGAAAAACAAGGCCATTGTGATCATTACCGATGGAGAACAAAACGAGGAGGACGACGCGGTATCGGCTGCCGAAGAGGCTGCTAAAAAAAATGTAACCATTCACGCTATTGGTGTGGGCTCAGAAAGCGGCGTACCGATTCCTAATATGGTAAATGGGGTACCATCGGGCTACAAAAAAGACAAACAAGGTAATACGGTTGTCACGAAACTCGATCCGAAGATCCTGCAAGACATAGCTGCTGCCACCAATGGCGTATATGTTCAGGCGACGAGTGCCGATATAGGCCTGGATGCCATCATGAGTAAGATCGAGGAAATGGACAAAAAGGAAATGGAGAGCAAAATGTACACCGATTACGAAGATCAGTTCCAGTGGTTTCTGGGCGCAGCGCTTTTGCTGCTCGTTATTGAAGCATTGATCTCGGAGCGGGTGAGCAAGCTCTGGAAAAAACTGAACTTATTTAATGATGCAAAAAGGGCTTAAATATTCATACATGGCTGTTTTGCTGCTTTGCGTGGTGCTTACCGGGCATGCGCAGCAGGAAAAGAAAGTTCTGCACGACGGCAACAAATCTTATTTTGGTGGCAAAGTGCTCGAGTCTTCGAATTTGTACAAAAAAGCGCTGAAGGAAAATCCAAATTACTATAAAGCGAACTTCAACCTTGGCGATGCCTTATACCAAACGGCTTCGTTGATTAGAACCGGAAAAGTGCCGGTGCCTGATAAACGCATGACACCGGATTCGGCAGCCAATTTGGTATTCGACCAGGCCGCTGAGCAATTTGAAGTAACAGCAAAATCTACCGCTAATACAGATACGGCGCAAAAGGCATGGCATAATTACGGCAATGCCAAACTCCAGCAAAAAAGCTATGAAGATGCCGTGATGGGCTATAAAAAAGCACTGAAGTTAAACCCAAAAGATGAAGATACCCGGTACAATCTTGCTTATGCCCAGCGCAAGTTGAAAGAGCAACAGAAAAATCAAAATAAAAACCAGGATCAGAACAAACAAAACCAGGATAAACAGCAACAGGAAAAAGACAAGGAAAAGGTAAATAACCCTAACGATAAAGATAAGCAGGAAGCACAGCCGCCACAAATGAGCAAAGAACAGGCTGAACAAATGCTGAATGCGCTTAAAAACTCGGAGAAAAACAATCAGAAGTTACGCGATAAAAAAGGAGAAGGACAACGGAAAAACATTGATAAAGACTGGTAAAGAAAAATATGCTTAAACAACTGCTCATCATTATTGGCGTATGCATTGCTTTTGCAACAAAGGCACAAACGCCTGCATTCTATGCGCAGGTAAGTAAGAACAAAGTCACGGTTGGTGAACCGTTCCAGATCGCTTTTACCCTGAATGGGCCGGGAAACAACCTGGTATATTCCAACCTGAAAGATTTCAATATTCTTGCAGGCCCTAATCAAAGTCAAAGCATGAGCATTGTGAATGGCAGCATGTCGCAATCCACCACGATCTCATTTATTATTTCGGCCAAAAAAGAAGGAAAGGTTACCATTGGTCCGGCTTCGGTAATGGCCAATGGCAATCAAAAACTGGAAACAGCGCCTATTGTGATTGAAGTCACGAAAGGCAGCGGCCAGGCGGGTCAGGGCGCTCAATCCGACAACCAGGCCATGGGCAACGAAATCAATAACGAAGATTTGTTTCTGCGCACATACCTTAGCAAAAGCAAATGCTATATCGGTGAACAGATTACGGTAACGCAAAAAGCCTATTCCCGTCTCGACCTGAGGGGTTTTCAGAATATCAAATTCCCTCCTTACAATGGTTTCTGGTCGCAACAAGAAGAAGGAAACCGACAGATCAACCCACAGCAGGAAGTCATTAACGGCGTAACCTATATTGTAGCGGAATACAGCAAAGTTTACCTTTTCCCACAACGCAGCGGCACCATTACAATCGAACCGGTAGAACTGGAATGCATTGTAAGGCGCGCCACGCAGAAGCAACCCCGCAATATTTTCGAACAATTTTTTGGGTCCGGCGGGTACGAAGATGTTGCGGTGAAAGTGAAAAGCAAACCGGTGAAAGTGGAAGTGAAAGAACTACCGGAAGAAGGCAAACCGGAAGGCTTTAGCGGTGCTGTCGGTAATTTTTCCTATAAAGCCGAGTTGAGCAAAGAACAGGTAAAGGCCAATGATGCTGTTAACATCAAACTGACGATAACCGGCCGTGGCAATATTGCTCTGCTCGAAGCGCCAAAAGCCGAATTGCCAGAGAGCTTTGAAACTTACGACCCCAAAAGCACTGAAACAATTAAAACTGCGGGTGGCGTGAGTGGTAGCAAAACGTTTGACTACCTCATCATTCCGCGCGAAAAGGGCGAGTTTATGATCGATAAACTCAATTTTAGCTACTTTGATCCGGAAAAAAAGCAATACGTGAAATTGCCTTCTCCAGACATGAAGCTCACCGTATTGGAAGGTGAAGCGGGTTCGGCACAGGTAATTGTTCCTCACAAAAAAGGCTTGAAAGAAACGGAAAACGATATCCGCTACATTAAAACGGGCGACCTGGAGCTTGAAGAAACGCAAGATGAATTCTTTTCATCGGCACGCCATTACGCGATGCTTGTTATTCCATGCCTCGCATTCCTTGGCGCTGTGGTCATTGCCAGGCAGCGTATCAAGGCCAACAGCGACCTCTCGGCGGTTAAAGAGCGTAAAGCGGCCCGGATGGCAAAAAAACAGCTTTCTGCTGCTGAGAAACACATGCTTGCCAACCGCAAGGACGAGTTCTTTAACGAGGTTCTCAATGCACTCCATCGCTACATTAGTGATAAGCTCGGACTTCCGGTTGCAGATCTTTCGAAAGAGCGTATTTTAGCCATGTTGGAACAACGGCAGGTTGACGACCAAACGCGCCTGCAACTTCTCGACACCCTCAATACCTGTGAATATGCCAAGTATGCGCCCAGCGCGGTAACCGGAGATCTGAAAAAAGTGTACCACGATACGGTAGGACTGATCTCTCAACTCGAAAACCAGATCAAAAAATAACGAAGAACCAAAAGAGCACATGAAACCATTTTCATTTATTTTCTTTTTCTGGATAGCCCTATTCACTGCAGGTCCGGCGCTGGCATCGAAAGCAAAGCTGCCTGCACCTGGAGAAGCTGAAAAATTATATGCGGAGAAAAAATACAAGGAAGTCATTACCCTGTACGAATCCATATTGGCAGAAGGCCTTTCGTCGTACAAGTTGCATTATAACCTGGGCAATGCTTATTACAAGAACAAGCAACTCGGTAAAGCAATTTACCAATACGAACTGGCCCGTAAACTAAAACCCGATAACGAAGATGTATTGACGAACCTCCGCATTGCCAATGAAAAAACGATTGACAAAATAGAGAGCAAGGAAAATTTCTTTTTGGGAGTTATTAAGTCAAGCGTTGTGAATGCATTAAGTACCTCCGGTTGGGCCTGGCTAAGCATAACCAGCCTCATCGCCTCTTTGATCTTATTATTTCTATTCTTTGTATCGCAACGCATGGCCCTGAAACGCATGGGCTTTTTCGCGGGCTTATTATTTCTTGCGGTATTTATGGTATCAATGATACTTGGTTACACCGAGCTTCACGACAAACAAAACAACCGTTTTGCGATTATCACGGCACCTGAAACCAAAACACACGAGGAGCCCAGCAATACCTCGGGATCCAAATTCAGCCTGCATGAAGGTACGCGTGTGCGTGTGTTGGAAACAACCACCGACTGGACCAACATCAAGCTGGAAAACGGCAACGAAGCCTGGATCAGAACAGCCGATGCCGGCTTATTCTAGGTTATTGCATGATTTTAATAACTTTACTGTAGAGCTTATTATCTGAGGCCGCAATGATCACATAAGTTCCATTGTCTAACTTGGGGCTGATATCAGACGACATACGGAGTTCGTCATTGGCATCGACTATTACTTTTGACATGCGTTCTTCTCCCTTTTCGTCGCGCAACACGACAATCTCTTCATGCGTTTCGGCATCTGCCGCGCTACTATCGGTGGCATCCCCAGAATCTGCCAGGCTAAGCACCTCGTTCATGCCATGATTATCAACAGATACCAACCGCGATGATAGGGTATAACCTTCGGCGTTGGTTTGCGTGAGCCGGTAGTAGGAAATGCCTTGAAACGGCGCATAATCAACATCAAAATAACTAATAAGGTTGCTGTTATTACCAAAATTTCGGATGGTTAAAAATTCAGTAAAGTCCCGTGCATCTTTCGATCTCTCGACGGTGAAATGATGGTTATTGAGTTCGGTGTTCGAAGACCAGGTCAACTCTACCCTTCCGGCATTCATGACAGCATCAAAGCTCAGCAATACCTCAGGCAACGACACCGAGGCCGGCTTTATCTCTGTATCGGATTGTGAAAAAAGATTGAGGGAAAAGGTAATAGCCACAAAGGCAGGCAGCGCGCGAAACCTGGTCATTGACGTTTAGTTTGAGTTTACCTAAATTACGTAATTTTACGCACTGCGCAAACCGTTTTGCCCCGAATAAAAGAGCTGATACTACCAAGGAAATCATATAAAAAAGCGCCGCATATAGCGGCGCCTATAATAGATGCTCATCGCGAAAACGCACTAGCTTTTCAGGTAACCGAGAATTTTCTCCACGCTGTCTTTGGCATCACCATACAGCATTTCAGAGTTCGGTTTGTAGAATAAAGGATTATCTTCGCCAGAGTAGCCGGCTGACATGGATCGTTTCATGATGATGACCTTTTCCGCTTTCCAGGCTTCAATTACCGGCATGCCATAAATAGAGCTGGCAGGATCGTCCTGTGCGCTTGGGTTTACTACATCATTGGCACCAATCACCATCACCACATCCGTATCTGGCATATCATCGTTGATCTCGTCCATCTCAAGCACGATATCGTAAGGGACATTGGCCTCAGCGAGCAACACGTTCATGTGACCTGGCAAGCGGCCCGCTACCGGGTGAATGGCAAAGCGAACGGTTTTACCGGCTTTCCGGAGTGTTTGTACCAATTCATAGATTGGGTATTGTGCTTTTGCTACTGCCATGCCGTAGCCAGGAACGATCACCACTGATTTTGCTTCTTTGAGCAAACCGGCTACTTCTTCATGGTTTAGCGAAGTCACTTCACCTTCAATGGCTTTTTTCTCGCCACCACTGCCATTGCCGGATCCGCTGGCAAAGATCACCGAAAAGAACGAGCGATTCATGGCATGACACATGTGCATGGACAGAATAGCGCCCGAACTTCCCACAAGTGCGCCGGTAACGATCAGTAAGTCGTTGCCCAACATAAAGCCGGCTGCGGATGCTGCCCAACCAGAATATGAATTCAGCATCGAAACCACCACAGGCATATCGCCGCCACCAATCGCCATTACTAATACCACACCGATAAACGACGCAATAGCCGTCATGATTCCGAGGTAAAGCATGCCGCCGGTTCCTTCCGCATTACAGAAGAAAACACCAAGCACAGTGCATATTGCCAGCAATACCAGGTTCATGGTTTGAAGCCCTTTGAAACTCCACGGCTTGGAAGGCACTTTGCCATCCAGTTTTCCCCAGGCAATAATGGAACCGGTGAAGGTAATGGCCCCAATAAAGATACCAACGAATACTTCCACCAGGTGAATGGTATGAGCAGCGCCATGCAACTCATGCGATTTAGGATCGAGGTATGAACCGAAGCCCACCAGCACAGCAGCGAGGCCTACAAAGCTATGCAGGATGGCTACCAACTGCGGCATGGCCGTCATTTCTACACGGCGGGCAAGCATGAGCCCAATGAGTGAAGCAATAGCAATGGCAATGATAATATAGACATGTCCGGCGACACCCTGCCCCAATACCGTAGCAAGAATAGCCACGATCATCCCTACGATGCCGTAAAATACGCCACGCTTGGCGGACTCCTGCGAGGACAAACCTCCTAGACTTAAAATGAACAGAATACTGGCAAATAAGTATGCTGCTGTTTGTATTTCTTTTGCAATAAACATCATAAACTGAACTCGTTTTTATTAACTGGTTTGTATCGACTGATCGAGTGTTTTTTTATTTTTTGAACATTTTTAACATACGGTGCGTAACGACGAAACCACCCACAATGTTGATGCTCGCTACCAGGATGGCTATGAAAGCCAGGATGGTCATCGGATTGGTGAGATCGTTGGTTGTTTGCAGCAGGCCGCCAACTACAATAATGCCGCTAATGGCATTGGTAACGGCCATAAGTGGTGTATGCAGCGAGTGTGCCACATTGGTAATTAATTGCCATCCCACAAATACAGCCAGGATAAATACGGTAAAGTGTTGAATAAATTCGGGTGGCGCAAAACGCCCCACAAGGAACAGTAATGCACCTACCACTGCCAGCCGGATCACCATCGATACAGCCGCTTTTTTGGCCTTTTCCTCATCAGAAAGTTTTACCTCTTCTGCTGTAGGAGGAGTTGGCTTTTTGTTACCGCCGCCTGCTGTAGGACTTACCTGTAAAGGAGCCGGCGGCCAGTTGATCTTGCCATTGTATGTTACCATCGCCCGCGACACCACGGCATCTTCCATGTCGATCCTGAATTTCTCAGCTTTGCCCATATCGTCTAGCAAGTGACACAGGTTATTGCCGTAAAGCTGCGAGGCTTGGTTTGGTAATTGATTGAGTTTTCCAACAATCGTGACACCGTTATCGGTGGTGTAGATTTCAGCATTTTTCGTCAGTACACAGTTGCCTCCGGTAGAAGCGGCCAGATCCACGATAACGGAGCCCGGTTTCATGGCGGCAACATGGTAGTCGAGGATAAGTTTAGGTGCCGGACGTCCTGGAATCTGAGCGGTGGTAATAATAATATCTACTTCTTTTGCTTGTTCGAGAAAGAGTTTCATTTCAGCTTCAATAAACTCCTTGCTCATTTCTTTCGAATAACCGGAAGCGGTAGCGCCGTCTTCCTCTATTTCTACGGTGAGGAAAGTAGCGCCCATTGACTCGATCTGCTCTGCTACTTCTTTTCGCGTGTCGAATGCGCGTACGATGGCACCGAGCGAATTGGCAGCACCAATTGCTGCCAGGCCGGCAACACCAGCCCCGATCACCAATACTTTGGCAGGTTCTACTTTACCAGCTGCAGTGATTTGCCCGTTGAGGAAGCGTCCGAAATGGTAAGAGCCTTCGATCACTGCACGGTAACCGGCAATATTAGCCATCGACGACAGCACATCCATTTTTTGTGCCCTGGAAATGCGCGGGATGGCGTCCATCGCCACAGCATTTACTTTTTTGTCGGCAAGTTTCTGCAACAAATCCTGGTTCTGTGCCGGCCACAAGTAGCTCAACAGCACAAGTCCTTCCCGCATGAGAGCAATTTCTTCCACGGCAGGCTCTTTCACTTTCAGAACAATATCTGAATTACCATAAATCTCGGCAGCAGTATTGACGATCCTGGCGCCGACTTCTTCAAAGTCCTTGTCAGAAAAATTGGCCCTGACGCCGGCGTTATGCTGAATGTACACTTCAAAACCCTGCTTCTGCAATCGTTTAATGGTTTTTGGGGTTGCGGCTACTCTTAGCTCATTTGGGGATATTTCCGCGGGAATTCCAACTTTCATAGATATGAATTAGTGTTTTTACAACCGGAACCTGTATGCCGTTGTTTTTTAACCGTAAACACCGCTATGCAGCCTTCTATTGCTAAAAACAGGCATACGTTCCACATGTATGCTTCTGCAAACAAATAAAGCAAAATATACAGCTTTATCAAAATAGATTTATAAACAGCCCGGGTTTGAGGGCTTTACAGAAAAAACAAAGCCCGCCGATCGCAGGACCGGCAGGCTTTTGATATGGTGTGAATAAAATTATTTTGTTTCGGCAGCGGCAGTTTTGGTACCTTCTGCTTTTTTGCAGCAAGATTTACCTTCTTTTTTGTCAGCACCAGAACATGCTTTTCCTTCTGCTCCTTTGTCTTTGCAGCAAGATTTAGTTTCTTTTTTCGCGTCTTTTTTGCCTTTGTCCTTATCGCCAGGTGTGGTTGCAGAAACGCTTGCTACTAAACCGGTGAATGCTAACATTAAAAATAATTTTTTCATGACTTGGGATTTTAAAGTTTATACTTACAAATTTACTACAAAAAATTTAAAAAATCTTTAATTAACATTGCCAATGAAGTTACACATTTGTTAAAAAAGCAAAATTTGCTTTTCCGATTTAGTTCTTTAAATTTAATATTTCATAACTTGTATTTAACCCCACATCCCCATGAAACACACGTTCGCACTATCGCTAGTGTGGCTTGGCGCAGGCACTACCCTTGCCCAATCACCAACAGCGATCTGGTCGCCTGTCGATGAAACCAGCATTTCTGTAACCGGCAAAAGAGAGATCGTTCCCGATAAGTATAAAACTTTTCACCTCGACCTTGCCGGATTAAAACACATCCTGAGTCAAGCTCCTCCTGATCAAACAACTCTGATCAAAAATTCACAGACGATTGTATCCTTGCCGATTCCTGACGGTACGGTTCAACGGTTTTACGTGGTAGAATCGCCGGTGATGGCTCCTGCGCTGCAAGCAAGCTATCCGGATATCAGAACCTATAGTGTACATGGCATCGACGATCCTTATGCCAGCGGCAAACTCGACGTCACAGAATACGGTTTCCATGGGATGATCCGAAGCCCATACGGCGACGTCTATGTAGATCCTTATTGCAGAAACAACGTTTCGGATTACATCACGTATTATACTGCCGATTTCAACAAACCGGCGATGTTCAAATTGCCGGAAGCCGGTGTTATCGGCACTGATGACGATCAGGGGTCGGCACAGCGCGTGGCCGCGCCTACTGCTGTTTGCGCAGGAAATCAACTGCGAACCTATCGCCTGGCGGTTGGTTGTACAGGCGAGTATGCGGTGGCTGCAACTGGTACTACCTCGCCAACAGTAGCGCAAACCCTGGCCAAAGTCGTTACGACGGTGAACCGTGTGGACGGCGTTTATGAAACCGAAGTTGCCGTGAAACTGGTCCTGGTGCCTACAACAACATTGGTGTTATACACAACACCTGGTACGGGCTACACTACTGCAGAAAACAACAATTCATTTTCCCTCATCAACAAAAGTCAGTCGCTTATTACCTCGCAGGTAGGCAGTGCCAATTTTGATATCGGCCACACCTTTAGCACGGGCGGTGGCGGTTTGGCTAACCTGCGCTGCGTATGCAGTTCGGGTAGCAAAGCCAGCGGTATTACAGGCAGCCCCAACCCGGTTGGCGACCCTTACGACATCGATTATGTAGCGCATGAAATGGGACACCAATTCGGCGGCAACCATACATTCAATGCCAACTCTGGCGCGGGGTCCTGTTCAGGCAACCGGAATGCCTCTACGTCAGTGGAGCCCGGCAGCGGCGTAACGATTATGGCCTATGCTGGTATTTGCGGTTCTACCAACGATCTTGCAGCGCACAGCATCGCGTATTTTCACGCAATCAGCTACGACGAAATCACCAATTTCATCACCGGCTCCGGCAATTCCTGCGCCAGCACCACTACCACCGGCAACAACCCGCCGAGTGTGACAGCTGCCGCCAACCTCACCACCACACCTAATACGCCATTTACACTCACAGGCACCGCAACTGATCCTGATGGCGATGCACTTACTTACCAATGGGAAGAAATAGACCCAGGCACCGGAAACGGAGGAAACTGGAATAGCGGCAATGCACCCTTTTTCAGATCCTATGCACCGGTAACTTCTCCAAGCCGTTCGTTTCCGAGCGCTGCAGTTATTCTTTCGGGCAATTTACAAGGTACACGGGGCGAATATGTGCCTACCACAAACAAGGTGCTCAAATTCAGACTCACTGTTCGCGACAATAAAATGGGCGGCGGTGGCGTATGTACGGCTACCACACAGGTAACCATAGCCGCCAACGATGTAGGCATAAGGCAATTCAACAGCGATGATTTAAACATCAGCTTCTTCCCTAACCCATTCTCCGGTGTCGTGAAAGTGGAAATTGCGGGCGATAGCAAACTCGACGTTGAAAATACCAGCCTGATTGTGTACGATGTCCTGGGCAATATCGTAAAAACTGAAAAACTGAAAGTTTATAAAAACTACTCTGAATCCTTCGACCTTGGTGATCTGGCCAACGGTTCGTATATGATCGAAGTCACTGATGGCACACAGCGCTCGGTAACACGTGTTGTGAAAATGTAACACTGCAAATAACCCAAACAAAAAGAGCTGCTCATGCAGCTCTTTTTGTTTGTAATAACGTGTTGTCAAATAGGCAAAAAGGCTAGCGCAACATGGAGGCACGCTTTACGAGGTAGGTTTGTAAAACCTGATCGAATCCCTGATGAATATCTGCCTCTACAAAGTCGATCTTATATTGCCCGCACTTGAGTTTAATGGCATCGGTGTAGTTCTGCACTTTTTGAGTATATACTTCTTTGATTTGCATGGGATTGAGTTTTACCTCTTCGCGGGTTTCCATGTCAATGAAGTGATACGGTCTGTTGTCGAAATCGAAATCCAACTCTCTGCCTTTGTCTGTTACATGAAACAGTACGACGTCGTGTTTTTTATATTTGAGATGCTGCAAAGATGCAAAGATGGCTTCCAGGTGCTCTTCATCTTCGAACATGTCGCTGAAAATGATCACAAGCGATCGGGTATGAATGATCTCTGCTACCTGGTCGAGCGCCCGTGCCGATCGTGTGGTGGTATTTTCGGCCGCTACTTGCTTATCCAGCAGTTCTTCCAGGTCGTGGTATATGAGTTTTTGTTGTGTGGGATTACTCCGCGCAGGATAGTGCCTGTAAATGTCGGCGTCGAATAAGGTCAGTCCGATCGCATCACGCTGCCCTTTGAGTAATTCAGCGAGCGCGGCTGCTGCATAGACGGAAAACGAGAGCTTATTATGCTGGCCTTCCGGCTTGTCGAGCGGGAAAAGCATTGATTGCGAGCTGTCGATTACGATCTGGCATCGCAGGTTGGTTTCTTCCTCGTAACGCTTGATGAAGAGTTTATCGGTTTTGGCAAACAACTTCCAATCGATGTGCCTGGTACTTTCTCCACTGTTGTACAAGCGATGTTCAGCAAACTCGACAGAAAACCCGTGGAACGGACTACGGTGAAGCCCTGTGATAAATCCTTCAACGACCTGCTTTGCGAGCAGCTCGAGTTTCGAAAATGGTTCTATCAATTGCCTGTCTATCATGGCACCTAAAATTACGATTAAAAAAGGCAATAAAAAAACCCTGCTTTCAGAGCAGGGTTTTTATCTGTAATCAGGTTACTGATTATTTTCCTTTGTTAACGTTACCAGCTAACTCAGTACCAGCTTTGAATTTCACTACTTTTTTAGCAGCGATTTTGATTTCTTTGCCAGTTTGTGGGTTACGGCCTACGCGAGCAGCACGCTTAGATACTGAAAAAGAACCGAAACCTACTAAAGAGATACGATCACCTTTTTTTAATCCTTTTGATACAGCTTCGATAGTAGCGTCTAATGCACGACCAGCGTCAGCTTTAGTTAATTTTGCGGAGTTAGCGATTGCTTCGATTAATTCTGCTTTGTTCATTTTGTTTTCTTTTTAAGGGTTAAACTTTTTAAATTAATTAACGAGACAAATGTATAGCCTAATCCCTATTTGTCAAGCGTTTTCAGAAAAAAAAGCCTGATTTTGTTTATAAAACGGCATTTTGTTAATAAGTATGCGCTGTAACGCCATCCTACAAAGGGTTTACGGGCTTCCTCACTCCTCGTTTGTTAATTATTAGGCGATTGAAGACATCGGCAACCGCATATCTACAGTATCAGGGCATTTGGACTACAGAGAAGTGAACACAAAATGTTCCGGAATTTTGAATCCTTTAAGGAACTCTTCGATTGGCATCCGCTTTTTTCCTGCTGCCTGCAACTCGGTAATGTGAATGAAACCCTTGCCGCAAGCGACTTTCAAATGCTGCTTGTTATCCGAAAGTACAGTTCCGGGTGCAAAAGCATGTTCGCTGTCGTCTGCTGTGCAACGGTAAATCTTTACCATCAACTCTTCATTATTTTTGCCAGTGAACGTGGTATAGGCGGCTGGGTAAGGCGAAAGTCCACGCACGAGGTTAAAAATTTCGCTGGCTGAATTGCTCCAATGAATGCGGCAAGTTTCTTTAAACAATTTGGGGGCATGTACGCTTTGCGAATCATCTTGTGGGATCAACTGGTAATTTCCGGATTCAAGCGCCTGCACCGTTCTCAGAATAACCTGCGCACCCAGCAGCATCAACCGATCGTGCAACTCGCCAGCAGTAGCCGACGGGCCAATGACCAGTTTTTCCTGGAAAAGCATATTCCCCGTATCGATATCGTGCTTTAGCTTAAAACTGGTTACGCCGGTTTCTGTTTCGCCGTTGATAATGGCCCAGTTGATCGGTGCAGCACCGCGGTATTTAGGAAGCAGCGAGCCATGCAGGTTATACGTTCCCAGTGGCGGCATGTTCCAAACCACTTCCGGCAACATGCGAAAGGCCACAACAATTTGCAGATCGGCTTTGAGCGCCCGCAACTTTTCTAAAAATGCTTCGTCCTTAAGTTTCTCCGGCTGAAGAATGTTCAAGCCTTTCGACAAGGCATATTCTTTAACAGCCGATTGCTGCAACTGCTGCCCGCGCCCGGCAGGCTTATCGGGTACGGTAATGACGCCAACAATATCGTAGCCATTTTGCACCAATATATCAAGGCTTGCTACGGCAAAAGCCGGCGTTCCCATAAATACTATTCTCATATTCTATAAAAAAACAAATGTAAGTCTTAAATCGGTTGAGCGGCCATTTACTCAAACTTTGTTAACAGGTATATCAAACCGAAAAAAGGCCTAAATTCGTACCAGGTACAGCAAACGCAAGGACATGAACATTTTACTGGTGGAAGACGACATCACGCTCAATAAAAACATCCGGGAATATTTTCAGCAGGAGTTGTTTGACATGGAAGTGGTATTCGACGGCCAGCTTGCTGAGAAATTAATGCGCAAAAAGCAGTTTGACTGTATTATTCTTGATGTTAATTTACCCCACAAAAACGGCTACGAATTGTGCCGCGAATTCAGAACCTACAACCACTCTACGCCTGTATTGATGTTAACGGCATTCGACGACCTGGAAGATAAAGTTAAAGGATATGATTGCGGTGCCGACGATTACCTGACGAAACCGTTTTACATGAAGGAATTGGCCATGCGCGTAAACTCGCTGGTGAAGCGTAACACCCAGGGAACGTTGCAGGGCAATGGCGACATGATCACTGTAGAAGACATTGTGATTAACCAGCGCACAAAAACAGTTAAGCGCAGCCAAACAGAAATTGCATTAACACCGCGCGAATACCAGATACTCTTAAAACTGGTGCTTGCCAAAGGTGAATTGGTAGATAAACAGGAGCTAGTGAAAGAGATCTGGGGCGGCTCCTTCGACGCTAACACCAATACGATTGAAGTGTACATCAATTTCCTCAGAAAGAAAATCGACAAACCTTTTGAGAAACAGCTGATCAAAACAAAAATTGGCTACGGTTATTATCTAAATCTCTGACAGTTTCGTTATGACGATTCGCAGCAAAATCCTTCTGTATTTCTCTATCTTGTCGATCGGCATCGTTGGCATTGCATTTATTATTATCTATTCTCTTTTTTCGAACTATCGCACCGAAGAGTTTCAGCAACGGATCAAAGACAAAACCATTACTACCGTAAAATTCCTGGTAGAAATCGAGCAGATCGACCATAATCTATTGCAAACAATGGACGAGTACACTATCAATAATCTATACAAAGAAAAGGTACTGATCTTCGATAGCCAGAAAAAACTGATCTATACGAGTGTGGATGATACACGCATCCGTTACGAGAAGGACATCCTGCAAAAACTAAGCACAAGTAATCCGTTGATAGAAACAACCGAAGATAATTTCGATGTTGTGGGTGTTTGCTTCCAATTTGGAAACCGAAACTACTACGGTATCGCCAAAGCATTCGACGAATTTGGTCTCGACAAGCTATCTTATCTGAAATCCATTTTCATTGTCATCTTCATCATTTTTTCTTCGGTTATACTTGTAACATCGTATTTATTGTCGAGGCAAATCACACAGCCCATCAATCAAATGGCCGTTGAGCTAAAACGCATCAACCTCGATTCGCAAAACAGCCTCATTACGGTGCCCAACAGTAAAGACGAGATCCACATGCTGACATCGCGGTTCAACGAACTGATGAAACGCCTCAACGATGCCTTTTCATTTCAAAGGCATGCCATTCACCATATATCGCACGAATTGAAAACACCTATTGCCGTATTGGTATCCAATTTCGAAAAAATGGAAAAGGAAAAAGATATGGACCGCCTTCAAACCATGATCCGCAATCAAAAAGAAGATACCAAAAACTTAAGTGATATTATTAATACGTTACTGGAAATATCGAAAGTGGAAACAGGAAACAAGCTGGAAACAGAAATTATCCGTCTCGATGAACTGATCTTCGACATGATGGATGAAGTTAAGCGCTTGTATGAAGAGTTTACTTTTGAGGTAGAGTTAGACGAAAACCTGATCACGGAAGATTTATTGGAAGTAAAGGGCAACGAAAAGCTGTTAAGGCTTGCGCTGATGAATCTGGCTACAAACTGTATCCGCTATAGTGATAACCAAAAAGCCAAATTCAGACTATTTTCAGAGAAAGGCTGGCTTTGCCTTGATGTCATTAATTCAGGAAAGATCATTACGGGGCACGAACAACAGTTCTTGTTCCAGCATTTTTTCCGTGGGGAAAACAGCAAACAGCATCGTGGCTTTGGCCTGGGACTTGTACTAATCAACAAGATCCTCAACTTGCACCAAGCCTCTATCAGCTATACCTCGGCCGACAACCTCAATGTATTCAGGCTACGCTTTCAGTCGTGCTAATTAATCATCGAGCATTTTTCTGAATTTGTATGTGAATGTTAAGCCACAAATAAATTGGTCGAGGTTTACCTTGCGATGATAGGTTGACTGTAGAACGAAAAAAAGATCTGCCGAAAAGCGTGAGCTGATTTGCTGACTCATGCCCACATACAAACGATTGCGCCGTAAAGATAGTTCTGGTTCTGACAGAGTTGTCATTACCTCATCGCCTATATAAATTTTGTTTCGTTTAAGGAGCTTCAGGTTGAGTAAAACTTTTTCCCTGACATCAGTTCTGGCATAGGGTTTATATCCTTGGTCAAATAAAAAAAAGCTCGACGTATGCTGAAATATAATGCGGTTACTGAGCGACAAACGCCTGCTGAGAGGCACTTTGTTATTCAGAGAAATATAGTATTGATGGTATGTGGTAAAATAGCCATCGCGGTTACGTGCCGGGGCGTAAACGTAGTTGGCAGAAAGAGAGATTGTTTTCCGAAAATGATAATAAACGCCAACATCTGTGTACCACGACTGTATAGTGGAAAGATTGTTGCCATCCCTGAATCGGATCATCGCACGGTAAGATAAACGATTAAAAATTTTCTGCTTAATGGCAAGCGATACCCAGGCAACTGCATCCTTATCCCGCGCCTGCGCATGAGCTGCGCTGTGCATAGCTATGCAACCGATCAAAACCAATAAGCCTTTTTTCATGTTACAAATAAGCGTCGTATTCCGATCCGATCGAGATTTTAAGGCAAATTTTATTCGCTTTAAGGAAATTTTAAGGCCGATACCTCCACCTTTGTCATTGCAAAAGCGATAGAGTTATGGTAAAGAATATATCTGCAAAAGTCCTGGGGTTGATCATCGTTTGTTTAGGTTTTAGCTCTCACAACCTCAGGGCTGCAGATACCCTTCGGCTTTCGATTCGGCAGGCAGACAGCCTGTTCCTAAAAAACAACTATAGTTTACTTGCAGCTGCAATGAACATCAACGCGCAAAAAGCGCAGATCATTCAAGCCAAACTTTACCCAAATCCTTTATTTACGGCTGATTTTAATGCCTATGACCCGGATAACAAACAGGCTTTTCATATCGACAACGCAACAGGACAAAAATCTTTCCAACTGGAACAGTTGATTTTGCTCGGGGGTAAGCGTAAAGCACAGATGGAGCTCGCCAAGACCAACGCAAAAATTGCGGAGTTGGAATTCCAGCAACTGCTAAGCCAGCTTAAATTTCAACTGCACAGTAGTTTATATTTCCTCGGTCAGCAGTATGCTTTGATCAATAAATATAACCGACAAATCAATTTACTCGACACTATATTATCTGCTTATGATGTTCAGGCAAAAAAAGGAAATATTGCACTGAAAGATGTGGTGCGCTTGAAAGGATTTTACCTGAACCTGAATAACGAACGTGCTGAGATTCTGAAAAACTATTTTGAAGAATTGTCGAAAGTGCAAACCATTCTTCAGGTAAGCCAGATCGTCTATCCTACTGTATCCGATCAGGATCTGGGTTCGTTTATAAAGCCCGTGAGCCTCGACGAACTAGGCAGCACAGCACTTCAAAACCGGGCCGACTACCTCATCACGCAGCAAGATAAGGTACTTGCGGGACAATACCTCACCTATCAAAAACGGCTGGCTATTCCTGATCTTAACCTGGTTACTTCCTATGATCAGCGTGGCGGCGCCTTCAACAACCAGGTAAATGTCGGCGTTAGTGTTCCGTTGCCGATATGGAACCGAAATCAAGGCAACATTAAAACGGCAACTTACCAGGTAAAACAACAGGAATATGAAACAGAGAGTCTAAAAACGAGGCTTCTGGCCGATGTCTTTAATTATTATTACCTATACATGCAATCGGTAATTGAATATCAGAAAACTGAAAAGCTGTACAATGAAGATTTTGAAACCTCTTTCAAAGGAATTTCAGAAAACTTCAGGAAAGGAAATGTGAGCATTCTTGAATTTGTCGATTTTTTTGAGGCTTATAACAATGCGCTTACCGAAATCTCGCGGGTAAAGGTGCAACTTAACACATCCGCAGAACAGTTGAACCTGATCACCGGAAAAGACATTTTTTAATTCAGCAAATACAAACCCATGAAATTTCCTCTGCTACTTAGCGTTTCCTGCCTTTTCCTGGCAGTTTCCTGCAAAACCGACGCCCCAAAATCGGAAACCGTAACGGCTTTTAGCCTCAGCGATACCATGATGCGTAAATGCGACTTTTACACCGCCAGTTTACAGGATGTGAGGAATGAACTTCGCTTGTTTGGCAAAATAGAGCCAGATAATAACAAATTAGCCCAGGTATATTCAATCGTTGGAGGAAACGTGATGAAAATTAATGTTGAACTTGGCGATTATGTAACTAAAGGGCAGGTTCTGGCCGTTGTACGAAGCGGCGAGGTTGCGGAGTTCCAGAAAGAGCAACTGGACGCGAAAAGCGACGTGGCACTCGAAGAAAAAAACTTACAAGTAGCCAAAGATATGTATGCTGGCAAGCTGGCAACCGAAAAAGATGTTTTGGCTGCGGAACGTGAACTCGAAAAAGCCAAAGCGGAGTTGTCTCGCATCAACGAAGTATATGGCATTTATAACTTACAATCTGGCTCTGTGTTGAATATAACGGCTCCGATGAGCGGATTTATTGTCCAGAAAAACATCAATCAGAATGAGCAATTGCGAACAGACAAGTCGGACGCTTTATTCTCGATAGCTGAAATTAATGAGGTTTGGGCGTTGGCGAACGTCAACGAAAGCGATATTTCTAAAGTACAGATCGGTTATGATGCCGAAGTCACAACGTTGAGCTTTCCCGATGATAAATACATGGGGAAAATCGATAAGATATTTAACACCATCGACCCGGAAACCAAAGCGATGAAAGTGCGGGTACGTATTCCTAATCTCGACTTCAGGCTAAAACCCGAGATGAACGCTACAGTTATCGTACGGTATAATGATAACCGTAAACTCATTGCCGTACCAGCCTCCGCGGTAATTTTCGACAAGAGTAAGAATTGGGTCATGGTTTTTAAAGACCGCAACAACATCGAAACACGAAAAGTTCACGTTTACAGCCAGGTTGGCGATATCGCCTATATTCTCGATGGCCTGGCGGCGGGCGAAAAAGTAATTTCTAAAAACGGGCTGCTGGTTTACGACGCCCTGAACGACTAATTTTTTGAGCTATTCATTTCGGGCCTTATCAGTAGCCCGGCATACCGTATTACTATGAACAAGTTTATCAAAGGCATTCTGGCTTTTTCTTTAAAAAACAAGTTTTTCACTTTTTTCTGGGTGGCTATTCTTGTGATCAGTGGCGTCATCAGCTACATCAATATTCCTATTGAGGCCTTTCCGGACGTAACGAACACGCAAATTATTGTTGTAACTGAGTGGAACGGACGCAGCGCGGAGGAAATTGAGCGATTTGTTACGACGCCGATCGAAATTGCGATGAACAGTGTGCAGCGTAAAACAAATGTGAGGAGCATTACGATGTTTGGTTTATCGGTAATCAAAATTATTTTCGATGATGATGTTGATGACTTTTTTGCACGTCAACAGGTAAACAATCAGCTTCGAACGGTACAATTACCCGAAGGCGTGGATCCGGATGTTCAACCGCCTTACGGGCCAACGGGTGAAATATTTCGATACACGCTTGAAAGTCCTCAACGCGATACGCGCGACCTGCTGACTATCCAGAACTGGACGATCGACAGGCAGCTAAGGGCCGTCCCTGGTGTGGCCGATGTCGTTGCATTTGGTGGGCAGGAAAAAACCTACGAGATCTCTATCGATCCGGTAAAACTTCAAAAGTATGACCTTACTCCGTTGGAACTATACACAGCCATCTCGAAATCGAATTTGAACGTTGGTGGCGATGTCATCGAAAAAAACGGACAGGCGTACGTAGTACGTGGTATCGGCTTATATAACACGATAGAGGACATTGAAAATACGATTGTAGATACGTACAACGGGAACCCGCTACTGGTAAAAAACGTCGCCAGCGTGGTGGTAAGCAGCATGCCGCGCGTGGGTCAGGTTGGTCTCAACGACAATGACGATGCCGTGGAGGGCATTGTGGTGATGCGCAAAGGGGAAAATCCAAGCGAAGTACTTGGGCGTGTAAAAGCAAAAATAGAAGAATTGAATACCAAAGTTCTTCCGGCGGATGTAAAAATGGAAACGTTCTACGACCGCGATAACCTCATGAGCTATTGTACCAAAACGGTTATGCACAATTTACTGGAAGGCATCATCCTGGTAACGGTAATTGTCTTTATTTTCATGGCCGACTGGCGCACAACGGTAATCGTGTCCATCATCATTCCTTTATCCTTGTTGTTTGCGTTCCTGTGCCTGAAACTTAAAGGCATGAGTGCGAATCTCTTGTCGTTGGGTGCCGTTGATTTCGGCATTATCATCGACGGTGCCGTCGTGATGGTAGAAGGCATTTTTGTGGCGCTCGACCACAAAGCCGCGCAGGAAGGGATGGAACGGTTCAACCGTTTGGCGAAAATGAGCCTCATTAAAAAAACCGGAACCGACATGGGGAAAGCGATATTTTTCTCGAAGCTGATTATCATTTCGGCCCTTCTTCCCATTTTCGCTTTCCAGAAAGTAGAAGGCAAAATGTTTTCTCCCCTGGCCTACACACTAGGCTTTGCATTGCTAGGGGCACTTATCTTCACCCTCACGCTTGTTCCAGTATTGAGTTCTATCTTACTTAACAAAAATGTAAAAGAAAAACATAACTTTTTTATCACATTCATCAACAATACCGTCAGCAAAGGCTTTAACTGGACATTCCGTCATAAGAGACTGTCGATCCTTATATCGGCGGTGTGCTTTTTGTTAACTATTTTCTCTACCCGCTGGCTAGGTTCCGAATTTTTGCCGCCGCTGAACGAAGGTGCCCTATGGGTGGAAGCTAAACTACCGATGAGTACCTCGTTGAATGAAACCGTGAAAATGGTTACAACACTCCGCAAGGAACTTAACGCATTCCCTGAGGTAAACGGCGTGCTATCGCAAGTTGGGCGGAGCAACGATGGAACCGATCCAAGCGGCTTTTATTACGTGCAAATGCAAGTGAACTTGAAACCGAAAGAAGAGTGGAGTCGAAAAATTTCGATGGACGACCTGGTGGAAGAAATGGACAAACGGCTTAAAAACTACCAGGGCATCAATTACAATTACTCGCAACCTATTATTGACAATGTAGCGGAAGCGGTAGCCGGCATGAATGCCTCGAATGCGGTAAAAATTTATGGTGACGACCTCAATACTCTCGATGAAATTGCCAACCAGGTGATTGCGCAGATACAAAACGTAGAGGGCATAAAAGATGTAGGCATTTTAAGAAACCTGGGCCAACCTGAAATGGCCGTGCAGCTGGACGAAGAGAAAATGGCTATTTATGGCGTTACAAAAGCCGATGCAGAGGCCGTTATAGAAATGGCAATCGGCGGAAAAACGGCGTCAACAAAATATGAGGGCGAACGTAAATTTGATATACGCATCCGCTATAAACAGGAATTCAGAAAGAATGAAGATGACATCATGATGCTGATGATACCAACCATCAAAGGCACTAAGATACCGTTGAAAGAAATTGCAACGATTGAAAAAAACACTGGCCCTGCATTTATATACCGTGACAACACCAAACGCTTTATCGGTGTGAAATTCTCGGTGCGTGAGCGCGACCTTGGCAGCACCATTGCCGAAGCACAGGCCAACGTGACGAAAAACATCAAACTACCTGACGGCTATACCATCGGCTGGGCAGGCGAATTCGAAAACCAGGTACGTGCAAGCACGAGGCTCGGCCAAATGGTTCCTATTAGTTTGATCCTGATTTTTGTTTTATTATTTATTATGTTTGGTAACGCCAAAGATGCGGGTTATGTTCTCATCAATGTTCCTTTCGCCATTATCGGCGGCATTCTGGCTTTGCATGTTACGGGTATCAACTTCGGGATTTCGGCTGGTGTTGGCTTTATTGCGCTTTTTGGTATCTGTGTCCAGAATGGCGTTATTCTTATTTCCGAATTTCATCAACAGGCAAAAACATTAACCGACCTGGGCGAAGCCATCAGATTGGCGGTAAAAGCCCGCACCCGGCCTGTAGTGATGACCGCACTGATGGCAGCCATTGGCTTGTTGCCTGCAGCGATGAGCAGCGGTATCGGCTCCGAAAGCCAAAAGCCATTAGCTGTGGTGATTATAGGCGGATTAGTAACGGCTTCGGTGTTTACATTATTAGTATTTCCGATTATTTACTACCGCGCATTGAAAGTAAGAAGCAGGCGGTAAATGAAATCCAACCGGATGGAAGACGTTATTTAGGATAGAAACTTTTCGAGTACTGCTGCAATTTTATCAGTAGCACCTGAGTTTTTAAGCACATAGTTTCTGGCAAGTGCAGAGGCTACCGAAAGCTCCTCAGGATTGGCAAGGAACTGCTGCAACTGTTTTTTCATGGCATGAACATCCTCGTACACGAAAGCTGCTTTAAGCTCAAGCAGTTCGTGCGCTTCATTAAACTTCCCGAAATTTGGCCCGAACATCACTGGAAGCCCAAATACTGTCGGCTCTAAAATATTATGAATACCATCGCCAAAACCTCCACCAATAACCGCTACCGTGCCGTATTGATAAACGGAAGATAAAAAGCCGATGGCATTGACTATGAGTACGGGATGTGTATAGTTGGTAAGGTTTTCGGAAAAAAGATGAAACGGAACATTATTTTTATGAAGTAGATTTTTCAGGCGATCAATGGTGTTCTTATCAATTTCGTGCGGTGCAATGATAAGTTTCAAGGAAGGATGGTCATTTTTTAGTGCTTTGTAAGACTCAATCAGAAAATCTTCATCTTTCGACCACGAGCTACCTGCAACCACTACAAACGCATTTTCAGCAAAAGCACCGATCTCGGGAATGGATTTAGGCGACGAGCAAATCTGCAACACACGATCAAAACGAGTGTCGCCGGCCAACGAACCCGTTTCTACTTTCAGCAATCGAAGAAGACGTAGAGAATACACATCCTGCGTGAAAATGGTATGATAGGTTTTGAGTGCTTTTCTAAAATTGCCACCATACCATTTAAAGAAACTTTGGTGCTTTTTGATAACAGTAGAGATAAGAAAAGCAGGAACTGAACGCTTGTGAAGAACAAATAAATAATTGAGCCAAAACTCGTATTTTACAAAAATGGCTATTTTGGGATTTAATACCTCGAGGAAATAACGAGCATTCGACGGTGTATCAGCCGGCAAATAAATCACGAGATCTGCCAATGGATAATTTTTCTGGATCTCATACCCTGACGGCGAAAAAAACGTGAGTACAACTTTCTGCCCCGGAAAATCGGATTTTATTTTTTCAATAACGGGTCGCCCTTGTTCAAACTCGCCCAATGAGGCGCAATGCAACCAAATTGCCTGGCGTAAGCCGGATGCCGTAACAGCTTCTTTCAACGAGGCCCGCCAGCCTTTTCGGCCTTCAACCCACAAGTTAGCTTTTTTATTAAAAGGCGAAGCCAGTTTTAATGCAAGCTGAAACGCATATATGCCCAGATTATAAAAAAACATAGGGTTTATTACTGTTTTACATATCTATCAATGGCATAATAAATACTCGACCGTAGCGATATACATAGCGTATCCAACGAAAGCTTCATTTCCCGCTTAGCGATCTCTGGTTTTTCGGTGTCTGTAACGAAAGTCATTTCGCGGCCATTTCCAGACACTTTATACCTGAAAGAAACTTCAGCAATGCCATTTTGGTAATCCGGACTGCCAGTGATACGTGATTTACCGTGCTTACGGTCTGTAAAAATCAAAAATTGATTGCAAACTTCCTGGCTGCCAATTTTTTTCCATGTTCCACACAACTTTTTTGTACTAACCGAGCGGCTATGCTGGGAAACTAAGGCCATCGAAACAAGCAAGAGTACCTGCAAAACGAATATCCTTTTTTTAACCAAACTGTTTCTAAATTAAAAATCGAAATTAATTTGTCCGTCTTTGTCCCTTAGGTTGTCGCCATTTAGCTTTTCCATGGCCCTGCGATGCAACTCCATTGGAGAGAGACCATTTCCGCCTATCTCGTCATCTTCGTCGTCATTATCATCTAGTTCAATTTCTTCGGGCATGCGCAGGTTGATTTCTTTTACTTTATACGCGGTGAGCCTCTTTCCTTTGGCTTTCATATTTACCATTGGCGCAAACTCCACCAGATTAACAGTTTCATCCGGGATCTCTTTATCTTTTTGTTTTCCAAACTTCACATCAACTACCGGTTGTATCTGCGAGGTCACCAACTCAATGCGTGACTCTTCGTGCTCTGTAATGATTGAGGCTTTAGTAGAAACGTTTTCAGGAACAAATCGCTTGGTAAGGTAAGATTTACTTTCGCCATCGTAATAAATACAGCTCAAAATCAGCTCTGGATAATATTTCTCAATAAGCACAATATCCTCTTCGAAATGGTTCAACACATCGTAGGTGTACAGCTTATAAATTCCCTTGCTCGTTATTGTTAAGATTTTATCATCGCCGGCAAATTTACCTAAATAAGTTCCTTTACCGTCTTTATTTAAACGATGAACCGCATCGTTAAACCAATAATCTTCGGCTGCTAGTGTAGAGGTTCCTTTGGTTTTAAGCAATACCTTCTTCACTGCATATTTGGTAACGATGTTTCCAGTGGATGCTCTTCCTTTCACCGGAATATCGGCAAAATCAACATCCAACTCGAATTTGCGCAAGCCGGCAACCGGTTTCAATACCACTTGTACCTTTTCTGCCTCTCCGTTAGGATTTATTGTAAACCAATGCACTATCGAATTCGGTGAGCCTTTTGTGAGATCATACTCTTTATCGCGGGTGACACCTGTAACGTTGAAACGCTTGATAAATGTTACACCTTTAGGACCATCGGTATAAATCATGTTATATGTTGTCCGCTCATCATTTTTCCTGAAAATGGCAATATAAATGATGTCCTTTCCAATAAATACTTTATCAGAAACCTTGAACACTTTCAGTTTACCTTCTTTTGTAAAAGCGATGATATCGTCCAGATCCGAGCAATCGCACACAAATTCATCTTTCTTAAGACTCTTACCGGCAAAACCTTCTGCGCGATTCACATAGAGCTTTTCGCTGGCAATAATTACCTGATTAGCGTTGATGGTTTCCAGCTCTTTGGTTTCAGTTTTACGTTCCCGGCCGGCACCATATTTCTTTTTAAGATTTTTAAAATACTCCACCGCATAATCGATCAAATTAGCGAGGTGATTTTTTACCGTAGCTATTTTCTCATCGAGCTCACGCATGTGCTCTTCCGCTTTAATTGTATCAAAACGGGTAATACGGATCATCGGGATTTGAGTAAGTCTTTGCAGATCCTCATCTGTAATCTCCCTGATCAGTTTTTTCCGGTATGGCTTAAACGCTTCGTATAAGTATTCAAATAAACTTTCTTTGGAAGAATATTTTTTGAAGTCAATATACATTTCCTGCTTGATGAATATTTTCTCGAGTGAGGAAAAATGCCATTTCTCTTCCAGTTCTCTTTGCTCAATTTCCAATTCGCGACGTAGCAGATCGAGGGTTTGCTGTGTCGAAATTTTCAATATTTCGCTCACACCAACAAAACGTGGCTTCTCGTTTTCAATGATACACGCATTTGGAGAGATGCTTACCTCGCAGTTGGTAAAAGCATAGAGTGCATCAATCGTTTTGTCTGGTGAAATACCAGGTTGCAAATGGATCAGGATTTCAACTACTTCTGCCGTATTGTCCTCTACCTTTTTGATTTTGATTTTTCCTTTATCGTTGGCCGCCAGGATCGAATCGATGAGTGAGCTGGTTGTAGTACCAAATGGAATTTCGGATATAATAAGTGTTTTAGGATTAAGTTCCTTAACCCGCGCACGAACCTTTATTTTACCGCCCCTCAAGCCATCTTTGTAATCGCTGAAATCGGCTATGCCCCCAGTAATAAAATCAGGAAAAATTACCGCTTTCCGGCCTCTCAGTACTTGTATCGAAGCGTCGATCAACTCATTAAAATTGTGCGGCAGTATTTTAGTTGCCAAACCCACGGCAATACCTTCAACGCCATGAGCTAAAACCAACGGAAATTTCACAGGGAGCGTAATTGGCTCTTTGTTTCGCCCATCATAGCTCATACCCCAATTGGTTGTTTTGGGGTTAAAGACAATCTCCTGCCCTAACTTGGAAAGTCTCGCCTCTATGTATCGTGGAGCCGCTGCACTATCGCCTGTTAGTATATTTCCCCAATTACCCTGGCAATCGATCAGGAGGTCTTTTTGTCCCATCGTAACCAATGCGTCACCGATACTGGCGTCGCCGTGTGGATGGTATTTCATCGTGTTCCCTATCAGGTTGGCCACCTTATTATAGCGCCCGTCTTCAAGCTCCCACATACTATGTAAAATACGTCGTTGCACTGGCTTTAAGCCATCTTCCATAGCGGGAACCGCCCTCTCCAGGATAACGTAGCTTGCATAGTCAATAAACCAGTTTTTAAACATGCCGGATACATGCTTTACACTGCTTAATTCATTGTGTTCATTCGTTTCGTTCTCTTCCATTCTCTGTATATTTTTTTAAACCGGAAACTTCCATTTACTCGCTTATGCGGCGGGCAACCCCACCGTTAAACAGGTTACTTTATACTTTCACCAATTCTTCTTCGATGTCTTTTTCAATCACCAGATTGTCAATAATAAATTCCTGCCTGTCCTGGGTATTTTTTCCCATATAGTAATTAAGCAATTGCTGTATAGATGCCTGCTGATCGAGCAACACGGGCTCTAATCGAATATCTTTTCCGATAAACAACTTAAACTCGTCAGGCGAAATTTCTCCTAAGCCTTTGAACCGGGTAATTTCAGGTTTAGGTCCTAGTTTGGCGATAGCAGCTTTCCGCTCTTCATCGCTATAGCAATAGATCGTCTCTTTTTTATTTCGCACCCTGAAAAGCGGTGTTTGTAAAATATACACGTGGCCGTTTTTTACCAGATCAGGAAAAAATTGCAAAAAGAAAGTAAGTAGCAGCAAGCGAATGTGCATCCCATCTACGTCGGCATCTGTGGCGATCACCACATTATTGTAACGCAAATCTTCAAGCGAATCTTCGATGTTAAGCGCAGCCTGTAATAAATTAAACTCTTCGTTTTCGTAAACGACTTTCTTGCCCAACCCAAAACAGTTCAAAGGCTTCCCTTTTAAACTAAAAACAGCTTGGGTATTCACGTCGCGGGTTTTAGTGATAGAGCCGCTTGCCGAGTCGCCCTCGCAGATAAAAATGGTTGTTTCATGTGCCCTTGGGTTTTTTGAATCGTCGAGATGTACCCGGCAATCACGCAATTTTTTATTATGTAACGACGACTTTTTAGCCCTTTCCCTTGCCAATTTCTGGATGCCCGACAGCTCTTTTCTTTCCCTTTCATTAGCAAGGATCTTTGCCTCGATAGCCCTTGCTGTTTCAGGGTTTTTGTGCAGGTAATTATCGAGTTGCTGCTTGATGAAGTCGCCTACAAATGAACGCATCGACTGACCTCCCGGAGCAACCTCCTGCGACCCCAATTTGGTTTTGGTCTGCGACTCAAAAACAGGCTCCTGAACACGTACTGAGATAGCAGCTACAATAGATTTTCTGACATCCGTTGGATCAAAATCTTTTTTGTAGAATTCACGGATTGTTTTCACTACCGCTTCACGGTATGCGGCTTGGTGTGTTCCGCCCTGTGTGGTGTATTGGCCGTTCACATAACTATAATATTCTTCGGAAAAATGCTCATTGCTGTGCGTCATTGCCAATTCGATATCGTCACCCCGCAGATGGACGATCGGATATAAAATCTCTCCGGTAATGTTTTTTTCAAGGAGGTCCTTTAAGCCATTGTCAGATTTATACGTCTGGCCATTGAAAGTGAGCGTCAATCCGGTATTGAGGAATGCATAGTTCCACAACATACGATCAATGTATTCATGCACAAAATGATACTTTTTAAAAATAGTGTCATCCGGCCTGAATTCCACGTAAGTTCCATTAGCTTCATTCGTTTTCTCTACTTTCGATTCTTTCACAAGCTCCCCGCGAGAGAATTCAGCGGTTTTACTTTGTCCGTCACGGAAAGCGGTAACTTTAAATCCAATAGACAAGGCATTCACCGCCTTTGTCCCCACGCCGTTCAAACCGATAGATTTTTTAAATGCATCGCTATCATATTTACCGCCGGTATTTATTTTAGAAACGACTTCAACGACTTTTCCAAGCGGAATGCCCCGGCCATGGTCACGGATAGACACAGCGCCCTCTTTTACGGTCACTTCAATTTTTTTTCCGGCTCCCATCATGAACTCATCAATTGAATTGTCCATGACCTCTTTGATAAGTACATAGATTCCATCGTCAAACGCAGAACCATCTCCTAGTTTACCAATATACATGCCGGGACGCATCCGGATATGTTCTTTCCAATCGAGGGATTTAATACTATCTTCGTTATAACTTGCTACTTCTTTTGCCATCCTGTTTCTTTTTTAATCTTGTAAAAAATAGGTCGTTTTTTTGTTATTCAACTTCACGTAAGCTGCCTCAGGTTCGTTCAACACATTAATTAACTCATCCGGGCTTGGCAGGTATTTTTTCAGCTTCTTCGGCAATTCCTGCATTAAACTATAGCGGGAAACTCCAATAGGCTTATCCATATCTGCTACTGAATACTCTACTGTGCTATCTGTTTTTTCTTTGCATAATATAATGCCAATCGAGGGATTTTCATTTTTGAGTTTCACATACTTATTTAAAATCCCAAGATAAAAATTCATTTTGCCGGCATACTCGGGTATAAATTTCCCACGCTTGATATCTATCGCAATCAGGCATTTAAGTCCGCGGTGGAAGAATAATAAATCGATAAAATACTCCACATCTGCATGCGTAATGCGATATTGATTTCCCATAAAAGAAAACTCCGTACCCAACGACAAAATAAACTTTCTCAGATTTTTTATGATGCCATCTTCGATCTCTCGCTCATCCGGGTTATCTGGATCCTGAATATTGATAAAGTCCAGTAAGTATTCGTCCTTAAATGCCAGGATCGCTTTTTCCTGCATTTGCTTAGGCAGAGATTTTTTAAAGTTGCTCGCTAGTTTCCCTTTTTTCTTGTAATAATTACTTTCTATCTGATACTCCAATACAGCTACCGTCCATTGATTTTCGGATGCATGCTGTATATAAAACACTTTCTCTTCTAATGTTTTTGTTCTTTGTAAAATAATGGTGTGGTGTGTAAAAGAAATTCCTAAAAAAAAGTCTTGAAATTTGCCTGGAAAAGTATGTCTTTTTTTTGAACCAACACTCCCTGAATCCCTTGCTATCACTGGATCAAATTGTCCAGTCGCTGACTGGATAATTATCTTTTTTCGATGATTTTCGGCTATTTGTCCAGTCGGCGACTGGATAATTGGAAACGCAGAATAATAACTATAAAACTGCCTCATATTCGCAAGATTACTTCTAGAAAATCCTCTCAAGCCGGGTAAAGCTCTCTGCAAATCGACGGAGATATTTTCCAAAACTTTTGCGCCCCATCCCTCCTTTAGTGTTTTCTCATCTAGCAGTTTACCTACATTATAATATAATGTCAAAAGCTCTTTGTTTACGAGCTTAGCAGCATTGTACCGGCTTGATACAATTTCCTGCCTTATTTGCTTAATAAACTTTATGTATTCTGCTTTTGTCATTAACGGCTCACTAATTTCTACACGTTAAATCTGAAATGCATTACATCACCATCTGCCACAATATATTCCTTCCCTTCTACCCTTAGTTTTCCTACTTCCTTACAGGCATTTTCGGAACCATAGGTTATATAATCATTGTAAGCAATAACCTCTGCCCGGATAAACCCTTTTTCGAAATCCGAGTGAATAACTCCAGCAGCCTGAGGGGCCGTCATTCCCTTTTCGATAGTCCAGGCACGCACTTCCTTCACACCTGCTGTAAAATAAGTCTGAAGTTTCAATAAGCTGTATGCCTGTTTAATCAATTTATTTACGCCTGGCTCATCAAGACCCATTTCTGCGAGAAACATCTGCTTTTCCTCATATGTTTCAAGCGCAGATATTTCACTTTCCATTTGTGCCGTAATAACCAATATCTCGGCATTTTCATTTTTCACCGCTTCTCTTACAGCTTCCACATGGGCATTACCAGTTTTTGCAGCGGCTTCATCCACATTACATACATACATTACCGGCTTAATGGTAAGTAAATGCAAGTCCGCAATATAAGGCAATTCACTTTCCTCAAGCCGGCATGCCCTTGCCGATTGACCACTCTCAAGCGTTTCCTTAACCTTTAAAAGCGTCTGATACGTTTTCACAGCCTCTTTGTCATTACCGGTTTTAGCTTGCTTTTCGTATTTCTTCAACTTAGCATCTACCGATTCCAAATCCTTGAGCTGCAATTCCGTATCTATAATTTCTTTATCGCGCACAGGATTCACATTGCCATCTACATGAATTACGTTATCATTATCAAAGCAGCGCAACACATGTAAAATAGCATTACACTCGCGAATGTTTGCCAAAAACTTGTTACCAAGCCCTTCACCTTTACTAGCACCTTTCACCAGGCCTGCAATATCAACGATCTCTACAGTTGTAGGCAAAATATTCTGTGGTTTTACCAATTCCGCTAGTTTATTCAACCGCTCATCAGGAACAGTGATAACCCCCACATTTGGTTCGATAGTACAAAAAGGAAAGTTCGCTGCTTGCGCTTTCGCATTACTTAAACAATTAAAAAGAGTTGATTTTCCCACATTGGGCAACCCCACAATTCCGCATTTTAAAGCCATAAGTTGTTTTTATGATTTCCAATCCCGGCGCATTGGCCTCAAGCCAGCGCACGGTTCGAAATAAATTAAGCTGCAAATATATTAAAATCAGACCCCGGCCCTTACTATTATTCATAGCAAAATCGGGCAGTTTTTAACAAAACCGTCTGTAAACCTGTGAAAAACCAAGTCGCCTGTTATTTTTTAACATCCTGTAGTTATTATCAACATTGACATTACGAAGCATAGGCAAATAGTATTTTTGCAAAAAAACTCCGTGATATGGCTGATATTTCTCAACTCGAACAACTCGCAACACAAGTAAGAAGGGACATCGTAAGAATGGTTCACGCTGTTAATTCTGGCCATCCGGGCGGCTCATTGGGCTGCACAGAATATCTTGTCGCGCTTTACAACGCAGTTATGAAGCACGATCCAAAGCATTTTACAATGGACGGAACCGGGGAAGACCTGTTCTTTCTAAGCAACGGACATATTTCACCTGTGTTTTACAGCGTTCTGGCCCGCTGCGGCTACTTTCCGGTGGAAGAACTCAAGACATTCCGCAAACTAAATTCCCGGCTCCAGGGGCATCCCACCACCCACGAAGGCCTTCCTGGCGTTCGTATTGCCAGTGGTTCATTGGGTCAGGGAATGAGTGTAGCGATTGGGGCTGCCTTATCTAAAAAACTTAATAATGATAGCGCCATTGTATATAGCCTTCACGGCGACGGTGAACTTCAGGAAGGACAAATTTGGGAAGCCGCCATTTACGCCGCCGCCAATAAAGTCGATAACTACATAGCCACTATCGACTACAATGGCCGGCAAATCGACGGAGATGTTGAAAATGTATTATCACTTGGAAACCTGAAGGCCAAATTCGAAGCATTTGGATGGGAGGTTGTGGAAATACAGAAAGGCAATAATATGACTGCTGTCATTGACGGCCTGAACCATGCCAAAACATTCGTTGGAAAAGGCAAACCCATTGTTATTATTATGAAAACGGAGATGGGTGCTGGCGTGGATTTCATGATGGGTACTCACAAATGGCATGGCTCTGCTCCAAACGACGAGCAGTTGCAAAAAGCGCTCGACCAACTTGTGGGAAATGAGGCTGACTATTAAGCTCCAAATCTTGGAACAAAACCATTCAACATCTGTAACAAGCTCTTTCGCTAAAAAGGCTTACTTTCTGCTGTTTTTTTTATTTTGTTTTGGACTTACCAAGGTTCACTCCCAAACAACCAACCGCATTCTTTTCATTTTCGACGATTCGTACAGCATGTATGCGCCGTGGAATAGTAACATCAAAATTGAAGTTGCCAAAAAGATCATGGGTGAATTTTTGGATAGCCTCAAAAGTTTGCCAAACCTGGAATTAGCCTTGCGTTGTTACGGCCATACCACCTTTATTAAGCCAGAGAGAAATTGCAAAGACACAAAATTGGAAATACCCTTTGCGAAAGCCAATACCAATGCTTTAAAGATCAAACAGCGCATTCAAAAACTGGAACCTTTGGGCACGACACCCATTGCATACTCGCTCGGAGAAAGTGCTTCCGATTTTACCCCTTGCAGTAACTGCCGTAACATCGTAATACTTATTACAGATGGTATTGAAGAGTGCGGCGGCGTTCCATGCGAGGTATCTGCCGAATTGCAAAAGAAAGGCATTTTTTTAAGGCCTTTTGTTATTGGCGTTGGCCTCGATGTGAAATTTGCCGATGTATTTGGCTGCATGGGCAAGTTTTACGACGTCAGCAATGAAGCCAATTTTAAAGATGTGCTAAATCTTGTGCTCACAGAGGCCATTTCTCAAACAACGGTTCAGGTAGATCTTCTCGATCAATCAAAAAATCCAACAGAAACAGATGTGAACATGACCTTTTACGATGCGGTTACCAAACAAGCGAAATACAACTACCTCCACACACTCAACCATCGCGGAAACCCTGACACCATTGTTCTAAATCCAAATCTTACTTACGACCTGGTCGTACATACCATTCCTCCTATCGAAAAAAAAGGCATCACTATACAACAAGGAAAACACAATGTGATTCCGGTAGATGCTCCCCAGGGCTATCTGAAATTGGAGTTGGAAGGCGCTATCAGTAAATATTTCCCTACCTGTGTGGTACGTAAAAAAGGAGATATGAACACACTGAACATCCAGGACTTTGGGAAAACTGACAAGTATATTGTTGGAAAATATGACATCGAAGTTCTAACACTGCCACGCATTTATCTCGATGATGTCGAGATCAAACAAAGCAGCACCAATACGATCAAAGTTCCCACATCGGGTAATGCATACATCACCAAAGTAAGCCAGGGCTACGGTAGCATTTATACCGACGATGGCAAAAATGTGACCTGGGTGTGCAATCTCAATAAAAACCTGATGAACGAAATTATTTATCTGCAACCCGGAAATTACCGGTTAGAATTCAGATACGAAGGCGTAAAAGAAACAACCGGCACACTCGAACGGAAGTTCACCATCAATTCGGCTGTTACAACAAGCATCAAACTTTAATAAAACAGCATGAATCTTAATAATTCTGGAGAAAAAATAAACAACCGGATCAATCCATTTTAGTAGATTAGCAAACGCAAAAGCGATACGACAACAGGCATGAAAACTTATACATATACTGAAAAAAAAGATACACGATCGGGCTTTGGGGCCGGACTATCAGAATTGGGGAAACGCAATCCGAATGTAGTGGCTCTTTGCGCCGACCTCACAGGGTCCTTAAAAATGGACGCCTTTCAAAAAGACCATCCGGAACGTTTTTTTCAGGTGGGAATTGCGGAAGCGAATATGATTGGAATCGCTGCGGGCCTAACCATCGGCGGTAAAATTCCTTTCACTGGCACTTTTGCGAATTTCAGCACAGGCAGGGTTTATGATCAAATTCGCCAAAGTGTCGCTTATTCCGGCAAAAACGTTAAGATATGCGCCTCTCATGCCGGTCTTACCCTTGGCGAAGATGGTGCTACACACCAAATCCTGGAAGATATCGGACTCATGAAAATGCTTCCGCACATGTGTGTCATCAATCCTTGCGATTATAACCAAACCAAAGCCGCTACCATTGCCATTGCCGATCATCACGGCCCGGTATATCTGCGTTTTGGCCGACCTGCCGTGCCGAATTTTACTCCAGCCGATCAAAAATTTGAAATTGGTAAAGCCATCTTACTGAACGAAGGCACGGATGTAACGATCGTTGCTACCGGGCACCTTGTATGGAAAGCGATTGAAGCCGGCGAACAACTTGCCGCAAAAGGCATTTCAGCCGAAATTATCAATATCCACACCATTAAACCACTCGACGACGAAGCCATCCTGAAATCGGTAGCTAAAACAAAATGTGTAGTTACAGCCGAAGAACATCAAATGCATGGCGGCTTAGGCGATAGTGTAGCTCAGCTGCTGGCCCGAAACACTCCGACACCGCAGGAATTTGTAGCCGTAAACGATAGCTTTGGAGAAAGCGGCACACCCGATCAACTCATGACCAAATATGGCCTCGATACGATCAATATTGTGGAAGCCGCCCAAAAAGCCATCAGCAGAAAGCAATAACCTTTCCCTCATTCGAACTTAAACATAAACAGCCGCTTTTGCGGCTGTTTATGTTTACACGTGACACGATTTATTCGTGGTGGTATTTTTCGTTTTTCAGGATAGTGAATGCCCGATACAGCTGTTCGTTGAAAAACAATCGCACCATCTGATGGGAAAACGTCATTTCGGAGAGAGAAAGTACTGTCGATGCCTTCGCCAGAATGGATGCGTCTATGCCATACGGTCCACCAATAAGAAATACCAGACGCTTACAGCCCGACACCATGCGTTTATTTAAAAACTCGGAAAAACCGACCGACGAAAACTGTTTACCGTGCTCATCCATACACACTAGGTAATCCGATGGTTCCAATAGCTTGAGTACTTCCTGTGCCTCTGCCCGTTTCTGCTCATCAATGGGTTTCTGCCTCACTCCTTTGGCCATTATCAGGGTTTCGGTGGAAAACTGAACGTAATTTTTGAGACGTTCGGTGTAAACTTTTATACCATCTAACAGGTATAAATCAGTTGTTTTTTCAATCTGGATCAATAAAATCTTCACCTTTCGACAAATGTTAAATTACTTAGGCATAATAATTGTTAACTTTGAGGGTAAAGTTACAATAAATGAAAGCACTTACAATATGTTTACTTTCTCTTTTAAGTTTTTCATTTGCCCTGCGAGATATTAATGACGACATTAATAACGCGTTGAAACAGGGAAATGCAGCGGAGATTGTCAGGCATTTTGCAGACCGGGTGTCGATCAAAGTTCTGACACAGGAAGACTTATTAAGTAAATCGCAAGCACAGGCACTCATCGAGGATTTTTTCGGCAAGCATAAGGTGAAAGCCTATCAAACCTCCCATACCAGCATCGTAAACGGAGATCAACAATTCATTACCGGCTCACTTGATACTGCCAACGGAAAATTCAGAATTTCGATATTAGTAAGAGGAAATGTAATTTCGCAGTTCCGTATAGAAAACGACAATGGCTGATTACTTCCGACTGCATAAAAAACACTTTAACCTCAAAACCTTTGTTCAAAACGCACTACAGGAAGATGTAGGTGATGGCGATCATTCGGCACTGGCTACCGTGCCGGCCACCTACAAAGGCAAAGTGCGCCTTATTGTCAAAGAAGATGGCATTATTGCGGGGGTTGCAGCTGCGCGCGAGATTTTCAAAATTGTCGATCCAAAGTTCAAATTCACCGAACTTATTCCTGACGGCAAAGCCGTTAAAGTTGGCGACATTGCTTTTACTGTAGAAGGCAGTAGCCAAAAACTGCTTAGCACCGAGCGTCTCGTGCTTAACATCATGCAACGTATGAGTGGTATCGCAACGAAAACACATTACCTGCAAAGCCTTTGCAAAGGCACACACACACAAGTGATCGACACGCGAAAAACCACACCTAATTTTCGTTTTTTTGAAAAATGGGCAGTTGTCATCGGCGGTGGCGCCAACCACCGGTTTGGACTCTATGATATGGTTATGATCAAAGACAATCACATCGACTTTTGCGGTGGTATCATTGAGGCCTTAAAAGCAACACATGCCTATCTGAAAAAAAATAAGCTCAAACTTCCGATTGAAGTGGAAACGCGCTCCATAGACGACGTTAAACTACTTTTAAATGCCGGTGGATTTCAGCGGATCATGCTGGATAATTACTCTGTGGCCGATACACGCAAGGCTGTGAAACTGATCAACGGTGCATACGAAGTGGAAAGTTCGGGTGGAATTACGGAGAAAACAATTGCAGCCTATGCCCGTTGCGGTGTCGATTTTATTTCGGTGGGCGCATTGACACACCATGTGAAAAGCCTCGATCTGAGCCTTAAAGCCATTAAATAACTCTATGCCGGGTTTCTTTAGCGGCAGCCACAATTGCCGTTATCGCATTTCTTTCTTGCGAATGCTTTGTATAACCTCCAGGCCAGGTAGATGACTGCCCCGGAGATCAATATTGCCAATAAGCTATTTTCCATCACGCTGCTCACCTACTTTTTCGGGATTGATAACCGGAATATCGTGTTCTAAAACCTGTCCGAGAACAGTAATTTTCACCTTATAAGGACCGGTTGGCAAAGCACCCAGATCCATGATGTAATAAGAGACATTGCTAAGTGCAAACCCAGCAACCTTTTCGTTGAAACGATCTACCACATCAATTTGTACGGTTGCAAGAGCGCTACCTTCTATCGACACGCTGTATTTATTATAAAGTACCGGCAACACCGTGATCGTTCCCAATTCGTCTGATAATTCTTTAGCTCGGGAAATCGCCTTGTCTTTCTTTTTAACATCACCGCTATACAATAAACGGTTATCTATCGTAAGTCCCGAATTTTCGAATAGCTCATAACGATCTTTATAATACCCGGATGTATCTTGTTTTCCCCACATCCTTACATAATCCACATCGAAGCCCGCAGGAAAATTAGTACTCTTATTGGGGCCTTTTTTTAACCCATAGCCTTTTTTTGATACCGCGTGACTCAAAATCAGCTCTTTGCCAGCCGTTACAATGCCTTTATAGTAAGCTACAGGCGTACCATTAACGAAGTAAGTAATGTAATCGCTGCCCCATTCGGCTGAAACAATATTCCAGTCTTTGGAAAAGGGTTCACTGAGACGAGTAAAACCACCAAACCCCTTACGCGAATACATTGAGGTAACATCTGTACAACCAACAACACAAGGCACTCCCATATATACATCGCTTGCCTGTTCTCCATTAGCAGAGAAAAGCGCAATCGATTCTCCTCCGTTTCCGTTACTTAACCTCAACGATGGCCAGGTGCCTTGCTCATCACTTATCCTAAAACGCATTTCGAAATATCCGGGTCCATACAGCGCCTTGCTGACGAGCATGGCACCGGAATAAGGAAACGTGTATTCTCCCTGGCTATCGGGCAACAGATTATTATTTTTCATCAAAGCCTGATCCTCCGGAGTAGGCACGATTTTCTTAACTGTATTCTCGCGTCGTGTTTGCAAAGACACAAATCCCGTGTTGTATTGTAAGTTATCCGCTTTATAATACACGCCAAGACCGACATCGTAAGGATGTGCCGAACTGATCGCTTTCCATACATCGGGGTTTACTTTTTGGTCGTTGAACTCATCTGTCTGTGTCAGATACCACACCTGAGAGCTACTTCTTTTTACCTGCCACATAACCTGGGCAGAGGCACAAGTAGCGCCCATCAAAACACCAAAAAGTATTGAAAACCGTTTCATGATAAAAATTTACCCAAAAATACCAATAAATTCTGGCTTGCCTGCGCCCTATCATTGCCAAATAACACTAATTGCGGCTACTGTAAATTTCTGGTGAATGGGCTCATTCAATGCTGAACCTTCTTCTCATAAAGCTTGAATTTGCTTGTTTCAAAAACACCTCTGAGCTGATAATACCGGAGCCAAGGTTCAGAATCGTCTCTTACAATGGCAAACCGGCGATAGGTTTTGGTGGGATCGAGGTAAATGCGATAATAGCGCTGCAGGTAAAACTGGTAGTTCCAGGTACAATAAACCGGCATGTCAACATTTATTGTACTGGTTGGTGGCATTTGCGCTCCCAGGCGATCAACCTCTTTCAACAACGCCTCGTCGCGACTATATGTACCCGATCTACAAAAGCAAAAGACTGCCGCTGCGACTGCTATGACCAAACTTACGTTGCTGAAAATTTTATAAGAAACATGTGTAGGATCCACAGCTGATTTTTTGAAAAAAGTAAAAATGAGGATTGAAAAAGCCAATGCAAAAAAGGCGAGAGAAGGCATAAAATAGAAGCCTTTTTGCACCATCGTGAGCATGATGGGTAACGATCCGCTGAAACCCAGTAACAGGAAAAACCAAAACCATGATCTTTCCCTGGCAACTTCCGGCAGGCGCTTTCGCCCGTTTTGCACGCCATAAACTATCACGGTGATAATAAGCACAGGTAGCAATTGTGACACCAGATCAAACAACAATTCGAATCGGTTGTTGGTGGTTGATGTATCTGCAATGCGGTGCAAAAGGCGTTCTTCAAAATAGAACTTTAGTGAGTACATTGCCGAGGGACTGATGAGCACTGTCAGCAGAAAGAAAATGCCAATTATCATCAACAAGACCAAGGTGTAAAACACGGCTTGCCTCAACGGTAACTGTTGACGGGTAACGGAGAAAATTAAAAACAACGACAGCGGGAACAACCCGACGAGCCCTTTGGTAAGCAGACTGCAATACAAAAAAAGAGCTGCCAATAAAAAATAGCCGTATTGTTTTCTGTTACCGGTCAGGAACAGCAAGCCATAATACACCGCTCCAAGTACAAAAACCGACACCAGAATTTCAATCATATTGTTTCCAAAACACCAAAAACATACTGGCGTAGCCGTCCAAAGCAAGACCGGAAGCCAGCCGTGCTGCCGCTGCGCTTCATCGAAAACAACAAGGCGCCATAGCCGATGAATCCAAAAAGCATTCAACAGCCACATCAGTCCACAAAATAGTTTTTCGGCATAAGCAGAAGTGCCTGGTATGCTAAAACACAGCGACTCCAGCCAATAGAACAGAGGCGGATGCTCAAAAAAATGAAATGCACCGTTTTGGCACCAAAACGGACTAAGGAAAGGAAACCAAAATGTGCCGTACCCTTCTGCCAGGTTTTTTGAAACGCACGCGTATTGTATCCCATCCATGAACATGCCATGCTGCAACAATACAGATAGAACTAATACCGCCGCTACCGAAAACGAGACCAGGTAAAACGGAGCAGCGGGATATCGCCTAAAAACACTCAACATTAGCGGGATCTGCCCGATGAAGGCTTATGAATTAATTGGATAAATTATGCTTAAAAATACGCTTAAAATGATAATTTTGCTAAAAATATAAAGCCCATGATCACCGCTGAATCACCAGTAAAATTTGACCGGAGAAAACACAAAGACGATATACTCTTACAACTTTACAAAAATATCCTCACGCCCCGTATGATCGAAGAAAAGATGCTGCTCCTGCTACGCCAGGGCCGCATTGCCAAATGGTTCAGCGGGATAGGCCAGGAAGCCATTTCGGTCGGTGTTGCCACGGCTCTCAACCGCGACGAGTTCATTCTTCCGATGCACCGAAACCTGGGTGTATTTACCACCCGTGGCATCCCTATGAATCGTTTGTTTTCTCAATTCCAGGGGAAACCCGGTGGTTTCACGCAGGGCCGCGACCGCTCGTTCCATTTCGGAACCCAGGAATATAACATTGTTGGTATGATCTCGCATCTAGGTCCGCAATTAGGCGTGGCTGATGGGATCGCGCTTGGCAACAAATTACGTAACGACAAAAAAGTGACCGTGGTTTTCAGCGGCGACGGCGGCGCCAGCGAAGGTGATTTTCATGAAAGCCTTAACACGGCTGCCGTATGGGATTTACCGGTTATTTTTGTGATCGAAAACAATGGTTATGGCCTTTCGACGCCAAGCAGTGAACAATTCCGTTGCAAATCCTTTGCCGATAAAGCTATTGGCTATGGCATGGAAGGCGTAACGGTTGACGGCAACAACGTTTTGAAAGTGTATGAAACCGTGAAAAACCTCGCGGAATCTATTCGCGAAAATCCGCGACCGGTATTGCTCGAGTGCATTACCTTCCGCATGCGTGGGCATGAGGAAGCATCCGGCACTAAATACGTTCCAAAAGAATTGTTCGACGTGTGGGGACGAAAAGATCCGGTAAACAACTTCGAAAAATTCCTGATCGACGAAGGCGTGCTTACCGAGGACATGATTGAGCAACTCCGTGCCGGGATCAAAACAGACATTGAAAAAGGCCTTGAAATTACCTTTGCGGAAACATTGCCTCCACCGGATACGCAAAAAGAACTGAACGACATGTACGCGCCTTATACTGCTAACGACACCGTGGCAGAAGCTGGCTCCAAAACAAACAAACGTTTTATCGATGCTGTTTCAGACGGCTTGCGCCTGGCCATGCGCAAACACGAGAATCTGGTACTAATGGGCCAGGATATTGCCGATTACGGCGGTGTTTTCAAAATCACGGAAGGCTTTGTAGAAGAGTTTGGTAAAGCACGCGTTAGAAACACGCCCTTATGCGAATCTGCTATTTTGGGCGCCGGCTTTGGCCTGTCGATCAATAAACACAAGGCTATGGTGGAGATGCAATTTGCCGATTTTGTGAGTGAAGGCATGACACAAATTGTCAATAATCTCGCTAAATCACATTACCGCTGGGGACAAAACGCCGATGTGGTGGTTCGTATGCCAACCGGCGCGGGCGTTGCGGCAGGGCCATTCCATAGCCAAAGCAACGAAGCCTGGTTTTTTAAAACGCCGGGGCTTAAAATCGCTTATCCTGCGTTCCCGGCCGATGCGAAAGGCTTGTTACTTACTGCTTTTGAAGATCCTAATCCAGTCATGTTCTTCGAACACAAAGCCTTGTACCGCAGCGTGAGCGAAGATGTACCGGACGACTACTACACCATTCCGTTTGGTAAAGCCAGGCTGGTTAAAGAAGGTTCCGACGTTACCATCGTTACCTACGGTCTGGGCGTGCATTGGGCGCTTGAATTGTTGAACGCACATCCCGACATTTCTGCCGACCTCATCGATTTGCGCACACTGGCACCGCTTGATACAGAAACGATTTATGCATCGGTGAAAAAAACGGGGCGTGTACTCGTTTTACACGAAGATACTCTTACCGGTGGCATCGGCGGAGAACTCAGCGCCCTGATTACAGAGCATTGCTTCCAATACCTTGATGCGCCGGTAATGCGCGAGGGCAGCCTCGACACACCTGTACCAATGAATGCCGATCTTGAGATCAATTTCCTTCCAAAAGAAAGGTTCAAAGAGAAGCTCCTGAAGCTGATGGCTTACTAAGCCTCCATTTAAAAGTAATTTGGCGCCACTTGTGAAGTAAGGGCTACCATTTATTAAATTACCGGTAGCTGAAAACGGACAGACCATGTATCATTGAAGCATAAAACACTAACTTATGCTTAAAACATTGTTTACATCCCTGGCCATTGCTTTCAGTTCGCAAGGCCTCTGGGCTCAACTTCCCTGGATACCAACGGCAAGCCCGCAGGTGTCTCGCTACGACGATATGTACTTTATATCGCCGGACACAGGTTGGGCAGTGGGCACATTGAATACGCAAGGCTACATTTACCGCACCAACAATGGCGGCGCCACCTGGCAGCTGCAACTGATGCTGAATACTTACATGCGCAGCATCGAGTTTGCCGATAAAAACATCGGCTATGCAGGTGCACTAAGTCAAAACGGAAGTAATGTACTTTTTAAAACCACCGATGGCGGCGCAAACTGGACCAACATTTCGAGTGTCATCACCGGCACTACTCGTGGCATTTGCGGCATCTGTTGCGTAAATACGAGTATCACTTATGCTGTTGGTGTGTGGTCTTCACCCTCTTATGTCATTAAGTCGGTAGATGGCGGCAACACCTGGACTTACATTAACATGTCGGCTTATGCCAACAATTTGGTGGACGTGCAATTTACCGATGCCAATAAAGGCTATGTTACCGGCGAAAGCAATATCACCGCGGAAGGTGCGGTGATCCTGAAAACAAGCGATGGCGGAAACACATGGACTAAAGTATTTACTAGCAACAGTCCGGGCGAGAGGTTATGGAAAATCCAGAACCTTGATGGACAAAACTGGTTTGCCTGTATCGAATCGGCTTTTGTGAATTATGACGACACATTGAACAACTTCTTCGCAAAAAGCGTCGATGGCGGAAATACCTGGCTCAAAAAGCCAGCTCCGCGCTCCAACTATTTTCAGGGCATTGGATTCATGAATACGCAGAAAGGATGGATCGGCAGTACTGAACTCTATGAAACCGATGACGGCGGTAACACGTGGACCTGGCTGAATAGCTATGGTGGACACAACGCATTCAATCGTTTTCAGAAAGTCAATCCCTCAACGGCTTATTTTTCATCAACGGTGGTGTATAAACTCGGAAGCACAACTTCACTGCATGTTCTCTCCGAAGAAAAGCAACGCAAATGGCTTTCCGTACAGCCCAATCCCAGCAAAGCGGACATTTGGTTTACGCTCGACCTGCCTCATCAAACCATGTACAAAGCTGTTATATACGATGCCAAGGGCGCGGTGGTACACGAAGAAACCGGCGAACGCGAAGGAACCTGCCGCTTTCACACAGGGAAAAACCTTAGTCCGGGCATTTACTATGTATATGTGATGTATAACGAATTTGCCGAATACGAAAAGGTGGTTGTGGAATAAAGCGCTTTGTGAAAAAAAGCTACCTTTGAATAAAGCAATTTCCCATGAATGCATCTGAAGCCTTTCTCACCAGCGCCCGCAAACAGTTTTTGTATTATAAAACACTTGGCGAAAAAGCCATGGATCAGCTGGAGCCAGCGCAACTGTTCCATGCTGCTAACGAAGATACCAATAGCATCGCCGTGATTGTAAAGCACCTGTATGGCAATATGCTATCGCGCTGGACCGACTTCCTCACGAGCGACGGTGAAAAAGAATGGCGCAACCGCGACGGCGAGTTTGAAGAAGATATGCCAGGCAACGATCCCGCCGCGCAAAAAGCAGCACTTTTGAACCGATGGAACGAGGGATGGAATTGCCTTTTCCAGGCACTGGATAGCCTGAAGCCGGAACAACTGGCCGATATTGTGTATATCCGCAACGAAGGCCACACCGTGGTGGAGGCCATCAACCGGCAACTGGCACATTATCCTTATCATGTGGGACAAATCGTGTTTTATGCAAAAGCACTTAAAAAAGACGCCTGGAGCAGTTTATCCATCCCCAAAAACAGATCGGCGGATTTCAACGCCGGAAAATTTTCGAAAGAAAAAAGTATTCGCAACTTTACCGACGACGAGCTGGACAAGCTCAAGTAAAATCAAGGCTCCGCGCCGGCATGAAAAATTAAGCTAATGTGAGTAAAATGCTCATAAACCGCGGACCTTTTTTCGGAAAAAATAGCGTATCTTTGCATACAGTTTATAAAAAACTGTATGTCAATCAACACCAAATACATCTTTGTTACCGGCGGGGTAACATCATCTCTCGGAAAAGGAATTATTGCTGCATCACTAGCCAAACTTTTACAGGCCAGGGGATTTACCGTTACCATTCAGAAACTCGACCCGTATATCAACATCGATCCGGGAACGCTTAACCCTTACGAACATGGTGAATGTTATGTAACGGAAGACGGCGCAGAAACAGACCTCGACCTCGGGCACTACGAGCGGTTTCTGAACGTGGCTACTTCACAGGCCAATAACGTCACCACAGGGCGCATTTACCAATCCGTGATCGAGAAAGAACGCAAAGGAGAATTCCTCGGAAAAACGGTGCAAGTGATCCCTCACATTACCGACGAGATCAAAAACCGCATCAAGATTCTTGGCAAAACCGGACAATACCAGTTCGTTATTACGGAAATTGGGGGCACAGTGGGCGACATCGAATCACTGCCATACATTGAGGCGGTGCGTCAGCTAAAATGGGAACTGGGCGACGACTGCACGGTGGTTCATCTTACGCTGCTGCCTTACCTTGCAACATCGGGCGAACTGAAAACCAAGCCTACACAACATTCGGTGAAACTCTTACTGGAATATGGTGTGCAGCCCGACATTCTGGTTTGCCGCTCAGAGCATCCGATCAATAAAGATATCCGCAAAAAAATTGCGCTGTTCTGCAATGTGTCGGTAGAAGCCGTGATCGAGGCACTCGATGCCTCCACCATTTATCAGGTGCCTTTGCTGATGGCCGAAGAAGAACTGGACAAAATTGTGCTTAAAAAACTGCATGTGGAAATGCCTGCAGAATTGAAGCTCGAAAAATGGAACCATTTTCTGGAAAAGCTCGAAAACCCCAAACGTGAAGTGACGATCGGCCTCGTTGGAAAATATGTGGAGCTGAAAGAATCCTACAAATCCATTGCCGAAGCCTTTATCCACGCCGGCGCGGTAAACGACTGCAAGGTAAAAGTGGAGTGGATACACAGCGACGAATTGAACAAAGATAATGTAGCCGAAAAACTGAAAGGATTACAAGGTATTTTAGTTGCTCCTGGTTTTGGCAACCGTGGCATCGACGGAAAAATCATTACCATTGAATATGCGCGCACCAATAAAGTACCGTTCCTTGGCATATGCCTGGGCATGCAATGTGCCGTGATCGAATTTGCCCGCAATGTATTGGGTCTGAAAGACGCGCATAGCCGCGAGATGAGTCCGGCAACAACCAACCCGGTGATCGACTTGCTGGAAGCACAAAAAAACATTTCACATATGGGTGGCACGATGCGCTTGGGCTCTTACCCTTGTCATATTGAAGAAGGCACGCTCGCCTACTCCATCTATGGCAAATCAGACATCAACGAACGCCATCGTCACCGCTACGAATTTAACCCGGAATACACGAAAGATTTTAAAAACGCGGGCATGGTGTTATCGGGTGTCAACCCCGACGCTGGCTTGGCTGAGATCGTCGAAATTCCTTCGCATCCGTTCTTTATAGGAGTGCAGTTTCACCCTGAATACAAAAGCACGGTGGAAAACCCGCACCCTTTATTTGTGAGCTTTGTAAAAGCCAGCCTCGGAAAATAACGGTTTAGAAGTTTCTTTTGAAAACCGTTGCACAACATGCAACGGCTTTTTTATGCATCAGGTATGTCAGCCGTTACGATAACTTTTGATACTCGTGCAAATCTTTTAAATTAATTGAAACCGCGCCATTGCCAGAAGACGTTTGCGGAACGGGAATAAACTTCGCATTCCAGACGATTTCCGGGGCTTTATACGACATACGGGAATACACTGATTGAAAGTAGGTGTCGTTGATCGCTTTTACCAGGATAACAAATTCGACATCTCCTTGCCGCAGTTCAGCTTCCGTCATACCGAACAAAGGGCTTTTGTCGTCAATAGGATGAACAATTGTCCAGGTAAGCGGTAAAAAGTTAATGCTATTGCGCTCCAGTTCCAAAAAATAAAAATTACGTCGGCCGGTTTGAAGATCGTTGAAGCCCACACCCAGCTTACATTCTACCTCGATCAGCTCATTTTGCTTACGGTTGGCAATGCGGAACATAAAGCCGGTAATATCTTTATATGGAGCGATCACCGCCTCCTGACTATACGCAATATCGGCCTTGGGTTTCGAAAAACGGCCATAAAGCAAACCCGTAACCAATGCAAAACCCATAAGGCCGAGCATCGACTCTATAGCCGATACCGTATTGGTGAAGGGATCGACCGGATACACATGCCCGTAACCCACCGTAGTAAGGGTTTGTGCACTGAAAAAGAAAAGATCCATGAAATGGGAAGACTCACCCATGGTTTCCAGCCCACCAAACCGCGATGCACCCAGTGAAAAATAAATGAGCGCAAAAAGCGTATTTACGACGATGTAACTCAGAAAAACAAGACCTATGAATTTTGTCCAGGAAATGGATATCAACCAATGATAGATATCAAAGCCAATGTGATTTTTAGCACCCCGCCGCCTAACGTTCACAGAGCCATCGCGATTGAAGAAACGCACCGACTCGTTATAGCTCTTGGAGCCGAAACCCAGCTCGGCCTCCCCTTTTTTTCTATTGTTTAAACCCTCTTTAATCATACCTTTGTCAAATGAAAACTAAAGGTAGTTATTATTGGTTATTGTTATTAATACCAGCTGCGTTTACCGTATGGTATTTTTCGAACAAACAGGAAGAAAAGCCATTGCGTACGCTTGCTTACTTCGGAAAAAAAAGAAGCATGAAAAGCGGCGACACAACCTACCATACTGTAAAACCTTTTCTTTTCACAGATCAATATAACGAACACGTGACAGAAGAAACCGTGAAAGGAAAAATCTATGTCACTGATTTTTTCTTTACGACTTGCCAATCCATCTGCCCAATCATGAGCAATCAGCTTGAGCGGGTTTATCAAAAATTCCATAACGACCCTACTGTGCTTATCTTGTCGCATACGGTAGATCCGGAAGAAGACTCGGTGTCTGTGATGAAAGACTACGCCGCCATGCATGGCGTGAAAGATAAGAAATGGCTTTTTCTGACGGGAGACAAAAAAGACCTGTATGAAATGGCGCGACAGAGTTACCTGCTGAATGCCGAAGAAGGCGATGGCGGTACCGAAGATTTTATCCATACCCAAAATTTTGCACTTGTTGATAAAGAACGCCGGTTGCGTGGATTCTACGACGGCACAGACAGCCTTGAAGTATCAAGGCTCATAACCGACATCGAACTCTTGCTTGAGGAGTACCGTTACAAGGAGAAGCAGGCGGCTCATGACTAAACCTGTTCGTTTTTATCCTGCACTTTCTTTGTTGCTATTTTTAGGGAACAACGCATTGGCGCAACAGCAGCCCGCCACACCAAATGTAACGGTGTACACCGCAGAAAGCCTCTTGCAACGTATTCATAATGCTAGCGACACGCTTTACGTGGTAAATTTCTGGGCAACCTGGTGTAAACCCTGCGTTGCTGAGCTCCCGGCATTCAACGCATTTCAAAAAGCACATACCAGCGAAACCGTAAAGGTCATCCTGGTGAGCCTTGATTTCCGTGAAGACATGGAAAAAAGATTAATCCCTTTTTTGCAAAAACATCCCCCGGCCTGTGAAGTCGTGCTGCTCAACGAAAGCAATGGCAACGATTTTATCGACCGGATCGATAGCCGCTGGAGCGGAGCCATTCCGGCAACGCTTGTTACGAGCCGGAATAAAGGCAAAAACCTGTTCTACGAAAAAACACTTACAGAAGCGGCGCTCGAAGAAATTCTTAAAAAATGAGCCTGTTGGCGTAGCGGCTACAGGATTCTGTAAAAACTCTGAATTTAAAAAATCAATATTAACCAATCATATATTTACGAAACTATGGCACTTACAGTAAAAACGTCTCAATTACCAAACTCGGGGAAAGGCTTATTTACGACGACCGCGATCAAAAAAGGAACAAAGATCATTGAATACGAAGGCGAGATCATCGACTGGAAAGAATACGAAAAGCGTGTAGAGCGAGATGAAGACGGCTATCTGTTTTTCATTAATAAAAAACGCTGCATCGATGCCTACCCGACGCCGCAGTACAAAGCCCGTTATGCCAACGATGCTGCCGGGCTTAGCCGCGTGAAGGGACTTACCAATAATTCTGTTTACGAAATTGAAGGCGATAAATGTTTTATTGTAGCCACCAAAGACATTCCGGCTGGTGCCGAAATCTTTGTTAGTTATTCGAAGGAGTATTGGGACTGCGTGCGCTACAACATCAGTATCGGCAGGGGCAAACACTAAGGCGATGGCAACGGATGGCTGTTGCCGCTGATCTGCCGTGGACATCCATTGGTGAGAGGACAAACAGGCACTGGATTATTTCCCTGGTAAAGCCAAACATCTTTCATTTTTACTATCTTTATTCAATACAGCCTGCAAAAAAGGGCTCGTTAAAAAACATGGTATGAAGCAGCTGCACTTTATTGTCGGAATCGGAAGATCGGGGACTACCCTGCTCACCAACATTCTCAATAAGCACCAGGCGCTTCACTGCCTGCCGGAAGCAAATTTCCTGGTATTTTTCCTGCACCACTTCAGGCAGCAAAAAGGATTCAGCGAGGCAGACATTGAGCTGATCTTCCGCCAAATCCACATTTATGCATACTCTCACCCGTTTGTGGGTTGGGAATTTGACGAAGACCGGGCGAAAGCGGAGATCATAGCCCTTTGCAAATCGACGCCCACGCTCAGCTACCTCGACTTATGCAAGCACATCTACGAACGGTTCAAGGTGAACGGTGAAGACAAATCACAGGCTTCGGTGCTGATCGATAAAAATCCGGGATACACCATCTACCTCGACAAAATCGCTGCCTTGTCTCCTGACTCCAAATTCATCTGGCTCATCCGGGATTACCGTGCCAATGTGCTTTCAAGGAAACAAAGTATTTACCTGAAACCGCCGCATGTAGCCTATAATGCCATGCGCTGGAAGCGTTTCAACCAGATAGCAGCCGCCTTTCACAAAAACAATCCCGGCAAGGTGCTGCCGGTGAGATATGAAGACCTGGTGTACGACAGCGACCGCACTGTTGCACGTATCTACGACTTTCTGGGCGTGGCGCCTGCCGCCATCAGCAACACGGAAATGGCCGTACCCGGAAATATCAGTGGGTTCCTGACCCAAAAACAGCATGAACAGCGGATGATCAAAAAGTATTCGGACCTCAGCAAACCAATCAATGCCGATCGCGTAGAAAGCTGGAAAAAGGAATTAAGTCCCACTGAAATTCAGATCTGCGAGCGGATCTGCGGAAACTTTGCCCGACAATTCGGCTATGAAAAATACGACGTGCAAACCAACGAAACAGCTTCGCTCATGAGCCATACACCTGAGGTCGTGCGCGCCATGGCCGATATTGAAAAAGACCTTCTGATTTATTACCTACCGATTCATTACAAAATGAAACGGTTCATCCGCCGGCAAAAACTTCTCGGCTTCATCAAGGATTAGTCTTCGTATCAGGCATCAACCCTGGTTTCCGTGATCCCAACGCCTTTTTTGTTTAAACCGCAGCCTTAGCGATACGGGCATGTTGTAATACAAGTTTTTAAGAAGATGAAACACTTTCACTTGTAAGAAAGCGTACTTGTATTTCAACCGATCCATGAAGGACACGCGGTAGGTGGGATCATTTGCCGGTTTGTAATTGAATTGCTTGCCATAACGGCTACACGCCATATCCAACAGGGCAATATCTGCCGGCGATAATTCGCTGCGGAAGGCATCTACGCGGTCGGTGTTCACCGGCTTATCCAGGTTAGCATGCATGGAAGCAATCTTTTCGAACTTTTCGCCGGATACCGTCACCCGCGCGTGATCTTTGATTGCTTTGGAAAAGCCCTGGAACTCCAACATTTGCGGATCGTAGGCAATGCTCAGGTAATCGCAGAGGCTTTGCAGCGTTTGTTCCGGCGCCTGTGCAAGATCTTCATACCTGACAATATGGGCCTGGATCCCGAGTGCTTTTACAGAGCGAAAAATTTGCTCATAGAAGAAATTCCAGGCGGCGGCCAGGTTGAGCAGCGAAACAGGCTTGTCGGAGTATTTTCTGCGTGAAACCACATTGTCACGGTAATCCCTCACGATCACGATAAATTTAGCTTGGGGATACAGACGGTGCAGCAAATTCATGTGCATCGAATACGAAGGGTTTTTGTCGATGACCCACTTAACACCTGGTCTATCTTTTTGCGAAAGCGGGTAATGGAGATACGCCAGCTTGCATACGTTAGAAAAATTCCGGATAGGTAATTCCGCCAGGCTTGTTTCGAAATCCGAAGAAGGTTTCCAGATATTGATCACCTGATTGTAGTTGTAGTCGAACATGGCAATGAACGATTTGACGACGCCGGGATCGTTGAAATTTTTATAAGCAAACGAGCGGTGCGAAAATAAGATGAATTCATTTTCGGGGGTAGCGATCACCTGCGGATGCATGTTGAGCATACTGGTGAGCATGGTCGTTCCTGAGCGGCCGATCCCGACAATAAAGGCAATTTCGGGCAATGGTTGATTCGGTAATCGCTCAGGCATGGGTTCTGTTCTTAGCCATAAATGTAATATTATTTTTATATATTTGTTAATAGCCGCATATATGGAATTACCCGCCAGCTCAACGACTTCTTTTTTTAGTGAACCGGATACTGTAGTGAAAGAACGCATTTTTGAGAAAAGCCGGCTGACCAACTTCATCATTCAATTTCTACAGTTTGCGGGCATCCTCACGATTGTAGAACTCTACCATTTCGAAAAAGCGTCAGGTATTTCCCTCTACAGTATATTCATCCTGGCTTTGTTCGCTTTGCACAGCTTTTCGCCTTTACGTTACAGGCTTCCCCTGCTTTTTGCCGCGCTTGTGCTCATCATTGTTCATGCATTTGGTTTCATTGCCGGCGGCTCCATGTTTCTCACGGGATTTCTTTTCATCGGCGTTTGCCATTTGACTATCCGGCACAGCTTTAAGTTGGGTCTGATAGCACTTTTATTCTTCGGGCTGGCGATCTTCCGTACCGACATCTTTTATTTCCCGAGAGTGTCGCTCGTGATCTCCTACCTGATGCCTATGTTCATGTTCCGCATCGTCATATACCTGTATGAGCTGAAGCATGGGCTTGTCATAAAATCGGCCTGGCAATCCATTGTGTATTTTTTCATGCTGCCCAATATCTTTTTTCTTTTCTTTCCCATCATTGATTACAAGAACTATGTACGAACATATTATAATGCACCCGAAAAAGACATCTGGCAAAAAGGTATCCGGTGGATGCTCAGGGGTATTTTCCATTTGTTTGCCTACAGGCTTATCTGCACGTATTTTCTCAACCTCCCATCGGATGTGCACGACCTTCCATCGCTTGCGGTGTATATCTTATCCAACTATCTTCTGATCGTAAGGCTATCAGGCATCTTTCATTTCGCGATTGGCTTTTTATGTATGTTTGGCATGAACCTGCCGAAGGTGTTCGACAATTACTTTATCGCCACCAGCTTCGTGGACCTGTGGAGGCGCATCAATATATACTGGCGGGACTTTGTGCTCAAGATCTTCTTCTACCCGGTGATGTTCCTGTATAAAAAGCGGATAAAAAAATGGCTGCTACCGGTTACGATGATGAGTGTTTTTGTGATCACCTTTCTTCTTCACAGCTACCAACTCTTCTGGATAACGGGTTCGTTTCACCTGAAACTGGTGGATCTTGTTTTCTGGATCACCATCGGCTTTTTTATCACGATAAATTCGATGATTATTGAGAGAAACACCCTGGCGCAACGAAAGCCCAGGCAGTGGCCGCCATTGCTGAGCTACCTCATCAGTACGCTGAAAATACTCGGCATGATCGCCTTCATGGCTACCATGTGGTCGTTGTGGAACAGCAAAACCATGGGCAGCTGGCTATTTTTAATGAGCCATGCCAACATCCTTTCCGGTCTCAGCCCATTGGGCATTGTATCAGGTATTTTTCTGATCATTGCCGGTGGTGTTATACTGCATGTTGTCGTTCACCTAAAACCGGTGCAGCAACTGATCAATCTTAATCCATCCCAGACGTTTTTCTTAACCGCGCCCACCATCGCCCTGCTGCTCGCCATGCAAACAAAACCGGTGCAGATGCACATACCGGCGGCGGCTGTATCGCTCGTGCAGGTTGTTTCCGATGATTCGCCGAACCGCAAAGATAAAGCGGATGCCGAAGCCGGCTACTACGACAGGATCATTGAAGGTGATGAAGACATTGCCATCGGCATTGGCAGCAATGGATTTAAGAAGCACCTCCGTAGTAATCCTTACACGGTGGCGTACTATTACTCCAACAACCTGCTGAACCGCAGGATGAAGCCGGATTTAAAAATAAGAGGTCTGGATCATGATTTCATAACGAACAGCTATGGCATCCGGGACAAGCAATACGCCCTGGAAAAACCGGATAGCATCTTTCGCTTAGCGCTTATGGGCGGCTCCTACGAGATGGGATCGGGCGTGAGCAACCACCGCAATTTCGAATATATTACCGAAGATAAGCTCAATCGCAACTTCCCACCCGGCGATTACAAAGGCATTGAAATATGGAACTTTGCAGGCGGCGGGTATTACCTCATCGAACATCTTGAGCTGCTAAACAGTGAAGTGTTTAAATACAACCCTGATGGCGTGATCTATTTCGCACATTCCAGCGAAAGCAAAAACATGATCAGGGATCTTACCGGCGTGCTCAAAAGACATATACCTCTCAAATACCCGTTCCTGGAACAGATCGTGAAGTTGGCCCGCATAAAGCCTTCTTCGGATGAGGCCGAAATCAAAGAATTACTAAACCCGTATATGGATTGCATTCTTCAATGGAGTTATATGGAAATGGCAGCCATCAGCCGTAAGCACCATGCAACCCCAGTGTGGGCGTATCTTGTAACAACGGAGGACGCGTTTGACCGGGATGAATACAACAGGCTTCGCGAATTTGCCATGCAGGCGGGCTACGTGACGCTCGACCTGGGTGATGTTTACGGCTCTATTCCGCGCAAGCAAATCCGCATCTCCGATATCAACACCCACCCTAACGAACTGGGGCAACAGTTGATCGCTAACCGTTTTTACAACGAATTACTGAAACATGAAGGGCGGATATTCCGAAAAAAAAGGATAAATTTATAGTTCACTTCTATCCGAATATTATGAACGCGACTAAGGAAACCATCAGGGAAACGCTCAAAAATTTTATCATCACTAATTTTTTGGCGAATAAGGAGCAGGAAACGCTCACGTATGATACGCCGTTGATTTCAGGAGGCCTGATAGATTCTATCCTAACCATGCAAGTGGTAGTTTTCATTGAGAAAACCTATCAATTCGATTTTGAGGCGCATGAGGTTGACCGGGATAACCTGAACACGATTAACCTCATGACTGATTTCATTGATAAAAAAATCAATGGCAAAGGCTAAAAAGCTGCACGATCTCCTTGTTCATTCCGAAAGACGGTTCCCAAACCACACAGCGCTTATATCGGAAGGTAACAGCATAAACTATTCCGGGCTTTACCGTTGCGCCTGCGATGCGACCGACCTGCTCGTCCGTTCAGGTATTTCTGCCGGCGACCGGGTTGGCTTATATTCCGAAAAATCGATTGACCTGGTGGCCTGTATCTTTGGCATCCTGCAGTCGGGAGGCGTGTATGTTCCGCTGGATGTACATGCGCCATTCGAACGCAATCACTATGTGATCGAACGCTGCGAAGCCACATTCCTGTTTGCTGCTGAGTCCCTCGCCGGTATTTTCGCACACACATATGACCTCAGCGGCCATCTCAATGGCCTGGTTTTATTGAAAAGAAAAAAAGAAGCCATTTCGAAATCGCCGGAAGACCTTGCTTATATCCTGCATACCTCTGGTTCCACCGGGAAGCCAAAAGGCGTGATGTACACTCACCGGGCAGCGCTCACGTTTGTCGATTGGTGTTCTCACGAATTTCAGCTAACTGAACGTGATCGCTTTTCGTCCCATGCGCCGTTCCATTTCGATCTTTCCATATTCGATCTGTTCGCAACAATTAGTCATGGCGCAACACTCGTACTGATCTCCGACAAAGCCGGGCGGCAGCCAATGCTGCTTCCTCAACTCATCAGCGAGCATAAGCTCACCATCTGGTACTCTACACCAACCATTCTGCGCCTGATGTGCGAATATGGCCGGATGGAAAAGCATGACCTCTCTTCGTTGCGTCTTGTCCTGTTTGCCGGCGAAGTGTATCCACTGCCATTATTCAAAGAACTGCATGCAAAACTCAGTCATGTGCAATACTACAACCTCTACGGTCCTACGGAAACAAATGTGTGCAGCTATTACAAGATTGGGAATGTAGAGGCACTTGAAGAGCACATCCCGATCGGAAAAATTTGTGAACATTACCGCAGCAAGATCGATGGTAATCAACACGACGGCGAATTGCTTATTGCCGGAGATGCCTTGATGGCAGGGTATTGGGGAAGCGAGGAACTGACCATGGAAAAAATGATACAGGAAGCGGGAACAAGCTGGTATAAAACAGGAGACCTTGTAAGTCTTGACCAGCAAGAACAGTTGGTTTTCAAGGGCAGAACCGACCGCATGATCAAACGGCACGGCTACCGGATCGAACTGGATGAAATTGAAAAAACACTCATCAGCCATCCGCACATTGTTTCCTGCGCTGTCGTAGCAAAGCCCGCAGGGTCGTTTTCCGTCCGCATCACGGCTTATCTCCTGGCCACGGAACAGCTCAACCGTTCCGTTATCGGTCTGAAAGCCTTGTGCATGGAGTTGCTGCCCGCATACATGATCCCCGACGATTTTATATTCGTTCCCGAGATCCCGATCACCTCGGGACATAAAACAGATTATCAGAAACTCATAACGATGGTGCCATGAATGCAACGTTAAACACAGAACAGCTAGCTCTGCGCGATTCGGTGATCCGGTTCTGCCAGCAGGAGCTTAACGGACAGGTAAACGAGCGGGACCGGGCTGGCTCGTTCTCGAAAGAGCTTTGGAAAAAATGCGCCTTGCAAAAACTCACGGCCCTGCCTGTAGATAAAGACTTTGGTGGTGCCGGTTTGGATAGCGTTTCAACCATGGTGGCGCTGGAGGCTTTTGGGTATGGATGCGAGGACGGTGGACTGAGCTTTTCGGTAGCAGCGCATTTGCTGGCAACGGTTGTTCCGTTGTGGAAATATGGATCAGAAGCACAACGAGGCTTGTTGCGGGATCTTTGCGACGGCACCAAAATAGGCGCTAATGCCATTACCGAAGCACAAAACGGTTCCGATGTTTTCGATATGCATACCAAAGCCGTTGAAAGCAACTGCGTTTATACCATCAACGGCTGCAAAACCTATATCACCAATGGCAGCGTAGCCGATGTTATTTTGTTATATGCAGTTACCGATGAAGAGAAGGGTTTTTTCGGCGGTATTACACTTTTTTTGATCGCTTCCGGTACAAGTGGATTCGCGGTAAGCAAAAACCTGGAAAAAATGGGTTTATCCACCTGCCAGATGTCTGAGCTTGTATTTGACGGGCTCAAAACAGGCCACGAAAGCATATTGGGTAAAGCGGGCTCCGGCGGCATTATTTTTCAGCACTCCATGGAATGGGAACGTTTAGGTATGTCGGCACTTCACACGGGCATCATGCAGCGCCTCGTCGAACAAGTGATTGCATTTTCCCGCTCACGCATGATCCAGGGAGAGCCACTGAGCCGCAAGCAGGTAATTGCCCACCGCATTGCCGACATGAAAGTGCGGCTCGAAGCATCACGCGCACTGGTTTACCGGGCAGCAGCCGGCCTTGATAACAACAGGGACAATGCCATGCATTCCTCCATTGCCAAGCTGTTTACAAGCGAGGCTTTCGTAAAAACGGCTGCAGAATGCCAGCAGATCTATGGCGCTTCCGGCTATCTCCGGGAAACGGGAATAGAGCGCATCGTGAGGGATTCGCTTGCCAGCACGCTGTATTCCGGGACGTCTGAAATTCAAAAGAACATGATCGGTAGATTGTTGGGCTTATGAAACACCCCCTGTATTTTCGCCTACAAGTCCTTGCATATCTGCCGGAATTTTTGTAAATTAATTCCGAATTTTCCTCACTTTCTAATGCTCAAATTATGAGTTTATACGATACCATCATCATCGGCGGCGGCCCTGCCGGATCTACAGCTGCATCCCTGCTTGCATCAAAAGGCCACAAGGTTTTACTCCTTGAAAAAGAAAAATTCCCCAGGGAACACATCGGCGAATCGCTTATCCCGGCGTCCTACAACATCTTAGCGAAACTTGGGGTATTGGAAGACCTTAAAAAAATATCTCCGCGAAAGCCCGGTGTTAACTTCATTTCGAACGATGGCGAAACGCAATCAATGTGGTGTTTCCGCAATGTCGTTAAAGACGAATCATACCTCTCGTTCCACGTCAAGCGGTCTGCCTTCGACCAGCTTCTGCTCAACAACAGCCGTAAAAAAGGCGCCGAGGTACTGGAAGAGCATACCGTAAATCATGTAAACCTTGAAGGCAAAGACGGCACTGTAGAAGTGACAGCGGTAGCGCAGGGCGAAACCAAAACGTTTGCGGCCCGTTTCCTGATCGATGCCAGCGGCCAGAATACCTTTATGGGACGCAAGCTCGGGGTAAAGACAGCCGTAAAGGACCTCGACCGTGTTGCCTTATGGACACACTGGACAGGCGCTGCTTACGATATTCCCCTCGTACAGGGCGCTATCAAGATCGTGTACCTTGGCGGTGATGAAAAGAAAGGCTGGATCTGGGTGATACCGATCGCGAAAGATAACCTCAGCATTGGCGTGGTGGTAAACAACGCATTTTTGAAAAAGGAGAAAGAACGGATTCAGGCGCTCGGCATCGACAATTGGAAACATGAGCTTTACATGAATGAGATCAATGGATCGGATGCCGTGAAAAAACTTTTGCCAACCGCACACATGAATCATAAAGTGCAGATCAATGGTGATTACTCTTACTTCTGCAAACAAAAATACGGTAACAATTTTGCGCTTGTGGGCGATGCGGGTGCTTTCCTGGATCCGATATTTTCAAGCGGCATATTTGTAGGCATGCAAAGCGCTGAGCTTGTGTCGAATGCCGTTCATGAAAAACTCAGCAATGGCAATGAGCAGGTACTTCATGACGTTTATGAGAATATTAACGGAGCGCTGATGCTTATCGAAAAATTCATCAAACTGTTTTATAATCCGGAGCTTCTCGATTTCTCCAAAATGGGTGACCCTGGAAAGCACCTGAAGTTCGGCGAAACAGAATCCACCTATTCCATCTTTCATTACCTGCTGTCGGGCGACTTCTTTGCCAACTATCAGAAATATTCCGATTTTATTGATACGATGAAAGATCCGATGATGCTGAAAAAATTCCAAAATTTGATCAGGCACACCAAAGAATATGGAGAGGAGGCGTCATGCGGCGAGCTCTTTGAGGAAATGTATGGCGAGGTAACGACGGATATCGCATTTGACCTGACGGCATTCGGCGATTGATCGTCAGCAAAACCAGGCGGTTACTTTCATGAGCAGCCGGCGGCTCCATTTCGGCAGGTGTTTAATCACATTAAACTTCTGAAACTTCAATTGCCAGAACAAGGTGGCATTTACTTCTGCACAGATCTGCTTTTTGTGTTGCGCAAATTCCTCGCGCAGTACATCCACAATCAGCACCAGGCGCGTCTGATCAGTTCGGTTCCATACCTCATGTTCGTAAGCATCGCAAAAGGCAAAGATCTCTCCCTCTTTCCAGGCTTTTGTTTCCTGGTTTACGCGCATGCCCATCTCCGGAAGGCCATGATCGCATTGCAGGGTCAGATGCGCTCTGTACATTACATTGCTATCGCCGTGATGCGGCTTTATAAAGGAATGGGGTTTGAGAATAGAAAATGAGCAAGAGGTCATACCGGGTATTTTCTCAACAAGAGTTGTGGTTTTAGGGCATTTCCGGCTATTGGCCATATTCTTTCGGCCCCAGAAGTAAAGGACCAGGATGGTCCAGTCGCTGGCTTTGCTGGCCAGTGTTTGATTGAAGTAAGGAATGATGCCGTCGCTGCCGGATGCCATCACCTGGTTGATCTCGTCAAGGATTTCGTGATAATGCTCCTTCAACAGCAAGGCCCAGTCTTTTCCTGAAACATCAAAAAAAGAAGGCTCGTCGCCCTTATATTCCAGACTCTCAGCAAAAGAATACCACCGTTTCATCGTCTTAAAACCACTTAAAAAAATTAGCGAGATGCACCGCGACCCAGGCAAATGGCTGCGCCGTTCGCGCCATCGCTTTCACCAGCAAGGGCCGCTTTACCAGTTTCACACCACGGCTGCCCAGACGCTTTTGCAGGAACAAGGAACTGAGCACGGTGGCACCTACCCTGTACCTTGCGTTGTAATGCTCTTCCCGGATCACATCGATGAGAAAAATATAGCGCTCGTTGCCGGTGTCATTCCAGGCTTCATGGTTGTAGGCATCCATAAAAACGAGCCATTCGCCATTTACCCATGCGCGTTTTTCCTCTTTTACCCTGAAACCACACTCGGGCAGGCCTGCCGGGACTTCGAGACCCAGGTGGCAGCGGTAGATGGCGTTTGTATCGCCGCAGTGCGGAAGTATCCGGGAATGCGGTTCGAGAAGGTTGAACGAGGCGGAAATGATCTCAGGGTATTTTTTGAGTAAGGCGGTCGTTGCCGGAAAGTCTTTTTGATTTTTATACAGCGCGATGTTCCAGGTTTTGAGCGAGATGGTTCGCCAGCTGTTTTGCCTGCTCACCATCGAGGCATTGAAGTAGCTTTTCAATTGCTTTTTTTCGAGGTAATCACTTAGCTCCTGCTTAATGATGCTGTAGTTGGCCTTAAGCTCTGCCGCCCAGGGAAACGGTGCGGGATCAATAAATGCCGGCTCAGTTCCCTTATAATCAAAACTAAAGTCGAATATGCTAAACCAAAGGGGCTGCAAGTGATACAGGTAATTTTTACTAATTTAGTGAAATAAATTGCAGATGGTCATGGAACCGATTGAATTTACCGAAAAAAATCCGAAGCTGTTTTACGATGCCGCCGACTTTCCTTTTCTAAAGCCCCTCACCGATCATTTCCAGGTATTGAAAAATGAACTTCTGGAGCTTATCCGTTTAGGTCACGAGGATCAATGGCTGCGAACCTTTCCGGATTATGTAAGCTCAGAAAAGCACAAAGCATGGAAAGTGTTTTCCTTCATCTTTTTCTGCATGAAGTTCCCGCACCATGCGGCACTCTGCCCCAAAACATCTGCGCTTGTTTACGGCATCCCCGACATTCTCTCCTGCGATTATTCTTACCTCAATCCACAAACCCATATCCTTCCGCACAAAGGCTATACGCGCATGGTGCTGCGCTGCCACCTGCCCCTCATCGTGCCTGACGAAACGCAGTGCGGTATCCGCGTAGGCAACATTACCCGCCACTGGAAGGAAGGCGAACTGATGATCTTTGATGATTCGTTTGAACACGAAGCCTGGAACCGCACCGATCAACCACGCGCCGTATTGATGTTCGACATTCCCAATCCATTGTGGGGTTATTCGGCCTACGACATTTCCAGGTATAAAATAGAGCACCTCGAAGATCCGTTTCTGCTCAGCCTTGCCGATAAGAAAACCTGGCTGAAAAGTTTCGAAGATCAGCTTTTCCCCTTAGAGCGATTTGTGGATTAGCAGCTCATTGATCCTTGGGTCGAGCGTATCATCCGGATCTCCGTCGTAGCGCAACTCCGGCCCGGTATCGGATAAAACCTCCGCCGCTTTGTTGAGTTTTTTACCGGCCATGAGGTAGTCGTCCAGATCCAGTTCGTACAGTTGGTTCAACACATCTTCCTGCCCTGGCAATAGCTTGTAGCCAAGCATCTTGTTATACTGTATAGCCCGCTCGTTTGTCTTCAGGATACGCACCCGCGATTTCCGGCACACGTTGATCTTCACCAACAGGAAATTGAGAAGGCACAAGGAGCTGAACACAGCCGCCAGACTTCCGATGTAATCTTTATCCCAGATAAAAATGCCACCTTCGCCAAATCCTGCCTCATCGTTATAGTCTTTGGCGTTGATCAGGCCTATCCGTCGCCCTTCAAACTCTATGATGAAATAATAGTTGTTCTTATTGTTGATGGACGCGAACCATGCTACCTGAGCTGCAGGCGTGATGTAATTCCTGTACTCCATGAAATTGGCGATATCGCTTTGATTACGCCAATACCTCACCAGCTCGGCATCCTCCGCTGTCATTCGTCGGAGCCTGACTCCATATTGTTCCAGCACTAGCATATTACCTCGTCTTCGTAGTAGGAAGGCGCATTGTTTACGCCCTTGAGTACCTTACTAATGTACTGCGCAATGATGCCCAGGCACAGGATAATGAGTCCTGTGGAAAAGAGGATGCTCACAATGAGCGAAGTGTAGCCTTCGGCCTGTATCTTGAACAAGAGCTTGCGCAACAGGTAAATGCTGCCAACCACGAAGTTGACACCAGATAGCAAAAGTCCAAAATAGGTAACGATCCTGAGCGGATAGGTAGATGAGAACATGATGACAGTGCTCGTCATTTTAAACAAGCTTCTCATGCGATAACGCTTCTTTTCAATGAATCCGGGATTGGCATCAACATCCACAAACTGTAGCTTGGCGGTGTACCAGAGGCACAGCTCATCGATGAATACAAACTGCTGGTGGTTGGCGGCAATGGTCCTTGCCAGATCGCCCTTCAGGAGACGGAAACTACTGCCTTTGCCTTTTTGCTTTCCTTCCACTTTCGAGGCCAGCTTATACAGCCGGGTGAGGAGCGTTTTCACAGATTGTTTGTTGAGCTTTTTATAGAGACCATAGGTAAGATCGCTGTTCTGTTCCTGCTGCACCTTAACGAGGTGTGCAATCTGCGAGGGGTGAACCTCCAGGTCATCGTCTATCGTAATCACAAATTGCCCCTTGCTGTGTTTAAACCCGCAGATGGTTGCTGCGTGCTGGCCGAAGTTCCGGCTGAAACGCACCAGCTTGGTATTGGGGAAGCGGTTGGCGAGCGACTTCATCACCTCCCACACGCCATCGGTGCTGTAGTCGTCCACGTAAATGATCTCAAACGTTTGGTCGGTGCCGAAGTAGCTGCGAATGGCTTCGTCCAGCGCGGCCAGGGAATTTGCGGAATTATATACCGGCACCACGATACTGTATTTTACTGCACTCATCCTGTTTTTTTTGAATGATTTAGCATGAGTCCGCCATCGAGCGGCATCACAGCACCTGTGATCCAGCGGGCGGCATCGCTGAGAAGAAACGCGATGAGATTAGCGACATCTTCAGGCTCGCCCAATCCAAGCGGATACTGACTTTCTACACGGGCCACATCGTCGGCACTCAAGCCTTCGGTTGCTTCGGTCCAGATTTTTGTTTTCACCAGCGCCGGCGAAACCACATTGGAACGGATCTTCCGGGAAGCGCCCTCAAGCGCCAGGGAACGGCTAAAGGCTTCGAGCGCTGATTTTGAAGAGGTGTACATCGCGCCGCCCGTATAAGGATGATCCACAGATACAGAAGAAATAAATACGGCCGATGCGCCGTCTTTCATTTTCTTTTGCGTCAGCAGCCGGCTGCAAATCAGCACCGCCGACATGTAGTTGATGTGAAACATCTCATCGAAGTGTTTTTTGCGGATGTACTTTAATGGCACTGGTTTCACCATGCCTGCGCAGTGCGCCAGGCCGTGGATGCCATCCACCTGGTCCACCAGAAGCTGAATGTCTTCTTCGCGTGAAAGATCGGCGGGCATGATCTTGCAGCTATGTTTCAGCATGCGGCTCAAATCACGCAATGCCGATTCATTCCTGGACGTAAGCGTAAGGCTGGCTCCCAATTGATCGCAGAGCAGAGCTGTCGCTTTCCCGATACCGGACGAGGCACCGCTGATAAGAATATGCTTTCCTTTAAGCTCAATCATGCTCTATCATTGCTGTATAAATTCCACTGGAGGAAAGCAATACACTTCCCCATGAATAACCAACGCCAAAGCCACTCAACAACAGGTTTAGCTTAGCATCTTTCACCTGCTCCTTCAAGGCATGACAAATCGTGAGCGGAATAGACGCCGAACTGGTGTTTCCAAAAGCATCAATGGAGTATGGCACTTTTTCAACCGGCATCTTCAGCTTTTTCCTGACCGATTCGTTGATGAGCTTGTTAGCCTGGTGAAACACCGCAAAGTCGGTACGTTCTTTATCCAGCCCACTCCACTCATACAAACTGTTGATATTGGATGCCACTTCGCGAAGTGCAAAATTAAAAATATCGGTCCCGTTCAGCGACAGGTTTTTCTTTGTGCGACTGATGCCGGGCTCTATCTCTTCCAGTACTTCCGAACTCTCATCGTAAGGATGACGGGAGTGCCCGTGTTCAATAATAATGGCATTTTTTCCACTTCCATCACTTTGCAGGTTAAACTGCCAGGGTTCGGCCTGTGCGTCGTATTCGAGCAACGTTGCCGTGCCCGCATCGCCAAACAAAGGATACGCGCTTTTGTCTTTGTAGTGTGTTGATAAGGTCGATTTGTCGCCCGCCAACAGCAATACTTTTTTCAAATAGCCGCCCTGCATGAGACTCGAGGCAACCGATAAGCCATACACATAACCCGAGCAACCCAGGTTGATATCGAAGGCAAGACAGCCTTTAGAGATGCCGAGTCTCTCCTGAAGGATCACCGCACTTGCAGGCAGGTAATAATCGGGTGACTGGGTAACAAACAAAAGCGCATCAATGTCGTTGCCGTAAGTTTGCAGGATCAGGCTTGCGGCATCATAACACAGGTCGGCACAGGTCACCGCTGCTGGCGCTACACGCCGCTCGCGGATACCCGTTGTCTTGGTAAACAAGTCCTGCTCTTCCTTCGAGAAGTTGGCATAAGCGGATGTGTGCTCTACCTGAGCCGGCACGCAGCTTACGATGGCCCTGATACTTGTATGTGCTGTTCTGAGTAAAGCCAATTTATTGTTTATTCTTTACAATAGAATAGAGATCTTCTACTGTTTGTGCATTTTTAAGATCGGCTCCGGTGAGGAGTACGTTGTAGTTGGCATCGACAAAAGCGATCACGATCAGGGCGTGCATGCTGCTCCAGCCTTTTAGCTCGCGGTAGTTGGTATGAGGCGTCAGTGTTCCTGGCTGAAAATCCTCAAATTCTGCTTCCAGTTGTTTTGTAAATTCGGGTAGCGTATTCATTCTATAAAAATAATAAAAACTATAAGGTTATCACGGTTGCGCCCCAGGATAATCCGGTTCCGAAGCCGCAAATCAAAATCTTTGACCCTGTACGGGCTTTGCCCGACCTCACGGCTTCTGCCAGTACGATCGGGATAGTAGCCGACACGGTATTGCCGGAGTGCTCCATAAAATTAAACACTTTTTCAGCGGGAATGGCAAGCCTGGCGGCAATGGATTCGATCAGAAAGCGATTGGCCTGGTGAAATACGAACAAGTCCATCTCTTCCATACTGCTGTTGTTTTTGGCAAGTGTATCGCGGACAAGCTGAGGAACAGTTTTTAATCCGAAATTAAAAATGGAAGCACCGTTCATGTGTAAATTGGCGTCAGCCTGCCTGTTGCCGTATTCGTCTTCTGTTTCGATATAAGAACTTTCCGAAAGCGGATACCGGAAAGCACCGTCTTTGATGATGATCTTATCCGATCTTGCGCCGTCGGTGCCAAAAACGAAGGCGCCGATCTTCTGCTCCGTGTCGGCAGATATAAGCGTGGCGGCAGCACCGTCGCCAAACAAGTAGCGGCAGCTTCCGTCACGAGGATTCACTGTGCTCGTTACCGTTGTTGCATTGAGAAGCAAAACATGGTTGATCCCTAAAGACTCGATCAAGCCCTTAGCCACGGCCACCCCATAGATAAAGCCGCTGCAGGCCAGGTTATAGTCGAGTGCCCCGCAATGTTTTCCCAATTTGAGGCGTTCCTGGATGATGCACGCTGTAGCGGGCACGATATGATCGGCCTGTTCGGTACAGAACAGCACAAAATCGATCGTCGAGCGGTCGAGGGCATGTTCTTCAAACAATTTCAAAGCGCTTTTCACAGCGAGATCAGAAGCTGTTTCTCCTTTGGCAGCATGTCGCCTCGAGCTGATGCCAATTTTCATTAGCTTGTCGGCGTTTTCCCTGGCCTGCGGAAAATCCAGGAAATAGTCCTCATTGGCGTATTCCTTCTCTGGCAAATAGTATGAAAAATATTTCAGAGCAGAACCCATATTCAATAAAACCAAATATAGGTTTTTTTGTATTAGTTCATGATAATATTCTCCATTTTTAATAGGCCGTACAGGGCTTTGTTTTCCCTCACCCATCATCTGTCTTCACGAAATAGCCAGCTCACTTTCTTGCATTTTATCCTAAGGATGGTTATTATTGTATAAAAAAGTAATATGAAAAAAATAGTTTACACCTTCCTCTTTACTGTTGCTCTCGGAGTAATGAACCTCATGTCTCAATCGAATGCGATTACATGGACCATTAAAAACAAAATGGAAAAGGGTTTCTTTAAAACCGAAAAGAACTTCGATGCAACGTTCTCCGGATTTAAGAGCAAAGAAGAAGCGATGAAATTTGCCGACCAGTTCAAAACAGCACCAGACGTGGCTTCTTATACTGTCACCAACGTTAGCAATAACGCCTGCGATGTAAAATTCTCGATGAATGACGTTCACGATAAAATGTTTTATGTGGGAATGGCGAGTAAAATGGGTGTTACACACATGAGCGCTGCGGGCCAAACCAAGACATTGGAAGAGATGCGCAACAAAAACAAATAGCCTTCATCCATAACCCTTTTTCTAAAGCGCCTGCCGGCGCTTTTTTTCATTCGCAAATTATCGGCTTGTGTATGCAAAGCTATATTTGAAATGCATATATTTATCGTTTAAAGTATGATATCTCTAATCAAACAGCATAAGAATCTCATCCTGTTTTTTTCCATTGCGGTATTTATTTTATACGGCAATTCCCTGGGAAATAAGTACGCTCTTGATGATGATTATGTAACGGTGACGAACTTTCCTGAAAAGGGCAAGGCTTATGTGCCCAACAATGAGCTTGTGGCCAAAGGCTTTAAAGGCATTGTAAAAATATGGCGTGTAAGGTATGCGCACGACGGCGAGTCCACGTTCGACTACAGGCCTGTAACAAGCACCTCCTTTGCGATAGAGTACGCCCTGTTCGGACAAAATCCCTTTATGAGCCACCTCATCAATGTGTGCATGTACGCGCTGACGATCGTTGTTCTGTTCTGCGTCATGATGCTGCTTTTTGAGTCGTATAAAAACAAACTCCTTCTTTCCACACTCATCGCGTTTATTTTCATCATCCTGCCAATCCATACTGAAGTGGTGGACAACCTCAAATGCCGCGATGAATTGCTTGCTTTCCTCTTTCCATTGTATGCTTTCTGGTATTGCCTGAAAGCCCATCAGAAATTCAGTTTCCTATACCTCGCGCTGATCATTCTGTTCTTTTTCCTCGGTCTGCACAGCAAGCGCTCTGCGATGATTTTCCTCGGCATCATTCCTCTGAGCCTTGTGATGTTCAGGAAAGTAAACGTGCGGCACTTCGCAGTGGGTGCAGGCATTTTGGTTGTTCTTACGCTCCTGACGGCCTTCTTCAAGCAGCAGCTTGTAGCCGAATCTATCTACCGAAAATTCTATCATTTCGAAAACCCTATGCTCACCGAGCACGCCAGCCTGTTTGAAAAACTGGTAGCTATGCTGAAAACCCTGGGCTTTTACCTCAGGTTTTCGTTCATTCCTTATCCGTTCCGCAATTATTATGGTACCAATGTTGTGGACCTCAGCACGCAGCCCGATCTGAACCTGCTGTTAGGAATTGCCTTTCCGGCCGGTAGTCTCTGGTACTACCTGAAGTCGAAAAACAAACTTTTTCTGTACGGCGTCCTGTTGTTTTTAGGCGGCATTTTCCCGTTTGCGAATTTGATGGTTCCTGTGGCCGGCGTGGTTGGCGAACGCCTGGCTTACAATGCCTCGTTCGGAATTTCCGTGATGAGTGCAGCGCTGATCCTGCCATTGTTCAGTTCTGTAGAGGATCTCTCTTTCGGCAGGCTGTTCAAAAAACCGGCCTTGTACTTTTTGCCGGTTGTAATAATCTACACACTTATGATCTGGGTGCGAAATACCCAATGGAAAGACAAGATAACGTTATTCGAGCACGACATCGAGCACCTGGAACTTTCGGCAAAAGCAAACAGCATGCTCGGCAACGAATATTTCGAGGCGCTCAGAGATCAGAGCGGACGTTACCCGCCACTAGTGCTCGTCGAAAAAGCGCTAAAACACTACCAGGCTGCAATCAAAAACGATTCGAGTTTTTATTCGGCCTATAACAATGCCGGAGTTTTATATTTCTCTTATCTGCAAAATTTACCTGAAGCCGAACGCTACCTGACCCTGGCTTTCAAGGCCAGGCCTGTATATCCGCAGGCTTACGAAAATCTGGGGAACCTATACCGCCACCAGGGAAAAAACCAACAAGCGGTTAAGGCCTACCTCACCGCGATTGCGCAAAACCCGAAACAATACAACGCGTACTTATCCGTCATTAAACTGCTATACCTCGATAAAGCATACAGCAGAGCCTTGGGCGTGGCGAGAGTGGCGCAACGCTATTTCCCCAATGACTATTCGCTGGTGGGCCAGGAAGCCGATTGCCTGTTTATGCTCGACAGGCGACGCGATGCGCTCGTGAAGTATGAAGAGGCTTATCGCCTCTATCCTACCCCGGAACTAGCCGTTTACCTCTCGGCCAAATACCTGGAATTAGGCGACACCCTTAAATCGAACGCGTATAAGAAACCCTAAGCCGTGAACCAGCCTGCAACACTAACGGCGCGCCTGGCGCAAAAGAAATTCCTGCTTTTCTTGCTGTTATCGTTGCTGCTCTATGGCAACACGCTTTGGAATGGTTACGGCCTCGACGATCAGTTTGTAACGGAAAATAACATCACCAACAAGGGCTTTAAATCCTTCAAGCAGATTTTCACTTCCTACTATGCCGAGGACGGAAAGAGTGCTTATGAATACCGGCCTTTCGTGAAAGTATCCTTTGCCATCGAACACCAGTTCTTTGGTGTGAATCCCTGGGTAGGCCATCTCATGAATGTCATGCTGTATGCAGTATGTCTTTTCTTGTTGTATAAAGTTCTTCTGCTGATTTTTTATGCGAGACCGCCGCTTTTCAGCCTGTGCATTACGCTGCTGTTTGCCTTCCTGCCGGTACATTCGGAAGTGGTGGCGAGCCTCAAGAACAGGGATGTGCTTCTCTGCTTTATCTGCTGCATGGGTGTTATCATCCAGCTCGACTCGTTTTTCCGTACCCACAACTACCTCCATCTTCTTTATGCTACTCTACTCACCATCATTGGCTTTTTAACCAAATACGACCTCCTTCCTTACCTTGTGATTGCACCTTTGATATTATATAAAAAGTACCGAACCAGCATCAACATCCTTCCGGTTCTTTTCGCGGTGGGCACCTTCCTGTCGGGGTTTATGGTATCAAAAATCGTGAAGCGCCTGCTTCTCGATAAATCGCTCCTGGAACGGGTATATAGCTATTCGGAAAATCCTTTGCTCTTCGATCATTCGGTGAGCCTGAAGCTATCCACCGGCTTCAACGCCCTGGGATTTTATGTCAAGATGCTCTTGTTTCCGTCGGACATGGTTTGCTACTACGGTTACAATACGCTCCCGATCCATGACTTTTTTTCCTTCTATTCCCTTATGGGCATGCTCGTGTTTGCAGTGATGGCCTTTTATTTTTTCAAGCTCCTCAAAACCGAACATCCGGCATGGTACGCGATCGTATTTTTCGGGATTTCTATTTCAATGTACGTCAACATTGTGCGGCCCGTGACAGGAATTGTGGCAGAACGCTTCCTGTTTTTTGCTTCCATTGGCTTCTGTATTTTCCTGGTGAATCTATTGTTTACGCTCCTTAATCGCAGACAGGAGTCAACGACCCTGCAAGCCACCACACCGGCTTTTAAAGGAGTGGCCGCGCTGTTATTGCTGGTTTACGCTATATCCACCGTTGCACGGAATAGCGAATGGAAGAATAGAATTACGCTCTACGAACACGACATACATAAACATCCTGAATCGGTACCACTCCATTTGCTGTACAGCATGGAAATATTATCGAACCTAAACCGGTCCAGCTATTTCATGACCGACCAAAATCGCTTAGCCTACGTTGATAAAGCAAGCGCAAGCCTCGAAACTTTATTGAAAACGGATCCTGGCAACGTCACTGCATTGCATAACCTGGGATTTATCCGGCAAAATGTTTATCAGGATTATGCGGGAGCCATTCCTTATTACATCAAGGCTTTACAGAACGATAGCACTAAATTCGAAAGCAACCTGAATCTTGCCTATTGCTACTATAATACCGGCAATAGCCTCAAAGCGGAGCAGATGGCCTTGACACTTTTTAGGACGCATGAGAACAGTCAGCCGCTCCTCGACCTGCTTAACTACACGTTTATTGATCATAAAAAATCAAAAGAAGGCATTGTATTGTTTGAGGCCCTTGCGCAAAGACATCCTGAAAACAAAACGATCCCCGTTATTCTGGGAAATTTTCATCTGGCACTTGGCGATACCTCCCAAGCAAGGGAAGCCTATCAGTACGCCTTAAAACTTGACCCGGAAAATGACCAATTGATTAAAATTCTGGACAAAATGAGCAAAAAATAAGTCTAGTCTATTAAAAAAAACCATTTTATCACGGCCGGCTTTTAAAAATTACTTAATTTTAATATTGTGTTAATTTAACTTATTTAACATTAACTATTAAAATGAAAAAAATTATACTATTCATCGCAGCATGTGTTTGTTCGATGGTAAGCTACTCCCAGCTTTCGGTTGCCCCCAACCAAAATGCCACCAACCTTGCCAATTACTTACTGGGTGGCGGTGTTACCATTTCTAATGCCGTTCTTACCTGTCCTACGGGCGCCAACGCCATTTTTACGAATGGAGCGACGACCAACCTGGGTATCAATAGCGGTATTGTACTCACTACTGGATCAGCCGCTAACATTGCCAATGGCAATGGGGTGAACTCGAGCGTAAACAATGGCGCTCCTGGACTTGCCGCCCTGTCTCCAATTAGCGGAACCAGTAGTAACTACGACGGCTGTATGCTTGAATTTGATATCAATCCTAAGTGTTCGCCGTTAAACATCCGCTATAAATTTGCCTCCGAAGAATACCCGGAATATGTGAACGCCGGGTATAACGACGCGTTCGGTTTTTTCATTTCAGGCCCTAACCCACTGGGAGGCAATTACTCCAACGTCAATTTAGCGGTCGTACCCGGCACCAGCCAACCTGTGACCATCGATAACATCAACTCCGGCAACCACTCGTCCTACTATATTACCAATACCGGCAGTACCATCGTGTATGATGGCATGACGACGATCCTGACGGGCAGTGCCAACGTTGTTCCCTGTGCGAATTACCACCTCATTTTGGCTATTACCGACGGCGGCGATCAATTTTATGACTCGGGCGTATTTCTCGAGCAATCGGGGATTTCCTGCGTTGCGCCAAACGTGACCGCCGCCGATGCGACAATATGCGCAGGCCAGTCGGCCACACTTACCGCCAGCGGGGCCTCAACCTACTCCTGGTCCACAGGGTCCACCAGCAGTTCTATTGTTGTTTCTCCTTCTTCCACTACAACCTATACGGTTGGCGGCAGCAACATTGGTACTTGTATTCAGAGTTCGAAAGTTGTAACAGTTACCGTAAATAATGCGCCTGTTGCTAACGCCGGCACGCCGAAATTACTCACCTGCGCCACGACAGCCACTGTGCTTGCAGGTTCGGGCGGTGGAACGTATGCCTGGTCAGGACCGGGCATCGTGACAGGAGGGACAACTGCCTCTCCTACCGTTAATCAGCCTGGAACCTATACACTTATCGTAACTAATGCAGGATGCCCGTCGCTTCCATCTGTGGTTACGGTATCGCAGAACACCACACCACCGTCGGTATCTTCGTCTGGAGGACAGCTTACCTGCGCGGTAACCTCAACAACGGCGGTAGCGAGTACAACCACTTCACCCGTTATTTATAGTTGGTCAGGGCCAGGTATTGTGTCGGGCGGTACGAGTGCATCGCCAACAATTAACCAGCCCGGAACCTATAATTACACCGTTACAAATACCAGCAATGGCTGTTCAACAACCGGCTCGCAGGTGATTACTCAAAATATAAGCCCTCCAAGTGTTACCTCGAGTGCTTCAGGCGTTTTAAATTGCACGTTAACGAGCGTTAACACTGTGGCAAGCACAACCACAAGCCCGGTAAGTTATGCATGGAGCGGACCAGGTGTTGTATCCGGTGGGTCTTCCGCCACAGCTACCGTCAATCAACCAGGCACCTATACGTACACAGTTACCAACACCAACAACGGCTGTAGCACAACCGGTTCTCAGGTGGTCAGTCAGAATATTGCGCAGCCAACTGTAAGCTCCAGTGCCTCCGCCGTTCTTACCTGTACGTTAACGTCGGTAAATGCCATTGCCAGCACAACTACCACACCGGTAACATACAATTGGTCGGGGCCGGGTATTGTTTCCGGCGGTACAACACCAACAGTGACCGTCAATCAGGCGGGAACGTACAATTATACAGTCACCGCCTCGAACGGATGTACCCGTACCGGATCGCAGGCCGTAACTCAAAATACGGTTGCGCCTGTGGTAAACTCATCGGCAGGTACGCTTAACTGTACACTCACTTCGGTAAGTGCTGTGGCAAACACGACAACAACACCGGTTAATTATAGTTGGACCGGTCCGGGCATTACCGGCGGCGCTTCTACTCCTACGATAACCGCGAATCAGGCAGGCAGTTATACCTATACAGTAACGGCTTCAAATGGTTGCCAGACTACCGGAACACAAGCCATTACTCAAAATACAACTGCTCCGACAGTAACAATGCCCACTACACAAACCATTACCTGTGCAGCTCCTTCAGTAACCCTTGTCGCGTCGGCTAATCCGTCGAATAGCCAGCCGGCATGGACCGGTGGCGTTTCGAGTGGTGTAAACAGCTATACGGCTACAGCGTCGTCGGCCAATACCTACACACTAACGGTAACTGATCCGGCCAACGGCTGTACACGCTCGGGTACTGTACAGGTAATACCAAATGCCGGTTTCCCGTCTGTATTGGCGAGCAACAGTAATTCGATCAGTTGTACAACAACCACCGCCCAGGTAATTGCCAGTACAACAGCAACACCGGTATCCTACTCGTGGAGCGGCCCGGGAATTACCGGTGGCGCCGGAACTGCAACCGCATCAGTAAATGCTGGCGGCCAATACACCGTTGTAGTCACTAACACGATTTCTATGTGTTCGTCAACCATCACCATTGGTGTCCCTTCCAGCACCACGCCTGTAACACCGTCTATTACGGCGAGCGGCTCTATTACCTGTGCCTCTCCAACCATCGCGCTAAACGGTGCGCCGCTCAGCGGGGTTACCTATACATGGACCGGCGCCGGTATCACCAGCAATCCTAATTTGCAAAATGTGATCGTTAATTCAGGAGGAAGTTATGTACTAAGTACTACAACCAGCTCCAATGGCTGTACAGCCTCGCAAACCATTACAGTAGCGACCAACACCACAGCACCAACCGTAAGTCTGAGCGCAAGTTCTTATACAACGACTTGCGCTGTACCAAGCGCAACGTTCAATGCCAGCGCCACGCCAGCTGCCGGAACAACTTATAGCTGGACGGTTCCTTCAACCGGTTCGGTGAGTAGTTATACAATTGGCAATCCGATTGCTACTGGTGCAGGAATATATACCGTGGCGGTTACTAACACCGTTAATGGCTGCTCAACCTCAGCTACAACGCAAGGAACCGTACAAATCGTTGCCGATTCTGGTCTGCCGTCGGCGACAATTTCACAATCCACCGCATCGCTTACCTGCAATACTTCCGTGCAAAGCGCCACGGTAACAACAAATCCGTCGGCCAACATCACATTTACCTGGAGCCCTGCTCCGGCGTCAGGTGTGAATGCGGCAGTCGCAACATTTACTGCACCCGGAACTTATACCTGTGCATTTACAAACACGGTAAATGCCTGTCCTGGAAGCACCCAAATTACCATCGTAACGAATACGACCGCACCATCGGTTTCGATAACACCAGGTGCAACGCTTACCTGTAATACAACTACGGCTACACTTAGCTCAACCGTTACTCCGTCGGCCGGCGTAACGTACTCGTGGGCAGGTGCCGGTATTACAGGCCCTGCTAACGGCGCATCGGTATCGGTAAGCGGAGCGGGCGGGTACACCCTTACGGCATTAAATAGCGTCAACGGTTGTTCGGCGACGGCTACCTCGTCGGTAAGCAACAACACGATTCCTCCGACGCTGACAGTAACACCGTCGTCAACGGTTATTACCTGCGGCACACCAACGCTTAATCTCAACGCTGTTACCAACTCTACTGTGATACCGGTTTGGAACACGCCTACAGGAAATGCTTATAATCCGATCACCGCAGTAAGCGCAGGCAGCTATACGGTAAGTGTCACTGATCCTGTTTCCGGTTGCACAGCGTCGTTGAGCTTATCGGTCGCTGGTAGTACAGTAGCGCCTTCGTTATCCGTAACCGCCAGTTCCACTATCGAATGCGGCGCAAATTCGGCACAGTTATCTGCTTCTGCAGGTGGCGCTACAGGCATCACCTACAACTGGTCGGGTCCTGGCATTGTTTCGGGCGGCAATACCGCTACACCTTCTGTCAGCACCTCGGGCGTGTACACGGTATCTATTACCAATGCCTATGGCTGTACGAATACGGCAACTGTAGCGGTTGTTCAGAATTCTATTACGGCCGCATTTACCGCCGACCCTACAACGGGCTTGATTCCGCTGGATGTGAACACGACCAACCAAAGTACAGGCAATAACCTGTCGTATAACTGGAATTTTGGCAACGGCAGCGGTTCTACCGCCACAAACCCATCGACCAGTTATCCGAACAGTGGCACTTACACGATCACCCTGATAGTAACATCTGGAACCTGTGTGGATACGGCTTCGGTAATCATTGTGGTGGACGATAACCTGTCGCTGGAGATCCCGAACGTGTTTACACCAAATGGCGACGGAACCAACGACTTGTTTACCATCAAATCCACGGGCGTCAAAGAAATTACACTGCAGATCTTTAACCGCTGGGGCGAAAAACTATATGAGTTTACTGGCGTGAAAGCTGCCTGGGACGGAAAGACCCCACTTGGGGACAAAGTTCCTGATGGCACTTACTTCTTTTTTGTGAAAGCAACTGGTTTTGACTCCAGGGAAATCGAAAAACACGGAACGGTAAACCTGTTCCACTAAGATTGAGTCAGTAGAAATTTGAATGCAAAAGAGCCTCCTTCCGGGAGGTTTTTTTGTTACTTCCCTCAGGCAACAACTGGGTTTACCAGGTTCTAAATCGGGCTTAGGTTGTTAAAATAAGATTTAGACGGTGTGTTGCCTCAATGAAACAGGGCATTCGCTCGCTATACCCAAAATTATCCACATTTCACAGTTAAAAAACCAAAAAGTACCTTATTTTTGTTTAACAATCAGATTCCTACCACCCCACACGTTCTTCGCATCGGTAAATTCCTATTTCCAATTCAAGAAATTTGTTTAAACACACAACCTCTAAAACAGATCCTATGAAAAAAATCTACGCTCTTCTTTTTGCCTGTGCACTCTCCCTGGGTTCTCTGCATGCCCAAAAGCAGTATGACTGTTACCGCCTCCAGGAATTTATATTTAACACACAGACGCAAGCATATGACACTCCTGTAGAAAAAGCGGATTTTTCGAAATTTGTATTTGATGAGGAGAAAATGACGTTGACCCAGCACTACCAAGACGGCACGTCATCTGCTGTACCTATCAAATCGGCCGATAAAAGCGGACTCCGTTACGATGTGATTTCTCCTGCCAATGGCTATCTGTATGTTTACCGCATTAAGCCAAATGACAACGTTATTGAGGTTGTTCTTGTGCAGAACAAAAAAGAGACGCTCCTGAAAAAATATTTGTATAAGGCGTAAGTCACGCCTGTTATTCGCTTATCGTTACACCTAACCATTCTCTTATGAAAAGACTTTACCCTACAAAAGCCCTTTTACCGTATATCGTATTTTTATGCAGCTGGTTGACGGTTGCCAAAGCTCAGATCCCTATTGATTGCAATAAGTTTTACCTCCACGATGTGAGCGGCACCATATACAACTATAACCCTGCCACTTCCACCTCAGTGGTGAACAGTATTGCCGTGCCATCTTCCGGTAATGGCCTGGCAGTAAGTAATAACCTCAACTCTGGCTTTCCGGCTGTGACATTTTACACAACTATTTCGAGCCAATACTGGTACTACAACGGCTCATCATGGGTGAACACCGGCCACAACTGTACAAGCAGCGCAGCGGTAAATCTTTGCGGTGCCGGTCCTTATATTTACAACCTCGATGGCCTTAATACACGTGTTTACCGCTACAACGGAACCGGATCAGATGTGTTGGTGCTGGTGCTTTCTGGCTGGGATGGGCCTTTCGATCTCATTGGCGACGACAATGGTAACTTTTATGTGCTTTACACGGCTGCGGGCAATCAAAAACTCGTGAAATACAGTCCGACCGGCACTGTGCTATGCACTTACAACCTCGTAGGTCTTCCTGGCTCGTCGTCAGGAGCGGGCTATGCTATTGTGGGCAATAAGCTGTACATGTCTGGTGGTGCCGGCAACTTTGTGGGAACGATTGTAGGCAATACCATTACCTTTACGGGTCTTTCGAGCATCCCTGGCTCTCCGGGCGACTTTGCCTCCTGTCCTTTCCCTCAGCTTACCTCAGGCATTAACAGTACAGGTAACCTTACTTGTGCCAATATTTCTTCGGTGCTCACGGCTACAACAAGCGTTACCGGCCCTACCTATAACTGGAGCGGCCCGGGCATCGTGAGCGGTGCAGGTACAAGCGCGGTTACTGTTAACCAGGCCGGTACTTATACGGTGGTTATTACCGGTAGCGGTGGTGCCTGCCCTGGTGCCTCCACCTCTACCATCGCTATTTCGCAAACAGGCGTTCCCCCATCGCCAACAGCTTCGAGCTCGAGCGCTGTCACTTGCGTGAGTAGCGCCGTGAACCTGTCGTGCTCGCCAGCGGGCATGACTTATACGTGGACGGCACCTGGCGGCAGTTCGATTACGTCGGGCACCAACTCTCAAAATGCAACCGGCAATGGCGGAGGTACATACACGGTAACAGTGCGAGACCCTATTGGCGGTTGCAGCAATACGGCAGTCGTTACCATTCCTTCAAATACCACACCTCCATCGGGTGTTGGCGCCTCTGCCAGTGGTGTACTTACCTGTGCTACTACAAATATTTCATTATCTGGCTCTCCGGGATCTGGTGTAACCTATAGCTGGAGCGGCCCTGGCATCGTATCGGGTGGTTCAACAGCGAATCCAACGGTAAATCAGCCGGGCACTTACAACCTGGTAGTGACAAACCCTTCCAATGGCTGTACAAGCAATGCCTCTGTGCTGGTGTCACAAAACATCACACCTCCTTCGGCTACGGCAGCCGCAGGTAGCGGTGGCGTCCTGAACTGTAGCGTGACCTCCCTGGCATTATCCGGAAGCCCGTCGAGCGGCGTTAGCTACAGCTGGAGCGGGCCAGGCATTGTTTCCGGCGGCACTACTGCCAATCCAACCGTCAATCAGCCAGGTACTTATCAACTGGTGGTAACCAACACCTCGAATGGCTGTTCCAATTCGTCCAGCCCTGCATCAGTGGTTGTGTCACAAAATATTACACCGCCATCAGCTACGGCAGCCGCAGGTAGCGGCGGGGTACTGAATTGCAACGTTACTTCCCTGGCATTAACAGGAACTCCGGCCAGCGGCGTAAGCTATAGCTGGAGCGGTCCTGGTATCGTGTCAGGCGGTACAACGGCCAACCCTACTGTGAATCAGCCCGGCACCTACCAATTGGTGGTAACCAATACGTCAAACGGCTGTTCAAACTCATCAAGTCCGGCTTCGGTCGTGGTATCACAAAACAACACGCCGCCAGCTGCCAACGCAACTACCGGAAGCGTTATTACCTGCTTATCGCAGGCTGTTAACCTTACCGGATCTCCGGCAGGCATGAGCTATACCTGGACAGCTCCGGGCGGAAGCTCGATCACGTCCGGCTCTAATGCTCAAAATGCCACAGGAAATGGTGGCGGTACATACACCATTACGGTAAGAAACGCTGCTAACGGGTGTGTGGCCAATGGCCTGGTAACAATTCCTCAGAACACGGCGCAGCCTTCGGGTGTAACAGCAACGTCGGGCGGCACCTTATCTTGCTCGGTAACAAACGTCACACTTTCTGCTACACCTGGCAGCGGGGTGACATATGTATGGACCGGGCCTGGTATCGTTAGCGGCGCTACTACGGCTAATCCAGTTGTTAACCAGGCAGGCAATTATAGTCTCACGGTAACAAATACATCGAATGGATGTTCTAACACGAGTCCTGCTATTGCTGCTGTAAGCCAAAATGGTGTAGTTCCTCCTGCCTCTGTGGCTTCATCCGGAACCATTACCTGTGGTACGCCGTCGCTGTCACTCAGCGGTAGTACTTCTGCCGGATCGACCTATCAGTGGAGCGGCCCAGGCATCGTATCGGGTGCTGCAACAGCTACAGCGGTAATCAACATGCCAGGAAGTTATGTCTTTAGCGTTACCAATACATCCAGTGGTTGTTCCAATTCTACAACAGTAACGATTACGCAAAATACAGGCGCTCCGTCACCATCGATCACAGCTTCCGGCAACGGTACACTTACGTGTACTAATACTACACTGACGCTTACCGGCACGCCGGCATCTGGCGTAAGCTACACCTGGAGCGGACCAGGCATCGTGAGCGGCGGCACCACTGCCAACCCTGTAATCAACCAACCAGGAACTTATAGCCTGACAACGACAAATACGGTAAACGGCTGTTCGAATGTTACACCGGCAGTCATCAGCGTTACTCAGAATACAGCAGCGCCGGTGGTTAATACGACCACTACTGCAGGAAGCGGAAGCCTTACTTGTTCTGTCAGTTCAGTAACGTTAAGCGCAACGCCTACCAGTGGTGTGAGCTATACGTGGAGTGGCCCGGGCATTGTGAGTGGCGGCACCACTGCCAATCCGGTAGTGAATGCATCGGGTAACTACTCTGTAACCGTAACCAATACCGTGACAGGTTGCTCGAATGTAAGTGGAAGTGCTGGCTCTGTTGTAAATGTTCCGACAAATACAACCGTACCTGCTGCTATTATCAACGCCGCAACCTCTGGCACCATCACTTGTACTAACACAATGGTAACGATCGATGCGACGGCTTCGGCAACAGGCACATCGATTACCTATAGCTGGACTAGCGCGGGCGGACCGATGAGCAACTCAAACTCAAATACTCCGTCTATTACTTCGGGCGGCGATTACACACTAACCGTTACCGATTCGGAGAATGGCTGTACGAATACCGCAACAGTGACAATTCCTGACAATGTATCGTATCCGGTGGGAGTTAGCGCAGGCACTAATACCGTGCTGCCATGTAACAATACGGCAATTGTTTTAAAAGGCAGCAGCAGTTCGTTGAATGTATCGTATAGCTGGGCAGGCCCTGGCAGCTACACATTTAACGGGCAAAATGCTACAGGCGTAACAGCTCCGGGTTCTTACACGGTAACTGTAACCGACAACATTACCGGATGCCGCAGTACCGCTGTGGTTTCAGTCGCAACACAGAGTGTGAACGCGGCATTTACTGCCGATCAAACCAGTGGATTGGCGCCATTGCCTGTTAATTTTACGAATAACAGCACCGGCGGCAGTTCTTATTCATGGAATTTTGGTGATGGCAACACTGCTAATACCTACAATAGCAGTAACACGTACCAGGGTTCTGGCACTTATACCGTTGTATTGACGGTATATAACGCTTCGCAAACATGCTTCGACACAGCGAGCGTGGTGATTGTATTGGAAGATGAGCTTAGCCTGGAGATACCGAATGTGTTTACACCAAATGGCGATGGCACCAATGATGTATTCACCATCAAATCGAAAGGTGTGAAAGAAATTTCTCTTCAGATCTTTAATCGCTGGGGAGAAAAGTTGTACGAGTTTACAGGTGCAAAAGCTGCCTGGGACGGTATGACAGGCCAGGGCGGCATTGTACCGGATGCGACCTACTTCTACTTTGTAAAAGCTATTGGTTATAGCGATGCCGTGATTGAACGCAACGGCACAGTGAACTTATTTCGGTAAGTAATATTTTAAAATGAAAAAGGCTGTCACGAAAAACGTGACAGCCTTTTTTTATGCAACAGCTTTGTTTGCCTAAAGCGATAGCCTGTGTTTTACTACGTGAACAGAATCTGACGTTGAACGCATCGGCATGTTCAAATCCAAAGAGACATGATGTGTTTACCCTGAACACATGTCATCTGAATGGATGAGCTTTTGAACCATCTAAAGCCAAAAATCATACATCCGACGTATTGCTCCCGCTACTAACGAAACCTAATTTTACAACAGGCATCCGGAGGCCAGGGTAAAGCCGAAAACCTTATAAAAGTAGGCATTAATTAAATTTTTTTGGTTTTTAGAATAACCAAGGATTTCCATGAAATAGTATTCAAAAACACTTCTTGAAGCATCTAAACTAATCTTATATTTTTTGATGCAACTGCAGTAAAGTATGATATATGCCAAATGCAGCTAATAATATAAATATAACAGGAGAAAATTCAAAAGCCCTCTAAACAGCCTGAATTAAAGTGGATAGTGGCACTATAAAAACATGAAAAAAACACTAATTATTGCAGTTATTATAACAACAGTAGCAACTGCTCTTTTTGTAGCTTGCAAAAAAGAAACATATAAAGCCGAAACGAATAGCCCTAACACCGGCATCGAACAAAAAACAAACACCGCATCAAATAATCCGACACTTATGATGAGTGGACCCGTTTTCGGTGTAAGAGTAAACCTGCAACTCAACAGAAATGCTAAACATGAAAGAAGAAAACATCGTGGTCAATCCTGTAATTGCGTTTATTGTTTTGGAATTTGTTCAGCCCGTGCGTTCGACGACGACGATAACAGCGATGAATCTGAATTATTAGTTAACGGAATAATAGAATCCAACGACAATTCACAAGCTACTCTGTATATACTTAGTAAACCAGATGAAGATGTTGATGTAGATCCTGTTTTATATGTAGATGACGATGTAAACATCCAAAACAGCTCAACTAAACTAATTATTCATGCGGGAAATTATGCCTACGATCAAAATCCTGGACATGTTGTTTTTAATGGCAAAGATTACGCTTACTATGGGCGTGTAATTGTAAACTACAGCAATCTACAGTAACGGTCATCTACTTCTAATTTGTCAAAAGAGTATTTTTGACCTTACGACTTTATTTTCTTTGGAGATCTACTAAAAGTGTTTCAATAAAAATTAACCAAATGATCTCTACCTATTTGAAGTTGAAACAGACTCTATTAGACACCCATTTGTAAGCAAAAAATACTACCAACGCGCTAAGGGAGCAAGCTATTTAGCTTCTCCCTTTTTTGTATTTGCCCGGAGGGCAAAAAAATTTCTCTTTTAGAATGTGGTCCTCTTCAAACTCGAACTTTCCTGTATCATGAAGGTTTTTTGATTTTATTAAGCGCCTCTACCCTATTCGTCACATGCAATTTTTCGTAAATGTGATAAATGTGTGTGCGCACGGTGTTGACACTCACAAACATTTTATCAGCGATCTGCTTATTGCCAAATCCGACAGCAAGGTAGTTGAGAATCTCACTTTCCTTCTTGGTAAGCTCGGGGTAATGTTCGTTTTTTGTCTGCTGCTCCCGAAACGAATTAACGACCTTGCGGGCAATATCACTACTCATCGGCGCACCGCCACGCAGAAGATCTCTGATTGCTTCTATCAGTGTTTCGCCGGCTACACGTTTCAGAATGTATCCTTTGGCACCGGCTTTCAACGCTTCAAATATCTTTACAGTGTCTTCAAAAACAGTGCACATCATGATAAGCACTTCCGGATATTTCCGGCTGATAATACGTGTGCATTCAATGCCGCTCAATCCTGGCAAATTAATATCCATGAGTACCACGTGCGGCCTGGCAGATGCCATGTATTCAAGGGCTTGCTCCGCATCGGGAAAAGCAACACAGCTAAACCCCGGATTACTATTCACGATAAACTCAATACCACTTCTGATCTGAGGCTGATCTTCAATGAGACAGATTTCTATTTGTTTTTCGGCGTTTGTCATATACTATTTAATTGGGAATGTGGCTATGATTTTGCAGCCTTCATTTTTTTTGGTATAAATGCGAAGTACACCTTCTACATCTGCGATACGCTTTCTGATATTTTTCAAGCCGTTGCCAACCCCTTCCTTCTCCGCGTCGAAACCCTTCCCGTCATCCGTGTATGTTATCACCAGACAGAACGATTCTTTCAACTTTATATCAATATCGATTGTTTTGGATCTGGCATGCTTAAGCCCGTTGCGCAAAAGTTCTTTTACAGTGAGAAAAACGTTCCTTGTGAACTCTGCCGTAAGCTCTCTTTCAGTCATTACTTCGTCTGCCACAATTAAATTTACCCGCTGAGGCAAGGTTTCAACGACCGAATAAACATAACTTCTGATGTAAGCAATGAGGCCACTCAAGGTACTGCTGGTTGTGTTGAGCGTCCATATCACTTCGTTCATTTTCGTGATCACTTCATTGGCAGACGTTTCAATTTTCTGAACTGTATTCAAGGCGCTATCGGTTTCCTGGAGCTTGCTTCTTTTAAGTATTTGCGAGAGTATCACAATGTTTGTGAGCTCAGCGCCAATATCGTCATGAATATCCGCTGCGATCCGGTTGCGTTCTCTTTCGATGGCCTGTTTTTGTGTTAGCATCTGCAACAGTGCTTTGTAGCGTCTGCTGAGCTGATACCTAATTGCCAGAAAAAGCGACGCTATCAGCAGCAAGGTCACTGAAAAAATAAACCAGTTTCGATAATAAAAAGGGGTTTGAATGATAATAGTAATTGGTGTGGATGAAGACCAATTGCTATTGTATTTTCTCGCCTGTATCTCAATGACATGCTTGCCGTAGTTCAGCTGGCTGAATTCTATAAAATGCGCATTCGTTTGCTGCCAGGAATCTTTCTGATCAAGCCGGTAACGATACATGGTGAGTTCCGGACGGTCCATAACAGGTGCTACATAACTAATACGGATAAGTTTTGTCTTGCTGGGAAGTTCGAATCGGGGCTGTGCGTCAAACATTTCGTCATCCACTTTTACACTTTGTATTACAGGCAAGGGAGGTACTGAAACGTGCGTATGCGTTTTCGGAATTTCGAACGAAGAGATTCCTTGTGAAGTTGCAGCAAATAGATGGTTACCGAAGAACGCGACATTCTGTACATCTTTCGAAATCAGGCCCTCCGGTGTCGATAAAAAACCAATAAACGAGAATTTTTTATGAGCGTAGCTAAGCATCGCCACTCCCGAATTGGTTGCTATGTAAAGGGTGTCGTTTTTTGCTATTAGGCGCCGGCAAACCAAATTCAATCCATTGAACTCGGGCTGGTACGCGACAACACGATTCGCTTCGATGGCAAATACACCACTGTTATACGATGCCAGAAACAAAACGCCTTCTCTATTCTCAGCGAAATCCTGAATCCTTGTTTTCAAACGCCTATCCTGTTTCCATAAATCTACCCGCTTGCTGTCATCCACATAAATAAGACCGTTTAGCGACCCCAGATAAAAGGCATCCTTTGAATGGAAAATTCCGCTGAATTTCCGTTCACAATATTCTATCGGCGTTTTGAATGCAGCGAGTCTTGCCGATCGTTCATTGAACCGAATCGGCAAGTCCATAAAAGCTCCCAGAAAGTAAAATCGCCCTTTGTTATCAAGCAACACTCTTTTAAATAACAACTCAGAAACGTCTCCTGTCACTTTCCTCACCAACGCTGGCTCGCTGTATTCCCCTGCTTTTATCCGCCGAACAAAGTACGATCTTGATTCATCTGTAACCGCAGCAATGTTACCAGTAGCATCTACCTGAATATCCACTACACGATTGGTGTTTTTCCGGCCCACATTCAAATTAAAATGCCTGACTGACTTACGGGTAATATGCGATAAAAAACCATTGGTATATCCAAACCAAAAACCGCTGTCTTTATCTATCGCAATGGCCGTGACATTTCTCGAATGCAGATTTTCATTAATGTAGAACGTCAGTTCATTTTGGAGAGCCGTGTAGCTGGTTTTGCAAAGACCATTGAGTGACGAATGCCAGATATTATCTTCGTTATCGGTGTACAGCATACCCGACTCGTCGAACACAGGCATACAGGTTTGATATTCCCCATTCTTATAACGATACAACAGTGTGTGGCTATAGGTATGTGTTAACCAGATGTTCTTACGGATATCGCGGTAAATGTGGATCACATTACTATAATCCGAAAACGGGATTTTCGTTGCTGGTATAATAAGCTGTAAGGTGGTATCCTTCACTAAAAAAAGTCCTCCGGTTCCGAGTACCAATAACTCGCGGTCGTGGAGTGTGTGCTTTGATTGTGTTCTGTAAACAGAGCCTAGATCATGTAAACACGTGGGTGTTAGATCTGATACACCATTAGCTGATATCGCAAGTATGCGATTAGTGGTCGTGAGGCAATAGAGGCGGCTTTCATCGCTGCCATACAGATAACCAATACCTTCCTCCTTTCCTAAGAACCTTGATACATCGATCGTCGAATCGACTCGTCCATCGGTCCTTAACTTCAGAATTCTTTTGCTATCTTCTTTATTCAAATATACATTTTTGAGTGCATCTTCGGTAACGTTTATGTAACTGGCCTGAGCATGTGTGGTTACAGGATTGATATTAGCGCAAGACTGTGTACGAATTTTACCCTTGTGATAATAGGTAAGTGCCCCGCTAAAAGGGACAAACCAAATACGGCCAGTGGCGTCCTGGTAAACGTCGAGTACTTCATTGTCGCCCAGACCATCGCTTGTATTGAAATTTTTATAGGTAGTTCCATCGAAGCGGCTTACGCCGGCCGCCGTTGCAATCCACAAAAAACCTTCCTGATCCTGAACACAATTGCAGATATACTGTGAGGGCAAACCGTTGCGGGTTGTGTAATAGTCGAAATTAATGCGGCTGTTTTGACCGACAGCGTGGCAAACAAACAGCGACATCAACACTAATAGAAGTACCTTACTCACAACGCTCAAGCAATCAGATTCAAACTAGTTTCGGGTGCAAAAGGACTTGTTGGAGAGCAGTGTCAATAAACAGAAGCAACTGTTCTCCGCAGGAACAACAGAAAAGGATGGGATTGTTTGCCAAAAGGAACCAACAGGCATACAGCGAGACTCAACCAGCCTTACTCTCAAATATAAGTCATACGTACCGGATAAGGTAGCCGCTTAAAAATTCTTGCAACCTGTTTTTACTGTTCAATAATACTCCTAAAATCATTGCTTGTTTGTAGCTACCATTTTGCTATTGACAGCCATATTCAACACGTCAGAAAAGATGTACCGCTTACACGGCAACCTGTATCGTTTTTCATAACACACCTATGATCCGCCATTCGATTAATGCCCATGGATGAGCAAACTACATCAACAGCAACCCAAAATCTTATTTTACCTGCCACGAACACATTCCTGATCCGGGCTTTAGCCACACACACTGCCAGGATCGAAAAACAGGAATTTAACAACATGGGCTTAAGTTAACCGTGATTTTTTGTCCGAATCCAAGGTTCATTTGAAAAAACAACAAAAAACTGACAAAATTGCCGGTTTACAAAAATGGAAACCGTATTTTTGCGAACCTTTTGCGAGCTGTTTGGAAGGAGCAGGTCGCGTAAATAATTAAAAAACAGGCAATTTCTCAATTATTTTTCAACAATTTTTTTGTTGATGAATAAAATAGTTATATCTTTGCCGTCCCCAAAATGGGGAGAAAGCGTAAATTATAGTAAAATCAAGTAATACAGAGGATTTAAGATGCCTACAATCTCGCAATTAGTAAGAAAAGGTCGCTTTAAAGCGCCTAACAAAAGCAAATCGGCCGCTTTGGACAGCTGTCCACAACGCCGTGGTGTTTGTACCCGTGTGTACACAACAACCCCTAAAAAACCTAACTCAGCTATGCGCAAAGTAGCGAAGGTACGTCTAACCAATAAGCAGGAGATCATTGCTTATATTCCGGGTGAAGGCCACAACCTGCAAGAGCACAGTATCGTATTGGTACGTGGCGGCAGGGTGAAGGATTTACCAGGTGTGCGTTACCACATCGTTCGCGGATCCCTGGATACTGCGGGTGTAGAAGGACGTAAGCAACAGCGTTCCAAATACGGAACCAAACGCCCTAAAGCGGGTGCTGCTGCAGCTCCTGCAAAAGGCAAGAAAAAATAATCCATAAGACAATTTAAGTAGATTAACCATGAGGAAATCAACCGCTAAAAAAAGAATTCTGTTACCTGATCCGGTATATAATGATATACTGGTTACACGCTTTTTAAACAGCTTAATGTACGACGGTAAGAAAAATACCGCGTCAAAAATATTCCATGAGTGCCTGGAGATCGTTGCTAAACGTACCAACGAAGATGGCCTCGAAGTGTTCAAAAAAGGCTTGGCAAATGTTACGCCGCAAGTAGAAGTTCGCTCACGCCGTGTGGGTGGCGCTACCTTCCAAATCCCTTCTGAGGTTCGCCCTGAAAGGAAATTAGCCCTGGCTATTAAATGGATGATCACTTACGCCCGCAAACGCAACGAAAAATCAATGGCTCAGAAACTGGCCGGCGAAATCGTTTCTGCTTCAAAAGAAGAAGGTGCTGCTTTCAAAAAGAAAGAAGACGTTCATAAAATGGCAGAGGCTAACAAAGCATTTTCACACTTTAGATTCTAATTAACCCAATGAGCGATTTAAAATATACAAGAAATATTGGTATTGCTGCGCACATCGATGCGGGTAAGACCACGACTACGGAGCGTATCCTGTACTACACCGGTGTTAACCACAAAATTGGTGAGGTACACGAAGGTGCGGCTACCATGGACTGGATGGCACAGGAGCAAGAGCGTGGTATTACCATTACATCGGCAGCTACAACCTGTTTCTGGAACTACCGCAACAACAAATACAAATTAAACATCATCGACACCCCGGGCCACGTGGACTTTACCGTAGAGGTAAACCGTTCGTTACGCGTACTTGACGGCCTGGTGTTTTTATTTTCAGCCGTTGACGGTGTAGAGCCTCAATCTGAAACCAACTGGCGCCTGGCCGATAACTACGGTGTTTCCCGTATCGGCTTCGTGAACAAGATGGATCGTCAGGGATCAGACTTCCTGAACGTTGTAAAACAAGTGAAAGAAGTTTTGGGCGGTAATGCCGTTCCTTTGCAATTACCGATCGGTTCTGAAGACAATTTCAAAGGTGTGGTTGATTTGATCAACAACCGTGGTATCGTTTGGAACGAAGCTGATAAAGGGATGACCTTTACAGAAGTTGCTATTCCTGACGACATGGTTGATGAAGTAGCTGAGTGGAGGGAGAAATTGTTTGAATCCGTTTCTGAATTCGACGACCAGATCATGGAAAAATTCTTTGACGCTCCTGAGACGATCACTGAATCTGAAGTTCTGGCTGCTTTGCGTAAAGCCTGCCTAGCAAACAAAATCGTTCCGATGGTTTGCGGTTCTTCATTCAAAAACAAAGGTGTACAAACGATGCTCGATCTGGTGATGGAATTAATGCCTTCGCCACTCGACAAAGAAAATATCAAAGGTACCAATCCTGACACTGAGCAGGAGGTGATCCGCAAACCGGATGCAAAAGAGCCGTTTACAGCTCTGGCGTTCAAGATCGCTACCGATCCGTTCGTAGGTCGTCTGGCTTTCTTCCGCGCTTATTCCGGACGCCTGGATGCCGGTTCTTATGTACTGAACACCCGTTCAGGTAACAAAGAGCGTATTTCCCGTATCTTCCAGATGCACGCTAATAAACAAAACCCAATCGAATTTATCGAAGCCGGTGATATCGGTGCTGCTGTAGGTTTTAAAGATATCCGTACCGGTGACACCCTGTGCGACGAGAAAAACCCGATCGTTCTGGAAGCGATGAAATTCCCTGAGCCGGTAATCGGTATTGCTATCGAGCCTAAAACACAAGGCGACTTGGATCGTTTAGGTGTAGGCTTGAATAAATTAGCGGAGGAAGATCCGACGTTCCGCGTTCATACTGACGAAGATTCCGGCCAAACGATTATCTCTGGTATGGGTGAGCTTCACCTGGAGATCATTGTTGACCGTTTGAAACGTGAGTTCAAAGTGGAAGTGAACCAAGGTGCACCTCAGGTATCATACAAGGAGTCTATCTCTGCTTCTTACGAACACCGCGAAGTTTACAAAAAACAAACTGGTGGACGTGGTAAATTTGCTGATATTAAAGTGGTACTGGGTCCTGTGGACGAAAACTTCGACCGCGAGAAAGAAGGCGACCTGCAGTTTGTGAATGAAATTACCGGTGGTGCTATTCCACGTGAGTTCATTCCATCTGTAGAAAAAGGCTTCAAAGCATCTATGGTTAACGGTATCCTCGCTGGTTACCCGCTCGACAGCCTAAAAGTGCGCCTGATCGACGGCTCGTTCCACGCTGTGGATTCGGATTCCCTGTCTTTCGAAATTTGTGCACGTTCTGCATACCGCGAGGCTTTAGGCAAATGTAAGCCTGTGCTGATGGAACCGATCATGAAAGTGGAAGTTCTGACGCCAGAGCAAAACATGGGTGATGTGGTAGGTGACTTAAACCGTCGTCGTGGCCAAATCGAAGGTATGGACTCTAAAAATAACTCTCAGGTTATTAAAGCGAAAGTGCCTCTCTCCGAAATGTTCGGCTATGTAACGCAGTTACGTACCTTAACATCCGGCCGTGCTACATCCACGATGGAGTTCTCTCACTATTCTGAAGCACCGGCTAACGTGGCTGCAGACGTGATTGCTAAATCAAAAGGCAACAAAGAAAAAGTTTAATCGCATTACACATCTATAACAATGAGCCAAAGAATCAGAATAAAATTGAAATCATACGATTACAACCTCGTGGATAAATCTGCCGAGAAAATCGTAAAAACCGTAAAAATGACGGGAGCTGTAGTGAATGGCCCGATTCCATTGCCTACTTCAAAAAGGATCTTCACTGTACTGCGTTCGCCGCACGTTAACAAAAAAGCGCGTGAGCAGTTCCAGGTATGCGACTACAAGCGTCTGTTGGACATCTACAGCTCTTCTTCGAAGACTGTTGACGCCCTGATGAAGCTGGAGCTTCCTAGCGGTGTGGAAGTTGAGATCAAAGTTTAACCCTCTGTTCTCTCTAAGTTTTACCGCTACCAGGCATACGGCTTCACCCGATACTGCCAACACCGGAAAACTAAGGTACCCTTCGGCTAGCCAAAGAGTACAATAACGGTTAATTGAAACATAAATAATTAGTAACAACAAATAACAACAAGTAAAATGTCTGGAATTATTGGTAAAAAAATAGGAATGACTAGCTTCTTCGATGCCAATGGCAAGTACGTGCCATGCACAGTTATTGAAGCAGGTCCTTGCGTCGTTACGCAAGTAAAAACCAATGAAAAAGACGGATATACTGCTTTACAATTGGCGTTCGACGAGAAGAAAGAAAAACACACGTCGTCCGCTATGAAAGGTCATTTTGATTTGGCAAAAACGACCCCAAAACGTAAAGTGGCAGAATTCCGTCATTTTGAGGAAGCAAAAAATTTAGGTGATGTAGTAACTCTTGATCTGTTTGCCGAAGGTGACTTCGTAGATGTGGTTGGCACCTCTAAAGGTAAAGGTTTCCAGGGTGTAGTAAAACGTCACGGTTTTGGTGGTGTAGGTGGTTCTACTCACGGTCAGCACGATCGTCAGAGAGCACCGGGCTCATTAGGAGCTTCGTCTGATCCTTCACGTGTATTCAAAGGAATGCGCATGGCCGGAAGAACAGGTGGAAACAGGAAAAAAATCCAGAACCTGGTAGTAGTTAAAATTATGGCAGAAAAGAATGTGCTTTTGTTGAAAGGTTCTATTCCGGGTGCTAAAGGGTCTTACGTTTTAATCGAGAAGTAATCATGCAAGTAGAAATATTAAATATCAGCGGTAAGAAAACTACCAAGAAGGTGGACTTAACTGACAGCATTTTTGCTGCCGAGCCAAACGATCACAGCATTTACCTGGATGTGAAGCATTATTTAGCGGCACAACGTCAGGGAACCCACAAAGCCAAAGAACGTGCAGAGATTGCCCGTACTACTAAAAAACTGAAACGCCAAAAAGGAACCGGCGGAGCCCGTGCAGGCTCTATGAAATCACCTGTATTTGTAGGTGGTGGCCGCGCTTTCGGTCCTCGTCCGCGCAACTACGACTTCAAACTCAACAAAAAAGTAAAACAGCTGGCCCGTATTTCTGCGCTTACTTACAAAGCGAAAGAAAACGCGATCACCGTACTGGAAGACTTCACGTTTGATGCTCCGAAAACCAAAAACTACGTGGATCTGATCAAAAACCTGAACTTATCCGACAAAAAAACCCTTTTGGTGTTGGGCGATACAAATAAAAATGTATATTTGTCGTCCCGTAATTTAGAGGGCGCTAAAGTAGTAACAGCCTCTGAATTAAACACTTACGACATCGTTAATGCACAATCATTAATCTTGTCTGAAGGTTCGGTGAAAGTATTAGAAACGATCTTAAACAAATAAAAAGGAGATAATGGAAATTTTAATTAAACCAATCATTACCGAAAAGATGACTTCCTTAGCCGAGAAGCTCAATCGCTATGGTTTTGTGGTAGATAAAGGCGCCAACAAAGTACAGATTAAACAAGCTGTTGAAAGCATGTACGGTGTAAAGGTTGAAGCAGTTAATACTCAACAATACGTAGGTAAGGTAAAAACCCGCAACACCACCCGTGGTATTGCTATCGGCCGCGTAAACCGTTCGAAACGTGCTTTTGTCACTTTAAAAGCGGGCGAGGTAATCGATTTTTACGCGAATATTTAATCTGATAAAAGACTTTAGAAATGGCATTAAAAAAATTCAAACCGTTAACTCCAAGTCAGCGTTTCAAAATCGCTGCCGACAATTCAGATATTACCACCAACGTTCCTGAAAAAAGCCTGGTAGTTCCTATCAAAAACTCAGGCGGACGTGATAATACAGGTAAAATGACTATCCGCAACATTGGCGGTGGTCACAAAAAACAATACCGTATCATTGACTTCAAACGTAACAAAGATGGTATCGAAGGAACTGTAGTTTCTATCGAGTACGATCCGAACCGTACTTCGCGTATTGCCCTGGTGCACTATGCCGACGGTGAAAAACGTTACATTCTGGCTCCTCAGGGTCTGGAAGTAGGTCGCAAGATCATGTCTGGCGCCAACGCTACCCCTGAAGTAGGAAACTGCATGTTCTTATCCGATATTCCATTGGGTACCATCATTTCCAACATCGAGTTGCGCCCTGGTCAGGGTGGTGCAATGGCCCGCTCTGCCGGTACTTATGCACAGCTTACTGCCCGCGATGGCAAATACGCTGTATTGCGTATGCCTTCAGGCGAGGTTCGTATGATCCTTATTACCTGCAAAGCTACGATCGGTGCCGTATCGAATCCTGATCACAACCTCGAGATTTCAGGTAAAGCAGGTCGCAGCCGCTGGTTAGGCCGCCGCTCACGTACCCGTGCAGTAGCAATGAACCCGGTTGATCACCCAATGGGTGGTGGTGAAGGACGCGCTTCAGGTGGACAGCCTCGCTCTAGAAAAGGCATTCCGGCTAAAGGCTACAAAACCCGTTACAAGGCTAAGTCTTCTAACATTCACATCATTAAGAGAAGAAAATAAATAAATCAATAAACGTTTAATGGCCCTTCCGCACCGTGAGGATAGCGGAAGGGTTCATAACTAAAAACAAGCAATGGCAAGATCATTAAAAAAAGGTCCTTTTATCGACCACAACTTAGAAAAGAAAGTTACTCAAATGAACGAGAGTAACAAAAAAACAGTGCTGAAAACATGGGCACGTCGTTCTGTTATTTACCCTGAAATGGTTGGTCATACCTTCGCAGTACATAACGGAAATAAATTCATCCCGGTATATGTAACGGAGAACATGGTAGGCCACAAATTAGGAGAATTTGCAGCTACCCGATCATTCAAAGGTCACTCAGGTAATAACAAGAAGTAATTAAGTTGATAAAGAAATTAAGTCATGGGTAAAAGAAAAAGATTAGTAGCCGAGGCACGTAAAGAAGCGAATAAGAGCACTTATTTCGCTAAATTGAACAACTGCCCTACATCACCTCGCAAAATGCGCCAGGTAGCAGACCTGGTAAGAGGTATGGAAGCTTACAAAGCGCTGAACGTATTGAAGTTCAACACGCGCGAGGCTTCAGGCCGCTTGGAGAAATTATTAAAATCTGCCATTGCTAACTACGAAGCAAAAACAGGATCACGTCCTGAAGAAAATACATTATTTGTTACTTCTATTATGGTTGACAGCGCAATCATGGCAAAACGCCTGCGCACTGCGCCTCAGGGCCGCGGTTACCGGATCAGGAAACGTTCCAACCACGTAACGTTAGAAGTAGGTACGGCAGTTGCCGCTACTAAAAAGGCTGAGAGAAAAGCCGCTGCAATCACTAAATCAGAAGACAAAAAATAATCAAGAAATGGGACAAAAAGCAAATCCAATAGGTTTACGTTTAGGTGTAATTAAAGGCTGGGATTCAAACTGGTTTGGTGGCAGGGATTATGCCGACAAATTAGTAGAAGATCAACAGATCCGCGAATACTTAAAAGTTCGTCTGCCAAAAGGCAGCATTTCTAAAATCGTTATTGAAAGAACCTTGAAGTTGATAACCGTTACGATCAACACTGCCCGCCCGGGTATCATTATCGGGAAAGGCGGCAAGGAAGTAGATAAGCTCAAAGAAGAGCTGAAAAAGGTAACAAAGAAAGAGATCCAGATCAATATCTTTGAGATCAAACGTCCGGAGCTGGACGCACGTTTGGTGTCTGACAGTATTGCCCGCCAGATCGAAGGCCGTATCTCTTTCCGCCGTGCCGCAAAAATGTCTATCGCATCTACCATGCGTATGGGCGCAGAAGGGATCAAAATCAAAGTATCCGGTCGCTTGGGCGGTGCTGAGATGGCAAGGGTTGAAGGATATAAGGAAGGACGTACTCCGTTACAGACGTTACGCGCTGATATCGATTATGCCATTGCTGAAGCTCACACTACTTATGGTCGTATTGGCGTGAAGGTTTGGATCTGCAAAGGTGAAATTTATGGAAAACGTGATCTTTCTCCGAACTTCGGTTTAGATAAAGAGAAGAAAACAGGTGCTAATGGCCCTGCTCCTAAATTCGCCGGTCGTGGTCCAAAACGAGACGACAAAAGAAGAAACGACAAATAATTAACAAGAAGTAAAAAGCATTTAAAGGTTTACGAAAATGATACAGCCAAAAAGAACGAAATATAGGAAGATGCATAAGATGAAGATGAAAGGCAACACCAAACGTGGTGATCAATTGGCCTTCGGTTCATTCGGAATCAAAGCATTGGACGAAAGCTGGGTTACTGCCCGCCAGATCGAATCTGCCCGTATTGCCCTTACCCGTTTTATGAAACGTGAAGGCCAGGTGTGGATCCGTATCTTCCCTGACAAGCCGATTACCAAAAAACCTGCAGAGGTTCGTATGGGTAAAGGTAAAGGTGCCCCTGAGTATTGGGTTGCTCCTGTAAAAAAAGGACGTATGTTATTTGAGGCTGAAGGTGTTCCTTTGGAAGTTGCAAAAGAAGCGCTGCGTTTAGCTGCTCAAAAATTGCCGATTGTTACTAAATTCGTCGTTCGCCGCGATTACGAAGAAACAACAGTTTAATTTCCAAAAGATTCAACCACATGAAAAATAAAGACATCGTTGCCCTGTCAACCGCAGAATTACAGGAAAAAGTAAGGGACGAAAAAGCGAACCTGACGAAATTACGTCTGAACCACGCTACTTCCCCGATCGAAAACCCGATCAAAATCCGCGATAGCCGCAAAACAGTTGCCCGTTTGGCTACTGAATTAACCAAAAGAAACAACGCTTCTAAATAAGACTACAATGGAAGAAAGAAATTTAAGAAAAGAGAAAATCGGGGTTGTAAAAAGCAACAAAATGCAAAAGTCAATTGTAGTTGCGGTTATGCGTAAAGTGAAACACCCTAAATACGGTAAATTCGTAAATAAAACCTCTACATTCGTGGCTCACGACGAGAACAACGAATGCAGCATCGGTGATACTGTTAAGATTGCTGAAACCCGCCCGTTGAGCAAAACCAAAAACTGGCGTTTGGTGGAAGTGTTAGAGAAAGTAAAATAATACCTATTAAAAGTTTTTAGAAAAAATGGTACAAAACGAATCAAGATTAGCAGTAGCCGATAACAGCGGAGCCAAAGAGGTTCTCGTGATCCGTATCTTAGGTGGCACGAGGAAGCGCTATGCTTCTATCGGAGATAAAATTGTAGTGACCGTAAAAAACGCTTTGCCATCAGGCAACGTGAAAAAAGGTACGGTTCATAAAGCAGTAGTTGTAAGGGTAAAAAAAGAGATCCGTCGTGCAGACGGTTCGTATATCCGCTTCGACGACAATGCCTGCGTTATTCTTAACCAGGGTGATGAGATCCGCGGCACGCGTATCTTCGGCCCTGTTGCCCGTGAACTGCGCGATAAGCAATTCATGAAAATCATTTCATTGGCACCAGAGGTGCTTTAATCAAAAAATTGTCTGAAGAAATGTCAAAGTTAAAATTAAAAAAAGGCGATACTGTAAAAGTAATATCTGGCGAATCCAGAGGCCAACAAGGTAAAATCGTATCGATTGATACAAAAAATGAAAGAGCCATTGTAGAAGGTGTGAACATGATCAGCAAACACACCAAACCAAGCGCCAAAAACGCTAACGGTGGTATTGTTAAACAAGAAGGCTCCATCCACATTTCTAACTTAATGTTCGTAGAAGGTGGTAAAACCGTAAGGATCGGTCGCGTTGCGAACGAAAAAACCGGTAAACTGGAGCGTATTTCTAAAAAAACTAAAGCAGCAATCAAATAACAATGGCTACAACTACATATTCTCCTAGACTTAAGGACAAATACAAAGCTGAGATCGTTAATAACCTGAAAAAGCAGTTCCAGTACACTTCATCTATGCAAGTGCCTAAATTACAGAAGATCTGCATCAACCAGGGTATCGGCGACGCGGTTTCCGATAAAAAAATGATCGAATCGGCTGTAAAAGAAATGACCACCATTACCGGTCAAAAAGCTGTACCTACTTATTCAACCAAAGATATCTCCAACTTCAAACTCCGTAAAGGCGTTGCAATTGGTGTTCGCGTAACCCTGCGCGGCGATAAAATGTACGAATTCCTCGATCGCCTCATCGCTTCTTCTTTGCCACGTATCCGTGATTTCAAAGGTGTGAACGACAAAGGATTCGACGGACGTGGAAACTATACCCTCGGTATTACCGAGCAAATCATCTTCCCGGAGATCGATATCGATAAAGTAAGCAAAATCCAGGGTATGGACATCACTTTTGTGACTTCTGCCCCTACGGATAAAGAAGCGCATGCTTTATTAACTGAATTTGGTATTCCATTCAAAAAGAAATAGTATATTTACAGCCCTGAAAAAAAGATAAAATGGCAAAAGAATCAATGAAGGCACGCGATGCCAAAAGAAAAAGACTGGTAGAAGTTTACGCTGCAAAGCGCGAAGAGCTTAAAAAAGCCGGTGATTACACTGCTCTGCAGAAATTACCTAAAAACTCCTGCAAAGTGAGAATGCGCAACCGTTGCAAACTTACTGGTCGTCCTCGTGGTTACATGAGGGATTTCGGCATCAGCCGTGTGACTTTCCGTGAGATGGTATTATTCGGTTTGATCCCGGGTGTTACTAAATCGAGCTTCTAAGCTCCGGAAGCCCAACACAAAGAGTATTAATGTATAATTATCCTGAGGTCGGGATAACATATAAAAACAAATAACATGACAGATACAATTGCAGATTACCTGACACGCGTAAGAAACGCCATCAGCGCAAACCACAGGATCGTAGAGATCCCATCTTCAAACCTGAAAAAAGAGATCACCAAGATCCTTTTCGACAAAGGTTTCATCCTCAACTACAAATTCGAGGAAAACGACAAAAAGCAGGGTACCATCAAAATCGCCCTCAAGTACAATCCCGTAACAAAACAGTCCGCTATCCGCTCACTCGACAGGGTATCTACACCAGGTTTACGTAAGTATTCCGGTGCTGCTGCTATGCCAAAAGTGCAAAACGGTTTGGGCGTTGCCATCGTTTCTACTTCTAAAGGAGTAATGACCGATAAAGAGGCGCGCAAAATGAATGTTGGCGGCGAAGTTTTATGTTACATTTCTTAATCACAAGAGGGAGGAAAAAATCATGTCACGTATAGGAAAATTACCAATTACAGTTCCTGCAGGTGTTGAAGTCAGCATCAAAGGAACCACCGTTTCCGTTAAAGGCAAATTAGGCACTTTGACCGAAACGATCGACTCAGATATTAAAGTAGAACTGGAAAATGGTGTGATCACCGTAAGCCGTCCTACAGACCAAAAACGCCACCGTTCGCTGCATGGCTTATACCGTGCGCTGATTGCCAACATGGTAAAAGGTGTATCCGAAGGTTACAAAACCGAACAGGAACTGGTAGGTGTAGGTTACCGTGCATCCAACAAAGGCCAGTTATTGGAATTAGCCCTGGGTTTCTCACACAACGTTGTGTTCGAATTACCGGCTGAGATCAAAATAACAACAGCCTCAGAAAAAGGACAAAATCCGAAAATCACGCTGGAAAGCTCTGATAAACAATTGCTGGGTATGGTTGCTGCTAAAATCCGCAGCTTACGTAAACCTGAGCCGTACAAAGGAAAAGGTATCAAATTTACCGGTGAGATCCTTCGTCGTAAAGCAGGTAAATCAGCCAGCAAAAAATAATCCTTTAGGCCGGCACAGGCTGGCCATCGGAAATAACATAATTCAACTAGTATTAATCATCTTTAAAAGATTGGAAAGATGGCACTCAATAAAAAAGAAAGAAGAGAACGCATTAAATTAAAAATCCGCAAAACGGTATCAGGTACAGCTACTCAGCCCCGTTTAAGCGTATTCAGAAGCAATGCCGGCATTTACGCTCAATTGATCGACGATAAATCCGGAAAAACCATTGCCGCTGCAGGAAGCAACGACAAATCGCTGAAAGATTCGAAAGCTACCAAATCCGAACAGGCAAAACTGGTTGGTAAAATGATCGCAGACAAAGCAACCTCAGCAGGCATTTCATCTGTTGTGTTCGACCGTAGCGGATACTTATACCATGGCCGTATCAAATCGCTGGCAGAAGGCGCTCGTGAAGCAGGTTTAAAATTTTAATCAGTAAAAAAAGAACATTCATAACATGTCAAAAGAAGTTGTAAAAAGAGTAAAATCTACCGACATCGAGCTAAAAGATAAATTAGTAGCGATCCAGCGTGTAACCAAAGTAACCAAAGGTGGCCGTCACTTCAGCTTTGCCGCCATTGTAGTGGTTGGCGATGAGAAAGGTGTGGTAGGCTACGGCCTTGGTAAAGCCAATGAAGTAACCGACGCGATTACCAAAGGCATTGACGATGCTAAAAAGAACCTGGTGAAAGTTTCTGTACTGAAAGGTACTGTGCCGCACCCTGAAAACGGTAAATTCGGCGGTTCACGCGTATTCCTTAAACCTGCTGCTCATGGTACCGGTGTAATTGCCGGTGGTGCGATGCGTGCCGTTCTGGAAAGCGTTGGTATCACCGACGTACTTGCCAAATCCAAAGGATCTTCTAACCCGCACAACGTGGTAAAAGCGACTATCGACGCTTTATCAAAAATGCGCGATCCATTGGCTGTATCAAGACAGAGGGGAGTTACATTAGACAAAATTTTTAACGGATAATCACAGAAGATATGGCACAGGTAAAAATTACATTATCGAAGAGTTTCATCAAAAGAAACGCTAGAACACGCGCTACAGTTCAGGCCCTGGGCCTGAGAAAAACCCAACAATCCGTAGTAAAAGAAGTTACTCCGCAAGTGCAGGGCATGATCAACGCTGTTGCTCACTTATTAACAGTAGAAAATATCTAATCTATAACGCTATTTTAAAATGCAATTAAATACATTAACTCCAGCAAAAGGGTCAGTAAAATCGAACTACAGAAGGGGTCGCGGACAAGGTTCTGGCGGCGGTGGTACAGCTACCCGCGGGCACAAAGGTGCGCAATCACGCTCCGGCCACTCTAAAAAACGTGGTTTCGAAGGTGGTCAGATGCCGTTACAACGTCGTCTTCCTAAATTCGGCTTCAAAAACATCAACCGTGTTGAATATACCGGGGTAAACCTGGACGTGATCCAACGCATTGCCGAAGCACAGAATTTGACCGAAATCACCATCGAAACCCTGATCAAAAACGGTCTGGCTTCTAAAAACGACCAGGTAAAAATCCTCGGACGCGGCGAACTGAAAGCGAAAGTCAACGTTAACGTTCATGCTTTTACAGCAACAGCCAAAGCGGCAATTGAAGCAAAAGGTGGCGTGGCTACTGCAATTTAAGAAAGCTATATGAAAGCTATGTCTTAGCCAAAGGCATATGCCCTACTCTGCATAGCTGCATATAACATTTAAAAAAGAAATAACATTATATGAAACGTTTTTTTGAAACCCTCCAGAATATCTGGAAGATAGAAGAATTAAAGCAAAGGATTTTAACGACCCTTGGCTTGATTCTGATCTATCGTTTGGGTTCTTATGTTGTATTGCCGGGTATCGATACCGAAGTGCTGGCAGCTGCCAACGCCAACTCCAACGATGGAGGTATCGTAGCGCTGATCAATGCGTTTGCCGGTGGTGCATTCTCAAGAGCTTCTATTTTCGGTTTGGGGATCATGCCTTACATCACAGCATCCATTATCATTCAGTTGCTGGGAATGGCAGTTCCTTACTTCCAGAAAATGCAGAAAGAAGGTGAAAGCGGACGTAAAAAGATCAACCAGTACACCCGTTTCTTAACAGTAGCCGTTACCGCTGTTCAGGCTCCGGGCTATTTGGCGGCACAGGTGTATTCCAAACCTGGTGTTGTGGCCATCGACCACGCCTGGTTTGGGATCCAATCCACGATCATTCTGGTAGCCGGTACCATGTTTATCATGTGGCTGGGCGAAAGGATCACAGATAAAGGCATCGGCAACGGTATCTCTATCCTCATCATGATCGGTATCATTTCGCGCTTGCCATTCGCCATTACCTCTGAATTCGGTGCCCGCTTACAAAGCGCCGGCGGCGGCCTCATCGTGTTCCTCCTCGAGATCGTAGCCATCCTGCTCATCATCATCAGCTGTATCCTGCTCGTGCAGGGAACCAGAAGGGTGCCGGTGCAGTATGCCAAAAAGATCGTAGGCAACAAACAATACGGAGGTGTGCGCCAGTACTTACCGCTTAAAGTGAACTCTGCCGGTGTAATGCCAATTATCTTTGCGCAGGCGATCATGTTCATTCCTAACGCTATTGCCAACTATAACGGCAATTCGGGTGGAATTTTCTCAGAGCGTTACGGATTCTGGTATAACCTCATCTTCGCCGTGCTCATCATCGCCTTTACGTATTTCTACACAGCCATCATGATCAACCCAAATCAGCTGGCCGATGACATGAAACGCAACGGTGGTTTTGTACCAGGCGTAAAACCAGGCAAAGCAACTGCAGAATTTATTGACCAGGTGATGTCACGTATCACATTACCGGGCGCTATTTTCCTTGCGTTCATTGCCGTTCTTCCTTCCTTTGCAAATCAATTAAAAATCAACAGTGCTTTTGCCGACTTTTTCGGTGGAACGTCATTACTGATCCTGGTAGGGGTTGTGTTAGATACCCTTCAGCAGATCGAGACTTACCTGCTCAACCGCCACTACGATGGCCTGATGCAGAACGGAAGGCTCAAAGGTCGCGCCAGTAACCAGATGACGATGCAACAAGCTTAATTATGGCGAAACAAGCAAATATAGAACTTGACGGAACGATCATCGAATCCCTTAGCAATGCGATGTTTAGGGTAGAGCTTGAAAACGGTCACATCGTGATTGCCCATATTTCCGGAAAAATGAGGATGCACTACATCAAGATCCTCACTGGCGATAAGGTAAAACTGGAAATGAGCCCGTATGATCTGACCAAGGGGAGGATTACTTACAGATACAAATAATTTAACGAATTTTAACAACCAAGTCACATGAAAGTTAGAGCATCCATCAAAAAAAGAAGCGCCGATTGCAAAATCGTTCGCCGCAAAGGAAAGTTGTACATTATCAACAAAAAAAACCCTAAGTTTAAACAAAGACAAAAATAATTTCGTATTTTCGCGAACTTTTTAAAAACAATTATATAACTAATGGCACGTATTGCAGGTATAGATCTACCAAAAAATAAAAGAGGAGAAATAGGATTAACCTATATTTTTGGTATTGGACGTAGCAGAGCTCAACGCATTTTAACAGAAGCTGGCATCGACTTTAATAAAAAAGTGAGCGAGTGGAATGACGACGAGCAGAACGCTATCCGTAAAATTGTCAACGACAATTACAAAGTAGAAGGCGGTCTTCGCTCAGAGGTAGCTCTGAACATCAAACGTTTAACCGATATCGGATCTTACCGTGGTATCCGTCACCGTAACGGGCTGCCAGTTCGCGGACAGCGTACCAAAACCAACTCACGTACCCGTAAAGGAAGGCGTAAAACAGTTGCCAATAAGAAAAAAGTTACCAAGTAATCACTAGTTAAAGATTAAAAGAGTTAGGGAGTTGGAGAGTAAACGGATTCCAGATCAATAACTCGAAGATCGCTAATTCAAATAATTTAAAAAGCAAAATGGCTAAACAACAATCATCGGTAGCAGCTGCGAAAGCTAACGCCAAAAAACGAGTAGTAAAGGTTGAAGCGGTTGGAGAAGCTCACTTAAACGCTACTTTCAATAACATCATCATCTCTTTAACCAACAGCGCCGGGCAGGTAATTTCCTGGTCGAGTGCCGGTAAAATGGGATTCCGCGGTTCTAAAAAGAACACGCCGTATGCTGCTCAGCTTGCTGCAGCAGACTGCTCGAAAGTGGCTTCTGACCTTGGCTTACGCAAAGTGAAAGTGTACGTGAAAGGTCCGGGTGCAGGCAGGGAATCGGCTATCAGAACCATCGCTACCTCTGGTATCGAAGTAACTGAGATCATCGATATCACTCCTATGCCGCACAATGGCTGCCGTCCTCCAAAACGTCGTCGTTGCTAATTCCTGATGTGCATCAGCAAGAAAGCAATAGTTTTTAAATAGTCAATCACAGAAATTATAAAATAAAATGGCAAGATATACAGGCCCTAAATCCAAAATTGCAAGAAAATTCAGAGAGCCAATTTTTGGTCCGGATAAAGCATTAGAAAAAAAGAACTATCCTCCGGGACAGCACGGCAATACCAAGAAAAAAGGTAAAAAATCCGAATACGCTATCCAGCTCCAGGAAAAACAAAAAGCAAAATATACTTACGGTATTTTAGAAAAACAATTTGCCAGAACATTCGACAGGGCTTCCCGCGCTCACGGTATTACCGGTGAAGTGCTCCTGCAGCTCATCGAATCACGCCTCGACAACGTGGTTTACCGCCTTGGTATAGCGCCTTCCCGCAGGGCTGCCCGCCAATTGGTATCTCATGCCCACATTACCGTTAACGGCAACATCGTAAACATTCCTTCTTACACGCTCAAAGCAGGTGATGTAGTAGGTGTGCGTGCCAAGTCGCAGGCATTAGAGGCTATCACCCACTCTTTATCAGGTTCGGTGAACAAATATTCCTGGTTGGACTTCGATAAATCCAGCTTCACAGGTAAGTTCATCTCTGTTCCTGAGCGTTCTCAGATCCCTGAAAACATTAAAGAGCAGCTGATCGTCGAGTTATACTCTAAATAATAGTGTAGCAAATTAGTTTTTAACCTATAAATCTATAAAATGGCAATATTAAATTTCGTAAAACCGGATAAGGTTGTTATGATCAACTCTACCGAAACGGAAGGTCAATTCGAATTCCGCCCGCTGGAACCAGGCTTCGGTATCACGATAGGTAACTCATTACGCCGTATCTTATTGTCTTCTCTCGAAGGTCACGCCATTACCAGCGTTCGCATCGAAGGAGTTGACCATGAATTCTCCACCATCAAAGGCGTGGTAGAAGACGTTACCGAAATTATCTTAAATTTAAAACAGGTTCGTTTTAAAAAGCAACTGGATAACCACGACGTAGAGAAAATCGTGATCCACTTCTCCGGAAGCGAGAAATTTACTGCCGGTGAGATCGGGAAATTCGCTAACGGATTCCAGATCCTGAACCCTGACCTCGTTATCTTCAACTGCGAAAGCAACATCAAACTGAAGATTGAGCTCACCATCGACAAAGGACGCGGTTACGTTCCTGCAGAGGAAAACAAAACCAACTCCGCTCCGCAAGGCACCATTTTCATCGACTCTATTTACACGCCAATCAAAAACGTGAAATACACAATCGAAAACTACCGTGTAGAGCAAAAAACCGATTATGAGAAATTGATCCTCGACATCGTTTCCGATGGCTCTATTCACCCGAAAGAAGCCTTGAAAGAAGCTGCCAAGATCCTTATTTACCACTTCATGCTGTTCTCTGACGAGAAGATCACCCTCGACTCAGAAGAGAAAAAATCAGAAGAAGAGTTCGACGAAACGTCATTACACATGCGCCAGCTCCTGAAAACGAAACTGGTGGACATGGACCTGTCGGTTCGCGCCCTCAACTGTCTCAAAGCTGCAGACGTGGAAACATTGGGAGAACTGGTTTCTTTCAACAAAAACGACCTGTTGAAATTCCGCAACTTCGGTAAAAAATCATTAACTGAACTCGAAGATTTAGTATCTACCAAAGGGCTTCAGTTCGGAATGAACGTTGTGAAATATAAATTAGACAAAGATTAATCCAATACAGAATTAGCGAATTAGTGATTAGGAGAGTTGCCAATCATCAATTCAACAAAGTCACCAATTCAAAAATTAAAAGACAATGAGACACGGAGATAAAATCAATAACTTAGGCAGGACACACTCTCACCGCAAAGCCTTAATGAGCAATATGGCTTGCTCACTGATCGAGCACAAACGTATTTTTACTACGCTGGCTAAAGCCAAAGCGTTGAGGACTTATGTGGAGCCGATCATCACCAAATCAAAAGAAGACTCAACTCACAGCCGTCGTACAGTATTTGCTTACCTGCGCAACAAAGAAGTAGTAAGCATGCTGTTCAAAGATGTTGCTTCTAAAGTAGCTGAAAGGAACGGCGGTTACACCCGCATCATCAAAACCGGCAACCGCCTTGGTGACGCTGCTGAAATGGCCCTGATCGAACTGGTTGATTTCAACGAGATCTACGCAAACGGCAAAGCTGCTAAAACAGAAAAAGCCAAAACTACCCGTCGTAGCCGCGCTAAAAAACCAACTGCGAAAGCGGAAGGTGGAGCTACTGAGACAAAAGCTGAAGACGCCGAATAAGTTTCGCTCTTTTTACTTAAAAAATCACCAAACGCTGTTTTGGTGATTTTTTTTTGTGTAGAACCGGGCAATAGCCTCTCCTACCCTAATCCTTAACGTAAACAGCGATGTTAGTCATGAAGATAAATTTCAGGAGATAGCTTTGCTGATATACTGCAAAATTGTACCTTTATCTCAAAACCATACTTCCTTGAAAACACGTCTATTTGCCCTTGTAGCACTTTTTTTTACCCTAGCGCTCTTATCGTGCCACAAAAAGCCAAACGCCTCGTTTAGCACGGATAAAGACGTTTACGCGCCAGGCGGTAGAGTGTACCTTACCAACCGCTCCACCGACGGGTTTTATTACACCTGGATTGTAAAAGGCCCCAACCAGGAGGAGATCAGAGGTTCCAAGAAGGACTTTTCGTTCGATGTGAAGCAAGCCGGCAATTACGTCATTTCCTTAACCGTCTATTCCGAAAATGGGAAACAGGTAAGCCACAGCACCAAAACCATCGAATCCAAAGATCTCAATGGCAGCGTTATTTTTTATACCACAGGCAGTACCTCGACATACTATTACTCCGTTTACGCTGGCTCAAACGTTCTGGGTTATGTAAGTCCTCGGTCTTCCGGTGGCGTGCCGTCATGTGGCGCCTTAAACTGTTACACCTATAGCAACGTGGCAGGAACCTATGTACTTACTGTCATAAATAGCTATTTCGGCGCTTCTCAGACTTACACCGTTAATATTATGACTGGTGTTTGCCAGAAGCAAGCAGTCAACTTTTAATTAACCCAAAAAACAACACACAATGGACTTCAACTTTGCAATCGTTCTCGCAGCAGCCTTCATTCCACTGGTTATCGGCTTCGTATGGTACAACCCAAAGGTATTTGGCAAAGCCTGGATGGAGGCTACGGGCCTCACCGAGGAAAAGATCAAAAACGCCAACATGGCCAAAATTTTCATCGTGAGTTTCATTTTCATGCTGTTCATTGCCTTTGTGATGCAAATGCTGGTCATTCACCAGATACACACCATGGCCATCCTGTATAACCAGCCCGACTTTGCGGAACCTAACTCGACCTCATCCCAACTGCTGAAGCAATTCATGGAACTGTATGGCAACAGCTACCGCACATTCAAACACGGCGCATTCCACGGCACCTTTTCCGGTATTATGATCGCCTTGCCTATTATCGGCGTAAATGCGCTTTTCGAGCGCAGAGGCTTCAAATACATTGCCATTAATGCCGGTTACTGGATCGTAAGCATGGCACTCATGGGCGGCGTGATTTGCGCGTTCTCGTAATGTTCCGGGTTCCTTCCCGAAAATAAATCATTGGCGACACATAGGGCGCCCGGCGGGCTGTTCCGGGCTCCGCGACGCTGCGGTTTTTCCAGGGCGTAAAAAGCAGCGCCCTGCAAAGAACCAAGCCCTTCACATCCCTGGCGCAAGTGGGTTTTCCTGCTTGACATTCATGCCACCTCTCCGGCAACGCCGCCTGCTGAAAAGTACTCGCAGGTATCGTCTCAAATATGTATCTTTGCCCCCATGCCTCGCTATTTTATCCAGCTTGCCTACAATGGCGCCAACTACAACGGATGGCAGGAGCAGGATAACACACCGCATACTGTGCAGCAGGTACTCCGCGAGAAACTATCTCTTATATTGGGCGAAGCTATCGAAGTTACCGGCTGCGGGCGCACCGATACCGGCGTGCATGCCAAAGACTACTACGCGCACTTCGATACCACGAAACCAGCCGTGCACCTGCCCGACTCCAACGTGTTGTACAAACTCAACAAAGTATTGCCACACGATATAGCCATCAAGCGCATCCGGCAGGCAAAACCCGAAGCCAATGCGCGCTTTGATGCACTTTGGCGCAGCTACGGTTACTACATTCACCGCCACAAAGACCCTTTCCTGACTGACCGTTCGCTTTATGTGTTCGGAGAACTTGATATAGACCGCATGAACCAGGCGGCCGCACATTTGCTTACGGTATCCGACTTCACGAGCTTTAGTAAAGTCAACACCCAAACCTTTACTAACAATTGCACCGTTACGGAAGCACGTTGGGAGAAGCTGAATGAGAACGAATACGTGTTCTGCATTACCGCCAACCGCTTTTTGCGCAACATGGTACGCGCTATCGTAGGCACGCTGCTCGAAACCGGCAAAGGCAAGCAGAGCATGGAGCAATTCAAAAAAATCTGCGAAAGCAAAAACCGCTCCGAGGCCGGCATGTCGGCGCCTGGGCACGCCCTGTATTTAACCCATATCCATTATCCGGAAACGATCTTCAATGTCTGAAACCACTCCAAAACGCCAGCTCAACCTAAACTTGCTGAAGCGCATATTGTCTTACAGCAAGCCCTACAAAGGCTTGTTTATTGGCGCATTGCTACTCACACTCACACTATCGGCACTGGCAATTGTTCGTCCATTACTCATCAACCACGCACTCAATGCCGTTGGTATCGATAACCCGGCGGCGGCGGGTTATAAAGAACCGGCTGAACGTATGCATTTTCTAAACAGTATTGGATTGGCCTTGGTTGGCATCTTGTTACTTGAAGCTGTTTTACAGTTTACCAACATCTATGTAACAAACCTGTTGGGTCAAAATATTGTGAAAGACCTCCGACTCCAGGTTTACCGGCACATCCTGAAACTGAAAAATACTTACTTCGACAATACGCCTGTAGGCACACTCGTTACCAGATCGATCTCGGATATAGAAAGCCTGAGCGATGTATTCTCGCAAGGCTTTATTGTAATCGCCGGCGATATCTTAACCATCATCATTTTTGTAAGTGCCATGCTGGCCAAAAACTGGGCTATTGCGCTGGTTACACTCAGCACGATTCCGGTCTTGCTTGTTGCCACTAACATCTTTAAAAACGGGGTTAAAAAGACGTTTACCGATGTGCGCAATGCAGTTGCCTCACTCAATGCATTTACCAACGAGCACATCACCGGCATGCGCATCATACAGATCTTCAACCGCGAAGCTATTGAATATGAAAAATTCAAACAGATCAACGAAAAACACAAAACAGCCAATATCCGGTCTATATGGTATTATTCGGTATTCTTTCCGGTAGTAGAGATCTTGTCTGCCATCTCCATCGCACTATTCGTATGGTTTGCAGGCTTTAAATCCAACTCTTACAACCTTGGCCTGGGCGATATAACCTTTTTCATCATGATGATCAACATGGTATTCCGCCCCATCCGTATGCTGGCCGATCGTCTCAACACGCTGCAAATGGGGATTGTGGCTTCAGAGCGCGTGTTCAAGGTGCTCGACACCAACGAGGTAATTGTTGAAACCGGCTCCAGGCCTGCGCAGGACATCGGCGGAAAAATCGAATTCAAAAACGTGTGGTTTGCATACAAAGACGATGACTATGTACTCAAAGGCCTGTCGTTCGTGATCGAAAAAGGAAAAACGGTAGCCATCATCGGTGCTACCGGTGCAGGAAAGTCCAGCATCATCAACCTGCTCAGCCGTTTTTACGAAATCAACAAAGGCGAGATCCTGATCGACGATGTGAATGTGAAAGACTATAAACTCGACGAATTACGTAAAGCAGTTGGTGTTGTGCTGCAGGATGTGTTCCTGTTCAACGACAGCATTCTCAATAACATCACGCTCCACAATCCTGCGATTACCGAAGCCGATGTAATCCGCGCTGCCAAAGAAATTGGCATTCATGATTTTTTCAGTGCCTTGCCGGGCGGCTACCACTATCCTGTAAAAGAGAGAGGCGCTACGCTTTCGGCTGGTCAGCGCCAACTGGTGGCCTTTGTGCGGGCTTATGTGTATAACCCGCCCGTATTCGTGCTCGACGAAGCCACCTCGTCGATAGACCTTGAAACCGAAAAACTGATTCAAAAAGCCTCGCTTGAATTATCGAAAAACCGTACGTCTATTATCATTGCTCATCGCTTGTCCACTATTCACCATGCCGACAGTATCATCGTGCTGGAGAAAGGACAGATCCGTGAACAGGGCGATGCTGCGGTGCTTAAGAATAAAGTTGACGGTGTTTACCGGAAAATGCTCGAGATCTCCTGATCGCCGCAACACCTTTCACACGCACACACTGCGTGAAGGATAGAACGGAAATTGTTCGGTGCTCTTCCAACACCGAACATTGAAGTGATAGCCTGGCCGCTTGCGGCACGCCCTCTCCTCAATAATTTCTCTGTTTTTCATTTAAAAAGGGGCGCCGATCAAAGCCTCCACTCAAAACTGCGATACTTAACGCACCCTAAACCTGTTTAGGGCAATATTTACTATTTAAGTAAACGGATTTTTTATATTTTAGACAGTACAAACCTCTTTATATGAAAAAACTACTACTGTTTCTTTCTATCCTCCTAGCCAACACGGCATTTACCAACAACCACGAATTACTGATCAACAACCCGCATGCTGCCGTTTTCCGAAAGGCTTACAGCCTCAATCCCTCTATTCCCAAAGGCGTGCTCGAATCGGTTGCCTGGTCACAAAGCCGTTTTTCGAATCTGAACATGGCATTTATAGAGCCTAGTTGCATTGGCTACCCCACGGCCTACGGCACGATGGGCCTTACGGAAGACGGCAAAGGCTACTTCCGTAACAACCTTATAAACGTTGCACAACTTTCGGGTTATTCGGTTCAGGATATTAAAAACAATCCGGAGAAAAACATCCTGGCTTATGCCAAAGCGTTTGCGCAAGTACAACAACAGCTCCATGTGTTTGGCAATGACCTTGCCAATTATCAGCCGGTTTTTGTTGCCCTCAGCGAACTTCCGCTTAGCAATGACCTTGCCAACGATTTTGCGATGAATGCTCATCTCTATCAGTTATATTGGTTCCTGAATAATGCTGATATGCAGGATTTTTACGGTTTCCCCGACTATGGTATTAATCTGAAAACCATTTTTGGAAACAATTACCCTGTACTCAGCGCATCTTCTGTTGTAGTAAGTCCGCAAACCGTTACTAACGGTTTGGGAAATACCTTTCACGCCACACAGGCATCCAACTCGGTCGTTTCTGTGGACTACGGCCCTGCCCTTTCCAATTTCACCACTTGCAACTACAGCTCGCGAAGCGGAACAGCCATTACCATGGTGGCCATTCACGACGTGGAAGGCAGCTACGCCGGCTGCATTTCCTGGTTCAAAAACTGTAGCGCCAACGCATCAGCTCATTACGTGATCCGTAGCTCCGACGGACAAATAACACAAATGGTACTCGAAAGTAACAAGGCCTGGCACATCGGCTCTGAAAATCCATATACCTTAGGCATCGAACACGAAGGATACAATAACAGCGCCTCCTGGTACACCACAGCGATGCTTACCTCAAGTGCCGACCTGGTGCGCGATATGTGCGCCGACAACAACATCAACCCGCTACGCTGTTACTTTGGCCCGGGGTGCAGCGGCACCACACAGCAGTGTCAGCAAGGCACCTGCGTCAAAATTAAAGGACACCAAATGTTCCCTAACCAAACACATAACGACCCGGGGCCATACTGGAACTGGGAAAAATATTATAAACTCATCAACAATTCGCCGGTAATTACAACGATTACCGCCACATCCGGAAGTTTTTATGACTCGGGCGGAGCTTCTGCGAACTATTCGAACGACGAGCGGAAACTCTGGCTTTTTCAACCCGCCGGTGCCACGTCTATCAGCATGAACTTTACGGCTTTCGACCTTGAAAACAACTACGACTACCTCTTTATATATGACGGCAACACAGTGAACTCGCCCCTGATCGGCAAATATTCCAGCACCGTCACACCAGGAAACATCAACTCATCGGGCTCCAGCCTGCTCGTGGAGTTTCGTTCCGACTGTGCCACTACCAAAACCGGATGGGCAGCAACCTATACAACCAATGCTACTGTAACCAATACGGTAGATGCCGTGAACCCTACCACGCAGGTAAATACCACTAATGCCTGGGACACTACTGCATTTACAGCTTTCTTTACCGATGCCGATGCCGGTGGATCGGGCCTTGAAAAAAGCTACTACCAGGTCATTGATTTCAATGGCACTGAGTGGCGTGGTAACTACACACACGGGTTTTTCTCCGACAACTTCGACGTTGCCATTCACCCGGAATGGACGCAGAAAACGGGCACCTGGGGCATTACCGGCAACGCCCTTGAGCAAAGCGACGAGGTAAGCACCGCTGCATCGAACACCAACATTTACGCCGCGCTTACACAAACACTCTCCAACCGATATCTGTATAATTTCAAAGCAAAAATCGACGGCTCGGGCACTAACCGGCGCGCAGGGTTCCACTTTTTTGTCAATCATCCCGACTCAGTAAACCGTGGTAATTCGTACTTTGTGTATTTCAGGCTCGATGGCACACAACAGGTACAGCTCTACAAAACGTCGTACTCGGGTGGCGTCAACATTTTCGGCACGCCAACGTTTACGGCGCCTGTGGCATTTACCGCCAACCAATGGTACGATTTCAAAGTCATCTACGACCGCATCACCGGCAAAATGGATGTGTACAAAGATAACACGCCGATTGCCAGCTGGACGGATCCAACACCATTGGCGTCGGGCAGTTACATTTCTTTCAGAAGCGGCAATTGCAAATGGACCCTGGATGAGATCAAGGTGTATCGCTCGCGGCCGACGGCTTCGGTAAATGTCTCCGTAGGCAGTGGCAACGCCAACGATGCCCGCTACCAAAATCCTTCACCAACACAAAATGCCGCAAAAGTAAAATCCATTGTCAATGATGGAGCCGGCAACTTATCATCGATCTACTATCACGATAAAAACATAGACTGGACGAAGCCTTCGAACATTACCACCATCAACGATGGAAAAGCCGCCGACATCTCTACCGTGATCACCAGCGATTCGTTGTCGGCTAACTGGAGTTCCTCCAAAGATCCGCACTCCGGCATTGCCCGCTACTGGTATTCGATAGGCACTACGCCGGGTGCTACCAATACCCTTACCTGGACAAGCAATTGGGGCGACACCACAGTCACTGCGAGAAGTCTGAGCCTTACAGCCGGAACAACCTATTACTTTAATGTGCGCTCAGAAAACGGCGCCGGCATGTACAGCAACGTAATTACCTCGAACGGGCAATTACTGGCCACCTCAAATTCAACCAACACCGCGATCAATGAATTGGAAGAAGGCAAACACGTAAGTGTGTACCCGAATCCATTTCAACAAAGCATCGATATCCGTGTAAATCTTCCGGAAGATAGCGATGTACACATTGCCCTTTACGATGCCCTCGGTAAAGAAATCATAAGCCATCGCTCCAAAGAAAGCAAAGGCAGTTATACCACAACCCTACCGACAAACGCTCCGGGCATGAGTGCAGGGAACTATTTTGTAAAAGTCACGTATGGCAAATACAGCTTCACCAAAAAAGTAGTAAAGGAGTAATTGTATTATGAGCTATGTCTGATATTGCTTACACGAATCGGATATAGCCGTTCTGCTTCTATCGTCGATATTGCTTTTTATTTTAGGCGCGTCCTTCCGCCGGATAGTAGCATGGCGGAAGGCCGGGCTGCACCGGGCTTCGCTCACGCTGCGGTTCTTTTCTTTTCATGCGTGGCATGAAAAGAAAAGGAACTGAACCCTTTGCATCCCATGGCGCAGGCTGGCAGCGTAGGTTTTGTTCGCGGTTCTTCCTGCCACCAGCAAAACAGGAATACAGTATTTTAAGACCGGATAAAACCTTAGCTTTGCTGGCATGAAGCGTATCTTGCTTATATCCGACACACACAGCCACCTCGACGCTGCATTGATCAAGCACATCGAAGAAGCCGATGAGGTATGGCATGCCGGCGACATTGGCTCTTTGGAAGTGACAGATCGCATCAAAGCGCTCAAACCGCTACGCGCGGTGAATGGCAACATCGACGATGCCAAAGCCCGACTGGAATTTCCGAAAAACCTGGTATTTACCTGCGATGCCGTAAAGGTATTCATCACACATATTTGCGGGCAGCCAACAAACTATCTGAAAGAAGTAAAAGACATCATGGCGAAAGAGAAACCAAAGCTCTTTATTTGCGGCCACTCGCATATACTAAAAGTGATGTACCAACCCACTTACGAATTACTGCACATGAATCCCGGAGCCTGTGGCACGCACGGCTTCCATCAGGTAAAGACAGCCTTGAGATTCGCTCTGGACGCGGGAGAGATCAAGGACCTTGCCATCATCGAGCTGGGCCGGAGAGTGTAATTTTCACCACATCACCAACTTTTCGATCGTTAAAATCACGTTAATTTTCAGCGAAAAAACAGTAACTTTTTAGCTACATTTTGTAGCATTATGAAACTACAAAAACAAACATGCGCTCAAAAACAAGGGATTACATTTTTAAACTTTTTAGATACAGGCAAGGGTGTAATTTGCATGAATTTATTGCTTTACTTTGCTAAAGAAAATTACTTAAACATCTTTTCAAAATGATTAAAAGAACTCCCCCCTCTTTTTGCCCGCTAAGCCAGGCTTGCGGCAAATCTGTACCCGAAGCTAAGATCATCGCATATTGCCAGGTAGGCATTCCGATCATCAAATAGTTTCTCTCATAACAAAAACAAAGGCGTAAAAACCTCTGCACCGGAACTGCCGGAAGGGCTGTGCCATGCGCGAAAGATTCGGCTGGCAAATACCAATGGTCCGTGAATGCAGAATAGAAACGCATCTGTTATAAAACAACCCAATCATTAACCATCAAAAAAATCAAATCATGAAAAACAACATCAAAACAATCGCGCTCATCATCAGCGCCATCGCCTTATCAAACGCCGCCATGGCGCAGACCTGGTCAGGATCAGCCACCAGTAGTAATGACGCTTACCGCACCGGAAACGTGGGAATTGGCACCACCAGTCCCTCCGCCTTATTAGACGTAAACGGTGGATTTAGCCATTTTACATATAACTCAGGTGGATCTGTAATAGCTCCGAGCCACGGCGCAGGCGGTCTCAGCATCGGATGGAATCGTCTAGGGGGAGGAAATGCAGAAGTTAACTTTTACAACGTATATAACAATGCTCCTACTGCTTTCCTATTCTCGCAAAAGACTGGTGCGAACACTCTATCAGATTTATTCTCTATCAAAAGTAATGGCAACATTGGAATTGGGATCAGTAATCCTGAAAAAAACCTTCACATCCTCGGAACCGGCGATGCGCGCATAAGGCTGGATGCAGCAGGCGGATCTGGCAGTCAAAAATGGGACGTCTTGAGTTCAGGCGGGAACCTTCTAAATTCAGGTTACTTTGGCATTGTTGAAACTGATATCAACGTTGCGAGGATGACTATCAATAATTTTGGGAACGTGGGAATAGGGTTCGACGATGCAGGATCTACATTCAAACTTGCAGTAAATGGCCAAACACGCATCGGCACCAAATCTTCCAGTGCACATTCTAACGCCATGTTAACTGTTGATGGTAAAGTTGTATGTAAAGACTTATACGTAACCGCTTCATCCGACTGGCCTGACTTTGTATTCGAAAAAAACTACAAACTAGCAAACCTATCTGATGTACGTGCATACTACGAAGCTAACAAGCATTTACCGAACGTTCCTACCGCTTGTGAAATCGAAGAGAAAGGCATCAACATGTCGGAAATGAGCGCAATTCAAATGCAAAAGATCGAAGAGTTAACCCTGTACATCGTTCAATTGAAGGAAGAATTGGATGCTTTGAAGAAACAAATTAATTGTAAATAAAACGAACATGAGAACAACTAAAATAACGTATAGCCTCGCGCTACTCTGCTTCGCGCTTCTTTACCCCTGGCTTTGTATAAGGGCACAGATCACAGGACCGGTAAGCATTGTTCCAGGCAACGCAACCCAGTACTACTGGTCGCATTTTGGGTATGGAAGTCCCGAATGGTCTGCTCCGTTTGGAACGTTCAATGCCACAAATATCACGAATCCGTTGATAACAATCAGTAAAAATGTAAACACTCCGAGTGTTCAACTAAAAGTCGTGTCAAAAGATGTAACAAATCCATCTCAGACACTTACAGAATATAAAACAGTTGAAGTCGATCCTTTCATTAAAGGCCCAACTACTATAAGCCCTGGAGAATCTATTACGCTTGTCAATCAAGACAACCGGGAAGGCTACACCGGCCATAATGCTTGTTATTGGAACTGGTCGGTAAGTAATTCGGCAGCACTGACATGCGGAGGCAATTGCAACAACAGCCTGTCAAATTCAGTGGTTTTCACCTGTCCTACCTCTGCCCCTCAAGCCTATTACACCATCAGTTGCACGAAATACTGCGGCGGTGGGGCGTATGCCTACACAAGTCAGATACGGGTGGATGTCGTTTCCAGCAACCCGAGCAATCCGAGTAATCCGAATAATCCGAACTATAGTCTGCCAACTCCGATTATCCAGGGACCTTCAGAAGTCAATTGCAACATAGTCATGTCTAATCTGATTTACACCGTAAACAACCTTCCACCTGACACGTACTATGAATGGCAGTTACCACCACATTGGGGGATCGTTGGTAATACCCACACGAACTCCATATCTGTAGTTACTTCTCCTATGTCTATGGGTTTTATTTCTGTAAAAGGCTACACACCTCGCGGCGATATGATCACCTCTCCCACAGGTTATTTAGGAGTTAATTGCTGCCTTGAAACCATCACTGTTGTCAATGGTGTTCCTTCTGGAAACACAGACAACAGAGAGGCAAACTATAGCGTTATTGCATCAAACACAATTAATAGCGGTGCAACAGCGAGATATCATGGTGGAAGTTTCGTGAATTTATCTACAGGATTTAGTGCTGTTGCCGAATCAAATGTACATATGTATCCGGAAGGGTGTACATCCGTTTACCAGAGAATGAGTGGTAATGGTGGCTCAATTTCAGAAGACGGCACTTCTATCCTAGATAAAAGCAGCACTACTCCATTCAGCCTCAGGCCCGATGACCAGAGTTTCGATTTTGAAGTTTTCCCAAATCCCACTGATCGCAGCATTAAAATCGTGTTAGATAAAAACAAGGAGCTCCCAGAAAGCATACGACTTACTGATATTTTAGGAAATGAAGTCAAACTGATTTCCGGCCCTTCAATGTATGAATACGAGTTTGACCTCGCCGATTACAGTCGCGGTGTTTATTTACTTAATGTACAGTACGCCGAAAAAAACATTTCGCGGAAAATCATTCGGAATTAAAGCAATAAAAAATAGCATCTAACCTTGTACTATCCAAAAAAAGCAGCCCAAATGGGCTGCTTTTTTTGTTTGCAGTTACGCTCAACTCATATCCCCGCAATTGCAAAAATCAATGTATAAATGGCAAATACAAAAGCAGAGATGATAGCAAGGCCGCCGCAGGCCGTACCGATGATCGAAAACACCAGGCTAAGGCTGCCCGTGTCGTTCTTATGATGACGCCTGAGGCCTTGCGTACCGAATACCACACCCATAATGCCCAATACCAGGCCTACGATAAACAATAGGGCAATAGCATACTCTGCTGTTGCGATAATAGCCGACAAAGCCAGTATGTTTAGACCGAGGCCCAGAATCCCAAGAATAAAACTTACCAAAGCCGGAGGGTCAACCGACTTTCCACCATCGCTAGCCATCACACTCCGCTCTGCTTTGAGCAGGAAGGCGTCGCGTGAGCCTACGAAGCCTAGTGCTTTTTCCGCCATCGTCCCGGCTTTCTTTGCGGTCGGTTTTTTCTCCGCGTGCATTGCCGATGAAAGTGCGTTCACGGTAGGTTCGCTGATACCTTTGCTACCAGCTACAGGCTCGTTGCCAGACTCAGTTGCAGCAATCTTTGTCTCCACCGGCACATCTGTAACAGCAGCAGTTTCCTGAGCCTGTTGCTCATGCACTGCCGGCTTGCCTGGCTTATGCTTATGTGTTACATAATTCCCGGCCATGTATTTCCGTGAACTGAACGAGCGGCCACTGCCGCATGATGTTGCCAATACAAGGCCAACCAAAAAGAAAACAGAAGAAAGAAATAATTTATGTTTCATATGTTATTAGTTTTGCTCAAAAATAGCCATTTGCAAAAAAGCAAAAAGGCTTCCACTGTTCGGTGAAAGCCTTTTTAGGAGTATTTAACAAGCAATTACCTTATCCCAGGTATTGCTGCAGCAATTTGCTACGTGAACTGTGACGCAGGCGACGGATCGCTTTTTCTTTGATCTGACGCACACGCTCGCGGGTAAGGTCAAATTTGTCGCCGATCTCTTCCAGGGTCAAGCCATGGTTGAGGCCGATGCCGAAAAACAGCTTCACCACATCACGTTCGCGCTCGGTAAGCGTCGAAAGAGCACGGTCAATTTCTTTAGATAAAGATTCCATGATCAGGCCCGAGTCGGCTTTCAGGGAGTCGTGGTTTACCAACACATCGAGCAACGAACTTTCCTCGCCATTGGCAAAAGGCGCATCCATACTCACATGGCGACCTGATACTTTCATGGTATCCGAAACTTTATCGATTGGTAGGTCGAGCAATTCTGCCAGCTCTTCGGCACTTGGTTCGCGCTCGTATTCCTGCTCGAGTTTGGAGTAGGCTTTGTTGATCTTATTTAAGGAACCTACCTGGTTCAATGGCAAACGCACAATACGCGACTGCTCGGCCAGAGCCTGCAAAATCGACTGACGGATCCACCAAACGGCATAAGAAATGAATTTGAAACCACGCGTTTCGTCGAAACGGCGAGCCGCTTTAATCAAACCTAAATTACCTTCGTTGATAAGATCCGGAAGGCTCAAGCCTTGATTTTGGTACTGTTTTGCTACTGATACCACAAAACGCAGGTTGGCACGTGTCAACTTTTCAAGGGCGTCCTGGTCTCCATCTTTGATCTTTTTGGCGAGTACAACTTCTTCCTCCGCGGTGATTAGCTCTTCCCTCCCAATTTCCTGTAAGTATTTATCTAACGATGCACTTTCGCGGTTGGTGATGGATTTGGTGATTTTTAACTGCCTCATGGTATGATGTTGGGGTTTATAAGCCTACAAAGGTACGAAAAAAAGACGATTTCCCCAACTTTGTATTCTCTTGATTACTAAATGATTAACTTTTCGCGACCTTTTTAACAATTTTATTTACCGGTACACAGCATGCTCTGGCCGCAAAGCCCATGCAGTGTACCGGTGATTTTCTTACAAACCAAGGGCATAGTATGCGCGCACACCGTTAGGATACACGCCTTCGATCAGCACACCACCGCTCTTGTTTTCGAGCAGGTCTTTGATGTCTTTCAAGCCACCGATCTTTTTCTTATCAACCGACGTAATGATAAACCCTTCGCGAATGCTGGCAGCTGCAAGTTTACCAGGCTCAAGTTTCGAAATGCGCACGCCGCCGTTGATGTTGTAACGACTCATGTCTTCCGGGCTCAACTCTTCAAAAACAGCCCCCAACGAATTAACAGATGCTTTGAGCACTTCATGCTTTTTGATGATACCCAGGCTATTGTCTTTATTTTTAAGCACCACCGGCATCACCATTTCTTTTTCGTTGCGCACCACGGTTACATTGATCTTGTCGCTTGGGCGGTATTTACCGATCTGCTCCAGAAACTCCGATGTGCTGGCTACACCTACACCTTCCACGCTCGTAACCACATCGCCTTGTTTGATGCCCGCTTCTTCGGCGGCTCCATTCTCGGTGATGCCATTGATGTAAACGCCTTTCAATTGTTTCAGTTGTTTTTCGGTAGCAAAGCGCGAATCGATATCCTGGATGCTCAGGCCCATGAAAGCACGCTGCACATTACCAAACTCTACCAGGTCGGCCACAACTTTTTTCACGATGTTTACCGGTATGGCAAATGAGTAGCCCTGGTACGAACCGTTATTGGACGCAATAGCCGTGTTGATGCCTACCAACTCGCCACTGGTATTCACAAGCGCACCGCCACTGTTTCCTGGATTCACAGCTGCATCGGTTTGAATGAAGGACTCGATGGGTGCCAGCGTACCTGGTGCGCCGCTGTGGTCGAGGATGTTAATGTTACGTCCTTTGGCACTTACGATACCGGCTGTAACTGTCGAGTTCAGGTTAAAGGGGTTGCCCACTGCCAATACCCACTCCCCTACTTTCACGCCGTCGGAGTTTCCATAGGCAATGTAAGGCAGTTCTTTTTCATGGATTTTAACCAGGGCCAGGTCGGTGGTAGGATCGGTGCCGATGATCTCGCCGCTGTAGCTGCGCTTATCGTTGAGCACCACTTCTATTTTGCTGGCACCATTTACCACATGGTTATTGGTAACAATGTAGCCGTCGTTGCTGATGATCACACCGCTGCCACTCCCCTGCATGAGGTTTGGCTGACGCTGCCGCCCGAAAAATAAATCCTGGAACGGGTCATAAGCCAGGTTTTTATTTTCGACGATGGTTTTGATATGCACCACGGCATTCACTGATTTTTCTGCCGAACTCACAAAATCGGGTGCGTTGGCGTTGGCTCCGCTAAAGGATGCCAGGTGAGTTGGTGCAACAGTGTATGGATTATAGCTTAGTGCCTGGTTGGATGTTGTTGAGGAATTCACGTAATAATTACCAACCAAAGCAAATGCACCGCCTACAAGGCCGATGCACAAGGATGAGATGATTTTTTTCATGGTATGATAGCTCTTTGTTTTTTGAATTACTGAAAAATGATTTTGATCTAAAATCTGAAAGTATAACGCAAATCTAAAGCTGAAGTTATGATTTTCTACCGGCATTTAACATTACTTAACCGCAGAGGCATTTGAAAGCTTTATTTGTTAAAAAAAATTGCCAAAAATTCCTTAACGACTGGCTGTCAGTGGGTTTTATAAAGGCCGTGGATATTTTTAACTGGCACCGTTTATGAATCAAAAAATGTGTAATTTTAAAGTCTCCAAGCGCTTCATGAAATTCAAGTATAAAATCCCTCCCTTTGTCTTCGGCGTATCGGTGGGCCTACTGGCGGGTGTCGCTTTTTTCATGTTCAAGATCGACGACTACCTGAAAAAGATCAATAAACCTTCTATCGACAACATTCGCATCACGGAACAAACGGTAGCGGAAAAATCGCCACACGATAAAGATGGCAAAGAAGCCAAAGCCGGAAAGGAAAAGCACAAAACGGGTATCAACACCAGCCATTCGCCCAACATCAACTACAACGAAGTGGATGCCTTGCTCCGCGAAGAAGAAGCCATCAAAGTAGCGCAGGAAGAATTGCTCTCGGTAAAGAACATCAAGGTGATTAACCTCGATGTAAAAACGCGCAAAGACACGCTTACCGGCCAGCTGGCGGGCGTTACCAGCTCCGATTATCCCAACATGTTTTTTGTGGAGTTCTGGAAAACACCACTCAACTCCAAAGGTTACCGCATGACGCGCAACCGCGTGATCCTTTACGGACTTTCTGATTTTAGCAGCATTACCATTTACAAAGTGGACGACAATTATTACCTGAAAAACGACGACCTGGTGTATAAGATCTCGGCCGGTACCGAATTTAAGCCGATGGAGCCGGTGAACGACAGCGAATTGCTGGCCCGCATCAACTAAACCCTTCTCACCTATGCAACTTACGTGTTATAAATACCAGGGCACAGGCAACGACTTTATCATCATCGACAACCGGTCGAAAAGTGTATCGCTTGGTACCGAGCAGATTCGTTTGTTATGCGACCGCCACTTCGGTATCGGGGCCGATGGCTTGATGCTGCTGGAGCTTGAACCGGGCATCGACTTCAAGATGGTGTATTTTAACAGCGACGGACGCGAGAGTAGCATGTGTGGTAACGGCGGACGCTGTATCACGGCATTTGCGCGACAGCTTGGGCTTATCAGCCACGACGCACGCTTTATGGCCATTGATGGCTTGCACGAAGCGAAACTCAATGGCGAACAGGTATCGCTTAAAATGAACGATGTGCGCCAGCTGGAGGTGGGCGACGATTTTTTCTTCCTCAATACAGGCTCTCCGCATTACGTGAAATTTGTAAGCGGTCTCGACCAGTTCGACGTTTATAACGAAGGCCGGAAAATACGCTACAACGAGCGGTTCAGGGCAGAAGGCACGAACGTGAATTTTGTAGAGCGCAAGCCGGACGGTTTGCTGGTAAGGACATACGAACGTGGCGTGGAAAACGAAACGCTATCGTGTGGCACAGGCGTTACCGCTGCCGCACTGGTGGCCGGCTACAAAGGTTGGGCCACCGACAAGCACAGCTGCCGCATCCAAACGCCGGGAGGAAATTTAACGGTACGCTTCGAAAAAGTTCTCGATGCCACCTTTTACAACATCTGGCTAGAAGGCCCGGCCACCTTCGTGTTTAAAACAGATATCACACTGGCCGACGAACCTGCTGTTTAACAACACATTCCTTTGCTTTTATAAAAGATTGAGGCCGTTCCTGATGCCGTAGGCAATGAGGTCGGAAAGGCTTTTGAGTCCTGTTTTGTGATAAATATTGGTTTTATGAAACTCGACTGTACGCTCGGCAATCCCCATGATCTGCCCGATCTCTTTATTGGCGTTGCCCTGACAGGTGAGCCGCAACACTTCCAGTTCGCGTGGCGATAACACGAATGGATTGCGGTACGTTTTAAGGGCCTGCTTGTTGAGCCTGCCAGCAAGCTCCACTGAGAGATCGTGGCAGTGGCCGTTGGTCTTTACTTTATAAATAGCCTGTACCAGCACATCCACATCACAACCCTTAGGAATAAACCCTTGTGCGCCACGCGACATGTATTCGGCCACGATGGCTGGATTGAACTCCATGCTCACGATGATAACGCCAAGATCAGGGAAACGCTGCCTGAGTACGCCGAGTGCCTGGGTGCCGTTCATCACCGGCATTTGGATATCGAGCAGCACCACATCCGCCCGTTTACTGTTAAGTATCTGTAATAATCCACGGCCGTCGGAGGCTTCTCCGGCAATCTCGATCCCCGGATCGGTTGAGAGGAGCGCAATGATCCCCTGACGGAACATCGCATGATCGTCCGCTATGGCAATTCTTATTTTTTCAATCACAACAGAAAGCTATTCTTCTTAGAGGGGAGCGCTTTTTATTACCTGGCTAAAGTAGCAGATACACCGACATAAAACCTGCGGCTTTCCACAGGTTCTTTCCACCGAACGAAATCAGATCTTCAAACAACGCGGAAGTTATAGCCACCGGTAGCAACACAGCGCCCGCATATAACGGTTAGGTCTGCATCCACCTGCCGTTTGCCGGAAAGCGCACACTTGCCTGCCGGCGCCTCCGGACCAACGCCAAAGGCTGCAACGCCGGTTTAACCATCTACACCATGCAAGGGCCAAACGCACAACGGGATCGAGCTTACACCAGGATCAAAAGCCTGGCCGAGCGCTTCGAAGAACAAAAATCCTTTTACATGCAGGCGGCGTACAACGAAACGCAAACGCGCCGCGACTTCATCGATCCATTTTTCAAGGCACTGGGCTGGGACATGGATAATGAGAATGGCTATGCCGAAAGCTACCGCGAGGTAATCCATGAAGACCGCCTGAAAATGGAAGGCGGACGGAGCAAAGCGCCGGATTATGCATTCAGGCTGGTAGGCGGCAAGAAACTGTTTTTTGTGGAAGCAAAAAAACCCAGTGTACTTATCAAAGAGCAGATGCAGCCTGCTTACCAGGTGCGCCGCTACGGCTGGAGCGCCAAATTGCCACTGAGCATCATCACCGATTTCCAGGAATTTGCCGTGTACGATTGCAGCAAGAAACCCTTGCTCACGGATAAAGCCTCTACCGCACGGATCAAATACCTCACCTACCCGGATTACCTGAAGGATTTCGACTTCCTGTGGAACACGTTCAGCAAACAGCGTGTGCTGGAAGGCAGCTTCGATAAATTTGTGGCTGGCGACGGGCACAAGCGCGGCACAAGCACCCTCGACCGCGAGTTCCTGCAATCGCTCGACAACTGGCGCACCCAGCTTGCCATCAGCATTAGCAAACAGAACCGGCAGCTCAACGAAGATCAGCTGAACTTTATCGTACAACAAACACTCGACCGCATCATTTTTTTACGCATTGCCGAAGACCGAAACATTGAGCCATACGGTAATCTCAGAACTTGTATCCGCGCGGGTAGCATGTGTAGCCACTTGCTTCACTTGTTTATGGATGCCGATGCCAAATACAACTCGGGTTTGTTTGATTTCGACAAAGACCGGATCAGTCAGCACCTGACCATCGACAACGCTGTTTTAAAAAACATACTCACCGACTTGTATTTTCCTTGTCCATACGAATTCTCGGTGTTGCCAGTGGAGATCCTCGGCACGGCCTACGAACAATTCTTAGGCAAGCAAATAACCATAGACCAGGCACACCGCGTGCGCATCGACGAGAAACCGGCGGTGAGAAAAGCCGGTGGCGTGTACTATACACCGCAGCCGGTGGTGGACTACATCGTGGCCAATACCATAGGGCCGTTGGTAAAAGACAAAACACCCAAACAGATCGAGCATTTGAAAATTGTGGACCCGGCTTGTGGCAGCGGCAGCTTTCTGCTGGGTGCCTACGACTTTCTGCTGAATTACTACCTCGACTTTTATACCCGCCAGGGCAAGCCGTCGAAAGGCCGCAAACAGGACAAGCTAACCCCGGCAGGCAACCTGACCAGTGCCGAAAAAAAACGGATCCTGCTACACCATATTTACGGGGTTGACCTCGATGCCAACGCCACCGAAGTTACCAAACTCAGCCTGCTCATCAAATGCATGGAAGGCGAAACTGAAGCCAGCATTGCGCACCAGATGCGTCTGTTCCACGACCGCGTGCTGCCTACACTCGACAACAACATCCGTGTTGGCAACAGCCTGGTGGATGCCGACTTTGCCGACCATTGGCAGACCCAGGCAGCTGACGATGAAAAAAAAGTAAAGCCCTTCCACTGGCCCGCGGCGTTCCCGGAGGTGTTTGCGCGCGGCGGCTTCGATGCAGTGATCGGCAATCCGCCCTGGGTGCAATCGAAATTCCTGGACGAAAAGCTAAAGGCTTATTTTGCCAGCCGCTACGAAAGCATGACCGGGCAATACGACCTGTTCAACGGCTTTATCGAAAAGGCAGGCAGCATACTGAAACCCGGTGGCCTTTTTGGGATCATCATCCCCAACCGCTTTCTATCGGGACTCGACTACGCGACGTTGCGAAAACTTATTCTCGAACGCTACACACTGCTCGAAATTGCCGACATGGGCGAGCGGGTGTTCCGGCAGGTAAGCATGCCATCGGCCATTCTCTTCTTCCGCCATGCGCGACCCGGACCCGATGCCAGCTTCTGTGTAAAAACCAATATTGCCGACCTTGGCGCAGGGCTTTGCGAGGTACACCACACCGGGCAGGCGCAGCAACTACAGAACACGCATTTCAACATCGAGATTCACCAGAACCAGGATGACAAGCGTGTGGTGGCGCTCATGGAACAGTGGCCTGCCCTGCGCACGCTGGTATCGAATGCGCGCGGCGTGGAAATCGGCAAAGACCACCCGGCCATTGTGAGCAAGCGCGTGGCGGGCGCGGTTCCTTTTTTGCGGGGCAAAGACATGGGGCGCTATTACACCAAAGCACCGTGCTACCTGCTAATGAATGATGCCAGCATCGACTACAAGCCGGCAGCTTTGTACCAGGGCGACAAGATCCTGGTGCGCAAAACCGGCAAGGGCATCAACGCTACCCTCGACACCAACGGGCATTACGTGATACAGGTGATTTACCTGCTGAAGAAAAAAGCGGGTGTAACGGAAGACCTGGCCTACATCCTGGGTTTACTGAATTCGAAGCTGCTGTCATTTTACTATTTTCGGAAATTTGGCGAAGAACACAAGCAGGCTTTCCCGCACATCCGCCAGGGACAGCTCCTGGAAATACCGATACGGCGCATCGACTTTAGCAAGGCTTCCGACAAAGCACAACACGACGCCCTGGTGCACTGCGTGCAAAGCATCCTAAGCATACACGCCGATGCTGATGCGTTGGCTGATGCACGAGCGACCCACCGGCTGACGATGCTTGATGAAAAGATAAACCAATTGGTGTATGCACTGTATGACCTGACCCCGGATGACATCCGCTTGCTGGAAGCGGCGCAGCGCCCTTAAAACCTATGGTTTTCCATAGGTGTTTTTGATGTTGAATTGTAATATATTTGAACAAACGAATCGCGATAAACAATACCCCGAATGCAAGAACGAAAGCTGAATACCTTCATAAAAAAAGGCGAGTTGCCCCGCCTTAAATGTTTTCACAACGGAATAATCCTTATTGTGATTTGCTTTCAATGATGCAAATGTATAAATAAAAAATGTATATGACAAAAAATGAAATCCTAAAACGCAGAAAAAATGAAAAAAGCCCCAATTAAAAACGACGTCATTGTTAATCAGTTTTTCGCCTTACGCCATATTTTGCGAATATGGTTTTCGGCTGCCAGCTTTTTCACTTTTCTAAATTCGTCTATAAATTGAAAGCTAATCACAACTAATATCGGACAAATTTAAAACGATATTGGAGTTTCAAATATAATTACTAAATTCGTATTGTCCGATATTAGAAAATAAAAAAACCATAAGTAACTGATTTTCATTATGAAAAAAAATATTCTAGGATTAGATGTTGGAACCAATTCCATTGGTTGGGCTTTCATAGAACAAGATTTTGAAAATAAACAAGGACGTATTCTCGGCATGGGAAGCCGGATTGTTCCAATGGGCGAGGAACTAAGCAAATTTGAAAGGGGGCAGGCGCAGACAAAAAATGCAAATAGGCGCATTGCCCGCGGTGCGAGAAAACTGAATAAACGCTATAAACAGCGCAGGAATAAGCTCATTTATGTATTGGAACAACTACACATGTTGCCAGACCAAATTAAACTGTCAGAACCTTTTGAAGATCCTTTAAAAATAGACAAAATCTCTATCCTACCTGTAGCAAAAAAACAAAAACAATATTCCGCTCTTGATTTGCTAGAATTGCGTGTAAAAGCACTAAGCCATCCCATTCCTCTTAAAGATCTAGGAAGAATAATCTATCTTTTTAACCAACTACGCGGGTATTCAGGCGGAGGGAATGACTTGGAAAAAGAGAATGAGGATGAGGAAGAAACAGAAAGCGTCTCAAAAAAAGGGCGCGAAAACTACGTTGTATTCGGAAAAATCATCTCCGTTTCAGCACCTGAAAAAGTAGTTCTCAAAGGAAAAGAACTCACTAAAAGCAGTGTATTACTGGAAACCGAAGATGGCCAGTTAAAAGGTGATACCTATTTAGACATTCTTAAGGAAGGCGAGTCTTTGGAGCTACTAGTGAGCATCACTACTTCGAAAAAGTTTGGTGAAACCATCACTTTCAAATTACCGAATAAAACCAGTTGGCGCAAAAAAATGGAAAATTTGGAAAAAGAATTAACCGAAGCGTCTAAAGAAAAAGGTAAAGAAGTTTATTTATCTGAATATTTTCTCTCAATACTAAAGCATAACCGATGGACAAAAATAAGGAACAATGTAGTTCTTCGTTCGCGCTACCAGTCAGAGTTTGACGCCATTTGGAGAGAACAAAGCAAGCACCATGCGACGCTATCTAATATTCCCAAAGAAAATTTAGAAAAAATGCTTCGTTTTATTTTTCCTGGAACAAAAGACACACAGGAAAAATATCGTCAAGCCAGTCTGGAAAAGGGATTATACCATCTGATCAGAAATCAAATAATCTATTACCAAAGAGAACTAAAAGATCAAAGCAATCTCATCTCAAACTGTCGCTTTGAAAAAAACGAAAAGGCAATTCCAAAAAGTCATCCAATTTTTCAAGAGTTCAAAATATGGGAGCAAATAAACAAACTTACCATCAACACTAAAACCGAAAATGGCATCAACAGAAAAGGAGAAAAAAAACACAAATATATAGACAGACCAATACCCACTGTGCTCAAAGAATGGATATTTAATGAATTACACTGCAAAAAAGAACTTAGTTTTAGCGCGCTATTAAGCAAACTAAAAAAAGAACACGGATTAAGAGAAGGCATCGACTTCCTGAATGGTATGAACCCGAAAGCAAAACTTAAAGGCGATGAAACGAAACTCTTACTAAAAAAGGCCTTAGGAGAAGACTCATGGACCTCCCTGAATCTAGACGAAAAAGAGAGACAAATAGAATTATGGAACATCCTCTACTATGCCAAAGGTAATGAGTATGAGCTTGATAGCGAAAGAACATCAAAAGTTCTAAATTTTCTTAAGACCTATGGGGGAGAGATTGTCGATGCTGAACAAAACGCGATCAAGATTAGTAAAGTAAAGTTTAGCAGGGCCTATGCGGCACTTAGCTTAAAAGCTATAGAGAAAATACTACCACTTGTTAGATGCGGAACCTATTTCGACCACAATCTATCTGACCCGCTGAATGAAAAAATAATGCGATTACTAAATGAGGAAGTAAACGATCCATTTGAAAAAGCAGCACAGGAATACATCGAAAACAATATTGATTTACTGCTGCATGGCGGCATTATGAATGCTTACGCGACCATTCTTGTTTATGACAGACATAGCGAAAAACAAGATGTAGATAGCGAGAAGATTAAAATCTGGCAAGACATTAAGCGACTTAATTCGGGAGAATTGAGAAATCCTCTAGTCGAGCAGCTAATCAGCGAAACACTAATGGTTGTTAAAGACTTATGGCGTCACTACGGAAAACCAGATGAAATAAAAATTGAACTAGCAAGAGAGTTGAAAAATAACGCGGAAAGACGCGCCAAAATTTATAAAACAAACACTGAAAATCAAAAAGCTAACGAAGAAGTAAAAAATCTTCTGATTGAATTAAACCAGGAAATTACTTTAGCAAATATCGAAAAATACAAGTTATGGCTTTCTCAAGAAAATCTCGGGGATGAGTTTATTAAACTATATAAAGACCCATCAAAATCGGAAGTTGAAAAAATGAAACTCTGGAAAGAGCAAGGGCATGTTTCTCCATACACTGGAAAGCCAATTCCTCTTCATGAACTGTTCAATCGGGAACGATATGACATCGACCATATCATCCCTCAATCCCGTTACTTTGACGATTCTTTTTCCAATAAAGTAATTTGCGAAAAAGCGGTTAATAAAGAAAAAAGCAACCGTACCGCTATGGAATATTTTGAGGCGGGCTCTTTACTACATGTCATTTTTTCAAAATCAAACTTTATTGATCACGTAAATAGATCTTTCCAAGGGCTAAAAAGAAAGAACTTACTGGCGACAAAAGTCCCAGAAGACCCTATCGCACGGCAAATCAAAGAAACCCAATATATTTCGGTTAAGGTAAAAGAAGAACTAAGCAAGATCGTAGGCAATGAGCATGTAAAAACAACCAGTGGTGGCGTTACAGACTACTTAAGGAACCACTGGGGGCTCACCGATAAATTCAAACACCTGCTGAAAGACCGTTATGCAAAAGTGCAATCTTTAGCGGCCGACTTTGAATATGAAAAATACGCTTCAGCTTTGGAAAAAAAGAAGAAGGAATACAAAGAGAAAGGAATTGAATTTAAGGATATTGAATTGAATAGAGAACAATTCATTGATTCATTTAATCAAAACTATTTTCAAAAGAAGAACAATAAGATCATTATAAAGGGCTGGAGTAAACGCATTGATCACAGGCATCATGCCATCGACGCCTTAACTATAGCATGCACGGAGCCTTCCCATATTAAACGATTAAATGATCTTAACAAAGAACTGCAGACATGGCTAGACACAAATCGAAATAAACTCTTGCCGGAATTTGAAGGAACTCCTTCAGAGTTGCTTGATGAAATCCTTAATATGGACGCTGAAAAAAAAGATAAAATTTTCAGAGAAATCGAAAAATTCAAAAATATAGAAATGCCATGGAAAGGATTTCCTGAAAATGCAGAACACCAAGTTCGGAACATCATCATTTCACAAAAACCAAAAGACAAATTATTGATTCAAGCTCAAGAGGACAAAAACGATAGCAAAAAAGCAGGAAAATTACAGATCAAAATAAGAGGCCAGCTACATGAAGGAACGTTATATGGCAAAAGCCAAGGTGTTGAAGCATACAAAATCCCTCTTTCCAAATTTGCAGGCAAGCAATTTGCCACTGAAAAAGCTATCGAAAAAATCACTAATAGGTACTTAAAAGACATTATAAAGGCACATCTGAAAGATTACGACAATAAAAAAGAAGAAGCCTTCTCTGCTGAGGGTATTTTAACACTAAATAAAACACTTGCCGGAAAGAAAAATAAAAAAGAGAAGACTGCGCCACATACACCGATTTCATCCATCAAAGTGTTTTATCGTGATCCCACTAAAATAAGAAAGAAAAAAGGACAGGAAGAAGTTGAAGACGCCTTACAACAAATGGACCGAAAAAAGGCGTTCAACAAATCGTTGTATGTAAAGACGGGAGACAACTATCTTTTTGCGGTAATGGAAAAAAATGGGAATCGAATTTTCGATCTCATTAGCTTTTTCGATGCTGCAAACTATCTAAAAGGCTGTTTCAACGAAGTACCGAATGCCCAAAGAAGCACATTCAATAAAGAACTTGTTTTCAAAAAATACTTCGAGCAGGAAAATGAAGCAACGAAAGGGGCAAATCTTTTATTCACCCTAAAACAAGGAGACCCGGTATATATGCCGATGGAACATGAGGAGATGATTATGGATGAAAACAGCCCTTTATTTGATCGCTTTTGGAGCGATAAAGCTGCGAGGAGCAAAAATATACACTATGTAACGAAGTATAGCGGAAAGCAAATTTACTTTATTAGGCACGATATTGCAGAACCGATTGTAAAAGGAAAAGAATTTGGGAGTCAGAATGCATATGAAATCATTAATGGCCTTTCTATAAAACAAAAGTGTATCAAACTAAATGTTGACCGGTTGGGGAATATAAAACCAATTTTATGATCAAGCGAACTTTATACTTTGGCAACCCGGCCAACCTGCGCCTGCGCGACCGGCAGCTCAGTATAGAGAGTACCGTAAACGGGGAAACCAAAAGCGCCTCGGTGCCGGTGGAAGACATCGGGATCGTGGTGATCGACCATCCGCAGATTACCGTCACCAGCGGGCTCATTCAGCTCCTGCAGGAAGAGAACGTGGCCCTGATTACCTGCGATTACCGGCACATGCCCCAGAGCCTGCTCCTGCCCATTGAGGGCAACAAAGTACAACAGGAGCGCTACGAGGCCCAGATAGCAGCCAGCGAGCCATTGAAAAAGCAGCTCTGGGCCCAAACCATCAGCCAGAAGATCAGAAACCAGGCGGCTGTGCTAAGCAATCTTGGCATCGACGCCAATTACCTGGTACCACTGTACCGCAACGTGAAAAGCGGGGACGCCGACAATTGCGAAGCCACGGCGGCGGCTTTTTACTGGCAAAGCGTGTTCGTCAGGCATGTAACTGGCTTCCGGCGGGTAGCCCGCGTGCAAGGGCTGCAACAGGCACCGCCGCCGGCACCCAACAATTTCCTGAACTATGGCTACAGCATCCTCCGCGCCACCATGGCCCGCAGCCTGGTATGTGCCGGCCTGCTCCCTACCCTGGGCATTTTTCACCGCAACCGCTACAATGCCTATTGCCTGGCCGACGACCTCATGGAGCCTTACCGGCCTTATGTGGATGCGGTGGTGCACCAAATGCTTGCCGACTTTGGTTTGCCCGAAGACCTCACGACCGAACACAAAGCCGTGTTGCTGAAAATACCGGCCCTGGATGTGCTGATAGAGGGCGAAAAAAGCCCTCTGATGATTGCCACTCAGCGCACGGCGGTGAGCCTGGTGAAGTGTTTCATGGGCGAGCAGCGCAAACTGATATACCCGGAACTATGAGCCTGACAACCGACCGACTAAACGCCTACCGTGTAATGTGGACCCTCGTGATGTACGACCTACCGACCGAAACCAAAAAAGACCGCAAACTGGCGGCCAAATTCCGCAAAGAACTCATGCAGGACGGTTTCAGCATGTTCCAGTTCAGCATGTATGTGCGGCACAGCGCCAGTGCCGAAAATGCCGAGGTGCATAAAAAGCGGGTAAAAAAGATGCTGCCGGAACATGGCAAAGTGGGTATTTTACAAATTACCGACAAGCAGTTCGGGCAAATGGAGATCTTTTTCGGGCAAAAAGCTCAGGAACTGCCGGATGTGCCCCAGCAACTGGAGCTTTTTTAGTGCTTTTTCAGTCTGACAATGCCAAATGTCTGAAAACAAAAAATCCGGCCATGAGGCCGGATTTTAGCTTGACAACAGGCTTTTTTCATTTCAGAAAAACCGTTGAAACCCTTGCTAGTGTTGTGTTGAGGTCTGATCTGTTGTTGTCAATAGGTCAAAGATCAGAAATTGAAAGCAAATCACAACTTACTGGAGCCATACCATAAAAGAGTGCCGGTTGTTGTCAATAGGTCAAAGATCAGAAATTGAAAGCAAATCACAACTGGCCGTTCGAGATAATTTTATCGCAGGAGGTTGTTGTCAATAGGTCAAAGATCAGAAATTGAAAGCAAATCACAACTGAAAATAAGGAATAATAATAACGCTGCGGGTTGTTGTCAATAGGTCAAAGATCAGAAATTGAAAGCAAATCACAACTATTAACATCATATATGTACTTTGGACCGGGTTGTTGTCAATAGGTCAAAGATCAGAAATTGAAAGCAAATCACAACCTGGAATGGTAGAGGATCATCTGCGAGTGTGTTGTTGTCAATAGGTCAAAGATCAGAAATTGAAAGCAAATCACAACTTTTGCCTGCCGGGGCCGCAGCATTATTACGTTGTTGTCAATAGGTCAAAGATCAGAAATTGAAAGCAAATCACAACCGACTAGGAATAAAAGTTTTTTCATTAGCGTTGTTGTCAATAGGTCAAAGATCAGAAATTGAAAGCAAATCACAACCTTACTACTTCTGCCATTGCTTTGATCCTTGTTGTTGTCAATAGGTCAAAGATCAGAAATTGAAAGCAAATCACAACGATTTTTTTGTTTATTGATCTTAGACGCGCGTTGTTGTCAATAGGTCAAAGATCAGAAATTGAAAGCAAATCACAACAAAGCCTTTGATATCGGTTATATGAAGGGTGTTGTTGTCAATAGGTCAAAGATCAGAAATTGAAAGCAAATCACAACTGTCCTTTGTCGTTTTTAAACTTTACTTTGGTTGTTGTCAATAGGTCAAAGATCAGAAATTGAAAGCAAATCACAACCGACTGTTGTGTTGGCGCGTCGCGTTCTCCGTTGTTGTCAATAGGTCAAAGATCAGAAATTGAAAGCAAATCACAACATACGCGCCTTTCAAATCAATCTCCCAAACGTTGTTGTCAATAGGTCAAAGATCAGAAATTGAAAGCAAATCACAACAGACCAGTCAACACTCCCCACTATCCCTTTGTTGTTGTCAATAGGTCAAAGATCAGAAATTGAAAGCAAATCACAACGGGTGAGCTGAAGGACGGCCAGGTGGATGAGTTGTTGTCAATAGGTCAAAGATCAGAAATTGAAAGCAAATCACAACGAGGACAAAGCTGCAAATCAGGCGGCTGAAGTTGTTGTCAATAGGTCAAAGATCAGAAATTGAAAGCAAATCACAACTAGATGATAGTAGTAACGCCGATCGCGCCGGTTGTTGTCAATAGGTCAAAGATCAGAAATTGAAAGCAAATCACAACCTAAAAATGGATTGAGGGATAAAGAAAAGTGTTGTTGTCAATAGGTCAAAGATCAGAAATTGAAAGCAAATCACAACTGATCAGTGTGGAACAAGGTGCCGACTGTAGTTGTTGTCAATAGGTCAAAGATCAGAAATTGAAAGCAAATCACAACCTCTATACGTATGTCGAGCTTATCTACTACGTTGTTGTCAATAGGTCAAAGATCAGAAATTGAAAGCAAATCACAACCGAAAAGGACGCATTCACGGCGACCACTGAGTTGTTGTCAATAGGTCAAAGATCAGAAATTGAAAGCAAATCACAACTCAGCACCACTGCGGCCACGACGATCACGAGTTGTTGTCAATAGGTCAAAGATCAGAAATTGAAAGCAAATCACAACAGCATGAACGATAACGTAAAAATAACCGGTGTTGTTGTCAATAGGTCAAAGATCAGAAATTGAAAGCAAATCACAACATTTTGTGCATGCCACAAATTAAGTAAAAAGTTGTTGTCAATAGGTCAAAGATCAGAAATTGAAAGCAAATCACAACTTGATGTTGCTGCTTGTTTTCTTTTTGTCTGTTGTTGTCAATAGGTCAAAGATCAGAAATTGAAAGCAAATCACAACCTTAATACTTTAATGAAGTCGCCGACGCGGTTGTTGTCAATAGGTCAAAGATCAGAAATTGAAAGCAAATCACAACAGATCGACATTACAATCTTTTGCGGGCTTGTTGTTGTCAATAGGTCAAAGATCAGAAATTGAAAGCAAATCACAACTTTACTCTTGAAAGTCTCCAGCATCAGGCAGTTGTTGTCAATAGGTCAAAGATCAGAAATTGAAAGCAAATCACAACGCCAGTGACATTACCAGCGATTAACACTTCGTTGTTGTCAATAGGTCAAAGATCAGAAATTGAAAGCAAATCACAACTGATGAGCTTTGAAAGTGCGGGACACGAAGGTTGTTGTCAATAGGTCAAAGATCAGAAATTGAAAGCAAATCACAACCTCGTTGTGTGAGTGGTTATTTCTTCGTACGTTGTTGTCAATAGGTCAAAGATCAGAAATTGAAAGCAAATCACAACTATATCAAAATTACTTTGAAAAGTAGCTAAGTTGTTGTCAATAGGTCAAAGATCAGAAATTGAAAGCAAATCACAACTTCCGGGCGTTTTAGGGAAATCCAAACATTGTTGTTGTCAATAGGTCAAAGATCAGAAATTGAAAGCAAATCACAACAAATCTCACATTGATATTACCTATTTACAGTTGTTGTCAATAGGTCAAAGATCAGAAATTGAAAGCAAATCACAACAGAGTTCGTTATTACTTGCAAGTTACCGGGGTTGTTGTCAATAGGTCAAAGATCAGAAATTGAAAGCAAATCACAACACGGTTGGAGTCGTGTCGCAGCTCGTAATGTTGTTGTCAATAGGTCAAAGATCAGAAATTGAAAGCAAATCACAACCGCAGAAAAAGAGCCTGTGAATAATCGAATGTTGTTGTCAATAGGTCAAAGATCAGAAATTGAAAGCAAATCACAACTAATGGAAGCATCGCGCGAAAACATCCGAAGTTGTTGTCAATAGGTCAAAGATCAGAAATTGAAAGCAAATCACAACAATCGTCACTAGCACCAAAATCAGAATAAAGTTGCTGTCAATAGGTCAAAGATCAGAAATTGAAAGCAAATCACAACAAGTCGGAGATTGAGGACATCGCAAGCAAGGTTGTTGTCAATAGGTCAAAGATCAGAAATTGAAAGCAAATCACAACTTGATTCCTATTCGGATGTCGTCCGCCCTAGTTGTTGTCAATAGGTCAAAGATCAGAAATTGAAAGCAAATCACAACTTTAAGTGTGTAAATTAACTCCTCCCCCGTGTTGTTGTCAATAGGTCAAAGATCAGAAATTGAAAGCAAATCACAACATTGTTGTCCACTTTTCCAAATCTGCGATGTTGTTGTCAATAGGTCAAAGATCAGAAATTGAAAGCAAATCACAACGGTGATCCGCATCTGCCTTTCCGAAGCACTGTTGTTGTCAATAGGTCAAAGATCAGAAATTGAAAGCAAATCACAACTCAAGCAAGCGGATTGTGACTACCGACCTCGTTGTTGTCAATAGGTCAAAGATCAGAAATTGAAAGCAAATCACAACTCAAAAGGCGTGCTGAAGCAGAACGGCCAGGTTGTTGTCAATAGGTCAAAGATCAGAAATTGAAAGCAAATCACAACGTTAAACCTCGCAAAAAGAAAGATGATCAGTTGTTGTCAATAGGTCAAAGATCAGAAATTGAAAGCAAATCACAACAATGTCCTGTATATCTATCGGATAGAATGTGTTGTTGTCAATAGGTCAAAGATCAGAAATTGAAAGCAAATCACAACGAATGCTTCCGCATCTGATACAACAACTTTGTTGTTGTCAATAGGTCAAAGATCAGAAATTGAAAGCAAATCACAACGGAAAAGCATTGTAAAACGTGTACATGTCTGTTGTTGTCAATAGGTCAAAGATCAGAAATTGAAAGCAAATCACAACCACGCCATCCACATCCATATCCTGAATGAGGTTGTTGTCAATAGGTCAAAGATCAGAAATTGAAAGCAAATCACAACCAAGTTTAAGTTGAACATAACCCGCACAACGTTGTTGTCAATAGGTCAAAGATCAGAAATTGAAAGCAAATCACAACGGGCTTGCCTTGAATGAAAAACAAAAACAAGTTGTTGTCAATAGGTCAAAGATCAGAAATTGAAAGCAAATCACAACGGGAAACAAGCGATTCCGCGATCTACTTTAGTTGTTGTCAATAGGTCAAAGATCAGAAATTGAAAGCAAATCACAACAGTAGTCGCCGTGAAGGCGTCCTTTTCAAAGTTGTTGTCAATAGGTCAAAGATCAGAAATTGAAAGCAAATCACAACAGTATGTTTGCAACAATGTATTCATAGCTTGTTGTTGTCAATAGGTCAAAGATCAGAAATTGAAAGCAAATCACAACTTTGCGCGCTTCGCTCTGTAACTGGTTCGGTTGTTGTCAATAGGTCAAAGATCAGAAATTGAAAGCAAATCACAACGACTGCTCTATCCCGTGATGCCTGATGAGGGTTGTTGTCAATAGGTCAAAGATCAGAAATTGAAAGCAAATCACAACATAAAGCTTCTCCACTATCCGCCGCGTAGGGTTGTTGTCAATAGGTCAAAGATCAGAAATTGAAAGCAAATCACAACTGCGATTACTTCGTCCAGGGCTTCGCTAATGTTGTTGTCAATAGGTCAAAGATCAGAAATTGAAAGCAAATCACAACTCTGTTCCTGGCATGACTTATGTTTTTTTTGTTGTTGTCAATAGGTCAAAGATCAGAAATTGAAAGCAAATCACAACTGCCGAAGTTATTGTAAGCGCGAATGTTTGGTTGTTGTCAATAGGTCAAAGATCAGAAATTGAAAGCAAATCACAACAAAGTGCTAAGAGCTCACGAGGAAAGAACAGTTGTTGTCAATAGGTCAAAGATCAGAAATTGAAAGCACATATTTACTCTGCCTTCGAGAGCCTCAGGCATCGTTTTCTTTTTGGTGGCGGAGGCTCTCGGTTCTCTGGTGGCTGAGGCTCTCGAAGCCACCATAACAAAGACACCATAACCACTCTGCCTTCGAGAGCCTCAGGCATCGTTTTCTTTTTGGTGGCGGAGGCTCTCGGTTCTCTGGTGGCTGAGGCTCTCGAAGCCACCATAACAAAGACACCATAACCACTCTGCCTTCGAGAGCCTCAGGCATCGTTTTCTTTTTGGTGGCGGAGGCTCTCGGTTCTCTGGTGGCTGAGGCTCTCGAAGCCACCATAACAAAGACACCATAACCACTCTGCCTTCGAGAGCCTCAGGCATCGTTTTCTTTCTGGTGGCGGAGGCTCTCGGTTCTTTGGTGGCTGAGGTTCTCGAAGCCACCATAACAAAGACACCATAACCACTCTACCTTCGAGAGCCTCAGGCATCGTTTACTCCCGAAAATGCTACAAACCGTAGCAGACGAATGCGGCTATTTGAAATACATTTGGGACGTGAAAGGATATATGTATATTCTCGAATGTAGTGACGGCTCTTTTTACACCGGTAGCACTGTTAACTTGGAATTGCGACTACGTCAACACCAAATCGGAGAAGGAGCCAATCATACGCGTAAAAACTTACCGGTAAAACTTCTATATTTTGAAGAATACCCGCGAATAGGCCAGGCATTTTTCAGGGAAAAACAAATTCAGGGCTGGAGCAGAAAAAAGAAAGAAGTACTTATTGCCGGGCTATCAGACTTACTACCTGAATTGGCCATTGCATACAGGGATTTGAAATAAGAATACTCTGCCTCCGAGAACTTATGGCATTGTTTTTTCCCAAGTGGCTTTAGCTCTCCAACTCCCGGTGGCTGAGGTTCTCGAAGCCACCATAACAAAGACACCATAACCACTCTGCCTTCGAGAGCCTCAGGCATCGTTTTCTTTCTAGTGGCTGAGACTCTCGACCTCCCGGTGGCTGAGGTTCTCGAAGCCACAATAATAAAGACCCGAAGCCACAATAACAAAGACACCATAACCACTCTGCCTTCGAGAGCCTCAGGCATCGTTTCCTGTTCGGCGGCTGAGGTTCTCGGTTCTCTGGTGACTGAGGTTCTCGAAGCCACCGTAGCAAAAAACACGAAGCCACCGAAACAATACTACCAAACCACTCTGCCTTCGAGAACCTCAGGCATCGTTTCCTTTTCGGTGGCTGAGGCTCTCGAAGCCACTGGAGCAAAAACAACAAAACCACCATAACAAAGACACCATAACCACTTCGCCTTCGAGAGCCTCAGGCATCATTTTCTTTCTGGTGGCAGAGGCTCTCGACCTCCCGGTGGCTGAGGCTCTCGAAGCCACCGCAGCAAAACTACGAAGCCACCATAACAAAGACACCATAACCACTCTGCCTTCGAGAGCCTCAGGCATCGTTTTCTTTTCGGCGGCTGAGACTCTCGGTTCTCTGGTGGCTGAGGCTCTCGAAGCCACCGTAGCAAAAAACACGAAGCCACCGCAAGCGACAAATGCCTGAGCGGCTTGGCTATTTACCTCGGATTGTTTACCTTACTGAAATGAAAGTCTTGTTCTGGATCTGCCTCTGTTGCCTGGCTTTGCAGGCTGCCGCACAGGCTCCTAACCGCCTCGACCGGAAAGGCCGCAAGAAAGGCCATTGGGTCACTTACGCCGATTCCGCCAAAACGATCAAGCTCTTCGAAGGCAGGTTCCGGAAAGATAAGCCCAAAGGCACCGCTTATTTTTACACCACCGAAGGCGTACTCGACCGGACTGAGAAAAGCCGCTTCGGCAAACTCAAAACGCGCTTTTACTACCCAAACGGTAAGCTACGCATACAAGGTAACGCGCGCCTCGAAAACCTGCCCGACCGCATACACTACTACTATTATGGGCGTTGGAAAGCGTATAACGACAGCGGCCGGCTGGTGAAATACTACTTCTACCAAAAGGGAGAACTTACCCAAACAGTTTACCTCGATCCAAGCGGGCGCATCAACGATTCGCTCATCCAGGCACTCACAGCCATCGATCGCGAGTTTACGGCCCACAACGTGGCCCTGGTTGATAGCCTCAATGCCTATCGCAACGATCGCGACCGCTACCAGGACTTCAAGCGTGAATTGGCCCGAAAAGACAGCCTTTCTTTTTCTGCTATCGACCGCATTCTCGACACCTACGGTTACCCGCCCAGGGCAGTAGCCGGCGAAGTAACTGCTGTGCCTTTTTTCATTCTCGGCTTTGCACCTGTTGCCATGAAAGAAAAGCACCTGGGCAAACTACTAATGGCCGCCACCCGCGACGACATTAGCATGAAATCGCTGGCTTTCTTCATCGACAAACTCAAAGTTGCCAAAGGCGAAAAGCAGGTGTATGGCACACAGACCTACCTCAAAAACAACAAAGAAATACTTTACCCTGTAGAGGACGAAGCCAATCTGAATCAACGCCGCACGTCGGTAGGCCTCGACAACGTCGAGTAGCTTCCTGCACACAGGGATTGGCAAGCCCGAAAGCCGCTACTGTTTCTGAAAAATAGCCGGATCATTAGTGATGACACCATCGACCCCACGGCGCTGGTAGCGTCTTGCCAGGCGAGGCTGGTTTACCGTCCACACATACACAGTTTTGCCGAGGCGATGCACCTGGCGGATTAGACGGCGAGTGCAAAAGCGGTAGTACACATTCACGCCCTGCCAACTGGCGAAATCGTCTTTCACGAAATGGCGATCGAAGCTAAAACTTACCAGTGGCAACCTGAACACAATGAGCTTTTGCAGGCTGATTTGGCTATCGGCACGCGCCACACGCAAGAGTGCCTGTTTATCGAACGAATGGATGGTAGAAGCGCAGTGTTCATAACCACAGGTATTAAGCAGAGCCGCCACGCGGCGTTCGATGCCGGGGTAGTAGTCGCTTCCGCGTTTGATCTCGATGAGCAATCTGGCTCGGCCATTGATGGCTTTCAATGCCTCTTCGAGTGATGGCGGATGTTCTGTGGAGTCAGACAAAAGTGAACAAATGATGAGCTTTTTAAAATCGGCATAAAGCATGTCTTTGATGTAGCCGGTGCCATTGGTAGTACGGTCAACGGTGTCGTCATGCATCAGCACCAATATACTGTCTTTGGTTTGGTGTACATCCGTTTCGATGAGGTTTGCGTTCATCTCGAGGGCTTTAAGAAAAGCGGAGAGCGTGTTTTCGGGGGCATAGGCACTGGCGCCACGGTGCGCGATGATGAGCGGCTGTTGTGAAAAGCCTGTAATGTATAGAAACAGCAGAAGAACTGTGAAGTGGTTTCGTGTCATGAGTAAAATGCCCGTGTAAAGGTATGATATTTATGCTTGCTATTTTCTCTATAGTCCCTGCTACCTATAGTCATACCACACATACTTCTTTCAGGCACTTGCCTCGAAACTTGCCAAACAATCCGCGTCAGCGATTGCAGCGGAAATCCTTTTTGCCGGGCTTTGAGAGCCTCAGCCGCCTGGCAAAAAGATTGCAGCGGAAAGCGCGCCCGGACGCCCTAAAAATTAACGTGCTGCTGCTTGATTCGTTCCTGATAAGTTCGAACTAATACATGCTTCCTTCATGCGCTTACCCTCGACACCTGCTACACAATCCGCATCAGCGATTGCAGCGGAAATCCTTTTTGCCGGGCTTCGAGAGCCTCAGCCGCCTGGCAAAAGATTGCAGTGGAAAGCTCGCCTGGACGCCCTAAAAATTAACGTGCAGTTATACTGTCGTTTCTCAAAAGTTCGAACTAATACATGCTTCCTTCATGCGCTTACCCTCGAAACCTGCCAAACAACCCGCGTCAGCGATTGCAGCGGAAATCCTTTTTTGCCGGGCTTCGAGAGCCTCAGCCGCCTGGCAAAAAGATTAACGTTGAAACGTATAATTTCTTAAAACATTTAGTCTTTCACCAACTCGAGGTTATGAATGTTTACGGTCATTTTCAGGATTCCGAAAGTGATGTTCACCTTTTCGTCCTTGATAGATTCAACCACACCCACCTCGCTGCTGTTGAGAATTTTCACCTTGCTGCCTTCCTTAAGCAGTGGCTTGAGGCGCGCAACCTTTTTCTCCGCGAAAGCATCGAGCTTATTTTGCTTCGCCAGTTCCTTGCGTTTTTTAGTTTCGGCCGTGATGCCGTCGATAAACCGTTTGATCACTGTTTTACGGTCTTCGTTTTTGTTCCAGTCGTCCATCAGGCGCAGGTATTTCTGCCCGTATTCGGCCAAGCGCGCCAGCTCGATCTTGCGTTCGCGCTCGCGCTCCGTTTTATCTCGCCAGTTGTTGAACAGAGTGTCGTATTTTTCTTTAGCGATCTTTCGCATAAACTCCTGGTGTTCGCTCCGCTCAATCGCCTCACTTAGTTTGGCTTTCTGCTGCTGCACCTCTGCCAGTAGCTTGTTGAGGTCAATCTTCTCTACATTGATCTTCTTCTTGGCCCGCTCGATAAGCATCTTTGGAAAACCCACGCGCTCCGCCACCTCAAAGGTATAACTACTGCCGGGCTCGCCCACCGAAAGGATGTATTTAGGTTCCAGCGTTTCCACATCAAAAAGCATACTACCGTTTACCACACCGCTAAGTTTATTGGCCAACAGCTTCACATTGGAATAGTGTGTGGTGATGATACCAAATGTTTTGGATTTCACTAACTCTTCGAGTACCACTTCGGCCATGGCGCCTCCAAGTTCCGGATCGGTGCCACTACCAAACTCGTCCATCAGTACCAGGCTGCGGTCGCTCACTGTTTCCAATGTATGTTTCATGTTCTTGAGACGGGCGCTGTAGGTACTCAACTCATGCTCGATGCTTTGCGTATCACCGATATCAACCAGCAGATGATCGAAAAAACTCATAACCGATCCCTCGGCAACGCTCACCAGCAATCCACTTTGCAACATGGTTTGCAGCAAGCCCACTGTTTTCAGGGTAATGGATTTGCCTCCCGCATTGGGCCCCGATATCACCATCAGGTGGCGCTCGTGGTTCAATGCAATGGTAAGCGGAACCGTTACTTTATGTTGCTCTTTGTTTTGCAGATACAAAATGGGATGGTAAGCGCGATCGAGCCTCAATTCAGGTTCTTCTGCCAAACGTGGCAGCGTTGCATTGATCCGGTGAGCAAACAAGGCTTTCGCTTTCAGGAAATCGGTTTCTACCAACAGCTCCATGAACTGCCTGAGCAGCGGCGCATGAGGACGCAAGGTATCAGACAATTCGCGCAAAATGCGGTTGATCTCGCGGCGCTCGTCTATTTCCAGCTCCGCAATGTCGTTGTTGATAGCAATGGTGGCACCAGGCTCTATAAAAATAGTCTTGCCGCTTTCGCTCTTGCTATGCACAAAGCCACTTACTTCCGACTTGTGCTCCACGAGCACAGCCAGGGTGCGCCGCCCATTGAAAAACCCTTCCTCGTTCTCGCGAAGAAAACCCTGCCTGCGCAACTCCGCCAGGTAGCGGTAGAATTTAGTATCGCTTTCGCGCCGCTTTTCCGAAAGCTCTTTCCGTATTTTTTGAAGTTCGCGCGATGCAGAGTGTTTCACCGTAGCATCGAAATCCACAATGCGGTCGATCTCTTCCAGAATTTGTCGGTTATCCTCCAGGTGCTCCGAAAGTTTGAACAGGTAGGGCAATTCGGCTTTCCGGTTTTTGAAAAAGCGCACAAGCGTATTGCCGGTATCAGTGGCTGTGCGCAACACAAGGAATTGCTCTTCCGTCAGCATACTCCCCGCAAGGGCCAACAGCGAGGTTTCCTTTCTGAAATCAGGATACTGAATATCAGGAAAAAAGGCGTTGGTGCTGATGAGGCTCTTTAGTTCATGAACCCGTTGCAACTCCGACAACAAGGCTTGCCGGTCGTCGAACACCTGGATGTGTGCTGCGCGGGAAGCGGCGGCTTCGCTGTAACAAAAGGAGGAAATGTATTTTTTTATTTTAGGGAATTCGAGTAAATCCAGCGATTCGGGATCGGTAAAGTGCATGCGGTTAAAGAAAATTTAAACTTTTTATTCAATTAAAAAAATAACAGGATATTTTGTAAACTAAATTTTTGCGTTATTTTTGAGAGACTGAATTTACTCAAAAAACAAGAACCAAAACGCTGTTAACGAAGAAAAAACCTTACAACCATTCGTGGAACAGGCCTTTGAACCGTATCTCCGGAACCAAACATCAATCATGAAAACGACGATCATTACCAAACTGGAAGAAATGCTTCAGCAAGCTGAGGCTGGTGCTGTTGCTAATCAGGTGCGCACTCTGCAAAAAGAGTATGAGAAATTATGGACTGCCGAATTTGAAAAAGCAAAGCAGGAATTTGTGGATGAGGGCGGAAAAGCCAAAGAGTTTGAGTACCATAAACAGCCGGAAGATCTTAAAATAGCGGAGTTACTTGATAAATTCAATAAACGAAAAAAAGAAGAGGACGCCACCACGGCTGCCGAGCAGACCAAAAACCTGGCCGTACGACGCGAGATCATCGCCAAGATCAATGATTTGAGCCAGGTGAGCGACAACATCGGTGCCGCCATCAAAAAACTGGTGGAGCTGCAAGCCCAGTGGAAAGCAACAGGTGCTGTATCGCCACACAAATACAAAGAGATACAGGCAGAATACAGCAAAGCCATCGAGGAATTCAATTACAAACTCAGTTTATCCAAGCAATTGCAGGAACACGACCTGAAACGCAACTACGAATTGAAAACCGAATTGCTGGAAAAGATACGTGGCGTTAAAGATCAAAAAAACATCAAAGAAGCCGAGCGCCTTATTAAAGTGTATCGCAACGACTGGGAAGAAATAGGTCCTGTACCGAACGACAAATGGGACGAACTGAAAGGTAGCTTCCGCCTGGCGCTGGACGAGGCCTACTCCAAACTGAAAGAATACTACCATTCGGTAGAAGAAGAGAAAGAGGCAAACCTGGGCCGCAAGAAAGAGATGATCGAAAAAGTGAAAGCGGTGCTTGCCAAATCGGAAACTGCCGGTAACTCTGCCTGGAACAACCTCACCAACGAATTACTGGCCATCCAAAACGAGTGGAAAACCATAGGCCGTACCACACAGAAAGAAAATGACAAGGTGTGGGTTGAATTCCGCGAATTATGCGACTCGTTCTTTGAAAAGAAGAAAGCTCATTTCCACGATGCGCACGAAAAACTGTCAGGCATCCGTTCACAAAAACAAGAGCTGATAGCCAAAGCCGATGCACTGAAAGATAGTACCGATTGGCAGAAGACAAGCGCTGCATTGATTAAATTGCAGGATGCCTGGAAGAAAGTTCCTCATGCAGGTGGCGACGAGAACAAACTCTTCCTCAAATTCAGAGCAGCATGCAACCACTTTTTCGATGCCAAGAAAGCGCACTTCGACGCCATCGATAGCCAGTACGAAAACAACCTAGCTGCAAAAGAAGACCTTATCCGCAAACTGGCAGACTTTTCCCTCAGCGACGACCATAACGCCAACCACGCAGCACTCAAGCAATTTTCGGCCGACTGGAACGCTGCCGGCCTGGTGCCCATGAAAGATAAAAAGCGGGTGAGCGACGCGTTTTACAACCGTCTCGACGAATTGTACGACCGTATGAACATGAGCAAAGACGAGAAATTCAAAATGCAGTTCAAAACCAAACTTGAGCGTTTGGCGAGCGGCGACAGCCCCGAAAATGCTCTGCGAAAAGAAGCGGACTATTTTAAAAAGCAGATCGACGAGATCAACGCACGCATCAAAACTTACGATAACAACCTTGGTTTTTTCAAAACCAGCAGCAAAGGCGTAAACCCTTTTGTGAAAGAGATAGAAGACAAAATTGCCGGCGAAAAACAGAAGATCGCTGAGCTGAATGAAAAGCGCAAGCTGGTACTTGACGAATTGAATAAACTGATGAAACCGGCAGAAACCGACAACAAATAAGTCGCCCTATTTTTCTTACTAAAAATCCTGGCTGCAAGCCGGGATTTTTTTTGCCCACTGTACTAGTACACGGACTAACTACTGACAAGCATCTATTTCCCACGTCATTAATGGCCGGCAGGCTAACGGAGGCGCAAAAAAACACGCTGACGCGACGTCTTATTTCCTTAACTGTTCCTTAACACACTACACGTAAAACTACGCGTGCATGTTGGGTATTATTACTTTTTTCCGGATTCGAAAAACAGTGATAAATGACCGGTCATAAATCTAAGACCTTTCGGCACTTCCTGCGCTACATTTATCGAACACAAACGTATCCACCCAATTCATTTTTTACACATCTTTTTTTTAATCATTCACCATAAAAAAAACACTATGAATTCAGCAACTCTCACAGCAGCACAGGTACAAGCCCTACTCACCTATCTGAAATCAGCAACCAACAAAACAACCGTACCATTAAACCCGGCTAATGCCGATCAGAAAGCCGTGATCGACGCGATGCTGGCAGCAGGCGGAAAAACCGAAGCAGACTACCCGCACTTGTTTGGCTCGTTAAACTCAGCCGCACAAGCTAAAACAGCTCCCGCCGATACCAACGTCGATTCGGTACACCTGGTTGACAGCGGCGCGACTGCAAGCGGCAAAGCAACTGCAAGCGTGTGGGCTTGCTCATCCACACAAACCACATTTTCCGGCGGCGCACTGTTTGTGTTTGATACCGCAAGCGGCGAACTTCTGGCGCAAGGCAGCAACAGTGCGGTAAAAAACGGCATGCTCTCCTGCTCTACCGAAGCTGCTTCTGCAAAACCCGCCGGAGCAAACCTCACAGTACTTTTTGTCGGACACGTTGTTGACGCCGACGGCAACTCTCGTTACACGGCCTATTGCAACAAAGACCTTGCAACCGGTGTTGGTGCGAGCGCCGGCAAAAAAAACAGCAGCGCCAAAATGGCAACAACAGCCAACGACTCGATGGGAGTGCAATGCCATGTAAACGATCCGGTTATTAAGCACTCGGGGAACACTGCTGTAGAAATTGCTGTAGGCCGCACTGCCGGCTATCCGCCGCCATCCAACACCGATTACATTTATGTGGAGCCTAGCGCCAACGAAGACAATCCTTACCTGATCGTTCCATTCACCGGCTATGTTGATCTGAGTGGCATTATCGACCGCCCCTCGCTTACGGCTTCCGACATGACGACCAATGTGATTGTAAACAACACCGGTGGTTCTTCCACCTACGTGCCGCGCCATACGTCTGACACCGCTTTCGTTAACGGTATCACCGCGTCCGGCAACAGGCTCACCTTTAATTACCCATTCGACGGGCGTGGCTACGCCTCAACGGCATCACTCGTGTACGACTCTTGCTCAATGGCATTGGAAGTGATCAGCTATTACTATTTCGCTTTCAACTCCATCCCACTCAACGGCGGCATGTCGGCTCCACCATTTTACGTGTGCTCTACCGGTTCACCGGAAGAGAAATCAGTGAACTGTACCGAAATCGCTCCGCTCTACTTCTGGTGGCACTGCGCTGCGAAAGGAACTTTAGTAACCCTGGAAGACGGCTCGCAAAAGCCGATTGAAGAGATCAACGAAACCTGCCGTGTGAAAACAGCCAATGGAAAAAGCCTCGCCGTGGTAGCGACCGTGCTTGGCCGCCACAGTTCGGATCCAGCGAAAGGCAAAAATGAAATTTACAAACTCGTGACCAAAAACGGCAAAACCCTCGTGGCCACCGAAAACCACATGGTGTTTATGTCTGACAGCAAATGCCGCATGATCTCGCACCTGGTAGTAGGCGATACAGTGATGACCGACGAAGGCGCATCCGTAATCATCGAATGCAGCCCGATCAAAGCAGACGACATGTTCTACGGCCTTGCATTAGGCAATCCAGAGGAAAGAAATGCCAATGACTTCCCACAGGCAATGGCATCGTACTACACAGGTGGCATCTTATCCGGCGACCAGGAAACGATGAAACAACGCTCGAGGGAAGCATACCACGATCTGGATTACATCCTGCCGCGCATCCCGTCGCATTTGCACCGCGACTATACATCGGCTTTAAAGCACAAACGTTACTAACCTAAAACCAAGAAACCATGCCTACGTCAACGCTTATCAAGAGCTTATACTACACGAGCCCATACGCCACGCCGCCACCCGGCGTAACCGTTACCGGTGTTACAGTGCAAACAGATTCGGCTCAGTCGCCTTCAGGCCAGATCCTTGTGATACGCCTGCGCATGGCCTCCAACGACTCGCTGGTGCTGGGTGTGTCTAACACATCCGGTTCCGGCACCAGCTCCACCACTGCCATTCTGCAACCCTCGTTCCCACTATCAGCTACCGAGTCGTATATGATCGACCTCATTTGGGTAGCAAGCGGTACGCTTCCGGTGAACATCGACTGGAATGCGGCGGTAATGTCGGCCCCGGTAACGGCCACGGAAGTAAGTATCAAGAGTGCCAGCTACGACGGCACCAACCTCGTCACAGAATTAAGCTATGGTGATAGCAGCGCGGGCGTAGGCGCACAGGTAAATGTCTATTCATTGTCGGGTTCTACCTATGTATTGCTAGGCAGTGCGCAAACGCAAAACAACATGGTTTCTCAAACGGTAAGCCTTCAGGGCATGCCGCCTGTGCTCTTTTTAAGTGCACAGGCGGTAATACCTGTTAATGGCAATACTTCCGGCGGCTTTGCCTCCCCATTCAGCCGCGGACCTCAATCGGTCATCACGTCTTTGTCGGCAATTCCGCTGTCGGCTGCTGCCCTAACCAGCGCGGCTTACGACGGATCAACGCTTTCGCTTGCCTGGACACTTACTACCGGCCTTACTGGCACCGTAAACCCTACATCGAGCCTTGTACGTGTGTTATCGGGCTCGCAGGTAATTGCCAGCTACACAGGCGGACCTACCTCTGCCATCGTTCCTCTTGATGTAACCCAAAGCAGCGGACTGAGCGTTTCCATTGCCACTGTGAGCAATAACATCAGCAGCGCACCGATCAGCTTCAATCTCATTACCACATCGCCAGCTGTAACCAATGTTACATTGCAAACCGGTACAAATCCTGCTATCAGTGCCTCCGTTTCGAACATTCCTTCTGGCCTCAATGTGCAAGGCTACCTGCTGAATGGCAACAGCGTATTGGCAGGCCCCATTGCTGCCTCCGGTGGAACTATTACCTTCCCGGCAAGCAGCAATTATAATCCCACCGGAATGGTAGGTTTAACGGTAGTAGCAAACTATATTTCTTCCGATGGAAAAGTAACCGGACCGAACGGACCGGCTTCTGTGCTGTTAGCGACGACGCCCACGCTCAGCCAGGCAACGATCTATACCGATCCTTCGACTCCAGCCAACTGGCGTATTGACGCATCCTGGAATCGTCTTCCCGATAATGCCTCTGCCGTTAGCTCTTACAGCTTAGCCCTTTACCAAAACGGCACGAGCCTGGTATCGCAAACTGTTGCCGGAACCTCGGCTTCGTTATCCATCCCCAAAGCCTCGATCAACAATGCGCAGGCGCAGGTACTTCATCTTTCAGCTACCGGAAGCTCGGGCGGAAACTCACCTGTAGAGCAATGCACTGCCTTATTTGTGCCGCCGGTTTTACGCTCACTCGCAACAACCGATATACAGCTCAATGTAGCATGGAATGCGCCTGCCATCAGTGGAATTGCGGATCTGAAAGTCACCTATCGTCTATCTGTAAGCACTTCCGGGAATACTATCTATACCGGGCCACTTCTCAACGCCACACAAGGCGCCGTACCACTCGCAGAATGCAACATCCCTGCAAGTGGCGCTCTTGTTATGGTAAATGCATCTATTGGCGTGGTAAACCTGGTTACAGACAGTTCGATGGCAGCCGGTTCCAATGCCTCTCCTATTTTAAATGCCCCGGTGCCGAATCCTGTAACCACCAATCCCCTCAACAATATTTCTACACTAAACTGGGTTGCTGTAAGTGGCGCTTCTTACACATTGCAATTTACAAATGGCGGAACGCCTGCGACGAGTGGCACAAACTCCTACGCACTCAGCACTGCCCTCGTCCCGGGAGCCTCATTCGGTTTCTCGGTTATGGCAACCGTCACCACCAACGGCGTAACGATCAGCAGTCCGTACTCACGCACAATATACGCCCCCACAAACACGGCAGTAATCACCGAAACACGTTTCAATGGAAGCCAGGCCATGGTTGCGTGGGATAAAGTGAGCGACGCACTCTCCTACACTGTTAGCGTGTACGACAATACCGGTGTGCAAACTTATACGAACAACTTCAACGATACCAAAGCAACGTTTGCACTAGCGCCTGTTACCGGAAAAACTTACACGGCTTATGTACAGCCCATCATGGAAAACGGGCTTGGGCTTTCAGGTCCAACACAGAATATCTTTAACGCCGGTTGGTTCCTTAGCCAGCAACCTGCCGCCGACGCATATCCATACGTATATATGGCCTCTGCAATGTCTGCCTTGGGGAGCAGTACCGCCTTGCCTCCTGTGGGTGCGGACATTATAATGTATCTGCCAGAGCTTGGAAGCGCTTCCGGCGCTCTTGGCTCCACAACCATCACACAAGATCCGTTCAAAATAGAGCCGTCGGGTAACACCGAACTTCCTTATAAACTAACTATTTCCGGCGATGCTGCTGCCTGGGGCTTTACCCAGGATGCTATCCGTGCAACTCTCCAGGCCTCTTACATTACGTTTTTAAGAACCATTGAAAGCCCGGGTGGTGGAAATACCGGCGCCACGCCTTATGGCATTTCGCTGGTGCAAGCTGCTATTGCCAGTGCGCTGCCCCAAACCTTTGCTGAGTTACTTTACTATAACTTTGGCTACTCTACCAGCACATCGGTGGGAGCAGGCTACATCGACCTGCGCCCCGGAATGATCTTGCGCGTAGCCTCCAGCGATTACATCAACATCTCTCAAAACGGCGTACCATCTTATATCAATGGGTACAGCAGCGCGGGCTTTATGGACTACGAGATCGGAGGATACAACGCCAGCGGCATCTGGCGCGTAGGCTTCGACGCATTTTTGAATACCCTGGTTTCCGCCGGCACCATGACACTTGCGGCACCCGCAACATCTACGGGGGATATTCAAGCTGGTATTGGCAACTCACTTGACTTATATTATCCACAGTTCATCCAACCGTTTTACAGGCTCTATTTCCCTTCGTCCATCGCGTCATCCTGGAGTACTGGCACCAATACGACCAATACCAATTTCACGCTTGTTGCGGCAGCCAAATACGCCGATTTGCAGAACACAACCGTCACACCTTCGGTTACCAACGCCACAGCTTATTTCAGAGGTCGCACATTGGTAGAAGTGATGATGAGGATCTCCGTGAACGGGTTTGAACGTTTGGTGCCTACAGGCACAACCGTTGGCAATGTGCTTCAGCAACTGGGTATGGCACCTACGGCTAGCTCTCCGCTGCTCAGCAAAATACGCCTGCTCCGATCGGTAGCTGCCATGAACACATCGCTGACGCCAAGCACAGCAGCGGGTCCGCAACTCGAAGTACGGCTCGACTGGAACGGCCTTCAAAGCTATAGCAATGGCAATGGACTAACAGCCTTGTCACTGCCTTTGCTTCCCGGCGATCAATTATTCATCATCAGCTAAACCATCATGAGCACACCTGTATTCAACGAAGTTAGCCCGCAAGTATATGCACTATCTACGCTAAGCGAAACATCGCTCACAGCATACTGGGCGGGTTACTTTGTGTATTCGGGTGCAGGCCTGGGCAGCGCCGCTTCAACCACTCAGGTATGGCAAGACACTTCTGGTTTCTATCTTTTTCTGGATGCCGTGCCATCTGACTGGACTGTTTTTTCTGCCGAACTGAATGCTATTTTACCAAGTCTTGGCCCCAGCAATCAACTTCGCATCGTATGGATCGACCAGGCTGCCCAAGCCATGAGCAATTGGCAAATTCGCACCGCGCAGGCAAGTTTCAGTGGGAGCGGTTCCAGCATTGCCTGGACACTTAAAAGAGCCGTGAGTTTTCTTAACGGTAATTTTGTATTTTCTCTCAACGGCCAATCGCCGCTCACTTATATCAGCGATGCAAACGGCGGCGGCATCGGTTTTTCTGGCAACGGCAGTTTCAACGGGCCAGCCGGTGGCTACCCGTTTAATGGTGCACAAATTCCGTTCAGTGGGGCAACACTTGGCGCTTTCTGCACGCAACTGCCGATTCCGTTGTCTGCAAATAGCAATCTTCCGGATGTGTGGACTGCTTTGCAGATTGGCTTACAATATGCCGCGGCACCCGGTACTTTACCCTACGCTACCGTTCAGGAAGGCGACACCGACCTTGGCATGGCATACGGCAATGCTACTCAGATCCTGTTCATGCCTGTATTCAATAGTCCCGGCAGTGCATTCACGCTGGAGTTGCTCTACGATCCGCTCAACCTGCTCACACCCGACCGCACAGCGCTGAACTTATTTTCTCAGGGCCAGGGGACGCCGCCTGTATTTGAATCGACGCTTCGCACGACCAATGGCTATACCGTAACGCTCACGCCTCTGGAAGCCAATCAGGCCATTCCATCAGCAAGGTTTGCTTTCGGAGCCTGCCCCATGCAAGGTAGCGACGCTTCGGGTGGAGTTAGTTATCATTTAAGCCCCGATGGTGCTTTCCAACTGAATATACAAGCCCCTGTCGGAGTAAGTGCTGGCAGCACAGCACAGATTATGCTAGGCTTGTCGGGGCTGGAATACGCAAACTTAAGTAGCGGTAGTTACATGCTCGTTTTCGAAAGTGGCTGCGAAGCATTTATCCCCGCTGTAGATCCAGATCAGGCCATTGCTCCTGATGTGTCGGAAGCACTGACATCCATTGCTACAACTTCGCACCTCACGGTAATGAGTCTTACCAATGCGGTGACTAATCCGGTTTATTTTGCCCAACCACGCGAGGCACCTGTATTTTCAGGAAAAAATCACCGGGCCGATAATATCCTGGATTTTAATGCCATGCCTTCATTTGGCATTACCTACCAGGTAGCGGAGCGACCTCCAGTGTTTCCCGTTGGTTTCTATTCGGGCCTGGATACATCAATGGCTGCCCTTGCTCGTTTGTTTGAAAACGCAAGCCTGGCACCATACCGTGCCTATTGCCTGAGCGAAGCCTATGGCATGGGCTATTTCAACCAGAACAGACAATTGCCAATGCTGGCAACACGCCGCGAGCGTGCGCCCGACGATCCGCTGGGTGTAACTCCGCAGGGTCTCGTGGCAGAACTTACACCCGATTATACAGCCTTCGATGGTCTCATCATTGGTAATATACCGGGCACCAATTACCCAACGGTAGATTTAACAGCGGTTGCCGGGGGGTTCAAAGAAGCCCTGCAAAGCAATCAGTTATTTTTTGTGGCGTCGAATGTCACAGAGCTAATGAGTGGCACATCCGTACGCTATTATCTCGCCAACACCCCTGAACAACAGGCGGTGTTACTCGCATTGGGCGTGCCGCAATCGAATGTCACGGCTGTGTATGCCGCACTTGCAAACGCATCGCAGCCATTCAATACGGAGAGCGATTTCGTGAATTGCATTGGCACAGTCGCTGGCGCTTACCTGCCTCAATTTTTATACGTAGCCGGCATCCTGAAAGTAGAAATGGATGGCTGGACCTTTCAATTGTCGCCACGAAGCTGGCGCACAAGTAAAGACAGCCCGACACTATTGATTGCTAAGTTTTGTAACAGATCGTTACTTGACCTGGCAAACGATACCAGTAGCTGGGCATGGCCGGAGGTGGCAACACCGGCGGGAGGAAATATCGGGCAAACGCAGTCGCCGTTACTCAATCTACTCAACGCGGCAGGCGCTGTGGATGCCTCTGCCCCACTGAGGCTTTTTTACGAAACCGTTGTTACCAACCCAAACTGGAACGGATTTCTGTTTCTCAACGCGCCGGTAGATATCGGAGAGTTTCCAAACGATCTCAAATTCCTCACAGCAGGTATCAACTTAACACAGTTCTACGCTCATCACATCGGTTTTTCACAAACACCATTTCACATCGAAAGCGGTGCGCCGGCGCTAGAACAGACGGCGGCCTTCGGGCTCATCGATTATGAAGACAAGCAAGACCTTTCGGCTGAAGAAAGCATACCGTTCGGATTTAAGACCATGCGCCTGCGTGTACGATTTGCCAACGCAGCACTTGTGGATTTTTCGGCGGAAGTAGAGTTAATGCTAAACCAACTGCTCGGCGCCTCGCTTAGTAAAAACGAAGCTGCCAGAGGCAACAACCTCATCATCGACGGATCGTACCAGCGGGTAGGCGGTACGCCGGCATACGCCTTTACCCTTGTTGGTCAAAATCTATTCAACGCCAACAATACAGTGCTTACCCAGGTAGAGATCCTTTCCGTACAACTTATTACCGGCGGCGATACTTCCGGCGTCAACGTACTAACGACATTCATGCTGATGGGCAACTTCCAGTTTGTGATGTTTGAACCCTTCGACTTGTATTCGTTCGGCAATAATCCTAACGACCCGAGCGATAACGGATTCCTCCGCTTCAGCGGCCTGAGCATCGACATGAGCTTTTCGATGCTGACACCGACTGAACAAACCTTTACCCTTCGCGAAAACAACACGAGCTTCGATCAAAATATCAGCCAACAGCGGAAAAACTCGCTGCTCAATAACTTTCCGCTGACCGTAAGCTCGCTCATCGCAAGCCCAAACTTGTCCGGCAATGGAGAAACACCAAGCGGACAAACGCCGGCAGATCTGGGTTACACTTCCATTTCGGCAGATCTGGCACAAACGCCGATGGTGCCTACCTGGTATGGCCTGGTGTTTACACTCGATCTTGGAACGTTCGGCGCGCTTACCGGCAACCAGGGTTTCAAAATTTCGATACTGGCGGCTTGGTCGAGAGGTGCGTCCCAAAACGACATTCCTGTTTACCTCGGTCTGAAACTGCCGGGTATATCGGCTATTGGCGGCAGTTTTCCATTACAAGGCGTACTAAAATTAGGCTTCAGAAGTTTTCAGTTTGAAACCTACGACAGCAGTAACGAGGAAAACGGCATTGTCGTTAACACAACGTCTTACCTGCTACGCATGCACCGCTTTGCATTATCTGTACTGGTTTGGAGTTTTCCTCCGGGAACTTCAGACATTGTTCTTTTCGGGCAACCCGGAAACCCAAGGGGATCACTGGGCTGGTATGCATCTTATAGCGATGGCAAAGACGACAATAACAACAGTAAAAGCAACTCAAGCCTTGGCAAAAGTGTGAAAGGCTCTCCGATCAACCCGCCAATGAATACCGTTCAGCGGCGCCTGAGGTCGGGCAGGAGAAAACCACCGATGTCATAAATTACTACGCATGGCTATTGGAGAAATAAAAGTGAACGTGATCGATGTCGGGCAAGGGCAATGCACCTTTGTGGAAATATACGATGACGATGGCATGAATCCCACCCTGCTCCACACGCTGATGTTCGATTGTGGCAGCGACAAAACCAGTGATGTCACCTATACTAACCTGAATTACATTGTTGACAAAGCGCTGGAGAAAGACCCACCGGGTTTCGACGCGATTTTTTTTTCCCACAGCGACAGCGACCACATCAGCCTCGCCTATTATGTACTGAAAAAAGTGATCGACGAAAGTGAGGAAACTATATTCCCGGAAGTCGGTAAAGTTTGGTATGGCGGCAATTATAACCTTTACACAAAACACGGCTTCAACATTCTGGATTACATCGAAAGCTCGCATTTGTGCGATTCGTCGGACATCCGGGGCTTCAATGCCAATTCAACCGACTTTGGCACCTTATCGAAGCGCTTCGATTACAACATCTGGAACAGTGGTGGCGACGACGACCGGGTGAGTGTGAATGCCCTGGTAGCAAACGTGATTTCCGACGATCCGGACTGGGACGAAGAGGAAACGGCCTTTACAACTAAAACCGCTGAAGAAAAAAACCGCGTATCGCTCATTGCCTGTCTGCGTTTCAAGAACACGGTGTATGTCATTTGCGGGGACGCCACAAGCAAAACCATGGGTGCCTGCAATTGGCTGCTAAAAGACGGAACCACTGTTTTTGACAGCAACAGCATGACCACTCTTCCGCACCACGGCAGTCGCGCCACCGGATTTGCTGTAAAATCGGGGGCCACTGCCAGTGTGATCTCGGTGAATATCGTGAAGACATTTGCGGCTAATATGAAATCGAAAACCATTACCGTGAGCGCCTTCCAAAAACACCGGCATCCGTCCATGCAATTGATGAACGAGTTCATCCCCACACTTGGCACGCCGCTGGTTAAGGACACCAGACTGAAACAAACGAACGCACACCGTGTGACAGCACAGGTTGACATTGACCTTACAACACCGATGGGCCTCGACATTTATAAAGGCAACGACTATTCTTTCGAGACCCTCACCAATACATTCAGCACATTTTACTTTGATGGTTCCGACACGTTCTCCTACCAATTAGGAACCGATTCCGTTGCCGAATCGGAAGGACTCTCTGCCGATGATACCGCTATTAATGGCCATGCCTGCTGGCAATATGTAATAGCCGCCAGCGGTGCTTTTGGCATCAAAGGTTATCCCGATATGCTTAAAGCTGCATTCACGGAAGCGGTAACCGCATCAAAAGCCTTTCAAAAGGCAACATCGCTGCCGGAAGCCAAGCCGGTTTTTGTGGTACGACGGAACAAAACCAAAACAATGGTATCTGCTGTACCGGTAACGAATGTAATTTTTCATTCACGTTTAAAACAATTCGACCAATGATATGGCAACAGGAAACGTCATTTTAACGGTAGTAGATGTGGGGCAAGGGCAGTGCACATTCGTCGAGATCTACGACGATGACGGCATGAACCCTACATTACAGCAAACCTTGTTGTTTGATTGCGGGAGTAACAAAAAAAGCGACGAAACAGGTACAAACATCAGCTATATTGTTAACCGCGTCACAAACATGGCAACGCCCACCATCGACTGCCTGTTCTTTTCTCATGGTGATACCGACCACACGAATCTTATCTGGACACTTCTCGATGAAATTGACGTGGCACTTGGATCCGACAAAAAACTGGCGATCACAAATACATTGTACGGCGGCGCTTTTGCGCACTACTATAAAAACTCGAAAAACATTCTGAACTCTGTGGTAACCCGTGGATACTGCACCGCTCCCACTGTCAGACAAGCCGGTGGTAGCAATTTCAGCAATTACAATCCAGCCACAAAAAGCTATACCGACCACCTCTGGCAATCCACCGACCACAGCGTTGTGGTTTACGCCGTGTGTGTAAATGTACTGTCTGACGAACCAGACTGGACAAAAAACGATCAACCTATTCCGGGCGGAAATGCGGAAGAACTCAATCGCGTATCGCTTGTAGCAGCCATTTACTATGCCGGAAAATCTTATGTGATTTGCGGCGACGCCACCTACGTCACTATGGGCGCAACCATCAAACGCTTTAACAACGATCCGCCTTTGTTCGACAACAACGCTATGGTCACCCTGCCGCACCATGGTGCCAGGAATACTGGTTTTGCGGTACCTTCTTCGGAAAGAGCCAGTCTCAAAGCGAAACTGATCGTGGGCTATTTTGCCGATCTGTTCCAATCGGATACGGTTAGTGTAAGCGCCTACCGGCATCATGGACATCCCTCGCTCGAATTGATGTCAACCTTTCCACCCAAACTCGACAAACCGGTATTGAGGGATCCAAGGCTCCGGCAAAAAAACACCCATCGCATCACGGCTAACATCGACTATGTTATTTTCCTTCACGATCCGGATGGCGAGAGCGGACAAACCATTGAAATGGTCAGAGAACGAACATTTGAGGCAATCACCAATACATATACAACCCGTTACTTCGTATCGGGTCTACCGACGTTTTCGTACAATATTGGCAACCTGGTAGCCGACGTATCTTCAGGTCTGACAGCTGATGTTCCGATCAACGGCTTTGCCTGCTGGCGTTACACAACAGCAAGTAATGGCTCGTATGTTCTCGCAGGCTTCGCTAATCTGGCACTTCCACTGGCATCGTTCACAGACGCCCCAGAAGGCTTAACAACAGAAGATATTTCGGACAAAAGACTTTTGCTGGCTGTAACTACCAGAAAAGATTTTGCTATCAGAAAGAAAAACGCGCCGCCAACAACTCCGGCTAAAAGCCAACAGAATTCAGTCATTCCCGGCCTCAAACACTTTTTATAACACCGAACCATGAGTACAACCAGCGTCTATAATGCCCTCAACAGTGCTATTACTAATAACAGCATCAATCTTTGGACTGCCGCTAATGGATCGGCCGATCTGGCAGGCCTGGTACCTGTACTGGAACTTTTCGGCATTACATCCGACTATATGGTGACCAACGTTGTACTACCGCCGAGCACCAATGGCAGTACAGTTATCCTCACCGGGCAGGGTTCATTTCTTTCGAGTGCAACATACGCGGTTAACGTCACGCTTACATACCTTCAAAGTAACAATAGTTTTACGCTGGTGCTTGCCGTGAAAACGCCCTGGGTATTCTCAACATTTTTTGGAAACCTGCCCAATACCCTCATGCAAAACCCGGCGGTGCAACCCGGAATTACCTGGTATCCGTCTGTATTAACCGGGATGACAGTGAATGCCGCCACCTTTACCGGTCAATCATTGGCTACAGCCCTTACTCTAACCGGATTTCTGGCACAACCAGATAACGCTTACCTGCTTGCCAAAACGCCAATGATAGGCCCATGGCCACTTCGCCTGTCGGGCACTGTGGTGATGCCGGACAATACGCGAAACTATCCGCTCATAGACCTTGATGCTACGGGAAATAGCACCAACATCATCGGCGACGCGCAATCGGGCATTAACGGACCGTCCGCAGTTACTCTCCAAAATCCTGGCCTCAATCTAATTGTTCAACCACTGGTTGAAGAACAATTGGGTAATGTTGCATTTTCTACTATTCGCCTTTTTGGAAATTTTGCCCTGGGAGATATTACCGGCCGGATTTCAACGCTCATCTTATCCACCGGCGATACCTGGAATTTCACCGTAAAGTTCAGCAAAAATGCCACGTTGATAAACGGCTTGGCACAGCTAACCCGCATATTTGGCGTTGAGCTCCCGATACCAATGAATTTTCCGGTATTGAAAGATTTCTATGTTGCGGAAATCGATATCGACCTCCAGGTGGAATCGGGCTCCGGCTTGATCCCGTCATTTTCGTTGCAGAATCTGGCTATAACCATCCGCTCTGACAAAACCTGGGTGCCACCGGTTCCTTTCGTCACGCTTACCAACGTAGGCACGCGCTGGGTGTGGGGTTGGTCTTACATCAATGGCGACAACGGACAGGAAAAAACATATACACTGACCGGCTCTGTCTTTGGCACATTCAATTTCGGCAGTGGCGGATCGCAACAGATTGTTTACAACAACGATCCTGTTGCTCCCAACAGCCCGTCCGTTATCCTCGAAGATTCCCTGGATCCGGTACGCATCAATGTACAAATGTCGTTACCTGATTTCATTATTTCCGGTGGCTTGGCAAAAGACAGCGTCATCCCTATCGGCGACGCCCTCACTTATTTTTTTGGAAACGACGGCCCTTCAATTGGACCGCAACAAATGAATATTACGCGCCTGCGTTTCACGGCCGATCCGATCGGACAAAATTATTTTGCCGAAGCCTCGATCCTGTTCACTGACCCGTCACAACCAGACAAACCTGCCGCAGAGCAAGGCTGGCAGATCAACCTGCTGATCCTAACCATCATTCTGAACGAACTCGAATTCAATATTTCCGTTAACAACGGACAGGTTTCGGGCGGCATTGCCGGCATTTTCTATTTGCAACAGGGCGATGCCTCCGACTATTCCTTGCCACGCATCATGCTGAGCGCGGAATATCCTCCACAAGATCCTGATAACCCGGCTGGCTGGACGCTGATGGGCTATCTTTACCCAGGAACATCCATTAGCCTCACCGAACTGGTGCATCAATTCATTTACGGCAACCAAACCCAGCCGCCGTCATGGGTTCCTGATGTCACCGTGGACCGGCTAGCCGTGAAGTTCACCACGGGTGCCATGGGCAACAATGGTGTAGCCGTTAACCCTTCTTACACCTTTGGAGGAACCATCTCCGCACGTTGGCAGCCAACCATCTTCGGTACAACGCTCAAAGTGAGTGCGTCGGCAAGCATCGATCTCGAAAAAAAATCGACAGACGCGTCTGCAAGTGGAAAAATTACGGGCACTTTCAGTATCAACCGCATCGGCCTTACAGCAAGCCTCACCTTTGGCGTACCTGAAGCGACTTATCTATTTAAAGTACAATTCGACCAACTTTGGTTGCAAGCTACCACTTCCTGGCGTGGCGACGAAAACAACCGCCACCAGGTAATTTCCCTCCAACTCGGCGGCGTAACCCTGGGCGACATCCTGGAATACCTCGTTAACCTCGCCGCCCCAACCATCGGCTTCAGCCTCGACTCGCCGTGGGATGTCCTTAAAAAGATTGACCTTTCGCGCTTTGTGCTAACGCTCGACCCGAAAGAGAACGTCGTGGAATTTGTGTTTGAAGCCAACGTGGACCTGGTGATTGCACAGATCAAAACCATTGGTGTGCGTTACACCAAGAATAAAAACCAGGGTTCCGTGAACCTGATCTTGACAGGCTCGTTCCTTGGGCAGAGCTATACGCCTGACGATCCGCTCGAATGGGACGTTATCAACGATCCACCACCTTCCGTTCCCGGACAAGGAAAAAGCCTCGTAAATCTCAAATACCTGGGCCTTGGCCAGCATGTGACCTTTGTTGGCGATGCACCGGGAACGGTAGCAGCCAGCGTGCAAAAACTGAAAGACAACATGCCGGCGCCTCCCGCCAATGGTAGTCCGATGCCGCAAACCATGCGCTATTCTACAGAAAGTCAGTGGTTGATCGGTTTGGATATTGAGCTTATGGAAACATTGGGTCTAAAATTCATATTCAACGATCCGGTGCTTTACGGTTTGTCGATTGCATTGGGCGGTGAACGGGCCGGGTCACTGGCCGGATTGAAGTTTGAGATCCTTTACAAAAAAATAACCGACGACATCGGCATGTTCCGCGTAGAACTTCAGGTACCTGACATGTTCCGCACCATTCAGTTGGGTGTGGTATCGATCACGCTCGGCATCATCGTTGTAGAGATCTACACCAACGGAAATTTCAAGGTAGATCTGGGCTTCCCTTACAACCAGGATTTCTCGCGATCGTTCAGCTTGCAGGCGTATGTGTTTATTGGTCGCGGTGGTTTCTATTTAGGCGTTCTCAATGGCGACACATCCACGCAAGTACCCCGCATTTCCAATGGTAATTTTTCACCGGTAATTGAGCTAGGAATAGGCATTGCAGCAGGCGTAGGACGCGAGATCAGGGCAGGCATCCTTTCAGGCGGCGCTTACATCGAACTACAAGTGATCTTCCAGGGCGTATTAGCCTGGTTCAATCCAAACAGCAGCGGCATTGCTCCTGCAACCTACTTCAAATGCCACGGCATTGCCGCTTTGCATGGAAAAGTATATGGTTCTGTAGATTTTGTTGTGGTAAAAGTTTCGGTGACGCTTGAAGCCTATGCACAGGTAAGCATTGTGTATGAAAGCTATCAGCCGATGCTGATTACGTTCTCAGTAGAAGTAAGTGCCGAAGCCTCGATCAAGATACTCTTTGTGCGCATCTATTTCTCTTTCAGTGTCAAATTGGAAATGGGCTTTACACTCGGCCATGCCGAGCCAACGCCATGGATTCTCAGTGAAAACAACAACAACTCGAATTCCGGATTCAGTACAGCAACAAAAAAAACCTTCGCACTCCGAAACAATCCAGCCAGAAAGCTGCAAACACTCAGGCGCCATTACCGCACACAGCTACTGGCCGATATGCGCGCAGCACGCTCAATTAACAACACGGCAGTACTAGCAGATACCGATTATCAGCTACACTGGAACCCATCGGCAACCGTTTTCAGTGATTCGCCGAGGAATGCGCATCTCACCTTATTACCGATCTTTACCATCGGCGATGTACCCGTTAATTGGGATAACACAACGCCATCGAATCCAACTCCGGCATACCGGTCGGCTTTTGTGCTATTTGCCGATACAGGCATGGATCCTGCTGCACAAGGCATTTCAGCCCTTAGCCAGCGTAATTCGGCACACAGTGCAATGGGCTTTGCTGCCGAAGATACCAGTACGCTTGCTGCCGACATCCTAACGCAAGGCATGGTGCAATACGCGATTAATGCGCTAACAAGGCCTCAAAACCAGGGCAACCTGATCACTGCACACGACATTGCTTTACTTCTTGCACAACTGGATTTACCGGAAGCGATGAACGACGGCTTGTCGATCGATAATCTAAGCACCTTCTTCAATACCAACATTCACCTATGGATCAGCGGCGACGTACAGCCGCGACCTGATGAAAAATCGGCGATGGTGATCCCTATGCCGCCGTTCCTGAACTGGACCTCCGCCCAAGCGGGCGACGTGGACTTCAGCAATAAAAACAAGATCGGATCAATGTATGAGTGGCAAATTTCGCAACTACTGAATACTTACTTTCCAGTTGGTGACAAACTAGCGCCAGAACCTACGGATGATAACCCTGCCGATTACGAGTCTTTTACCAGTTTCATGTTCCGCGATTTCTGTCTCCTGCTCATGCAAAACGGGATTAAAGAAATGCAAAAATTACTCGCAGAAACCAGTGTAACCGTTCAAACAACTGGATCGGTGGTGCAAAGCCTGGCGCAAGTGGCCGAGGGCTTACCAAAAGTTTCGACAACATATAACATTCACGCTGGCGATACCGTAGAAAGTGTAGCGGAAAACCTGGGTGCTACTGTGGCCGAGCTGGTGTTCCTGAACCCAACGTTGGAAGACAGTCTGAATAACGACGATGTGGGCACGGAGCTGACGATCGTTCTGGGCATTCCGCCGCAAAGTCTCGCCATCGACAATGCAGGCGCACTTTTTGCGATAAACCAGTTAAATCTGGGCACAGTGGTTCACCAGGCCAACGCCGGAGACACACTTCAGGTCATTGCTGATCTCTTCAACATCCCTGATTCTGTCGGTTCACCGTCGGTTGCCCAATTGTTGGCATACCGTTCCGATGACTATCTCTCTCTCAGCTCGGGACCAAACATCCTAAAACCACAAAGCAGTTTCAATGTACCGGCAGAGGTATTCAGCAATGCGCCCGCAAGTTATACCAAAGAGCGTACCGCTGCTGTGTTCTTTGTCCGTTACATGAATTTTGACGTACTCGATAATACCAGTGTTCCCGAAAAAGCAAACTGGTATGTGCAAGCAATTACCTCGACCCCCGCCAATGCATCGCTTCTTCAAACACTCTTCCCAGGCCAGCCACTACAAGCGCTGTTAGAGCTTCCTCCCGGCTTGAGCCTCTCGGTGCCAAACAGCTACCAGGCTGCCTACCTTGATACCTCAAACTGTAATACATATATAACTGTGCCGGGCGACACACTTGGCCGTATCGGCTATGCCCTGGTATTCCAACAGGACCCGGACAGCACTATCTCCATTGCTTCCTGGCAAACGTTCCTTGCCGGGGTCAATGCTGGTTCATCTGCTAATTCATGGAATATACCTGCCCAGGCTTCCGTAAATGTTGATTCAGGACAAACTTTCGAATCGCTGGTGCGCAGGCTCATCGTTCATTGTACATGGACTGGAAGCAATGTCGATAATCCGGCAGAAGGAACCTGGACGTATGACTGGGTGGGTGTAGCCCAGGATTGGGCCGCCAATGCTGCTATTCTGGAACCGCTTGCTTGCGTAACGGTACCTGATGCCAAAACGTCACCGGCGGTTACCCTTAGCTTTAGTGAATTGAGCACCGTGTATGGACTGAGCATCACCGATGCGGCCACGCGGTTGCAAAATGTAAACGGTCTTTATGCCAGCGGAACAGTACTAACGGTTAAGTCACTACCTGCGCAAGACATCAGCGTACTGATGGCCGGCATTCTGCAAGGCGACCCGTTCACTTCCATTGTCAATCAGTCGTCACGCATGCTTATGTCGGGCCTTCAACTACCAAATCTGAAAACGGAAAACGGGCATACGGTCGCCGATACTGTCAATCCGCTTCCATTGTACGATCTAACCGGTCAGCAGTTTACATTCCCGGTAAACGCTGCTGAACCCACCGAAGTTGCCTTGGCACTGACTCTCCAATCGGAAGAAACCTGGATCCAATTGTTCGATTCTATTACCGTACAGGCCGGACAAACGCTGGCGCAACTTGAAACGCAATACCCCGATTTATTAGCTTACAATCCTGGATTGAGTGCTGCCACATTTAAAACAGGCATGGTACTTTTGGTAGCGGAAGCGTCCAGCCTTGATTATTCATACACCAATGCTGAAGTGGAAGCTGAAGCGCCTGCCACTGGACTCGCCATTCAACCCGTACCGTCAAGCCTCTCGGCACCGGCGCCAATGGCGCTGAGTGGCACCGTTCCGCGCACCTACGGGCTTGAACACCGCATCGAGCTGCAAAGCCCTGTTGCCCTTGCCATTCCTCAAAGTGGGCAGCAAACAGCTGTAACGGGCAACGCCGGGGCATGGCTTCTGCCTTCCGACCTTCTGGCAAAAGCCCGCGCAGGGGTTACCACACATTACGAACTGCTTTCTGCTCCTCTGGGTGGCAACGCAGGCGAACAGGCTACCGAAATAGACAGCAGCACGTTTGGCATGTTGCTTCCTTTTAAAGTGAAGCGCATGGACACAGGCAACGCCAATTTTAACCTGATAGGCGTTGACACTGATAACCGGGAACTGCTAATTTCCCTGATGACCTGGCTTGGAACTTCCAATACTGCCGCCGCATACCTGGCTATATCTCCGGCACCCAATGCCGGCAACACCGCCGGCCTCACGATCCTGAACACCAACGCAGACAATTCATTTCTGATCAAAAGCAATTTATCTACCACGTCGATGCCGCCGATGTATTTTGCGCGCCAAGTAAACGCAGAAGACAAAGAACTCGAAACGGATACGATCTCAGCCTACTACGCGTCGCTTAGCAGTTTGGCCAACTTTACAAAGCTGTTGTGGGAGGGCAGCGTGGTAGGCGGCTCAGGTTATTACTTCAATGCCGGACAAACCTTGCCGGGAAGCGCTTTCGACGAACAAGGAAATATCACGCTGCAGCTATTGGTAATTGCCGGCTCGCAGCAAAGCGTAACTACGGGTGGCCGGAGCCTCCTGCCATTCAACAATTGCGTATTGGTTGGTGCAGGTATCGACACGCAACAGCTTTCACTTTACATGCAAAGCGCTGGTAGCGACGATCCGTCAGAAACCGTAACACAGGCTCTCGTTCCGCCAGGCAACGTAGGCTTTGAACTCTTACTGAATAATCCGGGCGATGCCACCGATCCGCAGACCCGATTGAAAAACCTGTATAGTCTGCTTAGTTTCGAGATAGCCCAAACCAGTGGTTCGCCTTTTATCGCTGCAGCTTCTGGCATGCCCGTGTTGCCCTCCCCTTCCGACGGCATCAAAGAAGAAGCCTGGAAAAAACAACGCGCACGTCGTGTACAGCGCAAAAATAAAACTGCTAAAAACGATGTGCTGGAAAACGATGCCATGCCATATTGGAGTTATACGCAAGTAATGCCGGTGTCGCGCTTTACAAGCCCGGGAACGGCAACGGCGGCTCCCAACGTCAACGGCCTGCCACTCTATACCGCTGATCCATACATTGGTTACGGCACACAAAACTCTCTTCCCCAAGCGTCATTTGTATTCGGTTTCGGCGATGTGCTAGGCAACCGAACCGGTGCAAATGGAAGCCAGCAAGGCAGTACGAGTATCAATGTTGGCTATACCGACAACCTGATCGGCATCAGCGATTGGCCTTCTATTGCGCGTTACTATACCGTTCAGGCGTCAGGAAACGCTGCAACGCTGAGCCTCATCGTGGGCTTGCGCCCGTCGGAACTGCTCCCTACTCCATCTCAACGTGGGGATGCACTTTCAAACCAACTGGCACAACAGCAGAAACGATTTGCCGATATTTACTACCAACTGGTGCAACCAAATCTTCAGGCATGGGTAGTGAGTTCCCTGAATTATGTAGCCGATACCAACTATGGCAATAAAGGACAACAACTAAGTGATTACAGTCCGCTTTGGAAGTTTGCCGGAGGGGCTTATGCAATGACGTCAGGCTTAGCCGGGCTCGGCACCGCAAAACCATTGTTGCCGTCCAGCCTCAGCGTACTCACCAGCACCTACAACGTGCGGTACACAGAACTGGCCGAGGCCAACGCCGATGGACTGATACACGACCTGTTCGGCAGCGTACTTCCGGCAGTACCCGCATACCTGCCCTACGTTGAGAATGAAACCATCACCGGTATATATCAATTGGCGCCTAAAGGCTGGCCTCTGCCTGCTAGTGCGGATGCCCTGCTCACCAACGATGAAAATGCCGCATTGCCTTTGAAAACCGGCATATCGCTGGTGATCCCGGAAAAAAACATTTCGACGGGTAGTGCTTCACCGTCGGTATCAATGAAAACCCTGGCCGATGCCAACAACACCTCTGTGTCGTCGCTGGCCATGCAAAACCAAGACAAAACAGTATTGCAGGTGGGCTTCGAATTTACCGTAGAAATCGACGCCAGCACGGAAGCTGTTGTGACTGTGAGTGATTCGGTGAATACGCTAAACCTCGTGGTTGCTGCATTTGCCGAGCAAGGGGTCAACATCGACGTCGTCGGACTCTGCGATGTTAACCAGAATAAACCCAATATATTTGCCATCCAGGAAACCCTTACCACTACGTTCTATGTGGTAAAAGACACTGATACCCTGGCTAGCAACCAGTCGGGCGTGAGTTTGAACGACCTTGCCAGTGGCAACTTAAGCACGCCAAATCTGTTCGATCCGGGCGCACTTATTTTCTTTAATCCGTTCGATGCCATTGCAGTTGACAATACAACAACACTGAGACAGCTTGCGAGTCGATATGGCTGCAGCATGGAGCAGATCCTTGCTTACAACGCGTCTTTCACACTGTCCGCAACCAGCACGTGTGTATTGCCCGGCACACTGGAATTACCAGCCGATACCAGCAATATATCCGTTCCGTACACCATTCGGGCCAACGAATCGCTAAACACAATCGCCTCACGCTTCGCCTACAACCTTGCAAACGGTACAGCGGCACTTCAACTCGCAACAACAAATGCATATATGCCTGCAACGCTGATACCGAACACATCGCTTAGCATCCCGGTAGGTGGCACCTCTTACACAGTGAACACCGGAAGTAACCCAACTTCATTCGGCTCTTTACTAACAACCTTGCATGGACAAGCATCTTCTGCAACAATGACCGATGTCGTGAATGCCATCGGAGACAACACATCAGTGCTGGAGCCAGGCGCCTTGTTGATCTGCCCGTTAGCGAAACTGGACAGCGACCTGGCACCATCAGGCATCGATGCCATTTACGGTATAAGCGGGCAGGCTTTTGCCTTAGCGAATACGGCTATACCAGGACTTATTAAAAAAGACCAAAAGTTATACGCCGCCGACAAGGTAAAATATGTTACCACACAGCTCAACGATACCTTCAACAGTATTATTACCTCCTTTGCCGATCAGGATGTGAATGTAAGCGCAAGTGACATTGTAGATAACAATCCCGATGTTGTCTTTCTGGCAGCCGGCGCACTTGCTTTCGTCCCGCCGGTACCGATCAACTTTACAGTAACGCTACCGGAAAATGCAGTATATGAAGGCCCCGTAGTTCCTCTGCAAAGTAGCTTACGCATTTTGAGGCCGGAAATACTGATTCCGGACGAGTTCAGGACGACAGCCCACACCGGACCAGTAGAAATGACGGAATCCGATTTCCCTGCACCGTTAAGCTCAGCCATTGGCGAAGGCAGTTTGAACCTGAACAGTTTTGTTACCCAAATCACCACAGCCATCAATACACTACGCATTGGAACCGGCAGAGTACGCGGCATTGTGCAGGATCTATGGCAGGTCAATTTCAACGCGCAAGGCATCTCCCAGGTGGAATTGATACCGGCTACTACAGTAAATTCTGTCGCGCAGCCGCGCTTCTTTGCCCTGGCACCATTATACAAGCATCTTGTAAACCGCACGGTGCCAATATCCGCGCTACAAAGTTCCGGAGAGCTCGGTTCGCCGCAGGATATTTCGTTCCAGAATGTAGATACAGAATTGTGGGCCAGGCGTTTTGTTGAAGACATGGATCGTTTTCTTTCAGGTGAATATGCGTCGGCTATATACACAGATGCCACGATACGCACGTCGCTTAATTCAGTACTCACCTCAAAGCAAAACCTGATCCCAAAAATTGCAGGAGGCCTCAACACCGTATTAAGTCTCAACGACCCGGGTGCTACAGCAGGTCTTAGCAGCGCCACCGAGTCGCTGCGCCAGCAACTGGGCATTAGCCTCGCAAAAGCATACGAAGCCAATGCGCTGGTGCAATACAACTCTTCGGTCAATTCGCCTTATACCGGAAGTTCGCAATTGCCCCCGGCTTCACTTTATGGAAACGGGCAGCTTAGCAGTACCGTTCCCGGACAGGTTATTTCCGGCTTAAGTATGATCTCTGCAAAAACCGACTTATCGCAAACAAGCTCTTATGCGAACTTCATCGTGATGCTGGACAATCCTGCTTTCCATCGCACAGTAGAAGGCACGTTCAGCTACAACATTTCGAATTATGAGTTCAATATCACCAGTCAGGATCTGCCTGACGGCTATAAGTCGTCGGATTGGCTCAGTTTTGTGCCGCTCTTAACCAGCGACAATAAGCCGTCGGCACTTGCGCAAACCGATCCGCAGGGAACTGTTAATGTCCCTATTCCGTTGCGCATATTCCCGGATCTTCCGAAAATTATCAAACAACAAGCCGTTCAGAGCTACGCTGATCTCAAAAACAGACTCGTCAGCGAACTGAGCCTATGGGACTTTGACTTCATTTATTCGCACCAGCATGCCGAACAGGATTATGTGCTGGTAACGGCCGAGTTCAATTTAACGCAACCTCAGCTGTTTGCCCGTGCACTTAACGGTACGCAGGATCTGTTCAGTGAGCTGGCGCAATACATGTCGGTAGCCGACAGTTTGTGGAACATCTTAAATGGCCTTACTGATCCGGCCTCCCAACATGATCCAACAGTATTGGCACATGCCGTGCAAACCTACGCTGGCCTGGTAGGGAATGTCGAACAATATTGGAATACGCGTTTACCACAATCTGCAAATCACAGCAACCCCGCCGACACGTTGGTGGCAGACATGAGCTACCGTTACAATGCGCGTGTAGGCTATCGCAACGAGTTTGAGATCGACACCTACACGCTCACCTTAACCGAAAGCCTGAACCCTGGGCTGGCCAGCCCCTGGCCATCAGTATTTGTGCAAAGTCAGGTAGCCGGCGTTGATATATTCATAGAATTACCGCTTCAAACGTCAAGCGCCACCACAGCCGTTTACCAGCTACCGCAAGACGTCGTGGTGATGGCAACAACATGGCCTGTGTTTAAGTTGCAATGGGCGCAACTGAACGTGGCATCGGTACAAAATGCACGTACCAAGATAAGCGTAGAGCGAAACCAGAACCTCGTGGATGGCGTAAACACCAACCCGGTTTTTATTTTCTCAACTGACACTGTCGTTGCGCCATCAGTAGTCACTCCATTGAACACCTTCGGCAAACCGGTGGATATTACCAGCCTTGGAACCGATCTTACAAGCGCGCTTACTGCCTGCTTCACAGGTTTGTTCGGCAGCAACTACAGCGGGCAGACCGTTACCATGGAGCTGAGTTACGGATACGAACTTGTAGCGCCCGATGGCAACAGTGAAGGTCTGGTGACCTACCTGCCTATTGGTTTATACCCTAACCAAACGCTCAGTAGCAGCACAGCACAGCAGTTGAACACCGCCGTAACGGCCTGGAAACTGGCAAACCAACCTGTGGAAAACGGAGGCGAATGGGTATTCTCTATCAAACTGTATTCGCAAATGACGCAAAACTCGCAAACCTTACTAAATATCGAGCATTTGTTTTACCGCATGGGATCCTGAAAGATTGATAGTAAACAATGCGGCGCTCTGCTTGTTAGCTTAATATGAATAGCAGATCAACTAACATGATGACGGTGGAAATATGGAGCGACGTAATGTGTCCTTTCTGCTACATCGGCAAGCGAAAATTTGAAAAAGCCCTGGCTCAATTTGGGCAAAGGGATCAGGTTGAGGTTATCTGGAAGAGTTTCCAACTCGATCCGGCTTCTGTAACAGACCCGTCGTTGAATCCCATCGACCATCTGGCAGCAAAAAAGGGCTGGAGTAAAGCGGAAGCTCTTCAGGCGACCGAACATGTAACTACCATTGCCCGCGATGCAGGCCTCGACTTCAGGCTGGAAAATGCTGTTGTAGCGAATTCTTTCGATGCACACCGGCTTTCGCACCTGGCTAAAGAGAAAGGGAAACAAGATGCCCTGGAAGAAAAACTGTTTGCCGCTTATTTTACGGAAGGCAAAAATACTGCCGATCATCCGACGTTGACTGCGCTTGGCATGGAAGCCGGACTGCAACAACGCGATGTGGAACACCTGCTGAACAGTCAGCAATATGCCGATGAGGTGACACAAGACATTGAACAGGCTCACCGGATCGGCGTGAGAGGTGTGCCGTTTTTTGTATTCGACCGGCGTTATGCGGTATCGGGCGCTCAAGAACCACACGTGTTTTTAAAAGCGCTTGACAGCGCTTATAGCGACCGCGTTAAAGAACATCCACAGGAGAACCAAAGCAGCCAGAACAGCGACAACACTTGCGGGCCAGATGGCTGCGAAGTATGATAAACTAGCCGGCACCATAAGAAAGGCACCGAATAACAAAAACCGCCGGGATTACCCGGCGGTTTTGTATATTATATTCTCAAGTTAACTCTAGTTTGACAACAGCGCGCGGGAAATAACGATCCGTTGTACTTCGCTGGTTCCTTCATAGATCTGCGTGATCTTCGCGTCGCGCATCAATCGTTCTACGTGGTACTCTTTCACGTAACCATAACCGCCATGGATCTGAACAGCTTCCGTCGTTACCCACATAGCCGTTTCGGAGGCAAACACTTTCGCCTGCGCACCTTCTTTTTCACAAGGCAAACCTTGATTTTTGAGCCATGCTGCACGGTAGATCAACAAACGGGCAGCTTCGATGCGGGTTGCCATATCCGCCAGTTTAAACTGGATAGCCTGGTGTTGGCAGATCGGTTTACCGAAAGCTTTACGTTCTTTAGAGTAAGCCAATGCCAACTCATAGGCACCGCTAGCGATACCGAGGGCTTGCGACGCAATGCCGATGCGACCGCCTCCGAGCGTTTTCATCGCAAATTTAAAGCCGAAGCCTTCCTCACCAATCCTGTTTTCTTTAGGCACTTTCACGTCTGTAAACATCAAAGAGTGAGTATCGCTACCGCGGATACCGAGTTTATTTTCTTTCGGCCCAACGGTAAAGCCCGGCATGCCTTTTTCAACGATCAGACAATTGATGCCTTTGTGGCCAAGCTCGACATTGGTTTGTGCCATCACGAGGTAAACAGAAGCTGTACCACCATTCGTAATCCAGTTTTTAGTTCCGTTTAGCAGGTAATGGTCGCCTTTGTCGATAGCCGTTGTGCGTTGAGAAGTGGCATCGCTGCCTGCTTCAGGTTCTGAAAGACAAAACGCACCAATGACCTCACCTTTTGCCAAAGGCACCAGGTATTTCTGTTTTTGCTCTTCGGTACCGAAATGCTCGAGGCCCCAGCAAACAAGTGAATTATTAACACTCATTACCACACTGCAAGACGCATCTACCTTAGAAATTTCTTCCATAGCGAGCACATACGACACAGCATCCATACCGCCACCGCCGTATTTCGGATCAACCATCATCCCCAGGAAACCCAGCTCCCCGAGCTTTTTGATTTGCTCTGCCGGAAATTTCTGGTGTTCATCGCGCTCGATCACTCCTGGTTTACACTCATTTTGGGCAAACTCGCGGGCTGCCTTTTGTATCATCAATTGCTCTTCGGTTAATTGAAATTGCATTTGTCTTGGGGTTTTAAAGTTTAGGATTTACCCTCACAAAAATATAAGATATTTTCAATTTCCGGCGCTAGTTCGGCGTTTTATTAAAATTATTTTGTTGAGTTTTTCGCTTCTGTCGGCTGTGAGTCCATGCATTTAACAGTATCTTTAATGGCAGATGATAACAGGATCTTTAACCGTTGCCGGCCTGATGAGCGGCACGTCGCTCGACGGGCTCGACATTGCTGTTTGCCGCTTTGATAGCCGCGAAGGCGTTTTGAGTTACGACCTGCTTGCCGCCGAAACACGGCCTTACGAGGCTGTTTGGAAAGAACGCCTGACAAATGTCTTTGATGCCAGTGCCGAGCAGTATTTCAAACTTCACAGCCTGTACGGCGAATACCTGGCCGCCGAATTAAACGCCTTTCTCGAGCGACATAAAATCCGGCCCGATTATGTTGCCAGCCATGGCCATACCGTTTTTCACCGGCCGCAACTGGGTTTCAGCACGCAAATTGGCTGCGGCGCAACCATTGCCGCTCATACAGGTATTGATACGGTCTGTGATTTCCGCAGCCTGGACGTTGCTCTCAACGGACAAGGCGCGCCACTCGTTCCGGTGGGCGACCGCGATCTGTTCCCGCAATCGGCAGCCTGCCTCAACATGGGAGGCATTGCCAATATCTCGTTCACCCAACACGGGCGAACCTCCGCTTTCGACGTTTGCATCGTTAACATGGCGTTAAACTACCTGGCCGCACGCGCCGGCCACGACTACGATGCCGGCGGCGCGATGGCTGCTTCAGGCTCGTGTGACACTGCACTGCTCAACCAGCTACTCGCTTTACATACAAACCGGCAATCATTGGGCAGAGAATGGTTCGATCGCTATTTTTTACCCTTGCTCAATCAGTCAAACGCTCGTATAGCAGATTTACTGGCTACCTGCGTGGAATATGCAGCGCGGATGATTTCGGAAGTATTGCAAGTGCACCAACTTGATTCGGTTCTTGTAACAGGAGGCGGCGCATACAACCAATTTCTGTTGCAACGACTGGGTGTGCATTATAAAGGCCAGATTAACATTCCGCCGGATGCCATTATTCAATTTAAGGAAGCGATCATTTTTGCATACCTTGGTTATTTGCGCGTTACCAACCAGGTTAACACACTTCAATCGGTTACCCTTGCTTCCCGCGACAGCATTGGCGGCTGCATGTATAAAGCTCGTATATGATGAACGCACTACTGATATTTTTAGGTGGCGGAACAGGAAGTCTGATCCGCTTCGGTATAGCCTGGCTATTTTCCAAAACCACATTAAGTCTGCCTGTTGCTACCCTGGCAGCCAACGTATTAAGCTGCCTTGTATTTGCACTGATGCTCGGTCATTATGGATCAAGACTGCAAATACCCGACGCTTACAAGAGTTTTGTACTCATCGGCCTTTGTGGCGGGCTTAGTACTTTCTCCACGTTTAGCTTCGAAACTTTCGAATTGATCAAACTCGATATGATCGGCTGGGCCATGCTAAACATTGTGCTAAGCTGCGTGCTATGCACAGCGCTCTTCTTCTGGTTTGCCAAAGCCTGATCGCTACTGCGGTACTACGTCGCAGCTATCCCGGATTAAGAGCCATATTTAATCCGCTTCTCAAAAAAACGATCCTGGATTATAAGATTTCCGCCTATTGCTTCATGAGCTTAACGGTTTGCACACTGCCGTCGGCAAAGTTCACGGCGGCACTGTATAGCCCTGACGCCAGCGCAGACAAATCGAGGAATACCGCTGTGCCCTGCAGGCGCTCATGCATCACCAATTTGCCTGTGTAGTCGAAAAGCGAAACGGATGTCATCGTCGCATCTGCATGCAGGTTAACGATTCCCTGCGTCGGGTTTGGATAGGCGCCGGCAGAGGCTCGAAGGCCAGCTTCTTCGATACCAACACACGACACAACTTCAATGGTGCGGGTTTCAGAGGCTGTACATCCTCCGCTTGTCACCTGGTAGATAATGGCATAACTGCCGACACCCACTGATGGATCGAAGGTATTTCCCGAGACACCCGACCCAAGGTAAATGCCACCGGAAGGTGAAGCGGTAAGCGCATAAACACCGGCATCGGAACAAAGCGGGCTGTGCACAGCGAAAGCAATCAGCGGCAAGGATTTGACATATACCTGATGTTGCTTGCTGCCTGAACATCCTGGATTAGAAGCTGTGACAATGTAAGTAAACGTGGAAGCCGGCGATACGGTAATGTTCTGCGTTTGCGCACCGTTATTCCAGCTGTATGTTGTTGCGCTGCTGGCATTGGCAATAAGCTGCGCGCTTTGCCCGGCACAGATGCTATCGGGTCCGCTGATAGAGATCGACAGGTTGTTGATGACATTGATCGCAAGAGATGTGGAATCCTTACAGCCGTCGAGCGTGGTACCAACAACACTAACAGTTGTAGGGCCTGTCGGCGTAATGGTATTGGTTGGCCCGGTAGAACCGTTATTCCACAGGTAAAAATAAGATCCGCTGGCGGTAAGCACACCTTGAAGAGTATTACAAATAGCAGTGTTGCCGGTAATCGACACCAGGCCGGCGGCATAGTTACCCGTATTCACCGTCGCCGAATTCACACAACCCGTAAGGGTGTTTGTTCCTGTAACCGTAAGTGTGGCGAGACCGGAAGGCGTATAGGTGATCGATGCATTGCTGCTTCCGGAACTCCAGGAATAGGTGTCGGCTCCTGAAACTGTGAGCGTGAGGGTTTTTCCAGGGCACACAATGGTATTACCGCTTACGCTTAACGCAGGTAAGGGATGAACGTTCAGTGTATAAGTTGCCTGCCCGATACAGGTGTTCATGATATTACTAACAGTGTACACGGTGGTTGCCGCCGAAGAAATGGTATGGTTAGCGCCGATAAAACCATCGCTCCACACATAAATACTGCCATTACCGCTAGAGCTGAGCGCCACGGGCTGGTTAGGGCAAACGGTAGCTGTAGAACCGCTGATTTGCACGGTAGGCGACGGCAATACCGTCATCGTAAACTGGCTCGAAACACCCACACAATTATTGGCCGTTCCTGATACGGTGTAAACAGTGGTTGTAGTAGGTGTTACGGCAACGCTGGCAGTTGTAGCGCCTGTGCTCCAGGTGTAAGTGGTTGCACCGGTAGCAGTGAGTATTTCCTGGGCATTATCGCATACGCTGTTGCTGCCGCTTATCTGAACCAGTGGCAAGGGTGTGACGTTTACTGCCATGGTTAATGTGGGCGAAACCGAACAGGAATTCTGAGCATATATACTCAGGGTTCCGCTTTGGGCTGCAGTTGAAAAATTCATCGTAATAGCGTTGCTGTTGCCGTTAATGGAACCACCCGCGCCGGTAAAGTTCCAATCATAAATGACGTTGGTTTGCGAGGTCACAGCATACGCCACGCCTGTTTGACCGGCGCAAACGGTTGCCGATGAAGTGGTAAACCCGCCCAGTGCCGACGGCGGAGCCGTGGTTGTGACGCTGGTTGTAGCGGTATGCGTACAATTGAGCGCGTCTTTTACCGTAATGGTATAAATACCGGGAGCAAGCCCGTTTACCGAACTGGCATCATCGAAATCATTTGTTCCGTCGTTGCTCCAATCGTAAACAACCGTGCCCGAACCGCCTGCCGTATGTACTTCGAGCTGACCGTTAGTGGCGCTGTTACAAATCACAGCCGCATCGACACTGGTGATCTGCAAAGGCCCAAATGTACCAGAATTGACGGTCAGCCGGAAGGTGATCTCGTACGTTTGAGCGCAGGCGCCCGTCGAGGTCGCTGTATAGGTAAGTGTTTGCAACGTCGCAGTGGCTTGCGAAGGCAGGTTGATGACGGTGCTGTTAAGAGCAGTAATGCCACTGGCAACTGGTGTGGTAGAGGGCGACGTCACGTCGTCGTTTTCGTAGGCACACCAAACCAGGTTAATGGCGGTAGGCACATCCTGAATACAATTGTAGCTGCGGTTAAAAAAAACACCGTTGGTGGGCGAAAAAACCGCCAGGCCCGGCGTGGCTGTGTAAATGGCAAAGGGACCATTGTTCTCGTTTACATAGGCGTAATTGCACATGCCGATGCTTCCGGGAACGGGCGCATTGTTTGAAAAATTAGAAGGCGAATTATCCGTGGCTTTGTATTCAAATAAAAAATCGCTGTTATCGGATGCGCCGGCGTCACAATCCACATTGTTGAGAACGGCTATTTTCTCGACCTGTACTTTAATATTCAATTGAGAAAATACACTGGCAGAAACACACCATAGCAAGATGCCGAGAAGTAAACGTTTTTTCATATACTTGTGATTAGATTAAACTCAAAAATACAAAAAGCCCCTCAAAATGAGGGGCTTTTTAGTATAATGTGGATGTTTTTGGCTATTTTTTGTCTGATTTATACTCCCGTTCCATATTTTTTATAATGTCCTTTACCTGTTCGGTACCAATGCGCTTGGCTTTGATCGTTTTGTTACGATCGAGGACATAAATCACCGGCGTTGAATAAATATCGTATTTTTCCTTGATATTGTTGATGTGAACACCATCGTACACGTTGATCCAGTCGAGTTTGTTTTCGATGATGTATTTGCGCCATTTTTCGTATTCATGCTGCGTATAAACGCTGAACACCTTAATATCGTATTTCTCGTCTCGCAGGTCGTGATACTCTTTAATAAGTTTCGGGATCTCGGTTTTGCAATGCCCGCAATCCACATCCCAGAACACAAGTACCAGGTAATCGGCTTTTACGCCATAAAGCGGCGTAAATACCTGCGCCAGTTGCTGCACATTATCGTAATACAACTTGGTAGCACCGGCACTGGTTTTTACCGTATCGAAACCCATTTTTGCAATGGTCCTATGGCCGATGGTGTCTATCATCAACAGGTCTGGCGCCTTGTTGCCCAACAATAACGGTTTCAGGATATCACCACGCTGGATGATTTTTTCGATGGTAGCGTCTTCATAAATGCCTTTTGCCTGACCGGTTCTGAAATAGGTATCGATGATGTGCACAAATACCTTGTCGAAACCCATCATTTTCGACGATTCGTAGGTAGGTGTGAAGTAAGCCAGCAGAAATTTATGCATGGCCGAGCCAACTTTGGTTTTAGACATCATCCGGTCGATCTCAATGTTTACCGTATCCGGGTTTTGAACGATGATGTTGTTGAAGTATTTTTTCACACGATCGGCAAAAAAAGGTGTCCGCAGGATGCCGTCGTCCTGGAAATTTACACCGTCCCAATAGTGATTCTTATAATAATTGTAGATGAAAATACTGTCGGGCCTGCCATTGGATGCTTTAGGGATATCTTTGGCTTCTTTCTCCATTTTCAGGTTAATCACATCGGCTACAAACATGCCCTTATGGCCTTCTACAAACGACTTTTCGAATTCGGCAACAGAAGCATTCAATTCACGCGCTTTTTCAGTAATAAATGCCGCAGAATCTTTGCTACTCAAGCCTTTTGTTTTGGTGCGAAGGTCATTGAATTCCTTATTCTTATTCGTAATGAAACGAATATAATCGAAAAAGTCGTTGTTTTCCTTTGAGTTCGGCGACCTCAGGTTTTTCACCATCTGGTTGGTATCCGTTGTGATCGTTATATTTTGATTTTTATCGCTGATAAAAAAGTCGAAATAGCGGCCCTTTTCCTGGCTTACCACATAATAAACGCCTTTATCAAGGCTGTTTTTGCCTTTGAATACCGCAGTACCTTTTACAACCTTTTTGCAAGTATCGGCAATGTAACTTTTATCGAACTGGTAAAAGGCGAGGTACATGACCGTATCTTTTACATTTTTGAAGTTAACTTTGATTTCGTGCCCGTTTTGAGCGACAGCACCAGTAAATAGTGACAAGAAACTTAAACCTAGTAGTGTTTTTTTCATAGGATTTCCGGGGTAAAACGGTAGTCAAAAATAAATGAATTAATTTAATTATGCTATTTCAAAAATAATTTCATTCGCGGCAGCTGTCTAACCAAAATTTGTTAAATGAGTAAAGGTATGGTTCCTGCGCGTGGAGCCGAAGTAAAAGGCCGCTAGCCCTTAGTCTATCGATTTTTTATTATAGATGGTATAGCCGAAATGGAAGAAAAAGGAGAAACTGTTCGGATTCTTATCGTAGTAATTTACACCAATACTAATTGGCCCGACCGGCGAATGATACACCAACGCACCCATGCCAAGCACATGCCGGTACAGAAATGGTGTGCTGAGTTCGGCAGTGTTGTCCGTTTTTCGTAAAATAGAGTAAATGGGCTGGTACATATACCCTTCGAAGCGTAGGTCGAAGTTTTTATAAGGTGTGGCAATGACTTTAAGGCCCGTCGCAAGGTATTGGAAAGCCCTGTAATCGGCGATAAACAGTGTTTGACTTTCGGGAATAGGATTAAACGATGGCGATGATAATACAGTGGCAGTATAGCTTCTGAAAAAATCCTGGGTGGAATAGACACCCTCGCCAAAGACGCCGATTTTGAAATATCGAATAGGCTTCACATACTTGTCGATCGTCAGTTTCAGGTTGATCCAACTATGCGACGGCGTGTTGATATACGTTACCTGGTCGGCGGCCGTATTTCCCGGATAATAGCTTTCCTGTCCACTCACATATTTAGCGCGCACCATAAGCCGTGTGCCCTCTGTGGCGTATTGCTTGCGGTTTTGGGTATTGATTTCGTAGGCGAGCTGCCCGTAATAAAAATCAAAAATACTCAGGTCTGCCGTGTCCAGTTTGGTAAAGTTGTCGGTTTGGTAATAGCGGTTTTTCCACTCGCTTCCTCCCACTGAAAGCACCATCTTACTGATATTCCCAACTGGCAATCCCATGTTTACCTCGCCGAACAAATCTTCCTGTATCATATAAGCTGGCTTCTCGAAGTCGTAAAACAAGGCGCTGCTACGGTAGTAATCCCAGCGCGAAATGGTAAAGGAGGGTTCAATGTAAAAAGGAACACGCGCCGGAAATTCGAATCGTATTTTGGAAAGAGAGCTTGAGTTGAGTTTCCCCAGATAGCCGTTGGCATATGCTGAAAAGCCGATCTTTCCTATATAATTATACTGTACCGCCATGAAAAAATTACTGATCGGCCGATTGGAAAGATTACCGCCAAGATCGAAAAACAAATGTTTCTCTTTTTTTGCGGTTAGCGTCAGCGTATATTTTCCCGTAGCTGTATCGCGCGTTGTAACCGGATAGGCCGATTTTATTTTTTCGTCGGCCATCATCCTAAAATACTGACGTTTCAGTTCTTTTAACGTTAGCGTATCGCGACGTCCTACGATGCAATTACTGATAAAATGACGAAGTTTGGGGTCGCGGGTATTGATCACAACTTTATCGTACACGATCTGTTCGGCCCGTACCTTGTTGCGGAAAGCCTGACGCCTCCTGGCTAGGCTGACAGAATCCTGGAATGTTGCAATCTGGGCCTTGATGCGAGGCATATCGCGTATGGTCGCCGCATAGCCACTATCCACAAGGCGTTGGACATTATCGAAATTAAAAATACTGACATCGGCCCAAGGCTGCACAATGATGTTGTTGTCGCATACCGGGTCGAAATTACTTTTGCTCATGAACATATTGCGGAGCTGCAAGTAAAGGTTATCGTCCTGGGGCATCGGTGTGTTTTCGGAAACAGCACTTCCGATAATAAAATCAGGATTCAACTCCTCATACATCACATCCGAAGGAAAATTATTATAGAGTCCTCCGTCGAACAGCAACGTGCTGTCGATGTATATTGGCCGGAGGTACATCGGGTAACTCATGGATGCGCGGATTGCCGACGACATATCACCTTTCCGGAACACAACACTCTTCTTCTTTTCGATATCGGATGCCACACAGCGAAACGGCACCAGCAAGCTATCAAAGTTGTAACCGGAAGCCGCATTAGCAGCGGCAAAGGTTTCCATCAAATAAAAATCAATAGGAACAGAATTGATCCAGTTTGTGGGCAAATTGGTAATAAACGGGTTACTGAGCGTTAGCTTGAGTTTTACCCATGAAGCGTAATCTTCCCGCTTACGCACAAAATAGCCGAAACGGGGAGACATCTCACCGCGGGTTAGGTTAACAAAATTGCGATCTTTAACCATGCGCTCGATTTCCTCGGGCGAATACCCCGACGCATAGAGACCACCAATGATACTGCCGATAGATGTGCCTGAAATACAGTTGACCGGAATGTGATGTTCTTCCAGGGCTTTTAGCACGCCTATGTGGGCCAGACCGCTGGCACCGCCACCACTTAGCACAACACCCACCTTTTGTGCAGAAGCAGCATAAACCACCAGAAAAGCGAGAGCCGGAAAAATGAAACGACGGATCGGAGGTATGAAAGCAAAAAGTCTCACGTGCTATGACAAATTTACCTAATTTTTTAATCTACCCATCAGTAACTGATTTTCGCTGAATTTATTTTATTTCCTGAATAATTTTATTTACTTAGCAGATTATAGACTCAATTTCTACCTGTGATCAAGTATATTACCAAAAAGGTTTTGTATGGCATTCTTGTCCTGTACGGCGTCATCACAGTGATTTTCTTTCTGTTTAATGTATTGCCCGGCGATCCGGCTACGATTATGCTCGGGCAGCGTGCCAATAAAAGCGCCGTAGAAGCCATCCATAAAGATCTTGGTACGGATAGGCCTCTGATGGAGCAGTATGCGATGTATCTTAACGACCTCTCCCCTATCTCCATTCACAACTACCGCAATGCCGACAGTCATTGGTACCTCAATCCTTCCAAATACAGCTGGACACCTCTTTTTACCATTGGAGACCGCAAAGCCGTAGTGCTCAAATACCCGTTTCTCAGGCGTTCGTATATTACCAAACGTAAGGTATCTGATATCATCGAAGAAACGCTCCCCGAAACAGCAGTTTTAGCATTTTCTTCTATTTGTATTGCATCGCTCATCGGCATTTTTCTTGGTGTGATCAGTGCCATCCGGCGTAACAGTTTCTATGATCGCTTATCGCTCGTGCTTGCAGTATTGGGCATGGCTGCCCCTTCGTTTTTTGTAGGACTCATCATTGCCTGGCTTTTTGGCTATGTATTGTCTGACTATACAGGACTTTCGCCAACGGGCAGCCTCTATGACATCGACGTTTGGGATGGCGAAAAGCTCAAGCTCAAAAACCTGATTCTTCCCTCCATTACCTTGGGCATACGCCCACTGGCCATTGTGGTGCAGCTCATGCGCAGTTCGCTGCTCGACGTGATGGGACAGGATTATATTCGTACAGCCAAGGCAAAAGGTCTTCCGTTGTACCGCGTCATCATAAAGCATGCACTTAAAAATGCGCTCAATCCGGTTGTTACTGCTATTTCCGGCTGGTTTGCAGGTTTAATGGCCGGGGCAGTATTTGTTGAATATATTTTCAGCTGGAAAGGCATCGGTTATGAAGTATTTGAAGCCCTCACTAAAAACGACCTTCCGGTGGTGATGGGTGCCACCCTCATATTCGCAACTATTTTCGTGTTGATCAATATCCTGGTGGACATCGCCTACGGTGTTCTGGATCCAAGAGTAAGAGTAAAATAATGAGCAGACAAAAAATTGTAGCAGGCAACTGGAAAATGAACAAAAGCCTGGAGGAAGCCAAAACACTGGCCGATAACATTACCCGGCAAATGAGCGATTTCGACGAGGTGATCAAAATCATTTTCCCGCCGTTTCCATATCTCGAAACAGTACAAATCCGTACGTCACAAAAATCAAATTGCTTTACCGGTGCGCAAAACTGCCACACCCACGCTTCCGGCGCATTTACCGGCGAGGTCAGTGCTTCCATGCTGGCATCGGTAGGTTGCAGCTATGTACTTGTTGGGCATAGCGAACGCCGTCAGTATTTCAAAGAAAAAGATGCCGACCTGGTGCTGAAATGCCGGGAGGCATTGAAAAACGGGCTTAAACCCATTCTCTGCGTAGGCGAAACCATTCACGAGCGCAAGACCGATAATCATTTTACCGTTATTTCCGAGCAACTGACACAGGTACTGAAAGAATTCAGCCTCGACGAATTCCGCCAGTTTGTAATTGCCTACGAACCCGTGTGGGCCATTGGCACCGGCGAAACAGCTACCGCCCGGCAGGCGCAGGAAATGCACGCATTTATCCGTGGAGTTATCGGCGACTTATACGACTCGGGTGTTGCCGGCGAGGTATCTATTTTATATGGCGGCAGCTGCAACCCTCAAAATGCACGTGAGCTGTTTGCCTGCAAAGATGTTGACGGCGGCCTGATTGGCGGCGCGTCGCTCAATGCCGACGACTTCTGTAAGATCGTCTTTTCTTTCTAAGAGCGCCTGCCAAACCAGACAGTCATTTTTAGCACCGCGTGCACGCGGCTATCCCGATATTCTCTTATCTTTGAAAACGGCTAGACGCCTTATACCGCTATGGATTACATTCAATATTCTTTTACTGTTACACCACCGGAACCTGGCTCCGATATCCTGATTGCATTACTGGCAGACCTTGGGTTCGAGAGCTTTTCCGCTAATGATACCGGTTTCGACGCGTACGTGACCGAAGATGCCGATCAGGAAGCCGAAATACAGTTACTTCAATTCGATGATTTTACCTTTTCATATACCCGCAACCTGATCCCGAAAAGCAACTGGAATGAAGAGTGGGAGAAAAACTTCGAGCCAGTGTATGTCGATGACCTGGTTTGTATCCGGGCTGGCTTCCACGCGCCATCGGCTGCTACCAAACACGACATCGTGATAACTCCTAAAATGAGCTTTGGCACCGGGCACCACGACACGACCTGGCTGATGAGTAAAACCATGTTTGAACTCGACCTCAGAGACAAACACGTGTTGGATATGGGATGCGGCACAGGTATTCTGGCTATTCTGGCCCGCCAATTGGGAGCCGCAACCGTTGAAGGGATAGACATTGACGATTGGAGCATCGAAAACGCAACCGAAAATGCCGCCGTTAATCACACACCTGACATCCGTTTCCGGAAAGGCGATGCAGACCTTCTTCCTTCCTCCGAAACATTTGATGTGATACTGGCCAACATCAATAAGAATGTATTAAAAAAAGACATGGCGTCCTATTTCGCTGCACTTAAAAGCGGCGGAGATCTTTTGTTAAGCGGCTTTTTTGCCACTGATGTGAGTGAGCTCCAAGAAACAGCGCAAGCCTGCGGTTTCCAGCTTGAAAACCACTACCGGAAAAACGAATGGGCGGTGATGAAACTCAAAAAATAATTCTGACCAATCGCATGGCGGCACCTGTTTTTCATGAAATACAACGGTTCAATCGCTGGTGGCATTATTTGCTTATTGCCGTTCCTGCCCTTCTGGTAGCAGGCAGCGCCGTAGGTGCATACCTTGGCGCGTTTGCAATGACAAATTCCAAACCCGTTGCGGTATCCGGCTTCGCGATTCTGATGGCCATCCTCATGGTGATTTGGGTTTTGCGATTGAAGCTCGAAACAATCATTGACGAACAAGGCATCCGGGCACATTTTCACGGCATTCCATTTTGCCGGCGCACGATCTCCTGGAGCGAAATAGCCAGCATCGACGTGCTCACCTATTCACCCTTTTTCGATTATGGTGGCTGGGGCGTTCGTTACGGTTCCGGTCAGAAGGGCTGGTGCTACAATGTAGCCGGAAATACCGGCATCAAGATCACTTACAAAAACGGTAAACAATTCCTGATCGGCACTCAACTGGAAGCCGAAGCCAAAACTGTTATTCATCACTTTCATACTTCTTCATAATCGTGGAAAATACATACAATAAACTAAATCTTGAGATACTGAATGCCTTAGGCGCCATTACCGGCCCAGACGACATGCTTACCAGTGATGAGCAACTCGAGCGTTACGGGCAAGACGAAACAGAAGATTTTGTGTTTAAACCGGAAGTCGTGCTGCGGCCAAGAACGGTTGAGCAAATTTCTCAAATCATGAAGATCGCCAGCGCCCAACGCATTCCGGTAACGGTGCGTGGTTCGGGCACAGGCCTGAGTGGTGGCGCACTTCCTGTTTACGGCGGCATCGTTATCAGCATGGAGCGTTTTAACCGCATTCTTGAGATCGACGACAGGAACCTTCAGGCTACCGTAGAACCTGGCGTGATCAACTACATTTTCCAGGAAGAAGTAAAAAAGCACGGCCTGTTTTATCCACCAGATCCGGCCAGCTGGGGAAGCTGCTCCCTTGGCGGTAATGTAGCGCACAGCAGTGGAGGCCCCAAAGCTGTTAAATACGGTACTACGCGCGATTACGTGCTCAACATCGAAATGGTGCTTGCCAGCGGCGACGTGATTTGGACAGGCGCCAACACATTGAAGTACTCAACAGGTTATAACCTCACTCACCTCATGGTTGGCAGTGAAGGTACGCTGGGCATCATCACTAAAATTGTATTTAAGCTCATTCCCTTGCCTAAATTCGATTTGCTGATGCTCGTTCCATTTACTTCCGCCGAAAAAGCCTGCGAAGCTGTGGGCGCCACTTTCCGGGCCGGAATTATTCCCAGCGCCATGGAATTTATGGAACGTGATGCCATTGATTGGAGCATACGGTATGCCGGCGAAGTCAATTTTTCCATCAAACCCGAATGGCAGGCGTTACTATTGATTGAAGTGGATGGCAACAACATGGATCTGCTCTTCTCCGATTGTGAAACCATCAGCACCATCATGACCGAACACGGCTGCGATGAAATACTCATGGCAGATACTGCCGACCAAAAAGCCTCACTCTGGAAAATACGCCGCAAAGTAGGCGAAGCCGTGAAAAGCAACTCTGTTTATAAAGAAGAAGATACCGTTGTGCCGAGGGCCGAATTGCCAGCGTTGCTTAAAGGCGTGAAAGACATCGGCGCCAAATACGGGTTTAAAAGTGTTTGCTACGGCCATGCAGGCGACGGCAACTTGCACGTCAACATCATTAAAGGCGATTTGAGTGACGATGTGTGGGAGCACGAATTACCGAAAGGCATCCGCGAGATCTTTTCCTTGTGCAAACAACTCGGCGGCACCATCAGCGGCGAACACGGCATTGGCCTGGTGCAAAAGGAATACCTGCCTATCGTATTCCCGGAATACCAACTGGAGCTGATGCGCAACATCAAGCGCATCTTTGATCCGCTGCTGATCCTCAACCCCGGAAAAATGGTGTTTTAAGTAATTTTAACCCTTTATGAAAAGTCCTGAAAGGCTCAGGTAAGGAATCCCGACTCGCTACAGCAAAGGGATTCTCAGACTGGAACGCCGGTTTAAACATGTAAGAATGAAAGCAACATGTGTTGCGCCAGCATCGTAAATTGAGTATATTTGACTAACAAAACGCATTTTATGAAAAAAATATTACTTTCCTTATCTGTATTATCCGCTCTTGCTGCCAGCGCTCAGCTTACGCAAGCCAACCACACGCCCTCGTTCTGGGATCCCATTTATACCGTGAACCAATGCGATACCATTACCAGTGGCGTACCGGGTGCTACCGGTGCCGGCGCCATGTGGAGCTACACACCAACTGTACATGCTTCTATCGCCAAAACCTATAGCTGCAGTACCTCGTCTAACCTCAACTACCCTGGAGCCGATGGCCGTGTTGCTTCCTCTGCCAGCGATATCTCTTATTACAAAACAACAAGCTCAACAGAGTTGGCCTATTATGGTGGCAACATCAGCGTAAATGGTGTGAGTGCTGAAGCACGCTACAGTTCACCGGCCATCGTGGCATCCTACCCAATGGCGCTCAACAGCTCTACATCTTCTGTGACATCTGGCACCGTTAATGTTACCAGCCCTTTTCCGATCTCTGCACCGTTTACAGGCAATTGCCAGGTATTGGCAGATGCTACTGGCACCCTCGTGTTACCAGGCAGAACATTCAATGACATTATCCGCCTCACCACTACGCAGAACCTGATTGCTACCAGCACTGCTACCATCAACCTGCTGACTTACGATTACTATTCGCCATCAAGTTCCAAGGCGGCGATCTTGTCGGTGCAAACTTCCACCATCGCTTCGTTTTCAGGCACCAGCACCCAAACCATTACAACGCTGCAAAAAGACTTTACAACCGTGGGGTTGAAAGAGGCCAAAGCAACAAACACCAGCTTGTCGGTGTTCCCGAACCCGGCTTCGAACCTCGTAAATTTCAATACTGAGAATGCAGCAGCCTATAAGGTTACTGTTTTCGATATCACCGGCAAGACAGTTGCCACTGAATTGTTTGAAGATGGCAAAACCAAACTTAACGTATCGTCCTGGAACAACGGCATTTATCTGTACACCGTGACCGGAAACAACAACCAGGTACTGAATACCGGCAAATTTAACGTAAACCGGTAGGTTTACTGTTTTTCACCTCATAACAAAGTTTTATCTTTACCAGGATGAAACTTTGTTTTTTTTTGCCCATTGCCTTCTTTTTTTTGCTTGCCTGCAACCGGCAGCCTGAAACCAAAACCGTGAAGGCCGACGCGCCGCAAGAGCTGGCAAAAGAAGTTACAGCCGAGCTAAGTGCAAGACTTACCGGAGATAGTGTGATCGGTATCGACTCGCAAACCCTTACCTGCTATCGTTTTTTTAAACCCAGGTACGCCGCTGAATTACTATGGTTCGAAAAATCGAGCCTTAACAGCAATGGCGACAGTTTACTGAACCTTATCGAAAAAAGCACCTATTATGGTCTGAATCCGGCCGACTATCACCTGTCGTCCATCCGGAAAAATCTCGACTCTATCAGCACCGACAAAAAATACGTAAACGTCACGGCGCTCGTGAAAGCCGATTTGCTGTTGAGCGATGCTTATTACCTGATGGGAGCCCACCTGAACAAAGGTCGCTTTTACCCCGACAGTTTGCTTTTGCAAACCAATTTCGCCAAACTCAACAGAGGCTGGGACAGCTTGCTTTGGGCAGGTTACGCTACAAAGCATCTTCGTGCCTCGCTCGATTCGCTGGAGCCAAAACACTATGGCTACCGTATGCTAAAGAAAGAACTGGCAGGTATTCTGGATAATCCTCTGCGCTACCCGTTCGATTCTATTCCTTTTGTAAGCGACAAAGATTCAGCTCACAAACGGCAACTGCTGGTGCAGAACCTTATGAAGCAAGGCCTCTACGACACACTGAGCGCTGATAACGATAGCCTGCGCCTGGCGAAAGCACTCGACAAGCTCCAACGAAAATGGTACATTCAGCCCGACGGAAAGCTGGGGAAATACACAAAACAGGCGCTTAGCTATAACCGCGAAAAAGTCATTAAGCAAATTAGCATGGCGATGGAACGCTGGCGTTGGGAAAGTAAGTTCCCAGACCGTTATGCCTATATCAACATCCCGGCCTTTTGGCTTACCGTGTTCGAAAAAGATACCGTTGTGATGCAATCGGCTATTGTGTGTGGCAAGCCAGAAACGCAAACGCCGATCCTGTCGAGTAAGATCAACCAAATGCTGATTTACCCGTACTGGAACGTCCCGGTGAGCATCGCAACCAAAGAAATTCTGCCAGCCGTGAAGCGTGACACTACCTACCTGCGCCGCAAAAATTTCGAAGTGCTTGGCGCTGGCAACCAGGTACTCGACTATACCAAAGTGCCCTGGAAAAAATACACCGCCGACTATTTGCCGGTTCGTTTCCGCCAACGCATCGGCGACGACAACAGCCTTGGCGTGGTGAAATTCAACTTTTTCAACCCTTACGGTGTGTACTTGCACGATACCAACTCCAAACGGTATTTTAAAACCAGTTCGCGGGCGCAGAGTCACGGCTGCATTCGTCTTGAAAAATTCGTTGACTTTGCGGACTTCCTGATTCGGGACGACAGTGTACATTACACGCACGATAGTCTCCAATTGTATTTTGCCAAACAGGAACAACGAAAACTGGCGCTGAAAAAGCCGTTGCCAATTTATACCCGCTACTACACCGCACAGGCTGATAGTACAGGACTAAAGCTCTACATCGATGTGTACAGGAAAGATGAACAAATGATGGAACTCATATATAAATAGGTTATTGCAGGGCTATGACAATTAAGCAACAGATAAAATATCATCTTGACACCAAGAAATTTTGCAAGGTCAAGCGACAAGTTGCAGAAGACTCTTTTGAATTTAGCAATGGCTACATAGTTGACAATTCTGAAGACTTTGTATTAATGCAAGAAGTGGAGGATTTTAGAGTTTTAGGCTATTTGGCTTTCCCTATATCGACCATAGCTCAAATTCGGCATAACGACAACGACAAGTACTATGATAAAATAATGCGATGGGAAAAGAAGGTTGAAGAAGTTTCAAAAAAGTATAAAATCGACTTGACAGACTGGACAAGTATCTTCAAGACCATCAAAAAAGCGGGCTTCAATGTTATCATTGAAAATGAAAATCCAGACGATGAATCATTCGACATTGGACCCATAATTAAGATTATAAAGACTGCTGTTTACATTCAATATTTTAATGCTAAGGGGTACTTAGATAGCGAGCCAACAAAAATAACCTTCGACAAAATTACAATTACAAAATTTGACGACCATTACATAAACGTATTCAGTAAATACTTACGACAACGTAAATCAAAATGACAGTAAGCCCAGCTTATATCAACACTTACCTAAAAACCGCAGGTGTGTTCGAAAGACAGTTTCGCAATTAATCTAAACTCGGTTTTTTTAATCAAATTTTCTGGTGTTAGTTCCGCCCTCCGGTGTAACCACAAACCGGCACTTGAAATACCAACCAAAAAAAGAACAAGACTATGCAAAATCCCGGCTTTTGGCCGGGATTTTCTGTTAGGTATATTGCCTCATGGAAATCTTACTTCACCAACACCGTGTGCGAGGCAACCGACGCCACGCTGAACCATCCTATGGCTTTTGTCTTTCCATCCGGGCCCGAAATATTGGTTTTCACGTTTTCCGGCGTGGTGGCAAAAAGGCCGCCATTGTTGATCTGCGCCTGAGCCTGCACGAAGAAGTTATAGGTATCTTTCATGATCGAGTGCACTTCTACACGACAACGGTCGTTTCGCCGGTATGTTTTAAAGCCTAACAAGGTACTTGGCGGCGTAAATTCGAGTGAATCAACAGAAGAGTCGGTAATTTCACCACCTGTTCCGTCGATATTCAGGTTAAGATCTTCCGACGCAGAAAATAATGTATCGTTACGGAACGTTTTGATCCAGTAATAATCCGGTACATCGTCGGCCTTATCCTTAGCAAAAAGCATACACAGGTACGTAGAATCACTGCTATTGCCCTGAGGTCCGAAGCCAAAACTACCGTCGTTTAGCATCACGCTAATACTATCGATGGACGCGGGACGTTTCTGACGGGTTGTTGCGAGGTATTGGCTGCCGTCGATCTCTACAATCAGCTTGTAGTCGTGTCCTACCTTGGCGATGGTATCGGTTAGCCAGCCTGAAAACACATAATTGCCATTGCTGGTATGCGTAAACGTGAATTGGCGGTTATCCGTAAGATCAACCAGCACAACGTTGGCGCCCGATACCCCTGATGGGTTGCCCGAACTGAAATAGCTGGAATTATTGGTGATCTTCACAACCTGGTCTTGCCTTAAGTTGTTAATGAATGCATCGATCACGTAAAGTTTCGATCCTTCATCGAGCTTTACCTGTACCACATCTTCGCAAGATGTGAAGCCAAACGCGGCGAGGCAAACAAAGAATAATCTGGTTAAATGTTTCATATCGTCAAAACTTTATCGCTTAAAAATTGAAATTATAGGTTAGGGCCGGAACAATGGTACCAATGACCGAATAACGCACCGCCTCGGTTTGATTCGGTTCGCCATCTTTGGTTCTGAAATAGATACTAAACGCGTTCCGGCGGTTGTACACGTTGTAAACACTCAGCACCAGGAATTGCTTGAAACGACGCGTTTCATTCTTTTTAAAGGCATACGTGGCGCCAATATCAAGCCGGTGATACGGTGTAATGCGGTAATTGTTACGAATACCATCTGTGTTGTACGGAATGTTGTAACCCTGTACCTGTATTTTGGTATTTGGGAAAGTGGCCGGCGTTCCACTCAGGAACACGAAGTTAGCAGAAACGTTCCAGCGTTTGGTAATATCGTAATTGAGGCTCGTATTCAGGCAGTGGGTGCGGTCGTAGCGGCTGTAAAACCAATTATCGTTACTGATGCCACGAACCAGACGCTCCGTCTTACTGAGGGTGTAACTGATCCATCCTTGTAATTTACCTTTGGATTTCTTCACATAAAATTCGGCCCCGTATGCCCGTCCAAGACCCTGCAGCAATTGCGACTCTACCTGTTCGTTAATGAATAAGTTCGCGTTATCCACGTAGTCGAGCTGATTCTGCATGTATTTGTAATACACTTCAACCGATGTCTCGAACATGTTGTCTTTAAAATTCCGGAAATACCCGATGCTTCCCTGGTCGGCAATAAGCGGTTTCATATTGTTGGTGGCCAGAGTGTACACGTCGAGTGGTGTGCTGGCGGCTGTGTTGCTGATCAGCTGTAAATATTGAGCCATCCGGTTGTAGCTCGCTTTCACAGAACTTTTAGCATTGATCACATAATTGAGTGCCACGCGAGGCTCTGGCGTCACATACGTAGTCGATACGGCACCCTTGCCGAGTTTTTTTTCATAGTCGAACGGTAAAGGCTCGTTAGGAATGGTGTCGCGGAAATGGTACTCCGTTCCTTTGCCCATAAAGCTATAAACACTCAGCCGCACGCCATATTCAGCCGTCAGGCGAGGAAGCAATTTCTGTTCGTTCCCTAAATACACAGCATTTTCGAGTCCGTAGCGGTGTTCTGATTTAATAGTGCTTTTGGTGCCGTTGCTAAACGAAATGTCGGTATCGTAAGGTGTAAAATCGTAATAAAGCGATTGTAATCCAAAACGGATGGTGTTCTTTGCATTAAGATAGTAGGTAAAATCGGGCTTGATACTATAGTTTACAATATTACTTGTCCACTTGAACGATTGTTTGTTATCGCTGCTCTTAAACTCTAGAAGGTATTTATAATTACTGTAAAAAGCCGATACGTTCATGAACAATTTGCTGTTAAACACGTGGTTCCAGCGTAACGTTCCTGTAGCATTGCCCCAATTGAACGAAAAAACCGATGCACCAAACACATCTTTTCCAAAGTAACCGCTCACAAACACTGTGTTTTTGTCGTTGATACGGTAGTTGAGTTTCGCTGTAAGATCGTAGAAAAAGAACTTCGCATTTTTAATAGGATTCGTGGACTTTACAAACGGCTTCACCAAGGCATCGATATAGCTGCGGCGCCCGGCAATAATGAAACTCATCTTATCTTTGATGATTGGAGCTTCGACGCTAAGACGACTAAAAATGGTACCGATACCGCCATTTATTCCCAGGCGCTTACTGTTCCCTTCTTTCATCCGAATGTCGAGGATAGACGAAACACGCCCACCATATTGTGAAGGAATACCACCTTTAATCAATTTCACATCTTTTACAGCATCGGGATTGAACACCGAAAAGAAACCGAACAGGTGGGAGGAATTATACACCGGCGCTTCATCGAGAAGGATCAAATTCTGATCGACATTTCCACCCCGCACGTTGAACCCACTGGCGCCTTCGCCCACTGTTGTCACACCAGGCAGCAACTGAATGGCACGTACCACATCGACCTCGCCTAACAACGCCGGTATTTTATTGATTTGTTTGATGTCGAGCTTTGACGTCCCCATTTCCATGCTCTTCACATTCACATCTTCTTTCTCCGAGGATACTACTACTTCTTCCAGTTCTTTTCCCTCTTCCTCCAACTCTATATTAATCGTTTGGTTGGCTTGTAAATTCACCGCTTTCTGAATGGTTTTATAACCAATGAACGAAAACATCAGCGTATCTGCCCCTTTTGGCAGGGTCAATGAATAAAAACCATAGGCGTTGGTGCTCGTACCTACTTGCGAACCTTTTTTATAAACGGTTACACCAATAAGGGCTTCGCCATTTTTGGCGTCTTTCAGGTAGCCGCTTACAGTGGCTTTTTCCTGAGCAAACATGGCGGTGGCTATAAAAGCCAGCAGCCATGCAAAAGTCATTTTCTTCATAGTTTTTTGTGACCGTTTTCCGGCGTTGCATCTGTCTATTAAAAACGTGTAATAAACGTTATGCGTTATATTTTTAGTGCCTGCAAACTTAGGAAACTTTTTTCAATGTTTCAGTTTCCGTTTAAAAAGTTTTCCGACCACTCGCCACTAAACATTTTTTAGTAAATCGTATTAGGAAAGATTACGAAAGGATCTCGGCTTCCTGTTCATGGATGTAAAGCAGGATTTTTTTAACGGAAGCATAGCCTAAACTTAACAAGGCTTGTTCATAGTCACGCATCTGGGCATGATTTCTTGCCGGATTTTTTTTTCCTGTTTTATAATCGATCACCACCGCATTTGAACCCGCTATAACTACCCTATCAGGTCGCAAAATGTCGCCAGAGGCCGTCAGGATCTCCAACTCGTTTCTCACGTCCAGGCCAGGCTCAAAATAAGGAGCAATGTCCACAATGGCGATAAGCTGCTTGATACTGTCAGAAATATGCACTGCTTCCTCTTCCGAAATATCTCCCGCATAAAACGCTTGTTTCACCACGCCATCTATATCATTACTCGACACCACCTGCGACAGCAGGTAATGCACCAAAACCCCATACTCGCGGGCTTTCGTAAGCTCTTCGCTTACGGTATAGGATGAGGAACCTTTGATTTGCACGACTTCCGGGTTACTGAAAATATCGAACTGAGGCACCGGTAATGGATCAAGATTATTTTTAGAGTGTCCGCCGGTTTTTCGGCCCCGAGCTCCGTATTCCAGCATAGCTTTATCAGCATCATAGCCGGCTTGCCCCATAGCAAAGGCTTTTAGCCAGCTATGCACATTTTTGGAATTGTTTCGTTTGGGTTCCGGCGAAATAATATGCAAGCGTTCCACCGCTCTCGTAAAATCTACATACAACAGATTAAGATTGTCCATCGCCTGTTGCCGGCGTTCCTTTTCCACCAGTGGCTTATACACCGTATCATTAGCACTTTTGGCAGTGCTTATCAATGCCACGGGCATGTCGAGACCTTCTTCGTCCACTTCCACCCAGATCGACTCGGTGCTTTCCACGTCCCAAGCCATGTAGGGACTGATTACTACCGGAAATTCCAATCCTTTGGACGCGTGAATGGTCATGATGTTTACTGCATTCATCCCTTCCGGAATAATAACGGAAGCCTTTTCGCGTCGCTTTTCCCACCATTCAATAAACAGAATGGTGTTGGCAGTATTGGTTTGCTGAAAGGCAAGAACTTCGTCGAGAAAAAAGCGGATGTACGATGGGTTAACATCATGAAGCCGCAATGCACGGATGATTTCAAGGCAGCTATCGAGCAAACCCGATGAGGTGATACGCATGACATCAACTGAAATGCGACACAATGCCAGAATATCGTATAGTGTTTTGTTTCGGCTAATATTGAGCTCGCGCAGATATTGAACATACTGCTCTTCACTACAAAAGCCCTGGCTGTGCAGATAGTTCACCACAGCCGATGCCGACACCAGGTCTTTATGGTTAGCCACGTATTTCAGAAACTGCACAACGACGTTCACTTCATTAGCTTTTCCCAGCAACAGTGATTCGGCCGACACTACAGGTATGCCCTGCCCGATGAGAAAATTAGCAACAGTATTACCGTGCCGGTTGACGCGCACGATAACGCAGATATCGGCATACTCGTAGCCATCGGCCAAGGCCGAGTTGATATGCCTGAGAATAAAAGATGTGTTCACGCTGTCCTGGTCGTCCCCGGCGGTGGGCGGGAACTCCAGGCTCACGTAACCGCTTTCTTCCTCACGATGCTCCTGCGCCTGTCGATCGTAGATCGGCTTCAGCTCATCGCTCAACACGGTATCCGATAATTGCGCAAAAAGCGTGTTATTAAACTTCACGATCACCGGCTCACTTCTGAAATTCCGGCGAAGATTCCGGGCTTCGAAATTGCGTTTAAGAGCTGCCTCTCGTTCCTGGATCAATGTGTTTTTCCCGACCATCCGAACTTCCGGCAGGCTTACAAATTGATCCACATCTGCATTCCGCCAGCGGTAAATCGACTGTTTTCCATCGCCTACGATAAGGTTTCGGTAACCGCCGGCCAGCGAGTTGTCGATAAGCGGAAGCATGTTCTGCCATTGCATGGCTGAAGTATCCTGGAATTCGTCGAGCAAGAAGTGACGGTATCGGTCTCCAAGCCGTTCAAAAATAAAAGGTGCCGGTTCAAGGTTTACCACATCCGAAATACGCTCGTTGAACTCTGAAATAAACAAGATATTTTCTTCCTGCTTATACTGTTCGGTGAGCTTAGCAAGTTCGTTTACGAGGCCAATGGCATATATATTCCGGTATATAAGTGTGTACACCGTGTACTGCTCATGAGAGTGGCGAAGATGTACCCTAACGCGTTCGGCGATTTCGCTCAGCTTCCCACTGATCTGGTCGATGGCTTGTTTCTCAGAGACTGTAGCCTTTGCACTGTACCACTTATTTTCGTTCAATGTTTTCTGAACATTGGAACCGAAAAGATCGGCTTCCGATGTCGCTTTCAATTGTGCCAGTTTTACATACAGGTTGTAAATACCGGTAGTGCCGCTCGCAAATGCCTGCGCCTGCAGTTGAGCGGCACCAATCAATTGCAGCGCTTCTTCTCCCGCGGTTTTCAGCACAGCCTCAAAAGACTTTATGAACTGTAACAGCTGCCGGCGAATTTGTTCGAAGTCAGTAATGGTGTACTGCTGCAATTGTTCTACCAATTGGCCTGCGCCCTCTTTATTAATTTCCCTGATAAAATCAATGAGCGTGTTCTCGGGATCCCAATTTTTATTTTCTTCCAGTTGATCGAGCGAAAAACGTACCAGGTACTCCGTAATCAACTGGTCTTTTCCGAGGTTATTGATCAGCAGCGAAATTACTTTCCTGAAAACGGTATCGGCATCCGTTTCGATCTGGAAATTAACAGGAAGTTTCAAATCGAGAGCAAACGTGCGTATTACGCGGTGGGTGAAGCTATCAATGGTTCCTACAGAAAAATCAGAGTAGTGATGCAGAATCTCTGTAAGCACCACCCTTGCACGCTGACCCAGTTCCTCTTTGCTAAGTTGCATTTCGTCAGAGAGAAGCGTAGTGAGAAAGTCATTGGTGCCGCTACTAAGTTCGCGCAATGCTTTAATGATACGCCATTTCATTTCGGCAGCAGCCTTGTTGGTAAAGGTAATGGCCAATATGGAGCGGTACGCGCTGGTAAGTGTATGGTCGTTTGCCATTGCCAGTTTGAGGTACTCCTTTACTAACGTAAAAGTCTTTCCGCTACCCGCAGAAGATTTATACACAACAAAATTGGCAACCTGCATCGATTCTAAAGATAAAAAAAGGCGGACAAACCTGCCCGCCTTTTTAAGAGATTTTGCAAACTGATTAGTTCATGTAGATTTTCTTAACCGAACTCTGCGTGGCAGTTGTGACTTTAATGATCACTACTTGCGAATGCACATTGCTAAGGTCGAGATAGGTTGTGCTAGCTTTGCCTTCCACTTCCTTATCGTTCATCAATTTCTGACCCATGGTGTTGTATGCTGAGATCGTTGCTTTCGTGTCTCCTTCAAAATTTGTTTTCACGTAAGCGCCAGCCTGATCCTGGTTAATGAAAATCTGGTCGTTGGCAGCAACTGCATTTTGGATGCCGGTTGATACACCTGCCCTGCACACTTTCAATTCGAAGCGAGGTGCTTGAGTTGTATCGGCCAGTGTACACACATACGCGCCGTTTCTCAAATCGTGATTAACACCCAACAATTTATCTTTCAAGATCACGCACGCCCCAGCCGGGATGTTCTGGATGTCGATCGGTGAAATGGTATAAGAACCCGTCACCATTGCTTTTGCCAGGATAGGCGCTACAAAATCAGTGGAACCATTTGCCGGGATGGCGTTGATAGCATAGTCTTTGCTGCCCATGCGGCTGCTGATAGATGTATATTGAGAATACACACCCGGATAACCTACATAACCCGGCGTGCTGAACATCTTATAGGCATCCAGCATACGATCGAAATTTTCGGTAGCATTGTTGTCAAAAATAAACAAAGCCTCGTCGTAACCTGCATACGGTCCTGCGATACTCAACCTGAATTCATTGCTTGGTTGGGTAGCAGCCCTCAGGATCGGGTTGGCACTCGTATTGGCAGTCGATTTATGCGACTCACGGAATGTGACATTTCCACCACTGTTTGCATGCACATAAAATCCTTGACCACGTGCAATAACACCACCGGTAATAAATCCTCCGGGCGTAGAAGAACCAGATCCGTTTAATGTTATCTGACCGCCAGCCGGGCTATAAACCACTGCAGAACCATCTAGGTTGCTGTTAGACGGATCGGCAGCAACGGCCGACCAGCTAATCGGAGAAGGATACGGGTTGGCGACCAGGTTATCACCTGATTGAGCAGATACAGTTACAGGTACTGTAAAAACTCCCTGACCGATTGTTCCGGCGTCGGTAGTAATGAAGGCATTGGTTGTTGTAGGGCCATCGCCAAGATACACCCAAAGGCCTTTTCCGAGTGTGAGTGCCGACGAAGATGTCAACTCTACATATTCAGAACCGCCACTTTGTGACTCGTCCCAGCCTTGTATAGACACGAAATAGCCACCTGCAGATGTTTGATCATTGATGCAACCTAAACACGACATTGGAAATTGTCCGTCCCAACTTGCCACCGTTAAGCCATTTACTGTTGGGCTAAGGTTAGTCCAGCCGGTTGTGCCTGAAGTAGCCGAAATAGTTTCTACCGTAACGTTGCCAGTAATCGCACCGCCTGTTGCCATGGCGCCTACACGGGCGCTACGGGTAGCATCGGCTTTCAGGGTCAGATTTCCGCCAGAGCTGACTGAAGTAGATGTGGTGGTAATAGAATTGATGATTTCGAGCGGATTACCTAACACAAAAGACTGGCCATTGTTACGCGTAATGCTTAAGTCGAACAAGGAGCGGCTTGCCGCAGAGGCCTGGTTCATAAATAGGGTATTATTGGTATAGGCTCCGGAACCAGCAATGACCAAACTCGAAGTGGTTGATCCTACAAAATTTCCGTTGCTGGCTGTACTTGGCAGAGTAATAGCACCGTTCAGCGTGAGCTTTTTGCCATTAAGGTCAATGGTTCCGTTTTGAAAATTAGATGTTCCTGCAACCGTTAAGCTCTCACCAAGTTTTACCAGACCGGCTCCGCCACGATTTACGTTGAATTGGTTAACCGATAAAGAAGTAAAGCCGGCTACAAAGTTTATGGTGCCAAATGCGCCTGAACCACCAATAGCTAGCCTTGAATTTCCTGTTTTCAACGCGCCGGATCCTGTAATGGTGCCATTAAGTGTTAAGGTCAGGAGCGAGCTGTTCGTCATGGCCAGATTACTGCCATTGAGGTTCAGGATGCCATTCACAACCGGGCTACCGCTTGAGTTTTTATCAGCACCTCCTGAAATGGTAAGATTGTCGTAAGTAGTGGACCAGATATTTACCAGGCTTGATTGGGCGAAATCAACGGTAGAACCATTGTTGAGTGTAACAGCAGAACTAGCCGGGAATGTTGTTGACTGTAAGGTAAGGGTTGACGTATTTAACACGACCATTTTGGCTCCTCCTGTAAATGTTAAACCGGCGCTGGCTGTAAAATTGATGCCGGTAACACCGTCGCCCACATTCAGAATAGAACCTGCCCCGCCGATAGTCCAAGGAGAACTAAGCGTAGCTGTCGTGTTGTTTACAAGGTTGAAAATTTGCTGATTCGCAGTAAAATTGGTGGGCATAGTACCGGTACCGTCTGTATTTGTTCCCCAAGACGACAAGGTTGTAAGAGGCCCGGAACCGTTCCAATAAAAGATCGGTGACGGTGTACCTTCTACTTTGATATCGTCAAAAGCAATGAAGTTAGTTGCAGAAGTAACATAAGACCAACGCAGATAAATGGTGGCGAGCCCTTCAAATGCTGGTGGAATTGCCACCGGCGTAAGCGCATGCCAGGTATCATCGTCAGTCACATCTGTAAATGGAATCGTAGTATAGGAAACATTGTCTGAACTGATAGCTAGCGTTACAGGCGGCGCGCCCGCTCCACGGTAACCGTTCCAGCTAATTGTCAATCCGCTATAGCCAATGGTAGAAAAAGGTTCTGACACAGACGATTGAGGAACTCCACTGGTTCCGTCGGCACCCGCCATCACACTGTTGCCCGAAGAGCCTGGCACTGTACAAGCTGGAACACCGCCACCATTCAAATCATTTGGATCCACCAGCCAATCTGTAGAGGCAGATGTCCACCCTCCGGGGAAAGAGGTAACTCCAGAACCACCGAAATTTTCGGAGTAGGTAGTAAACTGCGCGTGACTTTCCAGTGCAAGGAAAGAAAGTGCTGTTACAATGAGTTTTGCGTAATTTTTAGCCATAGGAATTGATTTGTTGTTGTAAATTTAAACCGATTTTCAAATAATCCAAAACAATTTGCCGAATCGCCATGAACATGTTTTGAATATTCATCTCATTTAAAAGCAAACATTGAGCCAAAAAAATATAATTTAGAAAATGCCGGATTTTATTCACCTCAATTTTTGAAACCAGGTAGTTTCGTTCGCTAAAAACTGATAGACCCATGACATTAAAGTTTTATACACTCTTCCTGTCACTCATATTCCTGTTAGGTTCCTGTGGTGAATGGAAAGACATTAGCATCAGTCGCGTGGATCATTTCAATATCCAAAAAATGAGTCTCCAGGAAATTGATGGAGAACTTATGCTCACGATTAAGAACCCGAACAAGATGGGTTTTTCGATTTACCGCTCCGAATTCGACATCTTTTACGGCGGTGTAAAACTCGGCACAGCCAAACTTCATAAGCGGGTACATATTGGCGCCAATACCGAAAAAACATACACATTCAAACTTAAATCAAAACCTGAAAACCTTAACCTGACCGATATTCTTAAGTTATTGGGTAACGCATCATCCGGAAAAATACAGATTACAGGCAATTTAAAAGCAGGAAAACTATTCATTCGCAAGGCGTTTCCCGTGGATTATAGTGAACGGATACAACTTCAGAAATAATTTGGTCTAAGCCAGAGGATCGTTAGTCGGCCCGATCGATAAAGTAGTATATTATTTTAACAAATTAATTGCTTTTAGAAACCTTTTTTGTTGAAAACCCGTAGAAATTGTTTATAAACCAACCAGTTCACGGATGCCTGAAACTGATTTGATAGCAGCGTGCCTTAAAAACGACCAAAATGCCAAAAAGCAATTTTTTGAGTTGTTTTACCCCAAACTGGCTTACATTGCGCTCCGTTATTCCAAAAACAAGGCTCAATCGTCGCAGATCGTTTTAGCAGGTTTTTGTCATTTATTCAATGCGTTGCCCTCTTATAAAAACCAGAAAAAATACAGTCTCAACGAGTTTGTACAGCATGAATTTGTGGCTTTTGCTGTAAAATACATTAAAAACATCCGTAACGAATACTATGTAGCCAGCACCGTGAAGGCGGTAGAGCATCAAAAAGACACTACCTACGACCTGTTTGTAGATAATCGGCTCATCGATTTCAAAAACCTGAACGAAGATGTCTTGCTTCTATCCATACAACAACTCGTACCATCTCAGCGGTTGGTGTTTAACCTCCACGTGATCGATAATTATACCCTCGAACACATTTCGGAATTACTGGAAACAAGCGGCCAAACCGTAAAATCCAACCTGGAGAAAGCCAGGTTTAACTTACAGAAATCCATCGAAAAAAATCTAAAAACGGAGAAAGATGAGCAACCAATTTAGCTACGAATTAGATGAACGGCAGATCAGGATCATGCTACGCGATGGCGAAACGCCCCACGATCCGGCGGCATGGAACCGCTTCGAACAACTTGCCGAACCTGAGCCAAAAGCCAGGCAAACGTCTTTCAAACCTAAATTTAATCTTAGTATCAGCCGCTCCGTCCTGATACCTGTTGTATTTATACTTCTCATTGGTGGCTTATCGGCAACCTTATTCAGTTTTGTCGATTTCAAAAAGAAAGATGTTGCCAATACTAAACATATTTTAAAGCCGGAAGTAAAACCTGCTACACCAGCGTCTGTGGCAATACAAGCGACAGTAGCAGGTGAGCCGCAACACGAAACATCGCCGACTGCTACGCAGCAAACCCTCATGACTACGCCGCCGCCCGAACACGCTACGGTAACAGCAACCGAGAGCCGCTCTACTCCTCTCCCAAAGGTTACACAATCGGTTGCGCCTGCAATAGCCTCCAACACACCTGCGGCAGGTCAGGCAAGCCAAGAAACCTCTGAACACTTGCAAACGGCCCAGACAACGACAGCCAGCGCAAAAAAGAAACGTCAGAAAAAAGTGGTATCCGAAGAAATCCCGACAATCAATACCTCGTCAACCATCCTCAATCAAACGGTGGAAGAGCCTGAACTGGACTTACGCTGATTCCTCCAAGCATATCTCCTACATGTTTGTCGATGGCAAACGTGAAATCGTTTCCTGAAATCTGGCTGCAATCAATCCAACGGAATGCCTGCGCACCTTCTTTTACCGTAAATTCAAAGGGTGCCTGTGCTATCTTCACGCCGATAGGCTCAAGTGCACACACCCGGTAATACACGCTAATGATTTGGCTATTGGCATCAAAAGCAGACTGAACAAAAAAATCGGTGGTATAATAATGCGATAGAACATCCACCCGCAGGTTAAGTTCCTCCATAAACTCGCGCACCAGACACTGCCTGGTACTTTCTCCGAACTCCAGCCCTCCTCCAGGAAATTTGGTCATATTGGTTCCATTGATGTGCTCATCAGAAACCAGTACGCGACCATTGTCGAAGAGAAGACCATATACCCGAACGTTAAACCGTTTCATAAATGCCGTAATTGCTTGCTTTCGGACAAGCCAGAAGATTTATACTGTTTTGCAATTGCACAAAGTACTACTTGTGGTGGAAATAATTGAGGTTGGTTGTAATACCAAACGTATGCGAATTGCCATTAAGTGCATATTTCGAATAAGCATAATTGAAATGGAATTTGGAGATCTTAAGCCCAAAACCCGCTGACAAGCCGTTGACGGCGCGCTTATCAGGCAAAGACATCTCTTTCCCTTTTCTGAAATTATAAGCAATCCGCACAAAAAAGTTCTTCCCCAGGATGATTTCTGTACCGAGGGTGAGGTGACGCCCGAAACGGTCGAGCCCTCTGCTGATCTTTTCGTTACGGATCTCTTTATCTGTTTTGGCTGTAGTAGCCGTCCCAAACGGGTCGCTGCTGGTTTGATTTACCGTAGTTGTGTAAGTCAAATTCCATTTGAGCAACTGATCGTATTGTACAATAAGGCGGAAAGGGGCTTTGGCTACTTTTTTACTGATGCCCAACTGCAAATCGAATGGCAGTGGCTCCGGCGTCGTGCCACTGGTGTAGGATTTCCACATACGGCCATAATTTTTCGCCAACAGCGTTACCACCAGTTGGTTTTTGTTATGATACGTAAGGCCCACGTCCACGGCATTCCCGAACGATGAATAACTTTCGTAGTGCGAATAAATGGTTTTGAGTGTGGCGCCTATCGAAAGGCTGCTGTCTTTATTGACAGGCTTGGCAATACTCACATTGAGTGAATAGTCAGCGGCTTTGAAACTTCCGGTCGATGCATCGAACTCATCGCGCCCATCGAATTTACCGTAGCTGAAATATTGCAGCCCCAAACCCAGGGTTCCGAATTTGCGGAGTTGCCGCGCATAAGCAAAGTTACCGTAGTTTAGATCCGATACAAAATTAACATGGTTAAAACTCAGCTGACCGGAAGAAGCCGGATTAAGCAATGCCGGATTGGCGTATCCAAGGTTGACATCGCCGTCCCAAATTGCAATCGAAGCACCGGAAAGTGCATTGGCACGCGCAGGACCAGGAAGGCTCAGGAAGCTGTATGTTTTGAACCCTCCGAGCTGTGAAAACAAACAGAGATCAAGAAAAACAAACAGGTATGTAAGGCACCGGCGCAAACTGATAATGAACGCTTAAAGATACTGTTTATTGTGTTTACCGCGATGGCCGGACTTAAAGAATTTTGTTGAGGTGGTATCGCAATAAACCCTGCAAACGTTCGAATCCGGAGGCATAAGCATCGGTGCCGTATTCGGAGGGATGTGCGTAAGCCAGCGCCTCGAAACCGGAAAGCAGTGCCTTGAAATCGGTTTCATCCACTTTTCCCGCAAACAATGCCCGGTTGTTTTCAAGCAGGTTGTAGATGTCGAGAGCCGCTTTGTGTGTAGAAGGGCTTCGTAACTGGTTAATTTCGTCGATAACGTCGTGCAATCTCATGATTTATGCCGTTGGGGCCTTTATTCCTGTCCGATAATGGTACGAAAGGTAAGGTTAATTCTCGGTCTTTTTACTTTTGTTGTAGGCGGAAGGCGATGCAGCCAGCAACTCTGGGTCGTGCCTTTCATCACCAGCAAACTGCCATGTGCCAGCATCAGCGACACCGTTTCTTTGGTTCGCTTGTGTTTGAATGCAAACTTGCGTTCGGCACCAAAACTAAGCGAGGCGATTACGGTATTCTCTCCAAGGGAGCGCTCATCGTCGCTATGCCAGGCCATTCCTTCTTCGCCATGATGGTAAAGGTTTAGCAGGCAGGAATTAAAACGGCAACCGCTTTGTTCTTCTGCCACCTGTTTCAATGTCAACAATTCTTCAGTCCAGGGAAGTGCTTGTTTGGTGGTACCCGAATACGAATAAGAAAATGGTTTATCAGCGTACCAGGCTACTTTGCGAGCCGTCACCAGGTGTTTTCCATAAATAACAGCCTCGTCGTGTTTCCAGGCTATGTTTTCCATCAGGACCGCAGCGTAATGATCGGCCGTTGCTTTCGGAAATACAATACCGTGGTAGATCGCTTCCCCATCGTAGGGCAGGATATTTGTTTGTGATGAGTGATTAAACAGATCCATCATTTTTATTTAGGGTGTTTTTCCTGTCACACCATTAAGTTTAGCCATTTCTGCCATTGATCATCTCGCTAGCCGGGGTTGACGCTTCAGGAGATGCAACTGCTATGCCCGTTTGCGCTGCTTCCCACCCTATTATGGCGGTTTTGCGAACAGGCCCCCACATGTAGCCGCCGAAATTCCCGGTTGACTGGATCACGCGGTGACACGGAATGAGGAAAGCTACCGGATTGCTGCCAATAGCGGTTCCTACGGCCCTTGATGCCCCTGGACTTTCCAGAGCGTGTGCAATTGCGCCATAGGTAGTAAGGTGACCCATCGGAATCTTCAGCAAGGCATCCCAAACTTTTAGCTGAAAAGCGGTTCCTTTCAGGTGTAGCTTTATGCCAGGAAGGTCGGTCTTGGTCTGCCCGAATAGCGCTAAGGCCTGTTGATGGTATTCGGTGCTGCCATGTTCTAAAAAGGCATTCGGAAAATACGCTCGCACTATTTCCAGATCGTTCCCAGCCTCATCGCAAAAAGCCATGTAACAAATGCCTTTGGCGGTTGAGGCAATGATGAGTTTTCCGAAAGGCGATACGGCGTAGCTGTAGCGAATGGTGAGCGATTTTCCCTGGTTCTTGAATTCACCCGGCGTCATGGCCTCGATATTCACAAAGAGGTCGTGCAATCTGCCTGTACCCGATAAGCCTGTTTGGTAGGCCGCATCGGCTAAGGTTGCTCCGGACTGACGCAAAATTTGCTTGGCATGTTCGACGCTGATATACTGCAGGAACTTTTTTGGACTTATGCCGGCCCATTCGCTGAACAAGCGCTGAAAGTGAAACGGACTGAGATGAATTTGACGGGCCACATCGTCGAGATCAGGCTGTTCTCTGAAATGCTGTTGGATGTAGGTGATTGCTTGGGCAATGCGTTGGTAATTGATAGCTGCTGCGTGATCCATGATTTAATTCAGTTACCAAAACTACGGCTTTCCTGTTTTATACAAAACCCGGAACTTGCTAAGTTAACAAGAACCATCTTCCATGTAGCTCTAAGCAGATACTTTTAAAAACAATGGCAAAAAATAAGTTACTGAGCGATAAGTTGTTATTTTTATCGAAAAAAAGATGGAAACAACGTCGCACAACCATATTGAACTCCAATTTTTGAGCGAACCTTCCGACGTCAATTTTGGCGGTAAGGTTCATGGCGGCATGATGATGAAATGGATCGATCAGGCAGCATACGCCTGCGCCGTGCAATGGAGCGAATCGTATTGTGTAACGGTCTATGTTGGCGGCATCCGCTTTTATCACCCGGTACACATCGGGCACCTGGTAAAGATGGAAGCCCGTATCATCTATACCGGCAAAACCAGCATGCACATTGCGGTAGATGCATTTTCGAAACCAGTGGGCAAAGATAATTTTGTAAAAAATACGCATTGCGTGATCGTGTTTGTAGCACTCGACAAAGACAATGCCCCCAAAGAAGTACCTGTATTTGTTCCGAAAACCGAAAAGGAACTGGCAATGAATCATTATGCCCTTAAGCTGATGGAACTTCGCAAAGGCATTGAGGAAGAAATGCGCCCGTATATTCAATAAGCCATGACACCAAAAGAAATCATTGACATCATGACGGCCCGCGACGAATTTAGCCGCTGGCTTGGGTTAGAAATAGACCTTATCGATACAGGCTATTGCAAATTGCATTATACGGTAAAACGCGAAATGCTAAACGGGTTTGGACACGTGCATGGCGGCATTTTGTTTTCTGCTTCCGATTCGGCATTTGCTTTTGCCGGTAATTCCCATGGCATTGTGAGCGTAGCGCTGGATGTGTCGATTACGTTTACCCATCCAGCCAACGAGGGTGATGTATTGACCGTGGAAGCAAAAGAACTGCACCTTGGTCACAAAACAGGACTTTACCAGATACACACAACCAACTCGGAGGGGAAACTGATTGCTGCTTTTAAAGGTACTGCCTATCGAACCGGGAAAGCCGTAAGCGAAATTGCCTGAACGCTGAGTTGCTATGGCATACCAATGAGACCGTTGGAAATGGCATATTTTAAAAGGCCGATTACATTCCTGGTTTCCGTTTTTTCGAAAATTTGATTTTTATGCCACTCGACGGTGCGCTTACTCAGAAATAACAATTTCGAAATTTCTTCCACATTTTTTTCGTGGTACAATAACCGGATAATGGCCAACTGCCGCTCGGATAGCTTTTTGCAATTTTCCGGCATCCCCGTATGAACCTGCTCCTCGGTTGATGTTGGCATGCGGGCATCAGCACTGTAGCCGTGCTCACGAATGGAATAGATCATGCCGGTAAGTTTATTAAAATCACAGTTTTTGGGAAGGAAGCCTACCACACCAGACATCATGAATTTCGACACATAGGCTTCCTGGTAATGCATGCTTAAAATAATCACTTTCAGGCGCGGGTATTTCAGACGAATGACTTCATAGACTTCCGCCCCACCCATTACAGGCATTTGGATATCGAGAATGAGAATCTCGGGGACAGATACTTTCAATTCCTCAAGCAGTTCCTTACCGTTGGCAACACCAAAAAGAACCTGAATGCCTTCTTCTTTTTCGAGCATACTGATCAAGGCTTGCCTTATCATCACATGATCTTCGGCAATGGCTACAGTAATTGGTTTCATACTACCTGGTTTTTCTAGTGGACATTTCCGGGATATTTACGTTTTCCGGATCTTGTAACTACAGTGTACTAAATTCCTGTTCCTGAATCGCTATCGGGTTGCTGTAACTTGTCGCCAACCGTTCTAACGATCAGGCCAACCGTTAGCCGGGGGGACTTGGCCGCCTGATATCCAAAAATAATCCAAAAAAATCAAAATTGCCACAGAATTGTCAGTCGCTGCGTTATTCAATTTTGACAAGGCTTCAAACTATTAGCTATCAGATTATTAAAATTCTGCTTGGTGCGCTTCAGAGTTGCTCTAAATAGTCGATCATGCGCTGACGCTCTGTGTTTCCAGGTAATTTTACGTGTATTTGTGCGAAGTTTTCGACGGCATGCAGCGGATTGGAAGTGGCCGGAATCACACAGGTTACTTCGGGATGTGACAAAATAAATTGCAGAAAAAAAGAACTCCAGGTGTGGATACCGAGATCGGCTGCCCAGTGTGGCAAAGCTTTGCCATAGACACGGCGAAACAGAGCACCTTCGCCAAAAGGCCGGTTGATCAGTGTAGCAACACCCAGGTCTGCTGCGGCTTTCAACAGGCGCTTTTCCGCGTGGCGGGCATCTATCGAATAATTAAACTGTACAAAGTCAATGTCTTTTTCAGTTAGCAGAATGCGTTCCAACTCTGCATGCATCTCGTCGCGGTAGTGCGTAATGCCAATGTACTTGATCTTACCTGCCGCTTTCCATTCGCGCAATACCGGCAAATGTGTTTTCCAATCGGTCAGGTTATGGATCTGCATGAGGTCGATCGAGGCCCGCTTCATTTTCTTCAAAGAGCTTTCCATTTGCGCCATGCCTTCAGCCCTTCCGGTAGTCCACACTTTTGTAGCATAAAAAAACTGATCCCGCTCTTCGAGATTGCCTGTCACATCGCCGACCACGGCTTCGGCCCGGCCATACATGGGCGAGGTATCGATCAAGCTACCGCCTGCCTGGCGCATGGTTTGCAGCACCGATGCCAGTTCAGGATAACGGCTTGCGCCGGCAACATCGAAGCACTTCCAGGTGCCGATGCCAAGAACAGGCAGGACTTGTCCGGATGAATGAATAAGGCGTTGCATCATAAGTTCAGGATTCTGTTTTTTTGAATTCGTGGCTTTCAGGTGTTTATGAATGCGGCAATACCTCCGTTATGAAATCGGCTATATCTGTATGCGCAGGCAATAAATGACCGCGTATGCCGACCTGGCGGGCGCCATTGACGTGGTGGATTGTGTCGTCGATAAACAAGGTTTCCGAAGCTACCAGGCTATTCTCGTTGAGCACATATTCAAAAATGTCTGTATCGGGCTTTCGCATACCCATCCGGCAGGAGTAATATACTCTTTCGAAAAAAGGGTCGAGGTTTTTATACCCTCGCGACTGGTAAAGGCTTGACTCAAATTCACGCACGTGGGTTTCGTTGGTGTTACTCAACAAAAACAGCCGGTAACGTTGTCCGAGTTGTTTCAACAGATTGAGCCTGTGCTCCGGAAAATCAAGCAACATAGCGTTCCATGCCTTACAAAGCTTCTCATCACGCCATTGTGTCCCCATGGCTGCATTCAGTCCGTTAAAAAATTCAGGTTCTCCGATCAGCCCTTTGTCAAATAAATCAAACAACGGCGTTTGTTGCAATTGCGTGTAAATAGTCTCGAAAGGTTGCTCGGAAAGTTTGTTAAACGCACGGATGGTAGCGTATGTATCGAGGTTGATGATCACCCCGCCAAGGTCGAAGATGATGGCATTTATTTTAGACATATATTTTGCGGATACGCTGCAAATATATATTTTTGCAGGCTCATTCTGAACCTGTTTGGAATGTGGTAGTAAGCCGGTTATTACTAAAATCAACGATAGATACCGGATTTGCTCCTATAGCTCAGTTGGTTAGAGCATCTGACTCATAATCAGAGGGTGCCTGGTTCGAGCCCGGGTGGGAGCACGGAAAGCGTTGTGGGTGTCCACAGCGCTTTTTTTTTCAAAGCGAACTGGCTGTGCAATCAGGGGATAGTAAGGTTGATCTGCGTAGAAATGGTACTGGTTCCCAAGGCCGGTACACTAAGTTGGACGTTAGAGGCGCTGAGCCAGTCGCCACTGTTAGCCGCGCCATTGCCATCGTTGTCGTACACAGCGTAGAGATAATACGTTCCGGGGTGCATGTAATTAAACACGAAATGCTGGTTGGTTGCCGCCAGTGTTACATAGCGCGAGCGGTAGCGCAGATTTCCTGCATTGTAAGACATACCGTTCAGCAGCGGTTGTGTGGTAATCACCAGGAATGTCTTTTTTGCAGGATTGGGAACGTGGGCTGCATCGTAACTGTAATGAACGGTTGCCTGCCCTAAATACGGCTGTGCCGATTCCGGATAAGGCTCCGTGGCTGTGTTGTAATAAATTGCCTCTGACTGTCCGGTAAACACGGTCGAAAAATCTTTGGTTATGACGTGTTGCGGAAAGGCAAAATTAACCGTGGCGGCGGTAGCTGAGCTGGTATCCTGCAAGCGGGCCCGCCAAACCATGTGAGGTGTGGCATTGGGCTGCGTGTTGTAGTGATTGGTGTAAGATAAAACGATCAGGCTATCGCCTTTACGAACCACCTCGGTATAAGCCCGGCTTTTTCCTTTAACGACTTCCGAGAAGCGATAATAGGCCTGCGTGGGCGTTTCCGAAACGCTGTCGGCGAGGAAATAAGACACACGGTGCATCCCGTTGAATGAACCGCCGTTGCGAAAAGCAACGCGTAAATGATTGTTGTATTTCGCTACAAAAAACGACATGTGAATATCGTTAAGTGTATCCAGTTCATTTTTGGCAGATATTTGGCTGGGCGCCACAGGCCTGAAATCCACGATCCATTCGGGATAGCCGCCCAGCGGTGTGGTAGATGTAACAGGACCATTCCAAATGCCTTTCACGCGGTTCAATACACCAAAGCCGGTAATGGCTGCCGTGTCGCCTGCCGGCCCAGCGCCTGTGGTAACCGGCGGCATTTCCTCTTCTTCTGTTTTTTTATCTTTACAGGATTTACAAGCAGTTAACGCTACTGTAAGAACAGCCAATAAAAAAAGGGAAAACCATTTCATGGCGCGACATGTTTACCGGGTTATTTTTTGCGGATATAAATGCGGCTTTTCGCAAGGCCCAGCTTATTGAAAAAGTGGGTAAACGAAACGCCCAGTACACCGAGGCCGTATTTCATACTACGTCTGAAATTGATAGAACTGGCTTCCGGGAAATATTTTGTGGGGCAAGTGATTTCTGCAATCTCGAAGCCGGCGTAAAATATCTGTGAGATCATTTGGTTATCAAATACAAAATCATCGGAATTCTCATGATAGCTAATGGTTTCGAGAATTTCGCGGTTAAAGGCGCGATAGCCGGTATGGTACTCGCTCAGCTTCTGGTTAATGAGTACGTTTTGGGTAAAGGTAAGGCAACGGTTGAAAATATATTTGTACATAGGCATGCCACCTTTGAGAGCGCCTTTGCCGAGAATCCTTGATCCAAAAACCGAAGGATAAAGTTCGTTAGCGATCATGTAGCTCATGCTCTGGATGAGCTTAGGGGTGTACTGGTAATCAGGGTGAAGCATGATCACAATATCGGCCCCGATGGAAAGTGCAGTGTCGTAGCAGGTTTTTTGGTTGCCGCCATAACCTTTGTTCTGTTCGTGGCGTATCACGTGTTTGATCCCAAGCTGGCGCCCAACCTCTGAGGTGTTGTCTTTACTGTGATCATCAACCAAAACCACATCATCCACAATATCAAAAGGAATCTCGTCGTAAGTTCGCTTCAGGGTAAGTGCTGCATTATAGGCAGGCAATACTACTACAATCTTTTTTCCGTTAATCATAACCACACAAAAATAGCAAAGTTTAGATAATTTGGCTATAATGATTGAAAAATATCCGTTATTTTAGGGCTTTCGTTTCGGGCCCCGATTGCCAGTAAAACCGGCAAATTGACTGAAATCAGCTTTATTATCAGATATACCGCCAAGAGAACATTTTAACTATAGAAGCCCTGAAACTAAAAGTTTTACATAGTTACCTTCTAAAGTCTTACCTGCCGCCTTTTTTTCTGACTCTTTTCATCGGTGTGTTCGTGTTTTTCCTTATCCATGTGTTTACGTACATGGACGATATTATTGGTAAAGGCATGACGTTTTGGGTGCTTACCAAGTTCTTTTCATACTCCTTTATCACGTTTATTCCGGTGGCTATGCCATTGGCTGTTTTGCTGTCGTCGATCATGACGTTCGGTAACCTGGCCGAAAACTACGAGCTGGCTGCCATGAAATCATCGGGTCTGTCGCTGTTCCGCATTCTGCGACCACTATTTGCCTTTATTGTATTCCTGGCAGGTGTTACCTTTGTGTTCAACAACTTCGTTCTACCCCAAATCACGCTTACTTCAGCCCGCTTGCTATGGGACATCCGCCAGGCTAAGCCAACGCTTAGCATCAAGGAAGGTATTTACTACAATCAACTGAAAGGTTACAGCATCAAAACCGCAAAAAAGAACAAAGACGGAAAAACGCTTTACAACCTCTCGATCTACGACCACCACGAAGGCATTGGCAACAACATTCAACTGTATGCAGATAGTGGCTACATGCAACCTTCGGCCGACACTAACTACCTGCAGATACGGCTCAACGACGGTGTGCGTTATGATGATGCCATCAAAGAGGAAGAGCAGAAAACGAGCAGGCCACTGATGCAGTTGTTTTTCAAGCAACTGAATGTGAATGTTGACATGAGTGACTTCAAGATGAAGAACACGGAAGAGGAACTTTTCAAAGGCCATCACGAAATGATGAATGTGTGGCAGATCGACCGGGAGATCGACACCTTCAACATCACCATCTTTTCCAAATACCGTTACCTGAAAAACCAGTTCACTAATTATTTTTTTACCAGAACCTATCACACGTCCTCTATGGATGTGAAACACGAGAACCTGAAAGCGTTTTATGCGTCGCTAAACAAAGACGATTTCCGGCGGGCTGTGGAAAACGCGCAAAACCTGGCGCGTAATTCGAGCGGCTTTGTTGACTCCGTCAATGAAGAATTATCGGGGCTTCGCTACAGACGCACCGACTATGAATTGGGCTGGCACAAAAAGATCAATATTTCGTTTGCCTGCATTGTGTTATTCTTCGTAGGTGCTTCGCTGGGCGCTATCATCCGTAAAGGCGGCATGGGGCTTCCGGTGGTAGTGGCCGTGCTGTTTTTCCTGCTTTACTACATCGTCAATATCATCTATGAACGCATGGTTGACGAAGGCATTTACAATGTGGTGTTTGGCGCGTGGTTTCCGCTTTGCCTGTTTCTGCCACTTGGTATATTCCTTACTTACAAGGCGGCCAAAGATTCGGCGTTGTTTGATGCAAGCCGGTACACGGAACCAGTAAAGCAATTTTTCAAGCGGTTCAAAAAAGCGAAGTATGCGGATTCTCCAAATCAGCAATAAGGCGCCCTACCCGGCCAACGACGGTAGCTCCATTGCTATATACACTTTGGCTGAAGGCCTGGCGGATAACGGTGCAAACCTTCACCTGCTTACTATTAATACTAAAAAACATTATAAACCCGACAGCGGCGTACCACAAACTTTTCAAGATAAAAGCCACTATGCTTCGGTGTATCGCAATACCAATACGTCGGTAAGTGGTGCGCTCGCAAACTTGTTTTCGGCGCAATCGTATTTTGTAAGCCGGTTCTACTTCAGGGAATTTGGCGAAAAAATCGTCCAAATATTGAAAGCCCACAGGTTTGATGTGGTGCAGCTCGAAGGCGTATTCCTGGCAACCTATATTCCGCTCATAAGGCAGCACGCACAGGCTTTGATTGCCATCAGGGCACACAATGTGGAGCATCAGATTTGGGACCGTCACCTGGCCCACGAAAAAAACCTGCTGAAAAAATGGTACCTCGGACTTCAGAACCGCCGACTCAAACGCTTTGAATTGGAAGCGTTTTCGAAAGCGGATGCGATTGTAACGATCACCGACGATGACAAGAGTAATATCCAAAAGTTCGTGCCGGGCAAAGCGCTTTATACCTGCCTGACGGGCATCCGGCTTGATGCTTATGCTCCCGCACTCAAGCCAACAGAGGCGGGTACCCTATTCCATTTTGCGTCGATGGACTGGATGCCAAATGAGGAGGCCGTGAGTTGGCTGATGGAAAAGGTATGGCCCGAAGTGCATCGGCAACTTCCGGACGTAAAATTGGTGCTTGCCGGGAAAAACATGCCCGATAAATTCATGCGCCTGGCAAATAACTCGCTGCAGGTCATCAATCATGTCAAAAGCTCTGTTGAGTTTTACCAAACCTACGACCTCATGCTCGTGCCGCTTTGGTCTGGAAGCGGCTTACGCATTAAACTGGTAGAAGGTCTTGCTTATGGCAAGGCGATAATTACCACCAGCATTGGCGCGGAGGGCATTCCGTACACCCATGGCCAAAACCTATTGATCGCAGATACTGCTGAAGACTTTATTGCTTCGATCGTTTCCCTCCTTAAAAATCCGGAACAACGGCAGGCTCTGCAAACCGGCGCCAGAAAACTGGCAGAAGAACAGTTCGACTACAAACGTATTGCTGGCGGCCTTCTTAATTTTTACGAAGCGCTGAAAGCGCAAAAGCAAGTAGAGCCATAAAAAAATCCTTCGGGCTTTGGCACGAAGGATTTCCTATAGGATTAACGCAAGAAAGGCTCTTTATTTTACGGTAATGGTTTTTTCAACGGTCTTACCTTCTTCTAGTTTGATGATTCCTGTGCCCACCAATGAATTGGTACCGGTTGCACGAATATCGAGAATGGCTGGCAACTTGAAGGTATAAGTGCTGGTGCCGCTGCCATCAGAAACGCCTTCTGCTTTCAGGTCGGCTTCTACAGTAGATCCAGACGCTGTTTTCACATTAGCATATAGTTTTACCTTCACATTCGATAAAGGCATGCCCTGAGCATCTACAGTTACGACATTGAGCTTGCAATCTGTTTTCTTCTCGCAGGAAGTGCTTATTCCCACTACAAATAACAGTCCAGCGAAGGCAGCAAATAATCTGAGTTTCATTTTGATATTAATTAATATGGATTAATATTGTAGCTCAAATATAGCAAAATTTTCAAACTCCAATGCCTGCCCGTACGATAATATTGATCTTAGTATTCGTTTCACTGATTAAAACAGGGTTTTCGCAGAGCCTTTCGAAAGAAACGATCGAGCTAACTACCATGTTCGGCAGCATGAAAATCAAACTTTATAACGAAACGCCCTTGCATCGCGATAATTTCCTGAAATTGGTAAAGGCACATTTTTACGACAGCCTTTTGTTTCACCGTGTGATCGAGGATTTTATGATTCAGGGCGGCGACCCCGATAGCAAACTGGCCGACCAATTCAAGGTTCTGGGAGATGGCGACCTCAACTATACCATTCCGGCCGAATTCAGGCCCGAACTCTTTCATAAAAAAGGCATGTTATGTGCTGCCCGAAACAGCGATGATGTGAACCCATCCAAAGCCTCCTCGGCTTGCCAGTTCTATATCGTACAAGGCAAACCCCGAACCGAAGAAGACCTGAAATCATTTGAAAAGCGCATCAATAAGCCCCTGATCAACCGCCTGCGCGACTCGTTGCTTGCGCTCCCGGAAAATAGCCAGCTGAAAGCGAAACTCGCCCTGTTTAAGGGGACAAATAACGATAGCCTGCTGGTTTACTCGAAACTGCTGAACGAACAAACGGAAAAGGTTTATGAGTTGACTCTGCACTATACTTTTCCGGAGGCGCATAAAGCCGTTTACAAAACACTTGGCGGCACGCCACACCTGGATACCAACTATACTGTGTTTGGCGAAGTTGTGGAAGGCCTTGAAGTTATTGATCGCATTGCAGCCGCCAAGACCGGCAAAAACGACCGCCCGCTTACCGATATCCGCATGACGGTTCACGTCCTTAGCGAATAGGGATTTTCCAAAGTCAACGTTCGGGTTCAAGTGCAGCACGAAGAGCATTCTCCAGCACAGACGTATTTATATCGGCCATGGATTTAAATTTGATGCAATACCCACTGATGTTGGCTTTGCCAATTGTCTGTCCATAAGTGCGGGCGAGATAGGCTTTATCATCGAGTCCCATGAAATACACAGAAATGCCGCTGGTATTGGCGCTGATGCCTACGCGATAAAACTCCCGTGTCTTGCCTTTTGCATAAGTCATAGTTTGTTTACCGTAGCCGACATTTGGATTCGATACCACTTTACCTTCATCGTTTTTGCCATCCAAAAACCATAAGTGAACCGCCGGCGCGATCTGCGATATTAGCGCGTGCAACGTTTCCATGTCGTTGCGCTTGGCAGAAGGCTGACTGCTGATGTATTCCTGTATTTGCTTTTTTATATGATCCATAGTGATTGGCGAGTTGAAGATATAACTGTCATAAACCGCTTATCTGTTAGCTTGTTGCACTAAATCTATTCATAATTTCGTAAACCGGCAATTACACCGCAAACCGATAAGATCACAAAAAGCACAGCCGCCAAACAGCTGTGCTTTCCGATAACTTGATGATGCGTTTAGAACCGCAGGTTCAAGCCAAGCATCACATTGGTTGGAGCTGCCGGCGCCAGGTAATTTTGCTTGTATAGCTGGCTTCCCGAATAGTAACTATAGTTATAGCCGTTGGTTTCGTAAACCGTATTGAAAATGTTGTACACAACGGCAATCAGGTTAATTTCTTTGATAGCCCGGGTGCGGATCGTGTAGTTCACGCGCAGGTCGCTCACCAGGTAATCGTGTATCGAACGCTCGGCGTCGGATGTATTATCGAGGTACTGCCTGCCCACATATTTGTTCAGCAAGGCCACTTCCAGGTTACGGAAAGGCTTTACAATGAAATTGGCCGCGGCGATCACATTTGGTGAAAATGAGATATCGGTTAGGCTGTAATTTTTTTGGTACTGTGTAAAGACCGTGTAATTGACATCGCTGCTGTCGATGAACTCGGTGAAATTCCTGACTTTATTCTGCGAAAGCGTGAGGTTTCCGTTGAAGGTAAAAAACCTGGTTATATCTGCCGTAAGCTCCGCTTCTATTCCTCGGCGGTAACTATAATCCACGTTCACCCGGTTATAAGCTCCCACATCATTAATCTGCCCGTTGAGCACGAGTTGATTTTTGTATTCCATGTCGTAGAAGTTCAGCCCAAGACTGACGTGCCTGAACCGGTGTGTCACACCCAGTTCGAGGTCGTTGAGGCGCTCGGGCTTAGGGCGGCTGAGAGCGGTAGATTGCGTAAAATCGTTGCGATTAGGTTCTTTGTTGGCGATGCCATAGCTGGCATACACGTTGGTATTTGGGGTAAGCAAATAGTTAAGTCCGAGCTTCGGATTAAAAAAACCGTAAGCCGCATCCTGAACAGCTGTGTTAACCAACGAGGTATCGAAACCGGTGAAGCGATAATTGATGGTGCGGTATTGCAAGTCAACAAACACCGTAAAACGCTCTATAGGTTTAAAGGTCGTTTTCAGGTACACATTGCCGTCGGTTTTGGTTGCCTTATCGTCGTAGTAACGCGGTTTGAAATTGTTAGGATCAGCGAATTGCGCCCAGATCACCTCACCATTGTGCCGGCCGATATAGCTATTATAGCCCCCGCCCAACACAAAGCTAAGCGTATTTAACGGACTATAGTTTATGTTTCCGAGTACACCTACAAAATCGTTATCGAGCCAGCGCCGGCGAATGATGTCGGATTTGGTAATCGTGTCATGAAGTGTGAATACATCAGGCATATTGTATTTAGCAAGACTTTCGCCGGGCTTGTACTGCTCATAATAGCCTTTGCCGGCTGTGTAGTGGCCCGTCAGGTTCAGGCTCAGTCGCCGATTGACGGTATGGATGAGGTGAAGCTGGTAATTATCCTGCTTGTAATTGTCGGTTTCATTGTTATAGTATTTCAGGTTGCCGTTAGCATCGTAGTATAGGCCGCATGAATTAAAGGTGCGGTTGCCAGCTTTCAGGCTATCTTCCGGCACATAGTTCCAGGCCTGGTAAGTTTTTTCCTGTCCGCTGAAAAGAATGGCTTTCACCACTGTTTTTTTTCCGTAATAGCCTCCTGAAAGATAAAAGGAGCTGAGACGGGAAAACGCACGGTCGATGTAACCATCGCTATTAATGCGTGATGCACGGGCATCGAATGTAAAATGATTATTGAGAAGCCCGGTGCCGGCAGCGATGGTGTTTTTTACCGTGTTGTAAGAGCCAATGCTGTTATTCAGCTCCGCGTAAGGCTTATCACGCAACTGGCTTGTTTGCATGTTGATGCTGGCCCCAAAAGCCGCAGCGCCATTTACCGATGTACCCACACCTCGTTGCACCTGGATACTGTTGGCCGACGAAATGATGTCGCCCATGTTTACAAAAAAGACACCCTGGCTTTCGGCATCGTTCACCGGAACGCCATTAATGGTAAGATTGATCCGCGTTCCGTCTGTACCGCGCACACGCATGCCGGTGTAACCCACACCATTACCTGCGTCCGAATTGATTACTACCGAGGGCAGACTGTTGAGTACATACGGCAAGTCCTGCCCTACGTTTTGTTTTTTGATGTCGCCCGCGCCGAGGTCGCTATGGGCGAATGCGGAGTTTTGATTGGCCCTTGTCGAATACACAAGCACCTCATCGAGTGACACGTCTTTCTGATTAAGCACAACCTCCAGCGACGCGTCTCCATTAACAATTACAGTATCTGTTTTGGGCCTGTAACCCACGCACTTGGTAACTAGCACATACTTTCCGGTGTCGAGGTTCCGGAACGAGAAACGCCCCTCGGCATTGGTCTGCGCGGTAAGGTAAGTGTTTTGAATGCCTATCACTGAAAAAGGGATGGGTTTGTTTTCGGGCGAGGTAACGACGCCGCTGATGGTGTGTTGAGCCTGTGCCGTATAAACGCACGACAAGGTCATAGCAATGGTTGCTGCTGTTTTGATTTGTTTAAAGGTCATTTATTGGTTCTTTAAATGTTAACACTAAACACCGCAAGGGGATGCGGCGTTTTCTTATTAACTGTTTTCCCTACGCAGGCATTACCCTGATCAGGTGCATGCTACAAACCGTTTGGCAATTTGTAACAATGGGTATCATCTCAGCTTGAGCCGGTTGTTGCGCGGAAGCGTGTTTGAACAAAGAGCCGTAAGGCGTCTTACCTCTCTGCACGCCCTGTTGGCAACCAACAAAAGCACCCCTAAAGATTCTGCGGCAAATGTACTAAAAAAACAATTGGTGCGTAACGAATGGCAATTCTTCTGCGAAAGTTTGCCGGCAGTGCGCGAGGCTGCTTATAAAGCCAGGTGCTGCGAACTCACCGGTGCCCCGAAAAAAAGGCTGGCCTGTTCATCGAAAAGCCCGGCCGTGTCTGTCGTGAGAAAATTGAGCGTACTGTTTTTTGACAAGCGCTCTTTCATATCGGTATGCCGGTTGAGGTAGTCTTCCAAACTGTGCGCCACGATGTTTCCCTGCGAGAGCAAGGTAACGCCAGCAGGCAGGTGGCGGTTGATCTCTTCTTTAAGGATCGGGTAATGCGTGCAGGCAAGAATGATGGTATCGATGTAGCGCGACTGCACAAAGAGGCGATCGATATATTGTTTCACGAAATATTCCGTGCCAGGGTTGTTCAATTCATTGTTTTCGATGAGAGGAACCCACATCGGGCAGGCTTCCTGAAATACCTGCAAGGCCGGAAACGATTTCCCGATCTCGATGGGATAGGATCCTGAGGTAACGGTGCCGTTGGTAGCGAAAACACCTACATGCCCTGTTTTACTGTAATCTCCGACGATCTCGGCAGTGGGTCTTATGACGCCGAGTACCCGCTTGCCAGGCCCAAAGGCGGACAGGTTTTTTTGTTGAATGGTTCGCAAAGCCTTGGCTGATGCTGTATTACAAGCCAATATGATCAACTCGCAACCGCGATCGAATAAATGGGTGACACATTCGAGTGTATATTCATAAACCGTATCAAACGAACGGGAGCCATATGGTGCGCGGGCATTGTCGCCAAGGTAGAGGTAATCATAATCCGGCAGATGTGCCACCAACTCTTTCAGAACAGTAAGGCCGCCATAACCCGAATCAAACACGCCAATGGGTGAATATGTCGAAGAATGTTCCAATACTGCAATATTAACAAATTCAAAACGTTTTCCCGGGGATAATGCGTATATTTATGAAATATCCCCGCACTAAGAGTATTAATTTTAAACAGACTAAATGGCATTTAATCCAATCCGCTTTGTCGATAAAGACAGAGACAAAGCACTTTTTTTCGCGACGCTTCGAAAGCGGGTCGATTTGTATTTTCGCGAAAATAAAATCTCCAGGCATTACAACGCTCAGATGGTTATTAAAACCATTGTATTGTTAAGTGCCTACATTCTTCCCTTTGCAGCGCTTTTGTTGTTTAACCCTCCTTTTAAAATAGCATTGTGTCTCTGGGCGCTGATGGGCTTTGGGCTGGCCGGCATCGGCATGAGCGTGATGCATGACGCCAATCACGGAGCTTATTCTTCGAGCCATCGTGCCAATTATTGGCTGGGACATACGCTTAATTTGCTCGGAGGATCGGTATTCAATTGGAAAATGCAGCACAATGTGATGCATCATACTTACACGAATATTGCCAACTATGATGATGATATTGCCGATAAATTGATTTTAAAATTCAATCCTCATTCGGAGGTTAAATGGTATCATCGCTTACAAGTCGTGTATGCATTCTTCTTTTATGGCATCCTTACTTTGTATTGGTCGGCTCTTAAGGACTTTGTCCAATTTCACAAATACACACGTCAGGGCATTAACACCTGCAATAAAAAAGAGAACAAAATCATATTCCTAAAAATTATATTATCTAAAATTGGGTTTTGGGCAACCATCTTCATTGTACCTGTTTTTGTAGTAGGCATTCCATTTTACCAGGTTTTGCTGGGTTTCCTGCTCATGGAATTTATCTCCGGCATTGTGCTCACGGTTATTTTCCAACTTGCCCATACGGTAGAAGGCACGACGCATCCACTTCCTAACGCTGATCTGACCATCGAAAACAACTGGGCCGTACACCAAATGAACACCACGGTTAATTTTTCGCGCAAAAGCAAATGGATTTCGTGGTATGTGGGTGGACTGAATTTCCAGGTAGAACACCATCTTTTCCCGAATATATGTCACGTGCATTATCCGGCAATTTCTGAAATCGTAAAATCTACCGCAGAAGAATTTGGCGTGCCTTATCTCGAAAACGAGACCTTCGGCATGGCGCTACGCTCGCACCTGAGCGCCATTACGCGCTTTGGCAAACTGCCATCCATGGCGGAAGCGATTGCCTAAAGGCCTTCCGGCAAATTTCCGGCAGATCAATAGGAAAACTCCATTCAACGCCGGTTAGCATAGAAAAAAGAGATGTTGTTTACTGAAGATCAATACTGCTCACTGGCATTCGGAAAGTCACTGCTTTTTACATCCTTGATGTATTGCTGGAAGGCGCCGCTCATGCTCTCATAGAGGCTTAGATAGCGCCTCAGGAATCGCGGACTGAACTCATGTGTCATGCCCAACATGTCATGTGTCACCAATACCTGCCCATCGACGCCGCCGCCGGCACCAATGCCAATAACCGGAATGGAAATGCTATTGGCCACTTCTTCAGCCAGTTTTGCCGGAATCTTCTCGAGTACCAAAGCAAAGCACCCGGACTCCTCCAGTATTTTGGCATCTTCCATCAAGCGCCTTGCCTCTTCTTCTTCTTTCGCCCTCACCGTGTAGGTGCCGAATTTATAGATAGACTGTGGCGTAAGGCCCAAATGCCCCATCACCGGAATCCCCGCAGTAAGAATGCGCTCAATAGAGTCTTTGATTTCTTTCCCACCTTCCATTTTCACGGCATGACCGCCACTTTCCTTCATGATCTTGATAGCAGAAGTAAGTGCTTCTTTCGAATTGCCCTGGTAAGAGCCAAACGGGAGATCGACTACCACAAGCGCCCGGTCAACGGCACGCACCACCGAAGAAGCATGGTAGATCATCTGATCGAGGGTAATTGGCAACGTGGTTGCATAGCCTGCCATGACGTTACTGGCACTGTCACCCACAAGAATAACGTCGATACCTGCATGATCAATGATCTTTGCCATGGTATAGTCGTAGGCAGTGAGCATGGAAATTTTCTCGCCGCGGCGTTTCATTTCCTGGAGTTGGTGCGTTGTTACCTTTTTTACTTCCTTGTGAACAGACATAGTTTGCAGGTGGTAATTTTTTGTAAAATTACCGAATTAATTTGAAGTTAATTCAAAAATGATAACTTTGTAAACCTTATTTTATCGCATGAAGCATACAATTATCCTGGTGTTGGCGCTTATCGTCTCAGGCGTTTTCACCTCCTGCAAAAATGATCTCGAAGTCTTGGCTCCGGGAAAAGAATCGGTTTCGGTTTACGGCATCCTGAACCCGAACGAACGCACGCAAAATATCCGCATCAATAAAGTATTTTTAACCGACGGTGATGCTCTGGTAGCAGGTCAGGATCCCAACACAGTGAACTATGGCGCCGGCGAGTTGAAAGTAACGTTGCAACGTTTCATGACGGGTAGTACCACACCAACGCTGACGACTGTAGCCAACAGCATTAAAAAAGAAATTGTTCTTACCGAAACGGTAGTAACAACTGATGGCGGATCTTTTTCCAATTCGCAACGCCTGTGGCAAACAACCGATAAGCTCTATAGTACCGGTGAATATAAATTAACGATTACCAATCTTTCCACCGGATCTGTTTACACGGCCCAAACGACAATGGTTGACAGCGTGAAACCATTCGGCACCCAACAGCCGATGCCTTTCCTGTATATCCCGAGCCAGCCTTACACCTACCCGATGCATGGCAACTACCCTGCGAACCCGATCTCTACCGACAAACCTAAATACGTAAACTACGACGTGCCAAGTGTGAACTACTTCATTAAATTCCGCACGGTGCCAAATGCCAGGCTTTATGGTGTGGTGATGCGTTTTTATTACATCGATAGCCTGATCGGAGGCGGTGTGAATTACAACCATGTGGATTATAATTTTGTTACCGCCCGGTCTTCCGACTTAACCGGCGGCGCACTGCTGGAAGATTTTTCATTTACCGGCGAGGCGTTTTATAAAAACCTGGGGGCCGAAATGGCCAAACGCTCTTCTGCCAACGTAAAAAACCGCCGCTCGCATTACATGGAGTTTGTGGTTACGGCCGGATCTGAAAACTTATCCGAATTCCTTCAGATAAATGCGCCTTCAACAAGTATTGCGCAGGATAAGCCGATTTATACCAATATCAACGGTGGTGTGGGTATCTTTGCGAGCCGTTCCAAATCGACTGTCACCAAGGATATGTGGAATGATTTTATTGACAAAATTGCCTGCCACCCAAGCACCAATCCATACCTGTTCTGCAACAGCAGCGGACAGCCTTCCGCCTCCGTTTGTAACTAACGCCAGGTGTTTTGTACCTAATACTAGGTATTTTTTTATTCGGATTCTGCTTTTAGCGTTCATGGATTAGCTTTGGTATATCTCAATACACAACGCTATGAAGTATTCCTTGATCGCTCTGACTTGCCTGGTGGTACTATCCTGTAAAACGGAACTCGATATTTTCGAGCCGGGAAAAGATACGGTATCTGTGTATGCGATCCTCAACGCCAACGAGCCTGTTCAGAATATCCGTATCAACAAAGTGTTTCTTACCGATGGCGACGCTATGTTAGTGGCAAAAGACCCCACACAGATCAATTTTGAAGAGGGCGAACTAACGGTGACATTGGAGCGGTTTGTGGACGGCAGTGACGTGCCTGCACCAACTACCGTCGGTAACCTGATTAAAAAAAAGATCGTACTCACCGATACACTGGTAAACACACAGGGAGGAACTTTTACCACCCGTCAAAGGCTCTGGCAAACCAGGGACAAGCTATACAGCTGGGGCGACTACAAGCTCACCATCACCAACAATATCAGCGGCGCAGTGTACACATCCGTCACCAGCATGGTTGATAGCGTAAAATCTTTTGGCTGGCAACAGCCCATGCCTTTCTTATACTATCCGAATACGCCGGGCGCGTACCCTGTTCATGGCAAATACCCCAAAACAGTGTCGCCGGCAGACAAGTTGAAATACCTCAATTATGTGGTCCTGGACCAAGTGCAATACATTAAATTTTACACCGTTCCACATGCGCGGACGTACGGTATGACCATGCGTTTTCACTACATCGACACCTTAAAAAACCACACCACCAGGCCCGGCTTTGTGGACTATAATTTTTTTCAAAACGACTCCAAAACAACTACCGGCGGCATGATGATGGAGGACTTCCACTTTGTACAGGAAGACTTTTATAAGAATCTCGGGTACGAAATGTCCAAAAAAGATTCGCCGGATGTTAAACGGCGTTCTGCGTCTCACATAGAATTTATCATAACGGCTGGTTCCGACGACCTTGCCACGTTTTTAAAAGTGAACGAACCCTCTAAAACCATCGCCCAGGACAAACCTAACTACAGTAACATCAAAGGCGGCTATGGCATTTTTTCCAGCAGGTCGGTGTCACGCCTTAGCAAAGATCTTTGGCCCGAATTTGTCGATAAAATAGCCTGTAACCAATATACCAATCCCTATCGTTTTTGTAACTACCTTGGTTTTGAGATCATTAACGTCTGTCCTTAAGGGCTGACAAAGCACGCTTGGAACGGCCTTCCAAGATGACATTTCTTTCGATTTCAGCCTTTTTTATGCCAGTCTGTCATATAGATTGGACTATTCTCCAATTGGCACAAACATTGACCTAATGGAAGCAAAACATAAAACTAAAGGGTGCCTTTGGGCATCTGGCTTGAAATAAAACTTTAACCAATAACAGAACAAAAACGAAGAATTATGGGAAAAATTATAGGAATAGATTTAGGAACAACCAACAGCTGTGTGGCTGTAATGGAAGGCAATGAGCCTGTGGTAATTGCCAATAATGAAGGAAAAAGAACGACGCCATCCGTGGTGGCTTTCGTGGAAGGCGGTGAGCGTAAAGTAGGAGATCCGGCTAAACGCCAAGCCATTACCAACCCAACCAAAACAATTTCGTCTATTAAGCGCTTCATGGGTACCAATTTTGACGAGGCTCAGAAAGAGATTCCGCGTATGACTTACAAAGTGGTAAAAGGCGATAACAATACGCCGCGTGTGGTGATCGACGACCGCAATTACTCCGCACAGGAGATCTCTGCGATCATTCTGCAAAAGATGAAGAAAACAGCCGAAGACTTCCTCGGAACTACGGTTGACGAAGCGGTGATTACGGTTCCGGCATACTTCAACGATGCACAGCGCCAGGCTACTAAAGAAGCCGGCGAGATTGCTGGCCTCAAAGTAAAGCGTATCATCAACGAGCCTACGGCTGCGGCCCTGGCTTATGGGATGGACAAAAAAGGAAAAGACATGAAAATCGTGGTGTTCGACTGCGGTGGCGGTACACATGACGTATCGGTACTGGAGTTGGGCGACGGTGTATTCGAAGTAAAATCAACTGACGGTGACACCCACTTAGGTGGCGACGATTTCGATCAGGTGATCATCGACTGGCTGGCCGACGAATTCAAAAAAGACGAAGGCATCGACTTGCGTCAGGATCCAATGGCTCTACAACGTTTGAAAGAAGCTGCCGAAAAAGCGAAGATCGAATTATCGAGCACTACCGCTTCCGAGATCAACCTGCCATACATCATGCCTGTAAACGGTATTCCGAAACACCTCGTGAAAACGTTGACCCGCGCTAAATTCGAGCAATTGGCCGACAGCCTGATCCAACGCACGATTGAGCCTTGCAAATCGGCTTTGAAAAACGCAGGCTTATCAACCTCTGAAATCGACGAAGTGATCTTGGTTGGCGGTTCAACGCGTATCCCGGCCATTCAGGCAGCTGTAGAAAAATTCTTCGGCAAAGCACCGAGCAAAGGTGTGAATCCTGATGAAGTGGTAGCAATCGGCGCAGCCATTCAGGGTGGTGTACTCACCGGTGAGGTAAAAGATGTGTTGCTCCTTGATGTAACGCCACTGTCGTTGGGTATCGAAACTTACGGCGGTGTGTTTACCAAACTGATCGAAGCTAACACAACCATTCCGTCGAAGAAAACAGAAACATTCTCGACTGCCAGCGATAACCAACCGAGCGTACAGTTGCACGTGTTGCAAGGCGAGCGTCCGATGGCGAAAGATAACCGTACCATCGGCCAGTTCAACCTCGATGGCATCATGCCGGCTCCGCGCGGTGTGCCTCAAATCGAAGTAACGTTCGATATCGATGCCAATGGTATCTTATCCGTTTCTGCGAAAGACAAAGCAACCGGCAAAGCACAGAACATCCGCATCGAAGCGTCTTCCGGCTTAAGCAAAGAAGAGATCGAAAAAATGAAGCGTGAAGCAGAAATGAATGCCGACGCCGATAAAAAAGCGAAAGAGGAAGCTGAAAAGATCAATGCTGCTGATGGTATGATCTTCCAGACCGAAAAACAACTGAAAGAGTACGGCGACAAAATTCCGGCCGACAAAAAAGCGAACATCGAAGGCGCCCTGGAGAACCTGAAAAAAGCACATGCTTCAAGGAACCTCAGCGACATCGACTCGGCAACAACAGCGCTTAACAGCGCCTGGGAAGCGGCTTCGCAGGACATGGCCAACGCCATGAACCAGCAGCAAGCTAACCCTCAAGGAGATGCCAACGCCAATACAAACGACAACGGCGACAAAGGTGAAAACGTAACCGATGTTGACTACGAAGAAGTGAAATAATCACCTCTGCACACAAGCAAAAAATCCCTGTCCGGAAAAGGACGGGGATTTTTTTTGCCACGAAATGCGCATCGGTTTGAAAGCATCAGCGGCAGGCGATGAAACCCATCGCTGCCCGATAAACCTATTGCAAATGCCTGCGAAAACTGTATATTTAAGGTATTGCCGGCAAGCAATAAACAGGGCGAGCAAACTTACATGCAAATGGATTTAATATACAGGCAAGGCACAATAGACGACATGGAAGGCCTGAAGCGATTGGGCATTAAGGCCTGGGCACAATTCGAGGAACAGCTGACAGAAGAAAACTGGGATATCCTAAAACAGACGGTTTCCTCAGAAAAGACATACGAAACACTTATTCACCAATCGGCGTGCTTCGTTTGTGTTACCCCAAAAAATGAGCTTGTTGGCATGGCATTTATCGTTCCGAACGGGAATCCGACAGACATTTACCCCGAAGAGTGGAGCTATATACGTTTTGTGTCCGTCGATCCCGAATTTTCGGGACAAGGAATTGGCAGAAAATTGACGTTGATGTGCATCGATAAGGCAAGAGAAAACGGAGAGAAAACCATTGCTTTGCATACGTCGGAGATGATGGCGCCTGCAAGGCACATTTACGAAAGTTTAGGCTTCGGGATTATGAGAGAATTGGAACCAAGGCTCGGAAAAACATACTGGCTCTACAAACTCGATCTTCTTTAACACGCAAAACATAAGCACCAGTAAAGTAAATAACATGGCATTTACCAAAGACAATACAAAGTTACTCTTGTTTGGGCAAAGTTCGGAAAGATTATTATTCAGACAGCTTAAAGAAAGCGATTTTGAAGAATGGCTGAAATTCTGTCGAGACGACACTTCTTTAAAATACATTTGGTTGACAGACGAAAACGCTGCCGAAAAAAAATGCGCAGTGTGGTTTGACCGGGTTTTTTACAGGTATCAAAATAACTTGGGAGGCATGAATGCGCTCATTGAAAAAAGTAACCGTGAATTTGTTGGGCAATGTGGCCTTCTCGTTCACACCATTCAGGGAATTGAAGAACTTGAAGTTGGCTACTCGCTCATGCCAAAATATAGAGGTCAAGGCTATGCACTTGAAGCAGCAACGATGTGCAGAGATTACGCGTTTGAACATAAGTTATCCAACTCATTAATTTCAATCATTCATATTGACAACAAAGAATCCGAAAAAGTTGCAATAAGAAACGGGATGACGCTCGATAAGACAACGACATACAATAACAGCCGGGTAAATATCTTCAGAATTGACCGCCACGATTGGGAAATTAAGAAAAGCCAACATTCCTAATGCATATCCGAAAATATCATCAATCACATATACACGCCCTCAAGTGACCAAAGCTGATCCTATCATTGCCCTGAAAAACGTAGCCGGATCCCAAAAAATAGTGTCTTGTGCCCGAAATTTATTGCGGGTACCGGCGCTCTTTCTTACCTTTGAAACCTTTAACAAACGCTGCCGGGCAATCCTTTTCCCGTTCTTTAACACACCAGGATGCAACACAGCTACTATCAATTATGACGAAGTGCAAACACTGCAAGCAGGCGATCACCGATAACTTTTGCGCAAATTGCGGCCATGCCGCCAAGATTAAACGCATCGACAAACATTACCTGTCGCACGAGATCCTGCATTTGCTCCATTTCGAAAAAGGGTTTCCTTATACGTTCCGCCAGCTTATTACCAGACCAGGACACAGTATCCGAGAGTTCATTACCGAAGACCGCAGCAAACACATGAAACCGGTGGCCTACCTCATCCTTACCTCATTGTTGTACACGCTGGTAGCGCATGCGTTTCATGCCGACGATTTTGCTTCCAACACCCAAAACGATGCGCTATCCCACAGTATTTACGGAAAAATTCAACACTGGGTGCAAACCAACTATGGCTATGCCAATATCCTGATGGGCGGCCTGATTGCGCTGTGCGTGAGCCTCTTTTTCAGAAAATACCGCTACAACCTTTTTGAGATCACGGTATTGCTTTGTTTTATCATGGGTGAAGGCATGTTGATCCTGACTTTGCTAACGCTTTTTTACGGTCTTCTCGGAAAAGGAGCTTATGCGATTTTACTCGGGGTGATTTCACTGGTTTATCCTACCTGGGCCATCGGCCAGTTCTTCGATGCCAAAAAACCGGTCAGCTACGTCAAAGCATTTTTTGCCTACTCCCTGGGCTACCTCTCGTTTCAGATCGTTTTGCTCTTATTGGCGATGGCGATCGACTTGATCAGCAGGTAAACAAAACCCTGTCTATACTTTCAGGAAAATTGCGCAACTAGCGCTGTTGCTGCGGCAACACCCGTTCCGGATTTGCCAGGATGAATTTCAGAGCCAGGCGACTATCCTTAGCAACTGTCTTGTTCAACGATTTCATCCACGCGGGTTCATGCTCGCCACTGAGGTAAACAACAAGTGCAAAAAGATAAGCCCAATCCACCTGCGACAGGTATCCCAACTTAGACGTGGACCAATGGGTATCGTTTCGTGAATATTTGAACGCTGCATTGGCGTTGAACAATCCGAAACCATAAAACAAGGGCACCATATCCGTAAAATCTTCTGAATTTTCGGTCATTCGCGCTTCGCCTAAAAGTTTAATGTGAGCGAATTCGTGTGCAATAGTAGCAATCAGGCTTTCCTGGTCGCGATGAAGCGTTTCAGAGAACGACACCTCGTACTCGCCGTTGTCGTTCAGTCCTTCATAAAATCCGGCAAACTGACCCAATTCTTCTTTTTCTTCAGGGTCGAAAAAGGAAATGCGGAGCCGGCCGGGATCTATGTCCATTATTCGGGCAATGGTGCGCGCGAGGGCCGTTACTTCCTCCCTGGAATGTGCTTCGGTGTGAAATTCATCGTTGTAGAGGGTTAGCATTTGGATTGCGGAAACCTGTTCTTTGCCAAGCAATTTAGCAAGGTATAGAAACGCCTCGTCGATCGACTGACGTCGTTCTTCGGCAAGCGGCAAGTCCGCAATCAGGAATTCGCCTTCAAATTGCATCAGGTCTTCGCGAAACATAGAGTCCTTAATTTCTTTCACGCCCGCCTCAGGGTCAGCGCCCAAAGCCCCATCCAACTCTTCGAAATTCACATTGCCAATACCTTCTACATACACCGTCTCGTCGTCGAGGTCATCCCGTGAGATGGCCTGTTTGCGCCGGGCCGATTTCAGGGAATAGTACCACCACAATCCAACAAGGCCAATCGTGATGAAAAAACCGATGAATACATCCATATATCAAATATACAACTGCCTAAGCAATCAGCAATACATCTGCCCGAACCAGCGGGAAGGAACAGGAATGGAAAAAAAATGAAAACAGATAAGGACTAGAGCAGTTCCATCTGGTAAAGATCAAGGTCTTTTGCCCAGTGGTCTTTTTCGTAGCAAACGGTTTTAAATCCGAATTTTTCAAAAAACGGAAAACTGTGTTGCGTGGTGCCCAGCGCAATGCGTGTTGCCGGAAACAAATGGCCTGCTTGCGTGATTCGATGCTGCAACAGTAAGCCGCCGTATCCGCGCTTATGGAGATCTTGATGCACCATGCCCCAGCACATGATCACATGCAGAACAGGTGTGTACTTAGTTGGCTGATTGATCCCAATGCCGCCGCAACCCACAATTTCATTGTCGTCTATCACGACCCAATACGGCCGCTCGGCGTCGATGTCGCGATCGAGGAATGCATCGAACAGGGGTAGTTCCTCCTGGGCAAAGTACAAAGGCATATTGCTTCTGAAGATGTCCAGAAGCCTGGACTTATGCTCCGGCTTGTATGGTTCAAAGGTTACCACCGATCACTTTTGGCACTTTGAAGTAATCTGAATCTTTCTTCGGCGCATTTTGCAGCGCTTCCTTCTGGCTGAGCGTTACTTCTGGTTCGTCTTCGCGCAGTACATTTACCTCGTCAGTCATGTATATCAGCGGCTCTACGCCTTCGGTATCGAGTTCGTTGAGCTTATTGACAAATGCCAGCATGCGGTTCATATCATTTACGATTTCCGTCTTTGCTTCATCGGTAAACTCCAGACGTGCCAGGCGCGCCACCTCATCTACCGTCTTAATGTCGATTTTCTGTTCCATAATACTGCTTGAGTGTATCATTAATAAGTTGATAAACCCGGTCCCGCAAATCTACTAAATTATCTTCAGTCATACCCGCCGTTGGAATGGGTTCAAATACGATGATGCGTGCCACGCCGGGCCGGCCAAAACTTTTGAAAAAACCGCCGTTTTGCAGCAGCTTGTAGTTATCCACGTTCACAACCGGCACCACCGGTACCTGTTTGTCGATAGCGAGTTTAAATGCACCGTTCTTAAAAGGCAAGGTTTGGTGCGTATTTACTGGAATAGTCCCTTCCGGAAAAATAACCATGCTGTGCCCTTTGTCGATCTCCGCTTCCATGCGTTTGATGGAGCGCACGGCATCAACACGGCTTTTGCGGTTAACCGGAATATCCATTTTCTGGAAAAAGATCTTGAAAAGCGGTGCTTTCAGCAATTCGGCCTTACCGAGATACAGTGCCAGGTGATCGATGTAAAAAGGACTGAGGATGATATCGAGGTAAGAGGTATGATTGCCAACAAATACACACGGTTGCGGCATGCAGCGCGAAGTTGTTTTGAACATCACCTTCGGATAAATACCTGCCCCGATCACAATGCAATATGACCACACTCGCTTGAGTTTAAAGCCAAGATCAAGACGGCCGGTGCTGAGCGCTAACCAGAAAAATGGGTAAAGGATGAGGAACGATACTGCGAAAACCAGGAAAAACCAAGTTTTCCAGATCGGGGAAATGATGCGCAGTATAATTTTCACGGGGCTAAAGATACTAAAAATAGAACGATCTGGCCCCTGAAACCCCGGATGTGAAAATGCTCCACCCAGCCTTTTTTGAATGGTTGAATCCCTTGGCAGAACTCGGGGAAGATTCAAGGGCGTTCTTAGCTCTTTTTTGCTACTTTTGCTCTCCAGATCCTGTCTTGGAAAATACGCTTACCATACGTGCCAACAACGCCGGAAAAAAATTCGGTAAAGAATGGATATTCCGGCATGTGAGCCTGGAAATAGCTCCCGGCGAAAAAATAGCGGTACTCGGACTCAACGGTTCGGGCAAGTCAACCTTGTTGCAGGCCCTCACCGGTTACCTGAGTCTGAACGAAGGCGAGGTGTTGTACAGCCGCAGCAACCAGGAACACATAGCAACCGAAGATTTCTACCGCCATCTCAGCCTGGCTTCGCCTTACCTCGAATTGGTGGAAGATTTTACTTTGGAAGAACACATCCGCCATGTGGCACTCTTCAAGCCCTTTTTAAACGGGCTTTCTGCCGAAGAAGTGATCGGGCTTTCGGGCCTTTCGGCACACCGCAACAAATTCATCCGCTTGTTTTCGAGCGGCATGAAACAACGCCTGAAACTCAGCCTGGCCATCCTGGATGCCTCCCCTGTTCTCTTTCTCGACGAGCCTACGACTAACCTAGATGTGACGGTTATCCGCTGGTATAAAGACCTGATCGCAAGCTACGCCATGCAAAAAACCATCCTGGTGTGCTCCAACTCCATTGAAGAAGAGTACGGATTCTGCAACCGGACACTTACCATGGAAGATTACAAGGTTAAAAAAAATGCGTAGCTGCCATGGGATCGTGTGTCGCCTCTTATCATTAGCCATTGATGCACACACTCAACACGAAGACTGCAAAACACATCCGCGCACGCACAGGCAGCGGGCTCTAAATAAATGATTGCCATGAAAACATTAGTATTGATTCGCCATGCCAAATCCGACTGGGAAAATGGTTTGTTACAAGACATTGAGCGGCCATTGAACGAACGCGGGTATAGCGCCGCCAACCTCATGAGCCGGCGACTTGGCCTCGTGCCTGATCTTATTCTTACCAGCCCGGCGGTGAGAGCTGCCAGTACAGCCCTCATTTTTGCGCGTAACCTCGGCTATGATGCCAATCGCATCCGGATCCGGAAAGAACTTTACGAAAGTTCGGTAAGAACCTATCTCAACACAGTCCGGCAGGTGGAAGATACGTTCCAAACGGTGCTACTCTTTGGCCATAATCCCATCATCAGCGACACAGCGGCGCAACTTTGCCCCGAAATGCCGGCAGAAATGCCAACCTGTGCGGTCGTACGCATCGCGTTTCCATCTCCTACCTGGCAAGGCATCGCCCCTGGCTCGGGACGCCTCGTCTTATTCGATTACCCGAAGAAAGGCACTGAATAAGCCCAGCCACAAGGCACTCTCCACCTTGAAAACAGCGCGCACGGCAGGTTCGGTGCAAACGCACAAATTAACAAAGTCTTCGTCGTTGTAGCCGTTTTCGCACCAGGCATTTGCTTCTGTTACCTGACAGGCTGCGCGCGCAGCCACTTCAAGACCGGAAAACGCGACGTTGCGCAGATCGAACAGCAGAGTGCCTTCCCCGCAAAAATCTTCTACAGGCTGCATCACTGGCTTCCCGTGTACGCGGTGATGGTGAGCGATCCAGAAACGGCCGTATTTATCGGCACCCAGCAGAATACCAGAATGATAACCGCCGGGCGCTCCGGCTTCGGCGCGGGCCACAACCCTGCCGGTATATAGATGAAAATGAATGGAGACCAGCTCGCCGCCAGCACTCACGACAGAAGACACCACATCGCTGTAGCGTGTGGCCTGAAGTTGGGGTTTACTCATGTAGCTCTTAATAAGTTTCTACAAGTTACACAGCCAAATCCTTGGTATCAAGCCTCTTCAACCCTATTTTCAGCCTTTTCAGCGAATTTAGCAAACATCCGGCAGCGCATGCATCGGAACCGCACAAGCCCCAATACATGCTGTAAGTAGATCAACGGGGTTCTCTGATCTTCTTGACCGTAAACTGGGAAAACACGGCTTTTACGGGGCTATAATGCACCTGGTTTTCGGTAGTGGCGGCAATCAGGCCCACCTCACCATAAGAAAATGCTTTATTGATTTTACATATAGCAGCCAGGTTATTGTTGAACAAAATATGAACCTGCTTCCGGTGATGCCGGATTTCAACGGTATTCCAGGCATCTGCCTGTTGGTTGAGATACCGGGAAGATATTTTGGGAATAAGCAATTCCTCCTCGCCACCACAACGATCGAGGAGGTAGAAAGTACCTTTATTGGAAATCACCAGCATGCGGCTGTAAGTGCTATCGATGTGATCGAACAAAAGCCCTGCATACCCGGTGTCTGTCGAATCCCGCACCACCATTTTTATTTTGACAGATACCACATAGTCATAGCGGAGCGCACCAATTGGTGCTGTTTTTTGTTGTAAACCATGAACCGTATCTACCAGTAAGGTAAATACACCTGCTGCGTTAACAAACATTTTTGTAGGTTTGCCCCAGGCATTGGTCGTGTCATTGGCTGTTGGTTGGTAAACCAAACTGTCGGTCTTCGTGGCGCTTCTGATAGCACTTCGTTCTTTGGAAAAATCGTAATGCGGACGGCAGCCCGCCAAAATCAATAAGAAAATCAGGATGAATATCAGGAGGGAGCCGTTACGATTCATGATACGAATATACATTATTCAAGGCATCGCCACCAGTGGCATCAGCCTTGATTCCATTTTTTAACCTCAACGACTAAGAACACATGAAAACATCAACTCCTGTTCAAAAGCCCTGCATGCAGCCTTACCTGAATGTAAGAAACGCTGAAAAAGCCATTGAATTCTACAAACAAGTGTTTGACGCTACCGAAATTGGCCGCATTACCATGTATGGAAAAGTGGGACATGCCGAACTGGCAATCGGTGACTCACGTTTTATGGTAGCCGAAGAAATGCCCGAATGGGGAAATAAAAGTCCGGAAAGCCTCGGAGGTACACCTGTTACCATTTGCCTGTATGTAGAAGATGTGGACAAGACTTACCAGAAAGCGCTCGATGCCGGTGGAAAAACCGAAGGCAACATGGGTGTGAAAGATCAATTTTACGGCGACCGGTCGGGCAACCTTATTGATCCGTTTGGCCATAAATGGGTCATTTCTACACACATCGAAGACCTTAGTTACGACGAGCTGCAAAAGCGTTCCGATAAGATGATGGATACAAACAAGAATGCCTGATTCCTACTGCTGCCCGAATGATTTCGTATCTTACCACCGGAATGATAGACATCACGCAGGTATATGAAAATTTAACCGTGCCGGAGGCAACCGCCATTCAGCGCGAACTCCGCGAAAAACTCGACCTTTCCGAACGTTCCGTGATGCCGTGCACTATTGCGGGTGCCGATATCTCACTCAATTTATACAGCACCACTGTTTACGCAGGCATTGTGCTACTCTCTTTTCCGGATTTACAGCCCATCGCCTGTTCGCTTGTAAAAGCCGAGACCCGTTTTCCTTATGTACCGGGCTATCTGGCGTTTCGTGAAGTACCTTCACTTTTAAAAGCCTGGGAAATGCTGCCACAAAAGCCAGATGTTCTCATTACCGATGGGCATGGCATTGCTCACCCGCGACGACTGGGCATTGCAGCGCACTTTGGCGCTCTCAGCGGACAAACAACAATGGGCTGTGCGAAAAAGATCCTGTTCGGCAGGTATCACGAACCAGACACCGATGCAGGTTCGGCGAGTGAGATCAGGGATAAAGCAGAGGTAATTGGCTGGGCTTTTCGAAGCAAAAAAAATGTGGCACCAGTTTATATTTCGCCGGGGCACGGCATGGGTCTGCAAAACAGCCTTGATATCATGCGCCGTTGCGTAGGCAAATACCGTATTCCGGAGCCTACACGCCTGGCACACACCTACGTCAATAAATTCCGTAAAGGAGAACTTTCTCCAGGCTTTCATGTTTTATGACCAAGCACACACCATGACAGAGAAAACACCGAACCGGATCAACAAAGACCTCATTCTTCGCGAAAAGCTGGCCTTACAGCGCACTGTGCTGGCCAATCAAACGACTTTGCTATCGTTTTTACGGACCGCCATGTATTTCCTGATTGCTGGTCTCAGTGTGAAAAACCTGCTAAAAGTCAATAACAGTTTGCCGTTTGAAGTGCTGTTTTATGTAATCGCCGGATTTATCCTGGTGTTCGGCACTATCAATTACGTGCGCCAAAAAAAGAAGATCAACGATAGCAAGCGCCACATTGGCAGCTACCAGGACGATTATTTAAAGGAATAAGCAGAGACCGGTTCTCGTGCCCATGCGCTATGCTTACTGAGCCGTATTCAGCTTGCTTTTCTTATAGCCATATAAGAAATAGATCACCAGACCTATAACCAGCCAAATGGTAAAGCCGATCCAGTTTTTCAGATCGATCTGCGCCATCATATACAGGCAGCTGATGAGGCCTAACACCGGAATAAGCGAATGTTTTTTACGAAAACACTGCACGGCCAGGTAAACGGAGATCACGGCAAAAAGCCACATCGGAATGTTATGCGCCAGAACCATGCCGTCGAACAGGCCATCGGAATTACGTGAGCTTACAAACGCCACCATGGCATCGTGGTTATAGATGTAGCCCAGCGCAACAGCCAATACCAGCAACGCTGGTGCAATAAACTGAGAGTTGATGTAAGGCGTTCTGAATTTTCGTTCCACTTTATGTTCCAGTGAATCGAGCCTGAGTACGCCTGCACATACCAGCACAAAGGCAAACAAGGTCCCAATGCTGCAAAGGTCTGTAACGGTTGACATGTTCAAGAACAAGGCACCTCCGCCAACGATGAGACCTGTGACAACTGTGGAAAAAGAAGGCGTGTTGAATTTAGGGTGTATTTTGGCAAAACGTGCCGGTAACAAGCCGTCACGGCTCATGCTCATCCAGATACGCGGCTGCCCCAACTGGAACACGAGCAACACGCTCGCCATCGCCACAACGGCACTTACCGCAATAATTCCTGACAACCATTTCAGGTTGAGCTTTTCAAACACAAATGCCAGGGGATCGTTTACCGCCAGGTCTTTGTAGTTCACCATGCCGGTTAAAACGAGTGCGATCAGTACATACAGTATCGTACAAATGATAATGGCCCACATCATCCCTTTAGGCAGATCGCGCTGCGGATTGGTACATTCTTCGGCGGTTGTGCTAATGGCATCGAAACCGATGTAAGCGAAGAATACAGCCGACACGCCTTTAAGAATGCCGCTAATGCCATTGGGCGCAAACGGATCCCAGTTGTTGGTATCAACATAAAAAACACCAACGGCAATCACCAGCAACACTACCGCCAGCTTAATAACAACCATGGCGTTTCCGGCATTTTTGGATTCTTTTATTCCGCGGTACACAAGCCAGGTTATCAAGAAAATAATGAGTAAGGCCGGAAGGTCTGCTATCAGCCGGAAGCCGAAGATGCTTGGTGCACCCGTCCAGGCCTCGTATGCCTCACGCAAATTCTCGCTAAGATTGTCGAGATGTTCGCCGCTTGCCAGCGCCATGGAAGCATCGGCAAATCCGTTGGAGGCCGACAGGTAATCGATAGTGGTCCAGGCAGGCAGATGAATACCCATGCTTCCCAAAAGCCCCGTAAAATAGCCGCTCCAGCCGATGGCAACGGTAATGTTGCCGATAGCATATTCCATGATTAATGCCCAGCCAATGATCCAGGCAAACAGTTCGCCAAAAGCAACGTAACTATACGTATAGGCACTACCCGACACCGGCAAGATGCTGGCAAACTCGGCGTATGCAAAAGCAGCAAAGCCGCAGGCAATGGCCGTAAATACGAAAAGGAAGATCACTCCCGGGCCGCCGTCGGCACTTGCCTGCCCGATCGTTGTAAAAATACCTGCACCAATAATGGCAGCAATGCCAAGTGCCGTGAGATCCTTCACGCCAAGATGCCTGGCGAGGCTTCCATGCACCTGCTCTGACTCTGCGCGGGCGAGGATATCGGAAATTGATTTTTTACGAAAAAGGTTATATGCCATATAGAATTATTTCGAGACGATACAATTGTTTGTCAAAATGAAACTAAATATACTCATTCTGCCCGTGATAAAAACGGCCATCCGCAAATTTCCGGTAGCCAGGCAAGCCCAGACTAAAAAAGTAAACGTAACAATGGAATGCGCTTCCATTTTTGCTCGTCGAGGTAAAGGAGCGGCATCATGAGAAGAAAGGGGATGAAGGGTACTTTATAACGGACGATGGCGCCTGCCACCGTGGTAGTTATACCGATAAGGCTGTAGGAAAGAAGCAGCACCGAAACGCAGAGGCAAAGCAAATTGATATCTACCTGGCTCGTTTTCCGGTAATAAAAGGCCAGGGCAAAGAAAAGCAATACCAACAGGTTTTCTACTGAGGCCAGCATTTCGGCAGCCGAATGGCTATCGACAAAGAAAGGCCGGCAAAGCACATTGAACAACGAAACCGGCAGCAAGCGGGCAAACGACGGGAATGAATATTCAAGGCGTTCCATTTGGATACCGGAACCCGCGGGCTTGTTGATCGTTAGAAATTTATAAAGACTTGTATCGCGGTTATCGGAAACAAAAACCGTGTCGCGAAGGTGATCCAGATCCCAGTACATCAGCGAGGTGTGTGGCTTGATCCGGCAAATATAGTTTACTGAATCGACTACTTGGTACTGCGCAGCATCTTTGTATTCAAGACGCAGGTAGTTTTGGTTGTTCACAAAAAAAATACCGCCGCGGCTCAGGCTGATGAAATCGTTTTGACGTACCACAATCGTGTTCAATACATCTTTATGAAACACATATTTAAGTGCTATCACAGCACCGCCGTAGATCGCCAACAGCGAAACGCTGTAAAATAACACAAGCCTTCTCACCGCCAGTCGCTTTGCCAACGCGAACGCCATCAGCGGGAACATCACCAGCACCAGGATATAAGGCTTTAACACTAAAAACAACAGGAAACAAGTGGCGAGGAGCACCATGTAAACAGGCTTCCTGTTCGCCGCTACAAACAACTGCATGAAACTGTAACTAAAACCGCCCAACAATGCCAACGCCAGAGGCTCTTTGAGAATCCCCGAACTCCAGAACAAGATAGACGGCGTGAGAAATACGATGATCGCCAACAGTTTTTCCTTGCCGTTGAAATAGGGCCTGAAGGCCTTGAAAAAAGCCAGTTGACCGGCAAATGATACGGCCAGAACAGCCATGGCGTGAACAGCATACGAGCCACCGGAAACCAATCTTACCAGCGCATGAAAGCGTGTTGATGTACGGTTGTCGTTGAGAAAAAACTCGCTCATGGAGTCTGAATTTCCCCAGTCGTAGATGCGGCTAAAATAAGGCTGATACAATGGGTCGGAAACCTGATCGCTGTGCAGGCCAAAGACCATGCGCCAATAGTCGGCCATGTGGCCATGAAAGGCTTCGTGAATAATTTCGGCACCGGCGAGGGTATCGCCACTATCGCCCCGGGCGCCTCCCGGACTGTGGATAAAATAAAACCAATAATATACCAGGCATGCCACTGCTTTGATCAATAGCACCAGGGGCAGGAATGTCCGCGGAAGCGAAGCATCGTTCAACAGGCGAAAACGCCAAACCAGCCATAATAGCAACAGAAAATATAAAATTGCCTGAATCAATATGTCTCGAAAAATTTGATAGACATATAGCGAGCCGGTTCAGGAAGTGGCTTGAAGCCAAACTGCGTATATAAACCATGCGCATCGAGCGTAGCCAGAACCATGCTTCGCAAGCCTTTCAGCGCATCGTAGTCCATGATATAGCGCATGAGCTGTTTGGAAATGCCCCGACCCCGGTACGCAGGATCCACAAACACATCGGCCAGGTAGGCAAACGTGGCCTGGTCGGTGATCACGCGGGCAAACCCAATCTGCCTGTTACCATCGTACACCCCAAAGCAAATGCTGCCGTTGATGGCACGTTGCACCGTTTGGCGCGGGATATTTTTTGCCCAGTAGCTGTCGTTGGCCAGGTATGCGTGAATATAATCCAGGTTCAACAGCGCCTTATCAGTAGAAATGTGTATGCCATTCATAAAAATTGCAGCTCGTTATTAAAAAGTAATCCTATGTTATCAACGCAAGACCTGGGCGATGTATATACTACTCTATTTCACTGGTTATTTACCACCACCAGGCGCTTATTCTTCGCATCGAAGGCAAAGCGCGTAATTTTGTTGATGCCGGTTCCCGCAAGGGAAAAGAGCGTTTCCCACTGTCCGTTGCTTTCGTTGAACCGGAGCAGATCGGCATTCTCCGATTTGACGAGGCCAAACTCCGCGTTCCATAAAAAGTCTTCGTTAGCCGATGCATAAGTCGCATAAACGACACTCTGGCGGGTAGCTGGTTTATAGAGCCTGAACTCGATCGACGCACCTCTTTTAACCGCATAGATAAATACTGAACGCCCCTCAACTTTTCGAAAGGCACGCGACGGATGATCGCAGATCCAGGCATCTTTACCACTTTTAAGATCCAGGGCATGCAACGAATGTGGTTCCGTGAGCTTGTAGTACAGCAATGTGTCTGCGTTATACCAGGCATGATAGCCAACAGAATCGGTAACATCGCTGGCAAAGCGCATAAAGGATCCGTCGAAACTCATGTTCCAGATCCGCTGTGCAGAATCGGCCTCCACTACAACCGCTGAAAAACCCGATTCATCGGGCAGAATTGTCGGAGAATACTCACTAACTTTTGATTTGGTGAGGTTTGTTTGCAGCTTTGATTTGATATCGTAGCGGTACACATCGGCCTGTCCATCCGAACGGATGCTCACATAAAGAATGGATTTGCCGTCGCCGGTAAAAACCGGCTGGTTATCGTAGCCCGGGCGGTTGGTGATGTTGAGCGGATCAACTACCTGGTAATGGTTGTCTTTTTTGCTGATGTTGAACAACCACACGTCGCTTTCGGGCAGCTGAGCACAAAGCGTGTCCGCAGAGAACAAGCCCAGCATAGGAAGTAACGTTCTGAGCGTCGGATAAGCTCTGTCAGACAACCACTGTTTCATTGAAGTACTTTTTAAAGGTGAGCTGAAGTAATCGATACACTATATACCCGAAGAAAAGCCCGGCCAGGAAGCCAACCAGGATGTCGGACGGGTAGTGAACGCCAAGGTAAATACGCGAATAAGCCGTAATACCGGCCCAGAGAAAGAACTGGCTCCTGAACCAGAAGGAATGGCCTGAAAACAACAGGAACAGCAAGGTGGCGATCCCAAAACAGTTAGCCGAATGCCCGGAAAAAAAACCGTATTGCCCGCCACGGTATTCGTGAAGGATATGTACTTTATCCATGATCTCAAGGTTGTGACTGGGTCGGTAGCGCTTCACGCTGTGTTTCACCTGGTTCGACGACTGATCAGTAAGACCAACCAGCAAACCCATAAACGCCGCCATGAGCAAGGTTTTCTTCCATGAATATCGGCGCAAAACCAGGTAAAGCCACCAGCCAAATAATGGAAAGAACACCCAGACCCTGGAAATGTTATACATCAGCTCATCGGTAAGCGGCGAATGCAGGTTGTTCAGGTAGAGCAACAACTCTCTGTCGAGGAGCTTCAGCGTTTCAAACATAGCCTAAAAATAGAAAAAGAAACGCTCACCGCAAAGCGGGCAAAATCCTGGAGAAATTGCAAACAGGTTTTTGGATGCAGGTAATGGCAGGGAAGCCGAATGCAGCAAGGCAGTTTTAAACACTTTTCAACAAATTTTATATATCCCGGGCGAAGCGCTATCTTTGTCTATTACTAGATTTTATGAGCCATTTAAAGAAAATAAACAGCGCCTTGGTATCTGTTTTTTACAAAGATAACCTCGAACCTGTCATCAACAAACTGAACGAACTCGGTGTAACCATCTACAGTACAGGTGGCACCCAAACCTTTATCGAAAACCTTGGCGCACCGGTGAAAGCGGTTGAAAGCCTTACGGCTTTCCCTGAAATATTGGGTGGACGGGTAAAGACATTGCACCCGAAAATTTTTGGAGGCATTCTTGGCCGCCGGGAGCTTGATAGCGACGTGGCCCAAATGGAACAACACGAGATCCCAACCATCGACCTGGTGATTGTGGATCTATACCCTTTTGAAGAAACGCTTGCCAGCGGCGCTTCGGAGGAAGACATCATCGAAAAAATAGACATTGGCGGCATTTCCCTCATCCGGGCCGCAGCAAAAAATTACAACGACGTGGTGATCGTATCATCACGGAACGACTACGCGCCGCTGCTTGACTTGTTGAATTCTAAAAACGGTTTTTCGGATCTTGCCGATCGCAAAACCTTTGCAGCCAAAGCTTTTGCAATGAGCAGTCATTACGATTCTGCCATCTTCAATTATTTCAACGCCAGCGAGTCGTTACCTGTACTGAAACACAGCATTCACAACGGAACCACTCTGCGCTACGGCGAGAATCCGCACCAGAAAGGCGTTTTTTACGGCGACCTGGAAGCGATGTTCACCAAACTCAATGGCAAGGAGCTGTCGTACAACAACCTGCTCGACGTGGATGCAGCGGTGAACCTGATGGCGGACTTTACGGAAGAGCCTACCTTCGCGATTCTGAAACATAACAATGCCTGCGGCGTGGCATCGCGACCAACAGTGGCCGAAGCCTACCGTGATGCCTTAGCCGGCGACCCAACCTCTGCTTTCGGTGGCATTCTCATCAGCAACCGGGAAATCGACTTCGAAGCAGCAGAAGAGATCAACAAACTGTTTTGCGAAGTGGTGATCGCCCCCTCCTATTCTGATAATGCACTGGCGATCCTGAAATCTAAAAACAACCGCATTATCCTCGTTCAGAAACAGGTGCCGCTTCCTAAAAAACAGATCCGCACCCTGCTCAACGGCATTATAGAACAGGACAAAGACAGCGTAACTGAAACGGAAGGCAATTTGCAGACCGTTACTAACGTTTCGCCAACTGCCTCCCAGGTAAAAGACTTGTTGTTTGCCAATAAACTGGTAAAACATACCAAATCGAATACGATCGTGATCGCAAAAAACGGTCAGCTCATTGCAAGTGGCACCGGTCAAACGTCGCGCGTGGATGCATTAAGGCAGGCTATTGCCAAAGCGCAGAGCTTCGGTTTCGACCTGAAAGGCTGCGTGATGGCCAGCGATGCATTTTTTCCATTTGCTGATTGTGTAGAGATTGCTCATGGCGTAGGGATCGATACAGTAATTCAACCGGGCGGCTCTATCAAAGACAAAGACAGTATCGAGTACTGCAATGCTAAAGGCATGAGCATGGTATTTACGGGGACACGTCACTTCAAACATTAGGTCAACCATTTTTCAATTCAACTAATTCTAAGACTATTATATGGCTTTATTCGATTTTTTAACCCAGGACATCGCAATCGACTTAGGTACCGCAAACACCATCATCATTCATGATGAAAAAGTAGTGGTTGACCAACCGAGTATTGTGGCCGTGGATCGCACCAGTGGCAAGGTGATTGCTGTTGGCAAGCAGGCTCAGATGATGCACGGAAAAACGCACGAAAACATCAAAACCATTCGCCCACTGCGCGACGGTGTGATCGCTGATTTCCAGGCAGCGGAGGAAATGATCAAAGGAATGATCAAAATGATCAATCCGGGCAATCGCTTGTTCAAACCTTCGCTTCGCATGGTAGTTTGTATTCCGAGTGGTATCACAGAGGTGGAGAAACGTGCGGTACGCGATAGTTGTGAACACGCCGGCGCCAAAGAAGTGTACATGATCCATGAACCGATGGCAGCCGCTATCGGGATGGGCATCGATGTGGAAGAGCCGATGGGTAACATGATCATTGATATCGGCGGTGGTACCTCCGAGATTGCGGTTATGGCACTGGGAGGCATCGTATGCGACAAATCGACACGCATCGCCGGCGATGATTTCAACGCCAACATCGAAGAATACATGCGTCGCCAGCACAACATCCTTATTGGCGAACGAAGTGCCGAGCAGGTTAAGATCGAAGTAGGCGCCGCCATGACCGAGATCGAGAATCCTCCGGCCGATTATGCCGTACAGGGACGCGATTTGATGAGTGGCATCCCGAAAGAGGTTTTTGTGAGCTATGTGGAAATTGCCCATTGCCTCGACAAGTCGATCTCCAAAATTGAAGAAGCGATCCTGAATGCACTGGAAATGACCCCACCTGAATTGGCGGCGGATATTTACCGCACAGGCATTTACATGGCCGGTGGCGGATCGCTGCTGCGCGGCCTCGACAAACGGATATCGCTGAAGACGAAACTACCTGTGCATGTTTGCGAAGACCCGCTGCGCGCCGTGGCACGTGGTACTGGCATCGCACTTAAAAATGTTCAAAAATTCCCATTCCTCATCAAATAGTTTTTTTTCAACTTCTTATTCTTAAAGAAGGCCCTTGCCTGAAAGCTGCACAGGCAGCCTCGATCACGCCGCAAACGTTTTGTGAGTCAACATGAAAAACCTTTTAAATTTCGTCTATAGGAACAATTTCTTTTTCATGTTCCTCCTGCTGGAATTTGTTTGCGTGTTTATCCTTATCCGCAACAACGGCTACCAGGGATCGAGCCTGTTAAATTCCGCAAATGCTGTTAGTGCCAACATTTATGCGGTACAAGCCAACACAAAGGAATACCTTTTGCTGAAAGACGAGAACGAACGACTCGCTGAACAGAACAACTATCTTCTCAACCGCCTGAAAATGGGTTATGCAGCGCTGCCATTAAAAGTGTACACGCGCCATGATACACTTTACCGCCAGGATTACGAGTTCATGAGTGGCAAGGTAATCAACAGCAGTATCACCAAACGGAATAACTACCTTACATTGAATGTAGGGGCCAACCAGGGCATCACGCGTGACATGGCTGTTATTTCCAGCAACGGCATTGTTGGGATCGTTAAAGATGTATCTCCCAATTTTTCTTCGGTAATGTCTATCCTGCACAAAGACGTGAGGGTTTACTGCCAGCTGAAAAAGGATGGCGTGTACGGCCCGCTGATATGGGACGGCAGCGATTACCGCCATTCGAACCTTATCAATATTCCAACGTATTCCCGAATACAGAAAGGCGATACTGTTATTACAAGCCCACTTTCCGGAATCTTTCCGGAAGGCCTTTTGGTAGGATTTGTGGAGAGTTTTGAGCGCCGCCAGAACGAATCGTTTTATACCGTCAAAGTGAGGCTCAGCACTGATTTCAAAAAAGTAAATCACATTTCCGTGATCCGCTATAATAAAAAAGCCGAAAGAGACAGTCTTGAATTAAAATCACAGGTACAAAGTGATAAATGAGGTCATAAGAAATAGCATTCGTTTTTTGCTGCTGGTACTGCTGCAGGTACTCATCGTGCAGAATATTCACCTGGGCGCCTACGTGATCCTGTTTCCTTATATCCTATTTATTCTCCTGCTGCCTTTTGAAACACCAAGGCTGTTAGTAATGCTTATTGCCTTTTTCACCGGCCTGATCATTGATATGTTCTACGATACAGCCGGCATTCATGCTGCCGTTTGTACACTGATAGGCTATAGCCGCTATTATATACTCAAAGTGCTTGCACCACGCGAGGGTTATGACCCCGGGCTATCGCCCACCATTCAGGCCATGGGCGCTGTTTGGTTTGCCACCTATGCGGCGTCGATCATTTTTATCCATCATTTGTTTTTCTTTTACCTCGAGATATTCCGTTTCAGCGAATTTTTCACCACTCTGCTACGTGTTTTCCTGAGTACGATCGGTACTTTTGTATTCGTCTATGTGATCCAGTTCTTGTTTTACAGAACGATTAAAAAATAGTCATGAACGCCAATTCGCATTTAGCCGACAGAAAATACATCATCAGTGGCTTTTTTATTTTAATAGCCCTGATTTACATTGCCCGCCTTTTCTACATCCAGATCATCGACGAGCAGTATAAGCTCGATGCCCGCAATAACGCTCTCAAAAACCGGACGGAATACCCTACCCGCGGCTATATCTTCGATCGCAACGGCAAACTTCTGGTTTCAAACGAACTATCGTATGACCTGTTGGTAACACCTAAGCAAGTAAAAGGCTGCGACACCATGGCGCTTTGCGAGATTCTGGATATTACGAAAGAAAATTTCCTGAAACGCATCCGCAAAGCAAGCCAGGCACCTAATTCACCACGTAAAGAAAGCATCTTCGAAAAACAGCTATCGATCAAAGTGTATGCTGCGCTCCAGGAAAAACTCTACCGTTTCAAAGGTTTCGACCTGCAGGCACGTACGGTGAGGAAATACCCGCGACCGATTGCAGCCCACCTGCTCGGGTACATGGGTGAGGTGAGCAAAGAAAAAGCGGCTAAAGATCCGTATTACCGCGAGGGCGACTATATTGGCCAAACAGGCATTGAGCGTTCTTATGAGGAAGCGCTGCGAGGGCGCAAAGGTACACAAATTGTGATGGTAGATGTGCACAATAAAACCAAAGGCCGTTACATGGATGGTTTGTACGACACGCTGGCCGTTCCGGGCAAACCGCTCTATTGCAGCATTGATATGGATTTACAGGAGTATGGCGAAAAGCTGCTGAAAGGTAAGAAAGGCGCCATTGTAGCCATCGAACCCGCTACCGGCGAAATCCTCTGCCTGGTATCAAATCCGGGTTACGACCCCAACCTGCTGGTGGGTGGTAAAGACCGCTCAAAAAACTTTACCAAATTGTATTATGATTCTCTCAATCAGCCGCTGCTGAACAGAGCTTTGCAAGGACTCTATCCTCCCGGCTCCACGTTCAAACTCATCGATGCACTGATTGCGCAAAACGACGGACTTATTACCCGTTCAACGGTTTACCCTTGCCACGGCGGCTATCCGCCTATGGGCGGCCGGCCTAAATGCCACTCTCACCCATCTACCGACCTGCCGGGCTCTATTGCCACTTCCTGCAATTCCTATTACAGTTACGTGTTCCGCGAAATCACCGATCAGAAAAAATACCCAAAATTTGAAGACGGTTACACACACTGGAAAGAATGCGTGAACTCTTTTGGCCCAGGCACAAAATTGGGTACCGACCTGCCTTATGATAAGCCCGGTAACGTGCCGTCCATCAAATACTACGACAAGGTTTTCGGAAAAAATCACTGGCGATCGAACACGGTAGTATCGTTGGGCATCGGCCAGGCCGAATTGCTCCTTGTTCCCTTGCAAATGGCCAATGTCGTGACCATTGTTGCCAACCGTGGTTATTACTACACGCCCCATTGCGTGAAAGGCGTTGGTATTGAAAAAAGTCTCGACCCAAGATTCAAAGAGAAACACTATCCTGTGGTGCAGGATCAAACGGCTTACCTCAATGTGATAGACGGGATGCAGAAGTGTTTTGATGCCGGTACGGCCACAGCTTCAAAAATACCCGGCATTGTGGCATGCGGTAAAACGGGAACAGCAGAAAATCCGCATGGTAAAGATCACGCTGTATTCCTTGCTTTTGCCCCACGCGAAAATCCTAAAATTGCCATGGTGTGCTTTATCGAAAATGCCGGTTTTGGTGGCACCTGGTCGGCGCCCATCGTGAGCTTGATGATCGAGAAATACCTTACCGGCAAAGTTACACGCCCTGAAATGGAAAAACGGATGATGGAAGCCGACCTGATCAATAATGTGAACCTGCTTGGAAAACCATCGGCTCCCAAAAAGAAAAAACCGTGAGGAAAGACGAACATAGCTTGTTTTACGGGATCGATAAACTCACGATCTTCATCTACCTGCTACTTATTTTTATGGGCTGGATGAATATTTATGCTGCTGTGTACAACGAAGATCACCAGAGCATTTTTGATACCACACAAAAATATGGCAAACAGCTTATCTGGATTTCAAGCGCTATTTTCATTGCGGTATTGATACTGATCATCGACGCCGGCTTTTATACGGTGTTTGCCTATTTCTTTTATGCCTTTATTCTCCTGGCTTGTATTGCCGTCCCTTATCTGGGACGCGAAGTGAAAGGAAGCCGTTCCTGGTTTCGATTCGGTGATTTCGGCATTCAACCGGCAGAGTTCATGAAATTTGCCACCAACCTGGCCCTGGCCAAATTCCTCAGTAACGTCAACATCGAAGTGGAAAACACCTCCCGGCGCAACCGTCTGAGCGATTTGATCCGCAATTACAAAAACACACTTATTGCCGTTGCCATTCTTGGCGCTCCATTACTCGTCATTAAATTGCTACAAGACGAGACGGGCCTGGCCATTGTGTTTGTGGCTTTTGTGGTTGTATTGTACCGCGAGGGACTTTCTATTAACTTCCTCATCGTTGGTTTACTCTCGGTTATTCTCTTTGTGCTGGCGCTGGTGATCGTAGCCTGGAAACTCATTATCTTCCTGGCTATTGTGGGCGTGATCACCTACCTTTTCATGCGGAAAACCTGGCAAAAACTACTGCTGGTAATTCTGGTGTTCCTGGGAGCCAGTGGTGTGGTGGTAGGCACACGCTATGTTTACGAACACCTGGAACCTCACCAGAAAACGCGGATCGATGTGTTGCTTGGCCGTGGAACGGTTGATTTAAAAAAAGAGGGTTATAACGTCAACCAGGCGAAAATTGCCATCGGTTCAGGTGGCTTTGCGGGCAAAGGCTATCTGCAGGGAACGCAAACCAAATACGATTTTGTGCCAGAGCAGGACACCGATTTTATTTTCTGTACCGTGGGCGAAGAATGGGGTTTCCTGGGAACGAGTACCGTCATTATACTTGAACTACTACTCATCATCCGCATTATCTTCATGGCCGAGCGCCAACGGTCGGCCTTTAGCCGCATCTATGGTTATGGCGTTGCCTCCGTGTTGTTTTTCCATGTGGCCATCAACATCGGCATGACAATAGGCCTGATGCCCGTGATCGGGATTCCTCTGCCTTTTTTTAGCTATGGCGGGTCGTCCTTATGGTCATTCACCATCCTGTTGTTCATTTTCATTAAACTGGATGCAAGGCGCATGGTGATCTTGCGATAGGAAAAAAGGAAACCGGAATAGCCTATATGATTTTTATTTCCTAAATTTAACGTATGCAATCCTTACGCGCCAACATCGAAAGGCTTTTGAAAAAGGAAAACTACACATTCGGTCAGTTAGCCGAACACCTCAACCTAACCGAAACGGAATTGGCTGATGGGCTCGAACATAAAACCCTCGAGTTACGCCATCTCGAGGAGATCTCGAAAAACCTGAAAGTGCCTTTATACAGCTTTTTTGGCGAAAACACTGCCTTGTTTGACGCAGACCAGAAACCCTACTACACCAACCGCCTTTGGGACGACAACGACCCGGGCAACCCTCAAAAAATAAAAGAAGAAATCTATCTGCTACGCCAGGCTATTGCCAGTAAAGAGGAGCAGTTAGCCAAAAGCAACAGGCCCTGAACAGGAAAACCCCTGTAAATTGCAATTCTTTACCTATATTTGTATAAGGATTATACTTATATGTTGACAGACCTTTTTCTTACTTTTTTACTGGTGTTGCTGAATGGTTTTTTTGTTGCAGCCGAATTTGCCCTCGTAAAAGTAAGAGCTTCGCAAATTGATATACGGGCCCAGAAGGGGAGCAACCGTGCCAAAATAGCCCAGAAAATTCTTCAGCGCCTCGACACCTACCTGTCTGCCTCGCAACTTGGTATTACACTCGCCAGCCTCGGCCTCGGTGCTTTCGGCGAACATGTCATGAGCGAGATCGTCGCCGATCTGTTCGTCAAACTGCATATTGAGGTAAACCCGCACCTGATTACCGTGCCGGTTGCTTTCACCCTTATTACGTTTCTACACATCACATTGGGAGAGCAAGTACCTAAAATGTTTGGCATCAAATATTCGATGGAAACCATTTTGTTCATTGCCTGGCCGATCCGGATCTTTTACTTTGTGTTCGGTCCCTTTATCTGGCTGCTTAACAAATCCTCGAACCTTTTCCTGCGTTTACTGGGCATTAAGGCTGTAGGCGAAGAAGAGGTGCATACCGAAGAAGAATTGAGGCTGATCCTGACGGAAAGTGAAGAAGGCGGCGCTATCAAACCCAGCGAAAATGAACTGATCCAAAATGTATTTGATTTCGACGACCGCATCGTGAAACAGATCATGGTGCCACAAAACCGCGTAACTGCGGTGGATGTGGAAGCACTCGATAAAGACGGTATTGTACAGAAGATCACCGACGAAGGTTTCTCTCGCTACCCGGTGTACCTTGGCGATATCGATAATATTATTGGCGTTGTCTATGCCAAAGATCTTTTCAAAGAACTATTTGCAGGCCGGTTCCGCACCATCAAAGACATCATGCGTCCCGCCCATTTTGTGCCTGAAAGCATGAAGATCAACGACCTGTTGCGCGATTTCCAGAAATTGCACATGCAGATCGCCATCGTCACCAACGAGTTTGGCGCTACAGCCGGTATTGTTACCATGGAAGACATCATCGAAGAATTGGTGGGCGAAATACAAGACGAGCACGACGAGGAAAAGCCAACGGTAGAAAAGAAAAGCGAAACCGAATACCTCGTGAACGCCCACAGCAGCATCGGTGATGTAAACGAATCACTCCCCATGTCGCTCCCCGAAAGCCCGCGCTACGGAACGATTTCAGGACTCATCAATTTCTTATGGGGCCGCATTCCTGGTGTAAATGAAAAGAAACAATACGGAGGCTACGAAATCACCATCCTGCAACGCAAGAAACAAACGGTAGAATCGGTAAAGCTGCGTGTGCTTGAAACAGATAAAGTAGAGTAATACTGGTAAGGGCCACAAACCCGCTCTTCATTATTTCCTAATCTAATTATCGAGGTAAACCCTGCCCTGACGCCACATATCAACAGCCTGATACCATGGCATTTTAAATATTTCGTTCCGTTCCAGTGCATAATCGTTATCGCTAAACGGATTTTGTACTTTGATGAACGTAAACACGGTGGAACTCACATTTCCGGGTTCTCCGTAGATCCACACTTCGCCATTACGGCGTTTGTTTACCCTGTTTGGCGCACCAAACACAATGTAAATCATGCCGCGGTCTGTTTTCCAACCCTCCTGGTAGCTTACAAAAAGTTTGTTGGCATCCTGAACACGGCCATAATATTTACGGATAAGCTCTGTGCCACGCTCGCGGCTGCCGCCGAGATCGATCCAGAATTTGTCGATCGCTTCTTTTTGGTTCGCCGCATTTATGCACGCATCGTACTCGCGCTTTGCCATGATGTAACGCGTGGCCTGGATCATTTGACCTGAATTTTTGATGCCTGGATATGAATTTTCAAAAACAAAAAAGGTAATTCCCTCCCTCGTTTGCTCATTCGTTTTTACATGGCAAAACCCTTCGCGGGGCAAGGTAAGTTGCAGAAAACCACCACTATCATATACGCTAAACGATGAATCGGGCTGATATGTTTTGCGGGCAAGCGGCTCCTGGGAAAACGGCGGAGGCGACAGGCGGAATTCCTGATCGAAATAATCGACGTTGAACAAGCGCTCCGTATTCCTTTCAGAAAATAGCTGCACGGTTTCCCCGGATTTATAGTATGATGTGAAATGAACTTCACCGGCCTGATCTTTCACCAGAAAATTCTGACGTGTATCCTTGCTGGTCTTGTCGCCATAAACACTATGCGTATAGCGTGTGTGCTTGTTGAGGTCGTCGATCCTGATATCGACATGGTATTTTTTTCCGGCACGCAGCACAATATCCACACTTCCTTTCAGCGTTGTTACCAGCACGTCTTTTTGCCTGTCGCGAATAAGAATTGCAGTGGTATCCAGCAGCAAGCTCAGGTTATCTTCAGGGCTCGTCATTGCAACGAGCCTGACATTGCTAAAAAAGTATGCACTGGTGTCGTTGCGTTTGTAAACCAGAGGTTCGTTGGAAAAGGAATAGTATAACCGGCTTACACTATCATTTACATGGTAAAGGCAAAATTCGGCCTGAAGCTCGTTATTGTCTTTCTTGTAAAGGCGTTCGGTGCTCGACTGATTGACTTTCTGTGAATGACAGGAAACAAAGCCCCAAAAGATAAGGACAATTAACAGGTATGGAAAGATACGCCTGTACATACCTTGAAAATACAATAAAAAGATGCGAAAAGAAAATTATTTCAACTCAAAAGGCTTGCGCTCGTACTGGCAGCAGTCGTCGAGCTTACCATAAGCGTAATCATCGCCGTAATACATATCGTTATCGTAGCCTGCTTTGGCAATAAGTTGCTCAATCGTATTGAGGTTGATTTTAGTTGTATCGAATTTCACCGTCATCAACTTCGACTCCACGTTCCAATCTTTTTCCAGAATTCCTTCGGCAGAAGCGGCAGCCTCAATATTCTTTTTGCACTTCTCACAATTCCCCCACACTTTGAATGTATCTGTCTTTTCGGGCTTACCTGTTTTACAAGCAGAGAGAGACAGCAGGAAGACTAAAAAAATGCAAAGATGTTTCATGCTCAAAAACTTAAAATTAAAGAACTGCAAATTTATAATTTAATTCCAGAAAATGTTCGATATAACGCGGAAGCGCAAATTTTAAGTTTTTTTGGGCTTTTACATTGTCATGAAACACAATAATACTTCCTGGTCGTGTGTAGCGGATCGAATTATCCAGGCATGCCTCCGGCGAAACAAACTTATCGTAATCATAACTCAATACATCCCAGAAAACAACCCGGTAAGTAGCAGCGAGTTTCAAAAACTGTGAACGCTTGATGCGCCCATAAGGAGGTCTAAATAATTTAGTGTTCAACAGCGTTTCACATTTCTCTACATTCTCCAGGTAAGCGCCCGTATCAAATTTCCAGCCTTTCACATGGTTATAGGTATGATTTCCTACCTGGTGCCCATCGTCGAGGATGCGCTGAAAAATAGGACGGTTCTTGTCGATATTCTCACCTACGCAAAAAAAGGTCGCCTTAATGCCGTAATGCTTCAGTGTATCGAGCACCCAGGGCGTTAACCCTTCTATCGGCCCGTCGTCGAAAGTCAGGTAAATCAATGGTTCTTCGGTTTCCATGCGCCATAACGAGGGTTTATAATAGCGCCTCAGTAACTGGGGCGGGCGAACAAGGAGACTCATAAAAAAATTTAACACAAAATTAATCATTTACAGGGAATTGCGTGAATGTCTTGTTTGAGAAAGCACAGAATACTTTTTGATGAGGCGGCCGCCAGAAAACCCTTTCCGGAACAAAATTTACATTCTCTAATCGCTTCGGGAATCAGATACCGTCGCCACAGCGGAATATTATGGATAATTTTAGTGATCAAACGACCACGTTTCTCTATATACAATGAAAAAAGTACTATTCCTTTTTATCCTAGCCAGTCTGATTTTCGATAGCCGTGCGCAAAACAACCACGAAGCCTTATCGCTGAAACCCCAGAAACTGAGCGAGCAAGCGCATCCCAACCTTGTGTACCTGGATGCCGATAAAACGTTTCATCTCCCGGCCGACGGTGCTTTTTTGTACAGCAGCCTCGAAGGTGAAACCGGCACCATGTCGTCTGGCTACAACAACAACGAAGACCATACGCTAACCATTAAAAATGAATACCAACGCCGTATCTTTTTGAGAAGTCAATACTTCCTATGTGATAACGGCGATCGGTTGGAAATATACGATGGAGAAAATACCCAGTCGCCACTCCTGAAAACCATATCCGGTGCACTCACCGATAATGTCATGCTGATGTCAACCGGTGAATACCTCACACTACGTTTTGTGTCTGACAACAGCGGTACATCCCGCGGTTTTCGTTTCAGAATTGATAATGGTCCGGCGGTGCAAGGCCGCCCGGCGCCACCATTACCAAACCCAATGGCATGCGCATCTACCCCCGCTGCCGATGAGTGCGTGAATGCTCCGCTGATATGCGACCTCAACGGCTATTGCGGCAATACGAGTGGTTCCTACACCGCCGGCAATACTTCAGGCCTCGGCAATTTTTGTGGCTCCATCGAAAATAACTCCTGGTTGAGTTTTGTTGCCAGCGGCACCAGCGCCTCCCTGGCTTTCAACTCAGGTGGTTGCCAGGATAACAGTTCAGGCATCCAGGCCGTGATTTATGCATCGTCGAACTGCAGCAGCTTTACTGAAGTGTCGAACTGCGAATCGCAGGGAAGTGGTTCAGGAAGTTTTACCATTACTACCAATGTGAACCTTGTGCCAGGCCAGACTTATTATGTCATGATCGATGGGTTTGCAGGCAATATATGCAGCTACACCGTATCGGCTCAGGCAGGTGTTGCCCTCGGCACACAAATCACCGGACCTTCACAGGTTTGTCCCGGTTATAGCGCCAATTTAGGCAGCAGCTCTACTGCGTCGTCATACACCTGGACTTCCAGTCCTCCGGGAACCTACCCGCACACACAAACCATCACTGTCACGCCAACCGTCACCACAACATATACCCTGGCACTCGGGCCATCGGCTTGCACACCAACCGGCGCCATTGTGGTAAAAACGGTAACAGTAACCAACACCCTTAATCCGCCAAACATCACCGCACCCAATCCTATCTGTATGGGAAGCAACATTACCCTATCGTCGCTTACCAACGGCGGTACCTATTCCTGGAACGGTCCCGGAGGATTTACCGGCAATACTCAAAACGTGACGGTTAATAACTGGACGGCGGCCAACAATGGCGTGTACACCCTGAGTATCAACTATGGCCCAGGATGTGCAACAGCTCCTGCTACCGTCAACCTTACCGGAACGGCTTCGCCCACGGTCAACATTTCTGTGGCTCCATCACTCACGGTATGCGCCGGCCAATCGGTAACCATGACTGCCAGCGGAGGATCGGGCACAAACGGCTATACCTGGAACTGGAACTTATTACAGGCAACAGGTAACACACAGTTTTGTGTCAGCATTCCCTTTGTAGGAACAACCTGTAACAACATGCCTTTTTCCATTCCGGGCATGGCTGCCGGGCCTAATGCTACATTCACGCCTAATCAAAGTACACAAATCTGCGTATCGAGCGAAAATGCCGCCGGCTGCCCTGGTAACAAATGCGTGAACATTGTGGTTCTTCCGGCTGCTGCCGGACTTACTGTTTCGCCAACCGCGACGATTTGCCCGGGACAAAACACGACGCTTACAGTGAGTGGCGGCAGCACTTATACCTGGAGCCCGGCCGCTACGTTGAGTTCTGCCAACGGCGCAACGGTAACGGCTTCTCCGACCGTAACCACCACCTACACGGTGAGTTCGCCGGGATGCGGCGGTACCCAGACCAAAACCGTACAAGTTATTGTCAACGGTGTGCCACCCGCCATCGGCGCGATTAGCGGGCCAACGCTTGTGTGCTCGAATGCTACCGGACTCACCTACTCCGTGAACAATGTTGCATCAACCAACTATACCTGGACGGTGCCTTCCGGCGCCAGCATTACTTCGGGAGCCAATACCAACGCCATCACTGTAAACTTCGGTTCTTCGGCAGGCACGGTCTCCGTAATAGCCGTTGCAAGTTGCGGAACTGCAACCGCAGCGCTCAATGTGAATCTGAGTCCTTCTCTAAATCTTACGGTAACCCCATCGAGCGCAAACATCTGCCCCGGTGGAACCGTTGCCCTGAGTGCAAGCGGTGCGACTAACTATACCTGGTCGCCGGCAACTTCCCTAAGCAGCTCCACAGGAGCTAATGTAACGGCAAGTCCTACCACTGCCACCACCTACACCGTTCTTGGCGCTAGCGGAACCTGCACCGGAGCAGCAACAGCAAGCGTTTCCATGAACGGCACCCTAAGCCTGACGGTAAGCCCGGCGAGTGCCAGCATTTGCCCGGGAGGCACGGTAAGTCTATCGGCAAGCGGCGCGAGCAGCTATACCTGGTCGCCGGCAGCTTCCCTCTCAAGTTCTACCGGAGCAACGGTCATTGCCAATCCTTCCTCCGCTACCATATACACCGTTACTGGATCCACTGGTGCTTGCACCGGCACGGCCACTGCAAGCGTAAGCATGTCTGGCGGCATTACCTTAACTGTTACGGCCAATACGCCTACCGTATGTCCTGGTGCTTCGGCGTTGCTAAGCGTAACGGGTGCTACCAGTTATACCTGGGCCAATGCCTCTACCCTCAGCGCTTCCACAGGAACCGGCGTCACTGCATCACCTGTTGCCAATACCATCTATACGGTTACCGGCTCTACAGGCGGTTGCACCGGCACGGCCACTATCGCGGTGAGCATCACGACGGTGGGATGTATTCCTACATCGTGCAACCTGGCAGCCATACGCTCGGCATTAACAGCTGCGGGTAACGTGGAACTCCTCGGCATGGATAATACCTGCAGCCTCTACTTTATCAACCCGCAATTTATGTCGGGCCCACAGGCACAGGCTTATGCACAAACGTTTGGCGCCAACCTGATTTCTGTGCAGTCGGCTTCCGAAAATGCAGATTTACTACAAGCCCTGTCGAATCAAGGCTACGCAGGGCAGGTTATCTGGATTGGCTTTACCGACGCTGCAGTAGAAGGCACTTTTGTATGGTACGACGGTGCGCCGGTAACCTATTCTAACTGGGCTCCAGGGGAACCAAACAACTCGGGTGGTAACGAAAATTGCACCCAGATTTATCCTGACGGCACCTGGAACGACCTTAACTGCAACGGCTACAACTCCCTTTCGGTAATCGAAGTGAACCTCTGTCCACAGGTAACCATTGCCAATGTACCTGTACATTGCCCGAACACAAATGTAGTGCTCAACGCCAGCACCATTCTGGGTTCTCCGACCTACACCTACACCTGGCTTCAATCTGGAAGCGAAACCTTTACCAATACGAGCACGCCTGGCAATACTGATCAGATTACCGTAACGTCAACCGGCCCGAATACATTCACCGTATATTCTCAAGACCGTTATGCTTGTCCTCAATCTACCAGTATCACTCTAAGCGTTACGCCTTCTCCGACCATCACGGCCAACAGTGCAACCATCTGCCTCGGCCAGCAGACAGCGACGCTTAGCGCAAACGGCGCACAAAGCTATACCTGGTCGCCAGCCGCCACACTAAGCGCGGCCAACGGCGCCACTGTTACAGCTAATCCTGTTGTATCCACGACGTATTCCATCAGCGGCAGCGACGCCAATGGTTGCGTATCTTCCAGCACAACAGCGGTAACGGTAGTAGGCACGCCAACCCTCACGACTTCCGGCAACGCAACCATCTGCCCGGCTTTCTCTACCACGCTAAGTGTGAGCGGAGCCAACAGTTACAGCTGGGCGCCCGCAGGCTCACTGAGCGCCGCTACCGGAAGCCTGGTAACAGCCAACCCTGCTGCAACCACTGTTTACACCATCACCGGCGCCAATAGCAACGGCTGTACGGCAACCACCACCGTGGAAGTTGCCGTGTCTTCTACGCCAACAGTAACTTCTGTGGCTAATGCAACCATTTGCCCGGGGACAAGCGCCACGTTCACAGCCGGTGGCGCCGTATCCTATACCTGGACGCCGGCTTCCTCCCTGAGTTCGGCCAATGGTGCCGTGGTAAGCTCAACACCGTCTGTTAATACCACTTACACAGTTACCGGAGCCAATGCCAATGGCTGTACCAACAGCAACACCGTTTCTGTGAGCATTGCGCCAAACCCAAGCCTTACCGCGTCGGCCAACAGTACTATTTGTCCTGCGGGCAGCAGTACGCTTACTGCAAGCGGCGCTACCAATTATACCTGGTCTCCGGCGGCATCCCTGAATGCGAGTACCACCGCTACAGTAATTGCATCGCCGGCTGCGACGACCATTTACACAGTTACCGGCGCTAATGCTACCGGTTGTGCAGGAACCATCACAGTCATGGTGACCGTGACACCTAATCCGACGTTAACGGCTACGCCCAATGCAACGGTATGTCCGAATTCTTCCAATGTCTTAAGCGTTTCCGGTGCGGGCAGCTACACCTGGAGCCCTGGCACTTACCTTGCAGGCAGCCAGTTCTCGCCAACCGTTACATCAACGCCTACGGCCAACATTACCTACACTGTCACAGGCCTCAGTGGTATCTGTACAGCCACAACATCTGTGAGCCTTGTCATATCAAACACCGTGGTGGTAAACGCATCCACGGCTACGCCAACGATATGCCCAATGGGATCGGCCACACTCACGGCAACAGGTGCAACCAACTATACCTGGTCGCCGGCAATAACGCTTAACACAGCAAACAGCGGCACGGTAACGGCTACACCTCCGGCTACAGAAACCTACACCGTTATTGGTGCCACCGGAACCTGTACCAATGCTGCCCAGGTAGTGGTGACAGTAACCGTGAACCCAACTGTGATTGTTCCGGCTCTAAGTCCTATCTGTAACGGTGAGGCCAGCATCATCAACGCTACCGGCGCGTCGTCTTATTCATGGACGCCATCTGCATCTTTGAATGCTGCTACAGGAAACAGCGTGAGTGCCAATCCATCCTCAACAACAACTTATACTGTAACCGGCACCACAGCGCTTGGCTGTAGTAGCTTTACAACGGTCACACTGAATGTTATTCCTATCCCGACGCTTTCCATTGTATCCGGTTCAATGACCTTGTGTGAAGGAGGAAGCACCAGTCTTACCGCTTTTGGATCGGCCACCGGTTCGTACACCTGGTCAGCCTCTCCGGCCGGATCGTTAAGCAGCGCCACTGCTAACCCGGTAAGTATTTCCCCTACGACCACGACAACTTATACGGTAATAGGAACCAACGGCGTACTCCCGAAAGTATGCCCGTCTTCGCAACAGATCTCCATCACGGTATTTCCAAAAACCAAAGCCATTACCGCGGGGCCGGTACAGATGTGCTATGGTTCGCAAACAACGATCAGCGCATCCGGCGGCACGAAATATGCCTGGTCGCCAGCCACAGGCTTGAGCCACCCGAATGATTCTGTAACGTTTGCAAGCCCTTCCGCATCTACAATTTATACGGTAACGGTGTCGAATAATGGCCTGTGTCCGGGAACAAACACGCTGTCGCTAATTGTGAATCCGCTCCCTTATGTGTATGCCGGTCGCGATACCGTTGTGAACATTGACGAAGTGCTGACGCTGAACGGAACAGGCAATGTGGATGTCGGATTTTTGGCACCTACCTCTACGCCGCTCAATTGCAATTTCTGCAGTTCGGTCGTGGTGAATCCTCAGGAATCTACCTGTTACGTCTTAATGGGCACCAACCAATACGGCTGCCTGAACACGGATACGGTGTGTGTAACCGTGACGCGCGATTGGGATGTGTTCATCCCGAATGCATTTACGCCAAACGGCGACAACACCAATGATGTCTTTATCCCGGTTGGCTACGGCCTTAGCGAGATCAGCCTAACCATTTTCAACCGTTGGGGAAGCGTCATTTTCAAAAGCAATGGAGACACCATTGGCTGGGACGGAACCTCGAAAGGAAAAACCTGTGAGCAAGGAGTATATATCTACCAGGCCGACATCGTAACGATGGCAGGTAACAAGGTGAAGCGTACTGGACACGTAACCTTACTCCCTAAAATACGCTAGAACTGCCACACATAAAAAAACCGTCCGTGATTACGGACGGTTTTCTTTTGTAAAACCTCTTACAGAGAAATTTTGTGAACCCGGTGTATGGGAATCACCACACCTTGTTTCAGGATCACCCGTTTATCGGTTACACCCCATACGGTGGTTTCCACGAGCTTTTTCGACAGGTCGTCTTCGAAATAGATCTTGATCTTAGTATGCTCCAGGTTCCCGAGGGTCAGTGCCCTGTTAAGCTCGGATTCACGTTCGCGAATGGCATTTTGATCTGACAGCACATCTCCGGTTGGAAACTTCAGAGACTCGATTTTTTCTTTATCTATATTTTCGAATGCAGTTGTCATAAATGTAATTTAATTGGTTAAACTAATGGGATTAAACCTTAATTTGAACCAAATGGTTACAGGGAAGCTACAAAAGAATTTAAAATTATTTTTTAACAAGTAAGACCACGTTTTCAACGTGAGCGGTTTGCGGAAACATATCCACGGGCAGGATACGCTGAATTTCGTAATCCGAATTCATCATTGCCAGGTCCCTGGCCTGGGTGGCAGGATTACAGCTAACGTACACAATGCGGGCGGGAGCGGTTTTCAATAACACGCGCACCACATCCTCGTGCATCCCGGCGCGTGGCGGATCGGTTATCACCACGTCTGGCTGGCCGTGTAGTGCCACAAATTCATCATTCAGAATGTCTTTCATATCACCAGCAAAAAACAGGGTATTTTCAATACCATTCAGAGCGGAGTTTGCCCTTGCATCCTGCACGGCATCTTCCACATACTCCACGCCGACTACTTTTTTTGCCTGCCTGGCCACAAAGTTGGCGATGGTGCCGGTACCGGTATAAAGGTCGTAAACGACTTCATTTCCGGTAAGACCACAGAAGTCGCGGGTAATTTTATACAGTTCATAAGCCTGTGCTGAATTGGTTTGGTAAAACGACCGGGCACTGATCTTAAAACGCAGTCCTTCCATCTCTTCAAAAATATGATCGCAGCCGTGAAATGTAATGATATCAAGATCCTGCAGTGTATCATTACCCTTCTGATTGATCGTGTATTGAAGCGAGGTGATTTGCGGAAATGTGCTTTTCAGATAACCGAGCAGAAGCTGAATATTTTCGGGCTGGTTTTCAAAAAACTGGATCACGACCATAATTTCTCCCGTACTGGCAGTGCGTATCATTAAGGTACGCAGCAAACCGGTTTTATCGCGCACGCCAAAGAAACTCAGTTGGTGCTGATTGGCAAAATCGCGAATTCCGTTTCGGATGGCGTTGGAAGGTTCTTCCTGGAGGTAACAGGTTTTGATATCGAGGATCTTATCAAACATTTTAGGAATATGAAAACCGAGGCCGTTCCGGTTATCCACTGCTTCGCCGCTCTTTACCTGCTCGTTGGTTAGCCACTTCTTATCCGAAAACGAAAACTCCAGTTTATTGCGGTAGAAATAAGGCTCTTTGTTACCGAAAATAGGTTCCATGCAGGTTATATCGAGCTTTCCAATGCGCGACAGGGCATCTGCTACAGTTTTCTGTTTGAAATGGAGCTGGGTAGGATAGTCGAGGTTCTGCCATTTGCAGCCACCACACGAGCCAAAATGCTGGCATACGGGTTCTACCCGGTTTGGCGAGGATTGCTTAAGCGTAACGACATGGCCTTCGGCATAATTGTTCTTTTTCCGTGTTATCATTACATCAGCCACGTCACCTGGTACGCCACCGTCCACAAAAATAACCATGCCATCGATCTTTGCTACCGACTTCCCTTCGGATGAAATATCGACGATGGGGGCATTTTCTACGAAAATATTTTTCTTAATCTTACTCATGAGCCGGCAAAGATAAAACAATTAAAGTTGCAAAGCAGAAAAACGAAGGCTTCCAGCCGGGAGAGTGTTGCTCGTAAGACACCCAAAACGGGAAAATCCGGCTGACAAGTATGCTCTCTTAAAAAACCATAAGGCTAAAAAGGTTCGGATTTATATGATTACATTAGCAGCTCGAAAAATGAGCCATTCCGCTTTCGTTTATAGACCTGCGACGCGTTCCGTTTTTTTTGCCGGACTACTTCTGGTTGTGCTGTTTTTTTTGACTTTTGCAGCTCAAGGGCAAAGCCAGGTAAAGATAGACAATAACAAAACCATCAAAATAAACCACGCCGGCAGGCTTGCCTACGACAAATCGCTTGGCGTAGATGCCCGGCGGCTCATAGGAAATGTAGAGTGCGAACACGACGGAGCTATCATGCGCTGCGACAGTGCGTACCTCTACACCGACAAAAAGATGGAGGCTTTCGGTAATATCTCGATCGTGAAAGGCGATAGCATCTTTGTGTACGGCGATTCGCTGAAATACGATGCCAATACGAAATTGGCCAATCTCAAAGGGAATGTACGTTGCATTGAAAAAGACATGACGCTTACCACTAACATTCTTACTTATGAAGTTGGAAAAGGCGTTGCGAGCTATTACAATGGCGGCACCATCGTGAACCGTGAAAACACGCTGGTGAGCAAAAACGGGCACTATTATTCTGCAACAAAAGATCTGGCATTCCACTACGATGTGGTGCTAACAAATCCCGACTATAAAATACGTTCCGACACCTTACGGTATAATACCATCAGTAAAACAGCTTATTTTTTTGGCCCGTCGATCATTACCAGTAAAGAAAATTCGATTTACTGCGAAAATGGCTGGTACGATACCGACCGGGAAATCTCCCGTTTCAGCAAAAACGCCATTATCACTACCAAAGACCAAAAGCTGACCGGCGACAGTGTGTTCTATGACCGAAAAACCGGCTACGGCCGCGCCACCAAAAATGTGCAAATTCTCGACACAACCAATAAGTCGATTATTACTGGGCAATTGGCAGAACATTATGAAAAGGGAAACCGCTCGCGGGTAACAGGCGATGCGATCTACGGCCGCGTGATGGAAAAAGACACGTTTTTTCTTTCGGCCGAAGTGCTGCTCTACGATGAACCCGACTCACTGCACTCCTACGTAAAGGCTTTCCGCCAAGTGAAAATATTTAAGAAAGACTTACAGGGCATTTGCGATTCGCTGGTTTATGCTATTCACGACTCACTGATGAACTTATACAATTCGCCCGTACTTTGGACGAATAACGGGCAAGTAACGGCCAAGAAAATCCGCGTAATCGCCGGCGGACAATCGGTAAAATATTTTGAGCTACTCACTAACGCCATCGTGATCCAGAAAGTGGATAGCCTCGACGACGATAAATTCAACCAGATTGCGGGCCGCCGCATTGAGGGATTTTTTGAAAAAGACTCGCTTCGTAAAATGAACGTCATTGGAAATGCACAAATCATTTATTACCTGAAACAGAAACAACAATACAAGGGTGTAAACAAAACCATTTGTTCAGATATCACGGTTTGGATGGATCAGGACGGCGTTGATCGGGCAACATTCCGAAATAAACCCGAATCGACTGTGTACCCGCTTAGCGAATTTGACGATAAAGAAACACGCCTTAAGGACTTTGTATGGCTCGAAAACAGGCGGCCAAAGAAAAAATTGGATATTCTTATCCGGGAAAACCCAAAATAAGCCTCTTTTTTAACATATTATTTGCTGGTAAACCTTATTTTTGCTTTGCACCATGTATTACTGGCTTACCCTCGTCCTCTTTCTGCTCTGTCCTTGCCAGATCTTCTCTCAAACCGGACCTGCCGGTGTAGGCACTCCTAACACCAATGTATTTTGGGTAAAAGCCGATAAAGGCACCTCTACCACAACCAACAACGCACCGATTAGCAGCTGGAACGACCAGTCGGGCAATAGCATCCATGTAAGCCAAAGCAATGCCGTGCAGCAGCCTTCGTTCGCTACCAACGTCTTGAATGGATTTCCGGCCATTCAGTTCGACAACAATTCTGCCTCGGGGCAGAACGATTACCTTACTGCACCCGACAATGCCAAACTCGACAATACACCAGGCTACTCGTTCTTTACAACCACCAAAATGAACGTTATCGGTGGCGACGCACGCTGTATTGTGTCAAAACGCACATCTATTGACATCGACGAAGCCTTCATGCTTTTCTTTTGGGAACCAAGCTATTTTTACCTCGATATCGACGGCCTTGCCGATCGGCAATCGACCAGCCCGGTCACGTACAGTGTGAATACACCCTACATCATCGATGGGATTTACGACGGCAGTTTGCCGGCGGCATCACGCAGCAAAATATACGAAGGTGAACTTTTGCGAAAAACTTTTTCCGAAACCAGCGCCAATGTGCCCGACAAGCCATCGCCACTCAATCTTGGCTGCACGCACTCTTCCAACAGCCGTCCCTTCGGCGGCTATATTGCCGAGGTGATCATCTATACCGTCACCGTTAATGATGCTCAACGGATCATTGTGAACAACTACCTCTCCTCGAAATATGACATCAGCCTTACGGCCAACGACAAGTACGCCGGCGATACACCTGCCAATGGCAACTACGATCTTGAGGTATCGGGCATTGGCCGCGAAAGTTCCGGAAGCAATCCAACGTTCTCAGCCTCCATCTCCGGAGGACTCACCATTGCCAATACTGCCGGGCTTGATGCCGGTGATTATATCCTTGCAGGACACGCCTCGCCATCGAATATGCAGATTACTTACGATGTAGGCGGTATGACCGGCATCAACAATGCGCGCTGGCTACGCATCTGGTACCTTGATGTGACCAATACCTCAACCGCGCTGACTAATACCATCGAGTTCGATATGAGCGATGGCGGCGTGGGTGCGGTGCCGATTGCCATCCCATCGAATTATGTGCTTTTGTACCGGGCCGGGCAAAGTGGCAATTGGACCGAATTGACGACGGCGTCCTCTATTTCCGGTGACCGCGTCATTTTTTCTGGCGTCACGTTAACTAACGATGGCTACTATACCATCGGCACCCGTAACCTGCTGGTGAGCCCGCTGCCTGTAGAACTTACTTTTTTTAACGCCCGGCGCGATTGCTCGCAGGTAATGCTGAATTGGGCAACAGCATCAGAAAAAGACAATGCATTTTTTACCGTAGAGAAAAGCCAGGACGGTTTGAATTTCCAGGCAATACTCACGCAGCCAGGAAGAGGCAACAGCAGCGCCATGAGCAACTACATGGCTGTTGACAAAGACCCTTACGAAACCATCAGCTATTACCGCCTGAAACAACACGACCAGAATGGCCGCTATGCTTATTCTACGACGGTAGCCATAGACGGCGAAGCAAGTGAAACCGAGTTTTTCGACGTGTTTCCGAATCCGTCTGACGGACACATCAGCATAGCAGTGAAAAGCGCTGTGCCACAGGAGGCGACGCTACACGTTATCGATGCCGGTGGACGCAGCCTGCTGTCGGAAACACTGACACTGAATGGCTCGGCACAACGCATCGTGCTCGACCTGCACAAGCGAATTCCACCAGGCAGCTACTTACTTGAACTTAGCGCCGGTAAGAAAACGGTTACCCGGCGCATTCTTATTAATTAGGCGCGTTTATAAATAAGCAGGCAATTGCAAAAGCTGCTAAGCTGATAATTTGTATATTTAGGCGTTTAAACATTACGACGACAATATGAAATTACTACAGAATAAAGTAGCCATTATTACCGGCGCATCGAGAGGAATCGGAAAAGGCATTGCCATTAAATTTGCAGAGCAGGGTTGCAACATTGCGTTCACCTACCTGAGTTCTGTTGAAAAGGCCAAAGCCTTTGAGGCAGAACTGGCCGCATACGGTGTAAAAGTAAAAGGTTACCAGAGTGATGCCGCCGACTTTAAAGCGGCGGAGCAGTTGGTGAATGATGTGGTGGCTGAATTTGGGACAGTGGATGTATTGGTGAATAACGCCGGTATAACGCGCGACACGCTTCTGATGCGCATGAGCGAACAGCAATGGGATGAAGTAATCAACGCCAACCTGAAATCGGTATTTAATCTTACGAAAGCGGTACAAAAGCCAATGCTTAAAGCACGCAATGGCTCCATCATTAATATGAGTTCGGTTGTTGGTGTAAAAGGCAATGCCGGACAAGCCAATTATTCGGCGTCCAAAGCTGGTATTATCGGTTTCACCAAATCGGTAGCGCTGGAGTTGGGCAGCCGCAACATCCGCAGCAATGCTATTGCTCCGGGCTTTATTGAAACGGAAATGACGGGTGCACTCGACGAAAAAACCGTTCAGGGCTGGCGGGATGCCATTCCGTTGAAGCGCGGCGGAACTGCCGAAGATGTGGCTAACCTCACGCTTTTCCTTGCCAGCGATATGAGTGCCTACATTACCGGACAGTGCATTAATGTTTGCGGCGGAATGCTCACCTGATGTCATGAACGTTTACCGGTGTTTTTTCGCCAAAGGGTACATAGCCCAACATATTTACCGGTGTTGAATTAATAGTTAAATGGAACTCATCTCTAATTATCCGTGGTATTATACCCTGTTATGTTTTTTAGCAGGGTTTATTTTTTCTGCGGGCTTGTATCACAGGGAAAAACACCAGGCCGAACGTCCAAAAGCCATGCGCTATGGCCTGGCGGCGCTCCGCTTTGCCTCGGTAACGCTTATTTCATTGCTATTGCTCGACATTTTCCTGAAACGCCTGGTGAACGAAACCGAAAAACCGGTAGTTGTTTTTTTACAGGATAACTCTTCGTCGATAGTAGCCGGAAAAGATTCCTCGACCATCAAAAGCAGCTACCTTCAGGCAGTAACGTCGCTTACTGAAGCCATAAATGAAAAGTACGAACTGAAGTCTTACAGCTTCGATGACGGCATGAAAGTGGCGACAGGCTTTGATTTCTCAGGTAAGGAAACCGATATTGCAAAAGCCTTTGCCGATATAGAAAATAATTATGCAAACCGCAACATAGGGGCCATTATTCTTGCAAGCGACGGGATTTATAACAAAGGCACAAACCCGCTGTACAGCATCGGAAAGTTAAATGCGCCTGTATATACGATTGCACTCGGCGATACGGTGGCGCTGAAAGACCTTTGGATACAATCGGTAACACACAACCAGGTAGCTTATCTCGGTAATTCTTTTCCCGTAGAAGTTGTGATAAACGCTGTTGACCTGGGCGGATCGGAACCTACGGTATCGGTGATGCGCGAAGGAAAAACGATTGCGACGGAGAAACTGGCGGTGAACGCTAACCGTTTCAGCAAAACAGTCAATTTTGTATTTGATGCCGATAAGCCCGGTGTACAAAAATACACCGTAGTGGTTTCGGGCACCGGTATCGATAAAAACGCGCAAAACAATACGCAGTCGTTTATGATCGATGTGATCGACAACCGCGAAAAGATCCTGATCCTGGCAGGAGCACCACACCCTGATGTAGCAGCACTTGAACAGAGTATAGGCCAAACACAAACGTACGACGTGGAAGTATCGCTGGCAAACCAGTTTACGAAGCCACTGAAAGCCTATTCGTTGGTTATATTACACCAAACCGGATTGCTGCCTCCTACCCTGGCGGGCGATATCAAAACAAGTAACATACCGGTTTTTTACATTGGCCTGACACCTCAAAGCGGCGGACGCCCCGATCAGCGCAGCAACGACGTAGAAGCCGGCTTCCGGAAAGAGTTTTCATTATTTAATGTGAGTCCTGCCTTACAGGCCTATTTTAAAGACTTCCCAGCGGTGAAATGTCCGTTTCGCGGAAGCCTCAACGGCAGACAGGTGAACAGCTTGCTTACCCAAAAGCTGGGTGTGGTAGATACAGAAGAGCCCTTGCTCTACTTTAGCGACGTGAATGGCGTAAAGTCAGGCGGTTTTGTGGGCGATGGCTTGTGGCGCTGGCGACTGCGCGACTACGAAGACCATGGCAACCACGATCTTTTCAATGAACTAATCAGTAAAACCGTGCAATACCTTTCGGTAAAGGCCGACAAGAGTTTTTTCAGGGTGTACACGAAAAAGATCATCAACGAAAACGAGCCTCTCGATTTTACAGCGGAAGTGTATAACCAAAGTTATGAGTTAATTACGGAACCCGACGTAAGCCTCAGCCTGAAAGACAGCAAGGGAAAGGTTTACACTTACACCTTTAGCAAGAAGCAAACCATGTACAGCCTTTCTGCTGGGCAGTTTGCAGCGGGCGAATACATGTGGGAAGCAAAAGTAAAAACAGGTGATAGGCTGTTTACGAAAAGTGGCGTCGTGGTGGTAAAGGAACTGGTCTCCGAAAAAATCAATACCGTAGCCAATCACCAATTGCTTTATCAGCTATCGGAACAAAGCGGGGGAACATTACTATACCCGGGACAGCTGGAAATGCTCAAAAAAACGATCCTGGAAACCGACAACATCAAGTCGATCACATACACCCATAAGCAACTCAATGAGTTGGTAAACCTCAAATGGATCTTTTTCCTGATACTTGCGTTGCTTTCTACGGAATGGTTCCTTCGCAAATACAATGGCACCGTATAACCGGGAGAACCAGCGACGCGGCTCCACGTTCCAACACACCCCGAACAACTTCATCCGACTTTAAAGGCGGTTCGTATGGCCTTAACCCGCCATTGACCTAAGAATCCAATAAATAGAGATTTTAATCCGGCCGTCTTTTTTCAAAGCACTTCTAAATCGTTATATTTGTTTAAGTATAAATTAGAGCTGAAATCCATGAAAAAATTAATTATTCTTTCTTTCCTGGCCGTATTTGGCCTTACGGCGTTTAAAACAAGCGACAACGGCAAACTTCCGTCAGCTACCGTTAAAACCCTGGACGGTTCGACGGTGAATTCGAGTACCTTTTCCAACAATGGTAAACCGATCATCATCAGTTTCTGGGCCACCTGGTGCAAACCCTGCAAAAAAGAGTTGGATGCCATTAACGAAGAATATGCAGAGTTAGTAAAGGAAACAGGTGTAAAACTGATTGCTATTTCGATTGACGATGCCCGCAGCTCAGGTAAAGTGATGACCGACGTGAAAGCCAAAGGCTGGACATACGAAGTGTATATCGACGAAAACCAGGATTTTAAGCGTGCCATGAACGTGAACAACGTGCCACACACCTTTATCTTCGACGGAGAAGGCCACCAGGTATGGAGCCACAATTCTTATGCTGAGGGCGATGAAGAGATCTTATTCGAAAACGTGAAAAAAGTGGCCAAAGGCGAAAAAATCGAACACTAATCCCCCTTAAACCCAGTCTGTGAAAAAAACCATACGCTATGTCCTTTCAGGCCTGAGCCTCTGTTGTATCCACTCCTCATTTGCCCAGGTACTGGGCGACCTGCGTCAATCGTCGGTAAGCGGCAACTTCCAGATCGAAGGCGCCTATTATCAAAAAGATACGATTATTAAAGCTGACCCCGGCAAAGAAGTATTCCGCTACAATGCGTTTGGAAATGTGAACTACACCCTCGGCAATTTTTCGGCCGGTGTGCGCTTTGAGAGTTACAATCCACCGCTACTGGGCTACCTGCCGGGCTATAAAGGTTCGGGCATTCCGTACCGCTTTGCACGCTACAAACACAAAGACATCGATATTACTGTTGGTAATTTTTACGAGCAATTCGGGAGCGGTATTACCTTGCGGGCTTATGAAAACCGTGGCTTGCTTTATGATAATGCCCTCGACGGCATGCGCGTGATCTTTCAACCGCATCATGGCATTACGCTGAAAGGTCTGGTGGGAAAACAAAGAACGTATTTTTCACTCTCTCCCGGCGTGGTGCGTGGCATTGATGGCGAAGTGAACATCATGGAACTATTCGACTCGCTTGCCACCTCAAAAACGAAAGTGATCGTTGGCGGCAGCTTCGTGAGCAAATACCAGGAAGACCAGAACCCAACGCTGGTTTTACCTGAAAACGTGGGCACCGGAGCCGGAAGAGTAACGGTGATTCGCGGCGGTTTCAACTTCAATACCGAATATGCCTACAAGATCAACGACCCGTCTTACCAAAACAAATATTCCTATAAAGATGGTCAGGCCATCATTGCGACCGCGTCTTACGGCACCAATGGATTTTCGGCACAACTCTCCGGAAAAATGCTGGATAACATGAGTTTCCGCAGCGACCGTGATGCCCAAAATACGATCGACATGATCAACTACCAACCTGATTTCAGCAAGTTCCACACCTACTCGCTGATGGCTTACTATCCATACGCCACGCAACCTAACGGCGAAGTTGGCGGCACAGGCGAGATCCAGTATAAGATCAAAAAAGGAACCTTGCTCGGCGGAAAATATGGTGTGGATATCACGGTGAATGCTTCTGCATATTATGCGCTCGATACCATTGGCCTCGACCGCGTGCAGGATTCTGCCCGCCAGTACAAATACAAAACCAATTACGGCAACCTTGGCGATAAATACTACCACGATTTTAATATTGAGATCACTAAAAAATTCAATAAGAAATTAAAAGTGACTTTAATGTATGCCAACCAGTTCCTGAACCAATCGATCGTGCAGTTCAATACGCCCGACAAAGAAGAACACCCGGATATTTCATCGAACATTGGCGTGATCGATATCACCTACCGTTATAAAACAGGCTCGGCCATCCGTTTTGAAACCCAGGGATTCTTTGCCAACTACAATTATGGCGAGCATAAATTCGACAAAAACGGCGACGTCAACATTACCAATAACACGGGTTCTTGGATCTCAGAGCTGATCGAATGGACGCCGGTATCGAAATGGTTTGTGGTAATAGCTGACCAGTACAACTACAACAATCCTGATGTAAGCAAACGCGTGCATTACTACTATGGCAGTGTGGGTTATGTATCAGGACCAACACGCATTTCGGTAAGCTATGGCCGTCAGCGCCAGGGTATTTTCTGCGCCGGAGGCGTTTGCCGTTTCGTTCCTGCCCAAAGCGGACTTAGTTTTACCATATCGTCTAGTTTTTAACGATCAATTTAAAAGGACATGAAAAAAACAGCCATTTATCTAATGCTAGCAGCCACGGCGGCTTTGGGTTTTACCGCCTGCGACCATGTAGCTGATGCCCGCGCACCGCAAAGCACGGACATCCAGGGAAATCGCAAAGTGCTGATCGAAGATTACACCGGGCATAAATGTGGCAATTGCCCTGCGGCAGCCGATACGCTGGCCTACATCAAAAACAAATATCCCGGAAAGATCATTCCGGTGGCTATCCATGCCGGCTTTTTTGCTACGGCCGCGCCAGGCACCAGCTACCCTACCGATTTGCGGAATCCGGTTGCCGATGCCTACGATACCCAGTTTGGCATTTCTACCGCCGGTAATCCCAATGGCCTCGTAAACCGCACGGGTTATGGTTCAGGTGGTTTTATTAAAGCCTACACCACCTGGGAAGGCAATGCCTATGCAGCCCTTACGGGTGCGGCTAAATTTGGGCTGAAGATCCGCACCACATTCAATGCAGGCAACAACAACCTCAACACCAGTGTGGTGGCTACTTCGCTGGGCTATAACACCGGCAGCTACAAACTAGTGGTGCTGCTCACCGAAGACAGCATTATTGCCGAGCAGCTCGATTACCGCTTGCCTTCAGGCAGCCAACTGATCCCGAACTACGAATTCAGCCACGTATTGCGCGATGCAGTGAACAGTACCTGGGGCGACGCGATCTTTGCTTCAGGCGCCATCCCTAACGATTCAATCGTGAAAACCTATAACTATGCGCTGAATCCGACCTTCCGGGCGCGCCATTGCCATGTGGTAGCCTACATATACGACGCCAACAGTTCCAGCCCAACTTACTACGAAGTGTTGCAGGCCGAAGAAGAAAAGGTCGTGCATTGACGTACAGAAAATGAATCAAAAGAAACTCCGGCGCTCCCGGAGTTTTTTTTATGCGTAACGGCGCCTTGCCAAAGCCCGCATTATTACTTACTTTTGAGTTTTTATACCTATGATGAAGCCGTCTATCCCAAAAGGCACACGCGATTTCGGACCCGCCGAAATGCAAAAACGCCAGTATATTTTCGAGACCGTTAAACGCAATTTTCAGTTGTTCGGTTATGCGCCGATCGAAACGCCCAGCATGGAGAACATTACCACGCTCACCGGAAAATATGGTGACGAAGGCGATCAACTGATCTTTAAGATCCTGAATTCGAGATTAAACGAAAGCCAGAAAAAAGAGGAGTTAAAGAAAGAGTTCGACCTTTCGCTCGAAAAGCCCGTCAACTCTACCATGCTGACAGAAAAAGCCTTGCGGTACGACCTGACTGTTCCCTTTGCCCGTTATGTGGTGATGAATCAACACAACATTACTTTTCCGTTCAAACGTTACCAGATACAGCCCGTTTGGCGTGCCGACAAGCCGCAAAGAGGACGCTACCGTGAGTTTTACCAATGCGATGCTGATGTGATTGGCAGCAATTCGCTGGTAAACGAGTTGGAGTTACTGGCAATGATGGACAAGAGCTTCAGCGAGCTGAATATTCCCGTACTTATCAAATTCAATAACCGCAAAATATTGAGTGGCATCGCGGAACGATTGCAGGCCAGCAACCAGATCATCGACATTACCGTGGCCATCGACAAGCTGGATAAAATCGGCAAAGCGGGTGTAATCGACGAACTGAAAAGCAAAGGCATCAGCGACAACGCCATTGGCCTGCTCGAGCCGCTGATCGACCTTTCGGGATCGAATGAAAATAAATTAAGTACGCTGAAAACGTTTCTGGCTGACAGCGAGATCGGCAAAAAAGGGATCGAAGAGATCGAGTTTTTACTGAATAACCTTCACACCATCGCAATTCGCCACATATCGGTAGAACTGGACATAACGCTGGCCCGTGGCCTGAACTATTACACCGGCACCATTTTCGAAGCAAAAGCCAATGCCGGCAGCTTTACACCTAGCATCCTGGGCGGCGGCCGCTACGACGACCTCACCGGTATTTTTGGCCTCAAAAATATGTCGGGTGTCGGCATTTCGTTTGGCATCGACCGTATCTACGATGTGATGGAAGACCTCAACCTCTTTCCTGAATCGCTCAATAACAATTCAGCCACAAAAGTACTGCTGGTTAATTTTGGCGACGCAGAACTAATGCATTGCCTGAAAATAGTGACCCAACTGCGCGCCAATGGCATCAACGCAGAGGTGTATCCTGAGGTTGTAAAAAAAGTGAGCAAGCAATTTGAATACGCCGACAAAAAGAAAATTCCTTTTGTAGCGGTGGTTGGCAGCAACGAAATGGCCAATAATACCGTGATGCTTAAAAACATGCAATCGGGCAACCAGGAAGAATTAACGATTGAGAAGTTGATCGATACGCTTCGATAGTTAAACATAAACTCTACGACGCATCACTTTTATTCATGCTTATGAACAAGGTATTTGCTCAACATTTTGCCGCCGAATGGGTGGAAGCCTGGAACTCGCATCAGCTCGATCGCATTCTCTCCCATTATGCCGACGACTTTTGCATTGAAACGCCGATGGCTCTAAAATTGTTCCCGGAAAGCCAAGGTGTGATCAGTGGCAAAGATCTCGTAAGGCAATACTGGACGCTGGGCCTGGAAAAAATTCCGGATCTTCACTTCGAAATACTCGATGTGCTGATTGGTGTGAACAGCCTGGCCATCTATTACATCAACACCGCCACCAACAAAAAATCGGTTGAGCTAATGAGCTTCAACGATCAACTGAAAGTGAACAAAGCCGTTGTGTGCTATACTGAATAATCCAAATCCGATTTTTAAACTCCACTGCAATGCCAATCATTGAATTTACAGCCGGTAAACTCACCAGAGACGTCAAGGATAAACTAATTCGCGAAGTGACCGATCTATCGGTAAGCATTACCGGAATTCCAAAAGAATTATTTTTTGTCACCATCCATGAGTTGCCCGACGAAGATATTGCCGTTGGTGGCATGAGCGTTAAAGAGCTGAAAGAAAAACTGAAGTAGGCTTTTTTACCAAGTCCTGGCTAATTGTTTCGCAATATCGCATTAACAAAGGCATTCTGTTTCTTCGAGCGCAACTGAAAAGCGCTCAAAAAATACAGTTTCAAATAGCTAAATTTCGCGTAACTTCGACTAGCCTATGTCCTGGCGCTTAGCGTTGTTGGCATGCGAAATGAGTGGCTAGTCTTTTAACCCAAACAATCTATGAAACCGGAGAAACCAAGCGTTACCATCGATAACTACCTCGACAGCCACTTCATTCACCGCAGCAATTGGCTCAGGGCGGCTGTGCTGGGTGCCAACGATGGCATCATCTCCGTTTCCAGCCTGGCCATTGGCGTAGCGGCCGCCAGCACCACGCGCGAACCGATTGTGCTGGCTACCGTGGCAGGCCTTGTCGCGGGCGCTTTGTCCATGTCGGCCGGCGAATACGTGTCGGTTAGCTCCCAAACCGATACCGAAACAGCAGATATTGAACGTGAAAAAAGAGAACTCGCGGAAAACCCGGAAGAGGAACTTCAAATACTGGCACAGATCTACGAGCAACGCGGCTTGAAAAAAGAAACGGCGATGCTGGTAGCCAAAGAACTCACAGAGAAAGATGCGCTGGCAGCACACGTGAGGGATGAACTAGGCCTAACCGAAATTTCGAAAGCTAATCCCATACAAGCTGCATTGGCATCGGGTGCAGCATTTACCGTTGGCGGCGTCTTGCCACTGTTGGTCATTTTGCTGGCCCCGGTAAAGGGCATGGAATATTGGCTGTATGGCTTCACTACTGTTTTCCTGATCATTCTGGGAGCTACCGCGGCAAAAACCGGCGGCGCCAATATCCTGAAAGGGATTATCCGGATTACGGTATGGGGTACCATTGCCATGGGACTTTCTGCGCTCGTTGGTTACCTGTTCGGCGTCAATGTGTAACAGGCAAGAAAACATGAAGCCATTCACAACCCATCATTCTATAACCTGAAAGCAGATGAAGCAGGATAAAAAAAAATGGATCGACGAGGGCTATGCAATTTTTGCATTGTCGGGCGAAACAGCCTTAAAGATCGAACAGCTCGCAAAGCGTGTAGGCATTAGCAAATCGTCGTTCTATCATCACTTCGCAGACATCGACGGATTTATCGAGGAGTTGCTCAAAGTGCATCTTCTGAACGCAAAAGTGATGGCCGAAAAGGAAAGACAAGCAACGTGCATTGACCCAGAATTGATCTCCATCCTGGTAACTCACAAAACCGATCTGCTCTTCAACCGCCAACTGCGTATTCATTCGAGTCTTCCGGCATACCTGTCAACCTTGAAGAAATCAAACGACGTTATCGGAACAGACTTTGTGAAATTATGGCTCAGCGATACCAAGCTGAAAATAACATTACAACAAGCAGAAGCGATATTTACATTGGCACTCGAAAATTTCTTTCTGCAAATCAATGAGGCAAATCTCAATCACCAATGGCTGACACAATACTTCGAAGAGTTAAAACGGATCACCAAACAGCTGGAAAATCCAATTGTACGGTAACGTCTAAAAAATAACCGCGCGTTGATGCACCTTTGTTTCCGGAATCAAAAAAACAAAGTATGACCCGGAAATTTCACAAAACCTACCTCAAAGTTACCGCCTTCGTCATAGGCTCCTTCGGACCGATTTTCTTTTTAGGCTCAATGCTGAAAACATCTGAACCGGCAAGATGGACCTTAGATATTTTAAGTACGCCCTTAGACGGGCTTCAAAACTACGAAGCGCCCACTACCCGCTTTTTATCCGCACTCACCGGCGGCTTTCTCTTCGGCTGGGGTGTGTGCGTCTGGTTCCTTCAAAAATGGGTGTATGATAAAGCGCCTGACGAAGTAAGGAAAGCCGTACTGATGGGCGTTCTGGCCTGGTTTTTCCTCGACAGTGCGGGTAGCATCTTATCAGGCAACAGTTCCAATGCAATAATCAACATCCTGGTATTATTTATTGCCGTTGGTCCGCTGTGGAAAAAAGCAACCGTTTAATTACCTAATCGCGGTACCAGCGCGCAATATCGATCACCAGCCCAAGCGACGCAAAATCGGGTGAGCGACGGATGTTTTGCCCGCTCAGGTTAAGCGTGAGACCATACTGAGCCTGTAGCTTAATGAATTTATAACCGCCGCGTACCGTGATGGCTGGTTCGGCAAAGACAAAAAGCGGATCCGTCAAACGGTTGTTATCGAGGTAGTCGTCGCGAAGCTGATCGTTGGTATAATTGGTTTGACTAAAATTGCTGTATTTAACGAATGAAAATTTGGGGGTGAGTGCCACATCGAAATATTTCGAGCGATAACCCAGGTTCGTTTGCACAAAGCCTTTGGCAGCGTTGGCGTTGAAACTTGCCATGTAAGTGCTGTTACCCGCACCGTCGAATTGCTCCTGTTTGTGCACCATTCCCAGGCCGCCGCCGACGAAAGTTTCCATAACCAGGTTGTTTTCCGAATTAAGCAGGTAGCCGATCCCAAGCTCGCCCATGCCGCCATTGTGCCTGTAGTTGTTATTACCGGTATAATTCTCGTAATAGCCATTGGCCATGATACCGATATGGTCGCTCACCGCTACAGCCGCTTGCAAATCGTTTTGCGTCACATTTACCTTTACTTCTCCTTGCTCTTTCAGCAAAGGCGCATTAACTGCATTGGTAGTATATAATGTTGTGGAACAAGAACTCAATGCTGCAACTCCCACAGCAAAGGAAAAGAAGCCAATCAATTTTTTCATAGCAACGGTTTTTACAAACCATAGCTGCGAAGCCTGTGCCACCGCTTTTTAGGCGAAAGCCGGAAGCATTTGTGTTAAATTAAAGTAGCATTTTCGGGCTATTGTAGATTTTTTTCCGCTAAGTTTGGGCTTTACATAATGACGCGATCGACCAGTTCGGCAATGCGCTCATTAGTCGCCTCCTCGTCGTGTTCCAGCACAATCACCATATAAATGGTACGGCCGGGCGAATTGGAAACGGGCAGGTAAGTATAAGGCGGACTGACGTAAACCGAGCCGTCAGGCGACGATGGCTTCAGGCTCAGTTCAATCAGTTCGGTACCTTCGTGCCGGCTCTTCACTTTTTTTGTCCAGTCGATAGAGGCTACTTTTTCCTTTTGCACGGTACCACTATATAGGCTGGTAACGTCAACCAGGAGCAGATCGTAACTTCCATCCAACAGCAGCCAGTTGTCTTCATAGTCGCTAGGATCGGCCGTCAGCGGCCGAATGAGGCGTTGCTCTACCCTACGGCCCTCGTCGTTTACCGTTTCGTAAAGTTTAGTATCGTATTTTTCATAATACGGAAGCGTCATCGTTGCCTCGCCTGTTTGATCGAGCGCGCCCAGTACATAACTTTTATCGGGTGCTTCTACTTCGGCCGACGAAAAAGGCTCGAGGGAACGCTGTTCTGATAAACCATTTTTAGTATAAATGAGGTAGTCGAGCGTATCGCCTGTTGGATTATAAAAGTGAATTACCGGTGCCGTCGCCACTTTTTCCGGCGCATAACGGTCGGCAGATGCCTTCTTGCCCTGCCACAGCAACAAGTATGCGCTCAACGCTCCCAGGATAGGTCCCCAGAACACGATCGGGATGTAGAAGAAATGGGCCCGTTTGCCGGGACGGCGGTTTCCGTTGGCATCGGTTTCCTCGTCAGGCTTAAATGTTACCAAGCCAAGCAACAGGCAAAGAATGGCCGAATAAAAGCTTGTCCAGCCAATGAAAACGGGGTTGCCAATGCGTGTGTCTTTGATCCAGATAGAAACCACGAGACCAGTGAGAAAGATGATGATAGGAACGAGAACGCCCAAACCACGGTAAATAAGTATCATAAGCTATTGTTTGTTTAGTGTTGTTTTTTTAGCGAGCGTACAGCGCGGCGCCAATGGTTTTGCCTAACAAAGATACAAAAGCCGGAGAAGCCGTCATGGCGGATTGATATCCGCCGGCACAAAACCGATATTAGCTGGTGCCGGATGAGCATGCGCACCAAACGAATGCAAGGCCGCAAAAAAAAAGATCCTTTCAGTATCTGAAAGGATCTCTATTAAAAAAGGAATGAACGATTTTACTCTGCCAGAACGATGACGTTGTTCTTAAACACTTCTACCACGCCACCCTTAACAGGGAACTGGTGCGTACTGTTGTTGTCTTCCGTCAGTTCGATGGTGCCGTTCTTAAGGGTTGCGATCATGGCTGCATGGTTGTTGAGCACACCGAAAGAACCTTCTGCACCCGGAAACACAGCCGACTTTACGTGGCCTTCGAACAGTTTTTTATCGGGAGTAATGATTTCTAATTTCATGTTCAGTTTTATTTGCGCCCGGTTTGTACTAACGTATAAACCGGGCTGCTAAAAAGTAATTAGGCTTGTGCAAGGATTTTCTTGCCTTTTTCGATGGCTTCTTCGATAGAACCAACCAGGTTGAATGCCGCTTCCGGATATTCATCTACCTGACCGTCCATGATCATGTTAAAGCCTTTGATGGTTTCCTCGATAGGCACCAGTACACCTTTTAAGCCGGTGAACTGCTCTGCTACGTGGAACGGCTGAGACAAGAAACGCTGAACACGGCGTGCGCGGTGTACGGTTAATTTATCTTCCTCGCTCAACTCATCCATACCAAGGATGGCGATAATATCCTGTAATTCTTTGTAACGCTGTAAGGTGTTTTTCACACGCTGTGCACAGTTATAGTGCGCATCGCCGATGACAGAAGGCGTAAGGATACGTGATGTAGAATCGAGTGGATCCACCGCAGGGTAAATACCTAATTCGGAAATTTTACGGCTTAATACGGTTGTAGCATCCAAGTGGGCAAAAGTAGTTGCCGGAGCCGGATCCGTCAAGTCATCCGCAGGTACATATACCGCTTGCACGGAAGTAATGGAACCGCGTTTGGTTGAGGTAATACGTTCCTGCATCGCACCCATTTCTGAAGCCAGGGTCGGTTGGTAACCTACCGCAGATGGCATACGACCTAAGAGAGCCGATACTTCGGCACCTGCCTGGGTAAAGCGGAAGATATTATCCACGAAGAATAAGATATCGCGACCTTGACCAGTTCCATCTCCATCACGGAAATACTCGGCCATGGTCAAACCTGAAAGGGCTACACGGGCACGGGCTCCAGGAGGCTCGTTCATCTGACCGAACACGAGGGTTGCTTTGGAATCTTCCAGTGCTTTCAGATCCACTTTCGACAGATCCCAGCCACCTTTTTCCATGTCGTGTTTAAAGGCTTCGCCGTATTTAATTACGTCTGACTCGATAAACTCACGCAGCAAGTCATTTCCTTCGCGGGTACGCTCACCCACACCGGCAAACACGGATAAACCGGCATACGCTTTCGCGATGTTGTTTACCAGCTCCATGATCAATACGGTTTTACCTACACCGGCACCACCGAACAAACCGATCTTTCCACCTTTGGAATATGGCTCGATCAAGTCGATTACTTTGATACCTGTATATAACACCTCTGTAGAGGTCGATAATTCTTCGAATTTAGGCGCTGCACGGTGAATAGATACACCGTCGTCTTTTTTCATGGTGTTGATCCCGTCGATGGCATCACCAACCACATTGAATAAGCGGCCTTTTACTTTGTCGCCGATCGGCATTTTGATGGCCGAACCGGTTGCTTTCACGTCCATACCGCGGCATAAACCGTCTGTACTATCCATGGCAATGGCACGCACTGTATCTTCACCGATATGTTTTTGAACTTCGAGGATCAGAGGTTCTGAGCCTCCACGGATTATTTCCAATGCATCAAGAATATCAGGCAGTTTCCCGCCATTCAGATCAAAACTTACGTCCACTACCGGACCAATAACTTGAGCAATTTTACCTACCTGGTTAGACATGTTATATTGTGTGTTTTTAAATTCGGGTGCAAATGTAGGGCTTTTACTGAAATCATCAAACCCAAAACGGCTTTTTTAGACAAATAATTGCAGGATTTATTCACAACTTTTGAGGCATCCCGCATGGCGTCGCGGTAGCCGCAGACTTGTTAAAATAACGCTAAGAACATTCGCCGAAACACAGCAATTGACAGCGAATTCCCGGCTTCCACGCAAAGCAGCTAGCGCCGAGACAGCAGATCGAGCACCAATTCGGGCGGACGCCCGATGATGGCTTTGTATCCGTCAATCACGATCGGCCGCTCAATAAGGATCGGGTTTTCGATCAGGATCTGGATCCATTCCTCATTGGTAAACTTCTTATCCCTGAATTTTTTCAGGTACAGTTCCTCTTTTTTCCGGACAATATCCACCGCCTTAACGCCCAATTTGGCCAGGATGGTTTTCAAATCTTTCTTGGTGATCTTTTCCTTCAGGTACTCCGTTATTTCCACCTCGCAGCTTGCCGCCTCGAGCAAACCAAGTGCTTCGCGGCACTTACTACACCGTGGATTATACAGTATCTGAATCTTTTTCATAAAAATACAACTATGTGCCTCAGGCTGCCGGCGTCCAATTGACCGGTCACCAGGCTACTTTCGTTTTCCCTGGCTCATCAGGAACGTCTTCAACAATTCGTCGATGTTACCATCCAACACGCTTTCAGCGTCGGTTATTTTGAGCTCCGTGCGGTGATCGTTCACCATCTTATACGGATGCAATACGTAGCTTCGGATCTGCGAGCCCCACTCGATCTTCATTTTTCCTTCCTCGATGGCGTCACGCGCTTCGTTGCGCTTGCGCATTTCCAGCTCGTAAAGCTGGGAACGCAACATCTGCATGGCTTTTTCGCGGTTGCCCAATTGCGAACGCTCTACCTGACATACTACCACAATACCTGTTGGCTTGTGTGTGAGCTGCACTTTCGACTCCACCTTATTCACGTTTTGTCCACCGGCGCCGCCGCTTCGGGACGTCGTCATTTCGATATCGTTCGGGTGAATATTGATCTCGATGGTATCATCTACAACCGGGTACACATACACCGACGCAAACGAAGTGTGGCGTTTGGCATTGGAGTCGAACGGACTGATACGCACCAGCCGATGTACGCCATTTTCGCCCTTCAGGTTTCCATAGGCATACTCCCCATCAATTTGAATGGAAACCGATTTGATACCCGCAACATCGCCTTCAGTGCGATCGAGCTCAGTCAGTTTAAATCCGTTCTTTTCGGCCCACATCATGTACATGCGTTCGAGCATACTGGCCCAATCGCAGCTTTCGGTGCCACCCGCTCCTGCATTGATCTGCAAGACGCAGCTCAGCGCATCGTCGGGTGAGTTGAGCATGTTTTTAAACTCCACATCGTCCAGTATTTTCAAGGCTTCCTGGTAAAGCTCCTCGGCATCTTTTTCCTCAGCTTCACCAGCCTTAAAGAACTCATACATGGTATCGAGGTCGTCGATAGCTGCCGTAAGTTTATCATAAGCACCCACCCACGACTTGCGCGCACGCACCTCCTTCAGCACTGCTTCGGCTTGTTTGGGATCGGCCCAGAAATCAGGATCGAGGGTTTTTTCTTCGAGCTCCCTCAGCTCGTGGCTCTTCTTATCGTAGTCAAAGAAACCCCTTCAGAGCGGCATGTCGCTCGTGAAGGTCCTTAAATTGGTCTGTCGTAAACATGCCGCAAAGGTAAAATTATTTGCGAGAAGACGAAATTAGCTATTGGATTGAAAACGCATTGACCTGTCAGCGCGTCATTTTATCGTTTATATTTGAGGCATGAAAAAATACATCTCCCTCTTTTTCGCATTAGCTGCACTATTACTCACAAACTGCAAAGGCTCGGAAAGCTACCGTGGCAACTGGAAAGCCATGGATGCCGAAGGACATAAAAGCGAAATCACGTTTACCGAAAACACCATCACTGTCAAAGACAGTACAGGCGAGGTAACGACGCTTCAATACACTCAAAACTCTATTAATTTTCACAATACCGAGTGTACTTTTGGTATCACCATCAAGGATAAAGGCACTTTCCAAATTTACTTTCCGAATAAAAAGTGTGACAGCGGGCTCATTCGCATCGACGAGAACAACACGCTTTATTCCATCGACCGCAACGAGTTCCTGTCGTTCGAAGACCGCTTTGGCAGGAAACATTAAACCTTCATGTTAACGGCGTTCCCTGTCTCAGAAATGCCCGCATGTACGCGGTGCGTGTCGTCGTACCTGAGAAAAAGCAGATAGCAAATAAGCATCTCAATTCCAAAACCCGACAAGCCCATGCCGAAGGCAATGATGAGGTGCTGAACAATGCCAAAAGCCAGCAAGTAGGGCTTAACTATTCTGAGCCAGATAGTGAACGGAAAGAGCAACTGATAAAGCATAGTGGCGTAGTTAAGTGCAACGCAAAGCCATAGCGGCAAAGCCATCAACAGCGGGTTACTGTATTGCGGTATCTGGAAAATACTGTAAACTGCCGAACCATCAAGCCAGGCTGGGTCAGCAAATTTGAACCATGCTGCGATGAAATAAACCAGGCAAACCTGTATTTTGATACCTGCCAAGGCAGTATGATACAAAAACGTTCCGGCATCATTCCAAAAAGGCGAGCGACTGTTAGGTATGTGCAGAAAAATATTAAAAAACAGCAATTGATTCAGCAGATAATCGCCTGCGGTGAGGCTGGCATATAAATAGTTATTGAGGTTAAACACCAGTAACCACAGGCATGCCCGCGCAAAATAGCCACCAAAGCGCATCAAGCCAATAAGAGCGAGCAAAGCCAGAAATGCAATAGCTAAGGCACCGCATAGCGGACTATAATAATTATTCAATAAGAAAGGGATATTGGCCAGGCCACCCGGAAAAGCGCGCTGCGTGTACACCATCGCATTCACAGAAAACAAAGCCTCAAACTGACAGGCATACGCGCAGGCCCTGTATAGCAGAAAAAGGTAAAGGGCTGTTTGAAACCAAACCGTTTCTTTGGTTTGACGTTTTGGACCGAAAAAATAGTTTGCAACCCACACCATCACCTGGAAAGATTTTTAAAGTAATACGCAACCGGTTTTTGATCCGGGCTGGTCACCAAAAGCAATATTTCGTAAGCTGCGTTGCCTGATGCAGAACCGGCATGATATAAGTAACTGTAAACTGCCCGCTCAAGTATGGTAAAACTAGTAAGCTGAGGGCGCGACAAAAAAACCCGGTTGGCATTACCCAGATCGGGAACCAGGTAATTGATGGCATTGTCGAAGATAAGCGATTGCATTTCGTTGCCTATTAGCGCTTGGTTCCTTTCCGGGTTGGGCATGGTACCAGAAACCACAGGTATCCAATTTTTCTGGTTCGTTTGTGTGCTGCGAACAAACAATTGGAAGCGCATGTTTGGTGCAGGAACAAATACAGTCCATTGTTGGTGGAAATAAGGGTAACAGTAAACCTGGGAAATGGCACCAGCCTTACCGCCCAAACGACGAGGCGCGGTGTAGTTGAGCAGCAACAGGAAATGCAACGCCAGGAAAACAAGCATACCAACAGAGAGGATGGTTTTCAGGGCCGGTTTCATTGTTCAGGGTTTCACAGGCCGTTTATCGAAATCGAGCACAACCCGTTTCCGTGTAATACTTTCAAGGAGTGGCCTGAGTATGGTTTGTACATTGGCCTCGGTTTCTTTGTAAACGATTTGGTTGAGGCTGTCGCTTTTGAAGTAATTTTCGGCACGCTTGTAGGCCAATTGGGTGATTTGTGCTTCGTTGTCGAGCAAAAAATACGTGGTGGCGTTGTAGATGCGTGTTTTTTGCTGATCTATCTTATAATAACAAATCTCTGGCTTGGGAAGCACAATACGCACCACCGAATCTTCTATAGTGATTTGATCTTTACCAATTTTTGCAAGGTCGATGCAACCGGCCATTTCGCCACTTACTACCAGCAACACGCGCGAGTCGGGCAAAAAATCGCGTTCGATCGAATACTCTAATACGTCTTTAATTGTGAGCTTTACCAGTTCCATACGACCTATTGCCTGGATTTTGGTAACTGCCAGGTCGTTCGTTTCATTGATTTTTGGACTCTCGTTGGCGGGCCTAAACAGAAACCAGGCGATGATTAATGTCAGGACGATGACAACCAGATAAGGCGTAATGGAAAAATTCCTTAAGGCTTCTATTTTTTTATAAAAAGACGACAAGATGGAAAAATAGTGCAATACTGTGGTAAATATACACAATTACAGAGAGGAACACTTGACAGAAATAGTCGTTTTTTGGCGAAAAAATTCCACAGAAATGAATGACGGTGCCAGCGTTGAGGAGATAAAGAATCAGTTGGCCCCGGAAAAGACCCGATAAGTCTTTCAAAAACCGACATTTAGTAAAACTGGGGTTTCACACATTAAAACGGCTGCGGCCATGTGGCATAAAAATTAGTATATCCCGGAAAGGTGTCGGTAAAACCTTAAAAAAAAACGTAAAAATGATGGGTTACATCGATACCTCAACGGTATTAATCTATAAATTCGCAAACCAAATCTAACTAAAAAAACAACCTTATGAAAAATCTCAAATTGATATTAGTAGCAGCTGTTTTATCTGCCTCTACATTATTCACGACTTCCTGCACTGGCGGCGCCGAAAAGGAAAAAAACCCACTGGCGGATAGCCTTGCTGGCGTAAATGGTGAATTGAACGGTCAATTATCTGAAAAAGAGGCAGCGTTGCAAGAATTCGTAACGTCTTTCAACGAGATCCAGGATAACCTGAACGCTATCAAAGAAAAAGAAAAGATTGTTTCGAAAAGCGCTTCAAGTGGTGATGTAAAAAGCAAAGAAGAACAAATTAAAGAGGACATCCAGGCTATTTACGATCTCCTTGCTAAAAACAAAAACCGCATTGGCTCTTTAACTAAAAAATTAAAAGACTCTAATTCTAAAATTGCTGGGTTAGATGAAATGATCGCCAACCTGCAAGCACAAATTGATGCTAAAGACGCTGAAGTGGCTGATCTCAAATCGCAACTCGAAGCTAAAAACATCGAATTAAGCAATATCCAAATGAACCTGGAAACTGTAGAAGCTGAAAGCAGCAGCAAAACAGCCATGCTGAACACCGCTTACTATGCAATGGGTACATCTAAAGAACTGAAAGAGAAAAATGTGATCAGCAAAGAAGGTGGTTTTATCGGCTTGGGCAAATCAACGAAAGTAAAAGAAGACTTCAACAAAGAATACTTTACCAAAGTAGATATCTCTGCAACCAATTCTATTAACATTGGTGCTAAAAAAGCAAAGATCATTACAACTCACCCAAGCAGCTCTTACAAAATTGTGGGCGAGAAACCAGTTGAGCGTATCGACATCCTGAACCCAACAGAGTTCTGGTCATCATCTAAATACCTGGTAATCGTTACCGAATAAACCAGCTATCTATACCGTTTCAGAAAAGCGACTTCCAGTTTGGAAGTCGCTTTTTTTCTTCTGATTTATCCGGTATTTCAGGTACAAAAAGGATTGTTTTCAATGTGTAGTTTTAGCCAAAGTCATAACCAACATGAAAACAACTGCCTTATTTCTTTTACTGTTCATTGCCTCTAGCCTACATTCGCAATACCAGGTGGGACACATGAGCCTGAATTTCAAAGATGCTTCCCGCAGTGGTGGCTATGCCATCAGTGGCGGCATCCAAATGCCCGGCTCTGGCCGCGACATCGGTACGGAAATCTACTACCCGGCATCGGCGGCGGGCAATAATGTGGCAGTAGCTACAGGTACCTTTCCCGTTATTGTGCTCGGTCATGGCTTCGCCATGGATTGGTCGAGTTACGATAACATCTATAACAAACTGGCTTCTACAGGTTACATTGTGGCTTTGCCCCGCACCGAAGGCAGTTTGTCGCCTACACACGCCGATTTTGGCGCCGACCTTAGGCTGCTCGGATCGCTTCTTCAAAGCCTCAATACCTCAACAGTAACCGGTACAACCAGTTTCAATGGCAAGCTGAGTTCTAAAACAGCCATTGGCGGGCATAGCATGGGTGCGGGTTGTTCTTTCCTGGCCGCGGCGTCTAATACAACACTTACTTGCCTTTTCAACTTCGCCGCAGCTACTACCAATCCCTCGTCTATTTCGTCGGCATCACTCACTACGGTGCCTACGCTGATGGTTTCCGGTCAGCGCGATTGCGTAGCCGACACCACAGTTCAAAACAGCCACTATGCCGCCTTGGCTTCGGGTAAGAAATTTCATGTCATTGTAAAAGATGTTACCCATTGTGATTTTGGCAACGGCTCCAATTTCAACTGCACCTTCGGCCAGGGAACAAGTGGCTGTAGTAATACAATTTCCAATGCCCTTGCCTTTGGGCGCTACATGAATTACCTTGAACCCTTTCTGGCTTTTCACCTGAAAGACAATTGCTCGGAAGGTTTACGCTTTATGGATTCTATTCAGCTTAGCTCACCCATTCGCACAGGCCGGAAAATAACAGGAACCCTGGTTGCACCGCTTACGGTAAGCATCAGTGGCGGCGGAGCGGTATGCGCCGGAAGCACAGCTACACTTACAGCGAGTGGTGCCACCAGCTACTCCTGGACAGGTGGCATCAGCAATGGCACAGCATTTACACCAGTTTCCTCGCAAACATACACCCTTACCGCTTCCAATGCTGCCGGTTGCGCCAAAACCTTTACAGCTTCCGTAACTGTGAACCCCAATCCCGTGATCAATACGATATCATCTGCGTCGGTATTGTGCGCCGGCCAATCAGCCACGCTCACCGCTTCCGGGGCTTCGAGTTATACCTGGTCTTCGGGGCCGGCTAGCGCCATGTTTGTAGTTTCTCCTGCAAGCACCAGTCAATACAGTGTTACCGGAACAGACGCTAATGGCTGCTCATCGGTAGCCGTGTTCACGCAATCCGTTACCAGCTGTACAACCGGTTTTCAGGCACGCACTGCGCCCATTTTTGCCATTTACCCTAACCCCACAAAAGGCGAAGTGAACATCACTACAGATAGTGCTAACCTGGAATATAGCATTGAGATCGTGGACATAAGCGGGAAAATGGTAAAGAAAACATGGTACGATCCGAAAACCACCGAGCGCAATACCATCTCTCTGGCAGGGTTTGATTCCGGCTTGTACATCCTGAAGATTTCAACCAATTCCGGCGTGCAAACATTTCGCCTGATGCTATACTAGACCGGAATTAGGCTAACATCCGGTTTGGCATCTTTTTCGTATATTCAGGGAAAGCTGTTTTTGTATGAAACCATTTTTTTCTCTACTACTATGCGCATTGACCCTTGCTGCTAATGCCCAGCACGACACCTTAATCCAACGCTTCGATGCTAAACGCTACCGTCTCAATAAAACCGGAATGGTTGTTTTGAGTACGTGGGGAGCCGCTACTCTTGCCGGCAGTGCCACAGGCTATGCCTTGACCGAAAGCTATGAAGAAAAGCAATTTTACCTGATGAACGGTGCCTGGGGCCTTATCAACCTGGGGATAGCGCTGCCAGGCGCTATCAGCGGTCAAAAAAACAGCGGCTCGATTTATGAGATGCAGAGAACACAAACCAAGATGGAGAAGATATTTCTGGCAAATGCGATGCTGGACGTAGCCTACATTGCCGGTGGCGCAGCCCTCACCCAATACAGTGCTAGCCGCCAAAACACCGAGCAAAGGCAGCAATTTCGTGGTTTCGGAAATGCGGTTATGCTTCAGGGTGCCGGCTTACTGGTATTCGACTCGTTTATGACACTCCTCAATAACCGCAACCGCCGCAAACACCTCGATCCGGTTCTCAGGAAAGCAAGCATTTCGTTTACCGGAAATTATTTGAAGCTGGGATATCGCTTTTAGTGATTTCACAGTATCTTTATCGCATGAAAGCGATCATACAGCTCAGGGAAATCCGTAAGGAATACCGCATCGGAACGGAAGAAATCCACGCACTCAGCGGTGTATCGCTCGACATTTACAAGAATGAGTATGTAGCGCTGATGGGCCCCAGCGGCAGCGGAAAATCCACGCTGATGAACATGCTGGGCTGCCTCGATTCGCCGAGTTCAGGGGAATACATTCTCAACGACCTGTCGGTAGCGCGCATGAGTGATAACCAGCTGGCTGAAGTTCGGAATAAGCAGATTGGTTTCGTATTTCAGACATTCAACTTACTACCGCGTTCCTCTACGCTCGAAAACGTGATGCTACCTCTGGTGTATGCAGGCATCGAAAAAAGCCAGCGTGAGCAAATGGCTAAAAAGGTATTGAAACAAGTTGGCCTCGAAAACCGCATGTCGCACAAGCCCAATGAGCTATCGGGCGGGCAACGCCAACGTGTGGCCATTGCGCGCGCGCTTGTAAATAACCCTGCCATTATCCTGGCCGACGAGCCAACCGGCAACCTCGACAGCAAGACCTCGGTAGAGATCATGGGCTTATTCGAGGAAATACACCGCAATGGTAATACCATTATCCTGGTTACACACGAAGAAGATATTGCCCTGCATGCACATCGTATCGTGCGCCTCAAAGACGGTCTTGTGGAATCCGACAATCCAAATACGACGGTGACCACTTTCCAGAAACGCATGGATAGCATGAACACTGCCAAAAGCGACTAACAGCCGTTCTTTAACACAATCACCTCTCCAATGGCCCAGGGCAAAACTCGCGGACAGTCGTCCACCATATTGCAAATATGAATATATTTGTGTACCCTATTTCATCATGAAAATCTTCATCAAACTCACCGTACTTACAATTGCCGTTGTTGTGCTGTGCAGCCTGTACTTTGAATACGTTGTGAACCGGCCATTCAATGCCTACCTGCAATATGCCATTGGCACGCTTGTGCTGATTGGCGTGGTGGCGTACCTTGTTTATGTTGTAAAACAACTGCTAAAAATCCTAAACCCATAAGTTATGATATCACTTTTTATTTTTTGCGGCTTTCTCATTTTTTCGGTTGCCATGCTGCTCGCAACAGCACGTAAATACGATGCACGCGACCGGATGAAGTGGCTGACGCGGCCGCTCCTGATCTTAATCATTGGCATTTTGATTGCCTCTATCAACCCATTTTCGCTTGAGCGTGTAGATGCCGGACATCTTGGCCTGAAAGTAAACCTCACTGGCGATGCCCGCGGCGTATCGGACTACACCTATAAAACCGGCTGGGTAGTTTTCAATAATTGGACTGAAAAGCTGTATGAATTCCCGACTTACCAGCAGCACATCGACTACAACGCGCAAACTGTTATTACCAAAGGTGGTTTCAGCGCCGAGATCAAACCCTCGTTCAACTATGCGCTTGTGCCTACAGCGGTAGGAGACATGTTCCAAAACCTGAGGCTACCTATCCGCGAAGTAGAGCAAGGCTGGCTCAAAACGGCCATTGTGGGCTCGGTAAACGACGTGGCCAACAAATGGGCCGTGGATAGCATCTTCAACCATCGTGAGTTATTCGAATCTTCTATTGTTACAGAATGCAATAAGCGTATTTCGAAATGGTTTACAGTAAGCCAGCTGCGTACCAACATCACGCCGCCGCCTGCTCTTCAATCGGCAATTGAAGCCAAAACCAAAGCGCTTCAGGAAGTGCAGGTTGCCGAAAACCAGAAGCAGGTAGCTATTGCCGATGCTTTGCGTAAAATTGCCATTGCACGCGGCGACTCGGCCCAAATGGTGATCCAGGCTGCCGGTGAAGCAGAGGCTATCAAACGGAAACAAATGACGCTGACGCCGCTTTACATCGAATACATGAAAATCGAGCGTTGGGATGGAAAAAACCCTACTACCGTATTGGGCAATGGATCGAGTACGATGATCTCGGTGAAGTAAGTATTGCTTAGCATTCTTCCCAATTCATGCAAAAGCCGCGGATCGTCTGACCCGCGGCTTTTTTAAATGTTACTTTATTACAATTTGGCGCTTAGCTCTTCCCATTTTGCCATTTCGGCTTCCAGCTCTTTCTTTAGCTTATTATAGGCATTAAAGAAATTCGGGTCTTTGGTTAGTTCGTTATATCCATCGGCATCGGCGAGCTTGGCGTCCAGTGCTTTTATTTCCGACTCGAGGCGCTCGATCTGTTCTTCGGTTTTACGGATCTGCGACTGGATTTTCTTTTGCTCCTGGTCGTTGGTGTTCACCACCGGGGCAACTTTCTTTTCGGCAACCGGCGCAGCTTTCGAACCTGATTTGTCGAGATCCAGCTCGTTAAGGCGTTCCACCTTACGAATTTCCATGAATTCTTTGATGTCACACAGGTGTTCTTTCACATGGCCATCGCGGAACTCAAATAACCGATCGCACATACCGGTCATAAAATCCCGGTCGTGGCTTACCATCACAATCGTGCCTTCGTAATCGAGTAACGCTTGCTTCAGGATCTCTTTCGACCTGATGTCGAGGTGGTTTGTGGGCTCATCGAGCAACAATAAATTGTATGGCTCCAGCAACAGTTTACATAATGCAAGACGCCCGCGTTCCCCGCCACTCAGCACTTTTACTTTTTTATCGATGTCGTCGCCCTGAAAAAGAAATGCACCAAGCAGACTTCTCACCTGTTTGCGCACATCACCTACAGCCAGCTCATCGATGGTTTCGAAAACCGTTTTATCAAGATTCAATTTTTCTTCCTGATCCTGCTCGAAATATCCCATGAGTACACTATGCCCAAGCTGCACTACGCCATCGAACGGGATTTTCTTGGCGATCATTTTCATCATCGTTGATTTTCCTTCACCGTTTCTTCCAACCAAACCGATCTTCTCTCCTTTGGTAATGATGAAATTCGCATCCGAAAAAATCTGTTTGTCGCCGTATTTTTTACCGGCATGCTCGGCCGTAACAACTATTTTTCCACTGTGTGCCGGTGCCGGAAAGCGAAAGCGCACAGCCGCTGTGTCCACGTCGTCCACTTCCACGCGCTCCATCTTATCGAGTTTTTTGATAAGCGATTGGGCGAAGGCCGCTTTACTTGCTTTTGCGCGGTTCTTGTCGATGAGCGTTTCGTATTGATTGATGATGCGCTGCTGGTTCTTAGCGGCATTCTCTTGCTGTTCGCGGCGTTCCTGCCTCAACTCTAAGTAATGTGAATAATTCGTGCGGTAATCGTAGATCTTCTGGTTGACGATCTCAATGGTGCGTTTGGTTACTGTATCCAGAAACGTTTTATCGTGACTGATAAGCACTACCGCTCCCGGAAACGTTTCCATGAATTCTTCGAGCCACTGAATCGCTTCAATGTCAAGGTGATTGGTGGGCTCATCAAGCATCAACACATCCGGGCGCTGCAACAGCAACTTTGCCAGCTCAATGCGCATGCGCCAACCACCGCTGAACTCCGAGGTTTGCTTATGAAACTCTTTGCGTTCGAAACCCAATCCGCGCAGGATCTTTTCGATCTCTTCCGTGGTATTGGCAGCACCTACCACATCGAGGCGTGTATTGATGTCGGTCAGGTCTTCGATCAATTTCATGTAGGCATCGCTTTCGTAGTCGGTACGCGTTTCGAGCTGGTGATTGATGTCGTCGAGGCGCTGCTGCATCTCACGGATCTCCGCGAAAGCCGTTTCCGTTTCCTCGAAAACCGTACGACCATGCTGATGCGTCATGTCCTGCGGCAAATACCCGATCTTGCACTCGCGCGGAATAGACACTTCGCCTTTGGTTGGATTTTGAATACCCGCCAGAAGTTTAAGCATCGTACTCTTCCCTGCCCCATTTTTGCCTGCCAGGCCAATACGGTCTTTGGGATTGATCAAAAAGGACACGTTATCGAATAAGGTAAACCCTCCGAAAGAAACCGTAACGCCGTTAATAGAAACCATGACTGATGAAATAATGAATTTTAAGGCCGCAAAGATACGTTTTTTAGCAATTGGTTGTTTACCGCTTCGACGACCAGAGTTATCAGGAAGGGTAAGCGCTAAACCAGGTTAAACGTTTCGTTTGGGCGGTTCCCAGGCACTTTCGTTGCCCGACGAGATGTATCGGAAAAAACCGGCGAGCAAAGCCGCGTTCATCAATAGAAAATGGCCAATCGCATTTACCAGGGGTAACTTTACTTTTATTTTTTCTAGGTAGATGGTGAGAAGTGGCAATAAAATAAGCATGCTATATAACAACGCCACGATAACAAACCAATGCAGGTAAAACGCGATGCACACACTCATAAAAAACGACACAATTAAGGCAAAAGGCGTCAGCCAGCGCAGGACTTTGTGCGAAAAAAAAGCAAAGCCGAAGCCTTTATGTAGCGGGAACAGCAAATGCTGGTAGTAATTCAGGTTCCTGAAATTGCCAAGTGATATCCGTACTTTGCGCCGGAATTCGATCATTGGTGCATCGTTCACATCCTCATCGCACAAGGCAGCAGGTTCAAACAACACCTTACCCTTGTTGGCAACGACATGTAGCGTAATAAAAAAATCATCCATCAGGAAGCCGTCCGGCACTTTCACAACATGCGCTTTTTTGATGGCGTAGCAACCGCCTTCGACACCCACCACGAATTGATAAACCTGGCTTTCGTGGAACTTGAGTTGGTTCTCGAAATTCATGTAGTGGATCTCCTGGTCGGAAATACCTTCACTCCGCGGCGAAAACTTACGGATATTGCCGCATACCATGGCCGCATCTTTGCAAAGCAGGTTATATACAAGTGCCTTTACCGTGTGAGGCTCAAAAAACACATTGGCATCGGTAAAGATCAAATAGTCGGTTTCCGTCAGATCCACCAACTCGTTAATGATCCTGAGCTTCCCCGAACGTTCGTTTTTTTCTACCAGGCGAATACCAGGATGCAGGGCTGCATATTCCCTGATTATACTATTGGTTGCATCCGTCGAGCGATCCGAGCCTATCAATACAAACAACCGATGGGCGGGATAATCGGAGGCCAGCAGCGATTCGAGCTTCCTACGGATAACTTTTTCTTCATTATAGGCCGAAAACACAACGGTTACTGGTGGCCAGTCGCCTACCGAGGCATAATCATGCGGAATAACCGGAACTTTTGCTGCTTTTCGTTTCATCAGCCATGGGAAAATACCATAGCTGAATAGCGGTACCATCAGGCACAAGCCAAACATTATCAACAGGAATAATACCATTCCTTATTTCTCAGAATAGTCTTTCACCACATTATACAAGGTATCGCGCTCTACAGGCGTGCGCTTCACCTGCTTGATCAGATCTACAAGCTGCTGTGTGGTTAGTTTAGGATTCTGCTCTTCAGCACCAGCCATGCTGTAAATCTTTGTGGTATCGTCGATCGTGCCATCAATATCGTCAACACCGAAATTGAGCGAAAGCTGTGCTGTGTTGCGCCCAATCATGGCCCAATAGGATTTGATGTGATCGAAATTATCGAGGTAAATGCGCGCTATAGCATAATTACGCAAATCTTCAATCACGCTCACTTCCGGTACATCCGACATTTCATTGTTTCCGTTACGGAATTTCAGTGGAATAAAGGCGTTAAACCCACCGGTTTTATCCTGCAATTGTCGCAGGCGCTCCATGTGATCCACGCGGTGGGCAAACGTTTCGATGTGGCCATACAACATGGTTGCATTCGACTGCATGCCCAGTTTATGCCATTCTTCGTGAATAGCAAGCCACTCTTCGGCCGAACATTTACCACCCGCTATCTTGTCGCGTATTCCCTGGTCGAAGATCTCGGCGCCGCCACCTGGCATGGAGTCAAGGCCGGCCTCTTTCATGATCTTCATGCCTTCGGCATAGCCCAGTTTTGCTTTTTTGAAAATGTAATGCAACTCCACCGGCGTCAATGCTTTGATGTGAAGCTCAGGCCGGTGTTTCTTGATTTCTTTGAATAGCGTTGTATAAAAATTTAGATCCTGCTTTGGAATCACACCGCCGGTCATATGTACTTCCGTTACTTCCTTGCCGTCGTATTGCTTAATGATATCAAGCATCTGCTCGATGGACAGTTCCCAGCCTTCCGAGCGCTGTTTGATTAGGCGCGAATAGGCACAAAACGAGCAGGTGTACACGCAAATATTGGTAGGTTCCACATGGAAATTACGATTGAAATAAACCAGGTTTCCATTCTTCTTTTCGCGCACAAAATTGGCCAGGGTACCGAGGTAGGAAAGGCTTGCATGCTCGTAGAGATAAACGCCTTCGTCGAACGAAAGGCGCTGCCCGGCAAGCACCTTTGCAGCAATCGTTTGTAGTTCATGGCCAATACGCTCCGACTGGGCAATTACTTCCTGAGGGTTTTCCATAATCATAAGGACAAAGGTATGTAAAACAGCATAATAATAGGCAATTTTTGCCTCATGCACCTTAAAAACACCTGAAAAGCATTTTTGTTAAGCAAAAAAATCCCGCTGCAATGTCGCAGCGGGATTTTCTGGTCTTAAAAAGAAGCGCCTTTCTTATTGTTTGATCATCCTTCCGATTTTCACCGGCTGATCTGCATTCAGCACTTTGAAGATGTAAACACCGTTTGACAGGGCTGCTGTGTTAACAACCGTTTGCTCAGCATTGAGGTTTTGTGAAATAACCAGTTTACCCAAAGCGTCGTAAATCTGTACGCTGCCATTGGAAACCAAATCAGCCGATACAGCGATATTCAGAACACCAGTAGTAGGGTTCGGGAATACATTCACCGAAGCAGAGCTCAATTGCTCGATAGAAGTACAGATATTTACCGTTACTAACACGTTGGCAGTAGCTGTACAAGATGCTGCGCTGGCTGTGCCTACACTATAAGTAGTTGTAACAGTAGGCGACACAGAGATAGACGGCGTCATACCACCATTCGACCACAGGTAGCCGATACCGTTACCGGTAGCAGTTAACGTCGTTGTAGCGCCTGAGCAGATAGTAGCACTTGAAGCAGTAGCTGTTAATGTCGGATTTGGAGCTACGGTTACAGCCACAGTTTTAGTACCTGAACATCCGGAAGTAGTACCCATAACAGTATAAGTCGATGATGAAGTCGGGCTAACAGAAATAGTAGAAGTTGCAGATCCACCTGGCATCCATGAATAAGTAGTAGCGCCAGAAGCTGTGAACGTTACGGCAGAACCGCTGCACACTGAGCTGCTGGAAGCGGCTACGCTAACAGACGGCAGGGCATTCACGTTTTGGGTAACAGTTGTAGTAGCTGTACCGCAAGAAGAAGTACCAGTTACGGTATATACTGTGGTAGAAGCCGGTGTTGAAACAACCGTGCTACCATTGGCCGAACTTAAGCTCGCTGCTGGAGACCATGTGTACGTAGAGGCGCCGGAAACAGTAAGCGTAGAAGACTGGCCTGCACAGATGGCTGCGCTGGAGCTTACCGCGTTGATAACCGCTACGGCAGAGATGGCCACGTTGGCAGAAGCCGTTGATGTACCACAAGCGTTGGTTCCTGTTACAGAATAAGTGCTATTGGAAGACGGTGCAAATGTTGCGGTTGCAGTCGATTGACCGCCTTGCCATGCGTAGCTGGTAGCGCCAGAAGCTGTGAGCGTAGCAGTAGCACCTGTACAAACCGTAGAAGATGCTGGTGTTAACATCACAGTCGGTTGAGTCACAACCGTAATTGGTGTTACTTTTTTGTCGATACAATTCGCAGCGAAAGACCATGAGTAGTTGGTTACGATCAACGAATCGTTGAATGTACCGGCAGCAGTGTAATTGTGGTTTTGATTCTTGTTGCTAAAACGTCCTGTACCATCGCTGAAATTCCACACATATACCGAGTCAAGGCCGGTAGCGGCCACGCTCCATTTTTTGCAGAATTTAGCCAGGTTGAACATGTAGTTTTCGGCTACCACCGAATTCACCGACGTATTCGTGTTCACTAATGTAGAAGTGATACACATTGGCGAGCTAGGTGTTACGGTGTAATCAGCCGTCATGTTATAAGAGTAAATCGGGAATGCCACCGGCTCGTAATCGGCGCTGCCGCCGAATGCGCTGTTGGAAGCCAGGAAGCTGGTGTTAGACAAGCCGATATAACCCCTGCGCTCACCAAAGTTAAGCGTAGTCGCTGTTGGTGTATTGGCAGCAGACATGTAGAAACGGATGGTATCCGTGCTCAATGCCGATGCGTTTTTAACGACTACCGCAAAATTGGTCGTCATGGTACGCGGCGCCGTTAATGTTCCATAGTAGTATGCGGCCGTTGTAACGTTGGTAATAGCCGAGTCGATTTTGGCTACCGGCACGCCTGTACCGTTCACGCTATACAAGTAAATGCGGGTAGGAACCGCAGCAGAAGTACTTCCTGGCCTTCTCACACCAAGGAAACCCAAGCCTGTAACTGTAACCGTACCTGAGTTAGCATACGAGAAACCACCCGAGTAAGAGGCTGTACCGGTAGAAACCGAGGTAAACGTATAATAGTTTTGAGACGGATTCTTGTAGTAGTTTTTAGTATCTACATAGTAATTCGTATCCACACAGTTAGCGGTAGCCACCGAAAGCCCACCTTTGTGAAGCTGTGTTGTGCTTCCTGTCATGTGCCTTCCCGTGAAAGGCTCAGCCACGTGAACCTGGCCGTTAAGTTGTGCCTGCATGGTAACAGCTGCTGCTGCTAATGCGCCTGTAAGTAGTAGTTGTTTCAACATGTTAATTTAAGGTTAGTTTTTAAAAGTCTAAGATAAAACTTTTTCTTACTTAAAAAAATCCCGCTGAAAGATAATTTATCAGAATGCACCCACGAAACAGCCATACAAATCGACAAATTTTGTATGCATTTGATTTACAAAACCATACAAAAAGGCCTCCCGTTAAGAGGGGAGGCCTTTTAAGTGTCAATGCAGACTCGAAACTATTTAACTACAGTCAATTTACTGAATAATTGGGCATTATTTGATTTAACACTGTACATGTAAACACCAGCGTTCAAAGCAGATACGTTGATCGTTTGGGCATGATTTCCGGCAGAAAGCTCATCTGTTTTGAAGGTACTTACCTGTTTCCCGGCAACATCATACACTGTAATTTCTACTTTGCTATCCTGGTTCAATCCGAAATTAATGGTTACTTCGCTGCTGGCCGGATTAGGGAACGCTGCCAGCAAGGTAAGATCACCTTTTGAAATGCTGTTGATACCGGTCGTTGACGGAGCGATATCTGCCACCGGGAAAATCAGGAGGTCCAGGTTATTAGCGGCATTTCCACTCATAACAGAATGCCAGGCGCCTGAACCGCCAAATTGTTGCAGGTAAGACCATGAAAGGCTATCGGCCGAAGCACAAGATTGTTTGGTAGAAGTAATGGCCAGAGAGTCTTTGGTAGCACCGCCAACGGTCGGCGACTCGATAGAGGCAAAAAAGTTACCTGCAGGAACCACAATAGGCGTACTGAACGTAAACTGATCGTTACCCGTAAAGGAATTCAAGGCTTTGGTAGCCGAAACGCCTACTTGCGAGGCAGGCGCCTTGCTCGTTGTGTTTTCGGAATAGATCTTAGCCGTGATCATGCTTGTACCGGCAGTGGACGAGTGCTTGGCTGAGATCACGAAGACGCTGGTAATGGTAGCCGTACCAGCGACGTTGTATTTCTGCGCGGCCCTGCTTTCAGTAAGGGTAAACGTCGTAGGGCCCTGAGGGTAGTAAATGATGTTCGTGCCATAAGCAAAGCCGCTGGCTGTGTAACTACCCGAACTTTGCAGGGAATAGAATACGATATTAGCTGTGTTGGTACCACAAGCCCCCGTAGTGAACGTAGGCGGTGTAAGCGTTTGAGTTGCAGCCGGCTTGGCAGCCAACGTGTTGTTCCAGTTAATAGCGGCTGGCTGACACTCAGCCAGTTTCAACTGAATTTGCTGTGCGGTTGCTCCAAGCGTCAACGCGCCCAGAAGTGTAGTGAAATAAATTTTTTTCATGATTTGTGGTGTATTTGGTTTATAGATAGCGGCAAACATATCATTCGTTTTCATATATCAAAAACCGAAAAAAAAATTGATTCATAAAAACAGCACCATTTTTGAAAGGACTTATGTAATTATTTAAGAATTAGCATCATTATCCTAAACATTTAGTTATTTTCGTTAAATTTGGAGTTGCGTCTGAACCCTTTTAAACATATCATTTTTGTTAAAAACATACAGATCACGTGTTTGTATGTACTATTCCTCTTTCTAATCCCTCACTTTAGCATTGCCCAGGTAAAAAATGAGGATGAGCTGAAAAAACAGGCGGCCGTTCTGTTTGAGGAAGAAGACTACAATCAGGCCTATAAACTTTACGCCCAGCTTGTATCGCTTTACCCCAAAGATCCCGAGTACAATTACCGTCTTGGGGTATGCATGCTTTTTACCGAACCCGATAAAAAGAAACCCTTTTTATATTTCCAGATTGCCTTAAAAAATCCAGCGGATGCTCCGAAAGATGCGAAATTTTACCTGGCGAAAACGTATCACGTCAATTATCAGTTCGACGAAGCCATTAAGCTCTATACCGAATACAAACAGACAGCCAGTTCCGCTTCTGCCAAAAAACTACAGGTAGATCGCGAAATTGCAGCCTGCCGCAATGGTAAAAAGCTACTTTCCAACCTTTCGGACCTGGTGGTGATCAGTAAAAAACAGCTCAACGAGGCAGACTATTTTCGTAGTTACGACATCAAAGATATTGGCGGAAAACTACTGGTGAAACCGGAAGACTTTAAGTCGGGCGCCGATAAAAAGAAAAAAGAAAACTCGGTGGTTTACCTGCCTAGAAGCGGCGAGCGGGTATATTATTCGAGTTATGGCGACAACGGCAGCAATGGCCGCGACATTTACTTCGTAAACCGCCTGCCAAACGGTAGCTGGAGCAAGCCCCAACCCATGCCCGCTCCTATCAATACAGAGTACGATGAAGATTATCCGTTCCTGCACCCCAACGGCCGCACCCTTTATTTCAGTTCAAAAGGCCACAACAGCATGGGCGGTTACGATGTCTTCAAAACCACCTACGACTCCGAAACGCGCACCTGGAGCAAGCCTGAGAACCTTGAATTTCCGATCAACTCACCCGACGACGACATCCTTTTTGTAACCGACTCGCTCGAAAAAACGGCCTTTTTCAGTACCGGACGTTATAGCCCATACGGGAAAATCGACGTTCTTAAAATCAATACTGAACGAAGACCAATGAACTTTGCTGTGCTGAAAGGTACTGTGGTGAAGGAAGATGTCGCACAAAGTGTTCTGTCTAAAATCACTGTGAAAAACATCGACAACGGAGAGATCGTGGGAACCTTTCAGGCCAAGGAAAATGGCGACTACTACATGGAGCTGCCTAATGGCGGAAGGTTTATTTTTACCGTGGAAACACCGGGCCTCACCACGCAATCAGATGGTGTGCAGATGCCGATAGCTTACTCGCTCAAGCCCTACAAGCAGGTAATTTCTTACGAGAAGAAAGTATTGAAGATCATTAATTACTTCGAGGGCCAGATAGCCGATGAAAATTACTCGATGATGATAGACCTGATCGAGAAAAAAGCCAAACTGGAAGTAAACGAACATGAACCCTACAACAGCGGCTTGAAACCAACAGCTGCCAACACTGCCACCAACAACGCAAAGCCAAACACCAATGCCGTAAGCACCAACAACCCCACGGCTCAGAGCAGTGGCAATACGACCAAAACCGATAACACCAATACAAACAAAAATGTTACGAACGAACAATTGCTGAGTATTGCTAAAACAGACGCCATAGAGGCAGACAATGAAAGCAAAGCGTTGAAACAACAGGCGCAGGACGCTTTTGGCCTGGCGACCCAAAAAACGGCAGAAGCTACCGCTTTGCAAAAACAAGCCGATGAAGCGGCCGCTAACCTCACCAACATCACCGATGCCAAGCAAAAAAACGAGGAAACGGTGAAAATAAACCAGCTGCGGGAAGACGCCAAAACAGCTTCCAACATTGCCGCCACGGCAACTGAATTGGCTAAAAAACTGGAAATGGATGCCAACCAGAAAAAACAAGAGGCCGAACTCACAAACCAATACATCCAGGAACTGGAAGCCATTACCAAAAATAAAAACAATAAGGAAGCTCTGGCTAAACTGGAACAGATCCAAAAACAACTCGACGATCTTTCAAAACAAAAGAACCAGTCCGACGAACTGGTAGCTTCTATGAAAGCGGAGCTGGAACTCAAGCAAAACGAACTTAAAAAATCCGAAAAAAAGAACAACGAAATCCTCAACGAAATCAACCTGCTGAAAGGCGAAACGAAAAGCCTGGAAAGTGACCTGGCCAACGAAACCGACAAGTCGCTGAAAGAAAACATCAGCGCCCAGATCAGAGAGCTAAACAGCGACATCGATCTGAAGAACAAAGAGCTGGGCAACAACAACCAAAAAATTGCGAGTCTTCAAAGCCAGGTCGATGCACTTAATGAAGAACTGGACATCTCGTCGAAAATACACAACGATAATCAGACCGGTGGCGTCGCCATCAATAATTCGGGCACCGAAAATGGCTCTTCTGCCGGCAATGGAAATGCCATCGAAAACGGCAATGAGACCAACAACAGCAGCCTGAGCTATGAAGGCATCAGCAAAAAATACAATGCCCAGGTAAATGCGAAACCCATCGACACATCGAACAAGGCAGCGGTTGACGAGCAAAACACCATTCTGAAAAACTACAATAAAGAAATTGCCGACTTGATTGCGCTCGACAAGAATCAACTCACAAAAACCAAAAATGAAGCTGAAAAGAAAAAACTGAATACAGAGATCAAAGACCTTGAAAAACAAAAGAATAAGAACGATCAGCAAATCCTGGCAAATAACAATGCCTTGAAGAAAGCCGACGCGCAGGCAATTGCTGCCGGAAACAACACGGCCAACAACACCCCGACAGCCATTGCTTCGACGAATAGCACCAGCGCAACCACACAGGGCAACAATGCATCCACTACCACTGCCGGCACACAAACCAGTGTTACCAATGGTGCCGCCATTACCAATACTACAGAACCTGAGGACACTAATAAAACTGACATTGCAAACGCGAGCCGCACAACAACTGACAATTCCAGCTACCTGAATGAACTGGACCAATTGAAAAATAAATTGCCTGCAAACAGCGCAAAAGCCGATGCCATTTTTGGTTACAATAGTTACCAGGAAAGCGGATCTGCAGCTTTGAAAGCCAGTGCGGATAAAAAACTGGAAGCCGCCAGGCAAAATGAAAGCAAACTCAACAACCTCATTTCCAGCACCGAAACCGAACTAAAAACAGGCAACGGCAGCCAGGCCCAGGTGTTGACAAATGAAGCCGAAGCATTGAACAACAAAGCCTTCGAACAACGCAAGGAATCGGCCGGTAAATCAGGCGAAGAAAAAAATGCGCTGATCGCACAAGCCCTCGAAAACGAAAAACAAGCCGTTGACAAAAAGCTACAGGCCGCAAGCATTCAGAAAAAAGACAACCAATCGGCTTATGATAAAAACAAGGCCACGCTAACCGAATTGCAACAAGTCACTGCCTCCAAAACCAGCAACGAGATCAGCCAGGCCAACCTGCTTGCCGACGAGGCAATCATCAACTTCGGGCAGGCTCAAAAACTGCGCGATGAGGCCAACGCTTACCCGTCGGGTGCAGCGAAACTTGGCGGGCTTGGCAATGCCGAAGAAAAAGAAAACGAAGCCCTTGCCAAACAGAAAAAAGCGATTGATCTACTCGCCAAAGCCAATCCTTCTTATAAGTTGAACACACCCGGCAATGCGAGCGACCCGGCGACAGCTCTTGCCAATGTGGGCGCCGAACTGTCGAAAACAGCACAGAGCCAGGCAGACGCTTACACGGCGCTGAGTGCCGCCAACCGCAACGAGCTGAAACTGAAGAACGATAAACTATCGAAAAACTCTGCCCTCGGCCTCAATCAAACTGCCACCGCACTAAAAGCCGAATCGGATAAACTGGCACAGGAAGCAGGCAACTTTACAGCTTCTGCCGCTAAAACGGACGATGTTGCTGCTAAAGCGGACTTGCTGCTGAAAGCCAACGAAAAAGAGATTGAAGCCATCAAAAAACTAAACGAAGCCGCATCGTTGACAACAACTAACGGAAATGCGCTCGCCGGAAACACTACAACGAATGGCGGCAACACAACAAATACGGCTAATAATGTTGCAACAAACAGCGGCGACAACAACTCAGCCGCAGGCACCAACACGCAGTTAGCGCGAAACAATGCATCGCAGGCGAACAATAACAACGCAACCAATGCTACCAACGGGAACAAACCAACCGGAAATCAAGGAACCGGAAATCAAACAGACAATACAGCCAACCGCTCGTCTGGCAGCACACCTGGCGTTACCAGCGGCACTAATTCTGCCAATCCATCCGTAGCATCAAATACGACCTCTGCGACAAGTGCCGGCAATCCGCGCACAACGCCAAGCAACACTGTAGCGCCTGTGACAAGCAACACAGGCTCGGGTGCCGACCAGCTAAAAACCGGGCTCAACAATCCTGGTGAAAGTGCCCTCACCGCCTTTAACGGCTATAGCAATCCGGAAGCCTTATCGCTGAAAGAAAAGGCTGTCGGAAAAATAAATGCCGCACTGAACGAAGATCAGAAAATCGTGGTAGCGCTCGACCAGGTAAGCCAGTTGCCTTCATCGCCTGGCGGATCGCTTTCCCAGGAGAGCATCAATAGCAGCATCAATGAGGCAGACCAAATGAACGACCAGGCTTACGAGTTGAGGAAAAATGCGGTAAATAAGTCTCCTGAGGAAAAAGAAAAAGATTTGCAACAGGCCCGCGAACTTGAAAACAAGGCCATCACCAAAAAAATCAATGCCGCTGAAAAACAAAAGCAATTGAATGCTGCGACCTTCGAAGCAAACAGCCAGAGTTTGAACGAATTGGCTGCCATGGCCAAAGGGAAAAATATCAGTGAACTTAGCACTGCCGATATGCAGCTGAACGAAGCGCAGATCTATTTCAACCAGGGCAAACGGTTGAGGGAAGAAACTGAAGCCTATCCGACCGATGCTGCTAAACTTGGTGGCTTAAGCAACGCCGAGGAGAAAGAAAACTGGGCCTTAAGCAAGCAGAACGCAGTGCTCAATACCTATAAAAAGTATTTTACCAATTACACGCCGAAAGCGGTAAATGCGACTGAACAAAGCCCTGAAACTGCTGCAAAACTCAGTGAGGCAAAAGCAAGTCTCAATACCAACAATCAGCTCCATCTCGAAGGACTCGCATTGTTGGCTGAAGCTATCGAGAAAGAATACAAGAGCCGGCTCGCGGCGCTTCCGCCAAATCTGAAAGGCAACGACCTGGCGCTGAAAAATAAAGCCCAGGAGTTTTATAAAAAATACCAGGCGCAACTGAGCAAAGCCGCTCAGGTAACCGACGCCTCCGCAAAAAAAGACCTGCTGATCAATGCCAACAAAAATGGGCAGGATGCTATCGACCAGTTAAGCCGTATTAACACGAGTGCAGCTACGTTGGCAGCTAATACGAGTACAGGAAACCAAACAGCGGGAAATAATACATCAAGTGAAAATAACAGCCGGAATAATACCGGCAACACATCAGCAAACAACACGAATACCGGGAATACCAACGCCGGGAACACCAACCGCAACAACACGGCCGGCTCGAATAACACGAACAACGCCGTTGCCAATACCAACGGAAGAAATACGACAGCAGCGCCGACTAACAACGGGAATAGCAACAGTGGCCAGGCCTTGAAGCTATCGGTAGAAGGTGTTGAGGTGAAAGCAGGTAATGCATACACCGATAACAACCCAATTCCGCTGGATGAAAAAATTCCGGATGGCTTGGTGTTTAAAGTACAGATCGGCGCGTTCAAAAATGCACTTCCCAACAACACATTCAAAGGCCTGAGCCCGGTGGTTGCGCAAAGCACACCAAATGGTTATATCCGCTACATGGCCGGAAATTTTGATAAATACGAAAGTGCCAATGCCGTGAAAAACGACTTAAAAGGATTGGGCTACAGCGATGCTTTCGTGGTTGCTTATTACAATGGCAAACGCATTAACCTGAACGAAGGCATGGATAAAGCGCGTGAGGCCGGACAAAAAGTGGATCTAGCGGCCAACAGCAGTGCAGGGATTACACCGGGCGCCAATGTGCCTCGCAATACTGCCCCTGCCAATACGACTGCCGGATCGCCGACGGCAGACAACCAGGCCCCCGAGATCACCAACGAACTGGAACAAATGAACGGACTCTTATATACCGTCCAAATTGGTGTGTACTCCAAACAGGTAACGCGCGCACAACTTTCGAACCTCCGTCCTATTTATACCGAAAAATTACCTAACGGTCTCTACCGCTATACGGCCGGGATATACAACCAAAGCAGTAAATTACTTGAAGACAAACGCAAAGTAGTGGATCTTGGTGTGAAAGACGCTTTCGTATCGGCTTATTACAACGCCAAACGTATTCCGTTTGCCGAAGGACAGAAACTACAGACTGAAAACAACAACCTGAAAATGGAGGCCGAAAATCCGATCATTTTCCCACAGGGAACGACAACAGCCCCTGGCACCCAAAGCTCAGCGGCAAACACGCCGGCGGTAACAACGGCGGCTAATGAAACCCCAGCAGGTAATCCGCCAGCGGCTTTTAACAATGGCGTGACGCAAGGGCCGGCTGCTACGGCAGAAAACGGTGTGAAAACCGACGAAGCCGGCATTTCTTTTAAAGTACAGATCGGTGCCTATAAAAATCAGGTACCGAATGAAGTCGCTGCGCGGTTCATGAGCATCAAAACCTGGCCGGTGAACAATGTGATAATCAACGGCCTTTACATATATACCATCGGAAACTTTACCGCACCGGCTTTTGCTAAAAAACTGAAAGAAGAAGCGATTGCCCTCGGCATTACCGATGCCTTTGTTACGGTATATAAAGACGGTAAAAAACTGTACGGTGCCGAGGCACTTCGCTATTTGAATCCATAGAAAAAAAGCCGTAACTTTGTGCCATGCTGATGAACCATTATGACACCGAAGAATTACTGGAAGAAGAGGTTCTAACGCGCGAAGCGGAAGAAAACTCCATCATCCTGTTTAACGACGACGTTAATACTTTTGAGTGGGTAATCGAATGCCTGATGAAATATTGCGGGCATGATAGCCTTTAGGCTGAACAGTGTGCTTTTATTGTTCACTATACTGGCAAATGTGCCATCAAAAAAGGCTCGATCGAAACCCTGAAACCAATCTGTTCGACCCTTCTTCAGAAGGGACTTAGTGCGGAGATCAACTAAAACACTTTTTTATGACCTTAGCGCTCAGGGCATGTAACTGCCTTGCGGCCGTGGCTTTTTTTTACCTGCTAACAGGTACATGAGCTTGCCTGGCAAAATTCTATTTTTGCCTGAGTCAACCGATCCGCGCCAGTCCGGCCCGGTCACTAACGTCCTGTCCTATGAAACAACTGATCTTACTGCTTACGCTTTTTTCTCTCCGCATGGTGGCTGCACCACTTACCCACACACTCAACTTCGCTACGACACCCAATGTAACCTGCGCAGTTGGCGACACTCTGAAATTTTACGGCAATGCCAACGACCACTATTATGTTGCCGTTAATGCTTCTATTATCATCAACTCCACGCAAGTTACCACAGCGCCATACTATATTGGTTGGCACGTGGTAACAGCAGTCGATACCTCGTACAACATCGGCCGGCTGAGTCAGGGCACACATACAGGAAAAATCTTGGTGAGCGGCACCACCAACCTTTCTGAGCATACTGCCACGCGTCTTCTGAACGCGTTTCCCAATCCGTTTACAGAAAGCTTTTACATAGAAACGAAAGACGCTACAGAAGCTGGAATTTATGGCATCGACGGGCGGCTTGTGAACTCGATTTCCCTTGAAAAAGGCATGAATGAGATTACCCTTGATTCGCTTCCTCCGGGCCTTTACCTGTTGAAACAAGGTAATTACAGCAGGCGTCTGATCAAGCAATAACCCAACCTTTAGCACATCTGAAGTAATTACCTGACTACAGGTATTTCATTTATCGATACAACCGCGTAGCTTTGTAACTGCTAAGCCAAACCTCCTGTCCTTTCTTTCCCAACAAGTTCCCCGCTTTACGGGCTAAAGAAACATGTCCTTTTCCCACATCCCTTCATTTTAAAAACAAGTTTTATGAACACCAAACGACGTACTGCACTTCTGTGCGGACTGGCGGCTTTTGCATGGGCGCATGTTGCCGGCCAAAATCAGGTAACCGCCAAATTGGCCTCTGCCTCATCTTCAACAACGGCGCTGCTCGACAGTGCCTTTTACTTCGGCAGCTGGAATCCCACGTTAAACACGTGGGGCTACACTGTGAAATCGGTGCTAAGCTATAATAGCTACGATAAAGAAAACGGCAACGTGTTATACAATGTAACAACTGCCGGTACGCAGCCGGTGGGGCGCGATGTCAACTATCAATTCGACAGCCAACAAAATTGCCTGGAAAAAATCTATGAAACTTTTTTCAACCAACATTGGAGCTTGTCCTCTAAAGAACAGATGACCTACGACGCCGCAAACCATCAGTTAACTCACCTTTATCTGAATTACACCGGTGGCGCCTGGGAAAATGAGCGCCAGGAGATCTTTACCTACACCGGTAACAATTTAACTACTTACACCATGCAATTATGGGACATTGGTACCACAACATGGAAAAACCGCTCACGAGAAAGTTATTCGTATAACACGAGTGATCAAAAGATCGGGCAACTTAAAGCAAAATGGAATGCCGGTGCCTGGGTGGATACAACCAGGGAAACTAATTACACTTACAGCGGCGCAGATTTGTTAGGCTATGAGATAGAGCTCTGGGATGTACCGTCACAAAGTTTTAAACCGAACGACAGGTACACCTATTCGTATGATGTGAATCACCATCTGCAGAATATTCTCATCGAAAAATGGGATGCTAGCGCCAATACTTGGAAAAATGACGCAAAAGCAGATTACACGACGGATGCTAATGGCAATACCAGCAGTTTCCTGGCCAGGTACTGGAATGCCAGCTCAAACACCTGGGTTAACGAATACAAATCGTTGTTCTATTACAGGAACTCTGTTACCGGTATCGGCGAAAGCGAAAGAAACAACCGGTCTCTTGTGGCCTCGCCCAATCCGGCGAGTTCGTTTGTAGAAATTAACGGTGCCAACGGGCCTGCCAACGCACGTATTAGCGACCTTGCAGGCAACATAATCATCAGTGAACGGCTTGAAGAGGCAAGCGCAGCCAGAATAAATATCGGAACTTTAGCGCCAGGTTTGTACCTGCTCGACGTGACAACTGAAACCGGGCATTTCAACAACAAGATCATAAAGCAATAGTAAGCCAGCTTACGAACTCTATGGCTATCCGCCGTCAGAAACACTTACATACCACATCCCTTCATTTTAAAAACACCGTTTATGAAAACCAATCTACTACTTAGCACGCTTGTGTGCGGACTGACCTCGTCGCTGTGGGCACAATTGCCACATCAATTTCTGCCAAACAACAAATTACTTTCTTCCACCTCTTCTTCGGTGGTGGTGCTTGACAGTTTATTAATCTACAACAACTGGAACGCGACACAAAACAAATGGGGCGATGGCGCGAAACAGACATATAGCTACAACGTTTATGGCAAAGAAAACAGCAATTTTTTTTACTTATTCTCTGGAAACGGTTGGCAAAATATCTTTCGTAGCACGAACTACCAGTTCGACAACCGTCAAAACTGCATCGAAAAGATGGGTGAAGCATTCGGCCTTCAAGGCTGGAATCCATCGAGCAAATCTGTTTCTACTTACGACGCAGCCGATCATCTATTGACCACTCTCCAACTTCAATATGTTGCCGGTAATTGGGAAAACGAAACGAACCATATCTACACATACACTGGCAACAATGAAGCGACCTATACCTACCAACGATGGGATGCATCTGCACAAAACTGGAAAAACTGGTATAAGCATTCCTCGTATTATAACACCAATGATCAACTTGTTTCCCAAACAACGGAAGATTGGAAAGGGGGAAATTGGGTTAATTCGTGGCAAACGACAAACTATGTTTACAATGGTAACGACCTTGTGAGTTATGAATCCCAACAGTGGGATACCATTTCTGCCAGTTTTAAGACGACCGTAAAAACAACCATAAGCTACGACGTCAATCACCATCCTCAGAACCTCCTCGACATGAAGTGGAATGCTTCAACAGCCACATGGGAAAACCATAGCAACTCCTACTATACGTTTGATGCAAATGACAATATTTCAAGGATACTTACAAAAAAATGGGACCCGGCCGCCAATGCCTGGGTGAACGATTATGAAAACGTATTTTACTACCGGAACGCTTTTACGGGCGTTGGGGAAAGCAGGAACAATGTCCACTCTTTGAGCGTTTCGCCCAATCCGGCGAGTTCGTTTGTAGAAATTAACGGTGTCCACGGGCCTGCTACCGCACGTATTAGCGACCTTGCAGGCAACATAATCATAAGTGAACGGCTTGAAGAGGCAAGCGCTGCCAGAATAGATATCGGAGCTTTAGCGCCAGGCTTGTACCTGCTCGACATAACTACTGAAACCGGGCATTTCAACAACAAGATCATAAAGCAATAGTAAGCCGGCTTACGAACTCGATGGCTATTCGCCGTCAGAAACACTTACATACCACATCCCTTCATTTTAAAAACACCGTTTATGAAAACCAAACTACTACTTAGCACGCTTGTGTGCGGACTGACCTCGGCGCTGTGGGCGCAATCACCAAAGGACCTTTTACCAATGCACAAGCAGCGCTCTGTGAGCTCCAATAGCCTGAGTGTGTGCGACAGCTTATACAGTTTCTCCTGGTCGCCTGCACAAAATAATTGGAGCTACAGTCAAAAGATAATATTCGGATACAATACCTATGGCAAGGCAAACAACCAGGAATTCTACCAGTACGATTTTGGTGGTTGGCAGCCGCTTTTCCGGCAAACCAATTACCAATTCGACAGCCAACACAACTGTACCGAGTGGACCGCCGAACAGTTCAATAACAATTCCTGGACCGCTTCTGGCAGAGAACAGTTCACTTACGATACCGCCAACCACCTGACGACGGATGTTTTTATGAATTATAACAGTGGCGTGTGGCAGAACAATGAGCAATGGCTCTACACTTATTCCAACAACAACATAACATCCAGAACGCATCAAAAATGGAACCTCTCGGCATCCGCCTGGGAAAACGACGAAAGGCTCAGCTATAATTACAATACCAGTGATCAGGTTGTGTCAACGCTGTTTGAACATTGGAAAGCAGGAGCCTGGCAGAATTGGACAAGAACTTTGAATTATATATACAGCGGCAATGACCTCACGAGCAACGAATCGGAACAATGGGATACCTTGTCATCCAGTTTTCGCCCCTATGGGCAAATAGTCTATACATACGATGGTAATCACCACGTGACGAACGAACACTTCCTAAATTGGGATGCTTCTACCGGCACCTGGGTAAACTTTACGCAGTTCGACTATACGTTTGATGCGAATGGTAACTGGTCTAGTCATCTTATGCGAATCTGGGATGCTGGCTCCAACACCTGGAAAAACTCGTCAAAAACCCTTTATTATTACAGCACAGCTTTTACCAGCCTGGGAGAACAGGCGGTGAAAAACGGCCTCGGAGCGTCGCCCAACCCGGCGAGTTCGTTTGTAGAAATTAAGAGTACTCACTGGCCCGCTAATATACGCATAAGCGACCTTTCCGGAAAAGTATTCATCAGTGAACAATTACAAAATGCTAACGCGGCCCGCATAGATATGACGTCGCTGGCGCCAGGCTTGTACCTGCTCGACATAACAACTGAAACCGGGCATTTCAATGAAAAAATCATCAAACAGTAACTCATCTACACAAAAACTTTATTAGTCCATTTGTTTTTAAGGTATGGCAAGATCGTTAAGGTCTTGCCATATTTTTTTGAATCAGACCTAGAAAAAGTTTTGGCATTTTTTGGTTGCTGGCATTCTATTTGAACGCTACAAAGTTTTACATTTGCCACATGATGAAACCAAAACACCTTGTCTTCTTCCTGACACTGGCGGGCTTTGTTGCCTGCCAGAAAAATGCCATTACAGGCCGCCGGGGCCTGAATTTAATGCCGGAATCCGAGATGATCGGCATGAGTTTAACCGAATACGGTAAATTTCTATCCGAACACCCACCCCTACCCGCTTCCGACCCGCGCGTGGCATCTGTTCGCGCCATTGGTAGCCGTATTCAAAAAGCAGTGGAACAATATTATGCCCAAAAAGGCCTGAGCAGCCAACTGCAGGGCTACAAATGGGAATTCAATGTGGTGGACGATCCCACGGTAAATGCCTGGTGCATGCCTGGTGGAAAAGTAGTTGTATATACAGGCATTTTGCCGGTAACCAAGGATGATGCGAGCTTAGCAGTTGTTATGGGGCACGAAATAGCCCATGCAGTCGCCAAACACGGAAACGAGCGCATGAGCCAGGGCATGGTCGCGCAATTTGGGGCTACAGCCTTGTCGGTAGCACTTTCCCAAAAACCGGCGCTTACACAGGCGCTTTTCCAACAATCGTATGGCGTTGCCTCGCAACTGGGCATCCTGAAATACAGCCGAACCCATGAAACCGAGGCGGATAAGATGGGCCTGGTGTTTGCCGCCATGGCCGGCTATAACCCCGAAGTGGCTGTGGGCTTCTGGGAACGCATGGCCAAAATGAGCAACGGGCAAAAGCCAATGGAGCTCCTAAGCACGCATCCGAGCGACGAAACGCGCATAAATACCCTTAAATCATTTATGCCGGAGGCAAAAAAATACTACAAACCGCAATAAATATTTGTTTTATTGTTAAATAAATAGTTACATTTGGGAATAACTATTATTTAAAAAACAAAATGAGCACAGGAACAGTAAAATTTTTTAATGAAACAAAAGGATTTGGTTTTATTAAAGAGGACGGATCAGGAAAAGAGTACTTTGTACACGTAACAGGTCTTTCTGACAAAATTAAAGAAAACGACACCGTTACTTTCGACATCCAAGAAGGTAAAAAAGGTTTGAACGCAGTAAACGTAAAATTATCATAGTTATATAATACCGTTTCTCTTAAATCCATCAATCCCTGGTTGATGGATTTTTTTATGCCCGCCGGCGATCAATTCGCTATTAATTATTGAAAAAAAAAGGTATTTTAGGGCGCACTAACTAAAACACACACAACTAATACAACAACATGAAACAAGCAACAGCTTCAAAAGGGCATCCAAAAGGACTCTGGGTACTATTTGGCACCGAAATGTGGGAAAGATTTAATTTCTATGGCATGAGGGCGATCCTTACGCTATTCATGGTAAATGCATTGATGATGAAAGATAGCGACGCGTCGCTTATCTATGGGGGATTTTTGGGTTTATGTTACCTCACGCCTATGCTGGGCGGTTTCGTGGCAGACAGGTTCTTAGGTAACCGCAATTGCATCATGCTCGGCGGTTCCATGATGGCTATAGGCCAGTTCCTTTTGTTCACAAGCGCTTCTGTTTTCGAAAACAGCCTCAGTACAGCCACAACATTAATGTGGCTGGCGCTTTTCATTATCATCTTTGGCAATGGTTTTTTTAAACCAAACATTTCCAGCATGGTAGGAAGCCTTTATCCGAAAGAGGAAAAAAGCAAACTTGACTCGGCGTTTACGATCTTCTATATGGGTATTAACCTCGGCGCGTTATTCAGCCAGTGGCTTTGCCCACTTATCGGTGATGTTAAAGATGCCGGCGGTGTGCGTGACATTCATGCTTTCAAATGGGGCTTTTTGGCTGCTGGTATCGCGATGGTGCTTGGTACAGCCCTGTTTTACTTCTTGAAAAATAAATACGTGGTTTCTCCAGAGGGCAAACCTTTAGGCGGTGTCCCGTCGAAAAACGACACTTCGCATTTTGAAGAGGGCGAAGCGCAGAAAGCTGTATTTTCTTCTACTTCACTTATTGCAGCAGCTATCGGATTCGTTGCGCTGTTCTTCCTGTTCCGCTTTCTCCTTGACGGCAACAATTTTGTGAAAACCATTATTTACCCTATTATCTACGCTAGCGGCATTACATTGGCAGGCCTTATCATTTCCGACTCTACTCTTACCAAGATCGAACGACAGCGAATATATGTCATTTACATTATTTCATTTTTCGTTATTTTCTTTTGGGCCGCTTTCGAACAGGCTGGCTCGTCACTCACCTTCATTGCCGATAACCAAACAGACCGCACTTTCCTTTTCGGATGGCAGATGCCAGCTTCAATGGTTCAAATTTTCAACGGACTTTTTGTTGTCATGCTCGCTTTTCCATTCAGCTGGCTTTGGGGCAAATTAAGCAACCGCGGCAAAGAACCGATATCCCCTGTAAAACAAGCCATTGGCCTGTTACTGATTGCGCTTAGCTATTTCATTATCGCACATAATGTTAAAGATCTCGGAAACAGCGGGTTACTAGCCATCAAATGGCTAGTATTACTTTACTTTATCCAAACCTGTGGAGAACTTTGTTTATCTCCTATCGGGCTATCGTTAGTAGGAAAACTTTCTCCCAAACGTTTCGCATCTTTGCTTTATGGTGTATTTTTCATCTCTAATGCCGCTGGCTATGCACTTGCTGGAACCCTTGGAGCTGTATTACCTCCAACTGGCGAAAAATATAAGGCAGCAGAAGAAATGGGTATTAATTTGCAAGCCGTTCTTGATAAAACAGTAACTGCAACTCCAGAGCAACTTGCAATGCTGGATGAAAAACAGATTGCATCGAGCTATCCCGAATTTGCAGGTTTTGCAATTCATAACCTTTATGAATTTTTCATGGTGTTCGTTGTGCTGTGTGGTGTGGCTTCTGTCATTCTATTCCTGCTGACTCCGTTCTTGAAGAAAATGATGCATGGCGTAAAGTAATACCGGATGCAAAAAGAATTCCTTTCTGATGACGACGCCAAAATAAGTTCTGCGTCTAAAGACACGGCCCTGGAACAGATCCAGAATTTCAAAGGCAAGTACCCGAAACAGCTCTGGCACTTGTTTTTCAGCGAAATGTGGGAGCGCTTCAGTTTTTACGGCATGCGTGGCATGCTGGTGTTCTTCATGATCAACCAGCTCAGCTACAACGAAGTGGATGCAAACCTGCAATACGGCGCCTCACAATCGTTCGTGTATGCCTTTACCTTTATCGGCGGACTGTTTGCCGATAAGATCCTGGGCTATCGCAAATCGCTTTTCTGGGGCGGACTGTTGATGATCGTGGGCAGCATCGTATTGGCTATTGATCCCAAGAAGTTCTTTTTCATTGGCATTGGATTCAACGTGGTAGGAACTGCGTTTTTTAAACCCAACATTTCATCCATAGTCGGCCGTTTATACCGCGAAGGCGATCCGCGCACCGATGCAGGTTTTTCGTTATTTTATGCAGGCGTTAACCTGGGCGCACTCATTGGTGGCTATTTATGCATTGCCATTGGTAAACGGGCGCTTTTCGACAGTTTCATCCCGGCTGGCCTCGAATGGAACGTGGCGTTTGGCCTGGCAGCTATTGTGATGATCGTGAGCTTGCTGACGTTTGTAAATACTCAAAAAAGCCTGGCCACCATCGGCAATTCGCCACTGGGTCATCTCGATCCGCAAAAACGCTCGCTGTATGAATACATGACCTTTGGCGGCTCGCTGGTACTTATTCCTTTTGTGATTGCCATGGTGTCGGAAACCGAATACACCGATTGGTTCATGCGCCTGATAGGCCCGGCAGCCGTGCTTTATATGGTATTTGAAATGCGCAACTATAGCTGGGATGTCAACAAACGTCTCATTGCAGCCTTGCTATTTATGTTCTTCTCCATTTTCTTCTGGGCGTTCTTCGAACAAAGCGGCGGCTCACTCAGCATTTTTGCCGCCAACAACCTCAACAACGAAGTGCTCGGTTTTACAGTGGATCCTAATGGTGTAAACAATGCGGCCAACTCGCTTTTCGTAATTATTTTTGCGGCCCCACTTGGCATTGTCTGGATCTGGATGAACCGGCAAAAGATAGAACCCAATACCATCGTCAAATTCGGTTTGGCGTTCCTCTTTTTGGCTGGCGGTTTCTACACATTTTACACCACCCGTTTTTTTGCCAACGAAAACGGTGTGTCGTCGCTGAGCGTGTTTACCATAGGCTGGTTTGTGATTACCATTGGCGAACTTTGCCTCTCGCCTATTGGCATGTCGGTAATGACCAAGTTATCGCCGCTTAAATTACAGGCAGTCGTAATGGGGATGTGGTTCCTGGCAAGTGCCTATGGGCAGTATTTTGCCGGTTTATTAGGTGCTAATATTGCCGAAGCCTCGGCGAATGCATCGAATATGGAAAAACTGACCATTTATACTGAAGGCTATAAGCAGCTTGGCATCTATTCGCTCATTGGCGGTTTTGCCATTATTATCCTGTCTCCACTTATCAAAAAGCTGATGGGACACGTAAAATAGCTGGTTCCGCTGGTTTTATCATACGTACTGCACAGGCTAAACTTAATTTTAGCTTAATATTTGCTATATTTGGGTAAATGACCCAGGCACTATATTTGCAAGTATGAAAAAGATGTTCAACTGGAAAGATATTTGCATGGCCAGCCTTATCCTGTTAGCTATCGTTTTCTTTGCATTTAAAAAGAGTACGTTACAGGCCTCCATCAACACCCCCGAAAACCGGGTAAGCAATTACACGGATCCCGATGCACATCTCTTCGAACTCGTTTCGGCCAACACCTATACTGAATATACGGATGCAGATTCACGGGTAAACTGGATCACATTCGGCGAAGCCTACAAACAATGTAAGCTCCGGCCGAGGCCAATCCTTATTGATGTATATACCACCTGGTGCGGGCCTTGCAAGATGATGAGCGCCCAAACGTTCAACCATCCACAAATTGCCAAATACATCAACGACAACTTCTACGCTGTAAAATTTGACGCCGAATCCAAAGACAGTGTCAAATTCGATAAGTACGTTTTTGTGAGTTCCGATCCCTCAAACCCAAAAGCCCCGCATCAATTTGCTGCGTCGATCCTCGATAACCAATTAGCCTATCCATCTATCGTTTTCCTCAACAACCAGATACAGCGTATCGACATCTTGAAAGGCTTCATGCCACCGGCCCAGTTCGATGCTATTGTCCATTACTACGGCTCAGGCGACTACCAAACGACCAAATGGACCGATTACCAGAAAAAATACGTCACGGGTATTAAGTAAAGGCTGTTTATTGTTTTTTGATTATCGTAAGACAGCCCGTCTTTCCTGTTCTTACCTTAGGCGCATGAGATCTTTTTTTGCAACCGGGCTTCTGTTTCTAAGCACACTGCTACATAGTCAGAGCATTGCTGAACTCCGGAAAAAATCCGACACATACCTCAATTTCAGAGGCTCGTTAAATGCCTACCTGCGCTTCGGTACCAACTCAATCGCATTACTCAATGGCGGAAAACCTGAATTTACTGCTTACACCGACGAGTTCGAGACGCTTGCCCGATTGCTGGAAACCCAAAAGGCGGAAGATTTTTTGATGATCTATCAGTGGAAAAAAAACACACATCTCAACCGGTCGCAACTTGACAGTTTACTTGCCGGAAAACCAGTTGTGGCTATGCCCGTTTATAAACAGACTGCGCTGAAAGGCAGGAAAATAGCCATCGACCCGGGACATTTTGCGGGAAATATGCAGACGGCACGCATCGAGCAGAAATTTATTGAATTTATGCCCTCAGCCGCCAATGCGCTTAAAGACACTATCCGCTTCAACGAAGGCAGTCTCACGTTTCAAACCGCTCAAATAGTACGCCAATTGCTTTTGGAACAAGGTGCCACGGTAATGCTCACCAGACCCAAACAAAACTACACGTCATTTCAGGTGAGTTACGACGAGTGGCTCGCAAAACGAAAAAAAACGGTACTCGACTCCCTACTGAAAGCCGGGGCAATGGATGCGAAACGACACGCCCGGCTAAGCGCACTTAACCAGGAGAAGCTATTTTGGGAGTTTTTCCGCGACTTTGAACTGGCGGAACGGGCCAGGCAGATCAACCGCTTTGCTCCGGATGCTACGATCATTATACACTACAACGTGGACGAAAAAAATACCGACTGGCTCAACCCGGTTGACAAAAACTTCACGATGGCGTTTATCGGTGGCGGTATGACGGGAGATAACTTTTCGAAAACCCTGAACAAAGTTCATTTCCTGCGTCTCCTGCTTACGCAACAGCTCCAGGGCTCGGAGCTGCTTTCGGCCCTGACTGTGAAACAATTTTCGAGTACAATGGGAATACCTGCTGCCAAACAAACAGATGCCGACTACCTGCGCGACAATTGCCTGAAAACACCATCAGAAGGTGTTTTTTGTCGCAATCTGGCTCTTTGCCGCACGGTAAATTCTGTGCTGGTGTATGGCGAATGCCTGTACCAGGATAACCTGGAGGAATGCAAGCGTTTGAACGTATGCGATTACACGTTTCATGGACAGGAGGTACCGAAGCGCATTTATGAGGCTGCATTATGTTATTTCAATGCAATAAATGAGTATTTTAGTAAACCTTAAAACCCTGTACGGGTTGTATTACCGAACGTGCCGTTTTTAAAAATATATATTGTAGATGACCACCAAATGCTGATTGACGGGCTCAAAGCCTTGCTCTCGGACGAGAAGCAAATTTCGCTCGTGGGAGAAAGTACATCGGCGGTAACTGCATTGAAAGAAATAGGCGAATACCGCCCAGACATTGTGCTTACCGACATTAATATGCCGGAAATGGACGGCATTGAGCTTACCAGAGAGGTAAAAAAGCGCCAGCCGGATGTGAAAATGATTGCCTTATCGATGTACGGCGAACGGGAAACGATTAGTGAAATGCTAAAAGCCGGTGTAAGCGCTTACATTTTGAAAAACACGGGAAAACAGGAACTACTTAAGGCCATTGAAAAAGTGGCTTCGGGCGGCACCTTTTTCAGCGACGAGGTAAGTGCCGAAATGATGCGCACTTATCCTGAACAGGCCGCCAGGGAAATATCGCTGTCAGCACGCGAAATCGAAGTGATTGAACTGATCGCCAAAGAATACACCAACGCCATGATTGCCGAAGCCCTCTTTATCAGCGAGCGCACAGTAGAAACACATCGCAAGAACATTTTCAGGAAAACGGATACCAAAAGCGTGATCGGCTTACTGAAATACTGTGTTGACAAACGCATCATCAAGCCCCTGAAATAACGGCAGGCCTATTTCTAACTTTCTTTTACTACCGTACAAAACAATCCCTTCAAAGGCCTTTTCTTAGCTATGCGACGAGCCCGGGTCAAGCGGTTTGCTTTTAATCTTCTTCAGCTCCCAGATGATGATGGGCGTAATGATCAACGTTGGGCCCAACCACAACACAATGGGATTGAGCGGTATATGAGCACTTTGGTTTACAGTGAACGCCGTAATGGCACCGATATAACTTCCGCACATGTGGCCGATGTGCTTACGGAGCCAATACAAACTCTGCGATGGACCTTTGATGAAAACCGATAGGTTGCGGTAAACGCCCCACATGCCCATAAGCCCAAATACCAGCGGAATAATTGCCTGCCCGTTGCCCGATTGATAGTAAACCAAAATAGCGAATAACACCATACCCAGAAAGGTGAGGCCGGCAATGCCTTCGATGATCCAATCGACAGGTTTTGGCTTTTGCCCAAGGTGCAGGTTTTTCAATTTCAGCGCCCGGTATGCAACCAACGTCGCATAATAGGTGAAAATACCGATCAAAAAGAGGAATTGAAGGTTCTTGACCACGGAAATGACAGTGGCCGTGATAAATACAAGCGTCATGCTCCAGAAATAAATACAGCCTACGGGTTTGTGCCTGGGCGTATTGCCTTTCAAAACAATAGCCAACGCACCGGACAAGAGCGCAACGATTGCAACGATTACATGCACCAAAAGCAATCCTTTCATGAGTGTTTCCATAGATGTTTTTTTTGCGCAAAGGTAATAACGCCAGTGTGCAAGTATTTTGAAAAGGGCTGGATAACAAGCATTTGGGACAAACAACAAGGTTTATGGGATGGACAACAACCCAAGTTGCAGCCCTGGGACGACTATCAGGATGCCTTCAGGCTTGTCAGCCGGTCGAGCACCTGTTTGCCATAGTTGCGCGATACGGGAATGGACCCACAGCCTTCCGCTTTAAGAGCAATCCGATAGCCCTGGGCATTGCCGCTGATATCCGCCGCCTGCCGGATGTTAACAATATAACTCCGGTGGCAACGCACAATGTAAGGCGTAGTTATTTGCGATTCAATACGTTTGAGGCTGGCACGGATAAGTTGCCGGTTTATTTGCCGCTCCCGAAGATACACCACCGTAGAATAATTATCGGCCGATTCGATGTAAAGCAGGTCGTCAGCAGGAATGTCGAGACGGTCTTTCTCATTTTCAGCGATAAGACTCAGCTTACCTTCCACTGGCGCTATTTCTACTGGCAATGTCGTATGAATCTCTCCCCGCCGCAACTCATATTGTTTCAGTTCGTCGTCGAGCTGACGCGCTTCTTCGCGGTTGAGTGCCACAAAACGGTTGTATTTCAACGCCACGTTGGCCGTAATCGGAAAAATACCCAGCAAAAAGGTAACGAGTAATGCCAGCCACAGTTGCCCAAAACTGATGCTGGCAATACCAATGAATTTCCCATAGAGCAAATTACCGGTTGCTATAAAAAACAAGACCGATAACAGGGCAAGGATTTCGCTTCTAACGTTCCAGTTCTCTGCCGGCCGGCGACGCTTTAATAAAATGCTGGTGCCAATTTTGAAAAGCGTTGGACACAAAAAGGAAACAAATCCAAATCCTATGATCTTCAGAAAACGGTGGGGTGTATGCCAGATCGAGATCCCAAACGGTTGAAATACCGACAGGAAAAACACCACGAAACAGCCAATACACACATTGGTGATAAGGTCTTTCCGCGAAAGTGGATTATACGGATAAGGTTTGCGAAGAAACGGCCACATACAACAAAACCGCCCCTAGTTGAGCCTGAAAAAGAAAAAATAAACGGCTGCCCCGGCCCAGGTAAGTTTAACGTCTTTGGCATAGCCAATGGTGCTATAGCTTCTGTTTTGAAGCGTGCCATCGGATTTAATGTAACCAATGGTGGAATAACTTCTGTCTTGTACCGTACCGTCAGACTTGATGTAACCAATCGTGGAATAACTTCTGTCCTGCACGGTGCCATCGGATTTGATGTAGCCGATCGTGGAATAGCTCCTGTCTTGCACCGTGCCGTCGCTTTTAAAATAGCCGATCGTCGAATAACTACGGTCTTGTACTGTGCCATCGGCTTTGATATACCCTTCGGTGCTATAGCTTCTGTTTTGGATGGTTTGAGAATACGCCAACGAACCAACAAACATGAAGAAGAACAGGATTGCTTTTTTCATAATTTGAATTGTTAGTTCTTAAAGATACTAATAATTGAAATGTAGCCCGCAGTAACAGAACGCAATTGTATGATCAACAGGTTCCTGGTAACACTTGAGCGATTGTGCAACAGATTGGAGGATTATGGCAACGATGTGCCGCCAGCCGCTGATCAGGAAACCAAATCGCCATACAGATCGAAATCGCTGGCATCATTGATTTTCACCGTCGCGAAATCACCGAGGCGAACGTAATTTTCGGCAGTGGCTTTTACCAACACTTCGTTGTCCACATCTGGACTGTCGAACTCTGTCCGGCCTACAAAATAGTCGTTCTCCTTCCGGTCGAACAACACCTTAAACGTTTTACCGATTTTTTCCTGGTTCAGTTGGTAAGAAATTTCCTGTTGTACCTGCATCACGGCGTCGGCCCTTGCACGCTTTACTTTCTCTTTCACGTCGTCTTTCAGTGCATAAGCGTGTGTATTTTCTTCGTGAGAATAAGTAAAGATGCCAAGACGTTCGAAACGCGTATCAGACACCCATTGCAACATCTCCTCATGATCCTGCTCGGTTTCACCCGGGTAGCCGGCAATAAGTGTGGTGCGGATAGCAATACCAGGCACCTTATCGCGGATCATGTTTACCGTGTCGATGGTTTTTTGTTTGGTAATACCGCGGCGCATGCTTTTCAACATGGCGTCGCTGATGTGCTGCAACGGCATATCGAGGTAATTGCACACATTGCTTTTACGGTTCATCACATCGAGCACTTCCATCGGGAAACCGCTCGGAAAGGCATAGTGCAGACGGATCCAATCAATGCCTTCTACATCGCTCAGGCGATCGACCAGATTGGCCAGCTCCCGTTTTTTATAAATATCTAACCCGTAATAGGTAAGATCCTGCGCAATGAGCAGCAGTTCGCGTGTACCTTTGGCGGCCAATAACTTAGCTCTTTCCACCAGCGACTCGATGGGCTCGGAAACGTGTCCGCCGCGCATGAGCGGAATGGCGCAGAAACTGCACGGTCTGTCGCAACCTTCGCTGATCTTAAAATAAGCAAAGTGATTAGGTGTAGTGAGCAAACGCTCGCCAACAAGTTCTTTTTTATAATCTGCCTTTAAGGTCTTGAGTATTTTAGGCAACTCCCTGGTGCCGAAATAGGCATCTACATCCGGGATCTCTTTTTCAAGGTCGTTTTTATACCGTTCGCTCAGGCAACCGGTAACATAGAGTTTTTCGATACTACCCTCTTTTTTGGCATCAACGTAGCGCAGGATCGTGTCAATGCTTTCCTGCTTGGCATTTTCTACAAAGCCGCAGGTATTAATGATCACGATCTGGTGATCGTCGTCTTCACTTTCGTGTTCTACGTTAAAGTTGTTTGCACGCAACTGGCCCATCAACACTTCGCTATCCACAATGTTTTTGCTGCAACCAAGTGTTACGACATTCACTTTATTTTTCTTAAGGGTTTTCGTCTTCATTACCGGGCACAAAGATACCATAAATACCCTAATTAGCGATAAAATTGTATTTTTAGAGAATGAAATTTCAGCTGCTGGCGATAGGCTTTTTATTGGTGTTGTGCGGCCCTCTTCGCGCACAGCCATGTGATTCGGCTGCCATCCGAAAACTCTACAGCGAGTCGAACCTGCTTTTATCGAAAGACCTCAACAAAGCCCTGGACCTGGCCCTGCAGGCCTGGGAGAAATCGAAAGGCTGCGAAAATACGGTTCCTTACTACGAGTCGGCCATTTCGCTCTCAAGGGCCTATTACCAAAAAGACCTTGGTGATTCGGTTATCAGCCTGTTACAACCCATAATTGCGGCGCTACCCAATGATGCGCCCGTATTTTATATAGCATCCATGCATCAGCGCCTGAGCGCAGGCTACATCATGACCTCAAAACTGGAAGACGGGCTGAAAGAAGGACTGGAAGCCCTGAAAGGATTTGAATCCATTAAAGACACGGCGAGAGCAGCCACTGTCATGTCCAACATCGCGCTCGTGTACCAGCAACAACATAACTTCAAACAGGCCGAGCGCTACCTGCGCATGGCCGAAAAAAGAGCGAAGCCACTGTCTTCGAAAGTCGCGCTGGGAACCATCTATAACACCATGGGTATTTTATATGCCGAGCATGACCAATTCGATTCAGCCGCCAAGTTTTTCGAACTGTCAACAGCCATTCGCGAAAAACTCAACGACAACACCGCCGTGGTGTGGAATTACAACAACCTCGGCGGCCTGTATGTGTACATGAAAAAATACGATCTTGGGATTTTGTATCTGAATAAAGCGCTCGATAAGTTCAAAGAACTCGGCAATTACGATGGCCAGACCTCCGTTGTAAACAACCTTGGCGAGCTTTACCTCAACCTGGGAGAATATGCGAAGGCTTATGATTATTTCAGGTATTCGCGCCAACTTTACGAAAAAACGCATACACCCGAATACCTCGAAATTCTGTACACCAACTTTGCCTCTTATTATAAGAAAACAGGTGACTACAAAAACGCCACGCTCTATTCCGACTCGCTCGTTGCCTTAAAAGACTCGCTATACGGAAACCGCCTCGACCAGAGCATTGCCGAGATGCAGGTAAAATTCGACGTTGAGAAAAAAGACCTCGAGATCGCCAAGCACCGCGCCGAGTTGGAAGCCAGGGAACGGCAGGCCTATATCAAAAACATTGTGATCGTTTCTATTGTTGCGCTAACAGGCTTGCTAGCGGCGTTGGGCGTGGTTTTTTACCGCAAGAAGCGCATTGAACAGCAGGCCAAACTGGAAGCTGAAATTGCCAGCCAAAAAGAAATTCGCACCAAAGCTATCCTGGAAGCCGAGGAAAAGGAACGGCGGCGCATTGCCCAGGATCTGCATGATGGCGTTGGGCAGATGCTGAGTGCCGCCAAATTGAATTTAAGCAACCTCGATTCTAAATTTCCTGAAAAAAATCCGGAGCAGGAAACAGCCATGCACAATGCCCTTTCGCTGCTCGACGATTCGGCAAAAGAAGTACGCGCCGTATCGCACAACATGATGCCCAACACCCTGATCAAATTCGGATTGGCAAGCGCCGTCAGGGAATTCATTACCAAACTCGGGCAAGCGCCTACACTACGGGTAGATCTTGAAATTGTAGGGCTCGACGAGCGACTGGAAAACCAGGTAGAAACGGTGCTCTACCGTGTGATCCAGGAAATCGTGAACAACATCATCAAGCATGCACAGGCTTCGCAAATAGCTATGCAGCTTATACGCCACGACACTGAGGTGAATGTGATGATTGAGGACAATGGCGTTGGCTTCGACACGTCGGGCATCGACAGCTTTGACGGGCTTGGCTTAAAAGGCATCAAAACACGCATCGAACTGCTCAACGGCAGTGTGCATTTCGATTCTGCCATTGGCCGAGGCACCACCGTTATTATCGATATTCCTGTAAACCCGGTAGTCTGATGGAACCAACGGCTCAGCAACTGATGGATCAGCAAAGTGTTATTGCCTGGATCTTTATCCTGATCGCCCTTCTCGCCGTCGCTTTCTCTTTGTTTTTTCTGTTTGTCATCCGTTATAGTTTCTTTAAAGGCATGGCCTGGGCATTTTTAATTACCGGGGTTTTACAACTATTTTTTGCTGTGTGCTTGCTGCGCAGCCAGTTGGTGCCGTTGCCGGAGCAGGTAATTTCCATTCAACAATCAGGTAATTTTACGTGGTTTTTTGGTGGTGGCATTTGTGCCGGTGCAATGTTATGGCTAGTTTTCAGGCGCTCTTCGCAAACCTTTTGGAAAGGCGCAGGCCTTGGTTTGCTTATCCAATCAAGCCTTTCAGCTTTTTTATTTTACCTGCACCACCAAACCCTGAATACGCTTCTCTAAACCATCACTGATTTTGCGTGTGCAGCTGCAAGCGTCAGAAAAAAATTCGACGACAGCAGAAATTCGTAAGCCGATTATTTGTAATTTTAAACACAAAACAGGTTTGTTTCATCGCTCTTTCATTTAAAGGGAGGAAAGTCCGGGCAACACAGAGCAATTTGCCATCTGAAAGGATGGGTATGGTTTCAGGAATGAAGCCGTAACAGATAGTATCACAGAAAACCAGGTAGCCCGCGGCGACGTGTCGCAGTGGGTCATAGTGAAAATGTGAGGTAAGAGCTCACATTCTGTACCGGTAACGGTGCAGAAGGATAAACCTCGAATGTTGTAAGGCCATGTAAACTTCAATTTTACGGTTGCTCGCCGTAATAGCGAAAGCTATATTGAAGAGGGTAGGCTGCATAGATAAATGATGAAAGTTCTGTTCGCAGAATACAGAACCCGGCTTACAAAACCTGTTTTTATTTTTTAATTAGACTGAATGGTAAGAAAGCTACGATACCTTGTCCTTTTACTTGTATTCTTTAACCTGGTGTCGGCGCAATGCCCTCAGGTGTACAACTATCTTGGCAATTTATCATCGAATCCGCTCTTTGTAGATTGTACCGGAACAGGAACATACAACCTGAATTTTTCGTCGAACAGCTCCTGGGGTTCTTATACCATTGTATGGGGCGACGGCTCGCCAAATGCAACCGGTGGTTCTTACACGGCCAACTCCATTCTCACCCATAACTACACTGCAGGCGGCCCAACAACATACACCCTTAGCCTGATGATCCCCAGCCTGTCGTGCACACTGACCGGCCTGGTGGTAATGGAAAAACCGGTAAATGCTTCTATACAAATTCCAATTGGCGGCATTACCACGGCCTGTGCCCCAAAATCACTTCAGTTCATCAACTCAAGTACAGATGTATCGGCAACCACTACCTTTACCTGGAATTTTGGCGATGGCTCTGCGCCTGTGGTTTTCAACTCTTCGAACGCTGGGCAAACCGTAACTCATTTGTACAACCCTGGCACTGTAAACTGCCAGACGGCTGTTACGCTTAGTGCGATGAATTATTGCACCAGCATTCCTACCATTGCCAACTTCAACCCGATCCAGATATATGATATCGACGACGCGCAAATTTCCCCATCTGCATTCATCAAGTGTTTTCCCGACAACTCCTTTACATTCACCAACACCACCAACCGCAATTGTGTGCCGCAGGGCAATACGTTTCAACGGCAGGAGCGCTGGAACCTCGGTAATTACTGGGGCATGGGCCACGACTCGATCGTTGGCTGGAGACCGTGGCCTCCTTCGGCTCCGCTTACAGTAACTTATCCGGGAGTTGGTAACTACACGGTGCAATTGCAGGATAGCAACCTCTGCGGGGTAGATGTAACAAGTATTGCCGTTAGTATCGTTAACCCGCCAACGGCAGGCGTCATCGGACCTGCATCGCCGGTATGCGCCGGATCGCCGGCTACCTTTACCAACACCAGCGCAACTGGCTATTCTTACCGATGGAATTTTGGCGCAGGCGGAGGCTTTGTTTCACGGCCTTTCGGTCCGCAAACGTTTACCTATACCGCTGCGGGTTCGTACACGGTTTCGGTAGTGGCTCTTATTACCGGTGCCGGCAGTTCGTGTACCGATACGGCAAAAGTGGTTGTCAATATTTTACCGAGACCGACGGCTAATTTTTCAGTAACACCCAACAAAGGGTGTAACAGTATTACCGGCGCTGTTTTCACCGATAATTCCTCGGGAGGCATCACCTCATGGAATTGGGATTTTGGGAATGGAATTACCAGTACGGCCTCTGCGCCGGCGGCCCAAAACTATACAGCTGTTGGAAATTATGTTGCCTCGCTCACCGTAACAGCGGCCAATACCTGCGTGAATAGTTACACGGCACCTGTAACCGTGTATCAAACACCCACGGCGTCTTTTGTTACCGCCTCGGCTTGCGTTGGTTCCGTGGCAAGTTTTTCCGATACCTCCGTGCATGCTCCTGGCGACCCCATCACATCGTGGAGCTGGAACTTCGGTGATGCGTCGCCTACCGGAACCAGCACCGTGCAAAACCCTACGCACACCTACACGCTACAGAATACATACACCGTGCAACTAACAGTGGCAACTGCCAATTGCACCAACACCGTTCAGCAGCCTATCACCATCAATGTGAAGCCAACCGCTAACTTCACGCTTACGCCTTTATCGGGTTGCCCCACACTCACAGTGAATTTCACCAATACTTCTTTAAGTGCGAGCTCCTATACCTGGACGCTTGGTGATGGGAGCACAGCAACGTCCACCAACGTGACTCACGCCTACACCAATACCACCAGCGCCAATCAGGTTTATACCATTAGCCTGCTGGCACAAACAGGACTGGGATGCAGCGATACCAAAACGGCGAGTGTAACAGTGTTTCCTAAACCGGTAGCTTCATTCACCCTCAATGCCCTGGCAGGTTGTTCGCCGGTAGCTGCCACATTCAGCAATACATCTACCGGAGGCACGAGTTACCTGTGGAGTTTTGGCGATAATACGTCGAGCGGCACTGCATCGAGCATCGTTACGCACACCTACGTCAACGCTACTTTGCTGATTCAGACCTATACAGTGCAGCTTACCGCCACAAGCAGCAATGGCTGCAAAGACAGTACCACTCGAACAGTAACCGTGTACCCGAGACCTGTGTTCAGTTTCACCATGATTCCCAACGCGGGATGCTCGCCGTTGAATGTCAATTTTCCGCCTGTGCTCGGCGCAGTAAATTACCAATGGAATTTCGGTGACGGAAGCCCTGTGAGCAACGCACCGAACCCAACACATACGTTTACCAACACCGGAACGGCCAACAAAACGTACACCGTACAGTTGATTGCTTCTAATGCCTTTAGCTGTGTAGATACCACATACGGTTACCCGGTGGTTTACGGAAATCCTGTGGCGAGCTTTAACCTGGGGCCTAATGCCGGCTGTTCGCCACTGCCTGTTACGTTTACCAACACCAGTGTTTCGGCAGCCTCGTATATTTGGCGCTTCGGTGACGGGAACACGGCAACGACGCAAAATGCGACCCACACTTACAGTAACAGCAGCAATACCGCAAACCAAAGTTATACGGCCATGGTTATCGCCATCACGGCCAATGGCTGCCGCGACTCTGCAACCAATGTGCTAACGGTATTTCCGAAACCGAAAGCCAATTTCACAGTTGATACGCCAAGTTGCTCACCAAAACTTCTCACCTTCACCAATACGTCTGCCGGTGCAGGCTCTTATGAATGGAATGCCGGTGGCGCCACCAGTTTCAACATAAACGAACAATACCAGTTCATTAACAATACTACAAGCAACATTACACGTACGGTAAGCCTCATTGCCATTTCGGGCAATAGCTGCCGCGACACGCTTGTTGTACCGATTGTGATACACCCTAAACCAGAATTTACGATTGTAGCGAGCCCGGATTCGGGATGTACCGCGTTGAGTGTTAATTTTCCTGCTATTGCTGGCGCCACGTCCTGCCAATGGAATTTTGGTGACGGCACGTTCTCCGGAAGTCTAAGCCCCACGAATGTATTTGTGAATAATGCATCTTTCGACAAGGTTTTCACCGTACAGCTGATTGCAGCCAATGCCTATGGTTGTCGCGACACATCGTATAAAACCATTAAGGTATTCCCTAAACCGGTAGCCTTATTCCAGGCGAACCCTAATACGGTGTTCGTGCCAAACGATCCGGTTCTGTGCAGTAACCTTTCCTCTGGCGCATCGGGCTACGAATGGTTGTTTGGCGATGGCGAAACGTCCGCCGATGTAAATCCTTCGCACAACTACCAGCAGCCAGGCATCTACCAGATTACGCTGATCGCAACCAATAACCGTGGTTGCAAGGATACCTTTGATCTGCCATCGAAGATCGTTGCTGAAAATGCGAGCGGCATAGACATCCCAAATGCCTTCTCACCCAATCCCAATGCAAGCAATGGCGGGGTTTACGATCCTAAAGACCTTAACAACGACGTGTTTCACCCGGTGATACTTGGTGTGGACAAATACGAGCTCAATATTTTCTCTCGCTGGGGCGAGTTGCTATTCGTTTCAAAAGATATCAAGATTGGCTGGGACGGTTACTACAAAGGAAAACTCTGTACGCAGGATGTTTACATTTGGAAAATCGTAGCAACCACCATCGACAATAAAAAAATCAACCGGACGGGCGACGTTCTTTTACTAAGATAAGATGTTGAATAAATTCATCTCTATATTCATTGTTGTCATTTCGCTTCAACTACACGCGCAAACCAAGGTAAGTTCCAAACTTTACGCTAAGGAGTTGAAAAATGCCAACTTGTATTTCGACTCGGAAGATTATGCCAGGGCGCTGAGAGGGTACAGAAGTGTGCTGGCGATTGATCCTGAGCAGGAAACAGCGCTGTTCAATTCGGCAGTAAGCCGTTTTAAACTGGGGATGGATGCCGATTCGGCATTATGGACACTTAACAAAATCAAAAGCTCGACATTTCCTGAATTGGATTTTTACCTCGGCGTTCTTTACCACCAGAAATCTTCCTTCGAAGAGGCTGCTTCGCATTTGGGCAAATACCGCGACATGCCGGTTAAATTAAGGAATATTCCTAACGAGGAGGTAGATTATTACCTGGCATGTGTAAAAAATGCTAAAGAATTTACTTCTCAACCTCACCGGTCGGTGATTAAAAACCTTGGCGACCGGATCAATTCTGTTTACGACGACTATGTGTCATTGATAGCGCCAGATGAAAGCGTATTGTATTTTACGTCGCGTCGTGCCGGGAGTACCGGCCTGGTGAAAGATGGCGACGGAAAGTATTATGAAGATGTGTATATGTCCGTGAAGGCGGATGATGGTTCATGGGGCGAGCCTAAGAACATCGGTCCGCCGGTGAACACCAACACGCACGATGCCTGTGTTGCCTTAAGTTTCGATGGGAACCAAATGATCATTTACCGCACTGCTGCCGACATGGTAAGCGGCGACCTGTATCTTTCTCACACCGATTATGAAGGATGGTCGGAACCGGTAAAACTCGGCCCGGAAATCAACACGCCATTTGTGGAAACGAGTGCATGTTTTAGTACCGACACCAGTGTTATTTATTTCAGTAGCAATAAACCCGGTGGTTTCGGCGGAAAAGACCTTTACCGGATAAAAAAGTTACCGAATGGCCGCTGGTCCTTACCTCAAAACCTGGGAGAAACCATCAACACGGCGCGCGACGAAGATGCACCCTACCTGCATCCAGATGGCACAACGCTGTATTTTAGCTCACGCGGCCATAACACCATGGGTGATTACGATATTTATAAAACGATCCTGAACACGGAAACCAACCAGTTTTCGGCACCTGACAACTTGGGTTACCCGATCAACACCGTGCTAAGCGATCGTTTCTTCGTGTTGAATACCAACGGCACCCGCGGCTACTATTCTTCCGCAAAAGAAGGCGGCCTGGGCGGAAACGACTTGTATGTTATTGACACGCGTTTTGGCGACAACGACCTGAAAGTAAAGCATGGCGTGGTGATGATCGGCAACGAGGTGAGCAAAGCTAAAATTACCCTGATAGATATCGAAAGCAAACAAGTAAGTGGCATTTACAACGCCAGCTCAAAAACAGGGAAGTTTCTCCTGGTAATGAACCCCGTAAAGTCGTATAAGGCGATTGTAGAGGAGGAAGGCTGCCAAACGATGATTGTGGACATTGAGCCATTGGCAAACGAGCATGGCGACACTGAATTGATCTTATACCTGACGAGAAAAAAATAAAAGGAAGTGATGAAGAATACGGTAGTGAGATGCATGAACGTTAACGGATGCAGGCAATGGCTGGTACTTTTTGCGGTTTTGGTTTCGTCCTTTGCACTCAAAGCCCAGGATGCGCAGTTTACGCAGTTTTATGCCTCCCCGATGTATCTAAACCCTGCGTTTACGGGCCTTACCTTCGAACATCGCTTTGTAGCCAACTACCGTAATCAATGGCCGGGCGTAAAAACAGCCTATCAAACGGCAATGGTTTCTTACGACTATAACCTTACCGACCTTAACAGCGGCCTTGGGTTTACGGTGATGCAAGACCGCTCGGGAACGGCAGGTCTTACACACACCCAAATTGGTGCCAGTTATGCATACCACGTAAAGATCAATAAATTTGCCGAGTTGCGTTTTGGTGCGAACCTGAACTTCAACATGAAGCGGATCGACTTTAATAAGTTACGCTTCAACGACCAGATTGCCACCGGTTCCGGGGTATCTGTAGAGGCAACTAATTACGAACCTTTGAATTTTATGGACTTTGCGGCAGGTGGACTATTGAATTCTACCGAATATTGGCTTGGTCTGTCGGCGAAACACCTGACGCAGCCCAATAGCAGCCTGGTAGGCGATAAGGTGCCACTGCCACTTTCACTAAGTTTACACGGTGGCTACCGCTTCATCATTGAGCAAAAATCGCGGCTCGACCTCCGCCGTTATGTATCGCCGGCGTTCAATTTACGGCACGAAGCAAAATACGACCAGCTTGATATCGGGTTATATTATTTTCACATGCCGTTGAATGTTGGCTTATGGTATCGCGGGCTTCCTTTCAAAAAATACGCGCCTACCTATGGCAGCCGCGAAAGCCTGGCCCTGCTCATCGGACTCGACCTGTCACCCAGATTGGTTAGGATCGGTTACAGCTTCGATCTCACGGTGTCGCGCCTGGGAGTGGCCAACTCGCTGGGAGCGCATGAAATATCCATCATTTACGAGATCGCCAAGAAACGCAAGCGGAACAAACGGGTTCTTGTAAGCTGTCCTAAATTTTAAGACAGGCCTTGGTGTTGATTCCTACAACATGAACTGTATAAAATTTTCCTGAACAGATTCTCATCTGTTGGCAAAACGCATTGGCATTGAATTGGACGTAGTTGTGAAAACACCTCAATGCTATGAAAACTGAAGAAACTACTGTCGAAAATGCAGAGCGCCTGTTATCTGTTCTATCAGGTGCAGCCATGCTTTACCATGAATTTAAGAAAGAAGGAGCAGCCAGCAAACTGAAGCTGGGCCTGGCCGGATACCTTATTTACCGGGGCCTGAGCGGCCACTGTACGTTGGCCGACAAAACAGGTATCAATCCGTCCATCGTTTCGGGGCTTAGCCATTTTATCTAACAAAAATTAAAAAAGCAGATCTATTGGATCTGCTTTTTTGTCGTAGCAATTGTTGAGCGTATTCTATAAATAATTTGCAAAATACAACCCGGCGATATATGTTTTGGCATCGTGTAACGCCGCTGTTTCTACCAGTTTTATAAATTCATCGGCATCTATTTCCACACAGGTAATGGATTCGTGTTCTTTTTTCACGCCGCCGCCTTTTGAAATTTTATCCTCATCGGTTACTGTTGCATAATAAATATAAAACCTTTCGGAACTGTACCCCGGCGTAGCGAAGCATGATAACAACAATTGAATATTTTCTGTGCGAATATGATAGCCAGTTTCTTCAAGCGTTTCGCGAATAGCAGTTTGCACAGGCGCTTCGCCTTCCTCCTGCTTCCCGGCAACGATCTCAAGCATGTTCTCGCTTAGTTTGTCGTGAAGCGGATAACGAAACTGCTGTGTGAGCACGACTCTATTTGAATCGGTATTTAGCAAAAGTACCGCAGACGCATCTTCCCGTTTTATGCGCTGTTTTCTGAACTTATTGCCTTCCGAACCAACTGTTGCTTCTTCAACGATGAGCTTATCTTTAAACACCAGATGTTCTGCACTTACTTCCATAAATCTGTTAACTAAACATGAAATAAGTTAAGAGACATGACTCGTAGAATATTCGTCCTGGCAAGTTGCCAGGTTAGTTGAATTTACGGCAGGCGAATCGATTGTTTCCATTATTACGTTTAAAAAAAAGGCAATACAGCCAGGACGAACCACCCTGGCTGTATTACCTGGTTAAACCGGTTTCTTTCCACTGATGAGTCGAAGCAAAATAGCGATGATGGCGATAACCAAAAGTATGTGGATCAAACCACCGGCATGAAAGCCAACAAAACCTACCAGCCAGCCGATAACCAGGATCACTGCGATGATATAAAGTAAATTTCCCATAACGTGTTTTTTATTAGTGTTTCCATTCAGATAAAATCTGCATGCCAGCCTTTTCCTAAAAAATGACCGGCCATTGTTGAGTAAATTCCCCAAACATTCATCGCATCATGCACCAGCATTTTGTTCTTTCTCCTACCTTTGATGTTATGAGGTCTGTGTCGCTCATTTTCTTTTTGTTGCCATTGGGATTGTTTGCGCAAGGACGCAATCAAAGTGTGCGTATGCTGAATGACGTGGTAAGCATGATGGATGAAGCCTCGCGGCTCAATTACACATGGTATTATGATGCTGTTCAGCTAGCCGAGGCAATTTATAAGAGCAAGGATAAACTCAGCCCCAATTACTTTTACTCAAGCGTTAGCGACCACCGCGGCACGATCTATTATACTGGGATCGAAAAAGCCTTTCGTTTCAAAGAACTAACACCCGACAGTAATGGCCGTTTGCCGTCGTACCAGGGCGACCTGATTCCCTGGCTAACTGAAAAGGAGTATGTACTGAGCCTGTTCAACAAAAAACATGGAAGTATAGCAGCAATCGATAGCCTCGTGCACGCTTATATTGTACAAACCGACAGCCTCTATGCTGCTCATAACCGTTTGGTACGCTACATTGATAAACGGCTGTATCTCGAAGATCCTGAATTCGCAAAAGGCAAAGCTATTCTCCGAGAACAGGAAGCCTGTTTCGAAAACTGCCATCGCTGCTCTATCCGGCTGGGCAAAGCCATGAAAGATCTCTGTGCTCGGGCGTTTCCGCCAAACAAAAGCCATGCGGCCGAACAACGAGCCGAAAAAGAAATGCTACTCACCGTGCAACTCTTAGACAATTGGCGAACAGCGCTCGACAGTGGCAATAGTTCGCAAAACAGCCGCTACGACAGCCTCATGAGACAGCTTAACCGCAGCGGACTTGCCAAAGATTCGCTTTACCTGTATGGCACACGCGGCTACGGACAGAAAAACAACGGCTGGTGGGCGTATAGTCGCTACCGCAGTTTTTATGGCATGCTGCAGAGCACCGCCTTCTGGTATAAAACAGCAACCTACAATAAAGAACCCTATCTGAAAAGCACATTGGTGCGTTACAATGGTTTTCTTAATGGATACAATACCAGTGTGGAATATTACAATCACTTTATTGACCTGTTTGACGGCAAAACGATGGCTGTAGAAGCGAGTTGTTGTCTGTCGGCATCTGAGATTGATACCGCGCAGAACGTGTACCTTAAAAAACCAAGGCTGCTGCACCGCTTTGCCTATAACGAAACATACGAAACAACGCCACCTGCACATGACCAAGGGTTTAGCAATCGCGATACAGATGCAAAAAGAATCGCTGCTGCTTTACCACATCACCTGATTTATTTGCTCGACGCCTCTTCGTCGATGAACGAACCCGGCCGGCTATCGGAACTAAAAATAAAAGCTAACTATTTGGTTAGCCTCCAAAGGTCCAGCGACCGGCTTTCGGTGGTGAGCTTTGCTTCGCAGGCACACCTCATTCTCAGCAACCAGCCCTGCGAGCCAAAAGCAGCTATTTATGCCGCCATCGACGGGATCAGTGCGCTTGGCTCTACACACATCAGCGATGGCATTAGCAAAGCAGTTCTGCTGGCCGACAGTTGTCGAATGAAAGGCGGTGTTACCAAGGTACTGCTGTTTACTGATGGCGCTTTTACATTGAACAAAGCCGACAGAAAACACCTAACGTCACTTCATGAAAAAGGCATTGGCTTCTGCATTATTTACCTTGGACACGCGCATGCAAAAATAGAAGAAGAACTGCTTAAGATCTGTAAAAACGCTAACGGTAGATACTACAGTGCTTACAGGAGTAACCTAAAAGAGCTGCTGATAAACGAAGCTACAGAATAAGTCCCCATCCATTCAACCGAACCTTCTATTGCATAGAAATCTGTAAATGCCATGACCACAAACGCTGACAAGATCCTTGTGATACTCGACTTAGACGAAACACTCATCCACGCCACGGATAAGCCTTGCGACGAACACTGGGACTTCGAGGTATTCCATTACAAAGTGTACAAAAGGCCATTCCTTGAAGAATTTCTCACAGGGTTAGCCGGAAATTTCGACGTGGCGGTATGGTCATCGGCTTCCGACGATTACGTGGCTTTGGTTGTGAAAGAGATCTTTCCTTCGGACTATCCGCTTCGTTTTGTGTGGGGCCGCTCGCGTTGCACTTACAAGCCGGATTACCGCTTGCTCGACGAGTTCGGGTTTCACGATCCCTTTTCCCATTACGATTATGTGAAACGGCTGGATAAGGTACGCCGGCTTGGTTATAGCAAAGAGCGCATGCTTATCATTGACGATACACCACGCAAATGCATACACAATTACGGTAATGCAATTTATCCCGCAGAATACCTCGGCGGGATAAACGACAACGAATTGCTACTGCTTCTTCGTTACCTTAGCACACTGAAAGACCTGGATACTGTCAGGCATACCGAAAAAAGGAATTGGCGCGACGAGGCACAGAAATTGATTTCACCAGGTAAAACGTAATACCATGTCATTCCAGGCCTATCTTACCAACATCCGCATCAAAACGGGTAAAACGCTTGAAGACTTCCGGAACCTGGCCGAAAAAAAACGGTTCATGCAGAACGGCCACATCAGCACTGGCATCCGCGGTTCGCAGATTACCGATTGGCTCAAAGCTGAATTCGAACTCACCCATGCACAAGCTATGGCCATATATGCCATGCTAAAAGGAACGAGTTCATAAAGCGCTATTCGCCTAATTCCAGTTTTTTGATATCGGCAATGGAGTTGCCCGCAATACCCTTTACAGATCCGTAGAAATTGGTCGTATTCAGCAATACCTTTTCCAGTTGCTTTTCGCGCTCCTTCCATATTTTCGCCATCGCGTTTTTTTCGCGCTGTATGCCATCCTGCAATTCGGTAAAGCCTTCAACAATTGCCTCGATTTGCTGTTTAAATTCCACACCGGTAAGGTAGGCATATAACATGCTCATTTTATCGCCTTTGTTTTCCTGGCTTGCCTGCGCAGCATATATCTTAATGAGACTGTCTCGTAACACAAAGGCCAGTGACTTGGCCTCGGCAAAAGAACATATCCACACGCCCTCGCGCATGCCGAACCGGTCCATATCTTTAGGCATGGTTTCAGTAACAATCACTGCTAAATCGGCTTGCGTATTACGCATATCGTGCTTGAGTTTATCGATCCAGTCATTGCTGAAGGCCTTGGTCCGCTTACTTTCATAGATGATCTTGCCGCAAGTTTGTCCCAGTGAGTTCCTGATCACATGTATGGCATCAGCGCCTTTAACGCCCTTCCCTACTTCATCCACCGTATCAAATGGGAACGTGCTTCGTAAAAGATCTTCGAGTGCTATTTCGTGAACTTCGCCCTGCAATTGCATAGAGCCCTGCTCCTGACGCCGCACCATCTCCTCGGTTAGTTTTTTCTGTGCATCAAGCTGCTTTTTCAACTCCAGCAGTTGCATCTGGTGTTCTTTTTCTTTCAGCGACTGGCGCTCCTGCTCCTGGCGCCGCAGCTGCTCGGTGTATTGCTCCCGCTCTGCCTGCAACTTTTTCTGCACCGTTAACTCCAGTTCTGCTTCTTTCGTTTTTATTTCCTTTTCTTTTTTCAGGTATTCGAGCTCTTTCTCCTGGCTTTCTTTCAGCTTATGCGCCTTTTCATTCAATTCCCTGCTAAGCAACTCCATCTGAAGGTGCATTTCCGAAGCCGCTTTTTTAATGGCTTCTTGTTCGAGCACTTCTTTTTGCAATTTCACTTTTTCGGCAACTATGCGTTCCTGGTCTTCCAAGCGCTTTTTCATTTCCTCCTCCTTCAGCTCCATGGCACGTTTCTTATCCTCGAGGTCTTTCTGGTCTTTGTTGTAACGTTCCAGGTAACGGGCGCGTATTTTTCCTTCGATCTCGGCCGATATGGCATCGCCCAATTGAAATTCGTGCTTGCAGTTAGGGCATTTAACTGTGGATTGTGTGCTACTCATGTGTTATTATTAAAAAATTTAAACGATCGCAGAATGTGAGAAAGACTCATGCATACGCGTGAAGTTTTTTCATCAGGATCTCCATCCCTTCTACCGCTTTGGCTTTAATTTGTGTCAGGTTACGAAGGTAATCGAGGTTAAAATCACCAGGATCTATCAGGAATTTTGGAACGTCGGGTTCTACAACGTGAATGAGATTGGCTGCCGGATAAACGTTAAGAGAGGTGCCGATGGTCACAAAAATATCCGCTTCGCGCGTCAGCTCTTCGGCTTTTATCATTTCAGGTACAGCCTCGCCAAACCAAACAATATGTGGCCGCAATTGCGCACCTTCTTCGCAAAGGTCGCCTATTTTCAGCTCCCAATGTTCTATGGGGTAGGTTTTACCACTCTCAATACTACGGCTTTTCATGATCTCACCGTGCAAGTGAAGTACTTTGCGGCTTCCGGCCCGCTCGTGCAAATCGTCGATATTTTGGGTAATAACCTGTACATCAAACTCCTGCTGAAGAGCCGCAACGGCCTCGTGCGCCGCATTTGGCTTCGCTTCCATCACCTGCTTGCGCCTTTGATTATAAAAGTCGAGTACCAACTTTTTATTTTTAGTCCAGGCCGTGAAAGTTGCTACGTCTTCTATTTTGTATTCTTCCCACAAACCACCGCTATCGCGAAACGTCTTGATCCCACTTTCGGCGCTCATTCCTGCGCCGCTGAATACAACTATCTTTTTTTTGGCTGTCATTTACCTTTGCATTGCCTGTAAACTATAAACAATCGGCGAACAAGGCTTTCTGATCGCTTAGCTTGTTTTAAATTTACACACAAAAATACACAATCCGGCAGGAAATTGTTTTTTTTGACTGCCGATAATTAAAAAAGGGATATTTTTACAAGCAAAACCACACAAAAACACAGCAATGAAATTTTTTATCGACACTGCAAACTTAGCGCAAATCAAAGAAGCCCAGGACCTGGGCGTACTTGATGGCGTAACCACGAACCCTTCGCTGATGGCCAAAGAAGGCATCAAAGGACAAGACAACATTTTGAAACACTACGTGGACATCTGCAAGATCACAACCGGCGATGTAAGCGCAGAAGTGATTGCCACCGACTTTGATGGCATGGTACGCGAAGGCGAAGCCCTCGCAGAACTGCATGAACGCATTGTGGTGAAAATCCCGATGATCAAAGACGGCCTCAAAGCCATCAAATACTTTAGCGAAAAAGGAATTAAAACCAATTGCACGCTTGTATTTTCTGCAGGCCAGGCACTATTGGCTGCTAAAGCCGGGGCTACTTATGTATCGCCTTTCGTAGGACGCCTCGACGACATTAGCCAGGACGGCATGGACCTTATCGACGATATCCGCATGATTTACGATAACTACGCCTACGACACACAGATCCTTGCTGCGTCTATCCGCCACCCGCTGCACATCATCCAATGCGCCAAACTGGGCGCTGATGTGATCACCGCTCCGCTAAGCGCTATTTCTGCCCTGCTCAACCACCCGTTGACAGACAAAGGCCTGGCGCAGTTCCTGGCAGATGCAAAGAAATAAAATGGGCGGTCATTCATTCATAAAAAAAGAGCTTCGTTAAACGAAGCTCTTTTTTTGGATAAAATACCAGGCTACATAAATCCCAGCTTATAGTGCACGACTTTCTTAGTGTCGAAAAATTCCTCTTCAAAATAATCTCTGAGGTCGTAAAACGTCGCTTTCTCGTAATGCTTGCCGAACTCTTCGCGCAGGTCGCCGCCTTTGAGGTATAAAATCCCATTCGGCAAGTCGTTGAAATTTTCTTTTAGTACTTTCTTATAGATCCAGTTGTAAAATTCAGGAAACTCGGTGACAGCACGGCTCACGATAAAGTGATAACGGTCGTTGATCTTTTCGGCACGCTCGTGTTGTGCAGTGAGGTTCGTGAGGCCAAGTCCTTTAGCCACTTCCTCTACTACCTTGATCTTTTTACCGATCGAATCCACCAGGTGGAAGCTGCTTTCCGGGAACATCACTGCCAGGGGAATACCAGGAAAGCCTCCGCCTGTACCCACATCCAACACCTTGGTACCGGGCTTAAATGCCATGACCTTGGCAATGCCCAGTGAGTGCAGGACGTGTCGTTCGAAGAGCAGATCGATGTCTTTGCGGGAAATCACATTGATCTGCGCGTTCCAATGCAAATAAAGGTCGTACATCGCCTCAAATTGTTCCTGTTGCCTGCTGTCAAGCGCAGGGAAATATTTCAAAATCAGATCGGGCTTCACGGCTTCTTATAATTTATTTTCCTGGTTCTTAAGAATGTTATATAAAAACTCACGCGCACGGAAGAGCTGGGCTTTTACGGTGCCCACAGGCAAATCGAGTTTGGCGGCGATCTCCTCATAACTCAGTTCCTCGTAGTAGCGCATTTTCACCAACTCGCGGTAGCGTGGTTTCAGTTTTTCCACCACGTCACGCAACAATTCTACCTTTTGTTTTTTGATGATATTTTGTTCCGGATCCAGGTTCTGCGACTTTATGTTCTTCGAAAATTCCTGACCCTCATCGTTCTCCATTTTGGTGTCGAGCGAGAGCGAACTGTTTTTCTTTTTATTTCTCAGAAAGTCGATGGCGTTGTTACTGGCAATCTTAAAAAGCCAGGTACTAAAGGCATAAGTAGGCGTATATTGATCGAGCCGTTTGAATGCCCGGCCAAATGCTTCAATGGTCAGGTCTTCCGCGTCATCTTTATTATTGCACATCCGCAGCATCGTGAAATAAACCGATTCGCGGTAGCGGTGAAGCAACTCTGCGTAGGCTTTCTGATCGCCATGCCGCAGCGCCTGCTGGATCAGTTTATAGTCATAAACCGCTTTGGTAGTTAATTTATCAGATGGATCTAACTCTTCCATTTATTTGGCTTATGCAATGCTTTACTGAGGTGAAACAGCGGATAGATCAACAAGAGGATAAACTCATAAAAGAAGGCCATTCCCCACAAATCCGGTTCGTTTAGCTGTTTCGATACTTTTCTAAAGATAATCATTTGAATGCACATTTTCAAGACCATGCCCGCCAGCGCGGCAATGAATGTGGCTTTGAAAAAGAGCAACACTGTAAAAAGCATGTAAAAGCCGTATTGCAGGGCATATCCCAAGCCAATCCTAAACCGGCTGCCGGCAGTGTAATGCGGTGCGGTTGTGAGGTGGCGTTGTTTCTGGCGTTTCCAGGCCGCAAAGGTTTTTTTGGCAACCGAATAGGTAATGGCGCCATGGTCCACACAAACAGCCGTATTATCTGCTGTACAGGCATCGTTGATGAAAAGATCGTCATCGCCCGACTCAATATGGTAGTGCTTGGAAAAACCTTTTTTCTTGTAAAAGAGACTTTTTTTATAGGCCAGGTTGCGGCCAACGCCCATGTAGGCTTTTCCTTTTACCGCTGCCGACAGGTAATTGGCGGCAATCAGGAAAGCGTCGAAACGGATAAGACGGTTCAAAAAACCGGCTTCCTTCTTATAGGCACCGTAACCCAGCACAATATCCCGTGAAGACGTAAATTGACCGGCCATGCCTGCCAACCACTGCTCTCCCGCAGGGAAGCAATCGGCATCGGTAAACAACAAGTGTTCGTATTTCGCACCCTTAATGCCCACCAACACGGCAAATTTCTTACCATGCTTATAGTAGTCGTCTTCCTTGATATTTACTTTTTTAAGGTTTGGGAAAATTTTCGCAAACTCATCAATAACATTTTCCGTGTTATCGATTGAGCAATCGTTTACCACAATCACTTCAAACTCCGGATAATCCTGTACTAACACCTTCGGTAAAAACTCGGTCAGGTTATCGTCTTCATTGCGCGCGCAAATAATCACTGACACTGGCACCTGTTTATCGCCCGAGGCCACGGTGCCGGTGAAAGTGCCCACCGGTAACACATGAAGCAGGTAATGGAGAATGATGCCGGCAAACGACACGCAAAAAGCAATCAACAAGAGCTCACAGAGCCCAACCTCAACAAAGCCGGGAAAATACATACCAACAAAAATAGCACCGATTAACCAGCTTAATAACTGTATATTTGCATTTATTAAACAAAGAAATTAACAATGCTCGCAGGAATAAAAGCCGTTATTTTCGATATGGACGGTGTGATCATCGACTCCGAACCCCTCTGGCGCCAGGTAATGATCCGGAGTTTTACCGAAGCGGGTATTCCGTTCACAGACCATGATTGCCGGATTACCACCGGCCTGCGTTTCAAGGAAGTGGCAGCCTATTGGTTCGGCAGGCATCACATTACCCACATTCCGATTGACGAATTCGACGCGCTTGTCATCCAGCGCCTTTCCGACCTCATCCGGCAGGAAGGTACGGCCATGCGTGGTGTATATAGTACCCTGAAACACCTGCGTAACATGGGCTACAAAATCGGACTTGGCACCTCGTCGAACACTGCTTTCATGAACACGGTAGTAGATGCTTTACAGATCCGTTCGTATTTCGATGCCTTGTGTTCGGCCGAGCACATGGCCTACGGTAAACCACACCCCGAAGTATTTTTGGCCTGCGCAGCCGAATTAGGTGTTGAGCCCAAAGCCTGTCTGGTGATCGAAGACTCGGTGAATGGCATTATTGCCGCCAAAGCCGCGCAAATGAAAGTGGTAGCGATTCCCGACCAGGAAAATAAGCACAATCCTAAATTTGTGTTGGCCGATTACCGCATGGAATCGCTCGAAGAATTTGTGCCGCAAAAACTCGATGCCTGAGTTCCGGCCCTGTGTTTTTATATTGATAGTAGGGCGCCCGGGCGGGCTTTCGCTGCAAGTCCTGTTGTCACAGGAGCTTTCCGCTGCAATCCCTGGCGCAAGCAGGCCCGCATTGCATGAAAGATTGAGTCAAAAAAGCCCAACTGCCGGCAACACCGTTCTTAGGCCACATCCATGGTGTTTCTCAGGAAATTGTTCATCGGCAACATGGCGTTGAATACTTTGGCCGCATACGCCGGGAAATTTTTGTCTGCCACTTGCGCATCGGTAAGATCGTGTACCACGATAAAACTTTTGTGTTGAAGTAGGTCTATATCCGGATGTTCTTTTTCATAGCCTTTCGGTGCCGTTTTCAATTTTCCTTCTTCAGACAAGGCACCAAAATAGGTCTTAAACGCTTTTGCAGAGAGGATTTTCCTAAACTCCTTGCCGTTGTAATCTATTTCCTGTCGTATAGCAGCCAGGGCTTCGGGCATAGGCTGCCAGCAGCCACCGGCAAGAAAACTCTTACCAGGCTCTACATGCAGGTAATAGCCGGGTACCATCGACTTTTTGCCACCCGGTGCAATGCTTGCTCCCATGTTGGTCTTGTACGGCGATTTGTCTTTACTGAAACGGACGTCTTTATTGATGCGGAACATACAGTTCTTAGGTTCAAGACCTGCCAACTGCGGATCGAACGAAAGGCTTTTGGCAATTACTGCGGCCACCAGTTTTTCAAATTCGGCTTTGGCAGCCTCATAGCTTTTACGGTTCTCGTCGAACCATTCTTTGCGGTTGTTTTTGGCTAGTTGCTTCAGGAATTTCAAAGTAGTTTCCATACAAGGTGTGTGTTATTGGTTGAGTTTGCGCGACAAGCGGGCTTTATAAAGATGCATGACCAGCACCGTATTTAAAAGCAGGCTGAGGCAATAAAAAAAATCTTCGATCGGGATTCTTATAAAGCGAATGCCCATGTTCTCTGCATCGTTGTACTGCACAATGGGCAGATAGGTAATGATGCCGTCGAATAAAAGAAAGGGAATAAGCGCCACGAAAAAAGAAAGGTAGAACCGTCCCATGTTCGGAAACTTATAAACGAAAGCTGCCAGAAAAACCACCAGGAAACAAATACCCGCATTGACGATGGTATAAATCCTGTCGTAAAACAGCACGCACGAAGCCGCAGAAAGAAGCAGAACGATGAGGGTTACGAGCTTAGGCCGCGTGACGATCTCGCGCGTAACATACGCATTCAGGCATTCGTAGATAAAGGCGCAGGAATAAGGCACCACCAGGAAAAACAAGACCTCCTCCAACGGCAGGTTCACCAGGTAAACACCGCAAATGTAGTCTGGATTAAAACTCCATACGCCCTTTCTGGTAAAATACATGTCCCAGAGTACAAACAGGGTTCCGTTTAACACGATGGCCGGCAACAGGTATTTCCAATGCTTGTAGAACGCTACTTTTTTATCGAAGCTAAGCAACAGTGGAAACAGAACACTAAGAACGTCGAGTAGAAGATAAGTATAATGTTGATCCATGACTTACTTAACAATATAAAGTGCGACAAAAAATAAAACCTGGATTACGTAAAATGCCCTGGCCGCCGGATTAGCTTTCTGCGACAGCGGCTCACGTGCTCCCCAGTTCATCATCAGTGAAATGATGAACCACGCGATGTAATTCTGCAAGGGAATATGCCCGCCACGCCAATACCAGAAATCGAACCGGGCAGCACTTTGCTCAATGAAAAAATCGAGGCCAAGCATTAGCAAAGCTGCGAACAGTATATTCAGGTACTTGTTGGTGAACCGAATGCACTGGTTCGTTGCGTATATTAACAAAGCCCAGTTGACGCCGATAAGTACAGGTGTGGCAAAGACTTTGTAACCCAGCGCTGCCCCATAGTGATAGTGGCCGAATACAAGGCCAGTGTTAACGCCTGCCACCTCTACGAGCCAACCCGCTATGGCAACCAGTAACATCGTTAGAAAAAAACGGGCAGAGACTTGACCGCTCATTACCAGCACCAAAAATGCAGAAAGCAGCAGGTTGACCGGTGTAAGCGATCGAAAATAGGCCGGGCTGATGAGAAATCCAACGAAACCTACCAGGTGAAAGATAGTAATAATGGCAACAGGCAGGTTTTTTTTCAGCAAGTTCATTCCTAACAATTTGATAATACAGATGCGTTTCTTAGCGCGAATAAATTTAGTTTTTTTACGGTATAAAATGTAAAAAACTATTGGAGCATAATGCCTATATTTGGTTGATCATTGCGAATTCCAACACCATGCAAAAACAGAAAATTCCGTACATAAACCGGGAGATCAGCTGGCTATCGTTCAACGACCGGGTATTACAGGAAGCATCGGATCCAACCACACCACTCATCGAACGCCTCAAATTTTTAGGCATATTCAGCAACAACCGCGACGAGTTTTACCGCGTGCGCGTGGCTACCATCAACCGCCTGAGTAAGCTCGGCAAAAAAGCCATTGCCATATACGGCGACGATCCGAAAGAACTGCTGCAAAAAATGCAGCGCAAGGTGATCGAGCAACAGCAGCGATTCGAAGGTATCTACCAGGAGTTGCTCCACGAACTGGCGCGCGAAAATGTGTTTATCATCAACGAAAAACAGCTGAATCCTGAACAACAGAAATTTGTAAAGGACTATTTCCACAACGAGGTGGCTTCCACGCTGTTTCCGATTATGGTAGATGAGAATAAGCCTTTCCCTTACATGAAAGACAAATCAGGCTATTTGTTTGTGAGGCTCATTGCCAATAACAGCAAGCAAAAAAACAAATATGCGCTGATCGAGATCCCATCGAAAACCACTACGCGTTTTGTGATCCTGCCGCAGGAGAAACATAAAAAATACATCATTCTGCTGGATGATGTGATCCGGTACAGCGCCAACGAAATGTTTGCCGTGTTCGGCTACACCGTGAAAGAGGCGATCAATATTAAACTAACCCGTGATGCAGAACTCGATATCGACCAGGATGTGAGCAAAAGCATGCTCGAAAAGATATCTAAAAGTGTGAAGGACCGCAAAAAAGGCCAACCTGTACGCTTTGTATATGATAGCAACATGAGCAGCGAGATGCTCGGGTTTATCATGAAAAAACTGGGGATGGATAAAAAAGACAATGCCATACCTGGTGGCCGCTATCACAACTTCAAAGACTTTATCCGCTTTCCGGACATTGGCGAGAAAAAACTGACGTACAACCACCCGCCGGCGCTCGATCACAAATACCTGCACGACATCAGAACCAGTATTCTACAAGTGATCCGGCAAAAAGATATTTTACTGCATTACCCGTACCACACATTCGACCATATCATCACCCTGCTCCGGGAGGCTTCTATCGACCCTACCGTAGAATCCATCAAGATCACCTTTTACCGCGTGGCCGACTCTTCCAAAATTGCCAATGCCCTGATCAACGCCATCAAAAACGGAAAAAAAGTGACCGTTCTGGTAGAATTACAGGCGCGCTTTGATGAAGAGAACAACATTTACTGGGCCAGCAAATTACAGGAAGAAGGCGCTACGGTGATATACGGTGTTCCCGGTCTTAAAGTGCACAGCAAGCTCTTCCTGATCACCACGCGCGTGAATAACCGCGAAGTAAAATACGCCCACATCGGCACCGGAAATTTCAATGAGAAAACGGCTCGCATTTATACTGATTTCAGCCTGCTCACTGCCGATAAAACAATTACAGAAGAAATCACCAATGTGTTCGATTTCTACGCCAATAATTTCAAAACAGGTTCCTACAAACAGCTGGCCGTGGCTCCGTTTTTCATGCGCCAAACATTCGTGAACCTCATTCACAGGGAAATCGAATTTGCCAAAGCCGGTAAAAAGGCTTACATGATCCTGAAGATGAATAGCCTGGTGGACAAAGACATGATCACCAAACTTTACGAGGCATCACAGGCTGGTGTAAAAATCACGCTGATTGTACGTGGTATCTGCTCGCTGGTAACCGACGTGCCGGGCTTCAGTGACAACATCACCGCCTACAGCATTGTAGATAAGTACCTTGAGCATGCGCGGGTGCTTATTTTTGGGAATAACGGCGATGAAAAAATATTCATTACTTCAGCCGACTGGATGAGCAGGAACCTCGATAGCCGAAGCGAAGTGGCAGTGCCCATTCAAAGTGCCGAAGTAAAAAAACAAATCAAAGAGATCATCAACATCCAGCTTTCGGGTAATACCAAAGTGCGTATCCTCGATAGTACCCAACAAAACCTTTACCGGAACCCTAAACCGGGCGACAAAAAAATCCGGGTGCAGGACGAGATTTATAATTATTTGAAAAAGGATAAGGAGATGTACTTAAAATCACTCACCATTAACAAAAAACAACCGGTTAATATATGATCTTTGCCGCAGTTGACATAGGAAGTAATGCCATGCGCCTGTTGTTTTGCAGGGCATACGAAGTAAACGGCAAACCCGTATTCAGCAAAGAGGAATTGATCCGTGTTCCGATCCGGCTTGGAGAAGACGTGTTCCTGAACGGTCGCATTTCCGACCGGAAAGTGGAGAAACTCACAACGGCCATGCGCGGCTTTCATGAGCTGATTAAAGTATATGAAGTAGATGCCTATCGTGCGGTAGCAACCAGTGCGATGCGCGATGCTGCCAATGGCATGGACGTTATTGCGCGCATCAGGCAGGATGTTGGCCTGAACGTGGAGATTATCGACGGCAAGTCGGAAGCCCAGCTGGTGTTCTCGAACCATATCGAAGAAATGCTGAACCCTAAGCATGCCTACCTGTATATTGATGTGGGCGGCGGAAGCACTGAGTTGACTTTGTATTATAACCACCGCGTTATGGCTTCAAAATCCTTCAATATCGGTACGGTGCGTATGCTACTTAATAAGGTTGAAAAAGACGAATGGGACAACATGAAAAGCTGGATCAAATCCACTACCCTGGGGGTGCGTCCGCTCAGTGCCATCGGATCGGGTGGCAACATCAACAAGATCTTTAAAATGACCAAAAAGGAAAATAAGAGCCTGAGTTACAATAAACTCAAAGGTATTAACGACATGCTCAACTCTTATACCTACAACGAACGGGTAGAAGTTCTGGGCCTGAAGCCTGATAGGGCCGATGTGATCGTCCATGCATCCAAGATCTTTATCACCATCATGAAAACAGCGGACATCGACAACATTTTTGTGCCGCAGATAGGTCTTTCGGATGGGATTGTACATGAACTCTACGAAAAAGCAAAAGCAGAAAAAGCAGGTATCTAACCTGCTTTTTTAATGAGTTCCGGTACCGAAAATGCCTTTAACGGCTACTTAGGTAAAGGTATGATTTGCTTTTAGCGCCTATTTCTTTGCCAGGTAGATGGCGGCCAGGCCAAGACCCACTGAACTGTAAGAAGCCCCTTTATAACCGACCTTCTCGAGAATAGCGGTAAAGCGCTCGTTGTCGGGAAAAGCCTTGATCGATTCCGGCAAATACGTGTAAGCACGCGTATCTTTGGAAAACAAGCGACCAAGCGTTGGTGTAATGTATTTGAAGTGAAAGCGGTAAAATTGTTTAACCGGAAATTTGCGGGGCGACGAAAATTCAAGCACACAGAGCTGCCCGCCCGGCTTCAGTATCCTGAGCATATTGGCAAGGCCTTTTTCGAGGTTTTCAAAGTTCCGCACACCAAATCCCACGGTGATTGCGTCTATCGAGTTATCCGGCAAATCACAGGTTTCGGCATCGCCGTAACGCAAAGTGATGATATCCTGCAAATGCCGTTTCTCGATTTTCTTGCGCCCGATAGCCATCATCCCTTCACTGATATCAATCCCGATGATCGACTTTGGTTTCATACGGTTAGCTTCCAGCGCGAAATCAGCAGTGCCTGTGGCCACATCCAGAATATACTGTGGCTTCAGCGGAGCTATTTTACGGATGCATTTTTTTCGCCAGCCTTTATGAATGCCGAGCGACAGCAATGAGTTCAAAAAATCGTAACGGAAAGCGATGTTATCAAACATCTGAGCTACCTGCTCTTTCTTAGAATCGCTCGTGTTGTATGGTGTAATTGGGTCCATTCTTTCATTTACCCGCAAGGGATGCTGGAATTCCGGAACAAGGCATGCATTCTGCATTTCTTTCCCAGGCTCTTTCCAGTTTTGGGGTTCTCTTGTTCTATTTCACAAAATCCAGTTTCAACGCCTCTTCCAGTAACTGTTCCTTATCTACCGGGACAACGCCTATTTTCTCGCATACCAGGCCACCGGCCAGGTTAGAGATGGCTGCCAGCACCACAGGATTTGCCTTTAGCGCTACCAGAAGAGCCGCAACACTAATTACAGTATCGCCTGCACCACTCACATCGGCAATGCTCCTGATGTGTGCCGGAATATGCTCTTTCACGGAGCGCGAATTGGTGATCACGCCTTTTTCCGCAAGCGTTACAAGGGCTGTTTCAAATTTCTGCTTTACCCGGAAACTGCTGATAGCGCGTTGCAATTCGTTGATGTTATCCGAACTAACGTCCATCTTCAGGCCTTCACGAAGCTCCTTCAGATTCGGTTTAAATAATGTTACGCCTTTATAGGCATTAAAGTTCTTGGTCTTCGGGTCCACACAAGTTGCAATTCCTTTGCTCCTGGCCAGTTCCACCACTTTGCTGATCAGCTTAGGCGTGATCAGGCCTTTGTTATAATCTTCGAACAGGATCACGTCGATCTTATCATGCTGAATGATGTACGAAATGAGCGTAAGAAGTTGCTGGGTTTCCGATGCAGAAATATCTTCTTCGATCTCCTCATCTACACGCAAGAGCTGATGGTTGTTGCCGATGACCCTGGTCTTTTCTGTGGTAATGCGGTCGCGCGATTTCAAAATCCCTTTTTGGCTCAGCTTTTGTTTTTTCAGCAGATCAAGAAACGTCTGCCCTTCGAGGTCGATACCGATTACCGAACACAGGATTGGGTTTGCGCCCATGGCCTGAATGTTGAGCGCCACATTAGCCGCTCCGCCCAGGCGTTTTTCCTTTTTATGAACTGCAATGATAGGCACCGGAGCTTCAGGCGAAATGCGGCTCACCTTTCCCCACATGTAGCTATCGATCATCACATCTCCGATAATCAACACGTTCAGGTTATTGAACGACTTGAACATCTCGCGGATGTGCTCTTTCTTAACTGATAGTTTTTTCATTGGCATAGCGTACTTTCTGCTGGTTGGCTTCCGCGTTCGCCGCGTGCCCTTAACCCTTTCTTTATGTTAACTTAATTTTTCTACGGCTGCTTTCATACGCCTCAAGGCTTCTGTGAGCTTATCTTCGGAAGTTGCATACGAAAAGCGGATGTATTTATCGTCGCCAAAGGCAGCGCCCGGCACCAGTGCCACATGCGCTACATCCAGGAGGAACATCGACAGGTCGGTTGCATTGTTGATCGTAAAACCTTCATAAGATTTTCCGAACAAAGCCGACACCTCAGGGTACACATAAAATGCGCCTTGCGGGGTATTGGTTTTAAAGCCCGGAATATCTTTCATAAGCCCAAGCACCAGGTCGCGTCTCTTCAAAAACGCGTCGCGCATGTAATGCGTGCTTTCTGCCGGAAGTTCCATAGCCGCGTGCATGGCTTTTTGCGTAATGCTGCATGTAGCAGAAGTAAACTGCCCCTGCATCTTGTCGCAAGCCTGCGCGATCCAGCGCGGTGCAGCCATGATACCGCCACGCCAGCCTGTCATGGCAAATCCTTTTGATACACCGTTGATGGTGATCACGCGGTCTTTGATATCGCTGAACTGCGCCATGCTTTCATGTCCACCTACAAAATTGATGTGTTCGTAGATCTCGTCGCTCATGATATATAAGCCTTCATGCTCTTTTACCACATCAGCTATGGCACGCAACTCCTGCTTGCTATACACAGAGCCTGTAGGATTACAAGGCGTGCTGAACATCATCATGCGTGTTTTAGGTGTGATATGAGCTTTCAATTCCGCCGCCGTGATCTTGAAATCATTTTCAATACTTGTATCGATTATTACCGGCACACCGCCAGCGAGCTTCAGAATCTCGAGGTAACTCACCCAGAAAGGCGCAGGAATGATCACTTCATCGCCCGGATTGATCAGACAAAGCACTGCATTGGCAATGCTTTGTTTAGCGCCGGTGGACACGACAATATCGTCGGCAGAATAATCCAGGTTATTGTCTCTCTTAAATTTATGGGCAATAGCCTGCCGTAATTCCACATAACCGCTCACGTGCGTATAGTAACTGAAATTGTCGTTAATGGCGTTGATGGCGGCCTGCTTAACCACGTCGGGCGTAGCAAAATCGGGCTCGCCGAGGCTGAGGCTGATGATGTCAACACCTTGCGCTTTCAGCTCCCGGCTTTTGCGGGCCATGGCTATGGTTTGCGACTCAGAAATAAGGTTGACTCTATCGGATAAATGTGTCATTACACAGGGTTTAAAATGCGAAACAAAGCTAAGGATTTGAATAATATCTCAAACTTAAATTCTATTAATTTTAAGGAGCAAATTGTTATCATTTTTTGTTGTAAAACTCCCTGCAATTATCTACTTTTCAAGCTAACAAACGCTCATTATTTATGAATTACTGGCTGATCAAATCAGAACCGTTCAAATACAGTTGGGATCAATTTAAAAAAGACAAATCTACCGTTTGGGATGGCGTGCGCAACTATGCTGCGCGCAATAACCTCAGGGACATGAAAAAAGGCGATCTGGCATTTTTTTACCATAGCAACGAAGGCCTCTGCATTGTAGGTATTGCCAAAGTGGTGAAAGAACATTTTCAGGATCCTACGACCAAAGAAGAAGCCTGGGTAGCCGTTGAATTTGCGCCTTTCAAAGCATTGAAAAAACCGGTGACACTGGCACAAATAAAAGCCGACGACAAGCTGAAAGACATGCAGCTGATCCGGCTGTCGCGCCTGTCGGTAAGCGCCGTAAAGCCTGAAGAGTTTGACCACATCTGCCTGCTTGGCGGCATGGAAAAATAATTTGCACACCTTTTGCATAACTGCCTGTATGAAAACCACCACACTCATCATCGCCCTGCTTTTTTCAGTTTCCTTTTATGCTCAAAAAGGAAATTTCCCGCCTCTTGCCGGCCACACACTCGAAGGCTCCGCCATCAATCTTCCGTTGGCCGGAACCAAAAAATTTACCATTGTGGGCATTTGCTTTAAACGCAGCGCCGAAGCCGACCTCAAAACCTGGATACAGCCTATGTACGAAACCTTTGTAGCCAAAGCTGATGGCGCCGATTACTTTGACGTTGCCAATTACTACGATGTCAACTATTACTTTATTCCGCTGATCAGTGGATTCAAAAAAGCAGCGGCCGACTTTAAAGCAGCTACGCAAAAAGACCTCTGGAAAAACGTGATCGACTGTGATACGGAAATTACCATCCTCAAGGCCGCATTGAAACCTTCAAACGAGGATATACCCTACTTTTATATACTCGACACCAACGGCAAGATTGTGGATGTGGTTTCCGGCAAATTTACTGAAGACAAAATGGACAAACTGGAAGAAGCCATTGACTAAGCGTTTAACGCTCGTAACGAAAAGCGCCGCCGGAAAATCCGGCGGCGCTTTTCACTTAACCTAACCACAAAAAAAACAAATCGAACAACTAACTAACCCTTTAGTGCTGCTTTTGTTTGAAATAAGAAACAAAAAGAACAAGGGCAACCAGCGCAACAAATACCACAGGTAAAGCAAACTGGAAATTGACAGAAGAAATCATCGCATCCATAACGCATCTATTTAAAATGTTAAACAATTCTGAATGGTTATACCGCTACCGGAACGCTAACGTTTGACCTACTTGGCAAGTGGCAGCTTTTGTTACATAACTGGCGGGATATGGCTGATCCTGCAATGCATGCGGTAATGAAAATGACACCGCTCCATTTGCAGCAAGAACGTGTACATCAGGTATGGACAGCTCCTTCCCATAGAGAGGGCACACTCCTTCTACTTTAGGGTATTTTTGCTTATATTTGATTGAACCCACATCTTGCGCGTATGTATGCTTCACAGACAGATCTCGCCAAAACAGGTTCTTCCCTCAAATCTGAGCCGGCGGCGCATCAACGGGGGAAAGCCTTTTCCCTCCCAGCTGTTTCTGTACTCCAGCCCCAGGCTGAACGTGACCAGAACGCAGTCGTACAACGCTATGAAGACGAGGTGCTGGCAGAGCAACAGGAAGTCATTAAAGCAGCGACCTCTTCTGGAGCAGAACTCCTTAGGGCAAATAAAAATGCCCAGGAAATTCTTGCAGCCTCTAAAGACGGCGATAAACACCTGAGTCCGTATTTTACCAGCATGGGTTTCGAGGTGGAGTTTGCTCAGCAGCCACAATACAACAAGCATCATATCCCTCAAAATGATCTCAATAAAGCGCACGTCATCGTTAGTACCACACCAGGCTACGATCTGTTCTCCCATATTCCTTTTGTTATAGAAACCGACGCACAGCTGGCGCTTGAGTTCGTGACACCTCCCTTGCTCGCTCCCTTATCCGACGGCGAAAATATTGTACCGGATGCCACATGGGAACGGGAGGCGCGCAAGGCCTTGGAATTCTCGCTACGCGAAATATCCTCTTCCGGTTCGCAAAGCCTTGGCAACATAATCGGCATCATCAACGGTCAGTTTGATCTGAGCCTACCTGTACCCTCGAAATACAGTCAAATTCTTTACGGCAATATCGACAAATTTGGGCCAAATAGCTATACCAACGCACAGTTGAATTTTATGACGACACTCGATCATTACATGGCTATCAACCGGGGCACCTATGGAAAAGAAAAGGATGACGAAGGTTATGGAACTGCGGGCGATGCGGTGACGGAAGAAATCTACCAGTTAGCGATGGATTACCGGGATGGCGAAGATAACCCCTACATGTATGCTGTGTGCCAGAAGATCAGGGAAATACCTTCCATGCTTATAGACCAGATCTTCAGCATTGTGCTGCACCATGATGAGCATCCCGACGACGAGATCAGCACTAAAAAGGAGAACAAAAAACTGATCGCGACATCTAAAGATAACGACATCCGCCGCACACTTGCCAGCGAAGCCAGTCATATAAAAGACACTGCCACTCTCTGGCTAAAGGCTTCTTTCAACCAGATTGTGAGTTCAGTTCCGGCTAAAAGCTATTCTGAAACCATCGAACTTATCACCGAACTCGCTGATAAAACAGATGAGCTGATTCCGATCTTAAAGAAAACCTCTCAATTTGAAGCGCTCCTGCCAGTTTATGAGGACAATGATTCAAAGATCATCGAATTTATTGAAGACCAGCTTCAACCTCTCCGTTCACTAACGTTCTCCCAGCAAGACATCGTTTCAGATATTGATCATAAACCGGCAGAACAAAAAACGGTATCGGACGAACGGAAACATATCCTCGGTGCGCGCCCGGATACTTACATTGCGTCCGATAGTACCATTGCTGATAAGAATCTGTTTCTGGTGGAAACGCGAGATACAACATCGTACCTCGGACTTACACCTGAGGACAAATTCTAAAAACGTGAGGCCGGATTGACCAGCCCATGACGTCATGTGCTATTGTAAATTCACCAAAGGCTTACGGTCGATGAAGCCTCCTCCAATAAGGTCGTCGCCCTCGTAGATCACAGCGCTCTGGCCGGGCGCAATGCCGGTTGCAGCTTCATGAAATACGATATTGAGCTTATCGCCCATGGTATTGATCGTGCTCATTCTGCCGGCGTCTTTGTAGCGTATTTTGGTGAGTGCCACAAAGTCCTGCGGCAATTGTTCGTATTTGATCAGGTTGAAGTCACGCACATTGATTTCCTGCTCTTTAAGATCCTCGAGATCGCCAAGAACCACGGTATTGGTTTCAGGAATGATCTCTTTTACAAACACAGGCTCACCCATGGCAATATCCAGGCCTTTGCGCTGGCCGATGGTATAAAAAGGGTATCCGCGATGGGTTCCTACTTTTTTTCCTTTAAACAGGTAGTTCCCGCCTTCAACTTTGGCTTCCAGGTCGGGCAACTTGTGTTTAAGAAAAGCACGGTAGTCGTTATCCGGCACAAAGCAAATATCATAGCTTTCGCTTTTATTGGCCAGGTCGATGAAACCGGCATCTTTTGCCATTTGCTTGATGGCTGGTTTTTCATAGCCTCCGAGCGGAAACATGGTGCGTTGCAGGCTGTCTTGCCCAAGCCCCCAGAGCACGTAAGTCTGGTCTTTGGTTTGGTCTATGCCCTTGTATATCAGGTGGCGGCCGTTTTCCTCGCGAATGCGGGCGTAGTGGCCCGTTGCTATAAATTCACAATCGAGCATATCGGCACGTTTAAGCAAGGCTTCCCATTTAATGTGCGTATTGCAGAGTACACATGGATTCGGTGTCCGGCCTGCCAGGTACTCTTCTACAAAATTATCGATGATATGCGTACCAAACTCTCCGCGGATATCAAGGATATAATGTGGAAAGCCAAACGACACAGCCATTGCCCGGGCATCGTTGATGCTATCGAGACTACAGCATCCGGTTTCTTTTTTGCTGCTGCCGGAACTTTCGTAATCCCAGGTTTTCATCGTGATGCCGATGACATCATACCCTTGCTCATGGAGCATCATGGCGGCAACAGAACTGTCTATCCCGCCACTCATCGCTACCAATACTTTTCCGTGCTTACTCATGTGTATCCGTTTAATTCGCCGATCTTGCTGCGAAAGCTGTTTCAGCTTAACAGCGCCATGCGCCAATTGTTTAGTTCGAAGTGTTATTTTGGTTTCTTTGCGGGCGTGGTTGTTTTTGCACCTGCTCCGCCGGTTCCTGGTTTTACAACGCCCGATTTGGGCCTGGGTGTCGCAGTAGAAGTGCTGGCCGCGCCGGTCTTAGGCTTCTCGTCGTTTACTTTGTTCTTATTGAAAAAGGCATCGGTTTCGGCTTTGCCGGCCAACTCGCCGCTTTTGGTGTACAATTCCTTTTCCTTTACCTTGCCATTCGATTCTCGATAAATCCAGGGGCCCGTTTTTTTACCATTTTTGTAATAGCCGGTTGCGGCTGCGATACCATTGGGGTAATAGTAGGTATTCTTCCCGTCCATTTGCCCATTCACGTAGGTGCCCTCGCCTTTTACCACGTTTTTATCGAAATAGAGTTTAAAGGGTCCATCCTGCACATCCATCTTGTAGTTGCGCTCTTCGCTCACGACCCCGTCAGGAAAATACACGTACTCTTTTCCGTTCTTTTTTCCGAGGTTATATGTTTCGCGCGAGATCAGCACTCCCAGATCATCGTAGTAGGTCCATACCGAATCCTTTTGCTCATTCACGTATTTGCCATAAGCCATTTTTTTGCCTGTAGGATGAAACATGGTGGAATAAGCAATTTTTCCATCCTGTTTAAAGTTCATGATTACTTTCACACTATCAAACGGGTAGTAGTATTTGAAAATGCCCTGCGGCTTGTCGTCCTTGAAAAGACCTTCGTACACCAGTTTATTGGTTTTCTCGTCCTTTTTTTTCCAATATCCCTGCTTTTTGCCCGAAGCATCAACGGTCTGAGCTTTGGCAATTCCCAAAATCAGGGACAGGAACAAGAAGAGAAGGGTGCTACTTTTGAACATAAAATGGTTTTTTGCTATAACCTTTTGAGGAGATAAAGTTACATCATCCTAAGGAAAAAGAAGGGCTTTTGGTCTATTTTTTCCAATTTTTAGAGTTTTTGGGTGTTTTTTTGTCACCAAATTAGCCAAAAGTCGCTACTATTATCCTAACTAATTTACGATGAAACAGTTTATTTTTATGTTGATGCCGGTATTTGCGCTCTTTGTCAGCGGCTGTGCTCAACCGACGGTTTACCACGATGGCGACATCATTTTTCAAACAACGGCCGGCGACCGTGGAAAAGCGATCCAACTGGCAACCAAAAGCACTTACAACCATTGCGGAATTCTCTTTTCCGAAAATGGCAAATGGGTGGTGTACGAAGCCGTGCAACCGGTGAAAAAAACATCCCTGGCCGATTTCAATAAGCGAGGGAATGGAACGGTCATGCGCCTGAAAAATACAGTGCCCGGAACCAGCGACATTGCTAAGTTAAAACAGGTGTTCAAAGATTATGAACACAAAAACTACGACGATGCTTTTAACTGGAGCGACGACAGGATTTACTGCAGCGAGTTGGTTTACAAACTCTACGAAAAAGGCATGGGCATAAAATTATGCGAACCACGCAAGCTGAGGGATTTCGACTTATCGAATCCTTTGGTAAAAGAGCAATTGCGGCTGCAATATGGCAACAACATTCCGCTTGAGGAGCCGATGGTTGCACCCGGTGACATATCAGCCTCGCCATTACTGCAACTAGTGAAATAGATGGTTCCTTTGGGCTGTACACAAGCCGCTTATGAGATGCCCTTAGTTTGCCAGACCTGGATCCATTTCCATACTCAGACCAGCCCTCTCTTTCACAGGGTACAATATCGAAAAAGGCTATCCAATAACGGATAGCCTTTTCGTTAACAAAAATCTTAAAATCAATTACGCATTGGCTGCTTCTTCCGATAAAGCCTGAATGATCTTGCCTTCGATCTCAGCTGCCAGGTCTGGGTTTTCGTTGAAAATCGCTTTAACCGCGTCTTTTCCTTGCCCTAATTTGGTATCGTCGTAGCTGAACCACGAACCGCTTTTCTTGATGATATTTTTCTCAACACCAATATCGATGATCTCGCCGATCCGACTGATGCCTTCTCCGAAGATGATGTCGAATTCGGCCATGCGGAATGGAGGTGCCAATTTGTTCTTAATGACTTTCACACGGGTACGGTTTCCGTTTACCACGTCGCCATCTTTGATCTGGCTCACGCGGCGGATGTCGAGGCGCACAGAAGCATAGAATTTAAGCGCATTACCACCGGTAGTGGTTTCGGGATTTCCGAACATCACGCCAATCTTTTCGCGCAACTGGTTGATAAAGATGCAGCAGCAGCCGGTTTTATTGATCGTAGCGGTAAGTTTACGCAAAGCCTGGCTCATGAGGCGGGCCTGCAAGCCCATGCGGCTGTCGCCCATTTCACCTTCGATCTCCGCTTTTGGCGTTAAAGCAGCCACGGAATCCACTACCACGAGGTCCACTGCACCGGAACGGATCAGGTTATCAGCAATTTCGAGGGCTTGCTCACCGTTATCAGGCTGCGAAATCAAAAGGCTTTTGATATCAACACCCAATTTCTCGGCATAAAAACGATCAAAAGCATGCTCGGCATCGATAATAGCTGCAATGCCGCCCGCTTTTTGCACATTGGCAATGGCATGAATCGCTAAGGTTGTTTTACCTGAAGACTCAGGCCCGTAGATCTCTACCACGCGGCCACGCGGCAGGCCACCAATGCCCAGGGCAATGTCCAACCCGAGCGAGCCTGTGGAAATAGAATCCATTGGCTCTACCACGCTGTCTCCCAGTTTCATCACAGTTCCTTTACCATACGTTTTCTCGAGTTTATCGAGGGTGAGCTGCAATGCTTTTAATTTTTCGCTGCCAACGGTTTTTTTGTCTAAGGTGTCAACCGCTTCTTCTGTTTTCTTTGCCATGATATATTTTAGTTTTAAGTTACTAGTTTATGGTGGAGAGTCGCCATTGTATTGTTAACAAACTAATAACAACGCCGTTCCGTTGACAAAGCTAAAACAAAAAGCAAGCAAGTAGTTGCTATGAATTGTAGCATTAGGAAAAATAGCAGTAAAATCAAGGGATGGACCGAATTGCACTACCATCTTTTGCCTGGCTTCGAGAGCCTCAGCCGACGGCAAAACGATTCTCACTGCGATGGCTCAGGTTGGGCACAGTCAAAAAAGAGTTCCGCTTCTGGAATACAACATCGCAAGATGTTTCAGGCGTTCTTACACAATGAGGCGGAGGAGTTGCGCTGCCAATCTTTTGCCTGGCTTCGAGAGCCTCAGCCGACGGCAAAAACGATTCTCACTGCGATGGCTCGGGCCTGGTACAGTCAAAAAGAGTTCCGCTTCTGGAATACAACATCACAAGATGTTTCAGGCGTGCTTACACAATGAGGCGGAGGAGTTGCGCTGCCAATCTTTTGCCTGGCTTCGAGAGCCTCAGCCCACGGCAAAACGATTCTCACTGCGATGGCTCAAGTCGGGAACAGTCGAAAAGAGTCCCGCTTCTGGAACATAAAATCGCAAAATGTTAGGCTTCCGGAGCACAAAATTATAAGTGCTTCTAAACGTGCGTCGCAATACAACGTAGTCGCACTTTGCGCTGCCATCTTTTGCCTGGCTTCGAGAGCCTCAGCCGGCGGCAAAAACGATTCTCACTGCGATGGCTCGGGTTGGGCACAGTCAAAAAAGAGTTCCGCTTCTGGAATACAAAATCGCAAGATGTTTCAGGCGTGCTTACACAATAAAGCAGCGGAATTGCGCTGCCATCTTTTGCCTGGCTTCGAGAGCCTCAGCCCACGGCAAAACGATTCTCACTGCGATGGCTCAAGTCGGGAATCACTCTATTTTTTTTCCTCCTTGGCTTTTTTCTTAAAGTATTTACGCAACAAAAAATTGTGTTGAAGCGCTTCAAGGTCTTCGTCAAGTTTCTTCGATCCGCTATCGAGGTTTTTCATCGTTTCCTTCAGGTGCACCGCGCTTTGCTCGTCTTTTAGCAATGTACCGACCATGCTTTTGGGATCGTTGGCCGATTGCTTGAGCTGTGAAATAAAACGGGATGCCGTGTCTGCCACCTGGTTTAGTTCTTTTAGTGTAGAACGTAGCGAAGCCATCATCACGGTATCTGTGACAAGGTCGTTGGCAAACGTTCCTTTCTGATTGAGTTTGGATGTAAATGTATTGAGCGACGCCATGAGTTGTTGGGCTCGCACCGAAGCCTGGTTGAGTGATGCTGTAGTTGCCTCGATATTGCGATACACTGCATCGTCGTTTAGCAGGCGGCCGATACTGCCTTCGCCGGCAGCCAGCTTTTTGCTGATGACTTTAAAATCGCTGGTGATGGAAACAAGGTTCATGTTGTTTTCCTGTAAGGTATTTATCATGTCTTCGGTAGAAAATGTTTTCTCCACACTCAGCGTATCATCTTCAGTTACAAAACTCGTCAGGGAAGAACCGCCGTATATAACAATAATCTTATTGCCGATGAGGCCATCGGTACTAATCTTTACTTTTGCATCTTTCCGGATGTATCGCTGCGCTTCGCGATCAATGTTCATGATCACCTTTACCTGCGAGGCGCCATAAAAATCAACTTGTTTTACCGTTCCGATTTTAACCCCCGAAAACCAGATGTTGCTTCCTTTCTGCAAGCCGTTTACATCGTCAAAAAGGGTTGTTACACGCAGCTTCCGCGAAAAGGTTTGATGGATATTGCCTATCACTAAAATGCCTGCTACCAGAAAGATCAGACCGAGGACCACAAAAATGCCAACGGTAACGGCTCGTTTATTAGGTGATGTACTCATAGCTTATTGTATAAATTATTGTATAAATTATTGTATGAAATTATAATTATAAAAACTTTGCACGCGCTCATCGGCCACACTAAACACATCTCCGAATGAGCCGGTTTTAAGGAATTTTCCGTCGAGCAACATCGCCACCCTGTTTCCGGTGGTTTTGGCGCAGGTAAGGTCGTGGGTGATAATAATAGAGCTGGTTTTATATTCTTTTTGTACTTCATTGATCAATTCATTGATCTCGATAGAGGTAATAGGGTCGAGCCCTGACGTGGGTTCATCATACAACATGATTTCGGGTTTAAGAATGAGCGTGCGGGCAATGCCGATACGCTTGCGCTGACCGCCCGACAGATCGGACGGCAACTGATTGATCTTATCCCGCAGACCTACCGAAGTCAGCACCTCATCTACGCGCTGATCGATCTCTTTCCGGCTAAGATTCCTGAAATTCATCACGAGCGGAAACTCCAGGTTCTGGCGAACATTCATACTGTCGTATAACGCACTGTTTTGAAACGAAAATCCTACTTTCAGGCGTAATGCATCTAACTCCCGGCCCCGGAGCAAAGGCACATTTTTTCCCAGCACCTGCACCGTACCGTGATCCGGCGCCAACAAGCCTACAAGTATCTTTATCAAAACAGATTTTCCGGTGCCGGATCGCCCCAATACAACCACATTTTCGCCTCTGTACACATCGAGGTCGATACCCCGTAACACATGCAGGCTACCGAACGACTTGAACAAGCCCCGGATCGATATTACCGCTTCGGTGGTTGAAATAATATGTTCGTCTTTTGTAACCATTTTTTAAAAATACCTGAACCAATTGCTAACCTGTACGATGATGACTTCTTCAATAAACACCAGGAACATCGACACTACCACAGCCTGATTCGCGGCCTTCCCTACTCCCTGAGTGCCTTGAGAGGCATTGAAGCCTTTATAACATCCAACAATACCGATTGTAAAGCCAAAGAAAACAGATTTGATAACTGAGGTGAACAAATCAAGGAAGGTGATGCTTTCGAAGCCGCGCTCGAAAAACCCGATGAAACTTGTTGCTTCATGAGCATTGACGTTGACGTAGGAGCCGATGAGGCCTACGAAACTGCAATACAAAGCCAGCACCGGAATGGTAATGGTTGTGGCCCAGACACGCGTAACAACAAGGTAACGAAATGGATTGATGGCAGATACCTCCATGGCGTCGATTTGCTCCGTAACGCGCATCGAACCGAGTTCGGCACCAATACTGGAGCCTACTTTACCCGAGCAGATCAAGGCCGTTACCAAGGAACCAAGTGCACGTACCACTGCAATAGAAATAAGTGACGGAAGCCATGACGTAGCACCAAACGACTCGAGCGACGGCCGGGACTGCTTGGTAAATACCAAACCGGTGATAAAGCCCGTGAGTGTGATAAGCGGCAGCGAACGCAGCCCTACTTCATAACATTGATTTATGATCTCCCGAAAATGGAATGGTGTCTTAAATGCTTCTTTAAAAAACCGGCCGGCAAAGCGAGCCGCTTTACTAACACCGATGAAATAATCATCTACCCCGGCAGAAAACACAAATGGTTTTGATTGACGTTCGGCCATATCGTTGGAATCTTTGTAAAACTCCAAAAACATTCAGAACTAAATGCCACACGAAAATTCCCGCGTTGAGCAATTAATTCCCCAAAACACACAGAAGTGCTATTTTGGAAAGACCACGCTAGCGGTTATGAATTGCTTTTTTCTACCGCAAAACGCCAATTACTAATACAATTTTATCTTGTAACTTTTGCCACCTGGAAACTCCTCATCCACTTTCAAGACTTCGCCAGTATGTGTGCTGATCCAAAAAAGGGCAGACGAACCCGGCATGTTGTAATCCACATAAAGCACCCAACACTCGACGGAAGCGCCACCTGGCAAGGACATTTGCTCTTTGGACTTCACGAGCAGGTTGTAATAAGCCGAGGTTCTTTTTCCTGGTTCGTAGAATGCCATCACAAATCGTTGACCGACGCGCTGGAACGGTAAAAGCCCATATAGCTCTAGGTCCATTGGAAAAGCATACGCATGCGGATTCATCACAACGGAAAAAGCACTGTCTTTACGACTATGCTGCTCTTCTACCGGAATTGACACCTTGGCACCGGAAAAGCGATAGGACGACTTTCCATATTTGAAATAATTGGCTTGATGGGTCAGCAGTTCCAGAGAAGGAAACTTTCCCGTAGAAGTCACATGAGACATGATCGTATCTTTCATATACCATTTCCAATCGAACGTAAATTCCTTTTTTCCGTCTGGTTGTTCGCGTAATGTTATTTCCCGGTCCCACATGTTACCTGCTCCGAGGCGCTTTCCATCTTTGCCATACATATACACCACATACGTTGACTTGTGGGCTTTAAATAAGCCAACATTCAGTTTCATCGTATTGACGTTAATCGTATCTGCACGTTGCGCTAACGTCAGCAAATTACAAAAACAAGTGATTATTATGGTTAGAAATACTCTGATCATGCTCATAAGACATTTTTCCACGAAACTAATGAAAGCAAAATCAGCGGCGGCTGCCGCTCTTCATTTTACCTGCAAGCAGGTAGGAATGGATAAAGAAAATAAATTGCTGGTTCCATTGCTGTCAGAGATATATTAAAACAATCGCATCGATTTGCTTGGTGCAAATTGGCAACAAGAACCCGTTGCATGCATGCACAGAGACTGTTAAAGCCCTGACAACGCTCCTCATTTTAATCTTAAAAATTGTAAAATCGCCATTTTTTACCCATCCCTATTAAAAATATATCCTATTTTTACGGCGCTACGATGTTTTTTATTGTCACATATAAGACTTCTGTGCGGCTCGTCACTTTTGCCTCCGTGTTTTTGTCCCTCCTGATCTCACCGGATTTAACACTATTTCCTGAACCAAACTCTATCCACAGCGAAGAACGCGATCTAAGCCTGATCAATGAGGAGATGCAGGAATTTTCGGAAAATACGGATCCCAAGTTCCAACAAAGCGAAGACATTATTTCAACATCCTGCCGCTTCGATAGCCCTTCCATTTCATTAACTGCCTTTCATAGCAACGGTTTTTATGAACCCGTGCTCCGCTTTCCGGATCATGGAACTGACATTTATATTCCTCCGCCTCAAAATGCGGTGGTTTAACATTTGCCTTTCTGGCAACTCTTTTTATTAATGGGCATTGCCCTCATTTTTTAATTTTATTTTCCTTGAAACTACCATGCATCGCCGCAGCATGCATCATGATTTTGAGCAGCTGCAATTTTTCAAAACCCACCAAACAAGCCACGGAATCCTTCCCCGTTACTTCCGTTATGAAAGTTGACACTTTTAACTTTACGGATTATGTCGCCGAGATACATGCTTTACAAAACGTAGAGATCCGCGCCCGCGTCAGCGGCTACCTCGAAAAGATCTATGTTGACGAAGGCGCATACGTCACACAAAATCAGTTGTTGTTCAGCATCAACAACAAAGAGTATGTTGAGGAGCTGGCGAAAGCCAAGGCCCTATATAAAAGCGCGGTAGCAGATATGAATGGTGCGGAACTGGAATTGAAAAGCGTGTCGCAACTGGCCGACAAAAAAATTGTATCGGCAACCGAAGTGGAGTTGGCAAAAAACAAATTGGAAGCGCGCAAAGCGCAGATGGAAGAGGCCAAAGCTCATCAGTCGTCGGCCGAATTAAGGCTGTCGAATACTGGCATCAGGGCGCCGTTCAACGGCATCATCAATCGCATTCCGCATAAGATAGGCAGCCTGATCGAAGAAGGAACACTACTCACGTCGATCTCTGAAAATGACGAAATATTTGCCTATTTCGACGTATCTGAAAAAGAATACCTTGCCTATGCGCGCAACAATTTACATGATCATAGCGGCAACTCGCGGGTGGCCACGCTCATCCTCGCCGATGGCAGCGAACACAGCGAAAAAGGAAAAATAGAAACGGTAGAAGGCGTTATCGACAATCGCACAGGCAATATTGCGTTTAGGGCCCGGTTCAAAAATCCCGGGAAAATTATTAAGCATGGAGCTAGCGGTAAGATTCGTTTGAAAAAGAAATATGAAGACGTTATTGTCGTACCGCAAAAATCAACCTTCGAGATCCAGGATAAATTATACGTTTACGTAGTCGGCAAAGACAATAAGCTGGAAATGCGCCAAATCACAGCGAAAACCCGGCTTCCACACCTTTACCTTGTTTCACAAGGGCTCCATGAACATGAGCGCATTGTGTACGAAGGACTACAAAATGTAAAAGCCGGCGTGGTCATAAACCCTGAACCTGTAGCGATGGAGCAGATCATCCGGACACTTGCCTCAAAATAACCGACTATGTTCAAAAAATTCATACAACGGCCGGTTCTCTCCCTGGTCATTTCCCTTTTTATTACGCTCATGGGCGCCCTTGCCCTCACGGGCCTGCCTGTAACGCAATACCCGGATATCGCACCTCCGGCTGTAACCGTTACAACCAAATACACCGGTGCCAACGCCGAAGTATGCGCTAAGGCCGTGGTAACACCCCTCGAACGTGCGATCAATGGCGTTCCAGGCATGGATTACATGGCTTCCGTTTCGGGCAACGACGGCACGAGTATTATCCAGGTATATTTTAAGGTTGGAACAGATCCCGACCAGGCAGCGGTAAATGTACAGAACCGAGTAGCCACAGTACTCGATGAGCTGCCCGAAGAAGTGATCAAAGCCGGCGTATCAACAGAAAAAGAAGTGAACAGTATGCTGATGTACCTTAACCTGATCAGCAGCGATACTACGCTCGACGAAAAGTTCATCTATAATTTTGCCGACATCAACGTTCTCGCCGAATTAAAACGGATAGATGGTGTGGGTTTTGCTGACATCATGGGGAGCCGCGAATATGCGATGAGGGTCTGGCTGAAACCCACCAGGCTGGATGCATACGCCATTTCGGCGGAAGAAGTGATTAACGCCCTGCGTTCGCAAAACATAGAAGCTGCACCTGGTAAAATTGGCGAGAGTTCGGGTCGCAAAGCACAATCACTGCAATATGTACTGCGTTATACCGGCAAGCTCACCCGCAAAGAGCAATATGAAAACCTGGTCATTAAAGTATCGCCTGGTGGAGAAATGCTAAGGCTTCGTGATGTGGCGGATATTGAATTCGGCTCGCTCGATTACGATGTGCTTTCGAAAGAAAACGGCAAGCCTTCGGCAGCAATTGTATTGAAACAGCGACCGGGTTCCAATGCCAGCGAGGTTATTGCCAATGTAAAAGCCCGCCTCGCCTACCTCAAAGAGAGCAGTTTTCCCCCAGGCATGGACTATACGATCAGCTACGACGTATCGCGCTTCCTCGATGCATCCATTCACGAGGTGATCAAAACCCTGATCGAAGCCTTCTTACTCGTGGCTCTGGTAGTGTTTATCTTTCTGCAAGACTGGCGCTCAACCCTTATCCCTGTCCTCGCTGTTCCGGTTTCCCTGATCGGTACGTTCGCCTTCATGCAGTTGTTTGGGTTCTCTATTAACCTGCTCACATTATTTGCACTCGTTCTGGCCATCGGCATTGTAGTTGACAATGCCATTGTGGTCGTGGAGACCGTGCATGCCAAAATGGAAGAGCATAACGCCGATGCTAAAACTGCGAGCATGCAAGCCATGGGCGAAATAGGAAGTGCGATCATTGCTATTACGTTGGTCATGTCGGCCGTATTCATTCCGGTAGCTTTTCTGTCGGGTCCTGTTGGTGTTTTTTACCGCCAATTCTCTATCACCATGGCTATTTCCATTGTCATTTCGGGTATCAACGCCCTCACCCTCACCCCGGCGTTGTGCGCGCTCATGCTCAAAAACCCGCATCATCATCCCAAACCCAAAAACGTACTTAGCCGTTTTTTCGAACGCTTCAACCGTTCCTACGATGCCGTGTCAGGAAAATACAAATCGCTTCTTGGCCTTATCATCAACCGGAGAAGTGTAACCGTTGGTATATTGTTGCTATTCTGCGCCGGCACCTGGGGCCTCGGGAAGTTCCTTCCTACAGGATTTATTCCAACAGAAGACCAAGGCACGATCTATGTAAACGTTACAACACCTGCCGGAGCAACACTCGAGCGAACCGAAGAAGTGATGGATGAAATAGGAAAGGCGGCGGCATCTATTCCTGAAATCGAATCCAGTTCAACACTAGCGGGTTTCAGTATGATGACCGACGGCTCGGGCGCTTCCTTTGGTATGACAACGATTAGCCTTAAAGCCTGGGACCAGCGCAAATTAACAGCCGACGACATTATCCTGCGTTTGCAGGAAAAAACACAGCACATTAAAGATGCCGAGATCCAATTCTTTCCGCCACCGGCCGTACCCGGCTTCGGCAATGCCAGTGGCTTCGAACTTCGTATGCTCGACAAAACCGGTGCGGGAAACCTACAGCAAACGTATGATGTAAGTTTAAAATTCATGGAAAAGATACGCGAGCGAAAAGAGATCAAATCTATTTTTTCAAGTTTCAACCCTACCTTTCCGCAATACCTCATCCACATCGACCAGGACGTAGCTGCGAAAAAAGGCATCACAGCCGAAACAGCGATGAGCAACCTGCAAACCTTAATGGGAAGTTTTTACGCAACCAATTTTATCCGTTTCGGGCAAATGTATAAAGTGATGCTGCAAGCAGATCCTAAATACCGTGCACAACCTGAAGATATCTTACAGCTGCGCGTAAAAAACAACCAGGGCGAAATGGTTCCGTATTCGTTATTCAGCAGTATCGAACGCGTTTATGGTCCTGAGCAACTTACCCGCTACAACATGTATATTTCGGCGATGATGAACGGAGAAGCCGCCGAAGGATACAGCAGTGGTGATGCCATTGCCGCCATTGAAGAGGTAGCCAAAGAAACACTGCCTCACGGCTACACACACGAGTGGTCGGGCATGACGCGTGAGGAAATTCTCTCCGGCAACCAGGTGGTTTATATCTTCGCGCTTTGTCTGCTGTTTGTTTACCTTTTGCTCTCTGCACAATACGAGAGTTTTCTCCTCCCGCTACCTGTACTGCTCTCCCTTCCAGTTGGTATTTTCGGTTCTATATTTCTGCTTTTTGTGATGGGACTTGAAAATAATATTTACGCGCAGGTAGCCATGGTTATGCTGATTGGATTACTGGGTAAAAACGCGATCCTGATCGTAGAATACGCATTACTGAAACAAAAGCACGGCATGAATGCTGTTCAAGCCGCCATCGAAGGTGCCACTGCCCGGCTGCGGCCCATCCTGATGACGTCTTTTGCGTTTATTGCAGGGCTGATTCCGTTGATGGTTGCGTCCGGTGCCGGAGCTATTGGTAACCGCACCATTGGCACAGCAGCAGCAGGCGGCATGCTCTTCGGCACCGTGTTTGGCGTTATTGTGGTGCCAGGTCTATACGTGCTGTTTGCTTCTAAAAAAATAACGACAAAAAAACACAAAGAAAAATTACCCGAACATGTCAGCTTATAAACTTATTTGCGCGTTGGGAATCGCCCTGGCTTTTACAAGCTGTAAAAGCACCGATATAAGCACCAGTAGCTGGAATAAGAGCATACCGGCCTCCTACCTGCCAGCCTCCGACAGTATGCCGGCGGTAATGAAACCCTGGCGCGAGTCTTTTTTCGATCCAAACCTGATATCGCTCATCGATACTGCGTTGAAACACAATTATGATCTGCGGGAAGCAATGCAAAAAATCGAAACAGCGCGGGCAGGCATTCAATTTACCAAAGGCATACGTCTTCCATCTGTTGCCGCTTATGGTTCTGCCGGTATCCGCAAGTTTGGTGATTATACGATGGACGGCGTAGGCAATTACGACACACAGTTTTCGACAAACATCAACAGCAAACAGCAGATCCCGAATCCCTTGCCCGATTATTTCATAGGCATTCAATCTTCCTGGGAAATAGACCTGTGGGGCAAATTGAAAAGCAAGAAAAAAGCAGCGGCTTCACGGTTTATTGCTTCGCAGTATGGTCGCGACCTGATTGTCACTAATTTGATTGCCGAGGTGGCCAACACGTATTACGAACTCGCAGCACTCGACCAAAGCCTTGATATCCTGGCGAATAACATCACACTCCAGCAAGAGGCGCTCGACATCGTTAAAAGCCAAAAAGAGGCAGGTAAAGCGAATGAGCTGGCGGTAGAATTGCTGCAAGCGCAACTCCTGAGTTCGAAAGCATCTGCGGCAGAAAACCGGCAGAAACGCATCGAGGCCGAAGCAAAATTGAGTTTCCTGTGTGGGTCTTTCCCAAAAGCCATTACACGCGATACAGCCTATTATTCACAGCAAATCATGCCGACCATCGCTGCAGGCGTGCCGGCTTCGCTCCTGGCCAACAGACCGGATATACGCCAGGCAGAAATGCAACTCAGTGCAACCAACGCCGATGTACATGCTGCCAGAACTGCATTCTATCCCACACTTACCCTCAACGGATCATTGGGTTTCCAATCGTTTACCGCTGCCCTGTTGTTGGAATCGCCTGCCTCTCTGGCTTATAGCCTCTTCGGTGGGCTCACAGCTCCGCTCATAAACAGACGACAGTTGAAAGCCGATCTGATGGCATCGCGCAGCGAGCAAAAACAAGCGTATATTCAATACGAAAAAACAGTGGTCAACAGTTTTACCGAAGTTTACGTCGCCATTCAAAACATTCAAAATACCAACGATATGTATGCGCTCAAAACTGAAGAGGTCGATATGCTCCGGCAATCGGTTACGACATCTTCCGAATTGTTTAAAGCCGGAAGAGCCAATTACCTCGAAATCATTCTCGCACAGAAAAATGCCCTTCAGTCGCAACTGGAGCTGGTTTCTTATCAGCAACGCCGCAATGCAGCTGTCGTTTCGTTATACCGATCGCTTGGTGGCGGCTGGAAATAAAATACCCTTAACATGATTACAGATACGATCATTCCGCTTCTATCCCTCATCGCACTCGAAATTATCCTGGGCGTGGACAATATTATTTTCATTTCCATACTGGCAGGCAAATTGCCGCCACAGCAAGCCAATAAGCTACGTTATTGGGGCCTTGGCCTCGCTCTAGCGATCCGACTTATTTTGCTGGGCTTTATTTCGTGGATCCTGACACTCGACCGCGAGCTATTTGTGCTTTTCGGTATTGGGTTTTCCGGAAAAGCGATTATTTTACTCGCCGGCGGCCTATTTCTCCTATACAAAAGCACCAAAGAAATCCTGCACCATACCGAAGATACCGAAAGCGTGAATACCAGCACCATCAGAACCGGGAACTTTGGGAAACTGCTTATGGAGGTTATTTTGCTTGACCTGGTATTTTCGATAGATTCCATTATCACCGCAGTGGGCATGGTTCAAAAACTTTGGATCATGTATGCTGCCGTTATCGTTGCCGTTAGTATCATGTTGGTTGCTTCGCAACCCATTGCGCGCTTCATTCAAAACCACCCTTCATTCAAAATACTGGCACTTTGCTTCCTGATGATGATTGGCTTATCACTCATTGCTGAAGCCATGCATGTGGAGATTCCGAAAGGCTACATTTATTTTTCGATGGGCTTTGCCTTCCTGGTAGATTTTATCCAGATGAAAAAAATAAAAAAGTAACCAGTTTACTAAGACATCGCTGCAACACGGGATCGAAACTACGGCTGGCTGCTCCGGGCAAACTTGATGCTGTAACCCAGCTGACCATAGAAAGGCACCAGTGGCGTTGTTTTAAAATCCTGTGTGAGCAGCCGTCCAACTTTAAGATAAAAGTCGTGCTTCTTGTAGGACGCTCCAACCTGGAGACCGTAATAGAAATTGCCACCTGTGGCGGGCTCATACCAACCATCTTGCACAGCAGCAAACGACTCCTTATACCTATTGGTGTGCTTGAAATGCGTAACAATAGCCTTATCGAAACCAACTTCAGCAGCAGCAAACCATGCTTTATGATAGTAACCTATGGTTGTCGAAACATCACTTCCAAAATTCAACAGCGTCACTATCGGTTGATGATACCGCCGGAAAACACCTTGTATGTTTGCATTTATCCTGAAATGCGACAGACGGATCGGCTGCAACTGCACACCGATACGCGACTTAAAATCATCACCGAAAACTGAGCCGGCAGGCATCGACACGTCGGCTCCCACAAGAAGCGGGATTTTGGCTTTAGGTCTGTAGCCATAATACACGGCACCGGTAGAGGCGTAATCCCAGTTCAGGTTCACATTAACTACATGGCGGGTATCGTTCTCAAAATGACCCCAATTCACCACTTGGGCCTTGGCATTGAACGTAAATACGCAACCGCAAAAGACGGCAATCATAACAACTATTGGTTTCATGAAATTTATTTTAGTGAGTTAAAATAGGTCAGTGCTTTAGGATAAAAATAGGCCCAGGCCTCAGGTGGCGAAATCATATCATGGCCTGACTCCGGATTTTCAAACAACTCCACATTCGAAAGAGGTGCCGAAACTTTTTGCGCATAAGCCAATCCATAATGCGTATTGCGTTCACTGTAAACGAAGAGTACCTTTTTCTGAAACAAATGAAGGTTTTCCGTCCAATCCGGTTTCTCGCGCTTCCCGAGGTCAAACATAGCCCCGTAAACCACCGCACCCAGGCGCCATACCAATTGGTAACCCGATGTGTTGCCGGTAGGATCTTTCTTTGGATCCGATCCTTCTACCATTAACAACCGCTTATAATCCAAAACAGCGTGGTCATCTTCTTTCGCGCTGATAAATTGATCCATGTAGGTCGCGTCATTCAGCGGCTCCGAAAAAAAGCCGAATCCCTGAACCCCAGACGAGTAGTTCATCACATCGTCCCATACCAGACCTCCTGGTTCACCCAATACCATCCCGTCAATTCCCTGACCTTTGTGGGCATTCACGTAAATAGCCGCCAACATTGCTCCCCACGAGTGCCCCAGCAAAAATACTTTCTGATTCGAATTCGTTTTGTAATGCGCAATCACCGCATCCAGGTCGTCAATCATCGTTTGAATGGAATAGCTGTTTGCCGAATGCCGCTTGGATAAGCCCGACCCACGCTGGTCGTAAAACACAACACGGTAGCCCTGGCTGGCGAATTCTTTGCAATGCAGCATATAGCGGTAGTCGCTACCAGGACCGCCGTGCAATACGACAATAAGTGCACTGTCTTTTGCCCCTACTGCCTCCGCATGCAATTGAGTGCCGTTGACATAAATTGACGGCAAAGACGGGTCTTCATCCACCGTTTTAGGAACAAGGTCGCCTGTCTCGCTTATGTTCCGTTCCTTTTTGCAAGCTGTAGCCAGGCATATAGCCAAAGCCCCAAAGGCCATTAATTTTGTGAAATTCATTTTCATATACATAAGGTTAGATATTGTCCGCATGCAGATGATTTGTCTGTTTTACCAGGCAACTCTACACGCGAAAAGTAAAACTGCGGTGCAAATTTCGGGTGATATTTGCCGTAAATCGACCCAGCCGATAAGATGGGGCCAATTAGAATAAGTGAATAAAATTTACAAGAAACTAATTATCAAAGCATTACACAGTCATAAACACAACACCAACGCAATCGGACTACTTAGCCCTCTGTTTGATCCCGGAAACTGTTGAGGTATTCTGTAGGAGATAAACCTGTCGCTTTTTTGAAGACACGGTTGAACGTAGTCTTGGAATTGAAACCACATTCGAGCGCCAGGGCGAGGATTGTGTATTTTCTGTTAGAAGGCACAGTAGCCATTTCTTTAAATTCGGCAATACGCCAGTCGTTAATGTAATCGTAGAATGTTTTTTGCTCAATGGAATTGATAACCTGCGACAAGGTATTAGGGGCTACCTGCAGCATCTGCGCCAATTGCATCAGATTGAGCTCAGGGTCTTTGTATATTTTTTTGACAGTAATAAGTTCCGTCAATTTTTGATGGATTTCTTTCGCTGCGTTTGTGGTCAGTCCCGACTTTTGGTATTTCTTTTTGGGCGCTTGGTCGGGAACAGGTGTTTCATGATGTTCTGTTTCCGGCAACCCTGCCGGCGGAAAGCTCTCTTGTGGCGTGTTTACGTCACTATCCTCTGGATCTTCCTGAGTGATAGCCTTATCGGCAAACAGTGCTGATGTATTGGCAGATTCCGAACCGGTTGAACCAGGTTGCAATGATTCGGTAAAAATGCCGCCTTGCCTGATACCATAAAAGCCGATGAAAAAAATAAAAACAACAACGCTACTGTAGATCAGGTCGTCGTTACCCCAAAAAACAAATACCCATATCAGCAGCATACCCAAAATAAGCCGCGTTAACCAATTGAGTGTAATATTTTCGATAGCCGAAAACTGCTGCAAAATATTTTTACGGTGTCTGCGCAAGAGCAGCAATGACCAAATAACATAAACAACTCCGGAGATATGAATCAATATGATCACTGTAAGGCTTTCCATTTCCCAACCCTTGCCTCCAAGCTGGTAAACCTCGACTTTCTTTGCAACTGGTAACATCAGAAACCGGAAAAAAACAGCGTATGCCACCAAAAAGGGGAGAAAGTGTATGGCTATTGCCGAAAAGCGGCGTCTTAATTGATTTGTCAGAGAGGCGGTGTATAGAAATAACAGCGGGCCGTGTAGTAATGGCAATGGTGTAAAGACGGCCAGCAAAAACGGAAAGTCGAGTTGTTGAGAAGATATTTTCAGATAATAATCAAACAAGTTGCAGGCAATGACCAATAACCAGATCATCAGGATCACATCCGGCAACGATCTGCGTCGCTTGCTTGCCAGGATGAAGAAAAGAAAAACCGCTAATCCTGTCCCGAGAAAATATAACATCGTCCGAAATTTGAAGCAAAATAACAAAAAAGGCCTTTCATTGTCTGAAAGGCCTTTTTTCTAAGTCGGGGTGGCCAGATTCGAACTGACGACCTCCACATCCCAAATGTGGCGCGATACCGGGCTACGCTACACCCCGAACTTTCTCAAAAATTGAGAGTGCAAATATAATACTTTTTTTTAATCACAAAGTATTTTTTAGAAAAAAAAGCGCCGCAAAATTTGCAGCGCTTTTTTTTAATCGGTTAAGGAAAACCTTATTTAGCAACAACAAATTTATTTGTTATTGTTTTAGAGTTTCCAGCTTTTACCTGGTAGAAGTAAATACCGTTGCTCAGGTTATTGAGGTTCAGATCCACTTTATTGAAGCCAGCCATACCGTTTACGCTGTTCGTGTAAACAACTTGACCTACTGTATTCAACACATTGATATCCATTTTAGAATTATCGTTTAAGGTAATTTCTAAAGTAGCGTAGTTAGCAGCAGGGTTCGGGAAGAACTTGTGACCAGAAACAACAGAGTTGGCTTCTTTGATACCCACGTCGGTAGCGCAAGCGCCGATTTCAGCAACAGGGAACTTGAAGTAAACCATATCATTGATGCCTGTATTGTCGGCCTCGTCTTTGTTATCGCCAGGGTTTGTGCCTGGGATGCCATTGCCCGGACCTAAATCCCTTTGGTAAAGGATGTGCAGGTTACCGTCAACACGTTTTGCCAATGAACCGAATACACCTTCGTAAACAGCTCCACCAGGAGAACCAACGATATCGCAAGGATCTGTCCAGGTTACACCGCCGTCGGTAGATTTGATCACGTATTGGTGACGCACCAGTTTCTCGGAGTTAACCAACGAAATCAAGCTATCTACTACGGATGAGTAAGATAAATACATCACGTTGCTGGCATCGAATGCTACACTTGGATAAGATGTCAATGAGTTACCCCACAAACCAACAGGGAAATTTCCGCTAGGTACTGTTGGGAAGAAAATTGTTCCTTGCTGACCTAAGTCTTCGATAGCAGCAACCAGGACACCACCGGTATCAGTGTTAGCCTGGAAACCTTCTTTCCACATCATCAACCCGTCGGTAACAGGGAAATAACTCATACCTTGACCTGCGCCTGTGCCTGGCGTTGTACACAATACACGCTGACGGCCATAGAATACATAAGCTTTGTTCGTGTTATCCAAACCTACAGCAAATGTACCGTCGTTGGTTTCTACTGTATCAGCGATGTTATCGCCGTCGATATCAGAAATAGTGGTTGCTGTGTTCCATTTTGCGATAGGGAATTTCAGAACTGTAGTAGCAGTCCAGGTAACACCACCATCGGTAGATTTAGACATGACCACATCTTTTCCGGCGTCACCGGCTACTACAACTACTGTAGCACCTTTGGCTGTAATAGCGTAGCTATCGCCACCGAAACCTAAGAAACGGGTTGTGTTATCAAGACCGGTAGGAATGGTGTTTACCAAATCCCAGGTTGCACCGGCATCTTTCGAGCGTGCAAAGCACACTGCACCGTTCAAACCTTGGTATAAAGAAGCACCAGCTGTAGTTGTTTGCTGAGTAACAGAAATGGTATAGATCGTGTCACCAGAAGCAACCATACGAGGCCAGTAGTTACCACCTGCTGTTGCAGTTGGGATCGCATAAGCATTAGACCAGGTTCCGGTTCCTTTCGTTGCACGCGTAGCCAGGTTCAGCTTGCTCACGCCGCCATCGTGCGATAAGATCAGCTCTTTGTTGCTGCGGGTATTTACAATATTACCCCAACCCACACGGGTACCTTCTACCCTTGCAGTTGGTTGTGCGCCCCAGGCAGTACCATTAAAATAGTTGTAACCAGTTCCCCTGTTAGGGTAAGTGTTATCACCACCTGTAAGCTCCATCGTCCATACTGTAGCAATGCTACCATCAGGATTTACAAAAATACGATCGCCTACGCTGCTGTTACTTTGCAAATCGTAGTAAGTTTTACCAACTACCGTAGAGCTAACGGCAGCCGTCCTAAGCGCCTCTTCCTTTACTTTTCCTGGTTTGATAACGCCAGGTTGAGTAGTAGGATCAACGATCACCTTTTTCATAGGTGCAGACATGTTGGCTAAGTGAGCAGGGATTCTTTGCGACGACACCTTTACCCGCTTAGACACCTGGGCGCCAAGCAAGCCGGAAATCACAATACCCGTAGTAAGAAGTAAGTGTTTTTTCATGTTTTAGTTTTTTTAATTGAACAACGTTTAACGCAAACCTAACAAAAAAATAGCACAAATCTAATTTATTTAACAAGAAAAATCATATTCACAAATGGGCAACAACACCCTCAAGTCTCATGCCACGAGAGCCTTTGACAAGGATTGTATAGCCAGACAAATTTCCTGATTTCAGGTAAGAAAAAAGTGATTGCGAATCATTAAAAAAAAGATAATCCGGATAAGCCGATTGCAAAGCATAAAAATGAGCGCCTACCAGCAGTACATGGTTTAGTCCAAATGCTTTCACGTTTTCCAATAGCACACGGTGCTCTTGCTGAGCGTACTCACCGAGTTCGAACATATCTCCTAATATCAGCAACTTATTTGCAACCGGTTGCGCTGCAAAATTGCTTATGGCCAGTGACATGCTCGAGGGGTTCGCATTATACGCATCGAGGATAAGTGTGTTTCGCTCCGTCCTCATCACTTGCGAGCGGTTCATTTCCGGCCTGTAGGCCGACAATGCCTCATTGATCGCCTCAGTACCCACGCCAAAATAATGGCCAATAGCTGCCGCACATAATAAGTTGATAAAATTGTAATGACCAAACATGTGGGTGGTCACAAGCGCCGTACGTTCAAGCGCTTCCTGCCCAGTAGCCCATTGAAAAGCCACATATTCCGACGCGGGGATTAACCGGCCACAGACATCACAATCCGGCGTCTCACCAAAGCGATAACACCTTAACCCTCCGGCCAACTCCTTCAATACGGCGTCGTTGCCATTGATGAAAATCAATCCGTCTTTTGCACGAAGGTGCGCATACAGTTCACTCTTCCCTTTCTTAATGCCCTCTACGCCGCCAAAACCTTCCAGGTGGGCTTTCCCGATATTGGTAATCAAACCATAATCCGGATCGGCAAGGCCGCTCAAAAAGGCTATTTCGCCCTGGTGATTAGCACCCATTTCCACAATAGCCATTTCATGTTCTTTCCGAAGCGACAACAGCGTTAATGGTACGCCAATGTGATTATTAAGATTGCCTTTCGTGGCGTAAGTATGGTATTTTTTAGACAAGACGGCATGAATAAGTTCTTTATTGGTGGTTTTGCCATTGCTACCTGTAATTCCTATGACCGGTATGCCCAATGCCTGCCGGTGGTGTTTTGCCAATTGTTGCAGCGCTTCAAGCACATCAGGCACCAGCAAAATAGAGGCTCCGTTGGCATGCGATGGCGTGTCTGTAATGGCATAACGGCAGCCCTGCTCAATTGCTGTAGCCACAAAGGTATTTGCATCGAAATGCTCGCCTTTTAGCGCAAAGAATATGCCTCCGGGAACGATGTTTCTCGTGTCGGTTGTGATTTTTTGTTCACACTCGGTGAATACCTCGTAAAGCCTGGAAATGTCGGTATAACTGATCATAAGGTCTATAAAATGAAGCCGACGAGACGGCACATCATAAAAGTAAAAAGCCTCCTGCATTGATGCAGAAGGCTTCTCTGATAGTTTTCAACAAATTATTTTCCTAAACCTACAGGGCTGCCCACACGGGTCATCGCGCACCTGAAACCAAGGAATGCTGTCGATTGGCGTTGATCGAGGTATCTCCTGGTACCAGGATTCAGCCAATATGCACGGTCTCTCCAGCTACCGCCTTTGTAAACGCGTGATTTATCGTTGATCAATGACGTTTTTGCATATTCGTACATCAGCTTATCGGCTTTGTCAGTATAAGCGTCTTCACCTTCCATGTAGTAGATACTGGAGTTCACATCGCCATCGAGGTAACTGATGTAGTCTGCTGTTTTATAGTTCCTGCGCTCATCAAGGTTATCGGTTGATACAGCCGAAGATACTTCCCTCCACTGTACGCGGCCCGGGATATCAGACTTACCTTCTGCGGTAACGTTCTTATTACCGTTCATGGCATCCACATCATTCGGGCTACCAGTCATGCGCGTCAGTACGCTGTCAATTACCTCTGTCGTTTCCTGGCTCACGCCATGAGGACCCGCAGGGTTAACTTTTTGTTTGAATTTTTGGAACACAGGGCCGTCGATGTTAGTAGAAATAGTACCATCAGTACTGTCTTTCACCTGAGTGGTAAATACGTTACCACGGAAAGGCCTGAATTCGTCGGCATCCTGCAATGTAGTAGCTCTGTACACGTCCATTACCCATTCCGCTACGTTACCTGCCATGTTATAGAGACCGTAATCATTTGGCCAGTATGAATAAACAGGCGCTGTTACGTCGGCATTATCATTCAGGAATCCGGCAGTACCCATCATATCACCATTACCACGTACAAAGTTTCCAAGGATCTGGCCGATGTATTTGTCGTCGGAGTTACGGATACCGTGCCCGTTCCACGGATAGATACGACGGTCGGTGATACGCTCACCAATGGTATTACCAATCAGACCATAAGCCGCATATTCCCACTCAGCTTCTGTCGGGAGACGGTATTTCGGTAAGAAAATACCATCTTCCATTTTCACATCCCTTTCAGGGTTTTGTTCGTCGAAAGAAGGCAATTTTTGTTTCAACTGACCTTGCCATTTACCTGCCAGGTAGGCTTCGGTGCTGAAATAATCCTGATCGGAAGGGTTTGGTGTATGCTCGAGTAAACCCTCGCGGATGAGGATGAATTCATTCACGCGGTCTGTCCTCCAGGCACAAAACTCATTGGCTTGCAACCAGTTTACACCAACTACCGGATAGTCGCGGTAAGCTGGGTGACGCAGGTAATACTCTACATACGGCTCGTTATAAGCCAGTTTTTCACGCCAAACAAGTGTATCAGGCAATGCTTTTTGGTAAATATCCGGAAAGGTAGGGCCAAATACACGGCCTGTCCAATACAGATACTCCAGGTAAGAATAATTGCTTACTTCGGTTTCGTCCATATAAAACGAAGATACCGTTACGCGGCGCGGAACGTTATTCCATTCGTAAGTCACATCGGTTTCCGTGCGTCCCATCGTGAAAGTACCACCTTCTACCAGTACAAGGCCTGGTCCTGTCTCCTGCTCCTCATAAGGCATTTTCTCAAAACCACCATTGTCCGGGTCGTTGTACGCCCAACCGGTAACCGGCGAACGCTCCTTGGCACAGGAAACGGCCACTATGGAGAGGATTAAGGCGAGTGCTCTACTGCTTTTGATGAATTTAAACTTCATGATCTGGGTTTTATTTAAGGCTATAACGAAAGTTTATTGAAAAGGTTACAATTAATTTTTTAGAAAGACGGACAGCTAATGGTTCTGTATTTCTTCTTTTTAGGTCGGCACTCAAATTGGATCTGGAGAGAAACCTCATGAGAACCTGCTGTATTGCTTGAGAGTTTAGATACTGTCACATCATAGCTGTAGCCAACCTTAAAGTGATCGGTTTGGAGTCCCAGCAATACGATGAACGCATCTGAATTCCTGTACCACAGACCGCCTACAAACGAGCCACGTACAAAGTATAAACCCAGGTTGAGCTGGGTAAAGTTTTGCTGCTGTTGGAAAAGGATATTGGGTGAAATATACGATTCACTACCTTTTTCGAGCGGAATGATGGCGCCGGCATGTCCGGTGATCTTGAACGGCATTTTTGAATTACCCTGAAGGCCTTCTTCCGGCTGGGTGATGTGATGAACTGCCAGTCCGACAAAGTATTTTTTGCTGTATCCCAGCAATCCTGCCGAGAAATCGAGGTTGGTTTTGGTTTGAGAAGGGATTTGTTCGTTGGTATTCCATACGAAACCACGGCGCGCATCGATCATATCACCAAAGTTGAGTTTGGTCCTGTCGAGCGATTTCTGGAAAAATCCGGCCTGCAAGCCTGCTTTGATCGAAAACTCACGGTTTACCGGCAACAGGTAGGAATAGATAAGGCTGGCAGACGTGGTTTTAAGGGTTCCGCGGGCCTGATCGTCTTGCGTCACAATTAAGCCTAAACCGCCGCTGAGGGCGTCGAAATGTTGATCGTAAGAAGCGCTGTAAGTAACGTAGGTACCGGAAAGATTGGGCCATTGGTTGCGGTAGTTCATGCAAATACGGGGACATCGTGCGGTACCTGCAAAGGCTGGGTTTAAGTAGAGCGGGTTGGCGTAAAACTGTGTAAACTGAGGATCCTGCGCTTTCAAATCTTGTAAAATGCCAGTCACGCACAGAAGCGCGAGCAATAAGTTAAGTTTTTTCGCCATGTAAATGTTCACTTAAAAATCTATTCCTAGAGACAAATATAACAGACTGTTTTGAAAAATAAAAACTTTTGTGCAACAATATTTTATTTTCTTTGTCGTTTGAATATCAGATAAATCACCCCAAAACACTGTCGATGCGCTCCATTGCCAAAGCCTGGCTAACCTTTTTAGTTTTAACGGCGTTTTGCCGGCCAATAGTGTTTGGACAAACGAGGAATGAACAAGGTGTTAAAACACTGTCTGGTTCGCTTGTCAACAAAACACAGCTTGCCTCCACGTCCGTTGCCAAAGCCTTTTTAGCAGACGCACAATACGACCCTCAACGGCAAAACCTGCCATTTTACAGGCACCCGGCTACGGTTTACGGCACTCTACTCCCGGTGATGACGCTTGAAAACCAGATAGTGCGCGAACTCAGTTCTGCCGAACTTTCGAAAATTCAGGCCTACAAGAACCTCATCACTTCCGAATTCCAGGTAAGCTATCAAACGGCCCGCTCACGCCATCAGCAAGTCATTTACCAAAATACGGTTCCTTTACGCCTGAACCCTTCCACCAACCGCTACGAATACCTGGAAAGCTATACACCGGTTTGGAATTACCAGGCTAACAATCCGACTTTACAAACGGCGGCTTTGCGTAAAAACGCGACCTCATCGTTTGCGGCAAGCTCGGTGCTGGCCAGTGGAAAATGGTACAAAATAGGGGTCTCACAAAACGGCGTTTACAAGATGGATAAGGCTTTCCTCGCCTCACTGGGGATGAACCTTTCTGGCGTAGATCCAAGGAATATCCGGATATACGGAAACGGTGGCAAAATGCTTTCCGAAAAAAATGCCGATTTCAAGTATGACGATCTCATGGAAAATGCCATCGTGGTAAGTGGTGAAAGCGATGGTTCTTTTGACAATGGCGACTACGTTCTGTTTTACGGACAAAGTACCGAAAGCTGGAAATATTCGACCACTGGAATCCCATTTAATCATTCGCCGCATTTGTATTGCGACACCTCCTACTATTTCATTACAACAGACCTCGGCGCGGGCAAGCGGGTTTCGCAGCAATCAACAGCCTCGGTGGTGGCCAATAAAACCACCAGCAGCCAGGATTATTACGGCGTTCATGAGCTTAACACCCTGAATGTGGTAAAAAGCGGACGTGAGTTCTACGGCGAGAAATTCGACTTCAATACTTCTTACACGTTCAACTTCAATATTCCTGACGCAGTGGTGGGCGATAGCGTATCCGTAAAAACGAGCCTGCTTTCCAGAAGCGATCAGGTATCCTACTACCAGGTCAATTTCAACAACGGCGGCTACCTGGTATCTTGCCAGCAAACCAACACTTCCGATTACACAGCCGATTTTGGTTATCCGGGTGAAAATTACCAGACAGGTCTTTTAGGCGCCGGCTCATTGCAGGTAACGGTTACCAAACAAACAAGTTCCGCCATCGGCTACCTCAATAAGATCGTTTTCAATGCCCGCCGCAACTTGATTTACAATTTGTCTCAATTCAATTTTCGCGATGAGCGCGTCATTGGTGGCGCAGGTACTTTTGCCAAATATGTGGTAACGAACAACAGCACCACGGCGCCCGCCATATGGGATGTGACCGATCCGCTGAATGCCCGCAACCAGCTTTATAACATTGCGGGAGCGCAACTCGATTTCACAAGCAGCGCTGATTCCTTGAGAGAATTCTGCATTTTTTCGCCAAACCAGGCTTATGCGCCCAGGGCCTACGGCGCAGTTGCCAACCAAAACCTGCATGCCATCCAGCAAGCGGATTTTGTGATCGTCACACACCCGATGTTTCTTGCTGATGCGAACCGGTTGGCTAAACTGCATAAAGATCACGACGGTTTATCCTATGCTATCGCCACAACCGATCAGGTTTACAATGAGTTCTCGTCTGGCACGCCCGATATTGGCGGCATACGGCAATTTGTGAAAATGCTATACAAGCGCCCAACAGACATCAATCCACTGGACACCGATAAAGTAACGAAATACCTGTTGTTACTGGGAGATGGTTCGTACAAAAACAAGCCTATTAATCAAAGTGGTAACAGTGCACTGATCCCAACATACCAAACTTACAATTCCAGCTCTTACGCCAACTCATTTACTACCGACGATTATTTCGCGATGATGGATGACGCGGAAGGCGATCTGCAATCGAACGATCTCGTGGATATTGGTGTAGGGCGTTTTCCGGTGCGAACGAAAGAAGAGTCGAATGCCGTGACGTCGAAAGTGGAATATTATTACAAGCTCAACAGTAGCTTTGATCCAAACGCGGTTGAATCCTCGTGCAACGTGGCAGAAAATGATTATCCGCAGGGCGACTGGCGCAACTGGATTTGTTTCCTTGCCGACGACGAGGACGCCAATCTGCATGAACGCCAGGCTAATGACCTTTCCATCATTGTGGCAGGTAAAAATCCTTACCTGAACATTGATAAAATCTACCTGGATGCATACAAGCAGTATTCGACACCCGGTGGCGACCGCTACCCGGACGTCGTAACGGATATTGACCGCCGCATGGACAAAGGCGCTTTGATCTTTAACTACACCGGACACGGTGGCGAGGTTGGGCTGACGGAAGAACGGATCGTAAGCGTGCCGCAGATCCTGGCCTGGAAGAACATCCGCAACATGCCACTGATGATTACGGCTACCTGCGAATTCAGTCGCTTCGACGATCCCGACCGCACCTCTGCGGGCGAGTATTGCCTGCTTAATCCCAACGGCGGAGCCATCGGCCTGATGACGACCGTACGCCTCGCTTATTCCGACAAGAACGAAACGCTGAACCGGGCGTTCTACAGCCACGCTGTGACGCCGATGCCCAACGGACAAATGCCTGCCGTCGGCGACCTCTACCGGTTGACAAAGCGCGACATTGGCTTTAACCAATTATTCATGAACTTTGTGATCCTTGGCGATCCGGCCCTTAAGCTGGCATACCCTCAGCAACGGATCTATACATCTACCATCAATTCACAAACGCTGGCCGCTACGTCGAGTGATACGCTGAAGGCCTTGTCGAAAATGACTATTACCGGTTTTGTTGGCGACCAAAGTGGTGTTAAACTAAGCAATTACAATGGGGTAATTTATCCTACGGTTTTCGACCGCGAGATCACTGTGAGCACGCTAGCCAATGACCCGGGTTCTTTTGTGACAACGTTTAAACTTCAAAAAAATATCATTTACCGCGGAAAATCGGAAGTAATCAACGGTGATTTTTCGTTTACATTTCTGGTGCCAAAAGACATTGCCAATACTTACGGGCAGGGTAAGATCAGCTACTACGCACACAATGGCGTTGTGGATGCTACAGGCTATTTTAGCCGCGTGGTTGTGGGTGGCTTCAATGCCAATGCGGTGCCCGACAATGAGGGACCCGTGATACGCCTTTACATGAACGACGAAAAATTTGTAGCGGGTGGGATTACCAACGAAAACCCTAAGATATATGCGGTGGTATCGGATTCGAGTGGCATCAATACCTTAGGTACGGGCATAGGCCATGATGCTGTGGCGATACTTGACGAGAATTCAAGCAAACCCATTGTACTGAACGATTATTATTCGGCTGATTTGAACACCTATCAGCGCGGCAAAATCCGTTACCCTTTCAATCAACTTGCAGAAGGCGAACACCGCCTGAGCGTAAAAGTATGGGATGTACAGAATAATTCATCGACGTCGTACACGGATTTTGTGGTGGCTCAACAGGCCGAACTCGCGTTGAAACATATCCTCAATTACCCAAATCCGTTTACAACCAAAACCAAATTCTTTATCGAGCACAATCAATGCTGCGTGACGCTGAAAGCAGTGATACAGATTTATACGGTAAGCGGAAAACTTGTTAAATCCATCAATCAGACAATAAATAACGAAGGTTTCCGTTTTGATGGAATTGAATGGGATGGGCGCGATGATTATGGTGACAAGCTGGCAAGGGGTGTGTACATTTACCGGGTAATGGTAACGGACAATTCCCAGAAAAAAGCGGAGAAAATTGAAAAGCTGGTAATTCTAAATTAATCCTATATTTGAGGGCCTTTTTTTAAAGTATATATAATGCAAAAACGAATTTTCGGAACGGTAGGAACAGGAGTGATGCTGTGTGCACAAGCAGGGGCGCAAAATGCTTCCAGTACATTATCTACACAGGAATTAAGCGGACGTGTAAATACGATCACAACTGCGGTGCCTTTTTTAATGATTTGCCCCGATTCGAGGCAAGGTGGCATGGGTGAAGTTGGGGCGGCCACGCCGGCAGATGCAAACAGTATTCACTGGAATTCGGCCAAGCTGGCTTTTGCCGACAAAAAAGGCGGTGCTGCTATCAACGTGACGCCATGGCTGAAACAACTGGTTCCGGACATTTACCTGTATTATGTGTCGGGCTATACCAAAATCAGCAAGACACAGGCAATTGGTGCCTCACTGCGTTACTTTTCGTTAGGAAATATTACATTTACAGATATTGTCGGAAACGTTACAGGGCAGTTCAGGCCCAACGAGTTTGCGATTGACCTGGCATACTCTCAAAAACTTTCAGAAACATTTTCGGCCGGTTTGGCTTTCCGTTATATCCGCTCTAACCTGGTGGGCAACTATTCTTTGAATGGGCAAAACATCCGCCCGGGACAAACGGTAGCTGCCGATGTGGGTTTGTATTACCAATCGAAAAAGAATTTCAAAGTGGGCGACTACAAATCGGTAGCTTCTGCCGGGCTCGTGTTCAGTAACATGGGCGGCAAGATCTCCTACTCTGCCAAAAGAGATTTTATTCCTATTAATTTGCGCCTGGGCGGTGGTCTGAAACTTCAGCTCGACGATAACAATACTTTTGGTGTGTATGCTGACGCGAATAAACTGATGGTGCCAACGCAACCTGTTTATAAGCTGGCGCTCGACTCACTGGGTAATACAACGCCTTATTACGAAACAGATCCTAATACGAATAAACCGGTGATCCAAGCTGGAAAAGACCCGGATGTACCGGTAGCAAAGGGCATGCTTCAATCATTTGGCGATGCACCTGGCGGGAGTGCCGAAGAACTGAAAGAGATAAACTGGAGCGTGGGCTTCGAATACTGGTATGCGCCTAATGGTGTTAAAACCTTTGCCGTACGCGGTGGCTATTTCAACGAAGCGAAGACCAAAGGCAACCGAAAATTCTTTACTGCCGGTATTGGCGTGCGTTACAATGTATTTGGCCTCGATATGGCCTACCTCATCCCTATCACACAGCGTAATCCGTTGCAAAACACCTTGCGCTTCACGCTGAGCTTCGACTTTGGTGGAGGCAATAAAAATGGCGGAGGCGAGGCTGCTAATCCTAAGCCGGTAGAATAACCGATAGTATCCTTTTTTCACAAAAGGCTTTATGTTCGATCATAAAGCCTTTTGTGTTTTGTACAAGATTATTGTAGTTGTGAAACGGAGCTGAGATGCTTTTTTCTGGGCGCCCGGGCGGGTCATTCCGGGCTCCGCTACGCTGCGGTTTTTTCGGGCTCCGGGAACAGCCGCCCGAAAAGAACCAAGCCCTGCATGCCCCTGGCGCAAGCTCTGACGGCGATGCATGCAGACAATATTAGCCTTTTCTCCTGGCTTTTTCTTTGATGATAAGCCCTAATTCACGGCCTGTTTGTCCCTTCACCGATGTGTTTTCCTGCGCACGACGAATGAGGTAAGGCATTACTTCGCGGATGGGGCCGTAAGGCACATACTTGGTTACATTATAACCGCCAAGCGCCAGGTTGTAACTGATGTGGTCGCTCATCCCCAACAGTTGAGAAAAATAGACACGCGGATCGTTATCAGCAATGCCATGATCTTTCATGAGTTTGACGAGGTGCAAACTACTTTGCTCGTTGTGTGTACCAGCACAGAGGCCTACACAAGCAAGATTACGCACACACATTTCGAGTGCCAGGTTGTAATCTTTGTCCGAATTTTCTTTTGTATCTTGTATGGGCGACGGGTAATTCATGTCGGCCGCACGTTTCCGCTCTTTTTCCATGTAGGCGCCCCGCACAAGTTTGGCACCGGCATGAAATCCGCCTGCTTTAGCACGCTCAATGGTTGCTGTCAGAAAGGCAAGCCGATCTTTGCGATAAAGCTGGAACGTATTGTAAACAATAGCTTGTTTGCCATTGAAACGTTCCATGTTTTCATCGGCCAGATCGTCGATAGCCTGCTGGATCCAGCTCTCTTCTGCATCGATAAAAATTGGCTGACCGGCACGGTGTGCTTCATCGCATATCTGGCGGACGCGCTGCTTCACTTTATCATATTCGAGGCTTTCGTCTGCACTAAGCGTTGCTCCTGAACTTACTTTTTCGAGCAGCGCAAAACGGGCGAGGCCTGTTACTTTAAATACGCAAAAAGGAATGTTGGCATTGCCTTTGGCTTTATGAATGGTAGCAATGGTTTCGCGGCAACAGGCATCGAAATCGGCCTCGCTCTCTTTACCTTCGACACTGTAGTCGAGAATAGTGCCAATGTGAAAACGGCCAAGCTCGGCAATGGTATGATCGCAATCGTTGATGGTTTCGCCACCGACGAACTGACGGAAAATAGTACGTTTGAAAAGTCCTTTGAAACCGATGGAAAGCGCAAGCGGTGCAGTTTGAGCACCTATTTTTACGAGAGCCGGGTTGCTGATGAGTTTAAATAGCCAGTAAGAGCGGTTCAGATCGCCGTTGGTTTTTCCCTTGAAAGCGTTCTCTGTATTGTCAAAAGAAATCATGAAGATAAATATGCCCAAATATAAGGGTTTAAACCTGGTTATTAAATCACAATTCATAAACTTTTCATGCAACTTTTCCCGGTTTTTAGAGTTATATTCATTAGGAAGTATCTCTACTCCATCCCCGGATTATTGATAAATTAATGCTATTTTTGCCTATGCTTGTTTCCGATTTAATTACCGACGAAATCCCTCCGCTGAAAATTTCTGATACTGTTGAGCTGGCCCTGGACTGGATGGAACAATTTAAAGTATCGCACCTGGCCGTTGTTAAGGAGCGAGAACTGATCGGCATTGTTTCCGAGCACGACCTCATGGATTACAACCACCCGGAAGAAACACTGGAGGAACTGAAGACACCCCTGCTGAAACCGATCATCCACAACTACCAGCATACTTACGATTTGCTGAAACTGATGATGTCGTTTAATCTTACCCTGATACCAGTGCTGGACGATCAGGAATTGTATAAAGGCTGTATTACACTGAAAGGCTTGTTACAAAACATTTCCACCATGGCCTCGGTACAAGACCCTGGCGGCGTTATTGTGCTCGAGGTGAACCAGGCCGATTACTCGTTGACACAAATTGCCAATATTGTGGAAGGCAACGATTCGAAAGTGTTGAGTGCGCATGTGTCGTCGATACCGGAAAGCACAAAAATGGAGGTGACGATTAAAGTGAACACTGAAGACCTTTCACGCATTCTTCAAACGTTTTATCGCTATAATTATGTTGTGAAAGCATCTTTCCAGAACAGCAATTTCGAGAGTGCGCTGAAAGACAAGCTGGACGAGTTCCTTCACTACCTGAATATCTGACGATCGATGAATTAACCATTTCTGATTTAAGACCGACAGAATGACCATAGCTGTTTACGCCAGGAACACCAAAGAAAATTTCCCTCACTACTTGGAGCAACTGTTGCACCTCGCCGAAAGCGAAGCGTTCCATGTAATTGTTTACAAACCTTACCTGGACTTTTTACAGGCAGGTGGTTCTGTTTTTGCGAACGTACCAACATACGCTAATTCGGAAGAGTTAATTGCAAAAGCAGACTATGTGATCTCGCTAGGTGGCGATGGCACGCTACTGGAAACCCTTGAATTTGTAAGAAAATCAGGAATTCCTGTACTGGGCGTTAATACAGGGCGTCTGGGCTTTCTTGCGACAGTATATAAAGAAGATTTTTCGAAAGCGATCTGCCAACTCATCAAGGAAAAATATTCGCTCGACAAACGCGAACTTATTGTTTTGGAGAACCACGGCCAGGAGTTCCAGAATGTCAATTATGCTCTCAACGAATTTACGATCCATAAAAAAGAATCGGGTGCCATGATCCATATCGACACTTATGTGGATGGTGTTTTCCTGAATTCCTATTTTGCCGATGGACTTATTGTATCGACGCCTACTGGTTCAACGGCCTACTCGCTTAGTTGCGGCGGACCGATCATGCTTCCGGATTCGGACAATTTCATTATCACGCCGATCGCGCCGCATAATCTTAACGTGAGGCCTATCGTGATCTCAAATAACAAGACGCTGAGTTTTAAAGTATCGGGCCGCAGCGACAATTTTCATGTATCACTCGATTCGCGCACCCAACTGGTAACGCCGCAATCGGAACTCGTTATCCGCCTGGCCGATTTCAGGTTCAACCTCATCAACCTCGAGGGCCAGCATTTTTTCGAAACGCTGCGCAATAAATTGCTTTGGGGTCTCGACAAAAGGCAATAACGCAGCCTTGGCGTTATGCCATTCGCACTTCTTATTTTACCACATTTTACGCACATTGCCACGCCGGATTATCAAATTTTGGTTAATTTTGGGGCCATTCTTTAACCTCATAAAAAACAATCAGATATGTCATTTATCCATTCCATTGTAGCCAGGCAAATTTTAGATTCACGCGGAAATCCCACGATTGAGGTGGACGTAATTACCGACCAGGGCATTCTCGGACGTGCCGCTGTACCATCGGGTGCTTCTACCGGCATCCATGAAGCAGTGGAACTGAGAGATAATGACAAAACGCAATACCTCGGCAAAAGTGTGAACCGCGCGGTTAACAATGTGAATACTGCCATTTCAGAAAAATTGAAAGGCATGTATATTTTCGATCAGGCAGCCATCGATGCAGCCATGATTGAACTTGACGGAAGTGCAAATAAAGGCAACCTGGGCGCTAATGCCATTTTAGGTGTTTCGCTGGCTGTAGCCCGCGCAGCTTCTGAAGAATGCCGCCAACCACTTTACCGCTACATTGGCGGTGTCAATGCCAATATTCTCCCGATTCCGATGATGAACATCCTGAATGGTGGCTCGCATGCCGATAACGGTATCGATTTCCAGGAGTTCATGATCATGCCGGTTGGTGCCGAAACTTTCAGCGAAGGCCTTCGCATGGGCACAGAAGTATTTCATCACCTGAAAGCTGTCTTGAAAGCCCAGGGCATGAGTACCAACGTGGGCGACGAAGGCGGCTTTGCCCCTAACTTCCGCAATAACGAAGATGCCATCAAAGCGGTGATGCAAGCCATTGACAAAGCGGGTTATAAAGCAGGCGAAGATATCTATATCGCCATGGATGCGGCGGCTTCGGAGTTTTACAATACGGAAGAAAAAGTATATCATTTCAAAAAATCAACCGGTGATAAGCTGACGTCTGCGCAAATGGCCGACTTCTGGGCCGATTGGAGAAGCAAGTACCCGATCCTGAGCATTGAAGACGGCTGTGCCGAAGAAGATTGGGATGGCTGGAAACTGCTTACCGATAAGCTGGGAGCCAACACACAATTGGTTGGTGACGATCTGTTTGTAACCAACGTCAACTTCCTGGCAAAAGGTATTGAGCGTGGTGTGGCCAATTCCATTTTAGTAAAAGTAAACCAGATCGGCACGCTTACGGAAACGATCAACGCTGTGCAGCTGGCACAAACCAACAGCTATACCTCGGTGATGAGCCATCGCAGCGGCGAAACGGAAGACACGACCATTGCGGATCTTTCAGTAGCTCTGAGTTGCGGCCAGATCAAAACAGGTTCTGCCTCGCGCAGCGACCGGATCGCTAAATACAACCAATTGCTGCGCATTGAGGAACAGCTTGGCAGCAGTGCCCGCTACATTGGCAAAGACTTCAAATTCCTGAAAAAATAGACATTCCTATTACTGATTAATCAAAAGCCTGCCGGCAACGCGGGCTTTTTTATTTTCTTTCTGTTGGTCCGAATTGTACCGCCACCATTTAGTGATTTATTTACCTATTCTTCCATTGCCATGACAAACGAAACTTTCACTAGCGAACAACAACTCCTGGAGCGTTATGCCTGCATTGCTTTCGAAAAACAGGAAGCCCTGGCAGAAGCCATTGGCGCTGCAAACTGGAACGTTGACATGGGTAAAGGCGAGATTTGCTTCGGTGGCAGCCTTTGTTTCCCGATACAAGTGCTCGGCACGATCTCTCACGCTGCCCAAACCTGGTTGTGGTCGTGGGCCAACACACGATCGGGTCTTTCTCCTCAAGTGACAAAACTGGCCCTGGAGCTGAAAGCCTACGGCGAAAAACATGGTATTCCGTTGTTGAGTAATGACAGTTTCGATTTTACATCGGAAGAACTGCACCTGATGGGCCTGATTGCCAGCGGCATGTCGGGCGCCAGCGCTTATTACATTGCCGACTACGGTCAGGGCGCCATGATTGTAACCGTCAACAGTGAACAGATTGACCGACACCGGTCCGACAGCCACTTAAAAATCATGACGGTGTTCCCGCAGGTTATCTCGCAATACGACATGAATCATCGCCAGGCGCTGGAATATTACCTTAGCGACAAAGGCTATGCCGTAAGCCATTCGGGCGATACGCTAACCGGCAAAAAAGACAGTCTGCTCATTAAAGCCGGCTTTGACGACATCGGGCGCCTCGTGAGCCTTAACGGCTAATGCACCCGGCATTTATTCGCAGATAATTCTTATTGGCATTCATTCAAGAAGATCCGACTCTTAGCTACCTAAGCCGCGCTGAGTGCGACTAACAAAAAAGGAGCCTCAAGCTCCTTTTGTTTTTTTAGAATTTGGCCCGGATTTTACGGACTTTACCACGTTTATGGTTGAAGAAACTGCCATAGCGACCGCGGTAAAAACTCGATTTGCCCTTCAATACGTAGCTGTAACTCAGGCTCATGGTCATGTAGGCGTCCTTATGTGTTTTATCACCACGCTTGTTACCCACGCCGGTAACAGGGTCGTAACCAAAGTTTTTTGCAAATTCCGGATCAAGGCTTGTCAATTCAGGTGTACGGTTTGACAGGGCTGCACCATCGGCGCTCATACCAGACGGATCAGCATAATTTCCGCTGATATCGTCGAGGTAATCGGTAAAGGTGGTGCGGTAGTTCATTTCAAAACCAATGCGGTGTTTTTTCTCAAGCGTAAAGTAAAAACCTAAACCAACAGGAATATTCAGGCCTATCGGGCTATACGACACGCCCTCGGTTTGCAGTGGACGCAGCTTAACCCATGAACCATTGTAAAATGCTTTTGGATTGGAATAGAACCCGCCTATACCGGCAAAAGCGTATGCGCGGAAACCATTTTTGAAACGGTAGGTGTTGCCGAGGTCATTGTCTTCGTAAAAGCAAAACTGACCTGTAAGGCCAAGGTCGAACATGTCGTTGCGAAAGTTAAGGTTGCGGGCGTTACGGGCCGGGTTGGTGGATAACTTATCATCACCTTCGATGCGCAGGTAATCGAGGGCTAATTTGACCGAAATTTTCGGCTTAACTTTGTACCTTACAAAACCGCCAGTATTCCAACGGGTTTTGGCCAATTTCATATCCGCCACAAAATCGCGCCGGGTTTTTTCTTTACCACCAATATCACCAAGGTAATTGGAAACTCCGATAGCTATACCATAGTCCAAACGCCGTTGAGCATTCAGGGATGTAGTGAACAATAAGATTAAAAAGAAAATAAAGATATTTTTCATTACAAAAGCTGCGAGTTAATACACAAAAATAATAAAATCTTTAACTTTATACCAAAAATAATACCAATGGACGCAATAAACCGATTATTTAACATACAGCATCCTATTGTGCAGGGAGGCATGATCTGGTGCAGTGGATGGGAGTTGGCATCGGCTGTTTCGAATGCTGGCGGACTTGGATTAATCGGTTCCGGATCGATGTACCCGGAGGTTCTGCGGACCCATATCCGTAAATGCAAGCAAGCGACCACTAAGCCTTTTGGGGTAAACGTACCCCTGCTCTACCCCGACATTGAGGAGCACATGAATGTAATTGTGGAGGAGGGCGTAAAGATCGTGTTTACTTCGGCAGGAAATCCAAAAACCTGGACTTCCTACTTAAAAGACCGGGGTATTACGGTTGCGCATGCCGTTTCGAATGTAAAATTTGCGCTTAAATGCCAGGAGGCCGGCGTGGATGCGATTGTGGCAGAAGGTTTTGAGGCGGGTGGCCACAATGGCCGCGAAGAAACAACTACCCTTGTACTAATACCGCAGGTGCGGGAAGCCGTAACGCTGCCACTTATTGCGGCGGGAGGCATCGGCTCCGGCCAGGCCATCGCCGCAGCCATCGCCCTGGGAGCTGATGGCGTGCAAATTGGCAGCCGCTTTGTTGCCACACATGAATCGTCAGCGCACATTAATTTCAAAAATTCGGTAGTAGGAGCCAAAGAGGGTGACACCAGCCTGACACTCAAGCAACTGACGCCGGTAAGGCTCATCAAAAATACGTTCTATAAACAAGTTGATGATCTTGAAAAAAAAGGCGGTTCGGTTGGAGAGTTGGCGGATCTACTGGGGCGCGGACGCGCCAAAAAAGGTATGTTTGAAGGTGATCTGGAAGAAGGTGAGTTGGAAATAGGCCAGGTATCGGCGTCCATTAATCGCATTCAATCGGTAGAGGAAGTATTTAACGAACTGCTGACAGGATACGGGGCTGCCCGGAACCGCATGGCTGCATTCAGCCTTTAATTACTGTTTTTGCTTTTGTAATTTGGCTATGGCCTTTAGTGTATTTCGCACACGGGAGCGGATGCCCGGCGACTCTTCCTGCTCCGGCAAATGCCCAAGTACTGTTTTAAGTTCGGAGAGCAACTCGGGGTAAGCCTCAGCTATCAGGTACACCACCCTAATGGCAAATGCGCGTACAGCAATAGCTTCTGCCGGATCATTGATATAGCCATAACACTTATCCAACAAAAATGTCTGGTATTTTTCGGGCGGAACCTGTTCCTGAAAAAGCCTCAAGGTGTTTCGTACCACGCCGTTGTGAAGTCCGGGCTTCGAAAGATTTTCAATGAGCACATCATGATACGGCTCAACGATCTGGCTGTTGAGGTCGCTACAATGGCCTAACACCCACATGGCACGGCTGCTGAGCAACTGATCATCAGAGAGCGCACAGTCGATCAACTCTGCAATCATCTCTTGTCTTAACACGCGCATTGCCAAATCCGGCGCTTTAAAGCCCCTGATAGAATCAGTGAGCTCGGCTGCCAACAGATGCGACTTCCTTTTTGTTTTCAATTGTTTTAACGACGGTTTTTAACTCATGCAAAGATAAAATTTATACTTTTGAAGATTCACTGTTTTGCAGGACTAAAAGTCCAACATGTTTTTGAACTGATATGACCGAAGCCATTCCTGACATAGAAACTAAGCACCCGGATGAGATCCGGAGATTACAGGAACAGAAATTGCAGGAACTGATCGCCTATACAGAGGCGCACTCGCCATTTTATAAGGCCAGATTCAAGGCTTTGGGAATTAAGGCCGGCGACATTCGGAGTCTCGACGATTTGCGTCGCCTTCCGCCTACTACAAAAGACGATTTACACCACCATAACGAAGAATTCATCTGCGTGCCCCGGCACCAAATCATTGATTATGTGACCACGAGTGGCACGCTGGGCGACCCGCTAACGTTTGCACTTACCAATGTCGATCTGGAACGGCTGGCTTATAACGAGTGTATTTCCCTGGCTTGCGCCGGCGGAAGCCGCAACGACATTTTTCAGCTGATGACGACTATCGACCGGCGATTTATGGCAGGCATGGCTTATTTTCTGGGCTTGCGCAAAATGGGTGCCGGTGTAGTGCGTGTAGGCAATGGCATGCCCGAGTTTCAATGGGATACCATCCGCCGGTTAAATCCTACCATTGCCATTGCTGTGCCTTCGTTTCTCATTAAGCTCATTGAGTTTGCAGAACAGCACGGCATCGATTATAAGCAGTGCAGCATCAAAAAAGTGATCTGTATCGGCGAACCTATCCGCAACGAAGACTTTAGCCTTAATACGCTGGGCAGGCGAATTGCTGATCGTTGGCCACTAACCTTGCTAAGCACTTATGCTTCTACTGAAATGGGCGCGGCGTTTACGGAATGTGAAGCCGCCCAAGGCGGACATCACCACCCGGAACTGCTTATTGTGGAACTCCTCGACGACCATAACCAACCGGTAAAGCCAGGCGAAGCCGGGGAACTTACGGTGACAACGCTTGGTGTGGAGGGCATGCCGCTCATCCGCTTCAAAACGGGTGACATTTGCAAAGCGCATGAAGAGCCTTGCAGCTGCGGACGCACGACACTGCGCCTGAGCCCTATTCTGGGACGGAAACAACAAATGATCAAATTCAAAGGCACAAGTCTCTACCCGCCGGCGTTGTACGACGTGCTGAATACGGTTCCTTATATTAAAAATTTTATTGTGGAGGTTTTCACTAACGATATCGGCACTGATGAAATTACCATTACCATTGGAGCGGTAGATGCGCCCGAGCATTTCGACAAAGAGCTAAAGGATCATTTCAGGGCCAAACTCCGGGTAGCACCAGCCATCGTTCTTGATACCCCGGAAAATATTGCCAGGAAACAATTTCCTGAAATGAGCCGGAAGCCTATCACCTTTATCGACAGAAGAGTTAAGTTATGATGAAAGTTTACCGATCAGCCGCACCGGAAAGGGTGAGCGAGTTTGCAAAAGAATTCAATTTCGAAGCATTGCGTCCATACTACGACAGCGAAACGGACGCGGTGATGAAACGTATTGCCGTTGATCCTATTTACCATAAAGCGATGGCGTTTCTATGGCCTGGCATCAGCGAGCAGGAAGCCAAAGAAAAAGCGCTGGCAACTAAATCGCCCTACGAGTTCCAAACGGGCTATATGCGGCATGCCATCTGGACTATTGTAAATACGACCTCAGATGGTTTGTCGTGGTCGGGACTGGACAAACTGGATCGTAACCAGGCCTACCTGTTTATAGCCAACCACCGCGATATTTTATTGGACAGCGCCATTCTACAGATCATCCTGGACCGCGAAGGATTTGAAACAACTGAAATTACGTTTGGCTCGAACTTGATGGAACAAGGCTTTATCACGGATTTTGGCAAAATGAACCGAATGTTTATGGTGAAACGCGAGGGAACCGTGAAAGAACTCTACGATATATCACGTCAGCTAAGTGCTTATTTGCGGCATACTATTCTCGATAAAAATGTGAGTGTATGGATTGCGCAACGAAATGGCCGCACGAAAGATGGCAACGACCTGACGCAAACCGGACTGCTGAAAATGCTAAACCTGAGTGGCGGAAAGGACTTTAAAAAGAGCTTCGGCGAATTAAATATTGTGCCGCTTAGTATCAGTTTCGAATATGAACCCTGCGATGCATTAAAAGTACAGGAACTTTACTTGTCGTCGCTGCACAGCAAATATGTGAAAGCGCCGGGCGAAGACCTCAACAGCATTCTTACGGGCATTCAACAGCCGAAGGGGCGGATCCACCTGGCTTTTGGCAAGCCGGTGAAAGAGGAACTCGACGAAATAGACAAAGCACCGAACGAAAACGAGAAAATACGTTTGCTTACGCTGGCTATTGATAAGCAAATTCACCACGACTACAAGTTATACCCGGCAAACCACGTGGCCTACGACTTACTGCACGACACCAATGCATTTGAAGAAACCTATACCGCGGCAGATAAGAAAAATTTCCTGGACTATGTAGCTGGTCACGTTTCAAAGTTGAAAGGTGAGCCCGAAGCGCTTACTCAACTTTTTTTGAAGCTGTATGCCAACCCGGTGATCAACAAACTTGGGAAACAGGCTTAGAACAAGAGAACGCCAACTTTCAGATAGAGGTTAAACTTATTGATGGCCCTGGAACGAGCTGCTGCTGTTGACTCGATATATGATGCCATTGAAGGGATACCACCTTCAAATATCAACACATCCGAGGCATCGAATACGGCGGCCGACATGCCCAGCACATGGAACACATAACCGTAATCAATCGTAATACGGTCAGCAATCACGCGGTTGCGGCCGTTCCCGAATAAAACATCAAAACGCATGTACGACTGATCCTGCGGACCAAAATTATCGAGATACACTATTTCACCGGCCCTACGATCCTGGGCAGTGACATACATCGTACCGGGATCGTAATGAGTATGTAGGGTATTGAGCGTAGCACCCAATAGTACATATTTACCCCAGGGGGCCACAAAATTCCGTTTGTAGAATTTAAAATACAAAGCGTAATTCCGGCCCTTGATATTATAAAAGCCATTCGGCGACTGGTCGAGCAACGACACATATGGATCCCTTGTGCTGACGTTCATCACGTTTGTGTACATGGCACGATAGAATCGAGCCGACAGGCCGACGCTGATAGAGCGTTTCATCGCAAACTCCAGGTAAGCCTCGTGAGAGAGATTGATGCCGGGATTGCCACCGGAAACCGAAAGTCGTGGATTGGCGTAAATGCCATAACCGGCTACGAAGCGCTTACCCATATAGCCTGGAGCTTGTGAGAATACCGATACGGCACTGCATATCAGCAAATAGATATATAAAATTCGTTTCATGCGTCGTCAAGGGATTATAGGTTTTCGGTCGTTTTGAGATGTTTGATGCTGTAAATGGTTTGGTAAGCTTTTGCATTCACCAGATCGCGGGTGTCTTTACCCCGAAATGTTTCTTGTTTCTTATACACCATTTTATTAGCTACCAGATCGTACAAAAACACATAATGGTAAGTGAACTTTCGTCCGCGACGGCTTTTATAGTTTACGAAGCCGGTTTTTAATACATAGCCAGTACCATACTTCCTGATGATATCGTCTATTTCATTCGTATTCAACACCAGGTTCATTTTGTTGTATTTAGAATCGAATTTCTCGTTGAACCAATCGTTGAGAACAGAATAGTCGTTTACCTTGTCCACCTCTTTGGCAGTTACTTGTGCAGGGTCGAGGTTGAGCAGCGTGAAATTCTGGCGCGTCGCACTCTGATCAAGTGTTTCCACAAATTTTTCCTGTTTGTTATCCGAATCTAAGTAGCGCACCACCTCATCTTTCTTTTCATCGATCTTTAAATAAAAAGGTTCCAGTAAGATGGCTTTGTCCACTTTGATCTCTACGGGCCCGGTCTTTTTATCTTTGTCTTCTGTTCTTTTTGATTTGCCCGATGAATAACTTGAAAAACCGTTTCTATCGGTCTTATTGGCGTTATCTTGCGGAAAAGCTGCCTTAAACTCCTTATCGTTCATGAAGAGATCAACGTAGATGTCCTTGTAATACAAGGTGTCTGTATTTTTGCTTTCACGCTCTTTTTGAAGGCTTGCAATGAGGTCGGTTTTCGAGCTGATCGGCTCAATGGTTTTGTGGGTCGAGTCAGGTTTGGCTTCTGCCGGTACCACTTTTACATTTGTTCTTACGAAATCGGAAATACCCCAATCGGTTTTCTCAACGATTTTAAACAGGCGTTTCTGGTATTCATCAATGGCTTTGTTATCCGGGAAACGCTTATGGCGACGGTACACAAAATCAAGCGCCAAAAAGGTCCATTCGTTGGACGGCATGGTTTTCACAAGGTAGTACAATTGCTGCGGATAACTTTCGATCTCCGAATAAGACGGGATGCCGCTTTCCAGGTAAGAATCGCTGTCATAACTAAGATCGCCTTGCGAATAAAGGGTTAAGGCATACATGCATTTGCTGAGTATTTCAGATAGGTATTCGTTGTCGGGATATTTCTGTTCAAGAATATACGCTGCATAAAATGCATTCGGGTAATCGCGATGGCGCAGGTATAGGCGGCAAAGTTCCATGCGCGATAAGTCGCGGATGTATTCGAACTTGTCTTTGGAAATGATATATTTTACCCGGCCGGCATTATCCGCCTTGGCAATCAGGTCGCCGATAGCCTGCTTACGCTTGGCCGTATTTGGGTGCGTATGTTTGGTGTCATCTTCGTCAGAATTGTTGCGAATGGCCGATACCTCTTTCAGAAAATAACCATCCGGAATTTTATAATCCCCATGGTTGAAATAGTTTTTCCTGAATTCCACCAATTCAAACGGTAAATGAGCGTACTGCAACACATCAAACGCCTTCTCGGCCTGGCGCAGATCGTAATTGGTATTTTTCACCAACTTAAATCCTTCGATATCCGCTTCGCTTTCATGTTCTTTCGAATACTGGCATTTTTCGATGAGCTTATCTTCGCCCGACTTCCCTTCGTAGTTGTTGCGGTCTATTTTCGTATTTTGCACATAGCTATTGATGTTGTGCTTTTTCACGTAATGTGAAATTTCGTGAGCCAGGATAAATGCCAGCTGAGCCTCCGTTTCCGTTTGCGCAATGAGACCGATGTCGATAAAAATATAGCCTTTATCGTAACTGTAGGCGTTTACTACCGGCGATTTGTAGGTATAGATGTGCAACTGTTTCAAAAGCGCCGGATCGTCTTTCAGGATCTGCGCTGCTACTTCATTCAGGTATTTAGTAACCTCGTCGTTGATGAGTGTGTTACCGCTTCTGACGATCTTATCGATCTCATAGTTGGCTGCAGCGAGGTAGTTGGATTTGATGCTCTGATCAGCATCGTTCTGTTTATTCAATTCGTCAATATCGCCCTTGATGACATCGCGTATTTTTTGGGTAAAAATATCGGGCAGCGTTCCCGACGATTTCAGCGGGTGAAAATTTTCTTTCAGATTCTGTTGAGCAGAGCAAAAAAAGCCCCCTGCCAGGAGGGCCACCGTGAGGAGTTCTTTCTTAAACATCCCCGAAAGATAGCAAAAAATAGTGTCACCTCCCGAAATCTCACCGGTAAGGGTTCGAAATACTCATTAATAGGGATGCACACTAACCGAAAATAATAAAGTGCTACCAAACGGCCGTTTGACTACAACTAATCTCCTAAAATAACCTACAAAAAAGTAAAAATACCCTGCAAAGGGTACCAATAACTATTTAAAAAGGCTATTTTTGGATTTTAAGAAACCAAACCTAGAATGATACTAAAACGATTTCTGCTCTTTTCACTTTTGATGGTGGCCGTGCGTTTTACCGATGCTCAAAACGCCACTGATTTCAAAACGGTAAAATATGAAGACAAGTCTTATGAGCACCCGGACTATAAACTGTTCATTGCCGGCGCATTTACGCGGGCGGAGATCATGAAGGTGAAAATCCGGATTTTTAACAAAACAAATCAGGTCATTTACATCAAGCCCAACGAGATTGAATTTACGGTAAACGGCAAAACCCTTTCGGGCAACGAGAAGCCGATAGCCGTGCAGCCTAATGGCGACGAAATGAGGGTAATTGATTTGAAGGGCTTACCAGACATGCGCTGCAATCAATTTGACGTGGTACTGAAAGGATTCTATAAAGTGGATCCCGCCACAGCGGATGTCATCAAAACGGATGCAACCACTGTAAACGGTAACTCGGCAAGTGCGGTAAGCACATCGCATTTTTCATGCGAGCCCAAAGCGACACAAACTAACAAAGAAAAAAGTTTTGCCAAGTACTCCTGTGTATATACCGGCGACCGCATTGGCATCATAGAACCGGGAAACACAGTTGCCGAAATGTCAACGGGCAAAAAAAATAACAATAGTTATCCCAGGAACGAGATTTTCATCATGGAGAAAGACGTTCCACAAACCATTACCATCGAGTTCCGCAAAATGCCTGAAACCGGAGACCTGACCGACGGCTACCGTGTATTATGGCAAAATGTATTTAAAACCGGCACAGCATCTGCTTACGAGGTCAAAAAAACGACGGTAAACATGGATCCGGAAAAATCAAAATAATAATCCAAAACCTAACCATAAAAAACAAATCATGAAAAACATCAAATCCATCATCGCAGGCGCTGCTCTTTTAGTAGCAGGCTCCATCACCGCACAAAAATGGTCCACTGGCAAAGACTTGTCTTACCTGAAAGGCCAAAAAGAAATTGGTCTCCAATTCACTTACGACAATTTAACGGTTGGCAAAAAAGGAAAAGCTGAAGCAGACTACGTTGCAGAAAAAACGGCCGAAGCTAACAAAAAAGAAGCTGGTAAGGGCGATGCCTGGGCTAAAGCCTGGGTAGATTCACGTCAGAAAACTTACGAACCAAAATTTGAAGAGCTATTCAATAAAGTAGCTGGTGATAAAGTAACAGCTTACCGCAAAAACACGAACACCAAATACACCATCATTGTACACACGACACGTATCGAGCCTGGTTTCAATATTGGGGTGATGAAACAAGCTGCGTTCTGCGATTTCGAGATCTTGATCGTGGAAACTGCAAACCCGTCGAACGTATTATCTAAAGGCGTATTGATGAACCAGGCCGGATCGCAGGTTATGGGCTACGACTACGATGTGGCTTCGCGTGTTCAGGAATCTTATGCAAAAGCTGGCAAAACTGTTGGGAAAGCAGTTGGCAAAGCGGTTGGTAAATAATCCACCTTCCATTATATGAAAAAAGACCCTGTGATGCACAGGGTCTTTTTTTTTGCTTACAACTGGCGGACGCCGTTCACTTAGCTCACCACAGCGGCTATTTCCGGCATACGTAAAGTAACTCACCTTTTGGAAGCCGGTAGCGATCTACCAGCTCGGGACTTAGCTGGTTGGTATAATCTTCTACGGTAACGCTAAAGCCTGCAGCCGCCAACTTGTCTTTATAGTCAAGCCCAAAAAGCCGCACGTGGTCTTTCTGCCAGTAGTGGATCTCCCGGTCGCGCTCGCTGGTGATGGATTTATCTTCGTAAGTTTCATAACGGTTCACGTCCTGCGGGATCTGAAAAATACCGAATCCACCGGGTTTCATGATACGATACAATTCCCGCATACACTGGTTGGCATCTTCGACATGCTCAAGCACGTGGTTACAAAAAATCACGTCGAAAGTATTGTCTTCGAACGGCGCATGGTGAAGATCGAAATGAATGTCGGCAATGGGCGAGTTATAATCTCCGGTCGTATAATCGAGGTTCGGCATGGCTTTGAACAGTTTGTAAAAACACTGCTCAGGCGCTATGTGAAGCATCTTGCGTTTGGCCTTAAAAAAATCGGTTTTTTCTTTCAGATAGAGCCATAGCAAGCGATGTCTTTCGAGCGAGAGGCTTCCCGGACATAAGACATTGTCGCGTTTGGCACGACCACTGTAACCGTAAGGTAAAAACTTCCGGTAGGTTCGTCCACTGATGGGATCTTCGTAGCGCTTGCCGTAGTACAACAGCGGCGCTATTTTGCTAAACACAAGGCTTAGCTGAATGAGGATAGGACGAGGAACCGTGCGAAGAATGAAATGAAACATAAATTTATTTGAGGTAGGTATTTAAAAATGTTTGGGTTTGGGATAAGGCATCGGCCAATGCAGTACCTGAGTAACTGTGCCCTTCGTTCGGGTATAGCTTGTACACGTGCGGCACGTTAGCCTGCGTTAACCTGGCATCGAGCAAATCTGCTTGCTGGTAAGGCACGATGGTATCGCTTTGTCCCTGGATCAGCAAAGTTGGTGCACTCGTCGCCGTAACAAACGCTGCCGGACTCGATGAGCGGTAAAGCAAGGAATCGCTGGAGTTTAGGTTGCCCGCAACATCAGATATCCAGCTTTTAACAAGTGGCGAACTCACGGTGTTATAAAAGCTCCTGAACTCAGTTGGGCCGCTCCAGGAAACCACCGCTTTTGGCTTGTAGGTGCCGTTACCATACTTATATGCATATAGCATGCTCAGGTGCGCGCCGGCGCTCACACCCAGTACACCAAACGACGTTGATACCTTAAAATCTTCGCGTCGTCCCAATACGTGCTCGATGCAACTTTTCACATCGTTCTCCTGGGCTGGAAATTTGTTGAAACCTACTGCATAAAGGCGGTAGCTCATGCTTACAAAGGCGTAATTCGGGAACATATTCCGCAGCGCATCGATGGAACCGCTGAAATCGGAACGGTCGCCCGAACGCCAGGCTCCGCCGTGAATAAGAAAAAGTACTGGTGTAGTGGTGGTCGTGCGGTTAGCCGGCAAGTATATGTTATACTTCTGTTTAGCATCGTTGCCATAGCTTTGGTCGAGAAAATTTTGAGCGACGGCAGGCGTGTCATCAACCGGGTCGGTATTTTTCTTGCAAGCCGAAAACAAGGTCAACGCAACAATTGCAGACAAGAAAAAAAACGAGAAATAGCGTTTCATGTGCATTGGGTTTAGGTACGGGCTACAGCCTGGAGACCGCAGCTTCTATTTATTAATTTCAACAATCAGCGGAATAACCGCCTTGTCGGTGACATCAGCAGTGAAATCAACTTTATTGCCAACGTTAAATTTCACATCGGCAATGGATTTATCTGAAAGAATAGCATTGATGCGCTGCTGGTAGTCGCGGTTTTTATCGGCGTTGAATTTTTCGTTCAGACTCTTAAAGTCGAGTGCCACTTTCGAAACCAGTACACAAATGTAATCTTTCGCACCGATGTTATCCGGCGTCATGCTTTTATCTCTCGGAAACACACGTGTTCCGGTAATACCGCAGTAGGCGCTATGCTTTGGTGTGTAAGGAAAAAGCACATAGGAACCATTATCCGTTTCTTTACCAAAAATATACACGTAGCACTCGATGTTGTTCTTCAACTCCACTTTAAATTTAGTTCCAGGCGTCACTTTACCAACGGTTGCATAAACATTGTTTCCTTTATATGCCAGGGGAATATATTGCTTGCTCGTTTTTTCGATCAGTGCCAACGAACAGTTGAGTTTGCTTTGATCGGTTTTGTTCGGCATTGGGTAAATACCATAAGCCTCCGTTGCAAAATTTACCACGTCGCGGTAACTTACCCAGGCCCTACCCTGCTTGCCCCACTTAGGACCCCAGGAATTTTGAATCAAAAACGCGCCGTCCTGGTCAAAATAGCGGTCGTCGTAACCGATGACGCACATACAATGGCCGCCAAAGCCGTTCTGGTCATAGTCGCCATTGCGCGGGATCCACTCCTGCTTGCCTTCCATTTCCTGCATGAAAGAGCCACCCACCATCATCCCAATTACCACGGGCGCGTTGTGTGCCAGGTTTTCGCGAATGGCATTCACATCAATGGTGTAGTCGTCGCCGCTGATCGATAAGCGGTTTGCGCCTTTCATGCGAAACTTCGCCGCGTCTTTCATCACGTAATTATCCGGTTGTTTGGAGCAGGAATTTTCGTCGTAGGGGAACTCGTTAAACGGTACCGAACCATTGTCTGTCAGCAAGTCCATGGCCTTGTTGATATATGTACCCTGGCAACCTTCCAGGCCAATTTGGTTATATGTAAAAGCCGGGCTGAAGGCAATTTGATCGGGATTCTGACCAGTGTTAACGGATTCCAAAATGGTACGTGCAGCGTATGTACTTCCCCAGCCCACACAAGATCCCTGCTGCCCCTGATCTTTCGCTGTTGGCGCAAAACGCTCCAGCGACACCCGATCTGGTAACTGTTCGTCGGGACTTAATGCGGCATACACTTGTGCGCTGTCGTAAACTTTAGGATCGAGCGTAGCGCCTGTTCCGTACGAAGCGCGCTCATAGCGTGAGCTATTACCGCCACCAGAGCAACCTCCTTTGAAAAAGTAGATGGCACCACCGATAACGAGCAAGGGAATCACGATCTTTGGGTAACGAAACAAAAAGGGCAAAAGCATCATGATGATGTTTCCGCCGCCGCCGCCACCGCCACCACGTGAACCTCTATTGTCCTGATTGCCGCTATAACCACTGTTAGCGTCATCGTCGTCTGTCATCCGGATAGGCATAATTCTTCTTTTTTTGACTTTAAAATTACAAAAAACAAATAAATCACCCGAACTTAATTAAATTAGTATTTTTGCAACACCTGTCACAGAATTATGGCTAAAGCAACTACACAACGCACCACTGCTCCCTCCTCCAGCTCAGGCAATTTTTTCGACCAACTGGACCAATGGGGCGAGAGGAACAACAGCAAGTTGCTGATTTCGTTCCTACTGGTATCGCTGTTTCTTTCCTTTATGCTATTCAATGCCAGGATCAGTGAAGCACATGACGATGCGCTTTACCTGGAAGGCGGCTGGCGATACGTTCATGAGTTCCCGAACTACTTTTATACGCAAAATGCGCCGCTTTACGTCATGTTCCTGGGGCTGATGATTAAGTTGTTCGGCTTTAAGCTTTTGCTGTTCAAGGTGCTGAATGTCATATTCAATTTCTTTGCTGTTTTCTTCTTCTACAAGGCGTTTTATAAACGCATTCCGTTTGCGGTATTTTTACCGGTGATGATCTTTGTAAGCTGCAATCACCTGATCCAGTATTTTGCCAGCATGACATTTACGGAAGCATTTTACCTGTTTCTGCAATCGCTTTTCTTCTATTACTTCGTCAAACTTTACGATGCACTTGAAAAAGATCCCGAGCCTAAGCACCATGTGAAACTATGGTTGATGTTAGGTTTATTTACCTTTTTGGCTGCTACCTGCAAAAGTGTGGCTATTGTAGCCGTTCCGAGCCTCATCTTGTTTTTCCTCGTTTATAAGCAGTGGAAAAATGCCGCTTTCTCACTGGGAGCTTTCCTGGTATTTAAAATACCGTACGAAATTTTGGTGAAACTGATCTGGGGATCACAGAACCAGTTTAGCGGGCAAAGCAAGATCTTATTGCTCAAAGATCCTTACGACCGCTCGTTGGGCAATGAAGATGTATCGGGTTTTATTACCCGTTTCATTGATAATTGTAACTTATACCTCAGCAAGCGCTTCTTCCAGCTTTTGGGCTTGCGCAACGAAGACTCACTCGAAGTTTACGGATTCCTGGCGTTTGTGGTCGTTGCCATCACACTGGCTGCTCTGTTTTATGTATTCAGGCACAAACAGAAACCACTCGTTTTTTTCGGGCTGTTTACCGGTGCTCAATTGTTGCTCTCCTTTCTCATCCTTCAGGCGCGTTGGGATCAACCGAGGATTATCCTCATCTGTATGCCCGTGATGCTCATCCTGATCTATTACCTGTTTTATCAAACAGTTTACAAACATGGCATGGGACGCATCATTTACATGGCCATCGCAGCACTCCTGTCGCTATCCGTTGTTACAGCGTCGTTGAAAAGAGGCAGTAAAAACCTGCCGGTTGTAAAAAAGAATCTCGCTGGCGATATGTATTACGGTTACACACCCGATTGGCAGAATTTCCTGAAATGCAGCCGCTGGTGTGCCGATAGTCTTCCGGAAAACACCCTCGTGGCAAGCCGAAAAGCACCAATGAGCTTTGTTTATGGCAACGGCCGCAAATTTTTCCCGATCTACAGTGTTATCAAAAAAGATTCGCTTACCAATCAATCCAATCCTGACAGTGCACTCGCTTTTTTCAGGCAACAAGGGGTAACCCATGTGATGCTTGGCAGCTTACGCATTGATCCGAAAGTAAATTCCGGACAGATCATCAATACTGTTCACAACATTGTACAGCCTATTATGCAGAAATACCCAAATAAGCTGAAACTGATACACACCGAAGGTATAGGCGAAGAAAGCTACGTGTTGGAAATTACAGAGTAATGGCGCAGTCTCTTAGCATATCGTTCGGCAACTTTCTCTACCACCGTTGCTTTCCGCTCTACCGGATCATGTACCGCTCGTTTAAGAACCGGCAGGATGCTTTTGAGATCTCGCTGATGCGAAAATACATCAAGCCAGGCGATACGATTCTTGATATCGGGGCCAATATTGGCTTTTATGCCTCACTGCTGTCGGAAATGACAGGAGATAAAGGCCAGGTGCATTGTTTTGAACCTGATACCACCAATTTCGAGCACCTTCGCAAACGTTGCGCCTCGTTGGGCAATGTTCGCATCAACAACAAAGCGGTGGCCGACACCACCCAAACCCTGAAAATATACACTTCGAAACAACTCAACGTGGATCATCGCACCTATAAGCCCGATGACTACGATCAGGAGATTGATATTGATGCAGTAGCTATCGACGACTACCTGAAAGGACAAACAGTGCAGTTCATCAAAATGGACATCCAGGGATTTGAGATGAGTGCCGCAAAAGGCATGGCTAACGCCTTGGCTAATCCGTCGCTTAAACTCCTGTCGGAGTTTTGGCCCTACGGCATGCGCAAAGCGGGCTCGAGTGTACTGGAGTATTACACGCTACTGAAACAGTATGGTTTTTATGTGTACCTTATCGAAAACCAAAACCTGACTGAGTTAACCGAAGAACGTGTAAAGAGCATCCTTGACCGGCCCGAAAGCGACTACATGAATATTTTTGCGAGCAAACAGCGTGTTTAAAAAATATACCATAGCCTACGACCTTGATGATCCGCGGGCCACGCTGGCACACCGTGATATCATCCTGCAAAAACCCTTTCTGAAACGCCTATACACCGAATGGTACCAGGAATTCATCCGTGTGGCCAAATCGGTTGGCAAAGGCACTTATCTGGAGATCGGCTCCGGTGGCGGTTTTCTGAAAGAGGTATTCCCGGAGGTCGTTACCTCCGATATTCTCGATCTGCCAGTGGTTGATAAAGTATTTAGCGCTGAGGAAATGCCCTTCGGTGAAAACGAACTGGGCTGTATCATGATGCTCAACGTGTTTCATCATATTCCTAAACCTTATCTGTTTTTGAAAGAAGCGCAGCGCACGCTAGTAAAAGGCGGAAAAATCATCATGATCGAACCTGCCAATTCTAATCTCGGTCGCTTCATTTATAAGCGTTTTCATCACGAACCTTTCGATGAAACAGGCCCGAGGGAGATTACGCCGGGGAATCCGTTAAGCAATTCGAACCAGGCTTTGCCACACATCTACTTTGAACGCGACCTCGAGCTGTTTACCAAAGAGTTTCCGTCGCTTAAAATCAAGCGCATCCAATACCATACGCCACTTTTATACGTGCTTAGCGGCGGGGTTTCGAGAAGCGCCATGCTTCCAAACGTTCTCTATCCTGTAGCTCGTGGTTTCGAGTGGCTGCTTCGCCCGTTAAGCAAACAGCTTGGCTTGTTTTGCAGCATCGAGATCGAAAAGGTTTGACCGTTTTCAATTCACTTCCGCGCTGCCATTCAGGATGTGGCTTGCAATACCTGTTTTTGTTTGAGTAATAACAACCCTGCCGTCGTTACCAGGGCATTGATCACAATCAGCTCGTTTCCGATCTGGTATGTGGTAAAGGGCGCGATGAGGTAATTAGCTAACGCATATGTTACCAGTGGTGCCAGGATGCAAACAAGGGGCACCAGCCGATCGTTGAGCCTAATAGTAGTGAATAAACCCAATGTAAACAAAGCCAGTAATGGGCCATAGGTATATCCTGCGATCATGAGTATGGTATCGATGATCGCCCGCTGGTTGAGCAAATCGAATACAATGATGACAAGCCACATGAGAATAGCAAAACCAATATGGATCCGGGTGCGTCGTTTCGATTTTTGTTTTTCAGTGAGCTGCATATTTTTATCATATTCCAGCAGATCGACATAGGTTGAAGTAGTCAGGGTGGTGAGTACACTATCGGCACTGCTGAAGGTGGCAGCCGTGAGCCCTATGATAAAAATGAGGCCGGCAAACATACCCAAATGGTTAAGTGCCAGATTTGGAAATACTTTATCGGTAACTACTTTTCCGGTTTCCGGACTTACCGGCAAGGCAATGCCGCTTGCATCGTAGTATTGGAACAGCAAGGCTCCCAGTGCAAGGAAAAAGGTGGTAACCACAACCATTACCACGCTAAACCAAAATATATTCTTCTGCGCTTCGCCTAGGCTTTTGCAACTCAGGTTTTTCTGCATCATGTTCTGATCCAAACCCGTCATCGCAACGGCGATAAAAATGCCGCCGATGAACTCTTTAAAGAAAAAATCCGACCGGTGCCAATCCCAGAAAAAAGTGTCGGAATAGTCGGAATGAACAATGTTGGCTACCGCGTTTCCAAACCCGATTTCCATCTTATGAATGATCACAGCAATGGAAATCACCACACCCAAAACAAGAAATAACGACTGGAACGTGTCCGTCCAGACGAGTGTTTTGATGCCACCTTTGTAAGTATATAAGAGCATGAGCGCCAGGATGATCGACACGCTTAACCAGAATGGAATGTGTACGGCACTGATGCGGTCGAACACAAAAAACTGGATCACACCTGTAGCCAGGAACAAGCGGCCCGAGGCTCCGAGTACGCGTGACAGGATGAAGAAAAATGCGCCCGCTTTTTGAGTGCTTTTTCCGAAGCGATTTTCAAGGTAAGTATAGATCGAGATCACATTCATGTTGTAATATATGGGCAATAGCACACGCGAAATAATGAAGTAACCTACAAAGTATCCTAATACCAATTGCAAATACGAAAAATGTGAAGTGCCGATCTTTCCCGGAACAGAAATATAAGTAACGCCACTCAGGGAGTCGCCGATCATGCCAAAAGCCACGGCATACCAGGGCGAAGCTTTGTTTCCGAGAAAATAGCTATCGGCTGTTGAATTTCTCGATGTAATGTAAGCAATGAGCAGCAGGCCACCGAAATACAGGGCAATGCATGCAATAATTAGTAAAGGCGACATAAAGCTAATATACCGATTATGCTAGGTGCTTTGCCATCAAAAAGGCGCTTGTTTTCAAAACCAAACGTTAATATCTTTTGGCTAGCACTGGTTGGCTCATCAGGCAGTTCGGGCCTGTTTTTCTAACCGCATCAGGAACAATTTCTTAGCACGCCGCAGCCCAAAAACATAACTCAACAACGTTGCGTATATACCGCAAATGTCTTTTTTTCACTATCTTGTTGCCAGGAATACTTATGGAAGATATTGTCGAAAAAATACCGCGCGACTTATTATTAAGCGAGCTAAACGCGGAGCGTTACGTGCGCAAAACCAATAATGGCGATAACGAGATCTATATCATTACCCACCATGATTCGCCGAACACGATGCGGGAAATCGGCCGGTTGCGGGAAGTAACATTCAGGCATGCAGGCGGAGGTACCGGAAAATCAATAGACATCGATGAGTTCGATTTGGGTGACCATCCCTACAAGCAGCTCCTGGTATGGGATCCTGTAGAGCAGGAAATTGTTGGTGCCTACCGGTACATTTTGTGCCGCGATGCCGAATACGAGCACGGCAAAGTGCTACTTGCCACGACAGAACTGTTTGATTTTTCCCCTGAATTTTATAAAACCTACCTACCCTACACCATTGAACTGGGCCGTTCGTTCATTCAACCACAATACCAGCCTTCCGAACAATTCAGAAAAGGCCTGTTTAGTCTCGATAACCTTTGGGACGGGCTCGGAGCCATTGTGGTGGATAATCCAGACATGAAATATTACTTCGGTAAGGTAACAATGTACACGGATTTCAATGTAGAAGCCCGCGATTACATTCTGGCTTTCCTGAAATATTATTTCCCGGATCCGCAAAACCTTGTGAAACCGATCCACTCTGTTGAATTGAAAACAGACGTGTCCGCTTTCCTAAATGAAATCGCTGGAAAAACCTATAAGGAAGGGCACGCCATTCTTAATAAACATGTCAGAGCGTTGGGCGAAAATATTCCGCCAATGGTAAATGCATACAGCAATTTATCAAGCACGATGCTTTCTTTCGGCACTGCCATTAATCCAACGTTTGGCGGCGTGGAAGAAACAGGTATTTTGGTAACGATCGGTGATATTTATAAAAGTAAATCCGACCGGCACATCGAAACTTACATTCAGGAATTGCGCGATAGCGGAAAACGCAGCTAAGAACCTGTATCAACGCAAGGACCATGGAGATCAAAAGTACTAAATTTGTAAAAAGTAGTTCCGACTACAAAGGTTGTCCCACACCCGACAGACCTGAGTTTGCCTTCATCGGCCGGAGCAACGTGGGAAAATCGTCGCTGATCAACATGCTCTGTAACCAGAAAGACCTGGCCAAAACCTCGTCGAAGCCGGGGAAAACACAACTCATCAACCACTTCAGCATCAACGACCGTTGGTACCTCGTCGATTTGCCCGGCTACGGCTACGCCAAAACAAGCAAAACCAACCTCGACAAGTTTGAAGACCTGATCAGCAATTATATCACACGCCGGAAAAACCTGGTGAGCCTGATGATCCTGATCGACAGCCGCCTGGAATTGCAACCGATCGACGGGCAATTCATGGATTGGTGCACAGAGAAAGAGATTCCTTTTTGCCTGGTGTTTACTAAAATCGACAAACTCGGCAAGAACCAGTGGGCCAGCAACCTGGCCAAATACAAAAAACGCCTGATGGACTATTGGGGCGAACTGCCGGTAATGCTGGCTACCAGCGCAGAAGAAAAAAAAGGAAAAGATGATGTGTTGAATTACATCGAAGAGAACTTACAATATTTCGTTCCTCCGCCAAAAGGAGCGCAAACGATCGAAGAAGACGAAGAAGAAAATGGTATCTGATTGGCAGCGTTTACAAAATAAACTGAAAGAACGCTTCGGTTCGGAAATGGATCATGATGCGATCTTGTTCATGATCGGCTTGCAGGAACTCGACAAGCCTTACCGCAAATACAAAAAGGACGAAAAACTCGAGGTAATGCACATTGGTGTATGCACAGTGCTGGCACCTTACGGCTTTTATGAATACAAAGGCCGCGACGACGATGATTGGCCTCATTGGGAGTTGGTGGAAAGCATACCAGCGCTCGACCCTAAGCAGCAAAATAAGCTGATGAGCGATGCGCTGGTAGATTATTTTAAGAGCACAGGCTTCCTGGAGGAAGAATAAAACTAAGCATCGCCGCCGACAACCAGTTTCTTCACGAGCTGCCTGCCGCCGTAATCGAGGGTGACCAAATAAATGCCGGGGCTCAGATCAAGCCCTTCATTCAGCCTGACATCATATTCCCTTCCTTCCTGTGTGTGCAGCGCCATTTCGCTAAGCTGCCTTCCAGACATATCGTGTACGCTGACTTTTGCATTGGCTGCTCCTGTTGCGCGGAAATGTAGTACAGACAGGCCATTAGCCGGATTAGGAAACAAGGTAGCTGCAAGCTCCTCACCGAGTTCGCTAACAGAAGCCGCTACGGTCCCGTTAAGGTTGATCTCGTCGAGGTAGATATTATTTGCGCCATTCACATAGTAATCTGTTTTAAAGAAAAAGCGGATTTTCACACTTGGCTTGTTGTTGAGCGCGCTGAGCAGCACCGACGGAAGAGTAACCTGTTTCCATTGCGAGGCCGAAGGCACAAAGGCACTTGCCAGTGTACCGCCCGAAGCGGAGGCCATGGTATGAATGGTTGGCACACCGCTAAAAGTATTCCACGTTCCTCCGCAGTCGAGTGTGTATTGCACCTTAAAGGAGTCGGCCTGTGAGGCGTAGCGCTTGGCATAAGCATAGTAGTAAGACAAGGAGGCATTAGTCGTATTTGTGAAATTAAAATACGGGGTCTCGATGTAATCCCGGTGTCCGTAATTGGTGGTATCCGGAAAATTATTGATGTAAATACACGAGGACGTGCCATTGGCTCCGAGATTCTTCCGGTGCTTCCAAAGCACTGTATCGTTCTGCTCGTTGATGATGCTAAGGCTGGATGGCAAGGTGACGCCCTCGAAACCTTCGGCATATGGCAGGTTCAGCCCGTTATACCCGTCATACACCTGCACGTATCCGTTCTTGGTTTCGGTGTGCGTGCCTTGCGGACCAGTAGCTGTGAGTGATACGGCGTAGGAGCCTGGCGCAGAATAAGTCACTACAACTACTGAAGACGTGGATGAGGAAGGCACACCGCCAGGAAAGCTCCATAGCAGACTGCCGGCAACAGGCCCAAACTGGCTCAGGCTGGTGAAGGTAAAGGTGTTTCCGGCACAGGTAGCCTGCCTGGCCGAATAAAAGTCGGCCTTGGTTTGGCAGGCCAGCGTGGAACTAAGTACACCCGTTGCAATGAGATTTGCCGTAGTGGAAATGTGATTGCGGTTATTGACAGAGCTGTTGATGGTAGAGACCATAGCCGCAGCCTGTCCGTTGGTGAACATGATCTTGCAAGGCGCATAGTCCATGTAATTTTGTACGTTTTCGGTAACGCCTGGCGCACAGCCCGAAATATTGCCGGTGGTGCAGGCCAGGAAGCCTTTCGTGATCGGCGTATCAAAAATGCCATCGTCGCCGCAAGCTACACCAGGCGCATTGCTCACGCCCCAGATGTGCGGCAAACTGAACCAATGCCCAACCTCGTGGGTGAGTGTACGGGAATTGGCCGGAATCCCAGCTCCAATACTTCCGCATACCTGGTAAAGGCACACGATGGCGTCGGCGTCAACTGGTATACCAATACCCGGCAGGAAAGTATAAGCCGTAGCCTGGATATTGATGCTCTTGACCACATAAAAGTTCAGGTACTTGTCGGGTGGCCAGGTAAACACAAACTGGTTCAGGTCGTTGGCATCCCAATTGGTTTTAGAGGTGTAGTGCCTCACAATACCATTGGTACAATTCCCATTAGGATCAATACTTGCCAATTTAAAGCAAAAGCCCACGTTGGCAATGTTGTTGGTAAAAGTCGGCACCACCAGTGCAGTATCCGCATTTTTCTTTTGATAATCGCGGTTCAGAATAGCCACCTGATCGATCACCTGCGCGTCGGAAATATTTTCCGGACCATCCATGTGCAGAATATGAAACACCACAGGTATGGTGTAAGATGGCGTGGATTGTGCCTGCGCGGTTTTCTGGGCGGCTTGCCCGCTGCGGTTGCGCTGCGCTTCTTCGAAAGCCGCACGCTGAGCTGGATGATGGTTGAACCAGCGTTCAACGACTTCAGTCTGGCCGCAAAATTGCTGGGCCTGTGCCGGAGACCAGGTAACATAAATCCCCGCGCATACCAACGCAAAGGCCGCGGGCAGGATCCTGTGCTTGAGTCGTGATACCAGGACTTGTATCCGGCAATTCTGTTTTTCTTTGTTTCTGTTCATGGTTTTTGAAATTAATGTATGGCACGGGGATGGTGACCAGCAGGATGTTTTGAACCGACATGAGTCGCAGGCCCCTCATAAGGACGAACGGAACATACACATCTTTTACGATCCGTATCAAAGGTAAAGTGCCTTACAGAAAAGCTGTTGTCAAATCCTGCTATTTTAGGCCAACATGTTGCGACGGCGATTTTCCAAAAAAATTGCGGTAAGATTTGCTGAAGCTATGCACATCGGAAAAGCCGCACATCAACGCAGCATCAGATATCCTGAGGCCTTCGCGGCTAATTAGCTCCTGCGCCAGCTTGAGGCGTTTGCGCAGCATGTATTGATGCGGACTGAGCGCATAAACGGCGCGGAACAACCGAAAAAAATGGTATTCGGAAAAACCGGCTTCCCGCGCCACTTGCCCGATGCTGGGACTATTCCGGAAAAAACGATCCATGTATCTGCGCGCGCTTTCCAACTTCCGGAACAGGTCTTTGCGGGTCTCTGTTTTCACGGCCTTAACGGCCCTTAACTGTTTCATTACCGGAATATGATCTTCTATGATCTTTTCAGCCAGCAGTAGGTAACATTCCCGATCCGGACGAGGATCTCGCCTTGGATCGGCAAGCAGCGCCTGTTCCAGTGCAATAAGGCAACGTCCCAGCTGAGTGCTGCCCGCCGCATATTTATTCTCGAGGAAATCGGGGGAGTGGAAAAAACGATCGAGATCACGGTCCGAAACGGCAGTGTCTGGCCTGAGCAGACTTGCCACGACTTCCGACAGGATATCGGGTGCCACATCAATGCAAATCCCGGAAACGGCCTGTCTGCTTCCCACTTCTACATAGCCCTCGCTGTGGCGGTTTGCAAGAATATATTCCCGGTTCCTGACCTCGTATCTCGTCCCGTTGATACCGTAATGTTCAATGCCTTCGATTACATATTTAATGGAAAAGCTCCGAAATGGCGTCGCTGAGTAGTAGTCATTCAATACCGAATAATTCATCAGGCAACTGTTTTCAGGCAGCACCAATTTATTAACGGTATTTTCAGTAAAGAGAGCCATCAGCCTGTAAATTAAACCCGGTTACCCGCAGGATCAAAAACATATATATATCAATGGCTTAAATACAATACAATTGGCAAAATAAATGGGATAAAGTTCCGGCTGCGTTTCTATTTATGTGTATCTTCGACACGTAACCAGAAAAAAGTCAGACCAGTCATGATCAAACAAGCGTTATCCCTTTTATTAGTGGCGGCCTCTGTGCCCGCCATGGCTCAAGTGAAACCAAAGCCTGCCACAACGGCTACTAAAACACCTGCTACCACAGTCCAAACAGGTCCGAAACTGTTACAGACGGTTACCAAAACCGGGAACGAAATTGTGATCCCATACAAGAAATATGTACTTGCCAACGGGCTGACAGTGGTGGTTCACGAAGATCATTCGGATCCTGTAGTATATGTGGATGTCACTTACCACGTGGGCTCGGATCGTGAGCAGCAAGGCCGGTCAGGCTTCGCACATTTTTTCGAACACATGATGTTTCAGGGCTCCAAAAATGTTGCCGATGAACAACATTTCAAGATCATTACCGAAGCCGGTGGCACACTCAACGGCACTACCAATACCGACCGCACAAACTATTTTGAAACCGTTCCATCCAACCAACTGGAAAAAATGCTGTGGCTGGAAGCCGACCGCATGGGTTTCCTCCTTGATTCCGTTACGCAGAAAAAATTTGAAGTACAACGCGCTACCGTGAAAAACGAGCGTGGTCAGCGTTACGACAATGCGCCTTATGGCCTTGTTAGCGAAAAAACCGGTGAGGCCCTGTTCCCGAAAGGACATCCGTATTCCTGGACAACCATTGGCTACATTGAGGATTTGAACCGCGTGGATGTAAACGACCTGAAGCGCTTTTACATGCGCTGGTACGGCCCCAACAATGCGGTACTGACCGTGTCAGGCGACGTAAATACTGCCGACGTCGTGAAGCTCGCCGATAAGTATTTTGGACCTATTCCGAGAGGACCTGAAGTGAAGAACATGGAAAAGCAAGCTGCTGTACTGAAAGAAGACCGTTATATTTCTTACGAAGACAATGTGCGTTTCCCGCTCTACAAAGTGAGCTACCCTACTGTACCGTCGATGCATAAAGACGAAGCGGCGCTCGATGTACTTGGCGAGGTGTTATCGTCGTCCAAAAGTTCGCCACTTTATGGGGCGTTCATTAAATCGCAACGCGCTGTATCGGCCAATGCCTACAACTATAGCCGGGAACTCGCCGGACAGTTTGAGATCAGCATCCGGGCGAATGCGGGTACGAAACTGGCCGACATCGAAAAAATGTTGAAAGAAACATTGGAGCAATGGGAAAAAACCGGCGTTACAACCGACGATGTTAAAAAATACAAGGCTTACTACCAAAGCAATCTCTACGACGTATTAACCACCGTTGCCGGAAAAGGGAAACGCCTGGCAGCGTATCAAACCTACGCCAACAACCCGAATTACATTAAAACAGAAATGGCTGAAAATCTGAAAGTAACCAAAGAAGATGTGATGCGCGTTTACAACACGTATATCAAAGGAAAGCCTGCTGTTATTCTTAGCTGTGTACCAAAAGGCAAGGGCGAATTGATTGCGCGCGAAGATAACTGGAAAATGTATGAGCGTACCATTGAAGATGAAAGTCCGGAATATAAAAATCTATCATACAAAGAACCGAAAGACCGTTTTGACCGCAGCAAGATACCGGCAGCCACACCCGCCAAAATGGTTCCGCTGCCGGATTATTGGAGGGGCGACTACAAAAATGGTGTACGGATCATCGGTGTGAATACCAACGATGTTCCTAAAGTCAACATCCTTTTTTCGATGCCTATCGGCCACCGCTACGAACCGAAAGGCGGACTTGCCGTAATGCTGGCCTCGCTGCTGGAAGAATCGACCCAAAAGCACAGTGCCGAAGAAATTGCGAATAAATTGGAAAGACTGGGAAGTGAAGTGTCCTTCTATGCCAACGATAATGAGCTTGGCATGAGCATCAGTGCGATGAAACAGAATTTAGACTCAACGCTTCGGATTGCCGAGGAAATGTTGTTCTTACCTAAATTTTCGGAAGAAGATTTTGAGTTGGTAAAGAAAGAGCAGCTCGACGCCATTGCCGGGCAACTCACGCAGGCCACTGCCATCGCCAATAACGTGTACGCCAAGGTGTTGTTTGGCGAAGGCTCTAATCTCTCTCTTCCAAACATCGGCAATACCGAAACCGTTAGTTCGATTACGCTAGAAGACTTAAGGGCCTACTATGCTAACTTCTCAGCATACAATTCCGTGCTTTCCATTATCGGCGATATCGATCAGGCTTCTGCCATAAAAAAGATGGATTTTCTGACACGCCTGCAATCTAATCCAACCATGCCGGTGGCCCGTTACAAATTACCCGACATCGACAAAACCCGCATTTATTTTGTTGATAAAAAAGGTGCACCTCAATCTGAAATCCGGGTAGGTTATATTTCCTTGGCTTTCGACGCCACCGATGAGTTTTTTAAGTCCACGATCATGAACTACGCCTTTGCGGGAGCTTTCAATAGCCGGATAAATACCATCCTGCGTGAAGAGAAAGGCTTTACGTATGGCATTCGCGGCAATTTTTACGGCGGTAAATTCGAAGGCCCCTATACCATTGGTGCCGGCGTAAAAGGCAATGCCACCGACAGTTCCCTGGTGATTATCATGGAGCAGCTTAAAAAATACAATGAAGGCGGCATTACCGAAGCTGAATTGACGTTTACAAAGAATGCAATGGCGGAAGCGGATGCATTGAAATACGAAACGCCGGGACAAAAGCTGGGCTTTGTAAAACGCATGGTGGACTTCGACCTGGAAAAGAGTTACGTCGGAAAACAAACGGAGATCATCCGCAACATTAACCAAACGGAAATCAACCGCCTTGCCAAAACTTACCTGCCTTACGATAAGATGGCGATTGTTGTGGTTGGCGACAAAGCCAGCAATTTCGAAAAACTATCGAAACTCGGCTATGAGGTCGTGGAGCTGAATACTGACGGAAACAAAGTGAACAAATAAACTATTCTTTCCGTTAGGTGTTAAGAAATAGCATTGAACCGGATTTGTTCATTTTTTATTTAACCGATTAACGCACTATGAATATAGGCATTGTATGTTATCCCACGTTCGGAGGAAGCGGGGTTGTAGCCACGGAGCTTGGAATTGCATTGGCCGATAAAGGCCATAAAGTGCACTTTATCACTTATTCGCAGCCCTTCAGACTCAACCAGTTTACCGAAAACCTGTTTTACCACGAGGTGAATGTCAACGACTATCCCTTGTTCGACTACCAGCCTTACGAAAGTGTACTCGCCAGTAAGATCGTTGATGTTGCTATTTACGAACGCCTTGATATTCTGCATGTACACTACGCCATTCCGCATGCGTCGGTAGCTTACCTGGCACAGCAGATCCTCAAATCGCGCAAGATCAAACTTCCTTACATTACTACCCTTCACGGAACCGATATTACATTGGTGGGACAGGATCCGTCATTTGAACCGGTGATCTTTTTTTCGCTCAACAACAGCAACGCCATTACCTCGGTTTCTGAAAGTCTTCGCAAAGACACGTTGAAAACCTTCAAGATCGCCAACGATGTAAAGGTAATTCCGAACTTCATCAAAATCGAAGAGTATGAAGGCGTCAAAGAAAGCTGTCAACGGCATCATTTTGCCAAAGACAATGAAAAGATCCTGGTGCACATCTCCAATTTCAGGAAAGTGAAACGTGTTGAGGACGTACTCCGCGTATTCAACATTGTGCGCAAAGAGGTGCCGGCAAAACTTATCCTGGTAGGCGATGGACCGGAGCGACCACAAATTGACAAGCTCTGCCGCGAACTCAACACCTGCAGCGATATCATTTCCGTTGGAAAAATTGCAAACCCGAAAGAGATCCTGAGCATGGCAGATGTGTTTATTCTACCATCCGAAACCGAGAGCTTCGGGCTTTCGGCGCTTGAAGCGATGGCGATGAAAATTCCGGTAATCTCGACCGATACCGGCGGAATCCCCGAACTGAATGTACACGGTAAAACCGGCTACATGAGCAAGGTGGGCGATTACGAGGACATGGCTAAAAACACGATCGCGCTGCTTACTGACGAAAAGATGCATCGCACGTTTAAGGCAAATGCATTTGAGCAAGCCAAAAAATTCGACCTCAACAGAATTTTGCCGATGTATGAAAAGCTATACCAGGAAGTGATCGATGCCGGCTTGTGATATTCATCAGAATTAAGAGCCGCAAGCTGCCAGCTCCTTTTCTATCTGTTCTTTTTCTTTCAGCGTGGCAATTTCTTTGCTAAGTGCCTGCCTGTAGTACTGGCTCGCTTTGGCCTTGTTGTTGCGCGAGAGGTAATAATCGCCGAGAATCTGGTACATATAATAACTCTCGCTGTTGGACGCAATGAACGCTTCTTCGAGTGCTTCAGGCAAAACTGCCGTAGGCGCTTGCCTGGTGAGGAATTGAATGTAGTGCTTCAGCTGTTTGAAATCAAGAAAATGACGGTACCCGGTGCTTTGCAGGAAAGGATCGGCCGGAATGGCGCAGGCCTGCTCACTGATCTCGGCGTTGCTCCTTCGGCCCGGCGCAGCAGCAAATACTGAGTCGAGGTTATAGCAAACAAATTCTCCGCATTGAAATGGATTGGCACTCACCCACATCAATCTGGATTCTGGTTTAAAAATTACTGCGTGGTGAGCCAGGAGTTGATTCAAACCCTTTTCGTTAGTCAGACCGATGTCTTTGTCGTTTAGGCCTTTTTGATCGCGGAGTATTTTGGCTGCTCCAAGATATCCCAGGGTATCATAACGGTTCAGGAGCTGCCCAAGCCTCACCTGGCGGTAGAGCGACGAGCTGCCGATAATGTTTTCGAGGTTCGCCAGATCGTTGGCATAAGCCGGGCCTTGATAGTGGTTCGGACAGATCAGTTGCGAACTGTTTGTGACCTCATAAATATCCATCTTCTCGGGCGATTTCTCGATGCTGATGGTTTTATGGTCGGATGCGCTACCTACGAGAATGCTTTCCGATACAAAAACGTCGCGCTTGCGGGCAATGGCAATCGCTTCTTCGAGATTCCCTGCATATTGCAGGATCTCACGCGCCAGCAGTGCAATAGGGGTGGCAGCATCAGTAGGAATAGAACTTTTGGCAGCATTGATGGTAACGGTAATGCCTTGGTCGTTCATGCCGCTGCAGGCACCTATAAATCCTGCCCAGGTAACGGTAGCAAACTTATGGCCGCGATCCGGTTTTGTAAACTGAACAATCTTATTCTTTGCAAAATTGTCGCCACTGTAAAAATCGAAATTACGGCCTATCAGCAATTTCCCATCCGCGCTTTTCCCGTCCCATACTGAAAACGACGTACAGCCTACTGTCATGTTCTTATCCTGCAGCGCATGTCCAATATCGTGAGCGCCATGGTAATTGAGAATACGATGGTATTTAGGCGCTATAAAATCGTATTTATCACTGGCATATTTCGAAATACCGAGGATCTCTTCTTTATATTCATCGGTGATATGATCGGGCAGGTGGCGGTTGAAATAGGCAACAAAAAACTTCAGAAATTTCAGATAATTTATGTCCGGCACCAGAATCCGGATCTGATCTACAAACACATCCTCCTGAAAAGCATGCAACTCTTGCGTGAGCATACCATTGGCTACACCGCGTTCGTAACCATTGCCCTCTACATATAATTCCCAAAGCCCGCTTTGACTGTGACGCAGCCAGTTGTTATTAACGCTGTAATGGTCTTTGCCAAGTGTTTCTCGTTTCCAGGTACCTGTGCGGTCGGCATTGATGACCGGAACTGGAATCTGGATGGCAAGGTAAAAGTAGATGCCAAATGCCAGCAGTAAGATACCAAACACCAAAAGCGTTCTGCCGACTATTTTCCGAATTTTAAGCCACATGATTTCCGGCTGCAAAGATACGTATAAAAGGTGGCAAGCCATCGTAATTATAACTTGTTAACACGGCATTGTGCCGAAATAATAATAAATGATTAGCTTAGCGTCATGAGGTTTCACCCGCTCCTTACACTACTCCTCGCCATGTTGTTCCTTTCGGCAAGCCGGATAGCTTGCGCACAGCAGACACAGGCTACTGCACAGCAAATAAGGGAAGATTCGCTGCGGGTAGAAAAAATCATCAAGGATGCTAAAAACCGGGCAGAACTAGCCCCGGAGGAAGCCCGCCAACTCATCAGCCAGGCCATTGAAATCTGCAAGCAGAAAAACCTGCGAACGGGTCTGGCCAATTCGTATAATGTGATGGGTACGATTTACGAGAACATTCCCGATTTCAAAAAATCCATCCGTTATTACAACATGGCCATGGAAATTGCGCGCGAAGAGCACCTGCTGCCTCTCCAGGGATCGATCCTCTATAATTCGTCCTCGGTGTATGAAGATCTGGGCGACTATGACAAAGCCTACCAGGTAATAACGCAAGCGCTTGCCATTAAACGCCTGCTCAACGACAGCGCCGGTATTTCCAGGGCCTACCGGCAGATGGCACAGAACCTCAGCTATAAAAAAGATTATAAAACATCTATTGCGTATTTCCAGAAAGCGATTGATATCCAGCGCACGCTCAAATCGGATAGAAACCTGAGTATCACGCTCAACAGCCTGGGCGTGATTTACACCAACGACGGACAATACAAGAAAAGCCTTGAATCACTACACGAAGCGCTGGCAATTAACCTGAACAATAATGACTCCTCGATGATCGGAGGTGTTTTCCTAAACCTTGGCTATTGCTACGATGGGATGGGACGCCTCGATTCGGCAGAATACTACTACCTGTCTGCTCTAGAGCTCTTCGAACACGTGAACGATCGCATCGATCTACCTATTGTTCTCAATAACCTGGGTGAGCTTTATTTCCAGCAAAACCGCCTGGTACTTTCGGAGAGTTACCTTTTAAAAGGGTTGGCTGCAGCGCGTTATAATAATAGCCTGATCGATTTGCGGGACATACAAAACAACCTGTCGGAACTATATGCCCGGAAAAACGACTACAAAAACGCCTACGTTTATCAGGAAGGTTACATTCGTGCAGCCGACTCGCTCATGAACGAAGAAAAAATGCGGGCTTTGGAAGAGCTTACGGTTAGATTCGAAACAAAAGAAGTTGAGGAGCAAAACCTTATGCTTCAGAAAGAAAATGACCTTCAGCGCAGCAGGATTCAGCAACGCAATTACCTTATCCTGGCTATTCTGTTATTTGCCTTGCTCGTTGTGGCGTTGCTTTTTCTGTACACCCGCCAAAAGCGTTTCCGGCTGCAAAAAGAGAAACTCGACATCGAGCAAAAATTGCTTCAGATACAGATGAATCCCCATTTTATTTTCAATTCCCTGCAGGCGATCCAGAGTTTCATCCTCACCAACCGGCAGAAAGAGTCGGCTGGCTACCTGACCTCATTTTCAAGGCTCATGCGTCTCATATTAGAAAATTCGCGGCACGACCTGATTACACTCGATAAAGAAATTGATACACTAAAGTATTACCTCGAACTCCAGCAACTTCGTTTCAAAGGCATATTCAGTTATGACATCACGGTCGATCCATCTATAGATAAAGATTTTGTAGTAGTACCACCAATGCTGTTACAGCCTTTTATCGAAAATGCCATCGAACACGGTTTCAAAGAAATGAAGGAAAAAGGCCTGCTGAACGTAACGATTTCGAAACTGGATGAAGGTCTGGTTTTCGAAGTGACCGATAACGGCATTGGCATTGAAAAATCGAAGCAACTAAAACAAGAACACAAACGTCACCGTTCTTACGCATTGGAGATCACGAAGAAACGGATCGACGTGATCAATGGAAGCCTTCGCACGAACCTCAGGCTCAGCATCGAAGATCTTTCGGCGCGGGAAGGCCTGCAACAAGGCACTCAGGTCAAGCTATTCATCCCAACCATAAACCAACCATGAGCACACTAAACGTTTTAATTATCGACGATGAAGAACTTTCGAGAGACACTATTGCAGCTATTGTACGCCAATACTGCGACCACACGCGTGTGGTAGGCGAAGCCGGTAGCGTAAAAGAGGGTCTCAAAGCCATCCGGGAACTGAAGCCGGATGTGATCCTGCTCGACATTCAACTCGGCGACGGCAGCGGCTTTGAGTTGTTGAGAATGGCTGAACCTGTACAGGCCTTTGTCATTTTCATTACGGCTTACGAAGAGTATGCCATCAAAGCATTTAAAACAGCAGCACTCGATTACCTCTTGAAGCCGGTAGATATAGGCGAGCTGCAAAGCGCCATACAGAAAGCCAAAGACCAGAAACAACGCAGTAGCATCGAAACGCAGCTCAATATTCTCCTCACCAACTTCAACCAGGTATCCGCAGTCAACGGCCAGAAAATTGTATTGAAAACCAACGAGCAAATGCACATTTTGTCCTCCAATGAGATCATGCATATTGAAGCCGAAGGAAATTACACCCAATTTTACCTCGTCAACCGGAAAACGATCCTGGTAAGCAAGACATTAAAAGACTACGAGGAGATCCTGGATAAGAGCATTTTTGTGCGTATTCACCAGAGCCATATCGTCAACATGTCGTATGCTTCGCGTTTTGATAAACGTAATGGCGGCTTTCTAATCCTGAAAGACAATACCAGCCTGCCGGTATCTACCCGTAAAAAGGACGATCTGATCCAATACCTGGAAGGCTTATAACAACAGATACTCACAAAAACACCACAGATAATCAGGCAATCGTCACTCTTGCTAAACGATTGTGTTTTTGTCTGCCGATGGCGTTTATTCCTTCATTTTTTAGGCTATTTTTGACTTGTGCGTGTATGCCGGACGGACTCAACGGTTTGTCTGGCGAAAAATGAGTACCGCAGCACGTTTGCGGATCGGCCTGTTTACCTTTAGAAAACGAATGACAAAGAAACTTGCCGAAACAAAAAACCCGGGAGACGACCCGGGTTTTTTAATGGCATAAGTTGACCCATTTTACTGGCTGGCGAATCAGCGGGAACTTCATACACCAAAAAGTGCAATGCCTGCGGTACTTATCGCCAGGTAAAGGCATAAAGGGCTGTAATAACGGCTGTCGTATGTCGCAAACAGACCGTCGCGTTTCTTTTTAAAAAAGCCCACATACCTAAAATCACCTATGGCGCGCAGGAATGTAATACCCGCAAGCGTCCAAAAACCAGAAAGATATGGCGTATGCCCAAGCGGCAGCACGCGGGCATAAAAAATTGCGACAGCCAAAAACAAACTGGCAACAATGGCCGTAGCAATTTTTCCTGGCACAAATGCTTTGGTTCCATCATCAACGTCGGGCAATGCGGCCCAAAATCCATAAAGGCCGCCAAAAGCCCAATAGTAGTGAAACACCGAAACAGCCAGAAATATCAGCGCGTTAAGGTAAGATAGCATCAATGGTATCATCTTGAATTGTTTTGAAAATCTGGCGATGGCATAAAAAAACGGTTTGCCTTTGTAGCAAACCGTTTCTATGTTAAAGCCAAATCATGTTTATGCTTTTGGCGATGTCAAGTGTTCTCCATCATCTTCTGCATCGTTGGCGCGATCGAGGTCTCCGTAATCGAGTTTCTTACCTCTTAGTGCCAGAAGGCCACGCAGGATGAGCACCATAAATGGAATATACATCACCGGTTTAGGCAACTGGTAGTATTCGAGCACCACTTCCGATTTGCGTTTCAAACGCTCGGTAATGAGGTACATCGATGGGATAAGCAAAAGCGTAAGAAAGGTAGCGAAGAGCAAGCCAAAAATCATTGTCCAGCTCAACGGACCAAAGAAGGCTACACTGTCGCCACCAAAGAAGATATGCGGATTGCCAGTGGCCAACAGCGATTCGAAATCTATGTTAAGACCTACTGCCAGTGGGATCAAGCCCAGGATAGCTGCTGTGGCCGTCAGAACCACCGGCGTCATCCGTGTGCGGCCGGCTTCCACCGTTGCCTGGTACAAGGTCATACCACCTTCGCGGGCAAACTCGGCAAATTCTACCAGGAGGATACCGTTACGTACCACGATACCGCCAAGGGCAATGATACCAACGCCCGTCATCACGATACTCATGTCCATTTTGAATAGCGATACACCGATCAATACACCCACTATACTGAATACGATCTCGGAAAGGATGATCAGCGGCTTGCCAAGTGAATTGAACAAACCTACCAGTACCAGGAGCATCAGCATCACCGCAATGCCCATCGCATTCCCAAGGAATCCCATCGTTTCGGCCTGCTCGGCTTTATCGCCGGCAAATTGGACGATCACATTTCCTGTTTTTTTGTATTGCTTCATCACGCGTTCTACGTTGGCAACGACTTCGTTCGGGTTAAAACCATCTTTCACATCCGACGACAGGGTAATCACACGCTTGTTATTTTTGCGTTTAATGCCTGCATAGGTGTAATCGTAACGGATATCGCACACAGAAGCCAGCGGCACGTTGCGCACCATACCGCCCATGTTCATATCACGGTAAGTGATTTTCAGGTTTCGCAGGGTTTCGATGTCGATGCGCTGGTCGAATTTATAACGCAGCTGCACCGGATATTCATCATCCACATCCCTGAACTTGGTTGCTTCTACGCCATATACAGCGCCACGGATTTCCATCGCCAGCTGGTAGGTAGAGATGCCTTCGCGCAGAGCACGCTCGCGGTCGATATCGAACACGATCTCTGGCTTGTTGGCCACGAAGTCTGATTTCAAACTCACAATACCCTGGATCTTAGCTGCAGAAATGAATTTGCGAAGGTTGTCGGCGTTTTCTGTAAGTTGCTTGAAGTCTTCGCCGATGATTTCGATACTCACTGGTTTCGGTGTTGGCGGACCACTTTGTTCTTTGTTCACAACGATGTCGGCACCCGGAATTTCCCAATTAAGGGCCTGAAGTTTTTTCAGGTACTCGGTAGTGGATTGCCCGTGGCGTTTTTCGAACTCCACGAAAGCGATCGCGATTTTACCTTTATTCGGATACGAGTTCTGATCGCCGTCGGCAGGATCTGTTACACCGATGGTGACGTTGGTAATCATCGATTCTACCGTTGGGTTATCTTTGCCGAGCACACTGTAAACCTTTGCTTCTGCTTTACGCATCACCGCATTGGTTACTTTCGGGTCGGTTCCTTCCGGTAATTTCACGTACACATAAATGTTATTCGGATCTCCGCTCGGGAAGAAAACCACTTTCGGTTTCATGATGCCGAACAAGACAAACGAGAACACGAATAAGCCAAGAACGTAGAAAAGCGGCCTCCATGGTTTACGTAAACACCACTCGAGGATCTTAACATAGCGTTTAATAAAGCCAGGCCAAATTTTGAATTGCCATGCTTCGATGGCTTTGTAGAGCCACAGGCGATTGAGCACAAGGAAAAATGCAAGGAACACGGTGAAGTTGGCTACAGCGAAATGGCCGGTAGCATAAGAGCCGAGGGCAATAATCGCATACAAGCCAAGTTGCATTGCCGCTTTGCGGGTAATCTTTCCGTGCTCTTTGCTTTCTTCTTCATGCGATTTCATGAAATCGACGGCAAATACCGGGTTGATGATATAAGCCACAAACAACGATGCCAGCAAGGAAATGATGAGTGTTACCGGTAAAAAGTACATGAACTTACCAATAATACCCTGCCAGAATACCAGTGGGATAAACGGAGCCAATGTCGTGATGGTTCCCGAAAGCACAGGCATAAACACTTCGCCCACGGCCAGCTTTGCGGCACGCTTGATAGGTATCTTGCCATTGTCGAATATCCGGTGCGTGTTTTCGATAACCACAATTGCGTCATCCACCACAATACCGAGGGCCAGGATGAACGAGAAAAGCACGATCATGTTGAACGAAAAGCCGATGGCCGGCATCACAAGGAAGGCGATGAACATCGACAACGGCACGGATAAGGCCACGAAAAGCGCGTTGGTTACGCCCATGAAGAACATCAACACTACGGTTACGAGGATGAACCCAATAACGATGGTATTGATCAGCTCATGCAATGAATGCTTGGTTTTATCACTTTGATCGCCGCTGATGGTAATATCGAGTCCTGCCGGAAACTCATTCTTTTTCATTTCGGCAATGGTTTTTTCGATGTTTTCGGCAGCATGGATCAGGTTCTCACCCGAGCGTTTGATCACATTCAATGTAATAACGTTCTTGCCATTCGAACTTGAATAACTTTCCTGTTCTTCGAAACCATCTTTCACTTCAGCAAAATCCTTGATGAACAGCTTAGCTCCCGAAGCCGATGAAACCACGATGTCTTCGATTTCTTTCGGATCCTGGAATTCGCTCTTGATACTGAGTGTTGGCTTCATGCCGTTCAACGGAATGGTACCGCCGGAAAGTGTAAGGTTCTCCTGCGCAATAGCGCGTTGAACATCTGTTAAGGTCAGTTGTGCTGCCTGCAATTTGTAAACATCAATGTTCACCTGGATCTCACGGTCCAATGCACCAACCAGTTTTACTTCATTTATCTCTTTGAGGCCTTCTACACGATCCTGGAGGTCTTCTGCATATTTTTTCAATTGCTTGAGATCGTAGTTACCCGCCACGTTGATGTACATGATCGGAATCTCCGAGAAAGCGATCTCTTTGATGATCGGTTCCCGCGTCAGCGTTTGCGGCATATCTGCCCGCGCCTCATCTACCGCATCTTTCACACGCTGCTTCGCGACTTCTACTTTTACGTTGGTATGAAATTCAACCACAACCACCGAAACATCCTGCAACGATGTACTGGTAAATTTCTTTACACCCGAAAGACCTTTCAGGCGTTTTTCGATGGGTTTGGTAATCGTATTTTCGATATTGGTTGGAGAGTTACCGCCGTTGATCGTGTTGATATAGATTGTCGGCACGGTAATATCCGGAAACTGTTCTTTGGGCAAGGCATTGTATGCCATGATGCCGGCCAGGGAGATGAAGATCGTCACGAGGTAGATCGTCATCTTATTGTCGATGGCCCAGCTCGACGGTTTAAATTCTTTTATTTTATCCAGCATAGTCTTTGTTTTATAGTTACGGCGTTATTTCATTGTTATACAAGCTGCCTTATTTTTTCACATTAAGTTTATCGCCTTCGTTGATCAGGTCGTAACCTTCGGTAATAAGCAGATCGCCTTCTTTCAGGCCTTCGGAAATCTCGGCATTGCCGTTGTACTCATGCGAGATCTTCACCACACGGCGCACCGCCTTTCCATTTTCGGCAATAAATACGTAGTTCTCGTTCGTTCCTTTCTGGATGAATTTTACCGGTACAACAACCATTGGTGTTGGCGAGTTGTAATCGTTGATCTTTACTTTCGCCACCATGTTTGGATGGTATTGTCTTGATTTGTCGAGCAACAATTCCACACCAAAGGTACGGGTGAGGTTGTTGATAGCACGTGACGCGTAATTTACTTTGGTCGTAATTGAATCGTGCACGTCAGGGAACAGGATCATCGCTTCGTCGCCGGCTTTAATACGCGACGCATAACTTTCCGATACATCGGCTTTTACTTTGAGGTTTGCAAAATTAATCACGTTGATGGCAGCAATACCTGGCGCAATGGCCTGGCCGATCTTGATGTTCACTGCATCTACCGTTCCGTCGATTGGCGAAATGATCTTGCTCATGCGCACCTGCTCCTGCATGGTGGCAATTTTATTTTCAAGGCTCTCTTTGGTGTTTTTGCTTTGCAGGAATTGGATCTCCGTACCGATCTTCTGATCCCAAAGATTTTTTTGTTTCTGATATACCTGCGTAGCCAGATCGAGGCTCGTTTGCAGATCGGAAATCTGTTGCTGCGTGGCGCGGGCGTCGGTTTCGGCCAGCACTTGTCCTTTGCGTACCTCGTCACCCACTTTCACGTTAATTCTAGTAATTGTACCAGGCATCTCAGACGACAAAGACACGTTCTCGTCGGCATCAATACGTCCCTGAACCTCGATGTATGTTTTAAACGGGCGGGCCTGGAGCGGCATGGCAACCACATCGGCCATTTTTTCTTTTGTGGTGTCGGATTTTGCGAGCTCCTCTTCGAGCGAGGCGATCTTGGTATCAAGCTCCGCTTTCTGCGACCTTAATTTTTCCAGCTCCGCCTTTTTATCAGGAGTGCCGCATGCAACCATCATAGCTGCCAAAGTGATGTATAAAATAGAAGTTTTCATATCGTGGTCTTATTATTCTTATCGTATTTATTTAATTATTTTACTAAAGTTCCAATGGCTTTCTGGTAGTCGATCTTGGCCACCAACATATCATATACTGAATTATAATAATTGGTTTGCGCCTCTTTCAGCGAGCTTTGTGCAGTGGTTACCTCGAGGTTGCTTCCGACACCCTGCTCATATTTTTTCTGGGCCACATCGAACACGTGTTGCGCCAGTTCCATATTACGCTTTTGCGTTTGAAGCGATACAAAGGCGTTCTCGTAGCTGATTTCCGCTACCTTGGTTTCCAACTCTGCCGCCAGTTCCAGGTTTTTGATCTGGGCCTCGCCTTTCAACACCGCTATTTTTGCTTGCTGGATGCGGTTGTGGCGCTGCAAACCGTCGAACAACGAAAAATTCAGCGTTCCACCGATCACAGCCACTTTAAACCAGCTTTTGTCTTTATCGAAGAAATCAAATTCCTGGCGCTGCGCATTGTACTGATAAGATCCGTAGAGGGCCAGCGTAGGCAAATAACCCAAGCGATGGCGTTTTACATCTGTATGGTACAGCTTCTGTTGCAGTTGCAGCAATTGGTAATCGGGGCGGTTGCTGATATCGATTTTACCACTGCCGATCGTTGCCTGCTCATCGGTTCCCACGGCAAGCGAATCCGTTAATGTAATTGGTTGACTTATTTTATAGCCCATTTGAAATTTCAGCAGGTTTTCGGACAGACCAATGAGACGAAGCGTTTTTTCCTTTTCGGTAACGAGATTGTTATACTGCACTTCCAGGCGCTCGGCATCGATCTGCTCAACGAGACCTTGTTGATTGAATGCCTTGGTATCGTCGTAGGCTTTTTTCAGGCGCTCGAGGTTCGCATCAAGCAATTGTACGCGTTCGCGGTTTACCAATACATTATAATATGCCTTGGAAACGGCCGAAGCCAGTTCGCTTTTGCTGCGTAGCACATTGATCTTGGAAAGGGCAATGAGCTCTTTGGCTGCTTTGAGACCCACAATATAGTCACTGCTAAAAACAAGCTGCGAAGCGCTAAGACCAGCCGTAGCATTGTACTTTGTACCAAATTTCACTGGAATAAAAGTACCTGCCGGGCCGCCGAAAAATTCGGCCGGTAAAAGCGAGGTCGGGATCTCGAGGTAGTCTTTCAGGTCCACGCTTCCGTTTACCTGCGGTAAGCCCACACCCAATAACTCTTTTCGCTTGTAGTTGGCATTCTGCACATCATACTCGGCGTTGAGGTAACTAGGGCTGTTCTTAAGAGAATAGTCGATGGCCTGCTGCAACGTAAAACTGGTCGAATTTTGCGAAGTGGCATCCTGGGCGCTTAGCGGTGTTATTGCTACACCGATAAGCAACAATGGAAATATTACTGTTTTTCTCATATATAACGGTTTATTCGTCGTCTTTTATTTTTTTGTAATTATTAATCAATTTATGGCCTTTTACGCTACAGATACTATACACAAACATGTCGAGGATAAGTTCATGCGCTTTTGAAAAACTAACGGCATCGTAAGAGAAATAATTACCGAACATCAACATGTCTATCTGTGCCATACGGTACTCTGCCGTAAACGGAATATCGATGTCCTTGCGGTAAAGTCCCATTTCTACACCTACCTTAATATTCTTCACAATAAGGTTGCTCGCGCAATACGTACGGAATGAGCGGAATTGCTCATAGGCCGTTGGGTAAAATTTTTGCAAATCGAGAAAAAAGATGGGATTGATTGGCTGCAACATGCTCCTGATTTTTTCCGAAATGAGCAGGATCTCGTGAAGCGGATCAGCAGATTCCTGCTGTAAGCTCGAAAATTCACGAATCTGCTTATCAAGCTCAATTTTGCAAAGCTGACTTACCAGGTCATCTTTTTCCTTATAGAACTGATAAATCGTTTTTTTCGACATGCCCAGTTCTTTCGCAATATCGTCCATGGTCACCCGCCTGATCCCGAACTTAAAGAACAATTCGAGCGATACTTTCAATATTTTATCCTGTGTTTCCATTTTCGGGGACAAAACTATAGAAACTTTTTTTGTTCTACAAGTTTCCGTATGAAAATATTTGGTTCGATTTTTGTTAAATTTTCACGTTTTTTGGCGATCGGCGTTTCTATTTTCGATACTTTTACACTTATTACCACCTAACGAGTATTTATGATAAAAAACTTTACTCTCCTTCTTTTTCTCCTCATTTTTTCCTATGATGCTAAATCACAGATTGATACATCATTTTGGTTCGTGGCCCCGGATATTTCCCAGGGCTTGGGAGACAGGCCCGTTTTTCTGTATTTCAATACCTATGCCCAGCCTGCTACGGTAAGGTTACGCCAACCGGCAAATGGCTCGTTTGCCCCGGTAATACTGAACATCCCGGCAAACTCTATCGACTCGGTATTGCTTACTCCTTTTATCAGCAATATCGAAAATGATGTAGCGAACAGCGTGCTGAACCGCGGCCTTTACATTTCGTCCACTGAGAAAATTTCGGCGCTGTATTCGGTTCGGGCAACGACTAATAAAGAATACTTTAGTTTGAAGGGACGTAAAGCCCTGGGCGTGGACTTCTATGTTCCCATGCAGGAATTCTGGAATCAGGCGCCTGCCACCAGTCCAAAGTCGTTTTCCTCTGTTGATGTGGTGGCCTCTCAGAATAACACTACGCTTCTTATTACACCGCGCACCAATATTATCGGTCACGCTGCAAACGTAACCTATACAGTTCTGCTGCAACAAGGTCAAACCTATTCCTGCCAGGACACGGCGCGGTCGGCTGCAACCAGCCTGGCCGGCTCTATCATCTCATCAGATAAACCTGTAGCAGTTACCATCCAGTCGGGCGGATTGTCGCAAGGTGGATGCCTGAGCACCACCGGCGACCAGATCACCTCATCGGCCTATATTGGCACCGACTATATCGTAAACGGTGGCACAGGCAGCGTGGAGAAGATATTCATCCTTGCTACTCAAAACAATACCCAAATTACGGTGAATGATGGCGCCACCACCGTGCACGTCTCCAACTTCGGAGAAAACTACATTTATACTGCCACCCAACCCATTACTTATGTGAAAGCCAACAAACCTGTGTATGTACTTAGTGTATCGGGTTACGGCTGTCGCCTGAGTGGCGCCCAGGTTCCGCCCTTTTTCTGTGCCGGCACCTTTTCCACGTCTTTTACCAGAACGTCGTCTGATTCGTTGGCTCTTAATATTTCCACACGCACAGGATTCGAAGGAAACTTCGCCCTCAACGGGAACGCGTCTCTCATTCCGGCAAGCGCCTTTACGGTAGTTCCCGGGTCATCCGGCAACATCAAATCGGCACGCGTTTACCTGCCGCTCAGTGCCGTGCCATTAGGCTCTTATAATGTGCTAACGAACAGCGGCGATGTTTACGGCTTAGGTGTTCATAACGGATCAACGCTGCGAGGCAGTGCTTATGCTTACGTATCGGATTTTGTGTCCACACCTCAGATCAATGCAGGTTCAGATTTTACCATTTGTGCCAATGGATCCATTGCACTGAACGCCCAGGTAGGCGGCGGCAACATCAACGGCACCTGGTCAACAAACGGCTATGGCAACTTCAGCAGCGGCTTTACTGCACTTACAAACACCTATACGCCAAGTCAGCTCGATACCACATTGAGGCCTGTGAAATTGATCCTCACGAGCAACGGCCCTTGTCCTACCCAAAGAGATACGCTCTTCCTAAACGTAAAACCTTCGCCTTTGGTTAATGCATCGGTAAACCAAATTGTATGCGGGAATAACAGCACTGTAACCCTTAATGGATCTGTAACCGGCGGTGCCACAACGGGTATCTGGAGCAGCCTCGGCACCGGAACATTCAGCCCCAACAACACGACACTTACCGGCGATTATTATCCGAGCACCGCTGATACAGCTGCCGGCTCGGTGAAACTGGTACTGACCTCAACAGCCAATGGCATTTGTGCCGCGGAGCGCGACACCATGCTAATCACCATTACCAAACCACCGTTAGTAAATGCAGGACCCGCTACGTTTTCGTTGTGTGCAAACAACCCGTCGCTGAGTGTTAATGGAACTGTATCCGGATCGACCAGCACAGGCAAGTGGACCAGCAGCGGAACCGGCAATTTTACGCCAAGTAATATCCAGCTGAGCACTGGCTATGTACCAAGCCCGGCCGATGTAGCCGCCGGCCATGTAACCCTTTACCTCAACTCTACCAACAATGGTAATTGCAATGCTTCCAAAGACAGTATCTATGTAATGTTTACGCCGCCGCCAAGTGTAAATGCCGGAGCAGACATCATCTCTTGTAAAAATAGCGCCAGTACAGTACTCACTGCCACGATTAGCGGGCCTACCAACACCGGAACCTGGACCGGCGGAAGCGGAACATTCTCGCCAAGCAACTCGGTACTAACGGCAACCTATACGCCCACCGCAGCCGAAATTTCAGCAGGCTTTGTGAATCTAACACTAACATCCACAAACAACCTGAACTGTAACGCCGTAAACGACCAGGTACGCATCAGTTTTGTTCCTAAACCATTTGCCAATTTCAACTTCAACAATGGTTGTTTGAACAATGCTACTGCTTTTACTGATTTTTCGCTGCCAGGATCAGGCACGCTCGATCAATGGAACTGGAGCTTTGGCGATAACACGACCAGTTCGGCGCAAAATCCGGTACATACCTATTCATCATCTACAACATATACAACGCAGCTCATTGTGCGCAACACTTTTGGATGCTACGATACCATCCGCAAATCACCGCTGATCTATCCGTTGCCAACAGCTAACTTCGGTATCAACCGGATCTGTACAGGCGCTTATCTCAACCTGATTTTCTCTGATAGCAGCAACATTGCCTCTCCTGAAAACATCACCCAGTGGCAGTGGGATTTCGGCGGACCCGGACAAAGCACGTTGCAGAACCCCACTCAACTTTTCCCTGGCTCTGGCTTATACAACATTACACTGGTTGTGTCGAGTAACCATAATTGCAAGGATACCATTGTGAAACAAGTGAACCTCACCCCTCGCCCGGTAGCTGGTTTTGCCTATTCTGCATCTACCGGCATCAATGTAGGAACCTCGGTGAGCTTTGTGGATACCTCGAAATACGCCATTAACTGGGGATGGACTTTCGGCGACGGATCACCGGGAAGTACATTACAAAATCCTTCCACAATATATTATGCTAATGGTGTATATGTGGTTACGCAGATCGTGAGCGACACATATGGCTGCACAGACACCGCGCGGGTAGCTATCCGGATCAACAATGTTACCAACGAGATCTCCACACTCATCCCTAATGCCATTTCGCCTAACGGCGATGGCAAAAACGACATCTGGAAACTCGATTTCCTCTCGCTGTTATATCCTAATGCGGAAGTGGACATCTACACGCGCTGGGGCGAAAATGTGTTTCACTCGCAGGGCTACCCGGTTCCGTGGGATGGCACCTACAATGGCAATAAGCTGGCGGTAGGCACTTACTACTACGTTATTAAACTCAATGATACGAACCAAAGTGATCCGTTAAGGGGCGGCGTATTACTCATCAGATAATATCACCTATGAAGAAACATTTATTCCTATCGGTCATACTGGCTGTTACCTTGTTCGGCGAAACGAGTGCGCAACAATTGCCCATTTACACCAACTACCTGCTCAACGCCTATGCGTATAACCCAGCCGTGGCTGGTTCTAAAAAAGACATGGTGGTAAATCTCAATTACCGCAACCAGTGGGTTGGCTTCCAGGATGCGCCGGTTACCTATGGCGTTAACCTGCACAGCGGCCTGGGCAAAGAAAAAAAAGCGGCTGTAGGTGCTTTGCTGAACGCCGACAATACTGGCATGCTCAGCAAAACATCGGGCTATCTTACCTTTGCTTATCATGTGAAGCTGAACGAAACTTATAAACTTGGGCTCGGCGTATCGGTAGGCATGGTACAATACCGTATTAAATTATACGATGCAAAAGTAGCTGACAGCGGCGATGAATTGCTCACAGGCAATTTATTATCCAACAACGTGTTCGATTCCAATGGCGGACTTTATTTCTACAGCGACAAATTATTTGTAGGCGCTTCCGGCTTCCAGTACCTGGGCAATAAAATTACCTGGAAAGATTCGAAGAGTACACTCAATCCACACTTTTACCTCACAGCCGGCTACCGTTTTGACCTGTCGAAAAAAATCTCGGTACAGCCTTCTGCGCTTCTCAAACTCAGCAAGCCTGTTCCGCCGCAACCCGAATTCAGTTTACGTGCGTTTTACAATAACATGTTTTGGGTAGGCGGCTCATACCGGTTAAACGATGCCACGAGTATTCTTGTAGGGATTACAACCCTCAAAAATAAGCTCACCATCGGTTATGCCTACGACATTCCGAATGCCAAGATCAGGACCTATACCAGCGGGTCGCACGAGATCATACTAAGCTACCAGTTCATTAAACCAAAACGGAAGCTGAACGCCGACGAAGAAGAGCTGAATGATATTGACAACAGTATTAAATCCAAATTAAAGAAACAAAATGAAGAAAGCAATAAATAGACTGGTCTTGATCCTGCTGCTGGCAGGCAGCCAATCCCTAACAGCCCAGGTGGACACCGTTTTCTGGTTCGCTGCGCCATGGGTAACGCCAGGCCACGCCGGAAACGTGCCGGTGAAAATGAGGCTTTCCTCTTTCAATAACGTAACGACTGTACGTGTAAGGCAACCGGCCGGTACATTTGATACCACTTACACCATTCCGGCCAATTCACTCATCTCGCAATCGCTCTCGCACCTGATTTCGCAGGTAGAAAACATACCGGCTAATACCGTTCACAACCGCGGACTCAAAATCACCTCCGATTTTCCAATCACGGTAGTGTATGAAGTGGAGACAGTGGTTAACAATCCTGAAACGTATTCCATGAAAGGACAAAACGGTATGGGTAAGGAGTTCGTGTGCCCCTTCCAGAACCGCGGCGTCAACGGCCCGTATAGTCCTGCTCCAAAATCACAGATTTGCATTATTGCTACCGATAATAATACCACCGTGTGGATAACGCCGAAATGCAATGTGGTAGGCCATGCGGCTAACGTAACTTACTCTATTACACTAAATGTGGGACAAAGCTATAACATTGAAAACGTAAGCGGCAACCCAACGCTGGCGGGTCAAAACCTTAGCGGAACGATTGTCGTTTCCGACAAGCCGATTTCTGTCACTGTTTCCGATGACTCTGTACATGGTGTATCGGGTTGTTACGATCTCATGGGCGACCAGATCGTGCCCGTAGATATTGTAGGAACGCAATACGTTATCAATAAAGGCGGCCTCAACCCGGGCGAAAATGAAGGTGCTTACATCGTGGCTACAGATAACTTTACCCAGGTTACTGTAAACGACGGGATCACGCTCAGCAATTTCCTCCTGAACAAAGGTGATACATATTACTCTCCGGTAACGCAACCGCTCACTTATATTACTTCCGACAAAAACGTGTATGTAATTCATACCAGCGGCTTCGGCTGTGAGATGGGTGAAGCCATTCTGCCACCGTTGAACTGTGCCGGTTCTAACCAGGTAAGTTTTACGCGCACCAATAACCAAACCTTTATCCTCAACATTTTATGCAAGACTGCCGCCGTTGGTACTTTTACCCTTAACGGAAGCACCACACTGGTACCTGCGTCGGGCTTTACCGTGGTTCCGGGTACCGGCGGTACGCTTAGCGGATTCCAACGCAGCTATACCACCGTCGAGATCCCTTCGGGCATTGCGAATCTGCTCACGAACTCTACTGATGTATTTTCGATGGGCGTGATCAATGGCGGCGCAAGTAGTGGTTGTTATTATCATTACATGTCGTCGTTCTTGCGAAAAACATTCACCGTAGCCGATCCTGATAAGAACATCTGTACCGCTACGACAACCATTTCGCTGAACGGAACGGTTAGCGGTGGCTCAACAACAGGTATTTGGACGACGAGTGGAACAGGCAGTTTTGCCAATGCCACGAGCCTGGCCACAACCTATTCCTTAAGTACCAACGACCTGGCGCAGCCGCAGATCAAATTGGTGCTTTCTTCAACGGGTAACTGTACACCGGTAATGGATACCGTGGTGGTGAATATTTTCCAGTCGCCGATCGTGAATGCGAACAACGGCCTTACCTTATGCAAAAACAACATCGCGCCGATTCCATTAACAGGTACCTTACAATTTGCTGCCGGCGCTAACTGGACGAGTTCAGGAAATGGTTCATTCGGTAATCCGGGATCTCTTAATACAACTTATCTTCCATCACCTTCGGATCTGGCGGCTAATAGCGTGAAAATTAAACTGACGTCAACCGGCAGCCTCAACGGCTGTCCGAATACATACGATAGCCTAGTGGTGAATTTCATCGACCCACCGGTGGTAACTACCAGCGGCGATGTATCGGTATGTGCCAACAACCCAACTGTGGCCATATCGGGCACGGTAGGCGTAGGCACTTTTTCTACGGGTGTATGGTCAAGTACCGGCTCGGGCTTATTTTCTCCTTCTACCACGTCGCTCAACACAGTGTATCAGCTGAGCCCGGCAGATATTGCCCAGGGCAACCTCGTGATCAGGCTTACTTCTACCAATAACCTCAATTGCAACCAGGTATATGACAGTTTAAGAATCGTTGTAACCCCTAAACCAACCGTTGACGCCGGCATTAACGATACCATTTGTTCCAGCAATGTGATTTATCCACTCAACGGCTCGGTAACGGGCGGTGCAAGCACCGGTTTCTGGACGACATTGGGTAACGGCAGCTTCAGCAATGCAAACAGCCTGAGTACCGTGTACACCCTTGGCCAAAATGACACCCTGAGTGGTGGCGTAAAATTGATCCTGACTTCAACCGGCAGCAATTGCCTTCCGGAAACAGACACCATCAAGATCGTGATTGCGAAATCGCCTCTGGTGAATGCCGGACCGGATAATGCCTTCTGCGACAACCAACTGATTCCTTTGAATGGATCGGTGCTTGGCCTTACCACTACTGGTGCCTGGACAACACTTGGCACCGGTGCTTTTACACCAGACGACTCATTATTGGTAACTTACTATCAACCGTCGCCGCTCGATATTTCGTCGGGTGGTGTAACGCTGATACTTACATCAACCTACAACAAAGGTTGCGCTGCCATACGCGATACGATGCGGGTAACGTTCAAACCTGCCCCTACAGCGGATTTCAATGCAAACAACGCATGCTCGAAAAGCCTGGCCGTATTCACTGATAACTCAACGACACCTACAGGATCGCTCACCGGCTGGAGCTGGAATTTCGGGGATCTGGGAACTTCCATTGCAGAAGATGCCACACATGCGTATGCAAGCCCTGGAACTTATACGGTAACGCACGTGGCATTTAGCAGTAACGGCTGCCGCGACACGATTCAGAAACCGATAGAAATATATAATTTACCGCAGGCACTGTTTAGTCAAAATACACCTTGTGTGGGTAATGCCACACAGTTTGTGGACGACTCACAGTCGCAGTCGGGCAGCTTGATCGCCTGGGCATGGAATTTTGGTGATAATACCGCTTCGGGCATTCAAAATCCAACACATGCGTACAGTGCGGCTGGCAATTATACAGTAACAATGGTGGTTACCTCTTCATTTGGCTGTAAAGACACCATCGTGAAACAGATCACTGTGATTCCCGGTCCTAGCGCCGACTTTATCGTTAACCCGAATCCGCTGGAAGCGCTCGAAACCGGCAATTTCGTCGATCAGTCCAGCGGACCTTCGTCGCTTGTAAACTGGTATTGGGGCTTTGGCGACGAATCAGCAAGCAATCAGCAAAACCCGACGCACACGTATGATACGCCAGGCGACTACAGCGTGTATCTGGCGATCAAAGATATCAACGGCTGTATTGATACGGTTAGAAAAGATATTTCGGTGATCCTGATGCCTGATGTGCCAACGGCTTTCTCGCCAAATGGCGACGGGCAAAACGACATTTTCAGGGTACGTGGCGGACCTTTTAAAACCATGGTGATGCGCATTTACAATAACTGGGGGCAGCTCATTTTTGAAAGCAACGACCAGGCCACTGGCTGGAATGGAACGTTTAACGGAACCGAGCAACCGATTGGTGTGTATGTATGGGTCGTGGATGTGGAGATGCTCAACGGCAAGATGGTCAAGAAAACAGGTGATGTCACTTTATTAAGATAAGCATGAAAAAACAATTGATACTTTTTTATTTGGTGCTGCTGATGGCAGGCGGCACAGTGAAAGCACAGGACTTTCACCTGTCGATGTACGACGCTGCGCCGATGTTCCTGAATCCTGCCCTGACGGGTGTGGTGGATGCCAACTTCAGGGTGCACGCACAGTACCGTAACCAGTGGCGATCGGTAGCTTTCAAACCCTACAATACGGCACTCATCAGCCTTGATGCGCCAAAAGGCAAATGGGGTTTCGGCGGGCAGATCATGAACATGCGTGCGGGTGTGGGCAACTACAATGTGTTGCAGGGCCTGTTATCGGTATCGTATGCCGTGCCACTCGACAAAAAACGCTACAACAATATTTCGTTCGGCCTGCAGGCAGGTGTTACGCAAAAGCGGGTTGAAGCCGGCTTGTACACGTTCGACAACCAATACTCCAACCAAAACGGCGGCTCGTTCGATAACTCGCTTCCTTCCGGCGAATCGTTCAACCGGCAATCGTTTGTGACGCCGCAGCTCAACGCCGGCTTTATGTATTTCAATTCGAAACAACAGGCACGCCTCAATCCGTTTCTTGGTTACTCGGCGTTCAATCTTTCCAACCCCAAGGAAACGTATTACAATACCAGCAACCGCTTGCCGATTCGCCACTATGCCCATGCCGGTGTAAGGATCAATATTACCGAGCTTTTCTATGTATTGCCAAAAGCACTGATCATGTTGCAGAAAAATGCCAGTGAACAAATCTACTCGGTAGATGCAGGCTATTTCTTCAAAGAACAGGAGTTTTACCTGCTGGCTGGTATCAACTACCGGGTAAAAGATGCGAGCGTATTTTATGTAGGCGCCCGCAAAGCCAATTACATTGCAAAGATCGGCTACGACGCCAACGTGTCTTCGCTGAAAGAAGTTTCCAAATACAGAGGCGCGTTCGAAATTTCATTTACTTACCTGGCAAAAAAATCCAAATCGAAAGAAGTTCGCCACTGCCCTAGATTATAACACAACGTATGAGAAAAATAATTTTAGTTTGCATTCTGCTCACCACTGTTGGCGCATTCGGTCAATCCAAAAACCTATGGCTGAAATATGCGGATGCCGCTTACGAAAAGAAAGACTACCCTACCGCTATTTCTTACTATACCAAAGTATTGGACGATACAACCGTGTTGAATGAATTGGTATTGCCCTACGAAGTGCAACTGGTGAACCTTAAAACGAAGGATTTCAAACAGGATAGCACCAAAAAGAAAAGCAGCACAGGAACAAATGCTGCTCCGGCACAAAAAGAAATTTCGAAGATCGACTATGTAAATCATCGCCTGGCACATGCTTACCGCCTGAACTTCGATTACACAAACGCCATTACTTTTTTCAAAAAAGTGGTAAATAACGGCTCTTATCCCGGCGACGCCTATTATTATGCCCTTTCGCTGATGAGCCTGAAAGACTATAAAACTGCAATGGCAAACCTGGAAGAGTTGATGAACAATACCGCCAACGACTCGGTAAAATCGGCCATACAAAAGAAGATCAGCTCCTGTTATTTTGCCCTCGATACCAATAACAACACCAAGCACCAGATCATTGTGAAGAAAATGGATACAGTGGTGTTTAATACGGGTACAGCCAGTTTTGCGCCAATGTATTGGGGAAGCCCGACCAAACTACTTTTCACAAGTGCCCGCAAAGGCGGCGTGCTGATCGATCCTGAAAAGCAAGACTCGCGTTATCTCTGCGACCTCTACTACACGGAGTTGAAAGATACGGGCTGGATGAAGGCGGTTAACTTCGGGCGGCCTGTCAATACTGGCTTACACGAAGCTTCGAGCGTTGTATCGTCAGATGATATCATGTTCTTTACCCGCTGGAGCGATGCCAACCGTAACGAATCGTTCATTTACATGGCGAAAATGAAAGACGGCTTCTTTTATGAAGCCTATAAACTATCGGAAACGGTTAACCGCCCGGGCTACAAAGCCATGCAGCCTTACATTTCTTTCGATGGGACCAAACTGTTTTTCTCATCCAACAAGCCCGGTGGGAAAGGCGGCTTCGATCTTTACATGTGCAACATCGACGAAAACGGACTTACCGGCGAAGCGATGAATCTCGAGGCGCTGAATACAACGGGCGACGAGGTAACGCCGTTCTTCCATAGCATTTCCAACACCCTGTTTTTCGCCTCGAATGGACATTCAGGGCTCGGTGGTCTTGACATTTTTAAGAGTCCACTGAATGTAGATGACTCTGTGTACGCATTTCCTAAAAATCTCGGCCAGCCAATCAATTCCAGCAAAGACGATGCTTACTTCATCCTCGACAGGCTGCAAACCAAAGGCTATTTTTCGAGCGACCGCGAAGATTGTCCGGGAGGAAACTGCTACGACATTTACGAATTTGAGAACGAACCGATCGTGTTCGACATTAGCGGTTACGTTACCGACGACGAAACAGGTAACCCGATCGCCAGCGCACTCGTGACCATCAAAGACGTGCACAACGACGCCGAGCCGCTGTTTCTCATTACCGACGACAAGGGATATTATTCCTCGCCACTGAAAGAAAACATGGATTACTTCCTCAAAGCCCAGAAGAAAAGTTACCAGGCCAGCTCATCGAGTGCCACAACCAAAGGACTTACCGAAAGCGCGCACCTGGAGCGGGACTTCGTGCTGACGAAAATTCCTGAACAAGACATCGTGATCGAAGGGATCGAGTATGACCTCAACAAAGCCACGCTTCGTCCGAAATCATTGGAGATCCTGAATAAAATTTACGATTACCTGGAGCTGAACGATAACTTCAGCATCGAGATCAACTCACATACTGATACCCGCGGCAGTGACAAGCTGAACATGAAACTATCGCAGGCGCGTGCGAAATCGTGTGTTGACTACCTCATCAGCAAAGGGATTGCAAAAGAGCGACTGATAGCAACCGGCTATGGCGAAACTCAACCGTTGATCCCGGATTCGGAAATTGCCAAACTGGTCCCAAAAAGCGACGAGTTTGAAGAGGCCCATCAGAAAAATCGCCGGACCGCTTTCAAGATCCTGAAAGAAGCCGATCTGAAAACAAAATAAGCAACCACCTATTCAATGGAAAAGCCGCTGCGACGATCACAGCGGCTTTTTTACTAGTATTACATGGTGCTAACGCACAGACTAGCTGTTTGTATTAGCGTAATTCCCACTCGTTCCAATCCATTTCCTCGCCGTTGAGTATGCCAAGATAACTATGGTAACGTTCGTCTGAAATTTCGCCGTTCTCTACCGCCTTTACCACCGCACAATGAGGTTCATTGACATGAAGACAATTGTTGAACTTGCAGTTGTTCATGCGTTCGCGGATTTCCGGAAAATAATGCCCTACTTCTTCTTTTTTCATTTCTACAAGGCCAAGTTCTTTAATGCCTGGCGAGTCGATGATATTGCCACCAAAAGAAAGCGGAAATAACTCGGCAAAAGTAGTGGTATGCGTGCCTTTGAGGTGCGCTGCCGAAATATCGCCGGTGCGCAGGTTGAGTGAGGGATCAATGGCATTGACAAGCGTGGTTTTTCCTACGCCGCTGTGCCCGGCAATCAAAGAGGTTTTGTCTCTCAGAATGCCTTTCAGGGATTCGACATCGGTAAGGTCGAAAGACGAGATCAGAAAACACTCATAACCAATGGATGTGTACAGATCGATGATATCCTGCTGAAAGGCGAGTCCATCCTCGTCGAGTACATCTTTTTTATTGAATACAATTTTGGCAGGAATATCATACGCTTCGGCCGTTACCAGGAAACGGTCGATGAAACCCAGCGAAGTCCGCGGCGCTACCATGGTAGCCACCAACACGGCCTGGTCGAGATTGCTGGCCAGGATATGAGCCTGTTTCGATAAGTTGATGGATTTGCGGATGATGTAATTCTTCCGTTCGTGAATGCGGGTGATCTGACTGCCGTCCTTGTCGGTTTCATAATCCACGATATCACCCACCGCCACAGGATTAGTCGTTTTGCGGTCGTCGAGGCGGATCTTGCCTTTCAAACGGCACTCGAGCAACGCTCCTTTCTCGCTCCGAACGAGGTACCAGCTTCCGGTAGATTTAACGACAAGTCCTTGCATGGAGGCGAAGTTAAAGAAAATATATGTGTAATTTTGATCCCGGTCCATATTCTTATTTCTCCCTTGCGAACCCTTGAAGCCATACAAGCTGACATTGCCTTTTTGTGCAAACAAAAAGAAACATTCTTTACACGCTTGTTTAACTCGCATACGGCTCGTATCAATACCCTCAGAACCGAAGAAGAAGGCGCTATCATTGCCATGTTGCGCCAGCAGCAAGGTCTTTTTTCTCAGCTCTGGAACGAGAACCAACGCTTGTTAGCAAACACGTGTTGGACATTGAAGGTGATAAACTACCGGACCGGTGCCAGCCATACGGTAACCGGCGAAATACATGGACACATCCATACCAAAGGCTTTTTACACGGCAAAGGAACAGTGTGGCATAGCCTTGGGCCAAATATTCCCGACACTGCAAACAAACTCAGCCCAATGGGAGATTTACATCTGTATGCTATCCGGAAACAAGTTGCTCCCGGGCATGTGCCAACGGTTCTTCACTGCTATACAACAGAAAACGGCCGCATTCAAGTTCAACGGACCGAACAAAAAGGGAGGCTTCTCGGGTTTGAAAACATCGTGGACGACGTAAGCGGCGATCCTTTTTCCGGCGACCTGGTCAAACGCCGCCAATTCATCAAAAACCGTGGAGAGATGCAAATGCTCATTAGACAGCAGCGCTTTAACCCTTAACAATCATTATACAAATCTTAAGATTATAATCCCTATTTTTGAAAGGCAAAGCATTTTTTATGTCCATCCAAGTTCAAAACGTCAGCAAACTTTATGGGGCGCAAAAAGCCCTGAACAATGTCTCTTTTGAGATCGGCTCCAATGAAATCGTAGGCTTTCTGGGCCCGAATGGTGCCGGAAAAAGTACCATGATGAAGATCCTGACCTGTTACTTACCCGCCAGTGAAGGATCGGCTAAAGTCTGCGGCTACAATACTGCCGACCAAACGGTGGAAGTGCGTCGCCAGATCGGCTACCTGCCCGAACACAACCCACTTTACCTGGATATGTATGTAAAGGAGTTCCTGGAATTTACCGGCAAGTTGTATGGCGTAAAAAACATACGACCACGCGTAACCGATATGATCGAGATGACAGGACTTCAAAAAGAGCAACACAAAAAGATCGGAGCACTTTCCAAAGGCTATCGCCAGCGGGTTGGCTTGGCGCAGGCAATGATCCACGATCCTAAAGTGCTGATCATGGATGAACCCACCACGGGTCTCGATCCCAATCAGCTGGAAGATATTCGCGGCCTGATCCGCAAACTCGGAAAACAGAAAACGGTAATGCTGAGCACGCACATCATGCAGGAAGTAGAAGCCGTGTGCGACCGCGTGATCATCATTAACAACGGAAGCATTGTTGCCAACGATCAAACACAGAGCCTGCAACAGAACAGCACGCGACAGATAATAAGTGTGGAGTTCGACAAAAGCGTTAGCAAACAAGCCTTACAGGCACTCAATGGTGTGGAAGACGTGGTACTCATATCAGGTAACAGCTGGAAAATTGTTGCTGATCCGGCAAAAGATGTGCGCAAAGACCTTTTCAACTACGCCGTAAAACATGAAGTTAGCATTCTTACCTTAAACCGGGAAGAGCAAAAGCTGGAAGACGTGTTCAAGCAGCTCACCAAAAAATGATGACATCCTATAAGCTATATGCAGCCGGGAAGTTCAGCAGTTCAAAAAAGCCGCTGGAAGTAGTAAATCCGTATAATGGGAAGATCGTTGCTAAAACGTGGCTGGCAGACAAACACATTCTGAACCAGGCCATTGAAAAAGCCCTTTCGGTACAGGACCAACTTAAAACCCTTTCCTCGCTCGAAAAATACGAGATATTGATACACATTTCCCGGCAACTTCATGCCGACAGGGAGCGCCTGGCGGAGATCATGGCCCAGGAGAGTGCAAAGCCCCTGATCTATGCTTTGGGCGAGATCGATCGCTCGGTGCAAACCTTTTTAATTGCAGCCGAAGAAAGCAAGCGTCTTCCGGGAGAATCCCTCTCGCTCGATTGGACAGCCAATGGCGCAGGACGTGAAGGGCTGGTGCGTTATTTTCCGGTTGGCCTGGTGGCTGGTATCGCTCCGTTCAACTTCCCGATGAACCTGGCCGTACACAAAATAGCGCCTGCTATTGCCGCGGGTTGCCCGATTATATTGAAACCCGCCAGCAGCACGCCGCTTTCTTGTTTGGAGCTGGCAAAGATCATCGACCAAACCAAATTGCCGAAAGGCGCAGTTTCCATTTTACCCATGGACCGGGAAACGGGCAACTTGTTGGTGACCGACGAGCGCTTTAAATTATTGAGTTTTACCGGATCGCCCGACGTGGGCTGGAAAATGAAAGCACAGGCCGGCAAAAAGAAAGTAGTGCTCGAGCTTGGTGGCAACGCGGCTGCGATTGTGACGGCATCCGCGAAACTCGACGAGGTTTTACCCAAGGCAGTGATGGGAGCATTTTCCTACAGCGGACAGATCTGCATCCATGCACAACGGTTTATTGTTCACGAATCGCACGTCAAAGCCTTTACGAGTGCAATGAAAGCCGCTGCCACGAGTTTAAAATACGGTAACCCCATACATCGCACCACTCAGATAGCGTCGATGATCGACGAAGACAACGCCATGCGTGTAGAACAATGGATTGCTGAAGCCCTGAAACAAGGCGCCAAGCTCGTTTGCGGCGGAAAACGCAAAGGCAGCTACGTAGAACCGACGATCCTTACCAATTGCGACGACCGGATGAAAGTGTACGCTGAGGAAGTATTTGGCCCGGTGATCTGCATCAACAGTTATCAGACAATAGAGGAAGCCATTGCAATGGCCAATAATACCCGGTTCGGGCTGCAATGCGGTGTATTCACCGATTCAGTAGCAGAACTTGACCGTTGTTTCCGCGAACTGGAAGTTGGCGGCGTGATCCACAACCATGTGCCTACCCTTCGCTTCGACCAAATGCCCTACGGCGGCATCAAAGACAGCGGACTCGGGCGCGAAGGCGTGAAATATGCCATGTTGGATATGATGGAACCTAAAGTATTGGTGAAATAGGGCCTCCATCCCAAAATACCTATAAATAGTGACAAGATAAATATACTAAATAGTATATTTGAGGCAGAGAAACTGCAAGCTGCCCCCGGCCTACCCCTGATTTATTGCCAGGCGCCTGCTATTAAAAACATCTGTTACATGAAATATATCTTACTCCCCATTTGCCTCATCCTGGCTGGCAACTGCCTGGCACAATCCGACATCAGCCGCATAAAAATAGGCATTCCCATTGCGAACAGTGATTCCCTCCTTAGCGTTGGGGCAGAACTTTACGACAATAAGAAATATGAGGAAGCGGTTAGCGAATTCGAAAAGGTCAATGAAAATGACTCAAGTTATATTGACGCTCAGTTCAATATCGCGTCGTGCTATCTGTCGATGAAAGAATATGATAAGACCATCGAACTTTGCGACCGCATTTTGAAAACTGATAAAAGCTACTACCCAAAAGCGCTTATCCTGAAAGGAAATGCGTATGACGGAATGAAAAATTTTCAGGCGTCGGAAGAAACATACCGTAAAGGTATTGCAGAGTTTCCATACAGCGCCAAGTTTTTCCACGAACTTGCCATTTCGTTTTATAACCAAAAACGGCACAAGGAGGCATACGACGAGTTCATTAAGGCAATTTCTGTTAATCCGCAGTACTCTCCTTCGCATTACTACCTGGCCATTCTGTCGCTTAGGCAAAAAGACGTTGTACAAACCATGTTAGGCCTGCAATACTATCTGTTGCTCGACAACAATACAACACGCGCCAGATACGCGGTTAACTTCCTTGAACAGATAGGCGATGATGCTGTTAACTACGATGAACTCGAAATTATTCCTGCATTTTCTCATGACGATGCATTCGACGATTTGGAAGCGATCATCAAATCAAAGGCTGCGTATAGCAGTAAATTTAAGTCGAAGGTGAAATTCAATTACCGTATGCTGAAGCAAATGCAGGTTGTGGTGGATGAAGTAAAATACGATCCGAACGACAAAAATTTTCATAACCAGTTCTACGCGCGGTTTTTCAGTGAGCTGTCTCAAAAGAACTTTACAGAAACTTACCTCTGCTACAGCTTATCCGGATTTGAGGTGCCAGAGGCCAAGAAATGGGTTAAGAGCAATAATGATAAAGTCAGTGCTCTCGGCGATTGGATCAGCGATTATCTATCTGAAATGTATCCTTCTGAAATGGCTGAGAATCCGGAAAAAAAATGTCTAAAAACCTATTCGGGCATCAACATAAACAGCATAGGACCATTTGACAATAAAAAGACGAGAACAGGGTACTGGAAATACTTCTATCCTTCATCGAGGGTTAAATCGGAAGGCGCCTATGCAAATGGTGGAAAGAAAAACGGCCCCTGGAAATATTACCATGACAACGGCACGTTGAGAGAAAGCTGTGTTTTTACTGACGACGTCATCACTGGCGACTATTACGAATACTATGCTAACGGACATCCGAAAAGCCATCTGATTTATGTGAACGGAAAACTAGAGGGAAAACAGAGCATTTACCATTCCAATGGCAACCTCAAAAACACATATACGTACAAGAATGGGGTGATAGAAGGTGAAGAAATGGGTTTCTTTGAAACCGGAAAAAAGGAATACCAGGCGATAGTGGCTGCTGGCAACTACGCAGGCACCTATGAGTCCTTTTTCGAGAATGGGCACCCACGTAAAGTGTTTACGCTGGAAAACGGCCTTAAAAAAGGGCCTGGCAAGGAGTTTTTCAATTATCCGAAAGGCGCCGTTTACCAGGAAGGCAATTTCGAGAACAACAACCAATCGGGAGAATGGAAAAGCTACTATTACACCGGACAAATGTACCAGACCGGAGTTTTTAACAAAAACGGCATGAAGACCGGCTTGTGGAAAACGTTTGACGAAAAAGGAACACTAATCGACGAGGATCGTTATGCTGATGGCCGTTTTGAAGGCGAATCGAAAAAATACTACGATAACGGAAAAACTTACGAAGAGTTCTTTTATCGCAAAAACAAGGTGAATCTCTATAAATATTACGACCAAACTGGTAAGCTCGTGAAAGAGATCACAAAGCAGAAAAACGACTTTAACCTTGAACTTTATAACAGAAACGGAACGCTCCGTCTTACGGGCAACGTACAGGGCGATCAGTTCGATGGGGTGATTACCGACTACAATTACCTGGGCATAAAGTCCAAAACAACCGAATACAAAAACGACCAGCCGATCAACAAGCAATTGATGTACTATTCGAATGGCAGGCTCATGTCTGAAACTCCATACACGAATGGCAAAGAAAACGGGTTATATACCCAATATTTTGTAGATGGCACTGTTCTTAGCAAGGGTTACTATGTGAACGGTATGGCAGAAGGTTACTGGTTCTACTATGAGCGGACAGGTACCCTTTCCGAAATCCGGTTCTATAGCCATAACGACAAAACGGGCTGGCAACGGATATTTTCCTGCAATGGGAAATTGTTCAGGGAAGAACGCATCGACGACGGCCGGATTGCCGAACGCTACTATTACGATACTCTGGGCAAGGTAATCAAGTACATAGACTATGATGCCTGCAATGATTGCGAGGTAAGTATTCCGTCTATAGCCGGATTCACCTGGATCAAACGCCATCTTAAAAACAATTACATCAACGGTACGTCTGTCACCTATTATCCTAATGGAAAAACAGAGGACGATTTGGTGTATGATATGGACATGATTACGGGTACGGCAAAAAAATACGACCTGTTTGGCAATCTGCAAGCAGAAACAAACTACGACTTCGATAGGAAGCAGGGCCTTTATACTTCTTACAAAAACGGCAAAGTAGAATATACCGCCATGTACAGGAATAACGAGCTTCATGGCGAAGCGAAAGACTATTACGACAGCGGAAAATTATACCGAACGATCAGCTATCAATACAATAATAACCAGGGACCTACCACGATATACGACGAAAGTGGCGCGGTAGCTGTTGTGCTGAACTACAACGAGGACGACTTCGTAAGCTATAGCTACGAAAACGAATCCGGTAAATTGATAGATCCTATCGTGATCGACAAGCCCGATATGACAGTGAAAGCATTCTATAAAAACAAAAAGCCTTCCATGGTCTTTACCCTGAAAAACGGCGAGCGAGAAGGTGCTTTTGTAATTTACAGCAGTTCAGGAACAAAACTGTTTGAAAGTGAGTACAAAGATGGCTACATACATGGGCCCAGAACAGAATATTACAGCAGTGGCAAAGTGAAATCGAAATGTGTATTCCGCTATGGAGAGCTGCAAGGCCTGTTCACCGAATATAACGAAAACGGCACTCTGCGCAGCGAATTCAATTTCATGGGTGGCGAGCGGCACGGTATCTCTAAGTATTATGATGGGAACGGAAAGCTCCTGATGGAATGTTTTTTTTACGACGACAATGCTATTAAGATCATCAAATGAGTTTCGGTAAACTACTTGTCTTACTTTTCGCAGTAACCACAAGCAGTGGCTTGCTTGCCCAAAAACGGGCATTGCTCGACACCCTGCTAAAAAAATACCCCAACAGTTCGATAGCAGGTATCAATCTCGAAAAACAGATTGAAATAAGCCTGGAAAATGGCGTACCTAAGGTAAGTGAAAAGGTTAAAGAAACGACGATCCTTCTGAAAGACGACGCGATTGCCTTCGAAAGTCTATCGCTTTATTCAAACTCTTTCGTGACCCTCAAAAACATAGATGCGAGGACGCTTTATTTAAAAGGCGACTCGTATAAAGAACTTAAAAACGATCGCATCGAGGTAAAACGTCAAAACAGTTCTTCTTCGTTCTACGACGACCAAAATACACACATCGTGCATTTTGATCAACTGAGCAAAGGCGCCATTCGCACAATCAGCTATGAGCGCACGTATCTGGAGCCCCGCTTTTTTGGAGACGATTACCTGAGCAACTACTATCCGGCAGAGAAACAATTGATAACCCTTAAATGTGCTAAAAGTATCAACCTTGCCATTCGCTTTTTCAACGTGCCCGATCCGGAAAAATACCTGACTGTTTCCGAAGATTCCAAATACCGGTATTACAGGATAGAGACCGGAAACATGAAGAAATACGAGCGTTTTGGAGGATCACCGGATATAAGCTGGTACATGCCCCATGTCGTGTATTACATCCGTTCTTATAACGATGGAAAAGAAACCAAAGATTACATGAATAATGTACTCTCGCTATCGGCTTGGTACAGCTCTCTGTTAAAGAATATCCCGCCCATCACGGATAAGCGTTTGATACAGGTCACCGATAGCCTGGTGACGAATTCGGCGACTGAAGATGAAACGGTGAAAAAGGTCTTTAACTGGGTTCAGAAAAACATCAAGTACATCGCTTTCGAAGACGGCATGGGAGGATTCGTACCACGCGATCCTTCCGTCGTGTTCCAAAAGCGTTACGGCGACTGCAAGGACATGGCATTTCTGATATACTCGATGCTACGCTTAAAGGGCATCAATGCTTACCTTACGTGGATAGGTACGAGAAGCAAGCCATATACATTCTCGCAAGTGCCGACACCGCTTACTGACGATCACATGATCGCTTGCTACCAAAAACCTGACGGCACTTATATTTACCTTGACGCGACCGACAAGCAGGTGCTGTATGGCTCTCCCAGCTCTTTCATACAGGGTAAGCAGGCTCTTATAGGCACACAGCAGCAATTTAAGGACACTGCTTACGTTCCGGTTATTCCATACCACCGGAACGTTACCACTGACTCGAGTTACTTTAGGATCGAAAAATCGGCCATTTCCGGAAGGTGCGTCAATTATTTCACAGGCTACAGCCGGATCAATTTCATCAACGATATGCTCGACCTTTCCAAACAAAAGAAAGAAGAATACATTATAGGGGAATACGAGAAGGGCAATAATAAATTTTTTATCAGCAATCAAAAGGAAGAATTGGAATACAACGATACCACATCGCGGCTTAGCTTCGACTTTTCGGTGAAAGACTACGTAAAAAGCGCTGATAAAGAGCTTTTCGTCAACATGAATCTTGAGCAAAACACCGGGCTATTTAAGTTTGAAGATACTTACACCACCCCTTACCGGATCAAGGAAAAACACCTGCTCAACTATGTGAAAGTGCTTGAAATTCCACCGGGTTACGAGGTAAGCGTATTACCTGCCAATTTTAGCCAGCAAACTAACGATTGCGAACTGGCGATAACTTACGAACATAAAAGCGACAAGATCATCTGCAAGGTAACCATCGCATTCAAGAGTCTGCTCATAAGCCACGCCGACCTCGAAGAATGGAACAAGCTCGTAAAAAGCTACACCAGCCAAAAGAAACAAATCGTAGTACTAAAACAAACATCATAAATCATGAATTTCAGATCCATTTTCCTCACTCTCTGCCTGGCGGCACAAGCTGCGATCGCACAAACCAAATTTTACGCTGGCTACAATTGGGAAAAGAAACCGGTGCTTACGTTGGCCGACACTGCCTACAATGACATGGATTTTTACAGCGTTTACCAGAATCACATTATGGAATATGCCTATGATTCCAATGGTGAATTGAGCCTTTACGAAACCTGGCATGAGATCATACACATAAACACAGACAAAGGCGTTGAGATCAAAAACAAGATGTACATTCCTTCGGGAAAGATCATCGAGATGATCGATCTCAAAGCACGTTGCATAAACGCGTCGGGCAAGGTTATTAACCTGGATCAGTCGGGCATAAAGCATGTAGATAACCTGGAAGATATGGGGCCGCATACCATTTTTGCTTACGAAGGCGTTGAGCCCAATTCCGATATCGAATATATATATACTGCAAAAAAATCTGCAAAAAATTACGGTGCGTTCAATACGCAGTTCTCACACCCCATCAAACGTACGGAGGTGCATTTCATTTCCCCTAAAAATCTCGTGTACGATGTTCGAAGCTACAATGGCTTTCCGGCTTTTGTGAAAGACACCTCGGATGCCAACGTAGCGCACCTGCTGGTGAAAGCAGAAAACACCAGTGCCTTTGAAGAAGAGCCTTATTCGGTGGGCGATGCCAACAGATACTATTTTTATTTTCAATTAAGATACAACACGAATAAATCGAACGCCAAATTTTCTACCTGGAACCTACTGGCAAATGACCTCATCAAAGTGTACTACAATCCCGAAAAAGAGGACAGCAAAGCCGTTGCAAAACTCATTTCCAAATCGGGTGCGGGCAAGAAAAGCACCGATATCGAGAAGATCCGCGCCCTGGAACATTACGTAAAACAAAATATCGTGTTTTCAACGGATGTTCCTGATATGAGCGTTGAGAAAAGCCTGTCTCAAAAGTTAACAAATGCCTTTAACCTCAACCGCATATTTGTAGAAGCGTCGCGGCAGATGGGACTGAGTTTTGAGCTGGTGTTTTCCAACAACCGCTTCGAAAGCACGTTCGATCCGGCTTTCGAAAGCTACCTTCAGTTAAAAGAACTGCTGATCTACTACCCTTCTATGGACAAATACCTGGATCCTGCCAATTACTACTCCCGCATAGGGTTTGCCGCCGAGCAGTACATTCTGACGCCGGCGCTGTTTGCAAAAGCGACCGAAGTAGCAGGAGTAACAGCCGGTGTGGCAAAAATTAAAACCATCGGAACGCCGGATTATCTACAAAGCCAGAATATAATCAATGTCAAAACAGAATTCATAGATGACGATTTTACGCCTAAATCGCAGATAGAGCATCAATACACCGGTTACGCGGCATACAATATGCAGCCGGTGTACTATGTAATGAACGAGGAGCAAAAAAAGAAAACAACGGAATCGATCCTGAAACAATCGGCCGAAAATACGATCATAAAAAGTTCGAGCGTACGTAACGGCGAGGCCGATGCTATTCTTGAAAAGCCTTTTATTATCTCGGGCACCATCGAAACGCCCTCGCTCGTTGAAAATGCCGGTAACAAGCACCTTTACAAACTTGGCATGCTGATAGGCCGCCAGGCAGAACTGTACCAGGAAAAACCCCGAAAGTATGACATCGTGCTTGGATATCCACATGGCTTTCAAAGAAATCTGGAAGTTTCCATCCCTGACGGCTACCGCCTCACCAATCCCGAATCCCTGGTATTCAACGTCGTTCTAATGGATAACGGCAAGGAATCAAGCTATTTCAAATCGTCTTACAAATTGGAAGGAAATAAGCTGCTGGTGACGGTAAGCGAGCAATACACCGCGCCGTTTTATTCGAAAGACAAATACAAAGAGTTTAAGGATGTCATCAATGCAGCGGCCGATTTTAATAAGGTAACGCTTATATTTGAAAAAAAATAAGCACATGAAATTGTCTTTTTTAACATGTCTCATTTTGTTGACCCTGGCAGCACGCGCCCAGCGAAGTTACGAAGCCTACCTGGAACAGGCTCAGCAATCTATTGCCGAACAGGATTATACAAATGGCATCAAATATGTTAACAAGGCGCTGGAGTATAAAAAGGATATAAGTAGCTCTCACAAAATAGCCAATCTGTATTTGACGCGAGGCCTTTGCAAATATCACCTTGAAAAATACCAGGAAGCAGAAAAAGATTTCGATCAGGCTATTCAGGTATCGCCGGAGTTCCTCAAAGCCTTCGATGCCAAAAACATGGTTTATTTTGCAACCCGGCAGTTCGACGAAGTGATTTCCAATTCGGAAAAAGCGCTTGCACTAAGCCCTAACAATACCAAATTTCTCCAGAGTAGCTCGGCCGCATTTCTCCAAACATTCAACTACCCAAAAGCCATTGAGATAGCCGACTCCATTCTGGGACTGAAAGATGATGATTTGAATGCGCTACGGGTTAAATCCCAGGCCCTTTTTGCCCAAAAAAAATACAAAGAAACACTGGAGCTCGAAAACCACATGCTAAGCCTGAAACCCAACGACTCGCATATTCTCCTTGCAAGGGGAGCCACCTACGCAAAAATGGGGGAATACGACAAGGCTGAACAAGACAATGAGCTTGCTTTCAATACCGATTCCTCTTTGCGTTTCGTTGTGTACAATAACAGGGCATTTTTCATCAATATGAGCAAAAAAGATTACCCGGGCGCCCTGGCCTTATTGGAGAAGTGCGTGAGCCTGAATCCGAATTTTGCTTATGCCTACAGCAATATCAGCTATTGTAAATTGCAACTTGGCGATATTCCTGCAGCGCTCAAAAACGTGCAAAAATCCCTTCACCTTGACTCCCACAATGCCTACGCCTACAAAAATTACGCACTGATCCGCCTTGCCGAACGAAAGAACTCCGAAGCCTGTAAACTCCTGAAAACGGCAGAAGACGAAGGCTACAGCAAACAATACGATGATGAAGTGGAGCAGCTTTTGAAAACAAACTGCAACTAAACCGTGGCGATGAATACTGTTTTTTCCGATCTTCGTGTCATAGAACTGGCGGGCGTTTTGGCCGGGCCTTCCGTTGGCTTGTTCTTTGCCGAACTGGGAGCCAGCGTCATTAAAATCGAGAACCCTAAAACCGGGGGAGACGTCACACGCAGTTGGAAACTCCCTACAGAAGATCCGGCTGAAAAAACAAGCGCCTATTATTGGAGTGTGAACGCCGGGAAGGAAGTATTGTTTCTCGACTTGCAACAAGCTGAAGATCTCAGCAAACTATACGCCCTGGTCAAAACTGCCGATATCGTAATCACCAATTACAAAGCCGGCGACGACCAGAAACTGAAAGTAGATTACGCGAGCTTGTCGGCCATCAATCCGTCGTTGATCTATGCCTCTATCAATGGCTTTGGCCAGGGCCAGGCGCGCACGGCTTACGACCTTATCTTGCAAGCCGAAAGCGGCTTCATGTTCATGAATGGTGAAAAGCAGGCCAGACCCTTGAAAATGCCGGTTGCGCTGATCGACATCCTGGCCGGCCATCAACTCAAAGAAGCTGTGCTGATCGCGCTGCTGCAACGCTACAAAACCGGCAAAGGGACAGCCGTCAATGTCTCGCTCTTTGATACGGCCGTCGCATCGCTGGCCAACCAGGCTACCAATTGGCTCGTGGCGCACCATTTGCCGGTATCACAAGGCTCCCTGCATCCCAACATTGCACCTTATGGCGAGCTGTTTTCTACTGCCGACGGGCACACGATTACCTTTGCCATTGGAAGTGATAAACAATTCCGGCAGTTGTGCCACATCCTGGAACTTAGCCCCGATGCCGATCCAGCTTATGCAACAAACCAACAACGTGTAGCCCATCGCGAAGAGCTTTACCAGCTGCTGCGCCGGCAGATCGCTGAAAGGCCTTTCGAAGCACTTTACCAGGCTTGCCTGGAGCGCGACGTACCCATTGGTAAGATCCGCAACCTGGAAGAAGTATTTGAACTCCTTGAAGCGCAGCGCATGATGCGCCATTGGCAACACGAGGGAAATGCCATAAAGACGGTAAGCTCTATCGGCTTCAAGTGGGACCCCTGAAACAACAAATTTTCATGAATCCAAGTACTTGGATTTCTTCTTCCCTACCGCTGTGTTACTAATTCTCCTTGGTGTAAATGGCTTTACCAGAACGGCTTCTCCAATTATGCGCAGATGCGATGCATTACATGTTATAAAAAAAACAACCTGGCAGTCTTCAAAGCCCAAACTCGTAAACAACTCCATATTTAATCAACAGCCATTGTCAGTACAATTTGGTAGTTTTTGTAGGGTATTATTTGTAAACTTGTTACATAAATTTACCCTATGATGCGTCTTCTGTTCCTTACCCTGGCTTTGCCTTTATTTTCCGTCACCTGCAACGCACAGGCCAAAGACACCGTTATGCTAATGAACGGAAACACTGTTGTAGAAAAGGTAATCGACACCCTGATTGGGGCCGTGACGGTTATGCATCCGGAAAAAGCAGGAGAAAAGCTGCATTTTGAATACGACCAGGTGTATGCCGTGAAATATGCGAGTGGCTTTACAGATTATTACTACCGGCAAGACAGTCTCCTTGGCAATTACTTTACGCGCGACGAAATGGAGTACTACATTTATGGCGAACGCGATGCCCGCAAGGGCTTTAAGCCACGCGGCTCACTGATCGGCTCCGGCGCAGTAGGCTTAGTCAGCGGCGGGTTAGGTATTTTTTTCGCGCCCGTTTTTCCTGTAGGTTACATGGCCTTAAGTGGTGTTCCTAAAGTAAGAATCCGGCACAGCACCATCAGCAACCCTAACTACATCGAACACGACGCTTATATTCTCGGTTACGAACGCGTAGCTCGTAGTAAACGTCGCGTGCAATCCATACTTGGCGGTGCCATCGGCCTTGCTGCCGGCTACGGCTTGTATTTCGGTGTTCTCAAAAACGCCTTGCCAACCACGCTGAATATCAGCTTCAAATAACATTTCAAACATGCAACACAAAATTGTTTTACTCGGCTCGGGAGAATTAGGAAAAGAACTCGTCATTGCACTTCAGCGTCTCGGCCAACACGTAATTGCCGTTGACTCTTACGAAGGTGCACCAGCCATGCAGGTAGCCAACGACTTTGAAGTAATTAATATGCTCGACGGCGAGGCGTTGGATACCGTGATTGCGAAACATAAACCCGATTTGATCGTCCCCGAAATCGAGGCTATCCGTACCGAACGCTTCTACGATTATGAAAAGCAAGGTATTACGGTGGTGCCTAGTGCCAAAGCAGCCAACTTCACGATGAACCGCAAAGCTATCCGCGACCTGGCAGCTAAAGAGTTAGGCCTACGGACGGCAGCGTACCGCTATGCCACCACACTCGACGATTTCAAACAGGCTGTGAGCGCTATCGGGATCCCTTGTGTGGTAAAACCTCTGATGAGTTCGAGCGGAAAAGGACAAAGCATTGTCAAAACGGAAGCCGACATCGAACGCTCGTGGAACTATGCCATGGAAGGCTCGCGCGGTGACTATAAAGAAGTGATTGTAGAAGAGTTTATCCGTTTTCATGCAGAGATTACTTTACTGACAGTTACTCAAAAAAACGGCCCTACCCTCTTCTGCCCGCCCATTGGCCACCGCCAGGAACGCGGCGACTACCAGGAAAGCTGGCAGCCTTGCGCCATTAGCTCACAAGACCTGAAAGACGCGGAGGAAATGGCCGGGAAAGTTACCAAAGCGCTAAGCGGTGCAGGACTTTGGGGCGTAGAGTTTTTCCTGACGGATAAAGGCGTTTACTTCTCCGAACTTTCGCCTCGTCCGCATGATACGGGCATGGTGACCTTAGCCGGCACTCAAAATCTGAGCGAATTTGAGCTGCATGCGCGTGCCATTACCGGCTTACCGATCCCGGAAATCACACTCGAGCGCTGCGGAGCATCGGCTGTGGTACTGGCAGGCAGCGAAGGTAAAAATCCTTCATACACCGGTGTGGAACGGGTACTGAGCGAGCGCCAAACAGATGTCCGCATCTTCAACAAACCTACTACACGTCCTTTCAGGCGTATGGCAGTAGTCCTTACTTACGACCAAACCGGCAGCAATGTTGACACCGTAAAACAACGGGCCATCGACCTGGCCAAAAACATCGGCGTAACGGCGTCTTAGCATGAAAAACGCGCTCCTGATATTTGCCCTGCTTGCCTGCCAGTTTACCTTTTCGCAAAACAAGATGTTCCCGGAGCATCTCCGGCAAACGCGTATCGCCTCTCTACAGGCGAATGATTCGCTGATCTATTACCAATGCCATGTTGATGAAGCCTCACAGGAACTTACTACCAGCAGCGGGCAAAAGATCAGCTCAAAAAAAAGGCGCCTTACCATTACAGAAAAATTCGTAATCATAAAATACGACTCTCTTTATACCTGCCGTTACTATGCATCGCCGGTTACCAACTACCCCAACAAGAAGTTCCCTTACCTCACACTCAAAGAGGTGAAAAACTGGAATTTCGAGTTACAGCTGACCAGGGAACTGAGTCGCGAAGAGGTGATGCTGGCGGCGGCCATGGAAACCAAAACCCACGCTATTATTACCTACGACCTCAACATCAATAAAAGCTGCCCGAACGAGGTCATCATTTGTTATAGGAAAGACCGCGAGCAACTAATCGTAGAAGGCGATTACCTGTTGAGCAAATTATTGAAGTGCCAATAACAGAATCTTCCGCCTGGCTCAAAGAACATAAAGATCAGAACGCCTGACCTCGAAATGTAACTTTCCAAAAGGTTGATCAACGCAATCTGAAAAATGCTTTCAGTTTCCCGAGAATGGTCAGCTCTTTTTCTTTTTCAAAAGGGTTTCCTTGCTCTTCTTTCTCTTCGAAGACAGAGCCATTTCTCGTTTGTTCCTTACGTTGCGCATTTACACGATAAACAATGTACCGGGTTCGTTCATTCCATCTGTTTTCGAATGCTTCATCGATTAACGATGGCGTAAAACCTGCTTGCCTGAATACAATATAGAAATTATCCAGGAATTGTTGCAAATTGTAGGGAAGTGCAGTGACGTCGGTGATCTCACTAGCCGACTCCGCAAAAATACTACTCATTGAATTGGAGCGTATGCCATTGCGCCACACATCCCACACCTCCTGAATATCCTGCTCAAACAATACATCGATTTGACCGGTCAGCAACTGATAAAAACGGATGAGATCGACCCCATCTTTATTAACTTCCTGCAACAATCCGTCGATGGATTTGCCGAGCGTATCTTCATCGAACGAAGCATGCTGCAAAAGATAAGTCAGATCAAACAAATCTTTGAATCTTGGTCGCACAAGGGTTTGATGGATTTTCCAGGAAACCTGCAAACAAAGAGGAGCCGTATAAGGAATGGTAAATGCATCGCCTCGCAGTGGCTTATATAGCAAGGGGACTGGTGGAAAATCCACGGGAAGATTGAAAGAAATATCCAGGGGCAAGGAATGAATGTTGAATCCATCTACTGTACAAGCGAGGTCTGTATTCACTGTTGGAAAATCGTCATCCATGGCATAATCGATCATCCGCCAGAAAGCGTTTTCTGAAAAACTGGCAAACTCAACTCCATCGTTGGTTTCTGTTTCTGTGGCCAGTAAGGCCCAGTTGCTGAATACCTCGCGGGATGTTTCTACGTCGCTGAGCTTGCCGAGATATATCCAGTCGAGGTCGGCGGGTATGCGACGGCTTGGATCAGGAAAATATTGACGTGTTACATAGCTTCCTTTTAGCATAAAGGGTAATCCAAGCTGCGCCGCTCGTCGAATATAGGATTCGTAGGCGAGCATCTGCATGGTTTGTTCATGGTCTTTCATCATCGGCTTGTGTTATGGGATTAACCAACCTCTATCCAGATCGACATTGGAATCAAGAAGACAGTATTCAAAATGTTCTTTGGAAACTTCACGTCCGTCTTTCCGCAGTGCCTGGCAAAGCGCATCGACACGGATTTTAAACGTACCGGGCGTGCCGCTTTCCCTGAGCGTAACAAAACGCAGGTTTTGGGATTGCTTGAGGGCATTACGCGACACATGCGCCTGGTGCATTTCACAGATAGGCCATAAAGACTCCATCCGTTCATAGGGTACTTTGCCATGCCACTCATAATAACGTTGCTGCGATCCTGCTGGCGTATCCGTAAAATATGATGCAGCATCAAGAGGTACTTCTATCTTCAGACGCTTCGGCTCCATACCTGCCTGCATAAACATGTCCTGGTATTGCTCCGCGCGCCGACGCACAGCCCCAAGTTCCTTTTCATAAAGCACCTTGCTAAACATGGGTTGCTGCTGACAACGGCCCCGCGAAAGTTCTATCCAGACGGGTTTACCGCCTCCTTCCCGGCAAATGGTGTGGAATAATTCGCTTTGAAGTTCCGCCAGTTCTCCAAAAGTGATATGCAGTTCAAAGGCTATGGCCGGATGTGTCATTCAGCAACTGTATAAATACAATGAAGATATCCATCTTCCGGCAATTTCTTACAAAAAATCCAATGGTTTAAAGCCTTACCGGTTTAGAAGAGACATCTGTCAAGGCATACTTCACAAGCATCACCAACGCCATTAACAAGTTAAGCGCCAGGTAAACGGAGCCGTACAACAGAATATCGGCCGCAGCCGGAGAAGGCTCATGAAAGTGACGGTATTCCGACATCAACGCTGTAAAAAGAAACAGATTCACCAGAATGAATAACAGGGAAACAAGTACGCCAAATGTCCTGTTCCTGAAAAACAATAAAACGGCGAGCGCAACGAGCAGGGCCAGCGCAAAAGGATTGAAGTACCTGCCCGTGTCCAGCCAGTAATACATTACAGAAACAATGGCATAGCTTTCCGGTATGAACTTCAGGTATTTTTTCATGAGCTGTATCAACGGCACCGGGTGTATTTTATTGTACAACCGCTAATTCGCGGATGGTAGAGAGTCCAAAAAATCCTCTATTTGTGAAGTCCAGAGAGCTTTGTACTTATTCAGGTAATTTTCATGGCCTGCTTCGGGGTACAAAACCAGTTTTTTCGCGCCACCCAACGCGGTAAAAATCCGATCTGTTTCGGAGCGGCTCACACTTCGGTCTTTCTCGCCATACATCAATAGTGTAGGTATGTTCACCTTACTGGCATAACTTGCCGGATTATGTGCAAAGGCGTTGAATCCGTTTTGCACTCCTCCCCAAAACACAAGCAACCGGGCCATCGGAAACACCGGCGCATGCATGCTTCTGAACCTGGCCTCAACTGTTTCCTGCATAGTTCCAAACGGGCATTCAAGAATCAAGGCATCGGCCGCCAGCGACGAATCCGCTACCGCTTTCATAATGGCTGCAGCGCCCATCGATGTGCCGAAAAGCACGACTGGCTTGCTGCTGCGCTGTTTGCTGTAGCGAAAAGCGGCACATACTTCTTGCGACTCAAAAAAACCGATCGTGGTTTGATTGCCTTCAGAGCCACCAGACCCCATGAAGTCGATTAGCAATGTTTCGTATCCCAGATCTTTAAATATCACCGCTTTGTCGAGCATCGAGGATTTATTTCCAGAATATCCATGAAAAATAAGAATGGTGCCTCTGGCGCTATCGCAGGGAATAAGCCAGCCCTCTATGCGTTTGTTACTCTGCAGCCCAATAGTTGTGTAGTTTCCTGACGGCTTAAACTGATTCTCCGGCCTGGGATTATTTATTCCGAATAGTAAAGCGCTCAACTTCTCAGAAGCTGACAATTGATGAGGGTTTTTGGTTTTAGCACCGCCCGAACTAAAATGCGTAAACTTCCAGGCATGAATATAAGCCACTACATTCATGAAAATGAACATCAGAGAAAAAACCAGGAGCACTCTCCTCGTCCATCGCTTTCTACGCATCGGGAAACCGTTTTCTTTCAACAAAAGGGTAACGGCCAAAAGGCTAAATTATTATCCGCACATGAGGTAAAACGCAGGCTTTCCCCGACAACCCAATGCTATTCACAGGGTCTTTTCCCTTAATCGCGGTCTGCTTTTTTCTGAAGCGGCTTAAGTTGAGTTCCAATCATCTGCGCTGTACCTATTACCATAAAAGCGAAGAAGCTAGGATACAGGACCCAGAATGTATTGTGAACAAAAGGCATTGCCAGAATCAAGGCAAATACCATGTGGAGCATTCCTGTGAGTGCTATCCCTACGGATCCAATCACAAAAAACGGGTTCAGTTTTTTCATAGCAATTTTTTTTAGGTTAAAACGCTTGTTGCAGTGATTATACTACACAAACCGGTTTAAGTTACACAAATAACAGAAAAAAAGGCTTCTGCCCCACGGGGAGCAGAAGCCTTTTAACATCATTCAACAAATTAGTCGCGTTTTTTTAGCCACTGAGTTACTGCCGGGGCCAACTCCTTTTGTGAGCGGTTGCCCACAAACACGCCGATGTGTCCGCCTTTGAAGCTGTATAACTCTTTATCCGCGGTGCCCACGTAATCGTTTAATGGAATGGTGGCCGACGGCGGAACCAGGTGATCTTCTGTAGCGTAAATATTCAATAGACCACAAGTAAGGTTTTTCAGATTCACTTTCTTTGTTCCCACTTCCAACTCGCCTTTGATGAGTTTATTTCCCTGGTACAAATCCTGCATAAACTGCTTATAGCATTCACCTGCCTGATCAGGGCTTTCACTGATCCATTTTTCCATTCGTAAAAAGTTGAGCAATTTATCCTTATCGTCTATGGAACTGGCCAGCGTTTGTTGTTTTTGCAATTTCATCATCGGTTTCAGCATATCGAAACCCTGGTTCAGGAAATCGCCCGGAATAAGGCCATCGAAACCTTCAACCAAGGTGTCGAAGTCCATATCTTTGCTCCATTTGAATAATAACCCGTCGTTGGTACTGAAATCAACCGGTGTAACGTGCGTCACCAGGTTCTTCACCTTATTCGGGTACAGCGACGCGTAGATTACGCTGAAGGTGCCACCCTGGCAAATACTGAGGATGTTGATCTTTTCCATCCGGTGTTTTTTACGAATGAAATCCACACAACTGTTGATATAGCCATTGATGTAATCGTCCATGCTGATAAAACGGTCAGCTTTGGTAGGATAACCCCAGTCGATCAGGTAAATATCCAATCCGGCATCCAGCAAATTTTTGATGTAGCTGCGGTCTGGCTGTATATCCAGCATTTTATAGGTATTTACCAGTGCATACACGATAAGTACGGGTGTCTTGTACGTGGAAGGCGTTTCACGGTCGTAACGGTAAAGCGTCAGCTTATCTTCCGTATAAACTGCTGTTTTGGGAGTGGTGGCAATATCCACTTCATGAATTTCGTTGAGCGTTTCGTAGCTTTTCAACATTTTGCTGCTCATGTTATTGAGCTCTTCCATTAGTTTATTTTCCATAACGACTGAGAATTTGGGTTGCTAAATTTACCGATAGTTTTTTACAAAAAAGGCTGCCCACAAACACACTGGCAGCCTTCTTATGATTGTGCTATGAACACAAAAAAAGATCGAACATTATTTCTTTTTGCTTTTCGCTTTTTCTTCTTCGAACAATTCTACCGAAGCCGCATTGTGCATGGCGAGTTTGGTTTGAAGTTCTTTTACCGTTTTTTTAAGATCGTGGATGCTTTTGTAAACCTCTTCCATCTCGCTTTTGAAAGCAATCGGGTATTGTTCGAATACATTCTCGAATTGCTTCTGAAAATGCTTTTTCACATCCATGGTCAATGTCAGTGCATCGGCTTTCACTTTAGAGAACTCGTCGGTAGCAAACAGATCTGAAAATGTTTTTTCGTTGGTTTTGATCCATTCGTTATACATTTCCTGAGGCGTTGGCAGGGTATAAGTACCTGCAGCCATACCCATGTATTTCTCCTGGGTTTCTTTGGCCAGGCTTTCCATCGACGATTGCATGGTTTTTACAAGCTGCGACTGAAGTTCTGCTTGCTTGATGCTATATTCGGTTACTTTGTCGAGCAACTCAATAGTTGCTTCTACATTCTCCTTTTCTTTACCTGGGTTTGCCAGTTTCAGCAGAGGCTCGAATGTTTTAGCAAATACGTTATTCATTTTAGAATACAGCTCTTTCATTTGCTCGGAGTTGCCAGAAAATAATTCCGGGAACTGATTGGCCATGTTTTGCATGTGGGCATAGTATTCTTTTCCGAGACCGTTCTGGTTCACGAAAAAGTTCTGCATTTGCTTGGTTGCATTGTCAAATACATCTTTCAGGTTATTGTTGCTGAAAAATGAACCGAACATTTGCTCAGCCATTTTTTTATAACTATCCGCTGAATAAATGTTCTTCCAGGTCTCAACACTGAAATCGCCGTTTTTAAGAGCTGTCATCATCGGCTGGAACATATCCTGAACTTTCATGAATACCTGGTTTCCTTCAAACATATTCTTGAACATGTCTTTATTGAAAGGGTTTTTCATGTTGTTCGAGAAAGCATCATAAGATGCGTTCATTGAGTTCATCCAACTGTTGTAAATATTGGTCCAGGCATTGTTCATGGTAGCAAAACTGGTGTTGTAATCGTTTGCATTTTTACCATAATTTACCATCGAATTATAGATGCTTTGGTTGAAATCGGCCATTTGCTTCATGCCGGCCATTTGTTGGTTATACCAGTTCTTGAAAAATTCTTCAGGCTTTACCTCGTTCATGAAAGGGTTCGCAGCATGCCCGTTCATGCCGTTGAACATGGCTGCTTGTTTTTCCATCATGTCTTTGTAGAACGACTGGCTTTCGGCCATTAAATTTCCGGAGGCAAATGCCGACTGGAACTTCTTGGCAGAGTCCATCCAGGCATTCATGGCGTTCGCCTGTGCGTCCATCATAGTGTCGATGAGTGGGTTGTTGGTTTTCATTTTTCGTGGTTTAAAGTATATACAAATAAAGAATTCGCTTTATAAGACTGAAAATCAAATAGTTGAAGACTGGCTTTGAAATTCGCTGCAAATGTCGGCATTTTTTCCGATACGTGTCAAGTAAATTCGTATTAATTTTTTGTTAAATAGTCGGAAAAAAAATTTATTTGGTCTAAACTTAAATATCATCTCAAATAGTTGACATTATCGTTTTTTTTTATGAAAATTACTCAAAAACAAACCTTTTTATGATCGAGAACGGACAAACTTACAGCCACGAATTTTCTTTTACTCAAGACGAAGTCAACCGCTTTGCCGAAGTTACCGGCGATAAAAATCCAGTGCATACCGATCCCGAATTTGCCGCCAAAACCATGTTCAAACGCCCTATCATGCATGGCATGCTTGGCGCATCGCTGTTCAGCAAGGTGTTTGGGGTGCTCTTCCCGGGAGAAGGTACCATCTACCTGAAACAGTCGCTCAGTTTTATGCGGCCAATGTACGTAGACGTCGCTTATGAAGCTGTATTTACCGTGAAAGAGGTCATCAAAGACAAGAACCGAGCTGTGATCGAAACACTCATCAAAGAAAAGTCAACTGGCAATGTGTGTACCAGCGGCGAGGCGACGGTGATGAACGTCGATAAAATCAACTAGTTTTTTAATATACCTAAAAGATTGGCTGCCACCTCATGCCTGAACGACGAGTAATATTCCTGCCAGGCATGAACCAGTTTGTTATCTTTTGCTGTTACCGAATACCCGATCATGTCAAAAAGTGTCACATGCAAAGAGTTTTCCTATATCGGGAAACCCATTGAACAATCAGGGCTGCTTGAAACCTGGTTCAAGGAAATGGACGTAACCGTGTACGACGATTTGCCTTCGATCGAGACCTATATCGAGAACAAAGGCCTCGGCATTGAACTCTCTATCGACGACGAGGGTTTGATTCAATCCATTGCAATGTTCCGCCACACAACGCTTAAGCCCCCGGTGGCCGGTAGTTTCGACCTGTCGAGGGCCGAGCTCCGGAAAAAATTAGGTACGCCGGCTTTTTCTTATGAGAAAGACCTGACGGAACCTTTCGATTTTTTATGGAAAAGCAATGACAAATGGCTGAACGCTGACCAATCTGCTTACATTTCTTTTACGTATAACGAGGATGACTCCCACATCTTCCAGATCGTCATTGGCAACAATGAACCCTTTCACTAAATTGAGCCTTTCACTAATTTAAAACCAACTCAGAAATGAACCAGTCAAACAACAAGCGTACCGTACTAGTAACAGGGGCAACCGGCGGTTTGGGCACTGCCATGTGCAAAAAACTTCACAGCGAAGGCTTCCGTGTGGTAGGCAATTATCATACAAAAGAGAAAGCAGAACGCTGGACGCAACAAATGAACGACGAAGGTATTCACATCGATCTGTTTCATGGCGATGTAAGTGATTTTGAAAGCGCGGGCAAAATGATCAAGGAAATCGAAGCCAAATACGGGCATATCGATACATTGGTAAACAACGCAGGTATCACGCGCGACGGCAGGCTCATCAACATGAAACCCGAAGACTGGCACGCGGTTATAGGCACTAATCTCAACTCGGTTTTCAATTGCACACGCCATGTGATCCAGGGAATGATTGACAGGAATTTCGGGCGAATCATTAATATCTCATCGGTAAACGGGCAACGCGGGCAATTCGGACAAACCAACTATTCCGCTGCCAAAGCCGGTATGCACGGCTTCACCAAATCCCTTGCCATGGAAGTAGCTAAATACGGGGTTACAGTAAACACCATCTCTCCGGGTTACATTGGCACCGATATGGTAATGGCCGTTCCTGAAAAAGTACTTAACCAGATTGTTGGGCAGGTGCCGATGGGCCGTTTGGGCGGCACGCACGAAGTAGCGCACCTGGTAGCCTTTCTCGCAAGCGAAGAAACCAGCTTTATTACCGGCGCCAATTATAGCATCAACGGCGGACAGCACGTTTACTAACGTTTCTATTAATAATCATGAGTGATACAGTGCGTGTTGACGCCTACATTGCGCGAGCGGAAGATTTTGCAAAACCTATCCTGGAACACCTGAGAAGTCTTGTACACAAGGCCTGCCCCGGAGCACAGGAGGTCATCAAATGGGGCGCTCCGCATTTCGACTACAAAGGTCCGCTTTGTCACATGGCCGCTTTTAAAAAACACTGCGCTTTCGGCTTCTGGAAAGCGTCGCTGATGAAAGACGAAACGTTGATGTCCACAGCACGCTCGGAAGTGGCGATGGGACACCTCGGAAAGATCACTTCGTTAAAAGATCTTCCTTCGGATAAACTACTAACCGGCTACATCAAAGAAGCGATGAAGCTCAACGAAGCCGGCATCAAATCGCCATCCAAATCGGGGCCTGCCAGCGAGGCGCAAAAAGAGGCACTGAAAACGCCGGCCTACCTGTTGCAAGGTTTCAAAACACACAAAGAGGCAAAAAAGGTGTTCGATGCCTTTAGTTATTCCAATAAAAAAGAGTACATCGAATGGCTGGAAGATGCCAAAACAGAAGCGACCCTCAACAAGCGCCTGGAAACAGCCCTGGAATGGATGACCGAAGGGAAAACCCGGCATTGGAAATATAAAAACTAAAAAATTGCCTGCTCATACAGAAAGCGCTACAAAAATGTAGCGCTTTCTTTTTTTACGTTGAACATGGTGCAGATTATCTTGCTTAACCGGCCTTAACCTCTGCTTCCGCGCTTGCCTGCTGTTGTTGTTGCTGTTTGTATTTAACAATACGGCTTACGCGGTAGATCATGAAAATGCAAACCATGGTAATACCGACCATGACCCAACCCAAGCGATCGAAATGCTCGAGCGGACTGCTATTGCTTGCCTGGTAAACAATCAAGCCGCTTACTCCTGCTGCTAAACCACCCGACATTTGCTGTAAAGACGAATTGATACTCATGAATGCGCCACGGTCCTGCATTTCGGGAAGTGCCGTAGCCAGCGCCATGGAAGGCACCATGCGGCTCATGATGCCGATCATCATCAACACATTCACGATCATCACCACCCAAAGCGGAACCGGTGTGAGTGTGGTGTACACCATTACCATCACCATAAGCCAGCAAGAAGCGATGGTAAACAGCGTGAATTTATCAACTTTATCTGCCAGCTTGCCAATTAGCGGCATAATGAGCAATGAACTGATGCCGGCTACCATAAACAAAGACGGTAGTTGTTCTTTGGTAAGGTGTAGGTTATTGATTGCAAAAGCACTTCCCCATGGCATGATCATAAAACCGCCAAGCGAGAGCAAAGCCGTTGCCAGAAATCCTACTCTGTATTCCCGCCGGCCTATGGTATGCATCAAATGCCGAAATGCGTTTTTCTGATGCTTGCTTTCCAGGTGTTTCGTTACAGGCTGCATCCTAACCAGAATAAGGAGCCAGATCACCACAGCCAAACCCACGATCATGAAAAAAGGGGCTTGCCAGCCCATGCGGTTGGCAATGGCCAGGCTGATAGGAATACCCAATACCTGGCTGGCGCCAAAGCCCATTTGCATAAAACCCATTACCCGGCCGCGTTGCTGAAACGAAAACAGGTCGGCAACGATTGCCATAGAGATGGATCCGATGACGCCACCGAAAATACCGGTAAATACGCGTGCCGCGATGAGCAGCGGGTATGACGGTGCCAGCCCGCAGAATAAGGTCCCCAGGATAAAGCCGATATAAAAGAACAAGAGTAGTTTTTTCCGGTCGAAACTATCCGCAAAGCCTGCCGTCAGCAATCCAGATATACCGGCACTGATGCCATAAGACATAACAGCATAGCCAAATTGAGTGGTTGTGAGCTGCATGGATTTCATGAGTAAATCTCCAAGCGGCGACATCACCATGAAATCGAGCACAACGGTAAATTGCGTCAGCGCAAGCAATACAATTACCAGCACCTGATAAGATGTAAATTTAGGTGCAGGTGCCGGAATACCGGTGGCAGATTGTTTTCCGGCTGTTTCGGGTAGTGCAACAGTCGGGTTTGTAGTGGTAGTTGTGGTTTGCATAAGATAAGATAAAGGTTAGTCGGGAAGCTCTTCGCAGAAAAAACCTGCCTGGCTTACTTTGTGAATGATGTGTGAGGTACTATTGCTGCTTGACTCTATACGCAGCACCTTGTCGATATCTTCGAGATCGACATTCCAGCCCACAATGGAGGCTTCAGCGTCGAGTACGGCGGCGACTTTACGTTGCGCGTGCTCATTGTCGATATTGGTTTTAAAAATCAGGATGTACATGGATGCAATGTGTTATGGTGTCAGGGCTTTTAAAACAAGTTCGAGGGTTTGGTACATGGTTTTTTTTGAAAATGTATAAGGTCTGTTGCCAACGCTTTTTCCTTTGTCTTCAAATTCGAGCAGCGTATAAAGCGGGCCGAAAGCGACGCTCCAATAGGCTTCGAACGAAATAAAATTCAACTGTTTGTTGGCAATAGCATTCTGACAAAAAGCTTTCATTACAGGCTTGAATGCTTGGGTTACGACTTCCTCGATAGCCGCCGCATACTGTGTGCGCTTGATCTTTTCGAGGAAACGGGATGCGTCCCGGTTTTTCAGCCAATAATCGGCCCGGTTCTCCCACTGCTTTTTCAAACCCTCGGCGAAAGGCATGTCAGGCGAAAATCCCTTCATGGTAGCGGAGGTCATGCGCATGCCTTCTTCTATCCCCAAACTCACAATCAGGTCTTCTTTGTTTTTATAGTAGATATACAGTGTTCCCACCGAAATGCCACTGGCTTTCGCCAGCTTCTGCATACTGAAACCGTCGAAACCGTCGCGCAGCAAAATATTGATAGCATTTTGCTTAACCGTGTATTCTTTTTGGGTATCTCTAATTCTCATTTTGGCGACAAATATAAATGAACGTTCATTCATTTACAAGTGTATTGTCATTTTTCCAAGCAATTGTTCTGCCCGGGCAAACTTAAAACACAAAAACCGTCACGGCAACACAAGATAGGTGTAGCGGAGCGGCCGGGAGGCCAACGGTTGCAGGTTGGCGGCGAACGGATAAACCTTTTTCATTAAGACTTACGTAAGATAGTCCCAAACCGTTCGTGCGGAGTTCGCCCAAAATCCAATAAATAGATCTCGTCGCATTATCCCTTTTCCTGATCCGGAAAAGTGAAACCGAATCAGTCAGGTTTAAAAATGACTTATTCGTTCTTTTGAATTCTCAAATTTCCGGTAAACCCGCACGAATACATCCTCAAAGGCCTCGGATATACATCCGACGGCACGGTTATTTCTTTATCGTTTATCTTCATGATTAAATTAACTATACAAGACGATGAAAAAAACAATTCTACTCATGGCTTTGGCTGCCGTATTCGGAGGTGCCACTGTAAATGCCCAAACAAGCGGCGCAAAAAAAGCAACAACGACCAAAAAAGCGGCACCCAGCGACGAGGAGCTGAAAAAAATATTCGATGAGCGCTTTGCCGAGATCCTGAACCTTGTTACCGTCGCTTCCAAAGATTCTGCTGCGGGTGTGGCCACCGGACTGTTCAGCACCAAAAAAGAATATGGCGTATATCCGGTTAACAAAGGCAAAAGTCTCCCTTATACGACCCAAGAAGAATACACATTCTATTCGAGGTGGGAATACCGGGCAGAATTCGGAAAATTTAAACCTGAACAGGAAGCCCAACAATTAGCGATGGAAGAAAAGATCACCAAGCTGGTACAGGAGAACATTTCCAAAACCAATTGGAAACAGGTAACAACAACCGCTAAAAACGACGATAAGACCAAAGAACTGCTGCACTACAATAACATTAAAGGAGGAAATCACATTCGCCTCAAAGTATCGAAACGCAGCACCGGCAATGTCATCATTTTAACCTGGGACTAACACACTGGCATTTCTTAACGCTAACCGGCCTTTGTGCCGGTTTTTTTGTGAAATCCGAGATCACTCGGTTTGTTTTCGTCGCAGGAATGGTATCGGCTTCCTATTTTCGCAGCATCAATGGAAACGGAGCCGGCTTTCACCCCTGTAAAACAAAGATCCGCTTCGGCTCCGCCATCGTATCTGCTAGTTAAGGGCGATGTAAATATCTACTTCTGCCTGATCGGGATTTTGTGCTTTAGCGCCGTACACTTCAAAATCACCACTGTAAGACCTGTCCAATGGCTTATCCCAGATATCTGTCCAGGCTTGATATACCACACCATCCGCTAATTTCCCGGAAGCCGTAAATACGGCAAAGGTTTTTCCGGGAACCTCAGCCCCGGTAAGTCCTTCCGGAATTACATCCAGGTCTTTCACTTTGTAGCCCAATACAGTCGTGTAAGGTTTTGTATGATCCTTTTCATACGCTGTGTAAAGGCAATAAATATCATCGCTTAAGCGCTGCGGAATCTTGGAGAGTATCTGCTCTGCAAAAAAACGATTCCACAAGGCTGGTATATCGCGTGCGGCTTCGCCATTATTGTTGCTGGTTCTTACTGCCAATCCAAGTACAAAAAACGTTTCCAAACGTGTTTTCATAAAGTTAATTTTGTTGTGAATAAATAAAAATGCATTAAAATGTTTCGTCGGCACTTGGCCCGTAACAGCCCGGAATTTTGACATCCAGCAGGCGAAGGAACACGCCAAGTTGGGCGCGGTGATGAATGATTTGACTCATGGCCATCCGCAATACATCCCATTTTGGTTCCTGGCTGTAAATCGTGGATCCACTACGCAGTGTCCATTGTTCTCCAAGCGCTTCTTCTTTACCTGCTTTCAAATGGTGGCGTGCATCATCGAGGCACCGTTCAAAATAAGCCAACAACTCTTCGGTACTGTTTACGTCTTCAGGTTTATACGGATTGCGCTCAAAATCAAGCTCGCTCGTTGTAAACGTCATGCCGATCCAGGTTGGAAGTTCTGCGATGTGTGTGGCCAGGCGCTTAATAGTCATGCTTTTCTCGTGAGGCTTCCAGCCGAATTGATCGCTTGGGATAACAGCAAGCATCCTGCGGGTGGATACCGCTTCTTTTTCCAGTTCTTTGGTAAATGATTCGATTTGTGTCATGGTTTTGGGTTTTAAAGTTTGTGGAACAAAGTAAAACCCGGCAAGTGACAGCCTTATGTCAGTAGGAAAAAAGAAAAAGCCTCGTAGATGTAAATTAAAAATTAAACATCTGGTTTTCAAGGCATTTAAATTTATACTTGCATAAACTGACAGCTCCCCGGAACCAAAAAAGAACGGCTTCTTTGTCGGCCTTTTCAATAAGCATAAACGCTTATAATTACCTAAGGCGTCTGTTTTAGAAACGGATGATGAGGAATTCGGTTCTCCTGTTTTGCTGATGCTCTTCTTCCGTACAGGTTACCATTTTTTCACCTTCGCATTCGCAGCGGTTGATGAGTTTGCTTTCACCATAGCCCACTCCTTTCACACGGGCTTTGTCGATCCCTTTGGAAATGATATAAGCCGCAGAAGACTTGGCGCGCTTATCGGACAGCTTCATGTTGTATGACGCCGATGAACGGCAATCGGTATGAGAGCCCAGCTCGATCGCGATCCTGGGATTTTCTTTCATGACCTCAACGATCTTATCCAGCTCGGCAGCCGCATCCGGACGAATGTTCCATTTGGCGAGATCGAAATAAATCGGACTCATTTTGATGGTTTTGCCGATGTCTATGCCGTTTTCCAGCTTCACCATATCGCAGGTGAGTTTTTCATTTAAATTGATGATGGTATTCGTATCCAATACGATATTATATTCATGCACCGCGGTAATATAACCCGGCCTTTCAAATTTGACAAGGTAACCCACCGCATCGCCCGCTTTTTTATTCAGCACAATGTCGCTGAACGATCCTTTGGAATCGGTGTTGTAGGACTTGTGCTCATTATTGTATTTATTGACCATGGTTACTTTCACACTGTCGAGCGCTGCGTGTGTTTTTGCTTCATAAACTGTACAAATGAGTTTATATTTGGGAAAGAGGAATATATCCCGCTGATTATCGCCTGTGCGCAACTCATTCACCGGAACGACACGGTCGTAATACCTGCTCCGTTCTTTGGCACCGAGCTTGTAGTTACCTTTAATATTCTGGATCGTGAAGATGAACCGACCTTCGGAATTACTTCGCGCCGAGTCAATGATGTTGTTAGCAGGATCCAATAAATAGACCTGTGCATTCACCAGTTTTCCCTTACTGTTTTCGTCATATACCGTTCCGTTTAACCTCACACCGAAGATCGGCAACTTTGAACTGAAATAATAGATATCGTCCTTGCCGGCCCCGCCTTCGCGGTTGGAGGATAAGTATCCCGTTCTCAGGTCTCTGTTCAGGTAAACCCCAAAATCGTCGCTGTTCGTGTTGAGCGGATAAGACAGCAGACGCGCTTCCGCCAGATTATTTCCCGATAAGGTGCTGTAACAGATATCGAGGCCGCCAAGCCCTGGGCGTCCGTCGGACGAATAAAACAAGGCCTCGTCGTTGTATAGGAAAGGAAACATTTCCCGACCTTCTGTATTAATGCTTTTACCCGGATTAACCGGTTTCTGCCACTGATCGCCTGATTTATCGCTGTACCAGATATCCGTTTGACCGTAACTGCCCGGCATGTCGCTCACGAAATAAAGTCTCATGCCGTTTTTCGACAAGGTGGCGTGCCCTACGGAATATTCATTGGAGTTATAAGGAAATTCTTTGCCTTCATCCCAATGTCCGAGGGAATCGCGCTCATAAATGAACAATTTCAGATTGACAACCTGCGAGCTGCTTTTCCCGACTTTCCTGTTCACCACATTGGTACGGGTCACATACATTATCTTCCCGTTCCCTGAAACTACCATTGGCCCATCGTGATAGCGCGTTACGAATTTCTTAATGGCCACCGGAGCCGCGAATGATACGGAATCCTTGCGCACAGAGGAATAGCTATCGATAAAATAGGACTCGTCCCAGGCGAACACTTTGTTCCTGGCCGATACGTTCCGACGGTTGGAAGCAAATACCAGGGTATTGATCCGGGTATCCAGATAAGGCGAAAACTCGGAATAGCTGGTATTGAGGTTTTTGACATTATAAACCTTGTAAAGCGCAGAATCTTTTTTCAGGTCCTCGTAATAATTGGCCGATTTCCGGTGGAGCGTATAAACCGAACTGCCGGGCAATTCCTTATTAAGCGTATCCAACCATGCCTGTACGGCAGCATAATTTCCTGTATATTTCAGGCATTGAATGTAATTCAGGATATCCGCACTGGCCAGGCTTTTTGCTGATCGTGTCTTCAGCCGGTCGTAGGATTCCAGGGCAGATTGGTATTCCTGGAGATAATAATAACAGCGGGCCGTTTTCAACAGAACATCTTCCGATACATCCGAAGACTTACCAAGGTCTTTATAATATTCCAGCGCTTCCGTGTAGGCCAGCATGTTGTAATGCTTATCGGCGGTATTTTTTTTCAGGCCTTGCGAAAACCCCATATCAGCAATTGAGAAACAAAACAGGAAACAAATGATTAGCTTGATGGTAAATTTCATAAATCGGAATTAGGATACAATTAAAAATAACGCGGCGAACGGAAGCCTTTGCTTTTTGATTTGAGGTCGTAGCTCAGCATGATTTCATGAGAGCCCGCGCTGTACCGCTGAATCTGGTTGAGGGTATAATCGTAGGCATAGCCGATGAGAAAATTTTCATTGATGTAAAATGCGGCATTAATCCCAGCTGCCGAGTTATAGCGGTATAAAGCGCCAACCCAGACTTTATCGTAGAACAGGAACGATACATTCCCATCGATGGATACCGGGGCGTTACGCACGTATTTCACAATGAAGGAAGGCCGCATATTCACAGCACTATTCAGCTTGATCACGAGGCCGCCGAAGCCGTATAAGTGATTTTCCTGAACCGCTTTCTGGCCGCCTGGCAGGTTCATCGTATTCTTGACGAGGCGCGGCGAAGATGCGCCGAGGTAAAAGCGCTTGCCATAATAATAAATGCCCGCTCCCGTATTGAATAAAAACTTGGAATAGTTAAAGCCCTCCAGGTAAATATTATCCGTGTTATCCTGTATCCTGATGTTTGAAAAATCCTGGCGGTAAAAATCCGTACCGGCTTTCAAACCGAATACGAGCTTATGGTTTTTCGAGTTCAGGCGGATGCTATACGAAAAATCGATATAAGCCCCCGTATTTTTCGACGCGCCCAGCTGATCGTTCAGAACCGTCAGGCCGAGCCCAATATTCTGCTTTTTCAAAGGCGAGTGAACGGTAAGGATTTGCGTCTTCGGCGCGCCCTTGAAATTAGTCCACTGATCCCTCACAACGGCAATCGCCGTTAAGGCTTCCTGGCTTCCTGCATAAGAAGGATTGATGAGCAGGGGATTAAAAAAATAAAGGCTTTGCTGCGTTTCCTGCTGGGCATGAAGCTTAGTTTCTGCGAATAGTACGACAAGAATAAGCCCGAATATGCTGTGTAATTTCATGTTCATGTTTTACAAATGATAATGATGCTGAATGTTGATTGTCGTCGTGCAGTATTAATACTGTAATTCGATGTAGCCCGTGTAGGTTTTCGTTTTGTTATCGCCGAAATCCAACACAACATAATACGTTCCCGAAGGCAACAAGCCGCTGCTAAAGGTATTGCCGACATTTGCAGAACCATCGAACTCGTTACGGTAACCATCTTTGGAGTACACGATGTTACCCCAGCGATTATAGATGTTCAGCTGGTTATTCGGATAATCTTCAATCTTATCGATGACAAACCTATCGTTCTTACCGTCGCCGTTAGGCGTCATGATCTCCGGCACAAAAATCTCTTTACAGGATTTTTCGTCGATGGTGACACTGTAGCTTACCCTGCAATTCTGACTGTCGGTGATCGTTGCAACCTGCACTCCCGGAGACACCGCGCTTAGGGTAAGACCCGACTGACCATTTGCCCATAGCACGCTATAAGCGGGTGTTCCTCCGCTCACCGAGATCTGTGCCGACCCGCTCGGCTCGCCCGGACAGGAAGCGGAATTACTGATCGTCGTCACGGTAATTTCCGCAGGTTCCGTCACGGTAAGTGTTTGTGTGATCTTGCAATTTCCCCGATCGGTTACCGTTAGCACGTAAGCACCTGCGGGCAGGCCCGACTGGCTTGACACATTGGCGCCGGTGTTGCTCCAACTGTAGGTATAGGTTGGCGTTCCGCCGGTCATGATAACTCCCACGGTTCCGGTGCTTTGTCCATAACAGTTAACATCTTGTACGTTGAAAGACGCTACAGCGAGTACCGGTACACCGTTGATCGTTGCCGAACCAATCAGCTGGCAGCCATTGGCATCCGTCAGGGTATAGGTAACGGCACCTGTTGTCAGCCCTGTATTGGTATAGCTATTGATGGCACTGCCCGACGACCAGGTTACCTGGCTTGTACCTGTTCCACCGTTAGGCGTAATGGTTGCCGATCCGCTTGGTGTATTGCAGCTGAAATTGTCCGAAGTGATAACCGTTGCTGTTAAAGCCGCAGCCGGCTGCGAAATCGTAAACACCTGTAGAATTGCCGCGCAATTGTTGGCATCTGTCACGCTAAGGCTATAGGTACCGGCTGTATAGGTAGCCGTTCCTGTAATCGAAGTATTAGCACTCCATGCAAATGTATAGCCCGGCGTACCTCCAGTGACGGTGGCGCTTACCGTTGCCGTATTTCCATAGCAGAGGATACTGCCGGCGTTGACCGATGCGGATACAGAAGAAGATGGCGCCGTGAGAGTAATCACATCCGTATCGGTACAACCGCTACTGCTTTCTGTTACAGATACAGTATAGGTACCGCCAGGCAGATTGGTAAAGCTACCACTGGTGTTGGTCTGACTTGAGGCAGCACTGGTGAGCGTATAGGTGTAGCTGCTGCCACCGGTAGTAGCATAAGTCAGCGAGCCATTGGATCCCCCGAAACAACTGATGCTGTTCTGACTGACTGCGGCCATGTTGAGACCAGTCACCCCTTGAATAGTAACCGATCCTGAATTATCGGAACAGCCTTTAGCATCGATGACCGTATAGGTATGTACGCCAGTGTTCAGATTGGTAACATTGGTACCCGTCGAGCCGTTGCTCCAGCTGACTGTATATGACGGTGTGCCGCCACTGATGGATACGCTGGCATTGCCATTGGCAGCAGTACAGTTTGTGTTTGCCGTTGTGCTGCTGACCACTGCATGCAGGGCTGCCGTCGGTTGGGTTATGGAAACAATGGCTGTATTTGCACAGTTGTTGGCATCCGTCAGCGTATAGGTATAAGTTCCCGGAGCTAAATTGCTGGTAGAAGAAGGAGAGATCACATAGCCGCTTCCCGAACCTCCGGAAGGCGTCAGGGACACGCTACCATTCGTTTGTCCAAAGCAGTTCACATTGCTTACCGACGACACGGCTAATACCGGATTCGCGTTCACGGCGATCATTTGTTGAACTCCGTTCTGCGAAGGACAGTTAGAAGCGCTTGAGCCCGTGATCGTATAAGTCGTATTGGCGGCTGGGCTTACCGTGAAGGATGTTCCAGTCATGCTGCCAGGCTGCATCGTATAACTGCTGGCGCCGCCGGGTGTAATCGTTGCTGTATTACCAGGGCAAATGCTTGGGCTACTGACACTGGCAATATTTACCGTTGGGCTTGCAGAAACAGTGATCAGCTGTTGTACACTATTCTGAGAAGGACAATTGGAAGCGCTTGAGCCGCTGATCGTGTAAGTTGTATTAGCCGTTGGACTCACGGTGAACGACATACCGCTTATATTCCCGGGCTGCATCGTATAGCTGCTGGCGCCGCCGGGTGTGATCGCGACCGTATTGCCCGGGCAAATACTCGGACTGCTCACGCTGGCAATGTTCACCGTTGGGCTTGCAGAAACAGTGATCAGCTGTTGCGCATCATTTTGTGATGGGCAGCCGGCGCTACTGGCTCCTGTGATCGTATAGGTTGTATTAACCGTAGGATTTACCGTAAAGGACGTGCCGGTCGCATTACCTGGCTGCATGGTGTAAGAAGAAGCACCACCAGGTGTGATTGTGGTCGTATTGCCCGGACAAATACTCGGATTGCTCACGCTCGATATCCCGACCGAAGGCGTGGGATTAACGGAAACATTGATAACTGCCTGGGCGGAGATACACCCTGCACCGCTCGTCCCGATCACCGAATAGCTTGTGGAAGAAGGTGGGTTAAGCTGCACCGTGTTTGTATTCAGGCCGAGGCTGGTCCAGGTATAAGTGCTCGCGCCGCCCGCGGTCAAGGTCGTGTTGCCTCCGGAACAGATAACCGTATTGCCGGTGATCGCTACGGTTGGGGTCGGGTTAGCCGTGATCACGATCGCATCAGTCACTGTGCAGGCTGCACCGTAATTTACGAGCACGCTGTATGTTCCGCCGGCATTCACGGAAAGAGAGCTTGTCGTGACTCCACCTGTCCAGGTAAAGGTAGTGGCAGGATTCGGAAAAAAGCTCGTCGTGTTCAGAACGATGGGCAGATTGTACTGGCAGTGCACCTGGTCAGGACCAAGCCCGGCAATACCTACGGTTGTTGTCGGGGCGAAGGTAATGTTAAGGTTATTACCAGCATCCGTGCTGTGGCCGGCCATCTGGAGTGTGGCATAAGAAGGTGTGGCATCCACATCCGTAATGCTGATATAGTCATAATTCACATTACCGCCCTGCACGATCAGGTTTGCCCTGGAGCCTGGCGTGATCGCAGAGATGAAGTTAATGAAACAAGGATTGCCGGAGGGGTAAAAATTACTGGTAACGGATTGTGTGGCCGTGCTTTCCAGCTTATAGGTCTTGCCCCCGCTAAAGGTCAGGTTATTATATACATGACTACCGAAAATTTCCATGTTTGTGAGACAAACAACATTGTTAAAATTAAATCCGGTGCCAGACATCCGGTATGTCGATGCACCCACAGAGCCACGGAACGTTACATCATTATATACATGCCCCGGCTTGCCGAGAAACTCTCCGCTGGCTACCAGGTTAATATGACTGGTACCGGCATTCAGAGAACTATTAACCTGTGAATAGTACCAGGAGGAGGAACCGCTGGTCACGTTTACTAAGGAACTTCCCAGGTTCAACTGCCTTATGCCAACCGTATTCGTCGCTACTCCAGGCAGCTTGTCGAGAAAATATCCACAGGTAAGTGTCTGGTTATTGGTACTGATTGTGCCTTGCACAAAGAAAAGTACTTTCGATACGGTCATAGGATCCGTTAATGTCCAGGAACCGGCGCCATCAAAACACAGCACATCGGTCCACACAAAGCCTCCGGGAGTGAGTGAAAAGGCTACGCCGTTGGAGGTGATAGTTTCTGCATTATTCGATTTGAAAATGACCCTGCCGGAACAGGTTCCACCCGACTGCATAATGGCTGATCCGTAGATCTCAAGTGAGCCTAAGCTAACAGCCCCAATGATGGCCGGAGCGAAGGCCGATCCCGCACAGGTAATGTTATGACAGTAAGCTGCGGTGTTGATCGTTACAGTCCGTGAAGAGGCCGTCAAGCCTGAATTGACATTGAAGAAGACGTCATCGCCAGGCCCGGGAACGCAAGGATTGGTGGAAGGATAGATCCCATTATTGACTGTGCTCCAGTGATTCTGGTCGCTCCAGTTACCGGCACCTCCCACCCAGTATAAAGTATTTGTTGTCACCGCACCGAAGGCCCAGCCGGAATTGTTCCCGTTATCTACGGAATTCAGAGCGTTGAATGTAGCACCTCCGGTAGCCCCGATATCCTGCATCAGAATGTTGCTGACGCTGGCGGTACCCGCAGCCGGCACATTGATAAGAGCCTGGGTACCGGGCGTAACCGACTCCATCCGGATCCATCCGTTGCAGGCCGGCGAAAAGGCATTGAATAAGCTGGTAACGGTATTGGTGTAAAGCGGCGAGAGCTTATAAACCGCATTCGAACTGAACCAGAGCTCGTTGAAACGGTTTTGTCCGGCGACGATCCCGTCCTTTAAAAAGATCACATTGTGAAAAACCCGGTTCGTATTGGTTACCAGTTCACCCTGGTTGATAAAGGTAATATCGTAATAGGCATGGGAGGGGGCAGAAAACAGTTGAGCGTTTGCAGAATTAAAAATAATATGGCTGGTGCCGGCATTCAATGTTCCGGCGGAATAAAGCCATCTTGTACCGGTAGTGATGTTAATTAAAGAAGCTCCCAGGTTGAGGCTTCTTGCCAGACTTCCCACAGTACTAAATTCAGCCAGTGATACGGCTTGGTTATTGGTATTGAACGTGCCCCTAATGAATTCCAGACTTCCTGATACGTTAAATGGATCAGAAAGGGTCCAGGAACCGGTGCCATTCAGTGTAACATGAGGATAAGCTGCACTCGCAGTCTCAGGTGCACTGAACTGTACGCCACTGCTTAAAATAGTGGCCGCCGCGGAGGCCTTGCAAAATGTCGCAACACTGTACGTCATTCCGGCTTGGAGTGCAACAGAGCCATAAATGTTCAGGGCGCCGATAAAAGCACCGGTGCTCATCAGTTTTGGAGGAGCAGCTGCGCCGGCACAGGTCAGGTCCCTGCAACTGGCTACGCCGCTGATGCTCACCGTTTCGACCCCTGCCAGCAATCCCGAGCCTGCATCGAAAAACACATCGGTCGTTGGCCCCGGTACGCAACCCGAAGGCGCTCCCCCGGACGTGGTTGCCCAATGGCTGCCGTTACTCCAGTCGCCGGTACCACCTATCCAGAATAATGCATTCACAGAAGGAGGCGTGAAGACCCAACCTGAACTATTTCCCTCATTGACGGAGTTGCTAGCCGTAAACACGGCCCCACCGGAGGCAAAAATATCCTGCATCTGAACGTTGGAAACATTGACAGTGGCTGTAAGGGGCATGGAAAATGTAGCCTGGTTGCCGGGTGCCTGGGTCGCTATCGAGATCCAGCCACCGCACGAGCCAGGATTCGCATTGAACTGGGTATTCACTGTTATTGTCCTGGATGCTGTTAACTTATATTTTTTATTGGCCGAAAAGGTCAGGGTATTCGTAATGACGTTATCCCTGATCTCTCCGTTCCCAACAAAGGTGATGGAATTGAAAGTGACGCCAGTGGAGACATTGACTGAACCGCCCTGGTTGAAGATGACGTTATTGTAGTTTTGACCGGTAACTGCCGTAAAGGTATTCCAGATCGTATTGGCATCATTATAATCCAGGATAATTGTACTGGTGCCAGCGTTCATCGTCATGCCGGTACCTGTAACTCCCCAACCGACAACTCCTTTGGTTGTAAGCGTCGAAGTGCCCAGGCTGAAAGCCCTGGTCAGGGAACCCGCGCTTGAAAAGCTCAGGATCGTCATATTGTGATTATTACTGCTCAGGGATCCTGCGGTTAAGGTGAAACGCAGAGAGGGGGCATTAACAGAATCCTGCAAGGCCCAGGAACCGGTACCGTTGAATGTAAAATACCCGGCGTTGCTCCCTATGCTACCGGCGTTGGTGATGGTCTGGCCGGCGGCAGAAGAGCGAAACTCGGTCGTGTAAACATTGTAGAGCATCCCCGGCTGTAACGTCATAGACCCATAAATGAGCATCGTTGAAGTCCCCGTCATGGTAGGTGTATTAACCGCTCCCGACCAGATCATGTTGTTGCACACGGCATTGGTATTCACAGTTACGATACGGCTTGCTGTTGTAAAGCCTGAGTTGGCATCGAAGAACACGTTGTCATTCTGGGTAGGCACGAAAGAATGAAGAATGCTTCCGCCGGATGTCGTTGCCCAGTGGTTAATATCGCTCCAGTTACCGGAGCCCCCGATCCAGTAGTAATTTGCGGCTTTTGAAACCGTAAATCCCAATAAAAAAATAACCAATAATAGCTGTTTCTGCATACGTCTCAATAAAAAAAAATTTAAAAAACAAAAAAGGAAACATGCAAAAATATGGATAAAATATGCCGACAATCATAAAGCTACTGTTAAAACTAAATACCTGAAAACTGGTAATTTATTAAACCGAAACCAACTGATTGAAACGACTGATCAACCCTTTTTTCTTACAAAAAGGCCGGCATAAAAAATTTCTGATGAGCAAATGTGGAACTATTGCTTGCCGGCGATATAGCCTGCGACAGTTTTCACAAGGTCTTTGAGACTCTGCGGCTCTGTAATTTCCGCTTTATCGCCGAACATCATAAACCAGCGGGCAAAGCCTTGCAGGGAGCACGTAAGAAAGGTCATCTCTATTTTATCCTTCACCTTTCGCTCCGACACGTAACCATTATAATATTTCTGATCGCCGAAATAGGCGATGATCTCCTGATCAACCAGTATCACCACCTTTTGCAATTCTTTTTTTTCCCTCGTGATTTGCTTCAGGTATTGTTTCAGTGGAGGGTGCTCAGTACGGAAAGGCAAAGGCGTACTCACGATCTGTGTGATGCGGTCGGTACGGAATTGGCGGTAATCATTCCTCAACTGACAAAAGGCAATGAGGTGCCAGTTCGAGCCCAGGAAAAAAACACCCAGGGGTTCGATGTTGCGCGAGGTTGTTTGCTGGCTGTGATTGGCAAAATACGTAATGGTAAGTACCTGGCGACCCGAAATGCTTTTAAGAATAGCCTGAAGGGATCCCGGCGCATTCTTTTGTCCGCTCAAATAAGGATTACCGATCACATCGATGTGATTATCCATCGCTTCGAGGTGATCTTTTTCGGAAGAACGCAACACCGACCTGATTTTGTACATGGCCGATTTGAAACTCTCATCGGTGGACACATCCGTTAGTTTTTCCACCAGTTTTTCGGCGGTAAGAAATGCCGTGGCCTCTTCTGTAGTAAACATTACGGGTGGCAGGCGGTATCCGTCCATGATGGAATAACCTACGCCCGTTTCGCCAACAAGTGGAATGCCAGCTTCTTCAAGGGTTCGGATATCGCGATATACGGTACGCAGGCTGATGTTGAACCGGTCGGCAATTTCCTGCGCTTTAACCACCCGCCTGGATTGCAGTTGGATCAGGATAGAGGTCACACGGTCGAGGCGATTCATCGATGCAGGAATATGGGCAAAGATATAAAAATCGAAAGTCCTGAGCGCTTACCAGAAAACTTTTACCTACAAGGATTTCAAAAACGTGACTTACCGTACCAACAGGTTGTTTTTAAGAACGCTGAGTTGATCGAGAAAAGAAAGCACGCTATTGACATTGATCAGGTTGTATCTCGCCTGGGTGCTGGCCAACCCTACTTTAACGGTATAGTGTGTCTTGCCGTTAAGTACAGCGAACATATCTTCATCAGTAACATCGTCGCCTATCGCCAACACAAAATCGAAATCGCCACCAGCCAAAAGGCCCGATACAAATTTTCCTTTGTTGACGTGAATGCTTTTCACTTCAAGCACTTTGTTTCCGGCCAGAATATTGAACTCTTCGTTTCCGTTGAGAAGCATCAGTTCTTTCGATAAGCGCATCTTAATTGCTTCTACTGTTATATCCTCTACCGCCCGATAATGCCAGGCGATGGTAAATTGTTTTTCTTCAATGAACGAACCGGGAACCTGTGCGGTGTACTTTTGCATGAGGCGTTTCACCGCTTGCTTCCAAACCGGCACTGTTACATCGCCTGCATGTTGTTTCCTGCCGGTTCCCTGCCAATGAACACTGCCGTGTTCCGCCGCTATTGCCATTCCCGGAATATTAAACCATTGTCCGAGTGTTGCGGCATCCCGGCCGCTAACGAGCACAACGCGGTTGAGCGGGTTTCCGGCCAAGCGCTGAAGGAGTTCTCTGACAACGTCGCCAGGGACAGCATCTTGCGGGCGGTTGTAAAACCTCACCAACGTGCCATCATAGTCGAGTAAGATCAGGCGCCTGGAAGCCGACTTATAAGCATCCAATATAACCATCTTGTCCTCAAAACTCATGATTCGCGGACCTGCTCCTAAATTTTGGCTTTTTACACGATGCATGTCTTCCATAAATGATTGAAGCCAGGCATTGATATCATGTTTTCGTAAATGTTCCTGCATCGCCGTCATACGATCTTCCTGTTCCGCAGGAGATAGGTTCAGTGATTCGAATATGGCCGACTGCGTACCGTCGAGATCGTTCGGATTTACAACAATGGAGCCTTTCAGCTCGTTGGCTGCACCGGCAAACTCACTAAGGATAAGTGTTCCCCGACGGTCTTTCCGGGAAGCTACAAACTCTTTGGCTACGAGGTTCATGCCATCGCGAAGGGGCGTTACCAAAGCGATATCACACGCCGTGTAACAAGCCAGCAAATTATTGAACGACAGGTGCTGGTATTGGTAAATGATGGGCTGCCAATGGATGCTTCCGTAAACACCGTTGATGCGGCTGATATGTTCTTCGATCATCTTCTTCCGCTCGGCGTACTTGCTGATTTCTTCCCTGGATGGAACAACATTGATGATGAATACAACATGACCACGAACAGAAGCGTTCTGCTGCATAAGCGCTTCGTACGCAAACAGGCGATTAATAACGCCTTTGCTGTAATCGAGCCGGTCGAGTGAAAAGATAATCTTGGTTTGATTGTAGCGTTGGCGGATCAGGTTGCGCCCTTTCGCCACTGCGGGTTCATCGAAAGCCGCATTGAACTGGTTAAAATCGACACTGATCGGATAATCACGGATGAGTGTGGTATGCCCATTGATATTGACCAGGTTGTTGTTACTCTCGGCCCCAAGAAAAAAAGAAAGACTGCGCTTGAAATGGCTGACATACTCTTTGGTATGGAAACCAACCACATCGGCACACAACAAACTATTTAAAATATCGTTGCGCCAGTCTTCCGGAATGAGTTTCATCAACTCATACGATGGGAAAGGAATATGCAGGAAAAAACTACTATTCAGTGGTTTTGAACCCTGACGGAGCATCCCCGGAAGCAACATCAGATGATAATCCTGAACCCAAATAGCATCCGTTTCATCGGCAATTGCCCGGATCTTTTCGGCAAACTGTGCGTTTATTTCTTTGTAAGCCTTGTAATATTCCACATCGTATTCGGCGAAGGAAGGGAAGTAATGAAACAAAGGCCATATCAGGCCGTTGGAAAACCCGTTGTAATAAAGTTTCTCAGTTTTTTTATCCAGGAACAACGGCACCACGTTGTATTCGCTGTTCCCGGCCGTTCGCTTATATTCGAGCCAGGCCTCCTCGCGGAAGTCAGCGGCTCCTATCCAGGTAATACCTGCTCCTTTCGGTAGCGATTTGATGGCAGATACCAAGCCGCCGGAAGATTGTCTTATCTCGTAACGGCCTGCTCTCCTTTCAATTTTAAATGGTAAACGGTTCGATACAATAATTAATTTTCCAGACATAAGAGGCCTCCTTTTTCTATAGTAACAGTGCCTGAACGGCAAAAACCACGTTGGTTCAATTTTTCAAGTTACTGTTTTTTTTCGGGAGAGGCGGCCATTTTTCGGATGAATTAACATTTATTGAGAGGTTTCGGTTTTATGCAAAACAGGAGAAAACCCCCTGAAAACCGCAAATACAAAGAAGTTCAGAGCCAATAACATATTCGGCGCATGTGGTTTTTACGTTACACAGATCGATTATTTTTTTCCGCCAAACACTCAAAGATCGTCAACGATCTTCAGACGAAGCGCTTTGGCTACTGCTTCTGACGCTGAGTTTACCTGCAGCTTGGAATAAATATTTTTAATATGCGAGCCAATAGTATCTACAGATACAAATAATGATGCAGCAATTTTTTTGTACGAATAACCGCGTGTCAGAAGCTCCAGCACTTCGCGTTCGCGCTTACTCAATTCGAACGATGAATTTCCACGCTTATTGCTTTTCTCACGGAATGCGGCAAGCACTTTTCCTGCAACACCAGGGCTGATTGGCGACCCACCGATGGCGGCATTGCGGATAGCGCCGATAAGCTCGGTTGGTATCGACTTTTTTAAAATATAGCCGTCAGCGCCTGCTCTGATCGATTCAAAGATTTTGTCATCATCTTCAAACACAGTGAGCATGATGATTTGTGTGTGCGGACTTACCGCCTTGATGTCTTTCACTCCCTCAATGCCACTAAGCTCAGGCATGTCGATATCCATCAGCACGACATCCGGCCGGTGAGTCAGCACATGGGATGAAGCCTGAAGGCAATTAGGAAAGGCGGCCGTCAGCACAAATCCCGGTTCGCTCCCGATCAGGAGTTTCAGCGACTCGCGCATATTGCTCTTATCTTCAAATAAAATGATGTTTGTCATGACAGTACTATATTAACGGTGAGTTGAGTGCCTTCATTTTTTACGGATCTGATGACAAGCCGTGCGCCAATCTCCGCTGAACGGCTCCTGATATTAATGAGTCCGTTTCCTTCTTTAGTATCAAAATCATCGAACCCGACACCGTTGTCAGAAATACAAAATGAAAAACTGTTGTGAGTAGCCGATATCGTAACGTCGATGTGAGAAGCATTTGCATGCCTTACTGCATTATTGATCATCTCCTTAAAGATCAGGTATAGATGGTACTTCACTTTATTATCTAACGCGTGGTGTTGCATGAGAGAAGGCTGTGCTATATGGTACGAAATACCCGACGGCTCAATCGTTTCGGAGGCATAGCGCGTCATGCGTCTTACAAGTTCGCTGACGGAATCAAATTTTGGATTCACATTCCAGATAATATCATTGATTGTGTCGCTGATCTCGACTGAGTACCTGGAAATATTTCGAATAACCGGATCGTGCGTATCACCATGCCGATTTAGTAACATATTGGCCATGATGTTGATGCTGCTGACGTTTGCCCCGAGTTCATCATGAAGGTCGCGTGAAATTTGACTTCTGATTGCCGACAAACGTGCCTCCTGACGCCTTCGGTACCAGAACACCGAAAACCCGAGCCCGAAAGCAAATAGCAAAATCAATATAAAAAACCATACTGTGCTGTAAAATGGTTGCTTGATGAGGATAGAGATGACAGCGGTGTGCGTTGACCTCAGCCCTTCGGCATTATAACTATCGATGCTCAGGGTATAATTGTCGGGAGGGAGGTTTTTCAACTCGATGATGCCGTCACGGCTGATGTGCGGAATGGTATCGAGCTTATTAAGATGATAAACCCAATAGTTTTTATCTGCTGCCGGATATACAAGGCTTGCCAGACGGAAGGTAAGGTTATTGCGATCATGTGCCAACACGATCCGATTTCCAGTGTAATCCCAAGGTAAATGGTTGACCAGCAACTCGCGTATCCTGAGCGAAGGCGTAAGCCTGTTGTGAATACCCGTTTCGGAAAAATACTCGACAAAATAATCGGAAACGGTGTACAGGTAACCGCCAGGGATCGTATCCAGTTGATTGAACCATTTCTGGATGTAATTTTCATACACGCTGAGGCGTTTGCTCTCGTGCCGGCTGATATCATAGCTGTAAAGACCATCGGGATTTGTGTACACCAACGTTGCATCGCCTCTTGCAAGCACGTTTACGATCCCGTCGCCCACCAGGCCTTCAGCTGTTTTCAACAACCGCACATTGGCCGGCTTGTCTATTTGCTGTTCGAAGATCCCGGCCGTGCTTGCTATGTAAACATGCCCTTGGTCTGCGGCGATGTTATGGTAGTCGAGCGGAAACTTTTGCAGAGCCTGGGATGTTTTGTAAAGGCAGGCATGTGATTTCAGATCATATACTTCCCAGCCATCAAAAAAACGGAGCAACCAGATTTTACCGTTGATATGCAAAGCATCTTTGCAAAAACGCTTGCTTTTTTCAGAAGAAGAGGAAACGTTTCGCTCGTCCCAAATAACCTTATGATTTGCGGCATCGAGAAGAAGCAGCCCGCTTTGGCAACAAACAGCCAGTATGCCGCCCTCGAGCAACCTCACACGAAGCACTTGTTCCGTGAGGTATCTGCCACCTGTTTCGAACGCGCGGCACCTGTTCGTTTTTACATCGTATTCAAATAAGCCGTTTTTGGTACCAATCCAGATATTCTGCGAAGTGCGACAGATACCGGAAATTGAAACCCCCGGGCTGCCTGGTATGTTTACGGCTTCCGCGCTACGGTTTTCATGATCGTATGTAAACAACCCATTGGCATCAGTGCCGATAAGAAAACGTCCTGGAGCAAGCCGGCATACGGCATTTATCATCACCGATGCCGAAATTACCGGATGATCATAAAAATGATAAGACCTGCTTTTCTGAAGTGAGGGATGGAAATAACTCAACCCGGTGGCAGTAGCGATCCACACTCCTGATTGCCTGTCGGGGTATATTGCCGTGACCTGGCTGCCAGAAAGGCTTCCCGGATCGTCATGCTCATGTTCGTGATGATACACCATGGCTCCGCGCTCATCAGCGATATACAAGCCGGCGTGCTTTGTCCCCACGAAAACATAACGCCTGGATCCCCAGCGGTACACCGCAACTGCCGAATATTCTTTCAGGGAATCCAAACGGTCTGGCAGAAAAAAGTCTGCGTGATTGGATGATGCAGAATATTTCAAAACGCCATGATGCCGGGTTGCCAACAAGAGGGTATCACTACTAAGCTGACAAACAGCGTTAACCACGATAGTTTGCGCCTTACCGCGAATTTGGATCCTGCTCCTATAAGACGACTGCTGATGCACAGGATCAACCCGGATCAACGAGGGTTTATCTTCCGGACAACACCAGGCTACTCCGGCCTGGTCTTTCCATATCATTGGAAAAGAATTACTTTCCGTTCCGTCATAATGCTTCACGCGTGCAAGTGTGCCTCTCCGCTGCTCGAACTGATCGACACCCGTCCAGGAAGACACCAGCAGTTGGCCTGAGCCAGCATACAGTATCTTCCCCCACCCTTTCACCGGCTCCGGAAAAATAATGACCGAATCGAGTCTGGTATCGTAAAAAGCTATTCCCCGGTCGGTATTCATCCATAACCCTTTCCCGGGTTCCTCGTCAATATCCATCACCCAGTTGGATGGAAGCACATGCTTTCTGACCATCGACTGTTGCTGAAAAGGCGTCCAGCCATTACCGCTAAAGCGACTCAACCCATTGAGGGTTGCCACCCAGATATAGCCTTCGGTATCCTGCAGAACGTCATAACAATAGTTTGACGTCAACCCATTTTTCATACTGTAATTCTGAAAAAACGTGTTGCCAAACACATGCCCCGACAATTCCTGAGTTTTGCCTGACAGATGGTACAATAGCAGATATAGGAGTAATACTGGAAAGCGCATGTCGCTTTCCAAATATATTGCTTTTTCAGCTGGTAAAAATCACATAGATTGGTGATGTTTTCTGCTGCCGATTAAAATACCTTTGTAAAAAAACCTATGAAGCCAGCGCTATTATCCATCCTTTTCCTTCTCGCATTTTTCAGAAACCACGCGCAAACAGCTGCGGTTATCCACACCAGTAACCAATACATTCTGGGACCATGCAACGACACGCTTCGGCTTAAGGGTGTGAACTATGCGCCGTATAATTGGGGATATTCCATCAATGAGCTTCATATTGCAGAGATCGCCAAAACCGGCGCCAACACCGTAAGGTTACCCTGGTACCAGAACAACGCTGCCCCGGTATATTCTAACTATGTTGCCCTCGACAGCGCCATCAGTAAATGCGTTCAGCACGATCTGATAGCCATTGTAGAACTTCATGACTTTACCTGCGCCAACAATACGAGTGCGCTTGTGAGCGGAAGTGCCTGGTGGACCAGCAACAGCGTATTGCCGATTTTGAACAAATACCGTCACAGCGTGATCGTGAACATTGCTAACGAAGCCTTGCATGTAAACTGGGCGTCGAACCCTTCGGCAGCTTTGTCAACCTATAAAACGACATATCAGACCATCATCACCAATTTACGGAACGTGGCTGGCTTCGACTTCCCGCTGATGATCGATGCGCCAGACTGCGGACAACACGCCGATGCTTTTATCACCGGGAATACGGCAGCCGACCTGATCAGCTTCGATCCCAGGCATAACCTCATTTTCAGCGCACATGCCTATTGGTATGGGTATGCTAACAACGACAGTACGCAAATGGCAGGAAAGCTCAATAATATACTGGCGCAACCAATTCCATTTGTTTTGGGAGAAATTGCCAACCAGCAGGACGACGTAAGCATGTGCCAATACAATTTAAACTACAAGGCACTGTTACGCTACTGCGAAACGAAAAAGATGTCCTGGCTTGCCTGGAGCTGGGATCACGACGGATGCCCGAACCGTCAGTTATCCACGAACGGATCGTTTGCGAGCCTAAGCACCTATGGCACCGACATCGTGAACAATCCAACTTACGGATTGAGTACCAAGCCTGCAGCCAAAAGCCGCTACTTGCTCAATAACAGTTTGTGCAATCTTTCTACCAGCATTTCCTCTATCAACGAGGCGCGCTATCAATTGGCAATAAACTCCGACGGGAGCTTTACGGTCATCCCCCGGGCTAAGGTCATTCACGTCACCGGCTACGACCTCACCGGCCGTAAAGTGCCGGTGATTTGTACCGGCGAAAATACCTGGAAGATCGAAGCATGCCAGGGCCTATACCTGATATCCATTGACGACGGTACACAACAGCAAATCCTGAAATTGATGCCGCGCTAATCCGAAAGCATATCACCTCAATTTAATCACAACGATTTACAGCTATGAAAACAACCATCTTTGCCTTGCTGAGCATGGCATGTACCCTTGCATGCGCCCAAAGTGCCGGCTACATCGATCCAACCATGGGTTTCGTGAATAATATTGCCCTCAGCAGGGACGCCCGCGATGTGAAACAGTTATCCAATGGACATATTGTCATGTGCGGCGGCCTGTATTCGACACCGGAAAACGACGGCTTATTCCTGAACTTCGACGCCAATGGGTATATCACGGGATTATCCCAGGACCCTAATGTTGAAACATTTTTTGCCTGTGATACCATCAATGCATCAGAAGCCATCGCTGTAGGACGAGGCTCCGGCAACAATGCCTCGCTCGTGTTCGGCAAATTGACGCCTGGTACCTACACGAATACCACGGTTAACTTTGTCTTCCAGTTCCAGACCCTGGATGTGTTTGACATTGCCACCCAACGCGACGGTAAGTTCGTGATCTGCGGATATGCTTCCGTCAATGGATCCGTGATCCGGTTCTGGGTTGCCCGGTTCAATAGTGATTTCACCCTGGATACATCTTTCGGCACTAACGGTCACGTACTGCTTTCGTTCGGCAACAATTCGCAGGCAAGAGCACTGGCCCTTCAAGCCGACGGCAAAATCGTCGTCGTAGGTCATTCGGTCGATCAGAAGCAATCGGTGGTGGTGAGACTTACAAGCAGCGGGCAGCCCGACAACTCCTTTTTCGGGACCGGCTATACCTTGTCGGCAAGCGCCAGCTCATACAACGAACTGTACAGTGTGGCAGTAGGACAAAACCAGACCATCTATGCGGCGGGAATGGCCAATAACGGTAGCTCAAAGGTACAGCTTAACGTGCTGACTTCATCTACCAGGCAGGATTACCTGTTTACCTCAGGCGACAAATGGTATAGCCTGGCCCTGGAGAAAGACTCGGCCAAGGTGATCGTCGCCGGACAAAGTACCGGGGACTTCCTTTTCGGAAGTACGGTACCTGTTGTTTACCGTTACCGGTTCAACGGCACAGCTTACGTGCAAGATTCCAGTTTCAATGGCTTTGGAAACAGGGGTGCGTATGGGACCGGCCAGGCCTCTGGCACCATCAAAGACCTCGCCATGGGTAGTTGTCTGCAAAGCGATGGCAAGGTATTGCTTTGCGGCACATTCAACAACCAGATGTTTCTCACCCGACTCAACGGCGATCCCCTCTCAACCGGTATAAATCAGGCACATGCTGCGGAAATACCGGTGATCATCGGGCCCAACCCAACCAGCGATCGGTTTTACGTTTACTCCTCGCAGGCAGTTAAATGTCTCTCGGTGACGGATATGTCAGGCAGGGAAATACCCTATACCATACTTGGCGACAAAAGCTATTCGTTGAGCGGAAAAGGCATCTACCTGGTGCGCATCGAAACAGAAAAGGGCCAGATCCTTACCAAGCGCGTGGTAGTGGAATAACACCGGAAAGGCAGTTACAGTTTACAGACAACTGAAATCAACAATCGTCTGTCTGTGTCTTGCCCAACAGCCGGGCCAGGTCACGGGCTTGCTTTCTGATCTCACGGAGAGCGGTGGTTTCCCACAGAATGGCTTTTCGCATGGGACCTATACACCATAAGCCTTTCGAAACCTCTCCCAGGTCGTTCAGAATACGCCCCTCTGGATCGCACAAAATGCCAAGCCCCAGAGAATCGGCTACTACTTTCTTTTCATTGATAAGGCTGTTAACGACGGGGGTTTGGATGTTCCGGTAGTTGCTTTCCGGGCCTGTACAATTGATAACCTTATTAAAAAAACCTGTTTCGCCCCTGAAGCCATTCCTGTAGAGTGCTTCAAAACCGTCGTCTATCTCTTCGAGCTTCAAGACTTCGCCTTTGACAACGGTGAGCCTGTTTTGGTTTTGCAAGCGATCCAACACTTCCGCTGTCTCAGTGGGTATGCGGTGACGCGCCGTTTCCCAGAAAGGCCGTAAGCGGGCTAAAAAAAGCCGCTTCTCGGCCAGGCTCCAATAGGCCCATATTTGCTGCGAAAAAGGCCGTAAGCTATCCACGATCGCTGTCCAATGGATATCCCGGTTCTCACGGATGGTTCTTCTCAACAACCTGGCAAGCTCAAATGGCGAGAGCAGGTAGGGTAAATTCCAGGAAAAGCGCTGAGCGGAAATCACCTGAACCGAAGGCAGTTTGCCTTTGCGCGACAACATGGTGATGTGTCCCTCGAAAAGACGTGTGTACAGGCCAAGTGCAATATCAATAGCGGTCAGGCTCGACCCCACAAGCAATATACGATCGCGCATACCAATGCTAGCATAAAGGTTACTGGTCCAGGGGTTTGAAATATAATATGGCGACTTTTTTGCAGATTCAGTCAGTGTATTCAAATCAGCCGGTGGAAAATTACCCAGTGCCAGCACAACATCGCTTGCATTGTGCTCAGCGCCCGAGGCGAGCACCACCTTGTTGCCAGTACCAGTGCTTTGAATCGACAGCACCTCATCAATAACGATTTGCAAACGGTCGGCGTGCGCATCGAGTGCTTCTTTAAGGCGTTCCGAAAGATAATCGCCAAATAGTTTACGTGGCACAAAACTCGTTTCCTCAATACCCGAAATCAGGTTTCCGTACCTAAACTGGTTTGTTTGCAACCACCGAAGAAAATCATCGGGGATGTGCTCGTATATGCTCATGGCACCAGCCACTACGTTAAGTGGCTGATGTGTAAATTCGTTTTGATAAGCGTTGCCCCTGCCAAGTTTCTCATGATCTTTCTCTACCAATAAAATCCGAGGAGCATCGCTGAGCTGGCAAAGATTAATAGCAAGCAACACCCCGGAAAGGCCTCCACCGACGATAATTACTTTTGAGCTGGAACGCTTTTCAGAATACATATTAACAAGCCTGTATAATGGTAAATCCGGTATTTGATAATCAAATATAAGTTTTTCTTCTGCATCAGAACCCTATTATTACCGCAATTTGCTTGATAACCAGTTTAGCTTATTAACTTGTTTTTTTATAGTTAAGTACAGCCCAGGCATTGAAAAATAAAGCCATACCGGCAACAATGAGCACATGCTGTTTGATGTCTGCCAAGCCGCTGCCCTTTAAAATAACCATGCGCATCACATCAATAAAATAAGTTACCGGATTGAACCGAGCCACCCAACGCGCCCAATCGGGCATGCTGTCAACCGACGTAAACAGGCCCCCCATCAAAATAAAGATCATCATAAAGAAAAAAGCCAGGCTCATGGCTTGCTGCTGGGTGTTGCTATAGGTAGATATCAGCAAACCGATGCCTAGCAAGGCTGCCAGATAAACAGACAGAAAGCCATACATAAGCCAAAGCGATCCCGCGGGCACGATATGGTACACTGGCCACGCAACACCAAACAGACCCAGCGTAAACACAAGATTACCGATTACCCAAAACGGGATGAGCTTTCCCAGAATAAAAATGTGTTTCTTGATAGGCGTAACGTTAATTTGCTCGATGGTTCCCATTTCTTTTTCGCGTACAATGTTAAGAGCGCACATGTATGCGCCCACCATCGTAACTAAAATTACAAGGATACCTGGAACCATAAAAAACGGATAGCTGAGAACCGGATTGAACCAGTTGATAGCCGCTACCTCTATTTCCGGCGGGCCTTCGCCGGACGGCACCTGAACCCATTCGGCCCGAACCGTGCTGTTAAATGCGGCGATGATGCGTGCCAGGTAAACGCTACCTACGGACGCCTTGGTTCCGTTGATCGCATTTACAGCAATGAACAGGTTTCCTTGGTTGTCGCGAACCAGGTCCTTCTCAAAATTTTTCGGTATTTCAAGCACGAGGTCGGAGTGGTCTTTCTGAAACTGGTCAAACGAGTTCGTAAACGAATTACTGTAATCATTGAGCCTGAAATATCCAGAGGCGATGATCTTATCGGTGAGCTTTCGCGAATACGTGGAATGATCGTGATCGACCACAGAAATGTTCACGTTTTTGATTTCGTAATCGGCTGCAATAGGCATCACGAGAAGCTGCACCAGCGGCAGGGCAATAATCATTCTCAGGATAGCCTTGTTCCGGAATATCTGGCGAAACTCTTTTTGGAGCAGGAATTTCAATGTTCTCATGCTAAGCGTATTTTAAATTGGCGGATGCTGATCGTTAGCAACAGCATTGTCATGCCTGCCAACACAAGGGTTTCTTTCCAAACAGCAGAGAATCCAAGGCCTTTGATCATGACGGCCTTAATGATAATGTAGTACCACTTAGAAGGAATGATATTGGATATAAGTTGAAGCGGTTTTGGCATGTTTTCAAGCGGGAACATGAACCCGGTAAAAATGATCACCGGCAGCATCATGCCCATCAGTGAAATAAGCATAGCGGTTTGCTGGCTGTCGGTAGAATTAGAAATCAGCAAACCAAGCGATAAGGCGCACAGGATCAGCAGCGAACTCTCGGCATACAACAACGGTATGCTTCCGTTGATCGGCATTCCCATCAAGGTGCTGCTCAGTACCAGGATGACGGTCAGATTAATGAGTGACAAAAAGAAATAAGGCACTGCCTTACTGATCACCACCAGAATGGGACTAAATGGCGACACCAAAAGCACTTCCATCGTGCCGGTTTCCTTTTCACGTACAATGGATACTGAAGTCATCAGCACGCATACCAACAGCAGCACCAAGGCCATCACACCCGGCACAAAATTATACACGCCTTTAAGTTCGGGATTGTAGATCATCCGCACATCGGTTTGGATCTGCATCGGCACGGGCATACCGCGCAACAACTGCCGCTGGTAATCCATGATAATATTGGTAGCATAACTCGTGAGGGTGCCAGCAGTATTAGGATCAGACGCATCTGCAATGATCTGTACCTGCGCTTTTTGAAGGTGCAGCAAATCTTCGTTGAATTTGGCAGGAAATACAATAACCAGCTTGATGTCGCCTGCCCGGAATGCTTCTTCGATCTCCAGGTGACTCATGATCTTTTTGCTCACCTCAAAATTCCGGCTGGCTTCGAGTTGTTCGGTGATACGACGTGATGCGCCGTCGTTGGCGTAATCACAAATAACAATGTTAGAATTCTTGATCTCATTCGTTAATGCGAACCCAAACAGAATGATCTGGGCTATGGGCATACCAAACAGCAACAGTAATGTTTTGGGATCCCGGAATACGTGGTAAAATTCCTTACGGACAAATGTCAGAAACTGTTTCATCGCTTAATCTCCTTTCCGTTTTGCTCCGCGCGCCAATTCAAAGAATACCTCATCCATGGTGGCAGCAGAAAACTGTTTTTTTAATTGTGCAGGTGTATCAAGAGCCTTTATTACGCCATCCACCATCATTGTAATGCGGTTGCAGTATTCGGCTTCATCCATGTAGTGCGTGGTTACAAAAATAGTAATGCCACGATCGGCGGCTGAATAGATGAGATCCCAGAACTGGCGGCGTGTCACAGGGTCCACTCCACCGGTAGGCTCGTCGAGAAAGACAATTTTCGGCTCGTGCAGGATCGCCACTGAGAAAGCCAGTTTTTGCTTCCAGCCAAGCGGCAGGCTCGCCACCAGCTTCCCGGTCATTTCTTTCATGCCCAGTGTTTCAATGAGTGCGTTGCTTTTTTCTTTCAGTTCTCTGTCGCCAAGACCATAAATACCTCCAAAAAAACGGATATTTTCTGCAACTGTAAGGTCTTCGTAGAGTGAAAACTTCTGACTCATATAGCCTATGTTTCGCTTGATGTGGTCTGCCTGGGTGTAAACATCAAAACCCGCGATGGTGGCTTTCCCCGATGTAGGCGTAGATAGGCCGCACAGCATTTTCATGGCAGTGGTTTTACCGGCACCGTTCGCTCCAAGAAAGCCGAAGATCTCTCCGGCATATACCTCAAAGCTGATTTCATTGGTTGCGATAAAATCGCCGAAGCGTTTGGTTAACTTTTCCGTTTTGATCACCACTTGCTTTTCCATATCAATTCATTAGTTTAATAAAGCAATCTTCAACTGTAGGTGTAACAGGCTTGATTTCCAGGCCTTCATTGCCGGCTTGCTGCAATTGCGATAATACCGTTTCCTTTGCCGTTTCTGCGTTGTCTCCTTTGAAGGTAACGTGGTGGTATTCGCCAAATGCATACGTACTTTCTACCAGGCTATTGTTGCGTAAGTCGTGAAGAAGTTTGCTCATGGCTGAAGCCCGAATGGCAAATAGCCTGGATGGATACTGCGCGATGATGCCTTGCGGGGTATCGATAGACAGAATACTGCCGCCCTGCAACAAGGCAATACGCTCACAGAGTGTAGCCTCATCCATATAAGGCGTTGACACCAGAATAGTAATGCCTTGCTGTTTGAGCCGGCCAAGCATCTCCCAAAACTCTTTCCTGGAAACCGTGTCAACCCCAGTGGTAGGTTCATCGAGAAACAATACCGACGGGCGATGAATGAGCGCACAGCACAAGGCCAGTTTTTGTTTCATACCGCCCGAGAGTTTACCTGCACGGCGCGTTTTGAACGGCTCGATCTGCACATATATTTCACGGATCAGGTCATAATTTTCGGCAATGCTCGTGTCGAATATGGTAGCGAAAAAATTCAGGTTTTCCTCCACCGTCAGATCCTGGTAAAGCGAAAACTTACCGGGCATATAGCCCACACGCCGGCGGATTTCCCTGTAGTCTTTCACCACGTCGAACCCGTTCACCGACGCGCGGCCGGCATCGGGCAACAACAAGGTTGTGAGTATCCTGAAAATGCTGGTTTTACCGGCACCATCCGGACCGATGAGCCCGAACAGCTCGCCTTTTCCGACAGAGAACGAGACCTCGTTCACCGCTTTTATCTGGCCTTTTCCGTAGGTTTTTACCAGGTTATGTAATTCAACATCTGCCATCGCTTCAGAATTTAATTTCGCCGTACATGCCGATTTTATAGGTACCGTCGTTGGGCAGGCTCACTTTAATGGCATACACCATGTTGGCCCGCTCGTCTTTGGTTTGGATGGTCTTCGGGGTAAATTCTGCCTTATCGCTGATCCAGGTAATGGTGCCTTGAGCCTCTTTAAAGCCGCCCTTGCCATCGTCGGTCAGAACCGTTACACGCTGGTTGAGCTTTACCTGTGGGAACTGATTTCCGCTGATGTAGGCACGTAATATCATCGAAGAGAGGTCGGCTACTTTATATAGGGCTTTCCCGGCAGCAGTCATTTCATCTTGTGCGGCGTACTTGGTAAGCACTGTTCCGTTCACTGGATTTACGATATAGCATTTCGTCAATTGGTCTCTTACCTGTTCCATCTGTACCTCGACAGGCAAAGCATCTTTATCGATGCCCGATGCCGCAATTTCGAGAGATGAACGTTGCGCCGCTATCTGCCGCCTGATCACTTCGATATTCAGGTTAATATCGTCGAGTTGCTTGCCCGTTGCCGCGTCCCCTTTCAGGAGATTCGTTATCCTGATTTTTTCCTTTTGGGCATTCTGCAATTGCTCTTCAAGAGCAGCCAACTGCACACCAATATTCGGTTTTCTAGCCTGCAGCGCCTGCTGCTGAGCCGCCAGTTGCTTCCATTTCAGGTACAGTTGAACGGTATCCACATAACCGATCGTTTCGCCAGCCTTTAACACCTGGCCTTCCTCAACCGTAAACTTTTGCAGCATGCCGCTGGCCTGCGACGAGATAATGGTTTCCTCGGCTTCAAACGAGCCACTGGCATCGAAACTGGCTTGGCGGGCTCCGCATGCGCTTAACAAAAGCAAGCCTGCCATTTTAAAAAAAACATTTGCATTCATAGATGTGTGTATTAGTTGGTTAATTGCCGCTGGTGGCGGCGTAGTTATATTGTGCCTGTAGAAGCTGTATTTGATGAAGGATCAGGTTTTGCCTGGCCTGATCTTCTGCATTCAGTTGAGTAATGTAATCGGTTGCGGTGGCTGTCCCCTGGTCGAGCTGCGTTTTTGAAGATGCCGTGATGCGTTCTCTCAACGCCACGATTTGACGGTCTTTCACAATCAATTCACTTATCTTATCCTGATCCGCTTGCTGTTGCCGTAAAACCAAGCGGGTGTTGAAAAGGAACACTTCCTGCTGACTATCGATAAAGCCCTGGCTGAGAAACAGCATTTTTTTGTCGGTTCGCATCGTCAGGAGTCCATTCAAATTCCAATTGAGCCGGGCGCCGGCTATGTAATAGCCCTTGAAATCGTTGCTAAGCATGTTGAGTGCAGGCCTGCCATAGCCTCCCTGGAAAAAAAGACTTAACCTCGGCAAATTGCGGGCATTGATGAGCCTCACCTGCGTTTCAAGCGATGTTTTCTGAAGCTCGAATAACCGTTGTTCTGGGCGGTTTACGGTAGAAGCCATCGATCTGGCTGCCGGCGTTTCCAGCCTGGAACCGGACGTAAGCGGCAACCCGATCAGCAACGAAAGCATATCGGCATAGCCATCGCGCAACACCTGCAACTCAGTCGTTTTCTGGCCGAGCTTAATGAGTTCTGCTTCCAGCATGTCGGCATTAACCTTCAATCCTACGCCGTTTTGGATGGCAATGGTTGCACGGGCCAATCCTGCTTCAAGGTCTTTTTTCAGAAAGTTGTTCTGTACAAGCTGTCCATCGATAAGCAAGACCGCAAAGTAAATTTGGTTTACCCGTTCACGCAGTTTGTAAAGTTCCACCCCAAGCTTTTCTTTTTCTACCTGCTGATTGGCTTTCAACAGGTCTTTCTGAGCATCGATGGTAAACAGGTCTGTAATGGGCTGACTAACCTCGCCATACACTCTGTACTGGTCTTTGCTCAACTCCTGAACCGATAAGCCAGGCAATGCCACAGGAATCTTGGTTACATCAGACTGGTAGGTAGCCTGCCCTGCGATAGTAAGCTGAGGCAGATAGCCTTTGTTGGCATTAGAAACAGAATACCCGAGCGACTTATCAAGCAGCGCATACTGTTTGACAAGTGGAAAATTACGCCGGGCCATCGCATAGCAGCTGTCCAGGCTGATATCCTGCGCCTGCAGGGTCCAGCAGCAAGCCAGGAAAAAGGCAGAGGTGATGAATTTCAGATAAGTCATTGGTATAGTTGTTTAAAATTAATCATTTGTTTAACTTCTGTTTAAAAAAAATCAGGCTTTCAACATAGCCTTGATCCAAAGCGGTATCATTCGTTTGCGCTCCTGCATCATGTTATCAAATTGCTTCTCTTTAAGATTCCCGATCTTCTTGAGCAAAGGACTCGCCATAAAGGGAAAAACAACCAAGGCCAACAGATTCATCAAAAATTGCAACGGATCCGGCTCTTTCGCTTTGCCTTCTTCCACGAGCTTTTGGTATTGCCTGACAAAAACAGATTGCACGATCATCTGGCCCAGGGGTACTTTTTCGAGAAAAGCACCGGCATCACTCCGTATCTCACTCATGATAAACAACGGTACTTCCGGCTCCCGGCTAATCATGTCAATGTAGCGATCGACCATCAGTTCCACTTTTTGGTGAAGCGTGGTATGCTCGTCGTTAAATACCATGGCCATGTTTTGCATAAAGCCAAACACGGTTTCAAACATGATCTGCTCGAACAGTTTTTCTTTGCTACGAAAATAATAATTTAACAAGGCGAGATTCATACCGGCCTCCTCTGCTATGTCGCGGGTTTTGGTAGCCGAGTAACCCTTGCGATGGAACACTGCCCTGGCGGCTAGTTTGATCCTCTCTTCAGTACTCAGATCCGGTTGGTTGCTATTGGCTTTCTTCGACATCTGAGGCAAAGGTATAAAATTTTTGAATACAGCAACAACTTTTTTAAACAAATGATTAAAATCAGAAAATTGACAGCCTGTTTCCGTTAAAATCCTGCCTCGTATAGATGCAGGAATGACTTAAAAAGTTTCTACATTTGCCGCATGCACGAGCAACTACTGGCGCTCATATCCCAAAACGTAGCCCTATCCGGCGAGGATGAAGCATTGGCCCGGCAATACTTTGAGCCGGTGCTTTACCTCAAAAACACGATCCTCGAAAAAGAGGGCGAAGTTCCCAGGTATCTGTACTTTGTGGTATCGGGTTTTGTACGGCTATTTCACTACAACGACAAGGGCGATGAGATGACGAGCCATATCAACTGCCCTCCCGGCTTCATTACGTCGTATGCCAATTTTTCAAGACAGGCAAGATCCGGCGAAAACCTGGCCTGCATTACCGACTGCAAGTTGTTACGCATTGGCAAAGACAGCCTGGATGCGCTGACGCAACACAGCCCGGCGTTCAAAGATTTCAGCATCCTGGTTTTTCAGCAATCGCTTGCCTACAACGAAACCAGGTCGAGCGAGCTGGCAACCCTCACCGCCGAGCAGCGATACCAAAAGCTGCTGAAAAACCAGCCGGAGATATTACAAAACGTTCCGTTGAAATACATTGCTTCATTTCTGGGAATGAATGCCAAAAGTTTGAGCCGCATCCGCAACGAACGCATTAGGTAACATTTGTGAAGTGTTTTTGAAAACCGGTTGCCGAAGTTTGTGCCATATCTAAAACACCAGCAACATGGCAGAAAAAAATTTAGCATTGGTTACAGGCGCCAATGGGCACCTGGGCAACAACCTGGTTCGCTTGCTCCTTCACAAAGGCATTCCGGTAAGGGCTTCGGTGAGAAATACTGCAAACCTTGGTCCGCTTGCAGCATTGAACTGCGAAGTAGTGCAAGCCGACATTACCCACAAGCGTTCACTCGCAGAGGCGCTGAAAGGCGTAGAAACATTCTATGCGGTGGGCGCGGCGTTTAAACTCTGGGCAAAAGACCCCGATAAAGAAATTTACGCGGTAAACCTCGAAGGCACGAGAAACATGGTGGAAGCCGCAGCTGAAGCCGGCGTAAAACGTATTGTGTACGTAAGTTCGATCGCAGCCCTGAACTACACCAACATCCCGGTAAAGGAAAGCGACGGCTATAACCCCGACCGCAGAGACACTTACTACAACTCCAAAAACGACGGGGAAAAGCTGGCATTTGAGCTTGCCAAAAAACTGAATATCGAACTGGTAGCGGTATTGCCTTCGGCCATGATCGGCGGAGAAGCCCATGCTCCACTCAACGTATCTTATAACATCCTCAACCTGATCTTAAACAAAAAAATACCGGTAGAAACACACATTGCGCTCAACTGGATCGATGTGAAAGACGTTGCCGAAGGTTGCTACCTGGCGGCTACCAAAGGTCGGAACGGCGAGCGCTATATTTTAGCAAATGAAACATGCACCTCGATCAGGCAAACAACCGAAATGGTGCGGGACTTGTTCCCGGACCTGAACCTGAAGCTGCCTGTGGCGCTACCAAAACCTCTGCTGCTGACAGTAGCCTGGTTCATGGAAGCGGGTAGCATCCTAAACGGCAAAGCGCCATTGCTTACCCGTAAAGATATTGCTATGTTTTCGGGGCTTCGTCAGGATTTTGACATTTCGAAAGCGCGGAAGGAATTGGGTTTCGAACCCAAGAGTCCGTTACTGGCCCTAAGGGAAGCAGCAAGCTACCTGCGCGAGCACGCCGGAAGACTCAGTTAAATTATCTGAGAGCCTCTCACCTTTTACCACGAGATGCCTGTCACGATGCGTTGATGTTTCATCTTGCGACTCTGTAAAGCTACACTGTTCTATACTTCTAAGCGTATAGGGTTGAGGAGAGATAAAACAACAGGGTCTGAAGTTTAGCTTCAGACCCCGCATACAAATACAACTGTCTTAAAGAACATGCCGGTTCAGCACCAGACACCGTTCAAGTAAAGTGCTTTTTGGCTTGTACACCTGACATGGATTGTATTTGTTTGGCTCAGTTGTTTACTGCAGGCTGCTGAATCGTGTCTGGCCTCGAATTGCAGTTTGAACCGTCTTTTTTGAATTCATTTGACATCTCTTGTTTGAATTTATCCATGCATTCTTTTTTACAAGAGGTCAATCCAATCCCCGTAGTCAAAGCTACAATAACTAATAGGGGCTTAATGATGTTGTTTTTCATGTGTTTCTTTCATGTTGTTTAACGTATTCTCTACTTTTTGATAGGGAGAGACTTACCTATTTTTCGTATTTTACTTTTACAGCGATTACAAGTATTTTCAATTTCCTGGTACCATCAGGCTGCTACCAATGAACCGGGAATTGTTTCCCACAGGCCGGTGAATCGTGTCTGGCCCCGAATTGCAGTTTGAACCGTCTTTTTTGAATTCATTTGACATTTCTTGTTTGAATTTATCCATGCATTCTTTTTTACAGGAGGTCGATCCAATCTCAATCGTCAACGCTACTATAACTAATAGGAGCTTAATGAGTTTGTTTTCCATGTGTGTCTTTCATGTTGTTTAACGTATTCTCTGCTTTTCATAGGGAGAGACTTACCTATTCTTGGTGTTATACTTTTACAGCGATTACAAGTATCTCAATCTCCTGGCACCATTTGGCTGCTGGCAATGAACCAGGGCTTCAACGCAAATGCAGCCATTAACACAAACAGATGATCAAAATTTTCGTTTTCACGTCGTTGATGGTATTGCTTAAGCAAATATCCATTAAACAAAGACTTGCTGCAATACTGGTATGCCAAACAAAGAAACTTGTCTGCATAGTCTTCTTTTTAATCTGTAAGTTGGAAGCGGGAAACGATCATTCAGGAAGCTAGCGGCAAGCTAAATAGAATGATTGATGCGCTGTAAAAAAGCGTCTTTATAGGTATCTGAAATGGGAATCAGTTGATTGGCAATCTTTATGCGGTTGCGTTCGATCGATTCAATCTTATTTAATGCCACCATATAGGATTTATGAACTCTGCAAACCAAATGGGAGGGAATGAGCTGCTCCAATTCACTAAAATTCTGAAGCGTCATTGTTTTTTTAGTAAGCGTGTGTATGCGCCGGTAATCGCGCATCCCTTCTATGTAAATAATATCATTGAAAGCGATCTTTTCCAGGCGATTTTCAGTTTTCACAAAAATAAAATCCCGGGGCGATTGCGTTAAGCGGATGGATAAATTCTCATGGACCTTATTAACCGCTTGTAAAAACCGGTTAAAGGTAAAAGGCTTCAACAGATAATCTGTAACGCTTAATTCATACCCCTTGAGTGCGTACTCCTGATAGGCTGTGGTAATGATGACTTCACTTGTTATGGTTGAGCTTTCCAGCAATTCGATGCCGGAAAGCTCGTCCATATTAATATCTAAAAAAAGCAAGTCAACTTTATTCGTTTTCAAAAAGGCCAGTCCATCCAAGGCATTATCAAAACTGCCCAATAAATGCAAAAAGGGAATTTTATTGACAAAATTCTTCGTGCGCTCCAGGGCTAAGGGTTCATCTTCAATAATTATACACGCATATCTATCCATAATTGAGTTTTAAATGCACACGGTATTGGTCCGCTGTTTGGCTTACGTCCAGGCAATGCCTGTCAGGGTACAGAAGTTGCAGGCGTTTTCGAATCAATTCATTGCCCAATCCATTCGATTCTTTGTTTGCAAGTGGATTAAATTTATTTACCGCGGTAAATGTAATGCTTTGGGGTTCGATCAGGATGGTAATAACAATAGCACCATCTACCTTTTTATTCGTCGTATGCTTAAATGCATTTTCAATAAACGGAATAAAGATCATGGGCGCAATCGTTTTGTTGGCGCTGACTCCAACCACCGTAAAGGTTACATAATTTGCATTGGCCGTTCTTATTTTTTGGAGTTCAATATACTTTTCAATGTATTCCAGTTCCTTGGTCAATAAAATCTTGTTCAACTTGGTTTCATACAGCATGAAACGCATGATGTCGGATAGCTTATTGAGGTAAGCAGACGCCTCTTCTGCATTTTTTAAAATAAGCACATCAATATTATTGATGGTATTGAATAGAAAATGAGGATCCAGCTGCGCTTTGATCAATGCCATTTCCATGTCGTAGTTTTTTTGCTTTAAGGCTTCCTGCAATTTCAATTCGGCTACCCAGGTAATGAATCCTTTGATGACCAGCGCGATGACACCGGTAATAAAAGCAATGACAGACATAAACACGGTCATCTTTGTAAAAATGCTCAGGAAACTTTCGTTGGCTTCTGTCACGCAATCCACTCCCAAGATAAAATGCAGCGTTAAAAAACCGACACACGATGCACCAAAAGACAGGCCAAGGCCCTTTAAAAAGAGAAAGAAAACGTTTCTGAACCGGAGAGATCGTTGAAACAACCAACCATAAAATCCATAAAAGCTAATGACCGCCGGAACAATCGCAAAGCCGAAAAACAGCTTCAGGAAGTAGTTTATGCGCGTCATATCTTCGTTTCGCATCACTACACCAATCAAGCAGATGACCAAAGAAAAATAGCACAGCCAAAATCCTATATGTAATATGGCTATGAGTAATTTTCTCATATCATAGATCGATACATTAAAAGTACGAAGTTGACCAGTTATTTTGAAAAAAAAAGGAGTTTTATGCAAAATGGCAAAAATCGTCTGCAAGTTTCAGCAGGCTACTATAAAACACCTGCTTAGAAGATACTATTGGCTGCACGCGCTCCCTCGCCAGGCAATGCGGCAAGATATCATCCGTGGCTTTTGAAGGGCGATTTAGGAATACAGGCACCATGCGGACGGTGTGCTTGAGGTGCCTGAACCTGGTAAGGCAGTTCGATGCGGAAGTGGTAAACGGGGCGGCAAAATGGAGATTTTGAGTAGCGCTTCTCTGTGTTACTTCTTTATAAAATCATGCTCTTTGGCTGGATGTTTCCATGGACAAATTCTGTGCATTTACGCAAACTTTGGCCATGAAATAGGCATGTTGCGCGACGCGTATATTTACGTGTATCCCAGCGTTTTAAACTGATTATCATTGCTTTAGAAAACGAAAGCTGTTAACTTAGGAATTGTATTGTTGCGTATATTAGAAAACAACACAGTAAAACAGGAATGATAAACTTTAACAACATAAAAAACTATTCGACTGAATTTCCAAAGACTTGGAGTTTTTTATGGTCACCTGAAGAAGCAAATGAAATCTCACAGGAACATAAAGACCAAATTTTCTTTCTTAATAAGGAAGCAAGCGAATTTGTGGAGAGTTATATAAACAGTTCAAAAATGATTACAGGGCCATTGTGGAAACCATTTAATGAACGATACTTTAAGACTGTTGAAGAATTTGAAGTAACAGAAAATTGCGAGTCAGAAATTAAAAAATGGTTATACGACAAACCTATTCCATTTGACAAATATGTGTTTATAGAAGGTGAAAGAAGTGGCCAATCAGTCACACTAACATGGAAGATGGTTATTAAATATTGGAAAGGGCTTTTCTTTGCTGACGACTTAATAATATTTGACGAGACATTAAATTGGGGCCTTTTTTATTTTCACGAAGACAGGCTTTACTTTGGAATGGACAAAATCTACGACAAAGAATTTGAGTATGAAAAAACAAGAGAACTTAACGAGTTGAAGGAAAAGTTTTTCAATAAAGACAATTTGAATTTCAACAATGAAGACAAGAAAAAGGCAATCAGAGATTTTAAGGAGAAATATAGCACAGACAGAATCGAGTAAAAAACTACAGCTACAAGGTTTTTTGTGCCAGGCGGGCTTAAGTGCAAAATTCAACAGCAGTTTTCAATTAAACTTTAGTAATAAATTGAAACTTTGTGCCCTCCAAACGCCAAGCCTCGGCTCGCTATCGGTCAGGCTAAAACGACACTTCACAGGCGCAATAACGACCTTCAAAAATAGAATCATATGAAGCTAAAAATATTTTACTCTTGGCAGACAACAACCAATACTAAATACAATAAGAATTTCATTTTAACCTGTATTGAAAAAGCTGTTAAGAAGGTTAAATTAAAACCAGAACTTAAGGACGTTGAATTTGTCATTTTAGAAGGAGTTACGGGAGAACCAGGCTCGCCTCAAGTCGCCTCTAAAATTGCAGACGAAAGAATTCCAACTTCCGACATATTTATTTCTGACCTATCTGTAGTTAACCAAATTAGTTATTTTCAAAAAATTGTACGCAAAGTTGTAGGGGACAAATTCAAACCATTTCAAAACAACAATGTAATTTATGAACACGGTGTAGCTTACAATGCGATTGGACTTGAAAAAATGATTGGGATATTAAACACAACGTATGGTTCACCAAATGAAAATCCCGACAACATTCCGTTTGACTTAAAACATATTAGATTTCCTATAGAATATAAATACTCGGAAAAAACTAAAAATAAAGATGATGTTCAAAAGAAATTAGTTGACGATTTAGCATCAGCGATAAAAGAAACAGCAAAATTTGCATTACAGAGTCAAAAAAGTAAGTTTCACCCATTACAAGTTTGGAGTGACTGGGAAAAAAGTATTTTGACACCACAGCAATTTATTCCAAATGAAAAAACAAAAGAAGTTACAAAATCTGTTCTTGAAGGTATAGATAATCTCAGTCAGACAATTAGGATCTTAGGATTATCAGGTTTAGGTAAAACAAGAATTTTACTAGAAATATTCAGGCCAGACATTTCTGATGAAAAATCAATTTTGCTTTCAAGTCGTGTGCTATACATAAATTGTAACCTCTATCCTAACGGTGAGTTTCAAACTATCGTTTCTAAAGCAATTTATGAACAAACCAATCCCATCATTATTTTAGACAATTGTTCTATATCAGTTCACAGACAATTACTTCAACTTACAAACCAAGTAGGCAACAAAGCATTTATAATCTCACTTGATTCTAATCCTGAAGAAATTGAAAGCAATAGAATCAATGGTGTAAATTATATCATCATAAAAAAAGAAGAACTTTCTACCGTTGTTGATGAATTGCTTTCAAGTAGATTTAACAATTTAGACGAAGAAAGCAAGAAAAAAATTAAAGACTTCTCACAGGGAATACCGTTAATGGCAGTTTTACTTGCTGAAAGCGTTAACGATGGTGAACAGTTTATTGGCAAATTAGACGACAAAGATTTGTTAGATAAACTTCTTGGAAAAAAAGGAAAGGAACAAGAGTGGCGAAGTATTCTAAAGTCTTGTTCAATGTTTAGCTATTTTGGCTTTGAAAATGAACTCGAATCGCAGTACAAGTTTATAGCTACAAATCAAAATATTACAATATCTAATAATTCGGAACACGTTAGAATTAGTACTTTTTTAGAAGTTGTAAAGCATTTTAAGGCTAGAGAAATTTTTGAAAAGCGAGGACGATATTTGAGTATTAGGCCTTTCCCTCTTTCAATGGCATTAGCAGTTGAATGGCTGGAAACTTGTACATCTGATAGAATGTTACAAGTAATCGTAGATATATCAAATCTTGAAGAGCCACATAGAAAGCAATTGATAAATTCACTTGCTGAGCAAATGAAATACCTTGACTATAATGAAAAGGCTGTAGAAATTGTTGATAAAATTGTTGGGGCTGAAAGCCCTTTCGATAATGCGGAAGTTTTAAATACAGAGTTGGGTTCACGCCTCTTCCGCTCTTTTGTAGAAGTGAATCCCATTGCTGTTTCCCAAAACTTTAAACGCCAATTTTTAAACAAGTCCACAGAGGAATTACTGAAAATAGAAGCAGGGCGAAGAAACATAGTTTGGACTTTAGAAAAATTGTGTTTCGATAAAAGAACATTCTCTGATAGTGCAAAAGTTCTTTTAGGATTTGCAATTGCAGAAAACGAAACTTGGGCAAACAATGCCACAAGTCAGTTTCTACATCTATTCAATGTACATCTGTCTGGAACAGAAGCTGACTTGAGTGAAAGATGGAAAATAATTGAGTGGTTGTTAAATAAAGAAGATAAAGCCTATTATGATTTTGCGATTAGAGCGATGAAGATAGGTTTGAATTTTGGACACGCAAGTAGAATGGGTGGTGCAGAACATCAAGGTAGCAGGAGATTAGTTGACAACAATCCTACTTGGAATGAGATAGATGAATATTGGAGAAACATTCTCAATAAGCTACTTGAAATTATTAAATTAAAAAATGAATATTCTGATTTAGCAAGTGAAGCTATTGCAAATTGTACTAGAACGATGTTTCATATTGGTATGGGTAAATTAATATTGCCATACTTGAAAGAAGTTTCAGAGTTAAAAAACAATGATTGGGACAGTGGCTTAAAAGGGTTGAAGTTTGCACGAAAATATGAAAAGCATTCTATTCCAGAAGCGCAACTTGAAGAAATCAACAACTTGATTCAGTTACTCACAAAAACAGATTTCTCAACTAAATATTTGTCATTATCAAGCTCTTATCATTTGGATAATGATGAAACCTATTCAAGTGAAAAAGTAATTGAAGCAATAATCAATTTGGCTGATGAATTCATTGCAACTGAAATTTCTTGGGAAGAAACATTTCCTATGTTTTATAAGAATCAACAAGTTTTTTCATTTCATTTTGGTAAACGATTATCTGAATTGCTTAAAGATGATAAAACAAAAATCAATCGTTTTATTGATTACTCATTAGAAGTTATTTCCGAGATACCACAAGAAGAAAGAAATTATACAGTTCTTGGCGGTTTCATTGCCAATACAAGTGATGAAATAAAGAAAGAATTTTACTTGAAATTGTTCCAATCCTCTGAATTTAGTAGTCAACTATTTTACTTTTTATCAATTGATAAATCTGGCAAAGAATACTTTGATTTATTATTTCAACTGATTGAAAAAAAAGGTTTTGATGTAAACAGTTTTTACGCTTTTACATATAGTAACGCATTATCTCAATTAACTTTCGAAGAATTAATTTCTTTCAGTGAAAAACTATTTACATACGGTGATGAGGGATATGCAGTTGTTTTTGATTTATTTGCTGACCTTAGCTATAATGATGAAGCAAAGAAAAAGTTGCGTAAACCAATCTATAAAAAGTGTATATTAAATTTAGGATTTAACAGAAAATTCAGACGTCAATTAGACGGTTTTAAATGGACTGAAACAATTTCATTTATATTATCTGACGAAACGGAAGCTGACTTTGCTATATTTATAAACAAATCGGTAATAGAATCTATCACTTGGGAGAACTCATATCATCTTGACCATTACATTCAACGAGTCTATGAAATTTTATTGAAAGTTCATTTCAAGTCAATTTGGCCTGACTTATCAGACGCATTGCTTTCAAGCGAAGAAAAATACATTAAATTTTATGGACTGAAACATATTTTGGGTTCTCGTATTGGTGGGGTTGGGAGGAGTGTTGGAGTTTTATTTGACGGTGACATTGATTCTATTTTTAATTGGTGTACTGACAATAAGCCACTTGCCCCGTCAAGATTAGCTGAACTAATACCAATTTTTGACAACAACAATACAGACTATGCAAAATGGCATCCTATTGCTCTGAGACTTATAGACCAGTATGGTGACATAAAAGAAGTTCTGAGTAATCTAAGTTCTAATATGGGGACATATTCTTGGACAGGTTCTGTTGTTCCTTTTCTTGAATTTAAAAAGGAGTTATTTAAGCAATTAACAAATCATAAGACAGAATTAGTGAAAGAATGGGCAAAATCTTACATTGGCTATCTTGACAAGGATATTGAAAGAGAAAGAAATAGAGATGAAGAACATTTTATTTAAAACAAGGAATGAAGAGAATGGGATTTGAAATGACAGATAGAAAAGCCCGAACCGATAACAGCGGTTTTGCAAAATCGGGAGTTTGTGTTTTTATGACATTGAAATGCTAAGTTCAAGTTTTGCGCATCTAATAAAGTCTAGCACTGAAAATACCCGGCTGCGCCAAGCCGAAGACCGTTAGTGGTAATTAATGTAAAGACAAAACAACGAGACCTCTATGACACTTTCTTGGACATGGGATAGACCATGGAGACATATCAAAATATTTAAAGACTCTATTCTAGTTGGCACAATTGAGGACTTTAAACCCGCAACTATCACCAAAATATTTCAAGACAAAATAACAATTGAAAACCAAGGTGTGATTGGGCAATTTATCTATTTTGTTGACCCTGATGACAATAAAGCATATTGTGAATATAATTTTGGCAAAATCCAATCAAAGACAAGAACTTGCGAAGTAATTGATGGAATACTTTACGAAGTAAGTACTGTCAATTCGAAAAACACCTATAAAAAATTAGTTCAATTAAAAGTAAAAAGAACATTTTTTGAGTATTGGAAAAACTCAGGTGAGTTAATTGTTTTTGACAGCGCCAAAATTGGTATTGACATCTTTTCAATCTTTTACCATTACAATGCGCAAGTGTAGATGACCCTAGTTAATGTTTCAAAGCAAACCGCGTCTGCTTTGAAACCGTTAGGCGCAATGCTCACAAGCTCCCACTGACGCCCAACACCCTCTTTACGAAAATAAAAGACAGCCCTTTGTTGTTCATTTTTTAATGGCTACCTTAATCTTCGAAAACAGACGGGCCGTTAGAAGTAATAGAGCAACAACTACCCTAACATCGAAAGAACAATGACGGACAAAAACTTCAAAATAAAATCCGGAGACTTTGTGGACTTTGTCTCACCAATGGGCAGTTGTTTTGCGACCGATACAATAACTGTTGACGGGATGAAAGTTGGCTATATGTATCGTGAAGAGCCGGACGACAAAATGGATAGTGGTTGGCGTTTTTTTTCAGGAACGGAAAACCAAGAATATGTTGACGACCCAAATAACACAATGATTTATCATGTGAACACGATAGCAAATTATGACAGATCTATAATTCCATATTTAGACCTTCCATTTGGAACTGAACTTGAAAGAATTGAGAACACAGACAATTTTCAAATAATAACCAAATAGGAATAAAGTTTGACGAAACAGGGAAAAATTGAAAAATTACCGGACAACAAGCAAAAAAAATTGACAAATTAAAATAACTACCGCCAATAGCAGTTTGGCAATATGCGGCTGAAGTGCTTCTATGAAATATCTGTGCAAAGTTCAACGGTAGTAATCCTATCGAAGCTTTGTGCTCAGAAACCCTCCCGAACACAAAGCCCCGAACCGTTATAAGCAAGTTTAACCGACAGACAACGAATGGGACAAAGAGCAAACTACATAGTTAAAGAGGGCGACAAACTGACAATCTATTACAATCATTGGAGAGCAAACTCTATTGCATCTGATTTATACCTCGGTGAGAAAAGATTTTTAGACTTTGTAAAAGAATGTCAACTTAATGACGAAATAATGAATGAGCCTTGGATTGAAGGTTGTGTGATTATAGACAAAAGCACGAAATCTTTATTTTTCTGGTCATTTGAATTTTCAAGAGACACCTCTTTAGTTGATTACTATTTGCAACAGCTTTCCAAAAAGTGGAAAGACTGGAAACTGACCATTTTAAAGAACAGAATGTATGATGCTGAAAAAATATTAGCTATAGATTACATCGCAAAACAGGAGTTACAATTGGCAGAAAAACCTTCAAAAGAAGATGTCATTGCCGACACCGTAGAAGAGTGGATTACAACTTTAGTAATCATAAAACAAGGCTCTTCATTATTTGTAACCAAGACAGGTAATTTGAATTCAGAAAATATTATTAGTTACGGACAAGATATTCTTTCTTTAATCATAAATAAACCGAAATATGATTTACCAAAAGAAGATGAAGAAGGAACTTTTGAATGTATTTTAATTGATCAAGACCATAAAATTGTATTTATCAATGAAAGTATTTTAGGTTTAGTAGAAACGTATAAAAAAAATTGGACTGACTACGAATTAATTACTGGCGACTTTGGTTATATCGAAACTCTGCGTCTTGCTGGCATCGAGACATCTGGCTTGGTAATGTCCGAGGATGAAACTAAGAATCAATTTGCAGAAATAGTTCAGGTAAATGAAAGTTTCAACCCATTTGAAATGGCAGAAAAAATAAAGCAAAACCATAACGATGTACGATTTAATCCTGACTTTTTTGACCACGTAAAACCTAAGAAATCTCTGGTTGACAGACTTAAAATGGGTATAAATAAAATATTTGGACAAAAATGATAAAACCTGCCTATGCAAGCTCCTCCAAAAGTTGACCATTTAAAATGATAGCAAACGTTTACTTTTAAATGGCAACCCGATAAAAAAATCCAAGATTTACCGAATCACAGATCGCTGCGCTATGGAAGAGGCAAGAATCGGATCAGGGTCAAAAGTTGTGGAGGGGATCCTTTTTTAGGCAAATAGTTTTGTGAGTCTGAAGAGGAAGAAGTTCACATCCGTTACTCCTCTGTATTGAGCTCTGAAGGCTTTAATTTTTGCATTAA